>VFQP010000039.1_pt1 | contig 449082 bp, 376 predicted proteins | sample 3512351 | NCBI WGS metagenome assembly VFQP01 (sample SAMN10412372, study PRJNA504923) | tailings metagenome | isolation source: Relicate 1 Philex TSF1 revegetated site | place: Philippines: Tuba, Benguet | collected 2017-08-29 | reverse complement strand
CGCCGCGGACAGCCACTGCATTTTTCCGCTTGTATCTACGCAGCTAGATCAACGTAATCGGGTCAGCCACGCGGGGCGGCCGCGGACGGGGCGGCGGGTGAGGCTGAATCGCAGGAGGACGGACGGCTCCCCGCGTTGTGCTGTATCGACTGGATCGGCATTTCGGTCGCCACTGCCTTCAAAATCGACTGCGGACATTTGAAGTCGCCTGACCCATCGCACGCTTCGACGGTGAAAACTACTTCGGGAGACTCAATCGACGCCCCAACTATCCATCCTTCCATCTTTCTTCCGTCGGGCAGGGTCATCTCGACCACCGAATTGTGCTCAAAAGCCAACTTTTCGCTGAGCTCGCCGCGAACCCACCATGAGTTCTGCTCTCGATACTCCGGCGTCATTTTTTCTTCTGCCGATCGTAAGCTTGTCAGCCACGCGGGGCAGGCGCGGACGGTGATTCGGATGCGGAGAAATCGGTCGAAGCCGGACGGCTCCCCGCGCTGTTCTGTGGCGACTGGATCGGCCTTCCTGAGCCGCCCGAATATAGATTTCGCATCAACAGTATTGAGGGCGCGCATACACAGAATACTGCGAACGCGGCCAATGCTGCCTGGCTAAGCATTGGCTCCATACCGAGAGCCTGACCAAACATAAAGTATAGCATCACTACACCAAACGAAAGGATTAGGTCGACCCAGAGAAGCAGATAGGCAAGGGCTTGCGCCCACTTGCGCTTTAGAAGGGACCAGGGAACCACAAGAGGGAAAGAGATCGCAAGTCGGGCAGCCGCCCCGCGCCAATCGAACGGAGAATGGAAAAGATCCGCTACCAGAACTAGGCCGACAAGAACACCAAAGAAGCGGACCGCCCTGATGCAAGCCGAGTTCATCGTTCTTCTGCCGATCGATTGAGGTGTGCTGCGGTCGTTGGCACTAGCGACTGGTTCGGCGCTTTTTTCATTTTAGTGGAAGTCGAATCCGAGATGAATGCGCGCACAATGCCGGCAAACAAATTTATAAATCGCCGGACTGCCTCCGGGCTCATAATCCTCAAAGAGCTGTCCCCAAATATGATCATCTACACGATGCTCTCTTCTAAATTCGGCTATCGTATCGAACGGGAGACTCTGCATTTCGGACTTGCGCAAATTGCCATGAAACACGCAGGCGTCCTCGCAGCAAGATAGCCATGCGTCTTGCTGCCAAGAGATGTAGCCCGGTGTGCGTCGCGCGACCTCCTCAATAATCTTCGGCGGAACACCAGCTTCTACAAGTGGAGACTCATCAATGAACGTGGCATCGAATTTCTGTGCCGCTGATCCATCAGCGATACACCACGGGCATAGGTCATCGACCTCATCAACGCAGTAAGGCGACTTCGCGTATACATAGTGCGTAGCTTTCGAACAGCACGGGCACGCCGCATCCTTTCGCTTGATCGCGCCGGTCGCCACGGGATCGGGATGATACGTGAACGAGGGGATTTCATCCCTGTTATCGCGACTACCAAAAATGCGTCGGATGATATTCATATTATTGCCGAACGATCACCGGTCAGCCACGCGGGCCGAGCGAGGACGAAGTTTCGGGTGCAGGAGAATCGCCCGAGTACGGACGGCTGCCCGCGTTGTGCTGTGCTGGCTTGTTCGGTCTACTTACCATATTCGAACACCAAAGAGCTTATATCCTACCTGCCCCTGAATACGCGGAGGCCCAAAGACCCGGGTGCCAAGCCGCATATCAAACAGTGAGCGACCATCTGGAGTGAGAAATACTGCAAGCCCGTCAGCCAGGCAGAATAATAGCGCACCAAATACAAATAATCCGACGATCGCTTGAGCGACCCTCCCCTGAAAGAATCCAAACGACGCAATCGTAGTGGCTAAATACAGAAATACGAAAGGGAGATTTCTCTGAAACCTTTCTCGAATGCCAATCGGCCGCATGTCATGGCTGAGTAACTTGAGGTCAAATATGCGCTTCCCCGGACTATCGGTCCAGATTGAGAACGCCAATAGGATACCTGGTGCCAGCAGATCAATCGTGTTCTTCACGCCGTCCCGGAACAGCGATTTCGACGCGATCGCGATCATACTCAGAATAAAGACATTTCCGAAGAAGGCTGCCGCCCTGCGACGGAGCGATGCTGGTTCATAACTGAGGTATTCTGGCATGATTCTACCGAACGACTACCGGTCAGCCACGCGGGCCGAGCGAGGACGGAATTTCGGATGCGGGTGAAACGACCGACGACGGACGGCTGCCCGCGTTGGATGTACTGGCTGGTTGGGCTACTTCTGGTCGCCATTCAATAGGATGGTCAATTCGGTACCAGCGATTCGCAAACTCTTGAACCAATCAAGTAGCCCTTCGAAATAGTCGATACACTCCTTAGAATTCTGGAATTGCCTCTTACCGGTCCGCAGTTCGTCAAGATCCTCCAGCAGCCCCTGGCCCAGCATGTAGAAGGTCGTCAGCTTCTTGGCTTCGTCGACTTTGAGAAGGCCGAGGTTCGCCGCATGGGACCTAAATACTGGCATGAACTCCCGCGTGACTGAAATCGTAAAAAGGCTGTTGCCGCCCGTGCGACGCAAGTCGTCGACAAATGCCTCCAAATCCTCGATATAGCGTCGCTTCTTAACTATCTCAAGCAAAGCGGCGACTTCGCTGCTAAACGCAGCTCTGAGATTCCGTCTTTCCGTGCGACGCTGCCACCATCCAACCAGCAAAGGAGCGATTGTTGAACCGACAAGCGCTGTTGCTATACCAGAGGCAAAGGGAAGCCAAAAGTTGTCCATGATTTAATCTTTTTGATCTTCTGATTCTGCCCAACGCCTGAGGTCAGCCACGCGGGCCGAGCGAGGACGGAGATGCGGGTGCGGGAGAAGCATCCGAAACCGGACGGCTGCCCGCGTTGTGCTGTGACGAATGGTTAGGCGGTTTCTGCATAGCGCTTGATGGCCTCGTAGGAATAGCCCACTCGTGACCGGATTAAATCATTCCCTCGCGTGAGTGTTTCTTCATATCGCATGGGCAACGCGTGCTCGATCTCCTGAAGACACGCAGCGATCTCCAACGCGCCGATGGCCGCGAATGCTTCGCTCACACCGAAGACCTCTCTCCTCTCAATATGGTCTACCAAAGTGTCGATGCCTTCCATATCACACAGCACTTCGGCTTCCGACACAAGGAACACGACACGCTCTTTATCACTTAGCGCTCGGAGGCCTTCTTTCGCGCCGCGCTCAATCGATGCAGAGATAAAATCGTCCGTCGTCACAATCTTTGCCTAACGAAATCTGGTCAGCCACGCGGGGCGGGCGTGGACGGGGTTTCGGATGCGGGTGAAACGCCCGAAGACGTACGGCTCCCCGCGTTGTGCTGTGCCGGCTAGTGGTTCGGCTCTGGTATGATGCACCACTCGGGAGGATTTAATCCCTCTCTCGTGGCGCGACCGATATACTCGTACAGCTTCACCACATGAATCTGACCAACTTCAAGTGGCTCCGCTGAGGAACGGGAGAACCGCATCTTTTGGTTCTGAAATCGTCCGGATGAAACAACGGTGCCAGCGATATGATCAAACGAAAGGTGCGGGCCTGAAATGGTACCCACGTGCAGGGTATTCGGATAGAAAGCGTCGACGCGTACTGCCACGAACTCCCACTTGTCCGGTGGACGACTGACGCTTGAGCACCCTGCAGCAAGCAAGAACAGCCCTAAAGCGAGAAATGGAGCGCGTGATCTAGCGGTAGTCATTTCCTCCTTTGCCGATCGTCCAAGATGAGCCACGGCGGTAAATTGCGCGAGCGCTGCTTCAGCAGGGATCGTGGCATTTACCGGAGTGGGCTCCATTGTCTTGTTCGGCTCAGTGTCGTTTTCTTCAGCACGATCGCCTGGTTACGGTCCTCCGCTCTCAGAACTCTGGCCATCTAAAATCGAAACTTTTGATCTGGGAGAAAATAAAAACATAAGCCTTACCCATCGAAGGAAATGGAGCCTCAAAAAACTCCGTGGTGTGCGGCTCAAATAGCTCATGTTCCCTGTCTCCCAAGGCCTCCAACTGCTTCCACCGGAACGAACGGTTCCGATAGGGTTTTCCTTTAGGAAAGATCGCCAAGACCTTCCGAAACCTTGCTAGAGATTCTAGATCGCCCGACGCTTCAAATCCCCAGACGAGTGCATCCCAGTCATCACCCGCAGAATTGAAGAAATACTGATGAAACCCTCCGTTATTCACTTCCATCGCTAATCCCGGGAGTGCCAGGGTAAACCGCTCGACGGGACTCATCGCATGCTGATTTATATACTTCCACGAGCAGAGAGCGAACAGGACGGAGAATAGCTTGTCTGGCGTGATTTGTCCCAACCGATTCGGATAACTATGGATGTCCATGCCGAGTTCGTTCGCATATTTCTGAAGATCTCTCAGCTGATAATCAAAAACCGATTTAGGTGCCGCGAAAAACTCCGCCTCGTTTGGATCGGCGAACAATCTGCGGAGGATCCCGACCTTAGCTATAGACTTCGTGAGCTGCCCGTATGTGGTTGGCTTCATGTCTGTTTCTACCTGACGTGATCTGCTCAGCCACGCGGGTCGGGCGCGGACGGGGTTTCGGATGCAGGTGAATCGACCGAAGATGGATGGCTGGCCGCGTTGTGCTTCGGCGGCTGGCTGGAGTCCGTTCTCATCGCGATGCCGGGATCATGCGGCGCTGCTGTCGCCGGTAGAGAAACCAAGAGGCAAATCCACGGCCGTGGGTGGGGCCTGGCATTGGCGCGCTGCGCGCTGCGAGGAGACAGGAGGCAGGAGACAGGAGGCAGGATCCGGAAGGATGGATCCGGTCATGGGTCAGAGGTGATGGGTCAGGGGGCGCGAGGCGCTGCCGGGAAGCAGGAGACAGAATGCAGGAGGCAGCAAACAGGAGTCAGGAGGCAGTGTCGGGATGCGGAAGGCGGGATCCGGTCATGGGTAATAGGTGATGGCTCGGAGCCCTTCTGAGCTTTTTGTGCCTTTTTGTGGCTATACCCAAACCGCCCGGTGAGGGCACCGGGCCTACAGCAGCGCGCGAAGCGCGCTGGTTTAAGTGGGGAGTTTAAGGTGAAGGACGACGCGCGGAGCGCGGGTGATTGGTGATGGGTTATGGGCCGGAAGGCTTTTGCGCCTTTTGTGCTTTCTGTGGCGAAATGCAGGGTCGAGCCGGACGCCTGAGACAGGCGGCGCGACATCGGCGTTGCTACAGGCGCCCGGTCGGGAGACCGGGCCTACAGGGGCGCGCGCGGCGCGGGTGGCCGGAATGAGCGGGCTGCGCTGGGAGTTGGGGAGCCTTCGGCCCGTCAGTTCCGGCCGTGGATTTGCTCCGGGCAAGAACGTCTCAAGCAGGTGCGGCGCTAGGGATCGCAGGGAAACTGCATTGTTTTAACCTCGCGCGATCGCGGGTTGTCAATGGCGCGCGCAGCGCGGCGCGCTTGCGCGCCGGTGATGGCTCAGGGGGCCTGGTCATGGGTCAGAGCCCTTCTGAGCTTTTTGTGCGTTATGTGGCTATACCCAAACCGCCCGGTGAGGGCACCGGGCCTACAGCGGCGCGCGGGGCGCGCTGGTTGACGTGGGGAGTTTAAGTTGAAGAGGGCGGACGCGGAGCGCTGGTTTGCTTCAACTTCAGACTTTTCCCTTCCACGTGCGCAGCGCGGCAGGCGGTGATCAATCCCGGCGCGCGTGCGGGCCGACCATCAGGCCGGTGAAGTGCAAGCCGCCGCCGGCGGCCTGCACCGTGAGCGGATAGGAATCGCGGTCCTTCACGAGAGTGCGCACCGCTCCGCCGGCCGGGCGGGCGGACACGGAGAAGGTCTTCTCCGCCACGGACAGCGTGAAGTCGATCGACGGAGCCGCGGCGACGATCTCGTTGGCCAGCACGGTGCGACGGCCTTGGTGGATCAGTTCGACGAAGAGGCTCATCCAGGCGCCGTTGCGCCGGACACCGGCGTAGAGGTGCTGGGCCTCGTTCTGGAAGGCGGCGAGGCCGGCGGTGACGTTGCTGGCGGTCGGGACGGTGAGCGTCAGGGTCGTGTCGAAGGTGGCATGTTGCACCCGGCGTCCAAAGAAGGCGGGTTCGCCCGTGTCGGAGAGCGTGTCACGGCGCGGCGTGAGATGAAGCGCGTTGCCGTCGAGGCGCCACCACGGTTCGGCGGACGTGCGCAGGCGCAGCCATTCGAGGCCGAGCTCCTTGCCGGCAAAGTCGTCGCGCCAGGTGAAGTTGCCGGAGAGGGCGGGCGCGCCGGGCAGGGGCGACGCGGGTGGCGTCTTCACGACCGGTGCGGGCAAGGTGAGCGGAACGCGCTCGCCGGGCGGCAGAATGCTCGGCCAGCCGTCATCGGTCCACGTGACCGGGAGCAGGAAGGTCTCGCGTCCCGTCGTCCAAAAGTCGCCGCCGTACGGGCGGCAGGCGAGGAAGACCGCCCACCAGTTGCCGTCGGGACCGATCTCCATGTCGACGTGGCCGGTGCACGTGATCGCGTTGGGCGCGCGGCTGTCGAGGTCGCGCTGGGTGAGGATGGGATTCTTTTCCCAGGCGGTGAAGGGGCCGGTCGGCGACTTGCCGCGATAGATCACCTGGGAGTGATGGATGCTCGTGCCGCCCTCGGCGCAGCAGAGGTAGTACCATTCGCCGCGGCGATAGAGGTGCGGTCCCTCGATCCAGACCGGCTTGGTCGTGATGTCGACGCCGCCGTTGATCAACTGGGTGCGCGGCCCGATCAGCTTCTTGGTCGCGACGTCGAACTCCTGGATCCAGATCGCGCGATGGCCGTCGTAGAGCGGCGTGCCCTCGGGGGCGCCGTTGTTGAGCATCCAGGCCCGGCCGTCGTCATCGAAGAAGAGCGACGGATCGATGCCCTCGAAATCGTACCAGATCGGATCGCTCCACGGACCGGCCGGGTTGGTCGCGGTCATGAGGAAGTTGCCGCCGGCGCCGACCATCGTGCAGGTCAGGTAGAAGGTGCCGTTGTGGTGGGTGATGGCCGGGGCGAAGATGCCGCGCGTGGCGGCGAGGCCCTTGTAATCGAGCTGCTCCTGACGATGCACCACGTTGCCAATCTGGGTCCAGTTGACGAGGTCGCGGCTGTGAAACACCGGGATGCCGGGGAACAGGGCAAACGTTGAGGTGACGAGGTAGTAGTCATCGCCGACCCGGCAGATGCTCGGATCGGGAAAGAAGCCGGTGAGGATTGGGTTGCGAAAATGTCCGGCCGGGAGCGGGGTGGAGAACACGGCGTCGCGGCCGGTGTAGACCAGCGCGTCGAAGGCCACGGAGGGGGAGGCGGGCTGCGCGGGCAGGGCAGTGGACATGGCAGTGGCGAGAAGCAGGGATGGGATCAGTTTCATGAAAGAGAAGGCGATAATGGGGTGGCGTCGGCTTAGCCGCCGCCCGGATTGCCGGGCATGTAGCGCAGGCGGAGCGATTGATAGTGGGCGAGGTCGTGTTCCGGCGCCTCGACTCCGGCCGGCAGGGGCCGTTGCGAGAACGTTTGGAAGTAGAGCAGGCAGGCGTCGCGCCATGTGCGGGCGTCGCGTTCCTGGCGGGCGAGGCGCGTCTTCACGTGCGCATGGCGCTCCGCGTCGATGCGACCGGCGAGACTGTCCCAGTCGCGTTGCAGGGCGCGCACCTCGTCGACGCCCTGCTGGTAGGTCAGGCACAGTTCATCCCAAAGCGTGCGCCCGGATTTCAGGCGATGGTCCCAGGGCACGCGGTGAAACCAGAGCAGCAGGTTCTCCGGCACGGTGGTGACGTCGCCCCAGAGCCGGCGCCAGGGTTCGGCATACTGTTCGAGGGCATTCGATCCGGACGGCGTGCGGTCGAAACCGATGCCGCCGGTGTCGGCGCGGTGGTAGTAAACGGAGGTCCAGTCGGCGCGCGGCAGGCGGTCGACCCACGGACCGGGCCCGTAGTGGTGGCCCACGGCCATGATGTGATGCAGTCCGAGCGGCATCGAATAACGCACGACGGTTTCGCGCGAGCCGAGCAACATGCGGTTGATCGTGTCGACCACCACCGGGTCGGCCCCGAAGGTCTGGCGGGTCCATTCATCGGCGATCGTCTCGGACGAGAGCTGGTGATCCCAGGCGAGGCGACCGTAGGCGTACCAGTTGGCCTGCGCCATCACGTGGCCAGTCCAGTTGCGGTCGGTGCCGGTGTTGGCCACGCCGGCGATGACGGAGAGGTTCTGGCGACGCAGGCTGCCGTCGATCACGCGGGCAACGGTCGAGCCCGGACCCGAGGCGTGAGTGTCGGCATCGAGGACCTCCTTCCACATCGGGGCGAGGTAGGCGAGCTGCACGGACTGACCGAGGTACTCCTGGGTAACCTGCAACTCGAGCGCGAGGCGGGTGCGGGGCATGCCGCCGAAGAGGGGCGAGAACGGTTCGCGCGGCATGAAGTCGAGCGGGCCGTTCTTGATCTGCACAGTGACGTTCTGGCGGAAGCGCCCATCGAGCGGGGCGAACTCGTCCCACGCCTGCTTCACGCGATCAGTGGCATTGTCCGGTGAATACACGAAAGCGCGCCACATCACGATGCCGTTGTGCGGTGCGAGCACGTCGGCGAGCAGGTTGGCGCCGTCGGCATGGGTGCGGCCGTAGTCCTGCGGGCCGGGCTGGCCTTCCGAGTTGGCCTTCACAATGAAGCCGCCGAAGTCCGGGATCAGCCGGTAGATCTCGTCGACCTTGGCCTGCCACCAGGCGACGACGGCCGGGTCGAGCGGGTCGGCGGTCTTCAGGCGTCCGAGTTCGATGGGCGCGCTGAAGCGGGCGGGCAGGTAGACGCGGATGCCGTAAGGGCGGAAGGTGTTCGCCAGTGCGGCGACCTTGCGCAGGTAGTCGGGCTGGAGGATGACGGCGTTGGCGTTGACGTTGGTCAGCACGGCGCCGTTCAGGCCGATCGACGCGAGGGCGCGGGCGTAGTCGCGGTAGCGCGGCGAAATCTCGTCCGGCAGATGGAACCACTGCCAGAGCGAAAAACCGGCGTAGCCCCGCTCGACGAAGCCGTCGAGGTCGTCCCAGTGGTTGAGCAACCGGCGCTGGATGCGCGGGGCGCTGATGTGGGCGAGACTGTCCAGCGGTCGCTGCATCTGCAGGTGACGCAACACGGCGAAGGCGCCGTAGAGCAGGCCGATGTCGCGGTTGGCGACGACGTAGGTCCGCAGGCCGCCGTCGACGGGCACGCGCTTGACGATGTAGCCCTCTTCCCCGGCGGCACGCAGGTCCGCTTCGGTGACCACGGCGGCGATGGCGGGATCGTTCGGGCGCCCGAGGATCAGCGCGTGAGGTTGGGTGGGCGTCTCCATCACCGGGACCGCGCGACCCAGCAGGCCGGCCAGCCCGGCGGCGAGTTCGTCCCGGGCGGTGGCCACGCGCGGCGACGGCCGCGCCGGAGCGACGACTTCAGGAAAGGCGGCGGCGTAGGCGGCGCGGACGGCGTCCGGCAGCGGATCGTGACGCAGCCACAGGCGGTAGCCGTCCTCGGCCCGGAGAGTGGCGGCGAGGAGGCTGCCAAACAGCACGAAGGGCAGCAGGCGAAGCATGACGAAGAATCAGGGCGTGGCGGCCGGACCGTAGACTTGGTAGTGTCCGCTGACCTGCAGCAGGGCGAGGAACACGAGCAGACCGTTGTAGTAGCGATAGCGGCCCTCGGGGAATGGCAGGTCCCACAAGGCGCGCACCCAGCGTTCGCCGACGGCACGATCTGCGGCGAGGGCGGCGGTTGCGGCCATCGCGGTCAGGCCGGGCGAGTTGGGGCTGGAGGGAATCGGCGTGCCGTCGACCTTGAACAACGACGGCACCTGGTCGCCGTGCGAGGCGAGGAAGGTCAGCACGCGGTTGGATTGTTCGATCGACCACGGATCGGCGGCCCACCACGACCAGTCGAGGGCGGGGTTGGAGAGCGTGCGCCACGCATCGTAGCGGAAGTCCTCGTGTCCGTTGAAGACGTAGGGGCGCCCGTCGAAGTGTGCGTAGTCCGACATCAGCCCGGTGCGGGGATGCGCGGCCTTCTTGAAGAAGTCGCGGCTGACCTGCGTGACCTCGGCCATGAAGGCGCGGTCCTCGGGTTCGGCGGCCCAGCGCGCCCAGAGCTCGGTGAAGGCGGGCACATGGTACGACGGATCGGTGAACCCGTTGCCGGGCGGCGTCGGGACGAAGACGATCTGCTTTTCCTTGCGGTCGAACATGTCGCTGACCGGCCCGCGGTTGGGCTGCTTGTGTTTGTGCAGCATGGCGCGGATCAGGGCCTGGGCCTCGGCCGCGTAGTTGAGCACGCCCTCGCCGGAGCCCCAACGATGCGCGGCGAAGAAGAGGGCGGTGACGAACCACTCTTCGCCGTCCGGTGCCGGGCCGTTGCTCAGACGTTTGCCGTCATAGGACGTGTGCCAGGCAAAGTAGCCGGCGAACGGGCCGTCGGGGTGCCACATGTAATGTTTCGCGTAGCGCCAGATCCGGTCGAACTCGGTCTTCCGGTTCATCTGGACGGCGATCATCATGCCATAGGAAAGCCCCTCGGACCGCACATCGTTGTTGTTGATGTCGGGCACGTAGGCCATGTCGCCGTCGACCTCGTAGTAGAGACGCTGCGAGTCCGGATCGCCGGCGAAGAAATGGCGCCACGCCGCGTCCAGCTTGGCCTTCACCTCGGCGTCGCTCTTGCCGAGGTACTCGCGGAACAGATTCCGGTAGTTTCCGGTGGCCACGGCTCCGGCGGGCGCGGCGGCGTGGACGGAGGACATGAGCAACACTCCTAACAGCAAGGATCGGATCAGCATGATGGGACTCAGGGAAAGGCGCGTTCTTCGTTCAGGGAGCGTTTCCAGCCGACGAGCTGGCCCTCGAGCATGATGAGTTCGGTGACCTGAACGATGGAGATGGTCTCCTGGCTCTGGCGGATTTCCTTCTGCGGCCGGTAGGCGCCGGTCAGCGGATCGAAGAAGGGGACCTCCTCGACGGTCGCCGCAACCTGGCGATCGGTGCTGCGGAGGAGCTGCCGGTAACGCCACGTCTCGCCGGGTTTGGGCGCATTCTCGAGGGGCACGATCTCGCTGGGTTCGCCCCAGGCGGCGCGCACCTGCTCGGCGGTCATGCCGACCTTGAGCGGAGGCGGTTGCGGCGCGGCGGCGGCGGTGCCGGCGGTGCCGGCGGGCCCGGAGGGACGGGCGGTCGGAGCGGTGGTTTCGCAGCCAGCGCCCAGCAGCGCGGCGATGCTGAGGAGAACCGTGGCGGCCAAGGGACGCCGGGAGGGAGAGGAAGATCGCACCATGGGAGGGGTGGATCAGCCGGCGGTTTGGGCTCGCCGTTGCGCGAGTTCGCGACCGATCCGGAGGTTGAGGTCTTTGCCGATCGGATAAAACAACATGCAGACGGCACCCAAGGCAAACGGGAGCGCCGAGTATAAGCTGACCGACAGCCGGATGCCGGCCAGGACCTCGGGCTGACGCGCGGTTTCCGGGGTGTAGCCGTAGCCGGTGAGGATCAGTCCGAGGAAGGCGCCGCCGAAGCCGAGTCCGGCCTTGAGGGCGAAGACGACGCCGGCGTAGACGAAGCCCGTCGCGCGCCGGCCGTGCTTCCATTCGGAGTAGTCGGCCGTGTCGGCGATCATCGCCCAGAGCAGCGGAATCGTCGGGCCGTAGCTCAGGCTGCCGAGGAAGGTGAGCAGGAACATCGTGCCGACCGACTCGGGACCGATGAACAGGTAACCGGTCTGGAACAGCGCCGCGCCCGCGAGGCCGGTCGTGAAGACGACCTTCTTGCCGAAGCGCTCGGCGAGCGGCTTCGCGAGCAGCACGCCGATGATGTTCACGAGATTGCCCGTCATGTTGAACAGGCTGAAGCCCACCTTGGACGGATCGGTGTCGCCCGTGACCACGAGGCCGAACGTATCGAGGAGCACGAAACCAAAACTCCGGGCCTCCACTTCGGCGGCGGTGGCGAAGAGTCCGACCTGCTCGACAAACCGGCTGAGGGAGGCCGACTCCACGTAGTAGGTGAAGTAGTAGTAGTTGGCGCCGCCGCGCAGCGACAGGGTGATGAAGACGAAGAGCGTCATCGCGAACATGGCGAGCCAGGGCGGATTCCGCATCAGGTCGCGCACGTCCTGCTTCAGGTCCGGCTTCTGTCCGGCCGGGGGTTGCACCCGCTCCTTGGCGCTGAAGAAGGTGATGACGAAGAAAATGACGGCGACCGCGGCATAGATTGCGATGGTGAGCGACCAGCCCTTCGCGTCGTCACCGCCGCCGAGCTTGCCGACCAGCGGCAGGGTGAGGCCCTGCACGACGAAGGCGGCGATCATGGCGGCGAAGAACCGGTACGACGAGAGGCTCGTGCGCTCGTTGACGTCCCCGGTCATCACGCCGTTGAGGGCGGAGTACGGGACGTTGTTCATCGTGTACGCCATCATCAGCAACGTGTAGGTCGCGTAGGCATAGAGGAGGCGGAAGCCGTCGCTCGAGTCGCCAGGTACGGTGAAGGCGAGCCAGAAGAGGCCGGCAAAGGGCAGAGCCGACCAGAGCAGCCATGGGCGAAACCGGCCCCAGCGATGCTGCGTCCGGTCGGCGATGATCCCCATGATCGGATCGGTGATCGCGTCACTGATCCGGACCACCAGAAGCAGCGTGCCGAGGGCGGCGGCGCTGATGCCCATTACGTCGGTGTAGAAACCGGCCTGAAAAACAATGAGCAGCTGGAAGACGAAATTGGCCGAGGCATCGCCCAGGCTGTAGCCAATCTTCTCGCGGACCGGGAGGCGGGCGGGGGTATCGCTCATGAAAGGAGGGGCGGAGCCGTCAGTGCAGGTCGACGAAGCCGAGGGCCGGCGCCGGAGCGCCCAGGTTCTGGGCCCGGGTGCCGGGCGCGGCGGAACCGAGCACCAAGCCGTAGCGTCCGGTCAGCCGCACACGACGCCCGTCGTGATCGATCTGGGCAAAGACGGTGTCGGGCAGGGTAAAGCTCACGTCGACGGATTCACCCGGTCCGACCGTGACCTTGCGGAAATCGACCAGCTGGGCCCGCGGAGCATCGGGCCAATCCTGCGGCGGCTGGAGATAGAGCTGCACCACCTCGGAGGCGGCGCGCGCACCGCGGTTGGTCAAGCGGGCGCTGACCGTCAGGGATTCGCCCGGGCCCACCCGGCGGGCGGACAGGGAGAGCGCGCCGTAGGACCAGGACGTGTAACTCAGGCCGAAGCCAAACGGGTACAGCGGTTCGCGTTCGGCGAAACGGTAGGTCCGGCCGCGCATGCCGTAGTCGCCAAACGCCGGGAGATCCTCGGTGCGGTACGGCACGGTGACGGGAAGTTTGCCGCTGGGAACGACGTCGCCAAAGAGAACATCGGCCACGGCATGGCCGCCTTCGCAGCCCGGGTACCAGGCGTAAACCACGGCATCGGCGAGCTCGTGCACCTCGGGTACGGCGATGGCCGAGCCCCCGGTGAGGACCACCACCAGTTTGCGGGCATGCTTGCGCAGCTCGAGGAGGAACGTGCGCTGGACATCGGGCAGTTCGATGCGAACGCGGTCGCCGCCGCCCGGCGACGCGACGGCGTCGCCCTCTTCGCCCTCGAGTGACGGATCGAGTCCGAGCACGGCCACCGTGACCTCGCAATCGGCTGCGGTCCCGTAGGTGTAGTTGACCCCCGGTGCCATGCGGTCGAGCAACGGGCTGCCGGTGCGGAACGACACCCGGCAACCCTCGGCGACGTGGCCGGTGATGCCCTCGGCGATCGTGACCAGACGCGCGGAGATGCCAAAGTAGTTGCCGAGGAGGACGGACACGTTGGCTGCGGTGGGACCGGTGACGAGGAGGCTTTCGAGGTCACGCCGGAGCGGCAGCACGCCGTTGTTCTTCAGCAGCACCATCGACTCGGCGGCGGCCTGCCGGGCGAGGGCCCGGTGCGGGGCGCTGTCGATGATCTCCGGGGAAGTCCCCGACCACGGAACCTGCTCCGGCGGGTCGAAGAGCCCGAGGCGGAACTTGGTGCGGAGCAGGCGGCGCAGCGAACGCTCGATCTCCGCCTCGGTGATGAGTTGCTCGCGCACTGCAACCACGAGGTCGTGATAGGTGCAGCCGCAGTTCAGGTCGCAGCCCATCTTCACCGCGAGCGCGGCGGATTCGGCGGCGGTGCGGGTGACGCGGTGGTGCTGGTGGAAATCGTCGATCGCGCCGCAGTCGCTGACGACGTGACCGGCAAAGCCCCAGCGGCCGCGCAGGATGTCGCCGAGCAACAGACTGCTGGCGCAGCAAGGCTCGCCCAACGTGCGGTTGTACGCGCCCATGACCGCTTCGACGCCGGATTCGACCAGGCGTTGGAAGGCGGGAAGGTAGGTCTCGAACAGGTCCTTGGACGACGGGCGGGCATCGAAGCCATGCCGGTCCTGCTCGGGACCGCTGTGCACGGCGTAGTGCTTGGCGCAGGCGGCGGTCTTGAGGTACCGCGGATGGGAGCCCTGGAGGCCACGGACCATGGCCGCACCCAGTTCTCCGGTGAGCACCGGGTCCTCGCCGAACGTCTCCTGCCCGCGGCCCCAGCGGGGATCGCGGAAGATGTTCACGTTGGGCGTCCAGAACGTGAGCCCCTGATACTGGCCGCGGCGGCCGGCGGCGACGGCGGCATGGTGCTTGGCCCGGGCCTCGTCGGAGATCACCTCGGCGACGCGGGCAATCAGGTCCCGGTTCCAGGTGGCGGCCAGGCCGATCACTTGGGGAAACACGGTGGCGCGACCGTTGCGGCCGATGCCGTGGCACGCCTCGTTCCACCAGTTGTAGGCGGGAACGCCGAGGCGTTCGACCGCGTTGTTCTCATGCAGCAGCTGATTGATCTTCTCGGTCAGCGTCAGCCGGGCGATGAGGTCGTCGATGCGGCGCTCGACCGGGAGAGCCGTATCCATGAATGGATACGTCGCGGTCGGGACGGGAGCAGGAGCGGTAGGCGCGTGGGTGGCGGCGGGCATGCGAAAACGGGATGGGCGCCGGGGGGGAAGTCCGGACGCGAACGAAGGGGCGCGAGGCAGGTTTCGGTTCTCGCGATCGCCCTTTCGCCCTGCAAAGGCCCGGGAATGCTAACTATAGCACAAGGAGGACAGGGGTGCTCGGTGGGCAGGGTTACGTGCGTAATTGTCCGTACCGGAAACCCCTTGCGGGTGCTTGGGGTGTTTCCTCTAGTCCACCTCGTCAGATCCCTAGGCCAGGTCCTTGCTTCAACCCGTCCGCACCCGCATGAAAACCACCCTTCTGTTTGTTTTGGTATCGATGATCACGGCTCTTCGTGCGGGTGCGGACGACAGTCTTTTCCGTCCCGTGGTGAACGATGTCGTCTTCGCCGGCGACCATGTGAGCTTTGGCGAGGCCAAGGCGAAGTTCCGGCCGCTTCACCAGGCGCAGCCGGTGTATCCGGAAGCCCTGCTCGAGCAGCGCATCGAAGGCTTTGCCGTTGTCGCGTTCCTGGTCGAGCTCGATGGCACCACGTCTCAAGTGCAGGTGGCCAAGGCGAGCGATGTGGCTTTTGGCGAAGCGGCACGCGCCGCGATCGCGCAGTGGCGGTTTTCCCCGCCCGAGTTTGCCGGCAAGCGCGGCCCGATTGTGCTGAAGCTTCCGGTCGATTTCACCCTTCAGCCCGAACTGCCGGCCGGCGCGGGGCCCGCCAAGGTGGCGGCCCGCGAATAAGCGACCGGCAGGGGCGTCAACCGGCGCAACTCGCCGGATCGATGTAAAGGTAGCCGCGCGCGAGGAGGGTGTAGGTCTCGACCTGGGCAGCCTGCCATGCGGCGTCCCGGTCAAGTTCGGCCGCGAGCAAGGCGGCCACAGCCGGCGCGGCCTCGATGGAGGCGCGGGCGTCGAGTAGCAGGGCGCGGGTACGCCGCGCGAGCACGTCCTCCACCGTGCAGGCCATTTCGTGGCGGGCCTGCCAGACCACCTCGCCGCGCCGATAGGGCAGGCCGGGGTGCAGGAGCGCGTCGTGCTCTGGGGAACGGGCGATCACGGCGGCGACGGAAGCGGCGTCGGATCCATAGGGGCGCAGGTGCGGCGGGCCGATTTCGTCCCGGGTTGAGCCGTGAATGGGCAGGGCCTCCGTGGGGGAGCGTCGTGTCTCGAGGCCGGCCAGGGTTTCGGCGTGATCGACCACGTCCTCCGCCATTTTGCGGTAGGTGGTCCACTTGCCGCCGGTGACCGTGAGTAGGCCGCTTTCGCTGACGACGATCGTGTGGTCGCGCGACAGGGCTGCGGTGCTCTGGCCTTCGCCCGCCTTCACCAACGGACGCAGTCCGGCGAAGATGCTCAATACATCCGCGTCAGTCGGATCGGTGGCGAGGTAGCGGCGGATGTGCTCCATCACGAAGGTGCGTTCCTCGGCGAGGGCGCGCGGTTCTTCGGACGCGGAGGCGAGCGGCGTATCGGTCGTGCCCACGACCACCCGGTCGTGCCACGGCACGGCGAACAGCACGCGCCCGTCGGCGGTCTTGGGCACCATGATGGCGGCGTCGCCGGGCAGGAAACGCTTGGGCAGAACCAGATGAATACCCTGGCTCACCGCCACCAACGGCGCGACCGACGGCTCGTCATGCCGGCGTATCTGGTCGACGAACACGCCGGTCGCGTTGATCACGCCGCGAGCCCGCACTTCGAATTCGCGTCCGGTCAGGCGGTCGCGGGCCTGGACGCCGGCCACAAGGCCGCGTTCCTTGAGCAGGCCGGTGACCTCGCAGTGGTTCACCACCGTCGCGCCAAGTTCGTCCGCGGTCTGCGCCAGATTGATGGCAAGGCGCGAATCGTCGAACTGCCCGTCGTGGTAGATCACGCCGCCGATGAGCCCGTCGGTCTCAACGGTCGGGATCTGGGCGATCGTCTCCGCCCGGCTGAGCAGGCGCGACGGCGCGAGCCCAAGTTTGCCGGCGAGCTGGTCGTAGACCTTCATGCCTATTCCGTAGAAGGGCCCTTCCCACCAGCTGTAGCTGGGAATGACGAAGGCGAGGTCGCGCACGAGGTGAGGGGCGTTGCGCGCGAGGCGGCCGCGCTCGCGCAGCGCCTCGAGGACGAGGGAAATGTTGCCCTGGCGGAGGTAGCGCACGCCGCCGTGCACGAGCTTGGTGGAACGGCTGGAGGTGCCTTTGGCGAAGTCGTCACGCTCGAGCAGTGCCACGCGGTGGCCGCGCGCCGCGGCGTCGACGGCCGTGCCAAGACCGGTCGCTCCGCCGCCGATGATGAGCAGGTCAAACGGTTCCGAGGCGGAGGCGAGCTGGGCGAGGTGAGTGGAGCGATTCATGGCGGGGCAGGTTCGGACGAGCGCGAGAGAGGAAAGGAGCGGCGGCACTCCTGCCGCCGGGATCGATGAAGCGGCATCCGCGGTCCGTCCGGCATCCCAACCCGGCGGCAGGAGTGCCGCCGCTCCCCGGGCTTGGTGGAACGGCTGGAGGTTCCTTTGGCAAAGTCGTCCCGCTCGAGCAGTGCCACGCGGTGTCCGCGCGCGGCGGCGTCCACGGCCGTGCCGAGACCGGTCGCTCCGCCGCCGATGATGAGCAGGTCAAACGGTTCCGAGGCCGAGGCGAGCTGGGCGAGGTGAGTGGAGCGATTCATGGCAGGGCAGGTTCGGACGAGCGCGGAAGCGGAAAGGAGCGGCGGCACTCCTGCCGCCGGGATCGATGAAGCGGCACCCGCGGTCCGTCCGGCATCCCAGGCCGGCGGCAGGAGTGCCGCCGCTTCTCGAGCTTGGTGGAACGGCTGGAGGTTCCTTTGGCAAAGTCGTCCCGCTCGAGCAGTGCCACGCGGTGTCCGCGCGCGGCGGCGTCCACGGCCGTGCCAAGACCGGTCGCTCCGCCGCCGATGATGAGCAGGTCAAATGGTTCCGAAGCCGAGGCGAGCTGGGCGAGGTGGGTGGAGCGATTCATGGCAGGGCAGGTTCGGACGAGCGCGGGAGAGGAAAGGAGCGGCGGCACTCCTGCCGCCGGGATCGATGAAGCGGCACCCGCGGTCCGTCCGGCATCCCAGGCCGGCGGCAGGAGTGCCGCCGCTTCTCGAGCTTGGTGGAACGGCTGGAGGTTCCTTTGGCAAAGTCGTCCCGCTCGAGCAGTGCCACGCGGTGTCCGCGCGCGGCGGCGTCCACGGCCGTGCCAAGACCGGTCGCTCCGCCGCCGATGATGAGCAGGTCAAATGGTTCCGAAGCCGAGGCGAGCTGAGCGAGGTGAGTGGAGCGATTCATGACAGGGCAGGTTCGGACGAGCGCGAGAGAGGATAGGAGCGGCGGCACTCCTGCCGCCGGGATCGATGGAGCGGTGCCCGCGGTCGGTCCGGCATCCCAGCCCGGCGGCAGGAGTGCCGCCGCTCCCCGCGGCTCACGCGGGTTTCTCCCAGGCCTTCGCGCGGTCGACCGCCCGGTCCCAGCCGCGGCGCAGGGCTGCCATTTCGGCGGGAGGACGGGCGGGACGGAACGTGGTATCCGCGAGCCAATGACGCGCGATGTCGTCGCGGTTGCGCCAGAATCCCGTGGCCAGGCCCGCAAGGTAGGCCGCACCGATGGCCGTGGTTTCGACGCTGCGCGGGCGGACGACGGGTGTGCCGAGCAGATCGGCCTGGAACTGCAGCATGGTCGCGCTGCGCGAGACGCCGCCATCGACCCGCAGCTCGCGCAGGGTGAGACCGCTGTCCTTTTCCATGCAGGCGATCAGGTCGGCGCTCTGGAAGGCGATGGCCTCAAGGGCGGCACGGCAGAGATGGGCGCGGTTGGTCCCGCGCGTCAGGCCGATGGCGAGGCCGCGCGCGTACGGATCCCACTGGGGTGCGCCGAGTCCGGCAAACGCGGGGACGAGGTAAGCGCCGCCGGCGTCCGGCACGGTCGAGGCAAGGTGATCGAGCTCCTCGGCGGAGCGGACGAGGTGAAGCTCGTCGCGCAGCCACTGGATGACGGCGCCGGCGACGAAGACCGAGCCCTCGAGGGCGTACTCGGTTTTTCCGCCGATGCGCCAGGCGATGGTGGTGAGCAGATTGTTCGTCGAACGGACCGGTTCGGTGCCGGTGTTCATGAGCAGGAAGCAGCCGGTGCCGTAGGTGGCCTTGGCCATGCCGGGGCGGAAGCAGGCCTGACCAAACAAGGCGGCCTGCTGGTCGCCGGCGACTCCGGCAACCGGCACGCCGCCGAAGGGCAGGGAGGCGTCGGTCTCACCGTAGATCTCCGACGACGAGCGCACGGCGGGCAGCATCGCCCGCGGGATGCCGAAGAGTTCAAGCAGCGTGTCGTCCCAGTCGCCGGTGTGCACGTTGAGCAGCAGCGTACGTGAGGCGTTGGACACGTCGGTGGCGTGGACCTTGCCGCCCGTGAGCTGCCAGAGCAGCCAGGTGTCGATGGTGCCGAAGAGCAGCTGACCGGACGCGGCGCGGGCGCGGGCGCCGGGGACGTGGTCGAGGATCCAGCGCAGCTTCGTGGCGGAGAAATAGGGATCGAGCCGCAGCCCTGTGCGCTCGCTCACGAGGGGTTCAATTCCATCCGCCCGCAGCCGCGCACACGCATCGGCGGTGCGGCGATCCTGCCAGACGATCGCCGGGTGCACCGGTTTTCCGGTCTGCCGGTCCCACACGACGGTGGTTTCGCGCTGATTGGTGACACCGATGGCGGCGAGGTCGGAGGCGGTGAGGCCCGCCTGGGCGAGGGCGTCGGCGGCGACGGCGCTTTGCGTGGACCAGATTTCCAACGGATCGTGTTCGACCCAGCCCGGGCGGGGATAGAGCTGCCCGAATTCCCGTTGGGCGAGGCCGGCGACGGCGCCGGCATGGTCGAAGACGATGGCGCGGGAGGAGGTGGTGCCTTGGTCGAGGGCGAGGACGTAGCGACGCGACATGGGGTGGAGGGGTAGGTTGAAAAGAAACGGCCGCCCGGTCGGCCGGCGTCAGCCCGTGGCGGCGGCCGCGTGGGAGGAGGCGAGGCGCCAGGAGTGGACCGGCTGGTAACCGATCAGGCGGCGTGCCTTGGCAATGCTGAGCAAGGTTTCATGCGGTCCGGTAGCGGGCGCAAGCTGCGTGCCCGGAAACTCGGCGGCGAGGAGTCGGGTGTTGTCGAGCGCCATGCACGTATCGGAGGCGGCAATGATCAGATTCTCGCTGCCGGCGGTATCGGCGTGGAGGGCAAGGCGGCAGGCGGCGGCGCAATCCCGGGCATCGACGTAACCCCACAGGTTCCAGCGGCGAGCCGCCGGGTCGTCCTGCCAGGTCGAGAACCGGGCGTAGTCGTGCGGCTCCATCACGTTGGAAAAGCGCAGTCCGACGAACCGCATGCCATGCCAGCGTGCGTATTGGTCCGCCAGCTGTTCGCCGACCACCTTGGAGAGGCTGTAGGTGGATTCGGGATACGGCGCGTGGGTCTCGTCGATCGGCGCAACGGCGGGCCGGACCTTCCGGAAGGGCAGGCCGAGCACGGTCTCGCTCGAAGCCCAGACGACGTGCCGAATGCCGGCCAGGTGGGCCGCGTGGAAGACATTGAACGTGCTCGCGACGTTTTCGCGGAAAGTCCGCTCGGCGGCATGAATGGAATCGTTGGGAATGGCCGCGAGGTGGACGACGGCGGCGGCCCCGGCGAAGGCGTCGACGGTTTCGCCCAGCGACGTGAGGTCGACCAGACGCGTCGGGCAGGGGGCCTGCGGGCAGGCGTTGCGGTCGAGGTTGAGCACGTTGAAGCCGTGCGCGGTGAGATCGTGAAGGACGGCGCGGCCGGTCTTGCCGGAGCCGCCGGTGACAATGATTTTCGAAAAGGGCATGGCGGGGTTGCGTCAGTTTGGACGAAACCGCGTTGGCGTCGAGCGCAGCGCAAGTTTCGACCCATTCGCAGGTAATCCGCCGGCAAAATCGCGCGGCCGGCGGGTTAATCACCCCCTTGTAACACGGCCGACACGAAATCGTAACAATGGGCAGGCACTCTGCACGGGTCCGTTGGCAATCTTCACGAAAGCCGGCGGGTTCTCCTACACCTAACTCCTCCTCTATGTTGTTCAAAAATCCCCTCAAGTGGTCCGCGTTGCTTGGCAGCGCCCTCCTCGCGATCACGCCCGTGATGGCCTCCGACGCCGGAGCCTTGCTCGAAGCGCTCGTGCGCAAAGGCATCCTCTCCGATCAGGAAGCTGAGAACATCCGGGCCGACCTGGTGCGCGACGCCGCGGTGCCGCCGGCCGTGGGCACGGCGGGTAGCAACTTCGCCACCCGCTTGCGGGTGGGCGGACGCCTGCAGGTCCAGTACGCCGGTCTCAACACCGACATCGAGAACGCCGGCGATCCCGCGGCGACGAGCCACTTCTTCCTGCGTCGCGCCTACGTGACCCTCCGCACCGATTTCGGTCCGGACTGGAACGGTATTGTCAGCTACGACTTCGCCGCGGGCACGTTCGACAACGCCTGGATCCAATGGCGCAAGGACACGTGGACCGTCGATGTCGGTCTGCGCAAGGTGAACCTCGGTTACGAAGAGCGCATTTCCTCCTCCGCCCTCAAGGCGCTCGAGCGCTCGGGCATGACCCGGTTCTTCGTCGAAGAGAACAACGGTCGCCGTCTCGGCGCCGGCAGCCGCCGCATCGGCGTGTTTGCCGACGGACGTTCGGGCAAGTTCTTCTACGGTGCCGCCATCACGAACCCGGAGCGTGCGGTGACCTTCACCAACTCGGCTGCCCCCGGCAACAACACCAACAACAACTTTGCCTACTGGGCGAACGGTGGCTACAACGGCACCTTCGAAGGCGGTACCTTCGTGGTGGGCGGCGGCATTGGCTTACTGCCTGATCAAGGCGGCAAGTCGGGCACCACGCCCTTCGGCGTCGGTACTGGCAACGACCTGAGCATCTTCTCGGTCTACGCCGACATCAACCGCGGCCCCTTCGGCCTCGTCGCCGAGTACATGGCGGCCGATGTCGAGCGCGGCGCCTCCGCGACGCAGGACGCCAAGCCCTGGGGCTTCTTCGTGCAGCCCTCGTACGCCCTCAACGACAAGATCGAGCTCGTTGCGCGTTACAGCTATGTCGACTCCGACGGTCGCGGCGTTAACCTCTCCGACGGCGTCCGCTCGGCTCCCGGCGGCGGCACGCACGACAAACTCACCGAGGTCTTCCTCGGCGGCAACTGGTACATCAAGCAGAACGATCTCAAGCTCCAGGCCGGTTACGTCTACGGCAAGTCCGAGGACACGGTCACGGGCGGCGACGCCTCGGCCGAGACCAACGGCTTCCGTTCCCAGCTTCAGCTGAACTTCTAACGCCCTTTCCAACCCAACGACACCCATCCTCATGAAAATCCTCGCCCTGTTCGCCGCCGCCCTCGTTGCGGCCTCCTCCCTCCAAGCGCAAAAGCTCGTCATCAAGGGTTCCGACACCCTCGGTGCGAAGCTGGTCCCGATGATCGCCGAAGATTATCGCGCCAAGAACCCCGGTGTCTCGTTTGAGATCGCCGCCGAAGGTTCCACCACCGGCATCTCTGCCATCATCGACGGCACGGCTCAGATCGGCATGTCCTCCCGCCGCGCCCGTCCGACCGAAATGTCCGGCGGCGCCGCCAAGGGTGTCACGCTGAAGCCCCTCATCGTGTGCTACGACGGCATCGGCATCATCGTGAACGCCAACAGCCCGATCACCTCCCTGACCAAGCGCCAGGTGGAGCAGATCTTCACCGGCGACGTGAAGGACTGGTCCGCGGTCGGCGGCGCCCCGGGCCCGATCTCGATCTACACCCGCAACACCTCGTCTGGCACCTACCAGGACTTCAAGGACCTCGCCATGGCCAAGCGTGACTATGCTCCGTCCTCCCAGAAGATGGCCGGCAACGAGCAGATCGTCGCCGAGGTCGCGAAGAACCCGAACGGCATTGGCTACGTCGGCCTCGCCTACATCAACCAACCCGGCGTCAAGGTGGTTCCGATCGACGGCGCGCTGCCCAACAAGCAGAGCGTGCTGGAGAAGAAGTATCCCTACGCTCGTCCGAACTTCTTCTACACCAATGGCGAAGCCACGGGTGAGGCCAAGAAGTTCATCGACTTCGTCCTGAGCGACATCGGCCAGGCCACGGTGGAAAAGGTGGGCTTTGTTCCGATCCGCTGACGCGCACGTAACGTTTGTCTGACACGCAGTGGCCCGCTTGACGCTGGTTCGGCGGGCCACTTCGCTTTTCTGAGCTTCTCCATCGCCGACTCCGCCACCGCTTCCATGTCCCAAGTCGAGATCCCTCCGCCCGAACCGGTTCCTTCGTTCAAGATCCACAAGGCGCGCACCAAGGTCTTCGGGCTCTCCCTCGACGAGTGCATCCAAGTGTTCTTCGGCGGGCACGCCTTCATGGCCGTGGTGGTGCTGGGGCTCATCACCTTCTTTCTATTCAAGGAGGGCTTGGCGTTCTTCAGCCTCAATCGGGATAACCTGCGCGTGTACCGCCAGGCCGGGCTGGAGTACGTCGACATCATGCGCCAGCAGGAGCGTGATCACACGGCTCTGACGCGCTACCTCTTCGATATCCGCATGCGTGCGGTGCAGGACCTGACCGGGCCCGGCGGCTTGTCGGTGGCCGAGGCCAACGCCCGCCTGGCGGAGTTCGACACCTTTGCCAACGCGTACGGCGACGCGGTGATCGATCTGCGCGGGCTGGTCTCCGATTACGGCGAGGTCGCGGTTGGGATCAAAACCCGCTACATCGAGAGCCAGGATTTTGCCATCGCGAAGCAGCAGTACCTCGCCGCGGGCATGACCGCCGAGGCTGCCGAGATCACGGTCGAGCAGATCGATTTTACCAAGGAGGTGGCGGTGGTCACCAGCGTCTTTCCGCTCTACGAAGAGGCCGCCAAGAAACTGGAGGATGGCCTGCGCGCCGCCGTCACGACGCTGCCTGCCTTGCAGAATGCCGACCTGACGCGCCGGCTCGAACGGTTCCGCGAACTTACGTTGCAGTACGTGGCGACGTTTCCCGAGCGCAAAGCGGAGATGGCAAACTGGAGCGGCGACGTCCCGGTGTCGTTTGGTGAGGCGTTCACCGCCTTCGTGTTCGGCACGGAATGGATCACCGCGAGTTTCTGGCAGGACTGGTACGGGATCATTCCGCTCTTCACGGGGTCGTTGATGGTGTCGTTCATCGCCCTGTCGCTGGCGGTGCCGCTCGGGATCGGGGCAGCGATCTACGTCAACCAGGTTGCGTCCGCGCGCGAACAGCGGCTCATCAAGCCGACGATCGAGTTCATCGCGGCGATTCCGTCGGTCGTACTTGGGTTCTTTGGCATCGCCGTGCTCGGCCAGGCACTCCGCGCCCTGTCACAGTTTGAATGGATGAGCTGGGTGCCGGGCTTTCCCTATGCCGAGCGGCTCAACGCTCTCACGGCAGGTTGCCTGCTCGCCCTGATCGCCGTGCCCACGATCTTTACGCTCGCCGAGGATGCGATCAACAACGTGCCCCGCGCCTTCAAGGAGGCATCCTACGCACTCGGGGCGAGCCGGATGCAGACGATCCTGAAGATCATCGTGCCGGCGGCGCTCTCCGGCATCATCTCCGCCGTGCTGCTCGGCCTCGGGCGCGTGATTGGCGAGACCATGGTGGTGCTGCTGTGCGCGGGCAACCGCATCGATATTCCCGATTTCACCCAGGGGTTCACCGCCTTTGTCCAACCGGTGCACACCATGACCGGCATCATCGCCCAGGAGATGGGCGAGGTCGTGAAGGGCAGCATCCATTACCGCGCCCTCTTTGTCGTGGGCATCGTTCTGTTCTTCATCGCCCTGCTCATCAACTTCCTCGCGCAAAAGATCGTGCGCAAGTACCGCATCTCGATCGGCTGATCCATGGAAACCCCGGTCAATCCTTTCGCCCCCCGCCGCACGCGCGGGCGCACCTTGGAAAAGGGCATCTTCGGCGTCATGCGCCTCGCGACGTACTTTGTCGTGGGCTGCGGGCTCTTCGTTTTCGCCGACATCTTCTTCAAGGGTGCTGGCACGGTGTTCCAGACGCAGTTTCCGTTCGTCAATGTCGCCTTCCTCACGCAGGCGCCGGAGTCGCTGTATGTATTCGAGCATGAAGGGAAGGCCTACGAGCTCGGCGACCGCGACTTCCGGGTGTTCCGCGAGGAGCTGGAGGCCAAGGCGGCGGCGGCCGGACAACCGGTGCCGCGGCTCGAGACCCGGAGCTACGTGTACTCCGCGGGCGGCATCTGGCCCTGCATTGTCGGGACGGTCCTGCTCGTGACCGGTTCCATGACCATCGCGCTCGTCCTCGGGGTCGCCAGTGCGATTTTTCTGAATGAGTACGCCCAGGATGGTCCGTTCGTGCGGTTCGTCCGGCTCTCGATTCTCAACCTTGCCGGTGTGCCGTCGATTGTCTTCGGCCTCTTTGGGTTCGGCATGTTCGTGATCTTCTTCAACTGGAATGTCTCGTTGCTCGCCGGCTGGTTCACCCTCGCATTCATGGTGCTGCCCGTGGTGATTACCGCTTCGGAGGAGTCCCTCAAGGCGGTGCCCAAGGGCTTCCGCGAAGGCTCGCTGGCGCTGGGAGCCACCAAGTGGCAGACCATCCGGAAGAACGTCCTGCCGTACGCCATGCCGGGCATCCTGACCTCGTCGATCCTCGGCATCGCCCGTGTCGCCGGCGAGACCGCGCCGATCATGTTCACCGCTGCGTACGTGGTGCGAGACAAGCTGCCGTGGGACGTCGAAAAGGTCAGCGACTTCTTCTTCCAGGGTGTGATGGCGCTGCCGTATCACATCTACGTGGTGTCGTCGAAGATCCCGCAAAACGAGTACACCTCGCGGATCCAGTACGGCGCGGCCTTTGTCTTCCTGATGCTCGTCGCCCTCATCGCGCTGACGTCGATCTTGCTCCGCAACCGTATGCGCAACCTTTACAAATGGTGACCACTGTCGCATCCCAGACTTCGTCCATGGACAAGCCCGCCTCCCTCGCGATCAAGGTTCCGCCCCCGCGTGACCTTGGCGTTGCCCGCACCCTGATCGAGATCGAGCACTTTGATTTCTCCTACGGGCAGAAGCAGGCCCTGTTCGACATCAACCTGAAGCTCGACGCCAAACGCGTCACCGCCTTCATCGGGCCCTCCGGCTGCGGCAAGACGACCCTGCTGCGTTGCCTCAACCGGATGAACGACCTGATCGACGGCACAGTGATCAATCGTGGCGCGATCCGGATCAACGGGGTCGATATCAACGGACCGGGGGTTGACGCGATCGAGCTGCGCAAGCGCGTCGGCATGGTCTTCCAGAAATCGAACCCCTTCCCGAAATCGATCTACGAAAACGTCATCTACGGCCTGCGCATCGCCGGCGAGACCCGGAAGAGCCGGCTCGACGAGGTCGTGGAGCGCTCCCTGCGCGGCGCGGCGTTGTGGGACGAAGTGAAGGACCGGTTGCATGACAGCGGGCTCGGCCTGTCCGGCGGGCAGCAGCAACGCCTGTGCATCGCCCGGGCGATCGCAGTCGAACCGGAGATCATCCTGATGGACGAACCGTGCTCGGCCCTCGATCCGATCGCGACTGCCAAAGTCGAAGAGCTGATTCACGAGCTGAAGGAGAAGTACACCATCGTGATCGTGACGCACTCGATGCAGCAGGCGGCGCGGTGTTCCGACAAGACGGCCTTCTTTTTCATGGGGCGTCTGATCGAGTACGACGACACCCGCAACATCTTCATGAACCCGGCCAATCCGCAGACGGAGGCTTACGTGTCGGGACGTTTCGGCTAAGCCGAAACGTCCAGTAGCGAGTAGCGAGTAGCGAGCATGCAAACCGACCTAAGCTCGTCTTCCTTTCTGCCCGCTCGCTTTTGCTACTCGCTACCCACTACCCGCTACTCGCTACTCCCACCGCTCCTATGAAACGCTTTTTTGATGCCGAGCTCGAAACCTTCCGGTCCCATCTGATGCTGATGGGCGAGACGGCCATTCGTCAGGTGCGCAATGCCCTGCAGGCGTTGGTCACCGCCGATGCTGCCCTGGCCGACCAGGTGATCGCGGCGGACGACGAAATCGACAACCTGGAGATCCAGATCGACAACGAGGCGATCCGTTACATGAACCTGCGTTCGCCGATCGCGACGGAGCTGCGGCTCGTCATTGTCGGCATGAAGGCGTCGCATGACCTCGAGCGCGTGGGCGACGAGGCCACGAGCATTGCCAAGCGGGCGGTGAAGCTGGCAGCAGAGCCGCCGCTGAAGCCGTACGTCGATATTCCCCGCATGGGTAACATCGCGCTGGAGATGCTCCGCGATGCGTTGGAGTGCTTCCTCGACAGCGATACCGAGAAGGCCATCGCGGTGATCGGTCGCGACCGCGAGGTCGACGCGATCAACAAGCAGCTCTATCGCGAACTCTCGAGTTACATGATCGAACGCCCGCAATCGATCTCCCGCGCGCTCGAGCTGATGTTCATCTCCAAGTCGATCGAACGCATTGCCGACCACGCGACCAATATCGCGGAGGAGATGGTTTTTCTGGCGCAGGCGAAGGACATCCGGCACCGCGACGATTTGAAGAAATCGCTCAACGAAGAGAGCTGATCGGGCGCGGCTTGCGTCGTCACGGCCGACGTCCATCGTCGGCCGGGTCCATGTTTTGCCGCCGGCATGCTGTCTCCGGGTCATCGGTCGCGCCTTCGCGTGAGGAGGGTCGTCCGTCGCCTGGTCGAGACCGCCCTGTCTTGCGCGCTCCGGCCGGGTTGGTCGCCTCCGCTCCGGTGTCCGCGACCAACGGCGTGCCGGACCTCGGCCCTGCGGTGTTGATGGCCGGCCTGCTCGGCGTTGCCGCGGTCGTCGTAGGGGTCTGGAGATGGCGGAGACGATCCGCCGCGGCGGGAGCGCCCGACGGCGCGCGACGTTCGCGTTCAAGGAGTGGCGTTGCGCTTTCCGATCCCGGTGCGGATTCGCTGCTGCGGCTGGCCCAGATGGCGTGCTACGAACGCGATTCCGCTTCGGAGCAGCTGATCTGGTCCGGTGCCGTGGAAACCGTGCTGGGAGCGGGCGCAGAGCGGCTTCCCCGGACGGAGTTGGAATGGAATGCGTGGATACATCCGGACGACCGGCCGGCGCGCGATGCCGCCTTTGCCCGGGTGTTGTACGGTGCAGGCGGCCTCGAGGTGGAGTATCGTCTGCGGTGTCCGGATGGGGTTGTCCGGATCGTGCTGGAACGCGGAGAGCCGGCGGGAGACGAGAAGGCTGGGCGGCGTGGCGTTCGCTCCGTGTTGCGCGACGTGACCCGCCAACGCGCCTCCGAGCAGGCCGCGCGGGAAACCGAATCTCTGCTGCGGATTGCCGGCCGGTTGGGACGCCTCGGCGGATGGACCCTCGAGTTGCCTGGTCGGCACATGGCGTGGTCGGAGGAAGGGCTGGCGGTGTTGGGGTGGACGGGCGAGGCGGCACCGACGGAGGAGCAGGTGTTCGCCGAATTGGCACCGGAGTGGCGCGAGGTGGCGCGGCGCGCGTTTGCGGCCTGCGCCCGGGACGGCACCTTGTTCGACTTCGAGGCCCAGCGCTTGGCCACGGGGCCGGGCCGCACCTGGGTGCGGATGATCGGCGAGGCCGAACACGACGCCGACGGCACGGTGCGGCGCATCAAGGGGGCGGTTCAGGACATCACGGACCGAAAGGCGATGGAGCAGCAGTTTCTCCGCGCCCAACGTCAGGAAAGTATCGGCACCCTCGCTGGCGGCATCGCCCATGATCTCAACAACGTCCTGACGCCGATCCTGATGTCGATCGACCTGCTACGGTTGCGGGCCCGCGATGCCGATGAACGGCACATGCTGGACACGATCCAGATCAGCGCCCGCCGCGGCGCGGACATGGTGCGGCAGGTTCTGTCCTTCGCGCGCGGCACGCCCGGAGCGCGGGTGGCGCTGCCGGTGCGGACGTTGTTTCGCGAGATCGAAGTCATCCTGCAGGATACGTTTCCCAAGAACATCGCCTGCGAGATTCGCTGCGCGGAAGAAGTCCGTCCGGTGCTGGGCGATCCGACGCAGGTCCACCAGATCCTGCTCAACCTGTGCGTGAACGCCCGCGACGCGATGACGGGCGGCGGCGTGCTCACCCTCGCGGCGAGGAATCTTGCCGACCACGAGCCGACTCCGCGTCTGCCCGTGGCAGGGGCGGTGACCGCTTGGGTGGTGCTGGAGGTCGGCGATACCGGCACGGGCATCCCGGCGGAGTTGCGCGACAAGATTTTCGATCCGTTCTTCACCACCAAGGCGGTGGGCCAGGGAACCGGCCTCGGCCTTTCCACGGCTGCCGGTCTGGTGCGCGCGCACGGCGGGTTGCTGCAGTTCACGAGCGAAGTCGGGCATGGCACGACCTTTCGCATCTACCTGCCGGCCGCCTCTCCCGTGTCGCCCGCGGGTCCGGCACTTGTTCCCGACGCCGCCCCGCGCGGCGACGGGGTGTGCGTGCTGGTGATCGATGACGAGGAGGCTGTGCGGGTGATCGTGCGGCAGGCGCTCGAAACGTCCGGATACCGGGTGCTCGACGCGGCGAACGGTGCCGACGGCATCGCCCTGTACGTGCAGCGCCGCGCCGAGATCGAGATTGTGCTCACGGACATCGTGATGCCGATCATGGATGGACTGACGACGATCCGCACCTTGCAGAGTCTCGATCCCGACCTGCCGATCATCGGATCAAGCGGCATGAATGCGGGCGTGAACGAAGACGAAGCGTTGGCCGCGGGCGCGCGCCGGTTTCTGGCGAAACCCTTCACGGCCGAGGCCCTGCTGTCCGCGCTGCATGCCGTGACGCCGCGGCGCCGCTGAGGCGGCTTCCGTGCGGCACGGCGGAAGCGCGCCGCTCCCGCGGGCGGTGCGAGCGCTCACTCCGCGGTGAAGAAGGGAGCCGCGCCGGTGACGGTAGCACCGTCCCGCTGCCAGACATACACCAGCGGTCCGCGCGCTTTCTCCAGCTGCTTGTAGACCGGTCCGGCGGTGCGCTTGGGAATCGTGAGCTCCGTCACTCCGTCAGCCTCGCAGGAAAGGACCCGGGCATAGGGCTTGAAAAACTCCGGGCGGCCCAGAATGCGTCCGGTGCCGGGCGGAGGCGGCGCGGGTGGGGGACGGGCGCCTTTGCGCTCCAGCACGAGGCAGGCGTAGGGCAGGCTGCGCAGGTCGATGCCGGCGCGTTGCGCGAAACGAACCCAGTTGGAGTCGGCCTGCACGCCCGCGGGCGGCCGGGCAAAGTGGTGACACCAATCGCGTTCGCGACCGGGTGCGAGCAGACCACACGGCATGGCGTGAGTGCAGGGCATGACCACGGCGTGGGTCGCGAGCAGGCGTTCCCGCCACGCGATCAGGTCGCGCGAGACCGCATGGGTGCCGGGCTCGACCCAGACCGTGGCGTCGGCCTGCCGGATCAACGCTTCCAGGTGCGCGCGGCCGTCGGCATCGAGTTCATTCAGGACATGGCTTACGACGAGCAGGCCAACGGGCTCGCCCTCCTCATACGCGGCGACGTCGATCCCGGGAAACTGCCGGCCCGCCTCCTGCAGGGCGTAGTGACGGGCGAGCGGCGAATGATCCCACACCCGGAGAGGCAGCGGTCCGGTCGTCGGGAAGGCGGACAACAGCCGCCGTCCGGCCACGCCGCTGCCGCAGCCCCAATCGAGCACGGGACCGGCGGGTGGAACCCACGCGCGGAGGCGAAGTTCGTGGAGCACGGCGTCCCACTTCCAACCGATGCGTTCGCCGTAGGTCAGATTGTAGGACGCCAGGTCCCGTTCGGACTGCCAATACGGCCCGGCTGCAGCGCCGCCGTCCAAGAAGCCCTCGCGCAGGCGATCGAGCGCCGACCAGTCCAGTTGATCCCAGGTCATGGAGAGAGGGCGAAACCCAAGTGGAAGGCGAGGCGCTGGTGCCGGATGCCGTACGCCGTGGCGAGCGCGCGCAGCGCGGCGGCCCGGTCGGCGTCGCCGGGAGGATGGCTCCGGATCGCGGCGATCATCAGGTTCTTCGCCGTGTGCTCGGTGGAGATGAACTCAAGCACCTTGGTGCGGTAGCCGGCCCACTCCAGCAGTCCGGCGCGCATCGCGTCGGTGACGAATTCTGACTGGCGCTCCTGAAAGATCCCGTGGCGCAGGGCGTCGGTCAGCACGGGCGGAGCGGTGAGCTGGGGACGGAGCTCCTTGTGGCAGCACGGCGACACCACGAGCAGCGAGGCCCCGGCGGCGATGCCCTTGGCCAAGGCATCGTCGGTGGCGGTGTCGCACGCGTGAAGGGCGACGAGCACGTCAAGGTCCTTCACCGGCGTCGTGGCGATGTCGCCCGCCAGAAAGGACAGGTGGCTGAAACCCTCGGCGTGCGCGACCTGGTTGCAGAGCGTGACGAGTTCCGGCCGCGTCTCCACACCGATGATACGGGCATGCGGGCCAAGGTGGGCAGCGAGGGCGAAGGTCAGGTAACCCTTGCCGCAACCCATGTCCATCAAGGTCAGCGGGCGTTCCCCGCCGAGGCCGGCTTCGTGGAGCAAGTGCGCCACGAGCTCGGTGAACTTCTGAATCTGGCGCAGCTTCGGCGCCATGCCCTCGCGCGCCTGCCCGCGCTCGTTGGTCACGCCGAGGGCACGCAGCCAGGCGGCCCCGGTGGAATCGGATGCTGGCGCGGGCGGTCGTGGGCGGCCGCGGTCGGCGCGGCCGGCGTCGCGGCAACGGCCTTGACGGAAAGTCGGCCCACGCCGTCGGGCGATCCTTCAAACTGGGCGGTCTGGCGCGACGTGAGCAGGTGCGCGTCGAGGAAATCCTCGGCGAGCAGACGCTCCACCTCGGCGAGTGCCTCCTCGGCGGTGAGATTCTTGGTGATGTCGCGCGTGGCATGACGCCAGACGAACGACAGTCGGGGGCCGGCCTTGAGCGTGACCGGGCGGACATACACGTTGCGCAGGGTGGGATCGCGGCCCCGCGGCTTGCCAAGCGTGAGCTTCACCACGTCCGTGGCGCCGAGGCTGGCGCGCAGCAGGTCGAGGAAGCGGTCACGGGCGGAGGAAGAGGGAGCCATGGGCAGACGAAAGCGGAGGATGCACCGCCAAACCGGCGTCGGCCAATCCCGAAAAGCGGATGGGGCTGCGTGCGCGGATGCGTGCGTTGCGGGTACCGGCACAGCAGAACCGGGGCGTCCGGTTGACAGTGGGGACGCGGGGGAGATACGGTCACGAGGCTAATGGCCTTGTCTCGCAATCTGTCCCAAACCGTGGTCGCCCTGATCAGCATCGTGGCGATCCTGCTGGGCGCGTTGGAGCATGAGTCGCTGGTGCTGCAGAACGAGGCTGGGGCGAAGAGTCCGCCGGCAGGTCTGGCCGAAGGCGTTGAATGTCCGTCCGCGGCGTCGGAGGTTTGGACCTCGTTTGCCAGCGACACCGGCACGGAGGGGACCTTCCGCGCCGAAAGTCACACGTGGGGGACCACGCCGTTTTGGCGCCTGCAGTCACGGGCTCAGGATAGACGACAGGACCTGGTTTTCGCTGCCAGTGTTGCACCCTTGCATCTCGGCCGGCAGGCGCGGTCTCGCATGACCGGCGTGCGGGCGCGGCGGTTGTAAGGGCGGGTTTATCAACCAGGCGTCCGCCTGGATCCCTGCACCGACGAGGGTGCGTGGGCGATGCGTCGCCCCCTCCCGTCCAACCCTGCCTTCACCCATCCCTTTCATGAACGTCTATACCGAAATCTTTATCATATTCCTCCTTCTCCTGGCGAATGGCGTCTTTGCCATGGCCGAGATCGCCGTGGTGTCGTCGCGCAAGGCGCGGCTCAAGAAGTTGGCCGATGAGGGATCGGCCAAAGCTCAGGCGGCCCTCGCTCTGGCGCAGTCGCCGGACCGGTTTCTTTCGACCGTGCAGATCGGCATCACACTGGTTGGAATCCTCGCCGGCGCCTTTGGTGGTGCCACCCTTTCGGACAAGCTGGCCGTGGTGGTGGCCCGCTCGCCGGCGCTGGCGCCCTATGCCATGCCGATCTCCATATTCGTGGTCGTCGGGGCCATCACCTATTTTTCGCTGATCATCGGCGAACTGGTGCCGAAGCGTGTCGCCCTGAGCAATCCGGAGGGCCGGGCCATGTTGATTGCGAAGCCCATGACCGGTCTGTCTCGGTTGGCCGCGCCTTTTGTTTGGTTCCTCACCTTGTCGACGAATCTTGTGCTGAAGGTCTTTGGCCTCGGAAAAGAGGTGGATGCGCCGCCGTCGGACGAGGAGGTCACGCACATGATCGAACAAGGCGCATCCGCCGGGGTTTTCCACAAGGCCGAACGCGCCATGGTGGAGGGCGTCCTGCGCCTCGACGAGCGCCCGGTGTCCGAGATCATGACCCGGCGAACGAAGATCGTCTGGCTGAACATTGCGGATTCAGACGAGATCAACTGGCGGAAGATTGTCGCCAGCGGGCACTCCCAGTTTCCGGTCTATGAGGGCACGCGCGACCACGTGCTGGGCATGGTGACCGTCAAGTCGCTGTGGGCCAACGCCGCCGCGGGCGTGCCCAACAGCATCCGCAATCACCTGATCGCGCCGTTGTTTGTGCCCATTACCGTCAACGTGATTCAGCTCCTCGAGTCGTTCAAGAAAACGGGCAAGCATCTGGCCCTCGTCACCGACGAGTTCGGCAGTGTCCAGGGTCTCGTGACGCTGATCGACGTCATGGAGGCGATCGTGGGCGATCTGCCGGAACCGGGAGACCGGACTCTGCCTGGTGCGGAACAGCGGCATGACGGATCGTGGCTGGTGGATGGCAGCATGACCGTGGACGAGTTCCGGGTGCGCTTCGGCTTACCGCGCCTGCCCGGGGAAGAGGATGAAGACTTCGAAACGGTGGGAGGTTTCATGCTGGACCGGCTCGGCCACATTCCGGAGCCCGGGGAATCTTTCCAATGGGACGGCTGGCGCTTTGAGGTCGTCGACATGGACGGGCACCGCGTGGACAAGATTCTTTTCAGCAAATCCGGGGAATCCGCCTCGTAGCGGATCTGACGCGGATTCAGGCCGGTGTGCGGCACCGGCGATCGTTGGCCGCGGCAAAGCTAGACGGCCGACGCCAAGGCGGAGGGCTTTATCCGCCCAGGTCGATGCCCGGCGCCTGCCAGACGGCGCGGCCGTGGCTGAGGGTGGCGAGCACCTCGGCGGGAGTCACCCGGCCGACGATCGAAGCGAGGATATGCCGCGTGGCACGCAGGTGCGGAGCGTGGAAATCGAGCACCACGAAGGTGGCGGGACGCTGGGGTTCGAGGAAGCCCGGGAATCGGTCGCCGAGCACGAGGCTGGCGTTGACCGTGACCATGCGCAGTAGGTCGCCCGGGTCTGGTCGACGCGGATCGCCGCCCTGCGCGCGGGCGAGCTTCCACGCGTAATCCAATTCGGCGAACAGGTTCGGGCTGTTCAGCATCACGTTGTCCGTTCCGAGCAGCAGCGGCACACCCGCTTCCAGCAAGGCGGCGATCGGGGGCAGGCCGAGGCCGAGGCTGGCATTGGCGCGAGGATTCAGCACCGCGGGCTTGCCGCTGCGAGCGAGCATCGCGATCTCGTCCGGCAACGCCGCGGTGAGGTGCACGATCAGGTGGGGATCGAGCAAGGTGAGCGCCTGCTCCAGGTCGCCGCGGCCGGTGCGGGCCACGGACAGGTCGCGGTAGCCGGCGTTCTCGAGGCAATGGATGGCACGCAGTTTGCCGCGGGCGGAGGTGACCTCGCGGATCTGGCGCCAGGCCGCGTCGGTCAGGTCGTTCATCGTGCTCTCGGAAAATCCGTCCGCGACCTCGAGCATCGCAGCCAGCTCGAGACGGGCCGACTCCGGCAACTCCGCTTGGTTGGCGGAGAGTGCCTCCGGCGGGAAAGGCGGGTGGTCGAATTGGTTGAGGATCACTGAGGTCACGCCCGTGGCGGAGGAAGCCTCGCGCAGCAACCGGGCCCCGGCCGCGCCTTGTTCCCGGAAGTCGAGGTGGCAGACCGTTCCGGTGCGGGCGAGGTAGCGCAGGTGGGCCTCGAGGTGGGGGCGATGGGTCTCGGGCGATAGTTTCGCCAGTTCACGGTACTTGTAACCGTCGGGACGGAAAAAGGCCTGCTCGAGGGTGAGTCCGGCCGCGCCGTCGGGAAGCGCGCTGTCGCCCAGGTGGGTATGGCCGTTGACCAGACCCGGAATGATCACCCAGGCGCCGGCATCGAGCGAGGTGCAGGGGGCGTCGCGCTCGATCGCCGTGATCGTGTCGCCGAGCCAGGCGAACCGCCGGCAGCGCCACGGAGCCAGGTCCGGGCCGAGGAGAACGATGCAATCCCGGAGTTCCGGCATGGTGGCAAAGGCGGAGGGTTCAGGGCAGGTACTCGGTCGTCATGACGTCGTCGACGCCGACCTTGCCCTTGGCGAGGATGGACAGCTCCTCGAGCTGATCGATCTGACGCTGGAACCGCTCGCGGGTGATGCGCCCGATCTGGGCGGCGCCGCCGTTCTCGCGACCAATCACGAGTTTCTCACTGATGATCATGCCGCGGGAGAACATGAGGAACTCATCGTTCACATTCGCGTTCGCCTGCTTCATGAGCTCGTGGGCGGGCTGCGGGTCGCCTTCGAGGTAGTCCTGCCAGCCGCGGATGTAGGCGCGGAGGAAGGCGCGGACCTGGTCCGGGTGCTGCCGGGCCCAGGCACGGTTGGCGGCGAGCACCGCATAGGCGTCGAAGCCCGCGTCCCAGGCATAGAGGTACTTCGGCGTCTTACCGCCGCCCTTCTGGATGAAATAGGGCTCGGCGATGTAGTAGCCCTGCTGGATGAAGTCCGGATTGGCGATGAAGTTGGCGACGGAGAAATTGAAGGGGATGAGCTGAAACTCGATGCCGTACTTCTTTTTCAAATACGGCAGGAAGGCCCACTCGGGCCGGGCCATGATCGTCTTGCCGTTGAGCTCCTCGAAACGCGTGACCGGATTGTCGGCATGCAGCATGAGCACCGACGGGTCGTTCTGGAACACGGCGCCGATCTGCACCACGGGCAACCCCTGTGCCGTGGCGAGGATGGTGTTGGTGCTGTCGGCCTGTCCGATCTGGGCCTGGCCGGCAGCGAGCTTTTGCATGACGAACGCGTTCGGGCCGCCGGGAATGAGCTCCACCTCGAGGCCAGCCTCCTTGAAGAAACCGCGGGCCTGCGCCTGGTAGAATCCGCCGTGCTCGGGCTCGGCAACCCAGTCCAGCTGGACCGTGATCTTGAACGGCTGCCCCGGGGCGGGCGCATCGGCGGAGGGCCGTCCGCAGCCGGTGAGCAGGGTGGCGACAGCGAGAAGGAGGGCGAAGGGCCGGAAGGTCATGTGTCGGTGCGGTTGAAGGCGTCGTGCCATTTATGCAGCAGGAGCCAGTGCAGGGCAACGACGGTGCCCACAAAAATAAAGCCGAGCACGCAGCTGGCGAAGGCGGTGGCGAAGAGGGCGGGGATCTTGAACTGGGCGCTGTAGATGATGGTCTGGAAGCCGAGCCCACCGCGCCCGCCGGCGGAGTTGCCCGCGTAGATGTCACCTACGATGGCGCCGATCGGCGCCAGGGTGGCGGCGATGCGCAGACCGGTGAAAAAGTAGGGCAGGGCGGACGGTACGCGGAGCAAAAACAGCTCCTGGGCCCGCGTGGCGCGGTTCATGCGGAAGAAATCCACCAGGTTTCGATCGGTGGAGATCAGGCCCTGCGTGGTGTTCACGACCATCGGGAAGAAACAGATAAGGAAGGTGATCACCGTGACGCTGATGAATCCCGGGCCGGTCCACAGAATCAGGATGGGTGCCAGCACGATGATGGGGGTCATCTGCAGCATCATCAGGTAAGGATAGAAGCTGGCGCGGATCAGGGGCGAGAGGGCGAGCAGCAGCGCGGCGACCGAACTGATGGCAATGGCGGACAGAAAACCCGCCAGCGCGCCGAGCGCGGTGTTCAACGTCGCGGCCCAGAGCACGGAGCCTTCGTCGCCGAAGGCCTGAACGATGGCGTCCGGCCGCGGCAACGAATAGCGCTGACCCTCGGTCAGCGAGAAATGCACGGCATACCAGACGCCGATGAAGAGAAAACCCGCCACCACCGGCAGCAGGCGGCGCAGGGCGGTCATGGCGACGCCCTTTCGACCGAACGCAGCAGGCGGGACACCTCGGCCACCTGATGCTGGAAGGCATCCGATTGGCGGGTTTCCTCGGTGCGCGGATAAGGGAACTCCACCGCTACCTCGCGGTGGATGCGGCCGGGATTGGCGGACATGACGATGATGCGGTTGGAAAGAAACACGGCTTCGCTGACGGAGTGCGTGACGAAGAAGGTGGTCCACAGCTGCTGTTCGCGAATGGCCAGCAGTTCCTCGTTGAGGTGGTCGCGGGTCATCTCATCGAGGGCGCCAAACGGCTCATCGAGCAGCACGATATGCGGCGCGACCGCGAGCGCCCGGGCGATCGACACCCTCATCTTCTGGCCGCCGGAGAGCTGCCGCGGATAACGCGCGCCGTAGTCGGACAGTCGCACGAGAGCGAGGGCGCGGTCCCGGGCGGCGGCCCGCTCCGCGGCGCCCACGCCGCGCAGTTGCAGCGGTACCTCGACGTTGTGGGCGACGGTCAGCCAGGGCAGCAGCGTCGGCTCCTGGAACACGTAGGCGAGGTCGCGGGCGGCGAGCTCCGGCGGTCGCCCTTCGACCAACAATGTGCCCTCGGTGAGCGGACTCAACCCGCTGATCAGCCGCAGCAGGGTGGATTTGCCGCAGCCGCTCGGTCCGATCAGCGAGATAAAATCTCCCGGACGGGCCGTCAGGTCGAAGCGGTCGAGCACGGGCGGACCATCGCCGAAGCGTTTCGTCGCCTGGCGGAATTCTACGATGGGCGCGGAAGAGGACATCAGGACGGGCAGTTAATTCCGCCTCAGGCGTGGGCGCAAATGCGAAGCTTGGCGGCGGATCAGTGCTCGTGACGTAGTCGCGCGTCCACCTGGCGCGATTTCTTTCTCTCAGGGGAGAACGACCCAGCCGGAGGGAGAAAGACGAAAGAGAACGACGAAAGAGAAAGAGCTAGGGTTTAGGACCGCAGTTGGACGGTGTGGGTTTCGTCCGGCAGGATGCCGAGATCGAAATGCCAGGCCGTGGGCGGAATCCAGGACGAGATCTTCTCCGGCCACTCCACCGCAAGGCACCACGGCGACACGAGGAAGTCCTCAAGCATGAGGGCATCGATCTGGTCCGGGCGATCGAGGCGGTACGCGTCCAGATGCACGAGGGTCGCCCGTCCACCCCGGTGAAGGGTAAAGACGGTGAAGGTTGGGCTCGTGACTGACTCGCGGATGCCGAGTCCCCGGGCGAGGCCTTGGATGAACGTGGTTTTGCCGACCCCGAGATTGCCGTGCAACGCGAGCACCGTGTCCGGCGGGAGCGAACGGCCGAGTTCTTCCGCCAGCGCCTGCATTTCGGCGGCGGAGCGGGTGATCTCACCGGCGCGGAGGCGATCGCAGATGTCCACCGGATCAGGCACGGAGGTGTTCGAAGCCATGGTAGCGCCGAAAGTCGATTGCCCCGGGCGGGAGCGGACGATGGTTCGGGGCAAACCGGCCGAGGCAGGTAAGCCGGGTGGCGAAGCGGCGGCGCCAATCGCGCTCAAAGCGGGCGGCATCGGCGCGGCCGGAGAGGGCGAAGAGGAGCTCGTAGTCCTCGCCATCCTCGAGCGCATGCTCGACGGGCGTGCGTCCGGATGTTCGCGCCCGGACGCGGGCGGCGGAGCTCACCGGCAGGGCATCGGCGAGAATGACGGCCCGGCAACCAGCCGGCTCGAGGGCGTGGACATCCTTGGCGAGACCGTCGCTGACATCCATCAACGCCCGCACCTCGTCCCGCGCGGCCAGCCAGGCGCCCTCGGGGAGACGGGGAGTGAAGCGCACGTGATGCCCCAGCAGGCTGCCGCCGAGGCGACCGGTGACGTAGAGACGGTCTCCGGCCTTGGCGCCGCGCCGCGACAGCACGCGCGGTCCGGTCGCTTCGCCGATCAGCGTCAGGCTGGCCACCAGCCCGCCGCGGTGGCGGGCGATGTCACCGCCGACGACCGGGACCCGGTGGCGGCGGGCGATGCGCGCGAGACCGCGGTAGAAGCCCTCAAGCCATGCCTGTTTGACGGTGTCGTCGAGGGCGAGCGAAACGACGGCGGCGCGGGGACGGCCGCCCATGGCGGCGATGTCACTCAGGTTGCGCTTGAAAAGTTTCTCGCCGGCGGCGCCGGGCGAGATGGCGTCATCAAAATGCTCGCCGTAAATCACCGGGTCGACCGTCACCAGCTGCGGGAACCGCGACGGCGGCAGTACGGCGCAGTCATCGCCGATGCCGCGCGGGGGCGGCGGAGAGGCGGTACCCAGCCAGCGGCGAATGGCGGCAATCAACCCGAGTTCACCCAGGGCCGAAACGGCGTCGCGGCGGTTGGCGGTGAACGGATGCATGGCTAGACGGTAACGCCGGCGAACAAGAGCAGCACCGTGTTCAAGTTGAACAGGGCATGGGCGAGGATCGGCACGCCGATGTTGCCCGTGCGCTCATAGGCGATGGCAAAGATCACGGCGAGAGCGGAGAGCGGTACGAAGGCGGCGAGGTTCGCATGCAGCGCGCCAAAGATCACCGCAGGCAGCACGTAGGCGATCACGCGCGGCACGCGAGTCCGCAGATAACGGAAGAGACCGGCCCGGAAGACCACCTCCTCCGCCAGCGGCGCGATCAGCACGGCGAAAACGACGAGCAAGGCGGTGGTGAACGCGGATTCGGCATCGGCCATGAGGAACACGAGTTCCTGCGGCGGAGCCTCGATGCCGAACGACGAAAGCAGCCCAACCCAGGCGAGATTGAGCACGGTCACCACCGGAAGCGCGGCAAGAAACGCACCAAGGCCCCCGCGGAGCGTACCAATCCGCGGCGCGTCGGGTGACGGGGCAACGGTCTCCGAACGGCCGCGCGCGAAGACAAAGGCCATCACCGCACCGACGATCAGGCCAATCTGAAATCCGGCGCCCTGCAGCACCAGGTTGAGCTCGGGATCGGTAAGCCATCCGCGCGCGGTCAGTTGGCGCACGATCAGCCCGGTGGTGACTTGGACCACCAGTCCGCCCCCGATCACGAACAGGGCCGCCGCCATGAAATCGGGCACGGAGAGGAGCCAGGGCGCAAGCGGAGAGCCGGCCCGGCGCCGGTCGCGGGCGGCGGGGGAGAACCACGCGGACCACAGCACCCGGAGACCAGCCGCCAGCAGCAGCAGTTGCACGCCCACGGCGGCGGCGAGCGCCGGCGTCAGTTCCTCGGATACGGTCTCGCTCACGGCGACTTGGCGCCGGGGAAGCCGCGACCGTCGTACACGACCCGGCCGTCGACGAGGGTGGTCTTGACCCGGCCGGTCAGCGTCTGTCCGTGCCACGGGCTGTTGCTGGATTTGCTGTAACCGGCGCGGGCGTCGTAGGTCCAGGTCTCGTCCGGATCGAACAGGCAGACGTCCGCCGCTGCGCCCTCGGCGAGCGTACCGGAGGGAAGCTTGAGGATGTTGGCCGGCTTGCGGGTGAGCAGGTCAACGACTGCCGGGAGCTTGAAACGGTGCCGGCGGACCAGGATATCGAGACTAACGGGCAATGCCGTCTCCAGTCCGAGGATACCGTTCGGCGCGAAGTCGAACTCCTTGTCCTTCTCGTAATCCGTGTGCGGCGCGTGGTCGGTGGCGAGAATGTCGATCGTGCCGTCGCGCAGGCCCTCGATCACGGCGAGCCGGTCCTCTTCCGTCCGGAGCGGCGGATTCATTTTGAAGTTCGTATCGTACGTCGCGAGGGAATCGTCGGTCAGGGCGATGTGGTGCGGCGTGGCCTCGGCGGTGACGCGCACGCCGCGACTCTTGGCGCGGCGCAGCAGTTCGACCGAGTTCTTCGACGAGATATGCTGCATGTGCACGTGCGCGCCGGTGTAGGTCGAAAGGATGACGTTGCGGGAGACGATCACGTCCTCGGCGGCGTTGGGCCAGCCGCGCAGGCCGAGGCGGATCGACATCACCCCCTCGTTCATCACCGCGCCCTGAGTCATGGAGTGGTCCTGGCAATGGTCCATGACCGGCAGGTCGAACATCCGGGCGTACTCCAGGGCCCGGCGCATGAGTTCGTTGCTCTGCACGCAGTCGCCGTCGTCGGTGATGGCCACGACTCCGGCGCGCTTGAGCGAACCGATCGGGGCGAGCGCCTGGCCCTTCATGCCGACGGTGATGCACCCGGTGGGCAGCACCTTGACGCAGGCGGTGCGGGCGGCGGAGTCCTTGATGAGCTGGATGGTGCCGGCGTTGTCCGCCACCGGGGACGTGTTGGGCATGCACACGACCGTGGTGAAGCCGCCGGCGGCCGCGGCGCGGGCGCCCGTCTCAATCGTTTCCTTGTGGGTCTGTCCCGGCTCGCGGAAGTGAACGTGGATATCAACGAGGCCCGGGCAGGCGACGAGGCCGCGGCCGTCGATCTTGCGCGCCCGCTTCTTTTCCGGGGCGGACAGGGAGGCCGCGATGCGTCCATCCTTGATGAACACGTCGCCGACGGCGTCGCGTTTGGTGGCGGGGTCGATGACGCGGGCTTGGGAGATCCAGAGAGTGGCCATGGGAAAGTCGGGACCGGTGAAGGCTCCAGGGCGTGGCGGCGGTTCAGCCGGCGTTGACGTACTCGGGCTTTCCGCCCGAGCAGAGATAGAGCACGGCCATGCGGACGGCGATGCCGTTGGTCACCTGCTCGAGGATCACGCTGCGCTCGCCATCGGCGAGTTCGCTGTCGATCTCGACGCCGCGGTTGATCGGGCCGGGGTGCATGATGATCGCCTTCGGGTTCAGCCACGACGCCCGGGTCTTGTTGAGGCCGAACATGCTCGTGTATTCGCCGAGCGACGGGAAGTGGCTGCTCGACTGGCGCTCGTGCTGGATGCGCAGCAGCATGACAACCTCGGCATCGGCCAGGGCGGACTTGAGATCGTGGGAGACCTTGACGCCGAGATGGGTGAACGCATCCGGAACCAGCGTGGCCGGGCCGACGAGGGTGAGGTCGGCGCCGAGTTTGGTGAGGGCGTGGATGTTGGACCGCGCCACCCGGCTGAAGAGGATGTCGCCGAGGATGACCACCTTGCGCCCCTTGAGGCCGCCGAGGTGTTCGCGCATGGTGAAGGTGTCGAGCAGGCCCTGCGTCGGATGCTCGTGGGCGCCGTCGCCGGCGTTGATCACCGGGATGTCGAGAATCTTCGAAAGATAGAGCGGCGAACCGGCGGCGGCGTGGCGGATGACGATCATGTCGGCCTGCAAGGCCTGGATGTTCTCGGCCGTGTCCCGCAGGGTTTCGCCCTTGGTGGTCGACGAACTGGAGCCGTCGAGCGAGATGACGTCGGCGCTGAGGCGCTTGGCGGCCATGTCGAAGGCCATGCGCGTACGCGTGCTGGGCTCGAGGAAGAGGTTGACGATGGTCTTGCCGCGCAGGGCGGGCACCTTCTTCACGCTGCGGCCGAGGATCTTCTTGAACGCGGCGGCGGTGCTGTGGATTTGCTCAATCTCGGCGAGCGAGAGCTCCTCGAGGGTGAGCAGGTGGCGGCGGTTCCAGGTCATGCGGAGGCGGAGCGGGAGGCGTTGGCAGGGACGACGGTGACGCGATCGCGGGCGGCATCCTCGGGATCGAGGACGACCCGCACCTTTTCGGTCTCGCCGGCGGGCAGGGACAGGCCGAGGTAGTCGGGGGCGAAGGGGAGCATGCGCCCGCCGCGGTCGATGAGAATGGCGAGTTCGACGCGGGCAGGGCGGCCGTGATCGAACAGCTCGTCGAGCGCCGCCTTCACCGTCCGGCCGGAAAAGAGCACGTCATCGACCAAGACGACGGACGCGCCGGAAACATCGACAGGGATCTGGGTGGCGGCGAACTCCTTGGGGATCGGGTTGCGTCCGATGTCGTCGCGGTGAAACGAGATGTCGAGCACCCCGGTGGTGACGGCGCAGTTCGGGCGCAGGCGTTTGAGCTTCAGGGCGATGCGCCGGGCCAGTTCGATCCCGCCGTTGGCGATGCCAAGCAGCAGCAGGTGGGAGGTGTGCAGGTGGCGATGCGCGATCGACGCTGCGAGCCGGTCGATGGCGGCATGCAGATCGGCGGACGGCAAGGTCTTCGAGGTGGGCACGGTGGTCGGTTTTGCCGCCTGCGTGACGCGTTGGGAAGGCTTTTCTCGGCGACCGTGCGGCTATCGAGTCCGGCGCCACCGAAAGGCGATCGGTCATACGCGTATCCTCGCCCCTCCAAGCCCCGACCGGCTATGGCAATCGATAGATTCGGTCGCGGTAAAGGTGACCGGGCAGGAGGCTGTGGGCCAACGCCTCCTCGACGAGGGCCGCTTCAGGCGGTGCCGGGTGAAGTTGAAACCGGTCACGCCCCGGCCGATCCGTCATTTCGACGATGAACTGGGACGGCGGAAGATCCGGTCGCAGCACGACAAGTGCGTCCCCTTTCCAATAGCCGAAATGAGTCTCGTATTGCAGCAGCGCCCGGCCTGGACGTCCCAACGCCTGCTCTGCGGGATCCAGCAGGTTTCGCCCCATCATCGGATGACGCCAAGGGCGTCCCGTCAGCGCGAGCACGGTCGGCATCAGATCGACTTGGGAAGCGAGGGTCTGAATTTCCTGGTGCGGGACGAGCTCGCGCGGACCGTAGATCATCGCGGGAATCTCGAACTTGTGGAGTGGGATCAGTTGGTCGCCACTCACACGCGTACCGTGATCGGCGACCACAAGAAAGATCGTGTTCTTGAAGTAGTCGGCGGTCGAAGCCTTGGCGAAAAACTGGCCGAGCGCGTGGTCGGTGTACTTGATCGCATTCTCCGCGGAGGCGGTCGGGAAGGCGGGGTTGGGCTCGATGCGTCCCCCGGGGTAATCGAAGGGCGTGTGATTCGAGGTGGAGAGCACCACGGCAAAAAAAGGCTTCCCGCCTTGGCGGCGAAAAAGGGCGTCGGCTTCGTCGAAAACATCTTCGTCGTGGATGCCCCAGACGCCGACGGCATGACCGGGCTTCTGCAGCACCGGCTGATCCGAGATCGTTTCGATGCCGTTGCCGGCAAAGAACGACTTCATTTCATCGAAGTTCGATTCACCACCGTAAACAAAGTGGGTCCGATAACCTTCGCGCCGCAACAGCTCTGCGGTCGTGAAGAAGCCATGCTGGGCAAGGCCCAGCTTGACGACGCTGCGTGCCGGCGTGGGAAAGAATCCGGAGACCACGGCCTCGATTCCGCGGGATGTCCGAGTGCCCGTGGAGAACAGGCGCGTAAAGGCCACACCCTCGCGAGCGAGCCGGTCGAAATTCGGCGTGAGTCCGGCGCGGGCAACCCGGTCCGTGTACTCGGCCCCGAAACTCTCAAGCAAGATGATAACGATGTTGGGCGGTGGCCCGGAGCGCAGGCCTAGTGGCCTTTGTTCATGCAGGGTGGATTCCCGACCGCTTCTGGCCGGCAGATAGCCCTCCACCGGCAAAGGACCGTTCTGTTTGGTCAGGGCGAAGATCCGGTCGGCCGGCAACGATCCATAGTCACGCGCCGTATCGGTCTCATGCTTACGCCGGTAGACCGCGTAGAGCAGCGTATACGTCGAATTGAGCGCCAGCTCGTTGTGGAAGTGATTCCTGGAGAATGACGCTGAGCTCAGGTTGGCGGGCCGATGGCTGAACGACGATCGGGCGCCGGCAAAGAGCAGCGCAGCCCCCAATGGGAGCACGAGCAAGCGGGTGCCCCACCGTGGCCATGGCAGGCGGGCGGAACGTGAAAGCCGCTGGCTTGCAAACCAGGCAATCACGGCAACTGCGGCGAGGGCGGCCATGGTCTCAAACAAGAAACCAGACAACACCATGGCCACGACCTGTCCCCCATACTTGAGGTATTCCAGAAACAGTGACTCGGGCCGGCTGCCAAACTCGCGCAGCGAAGGCCACGCGGCGCATTCGAGGAATGTCATGACGACCACCGCGCCGGTAAAGTAGACGTGCAGCATGGATTTGATCCATCGCTCGCCTAGGGGAGGCCACAAGCAGGCTGCCAGCCAGGCCGGCAAGGTCACGTAACTCAGCAACAGGAGATCGAAGCGGAGGCCGGTGGCGAAGAGCCGAACGAACTCCGAGCTTGGCCCTGTATTCCCGCTGAAGGCGACCAGCAGGACTATCCTCGCCGCCGTCAGCAGCGCGAGGCCGGACAGCAGAAACGTGAGGAAGAGCGAGACGTAGCCGGTGAGTGCGGGCTGTTCAGATTTATTTAGGCTCATGGGTGCGCGGAGCAGCAGGAGTTTCGGGAACAGGGTTGAGGGGCCAGGCACCGAGGACCTGTCTCCAAACCAGAACGACGAACCAGGAGAGCAGCATCGTCGCGAGGGTGTGGCTGAGGAAATGCGCTCCCTTGAGCATCTGATATCCTCCCATCCACCAGCCGATGGTCATGCCGGACATGATGACAAGGCGCCGCCAGCGCGTATGGTTGCGGAGGGCGATGAAACCCCAAAGGGCGAACCCTCCGCTCGCATGCCCGGCGGGAAAGCATCCACCTTTGGTTGCGGACGCCGCCACCGGTGGACGTGCAGAGAAAAGTTTCTGGTAGGCGGCCTCGCCGCCGTAACGGGTCAGGTCTGACGGACAATGCAGTCCGATCGTTCGTTTACCGAGGCCGGCGAGCAGCGGAATGGTTGCAAGCGACAAAATCGCCACACCAAGCCCGCGCCGCGGCAATGCCCAGCGATTCCTCCAACGCGCAGGGCCGGCGACCAGGCCAATTCCCGCCAAACCGACCGCCCAGACGAGCGCCTTTGGCCCATGGTAGAACACCGCGCGCCCCACGGGCTCCCTTGCATCCACCCACCACCGACGGGTTGAAGCGTTATAGAACCTATCCTGGATGGTCAGATCCACGTCGGTGGCTTCGACGATGGCGAGCATCGAAACTAGCAAGAGGACAGGTACAGCCGCCTTACCGACAAACCGGCGGGCCGGAAGGCGCTGGTTCACGGTTTTGCACGGTGCCGGCGAAGCCAGCGTTTGAGGTCAATACTGACGCGGGCCTTGAAAGTGCCTCCAACATCGACTCCGTCCGGACCGTACGTCGAGTGCAACCCCACTCCGAGCAACCATTGTCCGCCGATGCGCTCCGTATACTTCCTCGGGACGGCAAACAGAAGTCCGGGTTTAAATGAATATACGTCGTCGCTGCCGCCAAACGGACGGGTGGAGGCAATCCCGACTTCAACCGTGTACGTCCAGCGTCCGTGATCCCACACGAAGCCTCCTGAAGCGTAGACTGAGTCATCACCCAATCGATTGTCCCGCAACCGGCCCGGAACTCCGGCGTCCTCGACCATGTCAATACCGACGTTCCAGAAGATTCGCCATTGGGGCAGACCTTTCAGACGGCGCGAGAACGTCGCATAGGTATTCACATGATTGAGTCCGTCGGTGATTTCGACGGGCGGCGTGCCGAGGGTGAGATTGTAGTCCAAGCCTACCGCCGTATCCCATCCGGAGATCGGTCGTGGTATGCGATACTTGGTACCGAGGTGAAGGTCGGAGAAGCCGGCATCTTCGAACCAGGATGACTTGCCCAAACCGTGTGCAAAGTAGCCCTCAACTTCGCCGAGCAGTTCCCATTGGCTGTTCAGTCCGTACCGAAGGCCCATGGGCACGCGCATGTGATCGTAGCGCTGTAGATCGCCAATGCGGGGGTGGAAAATGACACGGAGCGAATGTTTACGTTCGGTCCCGGGCAGGTTCGATTCGAAGACGCCCTTCATTTTGAGGTCGTCGTCGGCCAGTGCTTCGGAGCCGTGGGATGCCGGCGCAGCGAGGGCGAGAAGCATCAGACCGGGCAGGATACGCCTAGTGTTCATGAAACGAAAGTCGGGGTTCACTGCGGGCCTGGTATGTCAGCCCTCGGGCGTCCGGGATGGGCGGCACCGAGATCGGATCCGGGACTTCGCGATAGAGCCCGTTGTGATAGAGGTAGCTGGCGGTTTGATAATAGCTCACGGTCTCACGCATGGCAGGGCCGGAAGGCGCCACCGGAGTAAGAACGACCTGACCGGGCTCTTGGTGGTAGCCGTTCAGACCCTCGCGCGGACTAAGGACGGTGAGTTCACCGTCCTCGAGATGACCTAGCTTTTGGTACGTGCCGATCAAAGCATGGGCTTCGGCTGGATCAATGCGCCGGACGTCGTGACCGAAGAAGCGCGACGAATAAGTCCAGTTCAGGAGGCCGAGTAACGTAGGCGCAAAATCGATCTGACTCGTGAGCGTCTCGATCCTGCCCGGGGCGATCTGGCCTCCCGGTGTATAGATGAAGAGGGGAATGTGATAGTTTTCCACCGGCAGTTCTGACTTGCCGGCACTTGAGGCGCAGTGGTCTGCCACGATCACAAACACCGTTTGCCTAAACCAGGGTTTGGTTTCGGCATTACGCAGGAACTGTCCGAGTGCGAAATCGGTGTATTTGACCGCGCCGTCGCGGCCTGAGACTTTGGGGGGCAAGTCGATCCGTGCCTCGGGATAAGTGAAGGGCCGGTGATTGGAGGTCGTCATCGCGAAGAAATGGAAGGGCCGGCCTGCCGCGTAGGCCGAGTCGGCTTCGCGCAGTGTCCAGCGATAGAGGTCCTCATCGCACGCCCCCCAGGCGTTGGCGAACGTTACATCGGTTGCCGCCACGTGGGTGCGATCCACGATCCGATAACCATTGCCGCTAAAATAGGCGTTCATGTTGTCGAAATAGCCGTAGCCGCCGTATAAAAACGCGGTGTCGTATCCTCGGCTGCGGAAAACCGAACCAAGCGTGAACAGGTGATCGTTCCTGGGTCGCTTCACAATGGAACGCCCGGGCGTCGGGGGAAGTGACAGGGTTAGCGCCTCCATGCCCCGATCCGTTCGTGTCCCCGTTGCATAGAAGTTCTCGAAGACGAGCGATTTCCCAACAAGCGCATCAAGCTCGGGCGTAAGTTTCGAACTCGGATTGAAGCAGCCGAGGAACTCCGCACTGAGGCTTTCGACCGTAACCTGAATGACGTTCAAGTGCAGCTCGTGACCGACGCCAGTGACCGAACGAAGCGTATCGAACGCGGCCGGATTCAGCAGTTTCGACCCGTCTTCGGCCAATTCGAGCGTGATGCGGTCAAATGCCTCTCGGTCGGGAAGGGTGCGGTAGAATCGATAGTAGTCGAGTTCGTTGCTGCGAAAGGCGGAGAACAGGGACCAAAGCCCGTTCTTTCCCAGTTCACGGTTGTAGTTGTTTTCAAATGAAGGGAGTGAGCTCTCCGAAAGTCCCAGGCCAATCAGCAAGACGACGCCTGCATGCAGCGCCAGGCCCGCGAATCGGTTTATCGCCCGCTCGGGGGGCGCTGCCCGCCATGCCCGCCATGCCTGACTTCGCAAGAGCAGGCCTTGTGCAACGGCGGCGAGCGCGACGACGACGCCGAGGATGATCGGTAGATCGTACGATTCACGGATGTTGCCGATTACCTCCGTCGTATAGACAAGATAGTCTACTGCTATGAAATTGAACCTTCCACCAAACTCCTCCCAGAAGACCATCTCGGCGACGGCTCCGAAGATGAGTGCGGCAAGAAGGGCGAAGGCGGCCACGGGCGCGAGGACCCGCACCACAGAGCTTATCCGGCCTCGATTGGGAAGGGCCGACAAAACTAGCGAAATCGGGAGTGCGGCGAGGAGAGCGGCTCCTGCGTCATACAATGTGCCCCAGACGAAGGCTGCGCCAAGGGACGCATTCCATGAAACCGAGTCACGGGAAAAGAAAAGCAAGGAAACCCGGGTCAGGGATGCCAGCATGACGAACACCCAGACAAAAAGGATGACTGCACCTTGCTGGCGTGAGAAGATCGTCTTTAGAAACCGCCCATCATCGTTGCACCGGGCTCGTGGGATCATCGCCCAAGCATCTCATTATAAGATGAACACGGCATGAACGGGAGATGAATTGATTTTCATCTTTCAGCCTGAAACCCAGTGTGCACGCCATCGAGGGCGTTCCTGCAAACGCGCCTTCAGCCCTGAGCGGCAAGGTGATCGCTAGAGTGCCTGGCCCGCGTTCAACCAACGCAGAAGATCGAGGTCGTTCGCGATGGGTACGCCAAACTGGTAGTCGGTGGCCAGCAGGCTGGCGAAGGCCGGGTCGACAAAGCGCCGGCAGTGCAACAGCACCTTGGCGCGGTGGCCGGGGGCCCGCACGAGGCGGCCCAGCGCCTGGTTGACCTTCTGGATGCCGGGCAGCCGGTAGACGCGCCGGAAAGCCGGCTCGCGGCCGGCCGGCAGCAGCGTCTCGAGGCGGGCGCGTTGCACCGCATTGACCTCGGGCAGGGCCGGGCCGACGACCATGGCGTGACTGACCCGGCCCCCGAGCAGGTCGATGCCTTCGGCAAAGCTGCTGCCGAGGATCAGAAAGAGCGCGTCGGCGAACACCAGCGACTCCTCCACCCATGCCGTCTGCGCCGCCAGATCGGGCAACCGCGGCTGCACCGCGATCCGCAATACCGAGCGCTGGCGCTCCAGTTCGGCGGCAATCGCCTCTGCATAGCGATAGCTGGGAAAGAACACCACGACGGCGGCAGCGGTGCCGGTCGGATGCTGCCGATGGGACGCGGCGCACAAGGCTTCGACCGTGGCGGCCGTGGTGGCCTGATGCCGGGCGCGTTGCTGGAAGGACGTGTCGACCCGCACGTCGCAGGCCACGTCATACGCGCCCGTCCGCCAGGGCGTGTGCGCGGTCACGCGGGCAATCGCTTCCGCCCCGGCGAGGTCGGCGTCGGCGTCCAGCCCAAGGGCAGCGCGCAGGTCCTCCGTCGGGCCGAGGGTGGCCGAAGCGAGGATGACCCCACCATACTGACGCAGGGTTTCGCCGATGGCCGGAGCGGCGTCGAGGCAGGTGAACGCCACGTCGCCCTCCCGGGGACACCAGACCAGCTTGGCGGACGTCCGGTCGTTCAGCCATGCCGCCACTTCGCCGACATTCCAGAGCAACTCCGCACTGGCCGGCGCCAACGCGTCGAAGTCGGGCGGTCGGTCCTGCAGACGGGTCAAGACGGTCGCGAGGGCGTCGGACAGATCGTCCTCGGCGGCCGCGTTGAGCGCATCGCAGGCCGGAAGGGCGGCGACGAGGAGGACAAGCGACTCCCAGGCACGGAGCAGGGCGGGCGCTGCGGCCTGGTGGTCGAGTTCGACCAGCACCTCGCGCAAGGCGGGCAGGGAGAGGGAATGGGACAGCGCGTCGGCGACACGCGCCGGCAGGTTGTGCGCCTCGTCAATGACGAGCAGGGTTTCGCCCGGGGCAAAGCCCGGCTGGTCGAGGAACAACGAGCGGTTGCGCGGCGCGAAGACGTAGTTGTAGTCGCCGACCCACACGTCGTTGAAGGCGAGGGCCGCACGGGTGATCTCGTACGGGCACAGGCGCGCCTCGGTGCCGGCGGCCCGCAGCGCGGCAAGGTCGCGCGGCTCTCCCGCACGGAGGTAGAACCGGGCGAGTCCGGAGGCGGGCCAGCGCCGCTCGAGGTCGCGCAGGTGGGCGCAGGCGCCGGTCGTGCAGCGGAAGACGGCGTTGATGCAATGCTCCGCCTTGTTGCGTACGTGCCAGGCGGATACGCCGGGCGGACCGCCGTCGGTCCCCGCTGTCATCGCCTCGAGGGTGCGCACCACCTGAAGCTGCCCGGTTGCCTTGCTCGTGAGGTAGAGCAGACGCTGAAACCGTCCGGATTTGAGCGCGGCGAGTCCGGTTTCCAGCAAGGTGCCGGTCTTGCCGAAGCCGGTCGGCGCCTCCAGCGCCACCACGCGGGCTCCAGCCAGGGCGGCCGCCAGTTCGGCTCCGGTCGATTCCTGGCCCGGCCGGGGTGCTGGAAAAGCCGGTCGGAACGCAAGGCTGCGCCGGGCGTCCCGAGCCCGGCGGCGCAGGGTCAGGAACTCCGTGACGCGCTCGAGCCGGCTGCGAAACAGCGCCTCGTCCTCGCCTGGCACCGGCACAGGCTGGGCGAGGCCGCTGGCGACTTCGACGAACACGAGCTCCGCGCGCAGCCGGGCCACCGGCGCGGCCAACCGTTGCAAGGCGACGTAGGTCGCGAGCTGCGCGAAGTAGTCGGGGTAGGCGGCGCGCAAGGTGTCGTCCGGCGAGGGCAACGGTGCGGTGATGGTCTTGATCTCGCGCAGCAGCACCGTCCCGTCCGCCAGCGGGACGACCTGGTCGATCCGCCCGGACAGCGTGAGGGTCCACCCGGCATGGAACACCTGGCCGGACACCACGACCTCGAACCGCGCCGCCGCATGGTCGACCTCGGCCTGACGGCGCAGTTCCTGGTGCCAATGCGTGCCCAACTGCGCCCGCCAGATGCCCTGGGCGCCGCCGGAGGCCGTGCGCGGGCCGATCGCGAAGTCGGCGAACTCGCCGACGCTCAGCGACGCAGTGCGGGCATCGAGGTCGAACTCCATGGCCTCAGGGAAGCACGATCTCCGTGTGTCCGCGCAGGTACGTCTCCAGCTTGTCCTGCAGGCGGGCGACGGCGGCCGGGGTCGCCGTCTGGCCGGCGACCGGTTGCATCAGCACGGCGGTGGCGAGGGCCTGGTCAGTGGCCGACAGTCCGGGCAGCCACTGCTGACGAAGCGGATAACCTTCGTCGCGGGCAAAGCAGTAGAGACTTTTCAAATACACGAGGTCGGGGCGGTCGGAGGTGGAGAAGGCCGCGAAGGCGTTGCGCAGCAGCCGATAGACGGCGGCCCGGCTCTCCTCATGCACGGGATTGCCGCTCACGAGGGTCGCCACCGCGCTGGCGAGACGGAGGGTGTCGAACGTGCGACCCAGCCCCGCGTGATGTTCGAGCACGCGGGATTCGCGGACAAACCACGCGTTGCCTTGGGGTGAGGCTTCGAGCAGGACTTCGGCCACGTCAAAGAGATCGAGCGGGGCGAGGGTCGGCGCCGCCCGACGTGAAACCCGCTGGTAGGCTCGAAGCACACCCTCGTCGGCGGAGTAGAGCGTGAACGGCTGGAACGAATCGGCCGGCAGGCCTTTGCCGAGCACCAGCGCTTCGGTCGTCAGCGTGCGGCCCGCCATGACTCACTGCGCGGCGGACTTGTCCGTGACCGCGGGGATGGCGACCGGGGCGGGCTGGGCTGCCACCGGCCAGGGCGGCACCACGGCGCCTCCGGAAATGATCATCTTCATGCCGTCGCCGACTGACATGTCCAATTCGATGATGTCCCGCTGCGGCAGCATGATCAGAAAGCCGGTGGTCGGGTTAGGCGTGGTCGGCACGAAGACGCTCCAGACTTCGTCGGCGGTCTTCGCCTGGGGTTCGCCCTGGGCCTTGTTGGTGAGGAATCCGACCGACCACAGGCCCTTGCGGGGAAATTCCACCATCACGACCTTGCTGAACAGGTTGCGGTTCTGCGAACCGAAGGTTTCGACGATCTGCTTCACGGTGCGATAGACCGCGCTGACGCCGGGGATGGTGAGGATGAAGCGCTCCGCGAGCTGGCCGAAGTAGTGGGTGAACACATACCGCGAAACGACGCCCAGGACGGTGACGAGCGCGATGACGATGAAGGTCGAGAGCAGGTTCCAGATCAGGTTCAGGCTCGGCTGCGACAGCAGGTCGTCGGGCACGAAGAAAAAGAAGTACGGACGGAAGCCGCTGCCAATCTGGTCGACCAGCCACGAGAACACCATCCAGGTCACGGCGAGCGGCGCGAGCAGCAGAAGGCCGGTGACGAAGGCGTTGCGAAGCGACGTGAGACGCGAGGCGGACATGGGGCGGAAGTGACGTCAGCGGACCCGCGGACGCAAATCGAATCACGCCAGCCGGAAGTCCGGCACGGCCTGCTTGGCGCGCAGGAGCGCCAGGGCGCGGGCTTCGGCGGCGCGCATGCGGCGTTTCTTCGCGGGCTGGAGGTCGTCATAGCCCGCCAGATGCAGCCAGCCATGAACCACATACAGGGTGAGTTCCTCGCTGAAATCGCGGCGATGCTCGTTTGCATAACGCCAGGCCGTGTCGGCGGAGACGCAGATCTCGCCGGCGGAGCCCAGCGCCGGCTGCGCTTCGAAGGTGATGACATCCGTGACAGACGGATCCTGCAGAAAATCGGCGTGCAGCCGGGCCAGGGCGGCGTCGGTGAGGAACGCGAGCGAGAGTTCCCCCGGTCCCGGGCCGCCACCGAAGTCCGTCGCTGCGGCATCGAGCAGCCTGATCACCCGGGCAACGGCCCGCCGGTCAAGGCGGAGGCGCGGGTGGGCGTTGTGCAGGGCAACCTCGCGAACCGGCGGCATGAGGCGACCCGGTTACTTCGAGCCGGAGGCGCGGGCCTCGCCGGAGCCCTCGGCTGGCGGGTAGGCGACGCGGGAGTGCAGCATGTTGAGCAGCGTGAAATTGAAGCTGCTCTTGATCTTGGAGACCTCCTCGAAGGTGAGCGGGCACTCGTCGAGCTGGCCGTCCTCAATGCGTTCGTGCACGACCTGATCGATCAACTCGGCGAGGTGCTGCGGCGTGATCTTGCGCAGCGACCGTGACGCCGCCTCCACGCCGTCGGCCATGTGAATGATCGCACTCTCCTTGAACTGCGGCTTCGGGCCGTCGTAACGGTAGGTCGTCTCCGACACCGGCACCGGTTGGAGTCCGGGTGAGGAACTTAGCACGGAGAGTGGGGAACGCGTGTTGCCGGACGGGCGCGGCGTGGACGGGAACGGCGGCTGGCTGTTGGCCGCGGTCTTGAGACTGCTGAGCGCGCGCTGGAAGAAATACCGGATGAGCGACGTGCCGTGGTGCTGCTGGATGACATCGATCACCGCACGCGGGAGCCGGTGCTTGAGGGCGAGGTCGACGCCCTCCTTGACGTGGCTCTTGATGATCAGGGCGGACAAGGACGGGTTGCTCGCATCGTGGGGGTTGATGCCGTCGCGCTGATTTTCGGAGAAATACTCGGGCTTGGTCGTCTTGCCGATGTCGTGAAACAAGGCGCACACGCGGGCGAGCAGCGGGTTGGCGTTGATCGCGTTGGCCGCGTTCTCCGACAGCTGGGCGACGACGAGCGAATGATGGTAGGTGCCCGGCGCCTCCAGCTGCATCCGGCGCAGGAGCGGGTGGTTGTAGTCGGTGAGCTCGAGCAGGGTGATGTCCGTCGTGCGCTTGAAGAGGCCCTCGAGGACGGGGAGGACGCCGACGACAATCACGCCGGTGAGCATGCCGGTGACGAGGCCGGCGGCCATGTGCTGGAGCACCATCAGCATGGGCAGCTTGTCGACGACCCCGATGAGTAGGGCGAAGGCCGCGACGGTGAGACCGCCGAGAAAGGCGGCCCGTACGACGTTGCCGCGCTTGCGGGTCGAACGTGCGCCGTAGATCGCCACCATCGAGGCAAGGAAGGTGAGCACCAGCAGGTCGAGCCGGTTACCGTAGATGACCCCGGTGAAGATCGAGATGAGCAGCGCCATGAACACGGCCGGTCCGGCGTCGATCAAGATGACAACGATGAGCGGCGCGAGGGCCGTGGGGGCGAGGTAGGGGAGCAGCGAGCTCGCCTCGGAGTTCGCGATGAAGAATGGCAGGCCGCCGAGCGAGTAGACCAGGCGGACGAGGCCGAGGTTGAACACTGCCATCAGCGCGAGCAGCCCGAGGCGGCTGTTGCTCTGCAAGGTGGCGCGGTCCTCGAGGCGGATGTAGAAGACACAGGCAAACAGCATCGCGAGCACGAGCAGCACGCGGCCGAAGAGCTGCAGTCCCTCCGTGAGCGCGACATCCCCGTTCTCCAGCAGGAACTGCCGGTGGGCGACGAGCATCTCATACTGCTCGGTGGTGATGTGGGTGTTGGGCTCGAGGATGGTCTGACCCCGCTCCACGTTGACGATGACGGGCTTCAGGTTCGCCAGCGCCTCCGCCTGCCGCCGCGCCGTGGCTTCCTGGTCATAAATCAGGTTCGGAGTGAGGCCGTTGCGGAAAAGCCGGTAAAGGGCAACGGAGGTTTCGCGGCCGGTGCCTTCGGCGGTGAGGTTGATGCGCAGCAGCGTGAGGGCCTCTTCCATCGACTCGGCCCCCTGCTGGGCAATCGCGCCGTCCTCGCGCACGATCTGCACCATCGTGACGCGGCCGTCGTTGGCGCCGCCGAAGAGCAGGGTGTCGTCGTGCACGCCCTGCGTGTAGATCTCCCGCAAAATGACGAGTCCCGTCTCGGCGAGGGCGAACCGCTGGCGGCTGTCGCCGGCGGCGAAGAGCAGCGCGACATCGTCGACGCTCGCCCGGTAAGGCCCCTTGGCGTTGAAGGCGTTGACGATGCCGGTGAGCACCTGCTTGCGCTCCTCGCTGTCGGCGGTGCCGGCGGGAAAACGCGCCTCGAGCGCATCGAGGTCGGCGAGCAGGGCCCGCATGTGGGTCTCGAACTGACGCAAGGGAGCGAACTCAAGCCGGAACACGGGCGGCACCCGGTCGCGGATCTGCTCGCGGACCAGGCGCGTCCTCTCCGCGCTTTCGTAGGAAAACGGCGCGCCGGCAACCACGCGCACGGACGAGAGCTGGTTGGGCAGGACCGGCAGGTTGACGGTCGATACACCAACGAAGCTGATCAGGACGATGGCCGCGACCGTGGCGACGAAGATCAGGGTGGAGACGAGCGGACTGGTCTCCAGAAACTCAATCGTGCCGGACACCTCCGCCGTCTTCCGCACGCGGCGCGGACGGTCGGCGCCGCCGCGGATCAGCTTGAGTTTGTCGAAGACGGACATGGCGGACGGGGTTCAGGAACGGGGCTCGGCCGGACTGATCGGATTTTGGTAACGCTCGTAGGCCTCGATGATCTTGAGCACGAGCGGGTGGCGAACGACATCGGAACCGCTGAACTGGTGGAAGTCGATGCCCGGGATGTCGCGCAGGATGCGGCTGACCTCGAGCAGGCCGGACGATTTGGAGCGCGGCAGGTCGATCTGCGTCACGTCGCCGGTGACGACCATGCGCGATTCCTCGCCGAGCCGGGTGAGGAACATCATCATCTGCTCAGGCGTGGTATTCTGCGCCTCGTCGAGGACGATGTAGGCGTGGGACAACGTGCGTCCGCGCATGTAGGCGAGGGGTGCGATCTCGATCACGCCCTTCTCCGTCAGGCGCGCGACGTCCTCGGCGTCGAGCATGTCGTGCATCGCGTCGTAGAGCGGACGGAGGTACGGCAGGATTTTCTCGCGCAGGTCGCCGGGCAGGAAGCCGAGCGCCTCGCCGGCCTCGACCGCCGGACGAGTGAGCACGATGCGCTGCACCTGATTGTTGAGCAGGGCCGAGATCGCATGCGCCATCGCGAGGTAAGTCTTGCCCGTGCCGGCCGGACCGATCCCGAAGACGATGGGACTGCGCTTCATCGACTGCAGGTACAACTTTTGCCCGAGCGTCTTCGGCACGATCGTGCGGCGCTGGGTGGAGATGACGAGCGGCTCGCCGAACAGGGCGCGCAACTGGGCGGACTCGCCGCGCGCGACCGCCTCGGCAAAGCGATGAAAATCCGGGGTGCGCACCGTCAGGCCCTGGCTGCGCGCCTCGTCGAGAAAACCGAACAGCTCCTCGGTCCGGTCCACCGCGGCGGGTTCGCCCTCGATCTTGAGCCAGTCCTCGCGGGTGACCAGTTTCACGTCGAGCAGGCGCTCCGCGAGCGCCAGGTTCTCATCGCGGCCCGCGTAGAGCTGGGACAGGTGGCGCGGGTTGGGATAACGAAGGGTTTTCGAGGCCATGCCGGTCATGCGCTCCCTACGGTCGCCAGCGCTGCGGTGAGGCGGCTCCAGGTCTGATCCAGTGCCTGGGGCAGCACGCGCGTCTGGCCGAGCACAGGCATGAAGTTGTTGTCGCCATTCCAACGCGGCACGAGGTGCCCGTGCAGGTGCGGAATGCTGCCGCCGGCGGCCGAGCCGAGATTGAAGCCGATATTCATGCCGTCGGGCTTGAGCGCGGCCGTGAGCAGGCGCTTGCCCATGACGATCGTCGCCATGAGATCCGCACTTTCCTCTGGCGAAAGCTGCTCGAGTTCCACGACTTCACGGAAGGGGATGGCGAGCAGGTGGCCGGGATTGTAAGGATAGCGGTTGAGCATGAGGTACGAGCGAGCCGATCGGTAGACGATCAGGGCCGCCCGGTCGTCGCCGAGCGCGGGCAGTTCGGTGAAGGGCCGCTTCACCTCAGGAAAGCGCGGCGCCTCAATATACTCCATCCGCCAGTAGGCGTGCAGCGACTGCATAGGTTAGGGAGCGGCAGGAGAACGCGGCCCCGGCGCAATGTCAAAGCTCCGGCCGGAGAGTGTTGGGACAATATGGCCCGAGGCCACCGCGGAGGGTTTGCAGCGCGGCCTTGCCATCCGGGAACGGGCGTTGTCGGCTGGCGGTTTTATCGGTTTCGCACCACCACTTCACATGAGCAATACACCTGCAGGAGCGCCGCGGCGCGTCGTCATCACTGGTCTCGGGGCGGTCACGCCGGTGGGCCTCAACGCCACCGCCACGTGGGACAGTTTGGTTGCGGGACGTTCGGGTTTGGGGCCGATCACGCGCTTCGACGCCTCGGCCTGCACGGCCCGGATCGCCGGCGAGGTGAAGGGCTACGAGCCGACTGCGCCGCTGCCGACGCCCCTGTTTCCGCGGGGCACGGGCAGTGAGCCGCTCACCGCGCCCTTCACGCCGAAGGATCTGAAGAAGTTCGGCCGGTTTACCCACCTGGGGGTTGGGGCGGCTCTCGAAGCGTATGCGCACTCCGGGCTCGATGCGCATCGCAGTTCCCTTGCACCCGAGCGCATCGGGGTGAACCTCGGCGTCGGCCTCGGCGGCCTGCCCGAAATCGAGGCGATGCACGATACGTGGAAGACGGGCGGCTTCCGCAAGATTTCGCCGTTCTTCATCATCCAGATCGCGCCGAACCTGCTCTCCGGCCAGGTCAGCCTGTTGCTCGACGCCCGTGGACCGAATATGAGCGTGGCGTCGGCCTGCGCCACGAGCGGCCACGCCCTGGGCGAGTCGGCGGCCGCGATTGCGCGCGGTGATGTCGACGTGATGATCGCTGGCGGCGCCGAATCGACCGTCACGCCGCTGGCGGTCGGGGCGTTTGCCCAGATGCGCGCGCTGTCGACCCGCAACGACGAGCCGGCCAAGGCGTCACGGCCCTACGATCAGGATCGCGACGGCTTCGTGCTGTCCGAAGGCGCCGTGGTGTTCGTCCTCGAAGAGTACGAGCACGCGCGTCGTCGCGGCGCGACCATCGTGGCCGAACTGCGCGGTTACGCGGCCTCGTCGGACGCCTACCATTTGTCGTCCCTCGCTCCGGGAGGCGAAGGCTCGCAGCGTTCCATGGGCGACGCGCTGAAACGTTCCGGTCTTGCGGCCACGGACGTCGACTATGTCTCGGCGCATGCCACGTCGACCCCCGGCGGCGATGGCGAGGAGGCGGCGGCGATCGCTGCCGTGTTCGGCGACGCGAAGGCGAAGCTCCATGTGAGCGGGGTCAAGTCGATGGTCGGTCATCTGCTCGGCGGCGCCGGCGCGATGGGCGCGCTCGCCGCGGTGCTGGCGATCCGCGACGGGGTCGTCCCTCCGACGATCAACTTGGACAACCTCGATCCGGAGTGCGCCGCCCTCGGGCTCAACTTCACGCCCAATGTCGCGGTGCGGAAACCGGTGCGCGCGGCGCTGGCGAACAGCTTCGGCTTCGGCGGCACCAACGCCTCCCTCGTCTTCAGCCGCGTCGGAGCGTAACGTCGACCACCGCGATTCTGGTTGCCGCACGGGCTTCGCCGTGACGGCCTCACTGCCATGGGCGCAAAATACCTGCCGACAATCAAGGATCAGAAGGCCTCGCAGCGTTTTCACCAAAAGCAGAATCCGCTGCCGAAAACCCGCAAGTCGCCCGGGGCCGACGCGCGCAAGAAGAAGCGTTCCTGAGCCGTGACTCTGCCAACTCCGGCCCCTGCGTCCGACGATGCCGCCTTCCTCAGCGCCGTGGTGAAGGCGGCCCGGCAGCGGGTGCATCACGTCCGTTGGACCGATCGTGATGGCACCGCCCGCGTCAGCGCACTGACGGCCGCGGAGTTCGCGCGTCTTGAAGCCCTCGCGCGGACGGCCCGGCAGTCGCCCGCCGACGTGTTGCGTGCGGCGGCCTTTGTGCCGGTCTCACGCAACGAGAAAACCTGAGTCGGCCGCGACCGCACGCCGTCGCGCTGCAGCCTTCGTTTCTCCTTCCGCGTGAGCTTGTCCCGTCCGGCCCTCATTCTCCTCGCGGTGGTGTATGCCGGGTTCATCAGCCTCGGGCTGCCGGACGGTACGCTCGGCGTGGCGTGGCCCGAGGCCTATCCGGAGTTGGGGCTGCCGATTGGCATGGCCGGGACGCTGTTGACCGTGATCACGCTGCTCGGCGCCGTATCCGGTTTTCTGAGCGGCCGGATCATCGGCCGGTTTCAGACCGGTCCGGTGGTGCTGGTCAGCTGTGCGCTCACCGGCTCGGCCCTGCTCGCGTTTTCCCGGATCGACGGCATGCTCGCGCTGTACCTCGCGGGCATTCCGCTGGGCCTGGGCGCCGGAGCGGTCGACGCCGGACTGAACGGCTTCGTTGCCCGGCACTACAGCGGGCGCCACATGAACTGGTTGCACGCGTGCTGGGGAATCGGTGCGACCAGCGGTCCGCTCGTCATGGGCGCCATGATTGCGGCCGGGCCGGGTTGGCGCGGCGGTTATGTCGTGCTCGGCTCGGCGCAACTGCTGCTCGCGCTGGTGTTTCTCGCCACGCTCCGGCTGTGGCGTCACGCGCCCGACGCGCCGCGTGCGGGAGACTCCGGACGTGAGCTGCCCCAGACGGCCGGTCATGGCGCGAATTCGTGGCCGGGCTGGTTGTCTGCGCTGCTCTTTGCCGTGTACGTCGCGGGCGAAATGACCGTCGGTGTGTGGGCGGCGTCGGTCATGGTGGTGGAGCGGGGGCTCGCGCCAGGCACGGCCGCGCTGGGCACGGCAATCTACTTCGGTGCGATCACGACGGGGCGGATCGCGGTGGGTTTTCTGGTCAACCGCTTGGGCAACCGGCGCATGGTGTCGCTCGGCGTAAGTCTGGCTCTGGTCGGTGCGGTCCTCTTTGCCGCCGGCATCCCCGGACCCGCGCTGCTGTGCGCGCTGGGTCTGCTTGGGCTCGGCCTGGCGCCGATCTATCCGGGGCTGATGCACGAGGTGCCGCGACGGTTCGCGCCCGACGCGGTGCAGACCGTGATTGGGCGGCAGTCGGGCGCCGCCTACCTAGGGGCCGCGGTGGTGCCGGCGGCGGCCGGGGCGCTGGCCGCGCGTTCGCTGGACCTGATTCCCTGGCTCGTCGTCGCGGCGCTCGTTGCGCTGGCGCTCGGTATCCAGATTCTGGATCGCCGGACCTGACCGACGGCCGGATCAATAGCGCGCGAGACCGGGGTCAATCCGTTCGGCCCAGGCATCGATGCCGCCGGCCACGTTGCTCACGCGATCATAGCCGCGGGCGCGGAGGAACTCAGTCACGCGCAGGCTGCGTCCGCCGTGGTGACAATGAATCAGCAGGTGTTTGTCCTTGGGCAGGCTCTCCAGGTGCTCCGGGATCTGCCGCATCGGGATGTGTTCGGCGCCGTCGATCCGGCAGATGGCCGTTTCATACGGCTCGCGCACATCGATCAGGAGCGTGGCCGCCGGATGCCGGTCGAGCAGCTGTTTCGTTTCCTCAACGGAGAGTTCAAGCGGGACGTCGTGGTTCGGCATGGGTTCGGAAGGCGAAGCGGGTGGAGCGCAGATCGCCGCGTAGGCGTCGGGGTCCAGGGTGCGCAAGGTGGCCCGCGGTCCGCAGGCCGGGCAGTCGGGGTCACGCGGCAAGGCGAGGGTGTTGAACGTTTGCGCCAGGGCATCGTACGTCAGCATGCGGCCGACCAGCGGCTGGCCGAAGCCGGCCACGAGCTTGATCGCCTCGAGGGCCTGCAGGCTGCCGATCACGCCGCACAGGGCGCCGAGCACACCGGCTTCCGCGCAGTTCGGCACGAGACCGGCGGCCGGGGGACGCGGAAACAGGCAGCGGTAGCAGGCGCCGCCCAGGTGCGGGGCGAAGACCGCCACCTGGCCCTCGAACTTGAAGATGCTGCCAAAGACAAGCGGACGGCGGGCGAGGACGGCGGCGTCGTTGACGAGATAACGGGTGGAAAAATTGTCCGTACCGTCGACGATCACGTCGTACGTTTCGAACCAGGCGAGCGCATTGTGTGCGGTCAGGGCCTCCGCGTGTTCCACGATCCGGATGTGCGGATTGGCGGCGCGCAGGCGGGCGGCTGCCGAGACCGTCTTGGGTTGTCCGACGGTCGCGTCGGTGTGCAGGAGCTGGCGTTGCAGGTTGTGCACGGCGACCGTGTCGAAGTCCGCAATGCCCAGCGTGCCCACCCCGGCGGCGGCCAGGTAGAGCGCCGCGGGGCTGCCGAGTCCGCCGGCGCCGATGACCAGCACCCGTGCGGCCTTGAGACGCTCTTGTCCGGCCACGCCGAGTTCCCCGAGCAGCACGTGCCGGCTGTAGCGGGTGAGTTCGGCGGGTGTCAGGGACGAGACCATCACGCGATAACAGAAGCCAAAGCCGGCGGGCGGCAAATGGTAATTGCGCGTCGCCACCGCGCCTTCAAACCTGACGCCATGTCGAGTCCGTACATCGTCATCATCGCCGGCGGCAAGGGAGAGCGTTTCTGGCCGCAGAGCCGTGCCGCCCGCCCGAAGCATCTGCTTCCGGTGGTCGGCACCAAACCGCTGCTCACGCAGACCCTCGCGCGTGTGAAGGGCCTCGCGCCGGCCTCGCACCTGTTTGTGATCACCAGCGCCGTGCAGGCGGCCGCGGTGCGCCGCGTGTGCCGCGGTCTGGTGCCGCCGGGCAACATCGTGGCCGAACCGGTCGGACGCGACACGGCGGCGGCCGTGGGCTTGGCCGCGACCCTGGTGGCCAAACGGGATCCGGACGGCGTGTTCGCGATTTTGCCGGCCGACCACGTGATTCACGACACGAAGGCCTACCGAGCCGACCTGAAGGCGGCGTTTGCGGCGGCGGCGGCCGAGCCGGTCATGGTCACGATCGGCATCAAGCCCACTGAGCCGGCCACGGGTTTCGGTTACATCCAGCGCGGCGAGGCGTGGCGGACCTTTGGCGGGCGGACCGTGCATGCGGTGCAACGTTTCGTCGAGAAGCCGAAGCAGGCGGTGGCCGAGCAGTACCTCGCCTCCGGCGATTACGTGTGGAATGCGGGCATGTTCATCTGGAGCGTGCCGGTGGTGATGAAGGCCTTTGCCGCGCATGCCCCGGAACTGGCCGCTGGCCTCAAACGCATTGGCTCCGCGCTCGCCCGCAAGCAGCCCTTGGCCAAGGTGCTGGAACGGGTTTACCCGCAACTGCCGCGGATTTCCGTCGACTACGCCCTGCTCGAGAAGTCGCGCAATGTGGTCATGCTCGAATCGACGTTCGACTGGGACGACGTCGGCGCCTGGCCGGCGGTGGTCCGTCATCTGCCCTGCGACGGCGCGGGCAATGTGGCCCGAGGCCGGGTCGTGGTGGAGCAGGGGCGCGGCAACCTCGTGTTCAGCGAGGGACGTCACCTCGTGACCGTGCTCGGCGCCGACGACCTGATCGTCGTGCACACGGCGGACGCGACCCTGGTCTGTCCGAAGGCCAAGGCGCAGGAAATCAAGGCGCTGCTCCAACGCGTCACGGAGCAACCGGACGGCGGGCGCTGGCTGTGAGGCGGCTCCATGCGGTTTCTTGGCATCGACTACGGCACCCGCCGCATCGGGCTCGCGTACGGGGATGAACTCGGCGTGGCGACGCCGCTGCCGGCGTTGACCGATGCCGATCCGGCGAAACGCTGGGCCGGTCTGGCCGCGGTGGTGAAGGCCCGGCGCGTGACCGAACTGGTCATCGGTTATCCGCTGAACATGGACGGCTCGGCTGGGTTCAAGGCGAAGGAAGTCGATGCGTTTGCCGAGCGGCTTCGTCGGGAGCACGGCCTGCCGGTTCATTTCGTCGACGAGCGGCTCACCTCGCAGGTGGCGGAAGCGGGCATGAACCAGAAGGCGCTCCGGGCGATCCGCAGTCAGGGCATCGTCGACTCACGGGCGGCGGCGATCATCCTCCAGGACTTCCTCGACCAGCGGTTCCCGCCAACGCTGCCGGAGGCCGGACCGCCATGACAACTGCGGCTGCGGTGGCATTGCCGGTGACGCGCTGGAAGGTCGTGTGTGCCTACGACGGCGCACCGTTTGCCGGCTGGCAAAGCCAGGCCGGCGGGCAGGCAATCCAGGATGTGATCGAGGCCCGGCTGGCGACCATGTTCGGGCGGCAGGTGCGGATCCATGGCAGCGGCCGCACGGACGCGGGCGTGCACGCGCTGGGGCAGGTGTTTCATTTCGACGCCGCCTGGCGTCACGGTCCGGCGCGGCTGCAGGCGGCGCTGCGGGTCGGATTGCCGCCGGCGATTCAGATCAAGTCCGTGCGGCCCGTGAACGCGGAGTTTCACGCGCGGTTCTCGGCCACGGGAAAAATCTACGCCTACCACCTGCACCTCGGCGACGCCGACCCGTTCACGCGGCCTTACGTCTGGGTGCTCGACCGGCCGAGGCCGCCGGATTTCGTGGCGATGGAATCCGTCGCCGCGGTGCTGCGCGGACGCCATGACTTCGCCGCGTTCTCCGCCTTCAACGGCGACGAACGCGACGACACGACGCGCACGCTGCGCCGGCTGGAAATCCACCGGCGAGGGCGGAGGGTGAAGCTCGTCTTCGAGGCGGACGGATTCCTCTACAAGATGGTGCGCAGCCTCACCGGCGCGCTGGTCGCCGCGGGCGAGGGCAAGCTGGACGCAAAACGCACCCGCGCGCTGCTGGAAGGCGGCCGCCGCCTCGCCGAGGTGCAGACGTCTCCGCCGCAGGGACTGTTCCTCGTCAAAGTGCTGTATTGACCGCGCCCCTACGGCGTGATCCGGGGCGCGTCAGGCCGTGCCGCCGAGGCGGTCGAGACGAAGGTTGCGAATATCCTCGAGCGTTGCCGAAGCTGGAATCTCCAGCGGCTGGAGTGGCGGCAAATGAATGACGTAGGCGAGGGTGGCACGGACCTCCGTCCGGGCCGACTGCCAGAGGGCGGCGACATCCGCGATCGTGAGGTTTTCCGGTTCGATGCGGACCGCCACGTCCCGTCCCAAGGCGGGTACCGCGACGTGCGGAGTCGCGTACATGACGTTGAGGCTCGTCCACAGCAGATCTTCCTCGGTTTGTCCGATCGCGCGGGTCGGGTTCTCGTAAGCCGTCAACAGGTACCGCAGTTCAAGGGCCGGCGTCACGGTCTTGCTCACGCGCGCGGTGCGCTGGTTGCGCAGGGCCGCATCCGACGTGATGCGATAGAGAAACAGATTCACCCGCGACGCATGGGATGATCCCGCCGCTTCAGCCAAACCAAGGGCGGTCACCTCGGTGGAGGTGGGGACGGCGGTTTTCACCAGTTGCTGCAAGGCACGGGTGACGGCGGCGAACGCGGGCGGGAGGAGCATCGGCGTGAGGGAGATTATCGGATCAACCTGCAAATTCTACAGTTGGGAAATCGGACGCGTGACCGCAGGTCCTGCGCCAGCGAACGGAGCGGGCTCGGTCACGGTACGGCAACAGTCGGCGGGTCATGGAACCAGGGACGCACCATGGGGGATAAACCCCGGACGTTTTGCAATGCAGCAACGCGCCTAAAGCCGCAGCTCGGTGGCATTTGAGTGAGTCAGGCCGGGCCGGATTCAAGTTTCTGGCACCGCGTGCCGATCAACTTCCCATGCTCGCGCTGATCGTTTCATCGTGGACCCTCGCGCTCCTTCTCGGAGGTGCGGTGGTGTACCTGATGTTGCGCGTGGTGCTGCGGTCCCTTCGCGAGGCCCCTGAGGCTTACGAGGACGAGACCGGCTTCCACGTCACGGCCTTGGCGCCGCAAGAAGAGGCGCGGATTTGGCTTCAGTCGCAGAAGCTCGGGGGAATGATGACGGAATGTCGTCCGCTCCCACCCTCCGTCTCAAGCCCAACGTCAAGGCCCGTGTCCTGACCGGACACCCTTGGGTGTTCGCCAACGAGGTCGAGGCGCTGCTGCCGGACGCGCTTGCCGGCGAGGTGGTCGAGTGCCGGGACCGGAACAACCGTCCGCTCGGCAGCGGCATCTACAATCCGAAGTCGCAGATTGTCTGGCGACGTTTCAGCCGGGAGAAGGCGGTGCTGGACGAGGCCTGGTTGCGCGGCGCCCTGAGCCGCGCCCTGGCGCGGCGGACCGGAGAGGGTCGCCATCGGCGCCTGGTGTGGTCCGAGTCGGACGACCTGCCGGGTGTGGTCGTCGATCAGTTCGGCGAGGTGCTGGTCCTGCAGGTGCAGACCCTGGCGATGGAGCGGCGCACTGGCCTGCTCCTGTCCCTGCTCGACGACCTTGTTTCCCCCAGCGACATCATTCTGCGCAACGACGCCAGCATCCGGCGGCTGGAGGGGCTGCCGCTGGAGGTGCGAACCCGGTCCGGGCAACCCTGGGCGCCGCGGTGGGAGCGGATTGACGGCTTCGACTACTGGCTCGACCTGCAGTCCGGACAGAAAACCGGATTCTACCTCGATCAACGCCTGCAGCACGCCGCGGTCGCGCGGCACTGCGCCGGCAAGCGCGTGCTGGATGCCTTCTGCAACCAAGGGTCGTTCGCGCTGCACGCAGCGCGGGCCGGTGCGACCGAGGTGCTCGGCCTCGACAGTGCGGACGAGGCCATTGCCCAGGCCCGCCTCAACGCCGAACGAAACCGGGTGTCGGCGACCTTCACTGCAGCGAACGTGTTCGACTGGTTGAACGATCCGGCGCGGGCGACGGAACCGAAATGGGACGTCATCGTGCTCGATCCTCCGCCGTTTGCGAAATCGAAGAGCGCGCTCGAAGGTGCGCTGCGCGGGTACAAGGATATCAACCTGCGCGCCATGCAGCGGCTGGTGCCGGGCGGGCTGCTCGCCACCTACACCTGCTCCCATCACATGCAGGACGCGGAACTGCGCAGCGTGGTGGCGCAGGCCGCTGCCGACGCGAAGCGCAAGGTGCACATCGTCGAGTTCTGCCATCAGCCGCCCGATCACCCGGTGCTGGTGACGATGCCGGAGAGCGAGTACCTGCGCGGATACCTGCTCCGCGTCGAGTGAGCGGTCACTGGGCCTGCTCGATCGCCACCACGCGGTCGCCGCGGAATTCCACCCGGATGCGTTCCTCTTCGCGCGGAACGAAGACGCTTTCGCGCACCGGTTCGTAGAAGACCTGGAAACGGCCCGACTTCGGATCGCGCACCACGTAGCGGCGGTAGCCGACCAAGGCCTGGCCCTGGTACTCCTGCCAGTAGGCGTTGTACACCCAGGTCGTGAGCGAGCCGTCGGCCGAGTGGCGCACCCGACGCTCGTCCGGCGCGCCCATGGCGATGTAGACCATGTCGAGCGTGTCGCCCACCTGCAGGTTGCGGGCGCGCAGCCGTTCCCGGGTGGCCTCGTCTAGCGCGGCAAACACGTCCGATTTTTCCCCGGCGCGGCGCTCGAACGTGTTGCAGCCGGCGAGCAACGCCACGGTTGCGGCGAGAAGGATCGAGAGGAGGAGTCGCATGGCCAATGTGACCCCCGGTCGGTGCAGCCGGTTCCCGCCGCCCTTGCTCACCCCTTCAGGAAGGCGTGGATGCGGCTCTCCTCGCCGAACAAGACCAGCACATCGTCCGCCGCGAACTGATAGTCTGCCGGAGGCACGCCGATCAGTTCGTGATCGCTCTTGCGGGCGAAGATGCGCGCCTCGGGCTGCGCGGCCTTTTTCACGGTCACCAGGTTGACTTTGTACGTGCTGCGCAGGCCGGCGCTCTGCAGGGAACGACCGGCCAGCCAGCCGGGTGCCTTCGCTTCAACGATGATGAAACCGCCGGTGAGATCGAGGCTGTTGAGCACGCCCCGGACCAGCGATTGGGCCATGCGTTGGGCGGACTCCGCCTCGGGCAGGATCATTTCCTCGATCTTCATCAGACGGAGCAGCCGCTCGTGCGTTGGGTTGATCACGCGGGCGATGATCCGCTTGACGCCGCACTCCTGAAGATTGGCGACGGTCAGCAGGGAGCCCTCGAAACTTTCGCCGATCGCGACCACCACGGCGTCCATTTCGGCCAGCGGCAGCCGTTCCAGGGTTTCGCGTTGCGCGGTGTCGGCGATGACGGCGTGACTGACGTCGTCCTTCACCGCATCGACCTTGGCGGGATCAAGGTCGACGGCGAGCACCTCGGTGCGGGCACGCGCGAGCGTGAGTGCGAGATTACGTCCAAAATAGCCGAGTCCGATGATGCAGAATTTCATGGTCAGGAAATGATGATGTTGCCTTCCGGATAGCCGATCCGGCCGGGGCGGCTGCGACGCACCATGCCGAGCGCGACGTACAGGATGCCGATGCGGCCGACCAGCATGCTGAGCATCAGCACGAGCTTGGCCGGTTCGGTGAGCGAGAACGTGAGGCCGCGGCTCAGTCCCACGGTGGCGAAGGCGCTCACCGCCTCGAAGGCGAGGTCGAGCGGCGGGTGCCGGGGCATGAGGACGATCAGCACAATCGTCGTCGCCGTCACCCAGCCGAGCCCGAGCAGGGCCACAGCGAAGGCCCGGTTGGCCACGACGGACGGAATCCGGCGACGGAACGCGACGAGATCGTTGCCCGCGTCGCGCAAAAGGTGCAGGGTGTTCAGCAGCGCCACCGCGAAGGTCGTGGTCTTGATTCCGCCGGCCGTGCCGGCGGGGCTGCCGCCGATGAACATGAGCACCATCAGGACCACGGCGGTCGGGGCGGCGAGCGCCTCGATCGGCACGGTGTTGAATCCGGCCGTGCGTGCGGTGACGGAGTTGAAGACGGCGGTCAGCACGCGTTCGCCGACGGTCGCGCCCGCCGGACCGGAAGGCTCGAGGGCAAAGAGCAGGACGGCGCCGGCGAGGAGCAGCGCTGCCGTCGTGGTCATCACGATGCGCGTATGGGTCGTGAGCCGGACGGTGCGCACGGGCCGGCGGAACGCCCGGGCGCAGTCCCAGAGATTCTTCAGCACCGGGAAGCCCAGTCCGCCGACCACGATGAGGATCATGATCACCAGCTGGTAGGGTACATGAGTACGGGTGGTAGGATCGTAGAGCCCGGCTGAATACAGGGAGAAGCCGGCGTTGCAAAAGGCGGACACGGCGTGAAACACGCTGACGAAGGCCCCGGCACCCGGAGTCAGCCACCAGAGCAGGACGGCGCCGGCTGCCTCGAAGACGAAGGTCATCGCCACAATGGCCACCAGCGTGCCGGTCACCCGCCCGACGTGGTCTTCGTTTAGGTATTCAAGCAGGAGCGAGCGGTCCCGCAGGGTCAGGCCGGCGCCGAAGAGGGCGACGAAGAAATACGTGAAGGTCATCAGGCCGAGGCCGCCGAGCTGGATCAGGCCCAGCAGGATGGCGTGACCGCTGCCGGTGAACACGGTGGCGGTGTCGACGACGATCAGGCCGGTCACTGACACCGCGCTGGTGCTGGTGAAGAACGCGTCGAGCCACGACAACGGTTCGCGGGTGGCGTTCGGTAGTTTCAGCAGGGCGGCACCGACCGCAATCAGCGCCACGTAGCTCGCAATGAGCAGGGCGCGGGGAGAAAAGCGGGCGAAGGCGAGCAGTTGATTGAAGTCGAGCAGGCGCCGCGCGAACAGACCGACGATGGCGAGGTGCAAGGTGGTCAGATAGAAAAGCGTCCACGTTTCGCTTCGACCGCCGAACGGACGGGCCAGCCCGGGCACGAGCACGGGCTCCGCGAGCAGCAGGAGAGCGAGCATCCCTTGTACGGCGAGCCGGCCCCATGGGCGCCGACGACGTTCGGTGCCCAGCGCGGCCAAACCGAGCGCCGCGAAATCGAGGATCAGCACGCTCCACAACACGAGGCGCACCACGCCGAGCAACCACTGCCGGGTGGTGGCGTTGAGCGGAAAGCCGAATTCAGCCACCAGCATGCCGAGCGCGATGAAGCCCCCGGCAAGGGCAAGCAGATCGAGGGCACGGCGCACGCGTCCGGCACCGGAATCATGAAAAATGAGCATGGAGGAGACTCGGGCCGACGGCAAAGCCGGCCTGCGCTGTACAGCGATCGGGAATCCTCCGCGCCCGAGCGCGGCGGTCTTGGGATCACCTTCCCTTTGCCGACGAGGTTAGCTGACGGGCTGGGTAGCAGGAAGTCACCCCGGCCAGGAAACGGCCGTTCGCCCCGGGCCGGTCGTGCGCGCAAAGCGGGCAGCGGCCGGCGATTGGGTCCCCCGTATCACCGTCAGGAAGACGGCGGTGATTTTGGCGTAAGATACCAAAAGAACGCCGTCACCCTGCGGCAAAGGCGCGGCGACGTCAAGACGCCGCCTCCTCCTTACCAACGCGTCGCGGCGAACTTCCAGCCGGGCGAGACCTTCTGCATTTCGATCTCGTCGTTGCGTTCCGTCAGGCCGCAGCGCTTGAAGTTCGCATGCAGGCGGGCGAGCGCGGCCCGGTCTAGCTCGACCCCGAGGCCCGGGGTTTGCGGCACGGCGAGTGAACCGTCCTCGAAGCGCAGGCGGCCACCCTTGATCACATCCTCGTATTGCCACGGATAGTGGGTGTCCACGGCGTAGCTCAGGTTGGGCACGGCGGCGGCGAGGTGGGTCATCGCCGTGAGCGAGATGCCCGCATGGCTGTTCGAATGCATCGAGAGCCCGCGCTTGAACGTGCGGCAGATCGCCGCGAGGTCGAGCGAGGCGCGCAGGCCGCCCCAGTAGTGGTGGTCGCCGAGAATGATGTCTTCGGAACCGTGCCGGACGCTGCCAGGGATGTCCGCAAAGGAGGTCGTGCACATGTTGGTCGCCAGCGGCAGCTTCACCGCCTTGCGCACCGCGGCCATCGCCTCCTGGCCGCGCGACGGGTCCTCGTAGTATTCGAGCAAGGATTCGAGCTCCTTGCCCGCCGCGATGGCGGTTTCCACCTTCCACAGCGCGTTGGGGTCGAGACGCAGGGGCACCTCCGGACCAAAGGCCTCGCGCAGGGCCCGCATGGCGGCTACCTCGGCGGCCGGCTCGAAGACGCCGCCCTTCAGCTTGATCGATTTGAAACCAAATTCGCGGATCATCGCCTTCGCCTGCGCAACGATGCCAGCGGGGTCGAGCGCGGCCTCCTGGCGGGCGGCGTCCCAGCCGGTCGCGCGCGAGTCGGTGCCAAAGCCCAGCTCGCCGCCGGCACCCTTGTGCTTGTAGAACAAATACGCGGCGAACGGAACCCGTTCGCGTACGATGCCGCCGAGCAGATTGGCCACCGGCTGGCCGACGGCCTTGCCGATCAGGTCGAGGCAGGCGACATCGACCGCGCTGTATACCTGCACCACTTGCCGCTGATCCCAGGGTTTGTTGCCGCGGTCGGCCGGAGTCTCATCCGGAAAGCGGGCGGCGATCGCGGCGCGGAGTGCGTTCCAATTGAATGGGTCCGCGCCCACCACCACTTCCCGGGCCCGCTCGAGGCAGGTGTTCACGGCCGCGCTGCCCGGCACCTCCGCGATGCCGGTGAGGCCGTTGTCGGCCACCAGTTCGACAATGGTGCGGAGCGCGTAGGGCGCGTGCAGTCCGGCGGCGTTGAGCAGGGGCGGATCGCCCAGGGCGATCGGCGTGATGTGCATGTCGGTGATGCGCATGATGGGATAGGGGTGCCGGCAGCGTGACGACCGGCCTTCGAGCGTCAAGGGGCAGGCTGCTTAACGGAGTCGGTCCGGATGCGGCACCACGCAGCGAAAGCCCGCCTCCGTCAGCGCGGCGAGCAGCAACCCGAGGCCCTCGCGACGCACCTCCGGCGCGAGGCGCGGGCCCTCGTGGAGCAGGAGGATCGAACCCGGGCGAACCTGGCGCATGACCTTCCGGCTCCAGTGCGCCGGGTCATGTGCGACGGTGTCGAAGCTGCGCAGGGACCAGCCGATGTACGCAAGGCGGCGTTCCGCCAGCGCGGGATGGAGGAAGATCGGCTTGATGCCCACCGGGGAGCGAAACCGTGACGGGGTCACGCCCGAGGCGGCGAAGACAGCGAGCGCGGCATCCAACTCGCGCGCCACCCGTCGACGACCCGCTGCCCAAAAGGATCCGGCCGGGTGAGTGTGAGTGTGATGCGCCACCTCGTGTCCGGCGGCGACGATGGCCCGAATCAGCTCAGGATGCCGGGCGGCGCGCTCGCCGATGACGAAGAAGGTGGCCTTCGCCTGATGGCGGGCCAGCAACGACAAGGCGCGTGGGGTGTCCTCGGGATCAGGACCGTCGTCGATGGTCAGCCACACCTCCCGCCCCTCGGGCGCGAATCGCGTGACGACGCGGCCCAGCCCCTGCGCCGAGGGCGCGAGCATGGCGTACAACAGGCAGAGTCCGGGAGTGAAGAACACGACCGCGGCGAGGGCGGGTGGGGCGCCGGCCGCCCAGAGGGCAAGGCCGCAGGCCTTGCCAAGAAGTACCGACGTGAGGAGGACGCGCCGCATCGCGCGCCATCAACGACCGTCAGGCGCCGGCGGGCAACGCCGTTCTTGTCCCGCGACAACCAGCCGGGATTCGCCGGGCGGCCGGTGCAGCCAGGCAAACGCGAGGCCGAGGAGCAGCCCTGCGATCACATCGATGATCACGTGTTGTTTCGTCCCCAGGGTGGAGAGCACGATCGCGGTGGCCCAGCTCAGGTTGGCCCATCGCAGCAGGGCCGGTGCCCGACGAACGCGAAGCAGGTGTTGAAGGGCGCAACTCGTGAACACAGCGAAGGCAACGTGCAGGGAGGGGCAGACGTTGCCGGCGGCGTCGACGCGTTTCAGGAAGGCGATGCCGGCATGCGGATTGGGCCCGAGATCGGGCGGCGCGATGCGTGTTGGCCACAGATAGAAGATGATCAAGCCGGCGGCCGCGAGCCCGACCGCGGCGACGGAATAGCGCCCAAGCGCCCGCGGGTCGCCGAGCAGTCCCGGGTACAGCGACACATACACCCAGAGTGAAACATACGGGATGATCCACCATGGCGAGAACGGCAGCAGCGCGTCCCAGGGCAGTTCCGGCACCAGCCAGGGCTCGGTGCGCGGCGAGGACTGAAGGTGGAAATAGGCGACGAAGAAAAGACTGAAGCCGACCGTAAGGCCGACTCCCTTCAGCACCCCGTGGGCAAGGAAGGCGCGTCTCCACTCTGGAAGCCGCCAGCGCCCGCGCGTTTCAGGCGCGCCCATGGGGACGCCAAAGATCGAGGTCCGGACCGATGGGCACGATCCCGGTGGGATTGATGGCGGTGTGCGTCACGTAGTAGTGCGCCTTGATGTGGTCGAAGTTCACCGTCTCCGCGACACCGGGCCACTGGAAAAGATCCTGCAGGTAGCCTTGCAGGTGCCGGTAATCGGCGATCCGGCGCAGGTTGCACTTGAAGTGACCGTGGTAAACGGCATCGAAGCGCACCAGCGTGCAAAACAGCCTCCAGTCGGATTCAACCGGCGTCGCGCCCAACAAAAAGCGCTGATCACCGAGACGCTTTTCCAGTGTATCCAACGCGGCGAACACCCGGCGCGCCGCGCGTGCGTAGACCGCCTGGCGCGTCGCGAATCCTGCCCGGTAGACGCCGTTGTTGATGTCGTCGTAAATGAACTGGCTGAGGGCCGCCTGCTCCGAGGCGAGGTGGGCTGGAAACAGGTCGGGCGCAGCCTGACCGGGCGGAACAAACGCATCCTGAAACATCCGGCACAGGTCGTCCTCGGAGTTGTTCACGATGCAACGCAGGCGGGTGTCCCACAGCACCGGCACGGTCCAGCGTCCCTGGAACGACGGATTTGAGGCGAGGTAGGCCTCGCGGAGAAACTGAAAGCCGTTGATTGGATCGCGTTGATGCCCGGGGCCGTCGCGAAAGGCCCAGCCGCGGTCGTCGCGCACGGGGTCGACCACCGTCACGCCGATGGCCGAGTCCAGGCCGAGCAGCCGGCGGACAATCAGGGTCCGGTGCGCCCAAGGGCAGGCGAGGGAAACATAGAGGTGATAACGACCGACCTCCGGGGTGAAGGGCGTCGAACCATCGCGCCGCACCCAGGACCGGAAGGCGTCCTCCTGGCGAATGAACTCTCCGTCGCTGTTCTCGGCGGGAAACTGCCCGGAGGTGGTCATGGAGCAAGCCTACGCGGTGGGCTCGGCGCGGTGCAATGCCCCGGGCTCAGCGGTCGCGCCGAAGCAGTTGCCCGGCGAGGGCCACAAGAAAGGAAGGGTCGCCCGGCAGGGAACGAAAGGCTGCGATGGCCGCATCGGACTGCACCTCCGCCAGGCGCCGCGACGTCTCAAGTCCGTGCAGCTTGACGAAGGTCGTCTTGTCCGATCGCGCGTCCTTGCCGGCCGTCTTGCCCAAGGTCTTGGTGTCGGCGGTCGCGTCGAGCAGGTCGTCGATGATCTGGAACGCGAGCCCGAGGTGGCGCCCGCCTTGGCGCAAGGTTGCCAGGACCTGTGCTTCGAAACCGGCCACGAGGCCGCCCATGGCGAGCGAGGCCTCGATCATGGCGGCCGTCTTGTTGAGATGAATGAACTCCAGCTCGTCCGGCGTGGCGTCTGCCTTCTTTTCGGCCAGCAGGTCCTCCATCTGGCCGCCGATGAGGCGGCGGCTGCCAGCGGCGTCGGCCAGTTCCCGGATCAGCGCATGGGCCAGGGCCGGCCGGTCCGCGTAGGCCTCGGCCAGCAGGCCGAAGGCGTGGGTGAGCAGGGCGTCGCCGGCCAGCAGGGCGGTCGCCTCGTCGAAGGCGCGGTGGGCCGTCGGCCGGCCGCGGCGCAGGTCGTCGTTGTCCATGCAGGGCAAGTCGTCATGGATCAATGAATACGTGTGCAGGCACTCCACCGCGACCGCGGCCGGAACCGGGTCGGCGGCGGTCGTGCCATGGAGCCCGGCGGCGGCGAGCAGCATCACCGGCCGCAGGCGCTTGCCGCCAGCTTCGAGACTGTAGCGCATGGCGGCATGCAGTCGCGCCGGGCGCGTCCGGGCGTCGGGCACATGCGTGCGCAGTCCGTTTTCCACGCGGGCGACCGCTTCGTTTAATTTGGTTGTGAAGTCCATGGACGGGACCCTACGGTCACGGCGAATTTCCTCCGCCGCAATGCCCACGCTCGAACTTGTTTGCAAACGACTTTTCTCCGATTCGTCGTGGTTCGTGAAGTGTGTGTTCGGGGCCCTGCTGCTGGTGGTGCCGATCGCGCACTTTTTTGCCTTCGGCTACCTCTACCAGCTCGTGGAGCAGGCGCGCCGCGGCCATCCGCTGGAGTTGCCGGAGTGGGGGGACTGGCGCCGGCTGTTTGTGAACGGCGTATCCGCGTTCATCATCTTTCTGGTCCTGGGGGTCCTGCCGCTCGTCCTGGCGTGGATCCTGACCTGGCCGTTGCGGCTCCTCGCCTACGGGGCCTTTGTTTACCTGCCGCTCGTGCCGGCCATCATGCTGGCGGGGCCGCTCACCGCCGCCGGGCTGTATCAGTATCAGAAACGCGAGGAATACCTCGACGCGTTCCGGGTGCACGTGCTGATCGCCATGCTGCGGTCGAGCCGCGCCCGCTTCTGGCTTCCGACCTTCGCGCTGATCGGGTTTCTCGCCGCCGGCTATCCGCTGATGACGTTCACCGTCTTCGTCGGGCTGGCCGCCAGCTGGGCGTATTACGCGTCATTCTACCGGTTTGTGGAAGAATCTCGCAAAAACGGGGTGCGCGTCTAAGTCTTTGCCGGTCTTTACCGTATGCCTACCTACGAGTACGTCTGTGCCAAATGTGAGACTGAGTTCGAGGTGTTTCAGTCCATGAAGGACGCGCCCCTGACCACGTGCCCGAACTGCGGGAAAAAAGGCGGGGTCAAACGCCGGATTGGCGGCGGGGCCGGCCTGATCTTCAAGGGCACGGGATTCTACATCACCGACTACAAGGCGAAGAAGCCTTCGGGCTCCGGCGAGAGTCTGTCCTCGAAACCCTCCGAGTCGAAACCCGCGCCGGCCGCTCCCGCGGCGGCAAAATCCTGACCGCCCATGTCCCTCCAATCGAGAATCGATCGCGAACGTTACGGTCCGAGCCTCGTCGAAGTTACTTTGGGGGCGGTGTTGAGCCTGTTGCTCGGCGCCGTGCTGGCCGCCGGTTACCTGATCTTCGTGCCGGTCAAAACCGTCCGTGAGGTGCCGAAGGAGGGCGAAGTGAAACCGGGCGAGGTCGTGTTCGTCGAGGGCTCCAAGAGCACGGCGCGCAGCGCGCAATGGATGCGCAAGCGCCAGCTGCTGGTGGAAGGCCAGTCCGCGGAGATCGCCGTCGTCGAGGACGAGTTGAATGCGTGGATTGCCGAGGTGATCAAGCCCACCGCCGGCGCAGAAGCCCCGGCCCCGGCCGTGCTACAGCCGACCGCGATCAATTTTCGCATTCGCGATGGCGCGATGCAGATCGGCGTTCCCGCCAGCCTGAATGCCTTTGGCTACACCTATCCGGTGATCTTCCAGGCCAAAGGAGGCTTTCAGAAGCGGGGCGACCGGTTCGAGTTTGTTCCCGATGAGAGCTACCTCGGTTCGCTGCCGTTGCATCGCATCCCGGCCCTCGAGGGCTTTTTGACCGCCAGCATCGCCCGCACCCAAAGTGCGGCAGGCAACGTGGCGGAAGCGTGGGCGCGCGTTTCGAACGTGGCGATCGAGGGCAGTACGCTCACCTTAACGCTGCGCTGAGGCACGCGCGGCGGCACCCGCGCGTCGACCATCAGCAGCCTGACGTCAGCGCACGAGCCGGCGTTAGAGCGCGCCGAGCAGCTTGCTCATGTCGACGTGCTCCATGATCAGGCGCTTGATCACGGGGATCTTGTCGGTGTCCTGCGGCTGAGTCTTCACCGTCATGCCGTGGATCTTCGACGTGACCGCGTAGCTTTCCTCGCCCGTGGCGATGACCGGGATCTGGGTCTCGGCCAGGAAGTCGCGGAGCTTGCCGTGCGGCTTAATGTCGTTGGTCAGCACAAGACCGGCGATGGTGTCGCCCGCCTGGCGTGAATTCGAGATGGCGGCGAGGACCACGTCATCGCGGTCGCCGGGCGTGATGATGAGCGTACCCGGCTGCAGGAAATCGATGATGCCCTTGGCGGTCATGGCGCCGATGACCACGCGGTTAACCCGCTGGGTCAGCCCGCGTTCCTTCGCGTTGAGCCACTGTCCGTCGATCTCCTCGGCAATCTGGGAAAGGTTCGGGGCGGAGAGCATCGTCTGGACGGGCAGCACGCCGAGCAGCGGTACGCCCAGCCGTTTCAGGCCGAGGCCGGCGTACTCTGCGACGGTCGCGATCTTATCTGGCTCCACCTTGTTGAGGATGGCACCCACCACCTCGACTCCCGCTTGATCGAAGAGGGCCTTGTTGAGCGCGATCTCGTCGACTGGCCGGCCGATGCCGCCGGGGCACACCATCACGACCTTGGCCTTGAGCAGCCGGGCGACGCGGGCGTTCGACAGATCGAAGACCGAGCCGACCCCGGCGTGACCGGTGCCCTCGATAAGGGTGAAGTTCTTTTCCCACGAGACGCGGTCGAAGGCGCGGCAGATCTTGTCCTCCAGTTCGGCCAGCATCGGGCCGGGTGATTTGAGGTAGCGCCGGGTGAAGGTCGAATCGACCGTGACGGGGCTCATGCTTTCGATCGGCACGTGCACGTCGTAGATCGTGTCGAGCAGGTAGGAATCCTCGTCGACCTGATGCCCCTGCACCTGCACGAAGCGCTGGCCGATCGGCTTGATGAAGCCGATGTGGCGGTACATCGACTGCAGCGCGGCGTAGAGACCGAGGCAGGTGGTGGTCTTGCCGTCGTTCATGCGGGTCGCGGCCACGAACAGGCGCTTGGTCTGCGTGTTGGTGGGCGCGGCCAGGAGGGGCAGCGCGGGCAGGTCGAAGGGATTGCGGGTATCGTTCGGCGGCGGCATGGCAGGGCGTTCGGTCAATGGGTCCCAAACAGCAATCGTCGGTCGATGGCCTGGCAGCCGACCACGGCGGCGGCGCCGAAGACATCGTGGGCGCTGGCACCGCGGCTGATCTCCGCAGCGGGCTTGCTCAGCCCGGTGAGGATCTGGCCGAACGCATTGGCGCCGGCGAGAATCTGCACGAGTTTGAAGGCGATGTTGCCGCTGTTGAGATCGGGGAAGACGAGCACATTGGCGCGGCCGGCCACCGGGCTGGTGACTTGCTTCATGCCGGCCGCCACGATGTCGAGCGCGGCATCCACCTGGATTTCGCCGTCGATCTCCATCGCAAAGCCGGCGGCGGCGGCCTTCTCGCGGGCGAGCGCGGTGGCGGTCCGCACCTTGACCAGCGAGGGGTGGAGCGAGGCGCTGCGTGTCGCGTAGCTGAGCATGGCCACCCGCGGCACTTCGTTGGTGAGGTGGCTGGCGATCATCGCGGTCGAGAGGGCGATGTCACACAGCTGCTCGGCCGTCGGGTCCGGAATCACTCCGCAGTCGGCGAGGAAGAGGGAGCCGTCGCTGCCCACCTTGCTTTCGTCGAAATCGAGGATCATGAGCGACGACGCGGTCTGCACGTGGGCGAGACGCGGAATGATCTGGAAGAGCGGGCGCAGGGCGCTGGACGCGGTGCCGGTTGCGCCGGAGACGACGGCGTCCGCCTGGGCGTTGGCCAGCATCATGGTGGCAAAGTAGCTGTTCTGCCGGACCGCGGTGCGCGCCTCGGGCAGGGTCAGACCCTTCGCCTTGCGCAGGTCGGCGAGCTGCACGGCGAACGGCTCCGCGTCCTCGCTGCGTTCCGGATCGATCAGGCGCATGCCCTGCAGGTTGATGTCGAGGCGAGCTGCGGTCGCCTTGATTGCTGCGCGGTCGCCCAGCAGGATCGGGGCGCCCAGCCGCCGGGTCACCCATTGGCGGGCCGCCTGGAGGATGCGCGGGTCGGCCCCTTCGGGAAAAACGATGCGCTTGGGATGGCGCTGGAGTTTTTCGGTCAGTTTCGGAACGAGGGACATACGACGCCTCCGACGGTGCGGAAGCTGGGAAGCATCGTCAATGCCACGCGCCTTGAATAACTTAACTTGTAAGACGGGGGCGGCACGGTGAGAACAACCGGGCCTGCATGAGTCTCCGTAACATCAGTGTCGTCGCGAGTGCCACGATGGGTTCGCGTGTGCTCGGGCTCGTGCGTGACATGCTGCTCAGCGCCGTGTTTGGCACCACGGCGCTTGCCTCCGCCTTTGTGACGGCCTTCACGCTGCCCAACCTGTTCCGGCGCCTGCTGGGCGAGGGCGCATTGACCGCGGCGTTCGTGCCCACGCTCAACGAAGAGCTGTCCCAGCGGGCCCGCGCCGGTGCGTTTGCCCTCGTCAGCCAGGTGGCGAGCTGGCTGCTGGTTGTGACCACGGTGCTGGTCGCCTTCGCCAGCGTGCTGTTTCTCCAGGCGGATCGATTCGCGGCCCGGGCGTTGGCGTGGGGCATGGAGCCTGAGACGGTGGGCCGGTTGCAGGCCGGAGCCGACCTCGCGCTCTGGCTTTTTCCGTACATGATTTTGGTGTGTCTTTCCGCCGTCTTCAGCGCGGCGTTGCAGACGCTCAACCGGTTCCTGGAGCCCGCGCTTTCGCCGATTTGGCTGAATCTGGCCATGATCGGCATGCTCGCCGGCGCGGCGTATCTCGGCTGGGCGGACAGCGACGACGGGCGCATGGCGTGGCTGTGCGGCGGCGTGCTGATCGGTGGCTTTCTTCAAATGGCCGTGCCGGCCGTGACCCTGATGCGCGAAGGTTGGCATCCAGCCTTCGACCTGCGGCTGAGTCCGCAAGTGCGGGCCATCCTGCGATTGATGGGCCCAACCGTGTTTGGGTCGGCGGTGTACCTGATCAACATGGCCATGTCCCGGTTCCTCGGGCTGCAGCTCAACGACTCGGCGGCCGCGGTGCTGAACCTGGCCAGCCGGCTGATGGAGCTGCCGATCGGCGTGTTCGCCGTCGCCGTGTCGACGGTGGTTTTCCCCCTGATTTCCCGGTACGCGGCCCAGGGGGACTGGACCAATCTGACCACGGCCTACCAGCGCGGCATGCGGCTCATCCTCGTGATCAATATTCCGGCGGCGGTGGGACTCACTGTGCTGGCGGAACCGGTCATCCGGCTGTTGTTCCAGCGTGGAGCCTTCCGCGCCGAGGACACGGCCCTGATGATTCCGGTGCTGGCGGTATTCGCCTGCGGCCTCCCGTTTTTCGCGTTCGTGAACCTCGTCCTGCGGGCGTTCTACGCGGAGAAGGACACTCGGACGCCGGTGTGGGCGGCGGTGATCAGCTTTGGGCTCAACGCGGTGCTCAGCGTGGTTCTGATGGGGCCGCTTTCCACGCTCGGCCTCGCCCTCGCAGGCAATCTCGCGGTGGCGGTCCAAGCCTTCTACCTGCAGGCCCGCTTGACGCGTCACCGCCGCAGCATGGGCTTCGCGCCGCTCTGGCCCACCGTGTTGCGGGTGCTTGTCGCCGCCGCGGTCATGGGCGGGGTCATCGCCGGCGGGTGGCAGGCATGGCGGAGCGGGATCGGCCCCGGCGGGTGGGCGGACGCGGCTGCCCTCGGTGTGCTGATTCCGCTCGGCATGGCCGTGTATGCCGCCGGGCTGTGGGCGCTGAAGACCGAGGGCAGGGAGGAACTCGCGGCCCTGATCCGGCGCCGGCTGCAACGGCGTGCGGCGAACGCACAAAACGATTCATGAAGATCAAGATCGATTGGTTTCTGCTCGGGATGGCGCTGGCGGTGTTGCTGGCGTGGCTCTTCCCGGACCCGGGTGCACGGGGTGGCTGGTTGTATCCAGAACTCCTGACAAAGGCCGGGGTGGCCTTGATTTTCTTCCTGCATGGCGTGGCGCTCGCGTTTGCCGCGCTCAAGGCCGGCACCCTGCATTGGCGGCTGCACGTCGTGGTCCAGCTGTGCACGTTCCTGCTGTTTCCGGCGATCGGTCTGCTGTTTCTCAAGACCCTGGGCGGCGGCTTGTCCGCCGATCTGCAGCTCGGCGTGTTTTACCTGTGCGCCTTGCCCTCCACGGTGTCGTCGTCGGTGGCCCTGACCGCCGCGGCGCGGGGCAACGTGCCCGCCGCGGTGTTCAACGCCACGCTTTCCAGCCTGCTGGGGGTGTTCCTCACCCCGCTGTGGATCGGGCTGCTGCTGACCACGGCCGGCGAATCGATGCCGATCGGTCCGGTCATTCTGGACCTGATGCTCTGGCTCGTGCTGCCCCTCGTGCTCGGTCAGCTCGCCCGGCCGCTGCTGGGCGGCTTCGTCGGCCGGCACAAGAAGCGGATCACCTCGATCGACCGGTTCACCATCCTCATTCTCGTCTATACGTCCTTCTGCGATTCGATGAAGGAGGGCATCTGGTCGGAGCAGAGTTTTGGTACGCTCGTGCTCACGGTCGTCGGCTGCGGCGTGTTGTTCTTTGTGGTGATGGCCGTGGTCGGCGTGGTGTGCGACCTGGTCGGATTTCCCGTTGAAGACAGGATCACCGCGATTTTCTGTGGCTCGAAGAAGACCCTAGCGTCCGGTGTGCCCATGGCGCAGCTGATCTTTGGCGCCCACCCGGGCATTGGCCTGATTCTCCTGCCCATCATGATCTACCACCCACTGCAGTTGATCATCTGCGGGGTGCTGGCGGGACGCTGGGCGAAACGGAAGGACGGATGAGGCGGGCAGGAGCGGCGGCTTGGCTGCCGCCGCTCTCGCGTCGATCAGTTCGCCGGCGAACGCACGGCGCCCGACGGCGGTGCGGAGCGGGCCGGGGCTCGGAAGCTGCGCCACATGTCCAGCGGCAGGGCGCCGAGGGCCATGATGAACAACTGCGTGGCCACAAACGCGATCAGCCACCAGAAGGCGGCATCCATGAAGCCGTAGCTGTGCAGACCGACACCCAGCATGTTGGTGCCGAACCAGCTCCACGCCGTGATGATGTTCCCGCCGATGGCGAGCACCATGAAGCCGCGGGCCTTCACGAGGCCGCCCCAGCGGGCATGCAGCATGATGGCGCACCACAGCACGATGAGCAGCGCGCCGTTTTCCTTGGGATCCCAGCCCCAGAACCGGCCCCACGACTGGTCGGCCCAGATGCCGCCGAGGATGGTGCCCACGAGGCTGAAAAGCGTGCCGAAGCAGGTGACGCCGTAGACCATGCGATAGAGGGCGTCGGCGTTGGTTTCGACGCGTGCCTTGCCCGCCGGGGCGGGTGCGTTGCGCTCGAACGCCTTGGCGAGCAGGGGCGTAAAGATGCCCAGAACGACGTAGAGAATGCCGAGGAAACCGGCGAGGAACACGGCCGAGTATCCGATCGTGATCACGATCACATGCGTCGCCAACCAGAAGTTGGAATCGAGCACGGCGCGCATCATTTCCAGCGTGTCGCCGCTGAGTGACAGGTGATGGGCGATGACCAGTGTGCAAAACCCGATCATGCTGCCCGCGGCGCTGCCCACGGCGTTCTTGTAGATGGCTTCGGTGACGAGGCAGAGACCGACGGCGCCCCAGCCGACGAACAACGCCGACGAATACAGGTTGGTCACCGGAGGGCGACCCTCGAGCCACATGCGGGTGAGAATGCCGGCGGTGGTCGCGACGAAGGCGAGGGTGGTCAGGTAGAAGGCCGATTTCGCCAGCGCCTCGGGCCAACGCAGCCACGAGATAATCGCGAGCAGGAAGGCCAGCACGTACAGGGTCATGCTGGAGTAGAACGGGGCGGCCTGATTGAAGCGCACCTCGGCGTTCGACTTCACCAGCGGCGTCTCGAACCGCTTGTCGAGCTGGTCCTGGTACAGCTTCATGATGGTGTTGAACTCCTCGGCCCGTCCGAGGCGCCAGGCATGACCGAGGCCGGCGTAGGCCATGGCATTCGGGTTCAGCTGGCCGTTCTGGAACGAGTTGAGCAGCACGGTGCCCGTCTTCTGCCAGTCGCTGTCGTCCGGGTTGTTCACTGCCGGAGGAATGGCGAGCAGGTAACCGACATTGGCCATGAAGTCGAAGCGGCGGGCGGACTCCATCACGATGGCGGCAGCGGCTTCGTCGTGGGGCTGGCCGGCCTGGCGGGCGCGGACGGCGGTCACGCCTGCGGCCATGTTCTCCTGGAACTTCACCAGTTCGGCGAAGAAGTTTTCGCTGTCCGGCATCACCAGGCTGTGCTTCAGGCGGTGGTAGAGCATGACGTGGTGGGTGAGGTTCACCACGGCCTTCTGGAAGGGCGTGCGGACGGCCGACTCGACCTGGTTGGCGAGCTCGGCCTGGCGCTGGAGTTCGGGCAGGCGCGGCTGAAGCTCATTGAACGAGAACCGGCTGCGCACCGAGGGCAGGAACCCTAGGATGGCCATGCTCTTGCCGGCCGTGCTGGTGTAGGTGATGCGGCGGTCCTCCTCCTTGATGTTGAGCAGCTCGAGCAGCTCGACCGAGTCGATACGGAAGGTCTGGTAGGTGTCGGCGAGGTCGCTGCGGTAGAGGGTGTCGAGCAGCCAGTGCACCGGCGGAAGGGTGCGGCCGTCGGGCGTGACGACGCGCTGCCGGCTTTGGATCATGAGCAGGGACGTGCGCGCGACGGTATCCATCGGCTTGATGCGTCCGTTGACCAGCACCGGCAGACGGCCGAAGGCGTCGAGGTCGAAGTCGGTGGCCGGCGCCGGGGCGCGCAGGGTGCTGCCGAGGTAGGCGAGGCCGAGCAGGAGAACCAGGATCGGGATGAGCTTTTTCATGCGACGACGGCCGCGGAGCGGCGCTTGGAGACGAAGCGGGCGAGGTGGATGCCGAACTGGACGAGCAGTCCGATGGTCATGAGCAGGCAGGCAATGTAGGGCAGCAGCCAGCTCGGGTTGCGCACGACCTGGAGGATCGTGGTGGTGTCATTGTTGTCGAAGCCGGCCTGATAGAAGGTCATGCCGTCGTGCCGCAGCGGGTTGTTCATGTAGATCAGCACTTCGCGGTCGACGCTGCCGTCTGCGGTCTGGAGGCGGATCTGGCTGGAAAAATTCTTGGGGATCTCGGTGCCCGGGTAGCGATCATGGCTGAACTTGAGCAGCGTGATCGAGTAGGGTTTGTACGCCCGTTCGAAGCGCAGCGAAAGGCGGAACGTGCGGCCTTGGTACGTGAAGGTCTGCGGCACGGTGAGCATCGGCGAGACCAGCCAGGTGCCGAGGCTGCCCTCGGTGCCGATGAGCTCGATGTAGGCGGCGGGCAGGTTGCGCTCGTTCTGCTTGTAGGTCATCGCCATCGGCGTCACCGCAATCTGGGTACCGACGCCCTGGGTGGCCATCTGGGGCGGCAGTCCGGCAAGCTGCGCGGGCCCGAGCTGGTTGCGCATCTGCAGGCCGGCGTTCGGGAAATAGATATGGGTCTTCACCTGAAACGGCAGCTTGCCGTGCTGGACGGTGTCCCCTTGCGCGAGGCGCTCCTCGGGAATGGCCACGACCTCGTCCCACTGCGGATCCGTGGCATCGACGATGGCGAGTTCGTTGTAGAGGAAGCTTTCCGAGTAATTCTTGGTTTCACCCTGGTCGATGCGCATCTGGAACTCCTCCTGCCAGAGGCCGGTGAGCAGCTCACCGACGAGCAGGAAGATCAGACCGAAATGGGTGAGAACGATGCCCGACTTCTGCCACGACAGTTTGAAGCGGTAGAAATGCGAGGCCACGAGGTTGATCAGCAGGAGGCCTCCAATGAAGTAACCGCCGGGGAAGACCGGGATCGGGATGCCGTTGACGTTCCAGAGCACGACGAACGACCGGAAGTATTTCTCCTGCACCGCCCAGATGCCCAAGTTCACCTGGTCGAGCGTGGCGACGAACACGAGGATCATCGACAACGCCAGCAGGACGACGGTCAGCTGGAGCGAGACGAAAAATTTGACGCACTGTTGCCAGAAATCGCGCATGACTCAGGGGGCTTTGACGGTTCGAAGAAAGGCGAGGAACTCGGACTTGACCGACGCCACCAGGGCATCGGGTCCGGTCAGTTTGAAGAACCAGGTCGATCCCGCGTAGGGCACGATGCCACCGAGCACGCGCTGGGGCGGGTTGCCGGACGTGGCGACCATTTCGGCGACGGCGATCTGCAGGCCGTTCGCTTCGAAGCGTTCGAGCGCGAGCGTGAGTTCGGCTGGCCCGATCGGAGGCAACTGCAGCTGGTTGCGCCACCGGTTTACATTGGCGAGGTCGCCGCCCACATCGCCGGGAAAGGCGGTGATAGCGAGTTCGGCCGTGGCTCCGTCGGCCCCGGTGATGATGTAGGTCCCCTTGCGCATGGCCGAGCCGGCGCGCGACTGCCAGGAAGCGGGAGCGGTCCAGGCCAGCCCGTCACCCGAAGCCGTGGCAACCGGGGTCGCGGCCATGGTGGCCTGATCGTTCGCGGCCGATCCACCCTGAGCGGCGGCGGGCGGCGTGGGCGGAGGCGTCTCGGCGGCCACGGTGGGCACACTTTCCTTGGGAATGCGGTAGCTCTGGATCTCGGCGTCGCGGCAACCGGATTGGAGGGAGGCGATCACGCCAACCAGGAGGGCAGGGTAGATGAGGCGCATATACGGCGTCCTTGTTCTCTCCGGCGAGGGGCAACTGCAATCCAAACCGGGAATTATCAGGTCATTTGCCAGACCGGATACGACCGTCTTGTAGGCGACGCTTGTGCTGGTGGCGGGCCGCGCTTAGCTCCGTCGCATGCGTATTTTGCCGTTGGGTGACGCCGTTCTGCTGGCCGAACTGGGTTCCAAGCCCGATGCCGCCACGGCCGCGACTGCGCTGCGGCTGGCCCGAACCCTGATCGAGCGGCACGGAACGGTGTTACGGGCGGTGGTGCCGTCGTTTTGCACCGTGGCGGTGCATTTTGCGCCCGGCGGGACGCCGCGGGCGGAGCAGGTTGAAGCGTGGATCCGCGAGGCCGAAGACAAACCGTCCAAGTCGGCGCGGCCGTCGCCCCGCACCGTGGTCCTTCCCGTGTGTTACGGCGGCAAGTTCGGGCCGGACTTGCCCGAAGTGGCTGAGCATACGCGAATGACGGCCGCTCAGGTCATTGCCCAGCACAAGAGTTCAATCTATGACGTTCGCGCGATCGGTTTCGCGCCGGGGTTTCCCTACCTCGGGGGCCTGCCGGGGCGGCTGAGCACTCCCCGGCGAAAAACCCCGCGCACGAAGGTGCCGGCGGGCAGTGTCGCAATCGGCGGCAGTCAGACGGGCGTGTATCCTTTGGAGAGTCCCGGCGGGTGGCAGTTGATCGGCCGGACGCCCGAGCGTCTGTTCCAGCCCGAGCACAACCCGCCGGTCCTTTTGCGGGCGGGTGACCGGGTGCGTTTCCTGCCGGTCACTCCCGAGGATTTCGCCCGACGCGCAGCCGCGGTTGAGCAGGAGGCTGAGCTGGCCATTGCCCAGGCGAGCGGAGTCGTCGGCAAGGGACCGGCCATGACGGTGGTCGCACCGGGGTTGTTGACCACGGTTCAGGACCTCGGGCGCCCGGCGATGCAGGAATACGGCATCCCCGAAGGCGGCGCGATGGACCGACTGGCCGCACGCATCGGCAACCTCTTGGTCGGGAACCCCGAGTCCGCGGCGGTGCTGGAGTGCACGTTGCGCGGTCCGGTGGTGCGATTCGCGGTCGACGTCGAGGTCGCGGTGACGGGCGCACGCGTGGCCGGTCTGCCCTACGGCCGTCCCTTTGTGGTTCCGGCGGGCGAGCTCCTCTCCCTCGAGCCGATCGAACAGGGCCTGCGTGCCTACCTTGCGGTCAACGGTGGCTTCGAGGTCAACGTCATCCTCGGCAGTCGCTCTACGTTGCTGCGGTCCGGATTGCCGGGCCTCGCCGGCCGGGCGCTGCGGGCCCACGATACGGTTCCGCTCGGGTTGACGTCCCACCCGCCGGCCAACCCGCGGGGAGGCCGATGGTTCGTGTCCACGGCATCGTTTCTCTCGCCAGGCCCCGTCGTGCGGATCGTGCGCGGGCCGCAGGCCGACTGGTTTCCGACGGCCACGTGGCAGGCTTTCCAGTCCGCTACCTACACGCTGTCGGCGCAATCCGACCGAATGGGGCTGCGGTTGTCCGGTCCGATTCTGAATCGCGAGACCGACCGGGAGATGGTGTCCCACGGCGTGGCGGCCGGCACCATCCAGGTGCCGCCCGACGGTCAGCCGATCGTGCTGATGGCAGACCGGCAGACGATTGGCGGCTACGCGCAGCTCGCGAACGTCATCACGGTCGACCTGCCCAAGCTGGCCCAGCGCGCGTCCGGCGAGCCGGTGCGGTTCGAACTCGTCACCCTGGCCGAAGCCCGTCGTCTGGCGGCCGAACGGCTGCACGAGCTGGCGCGGCTTCGCGTGGCGCTACGGGAACGGCTGCGGTGATGTCCGTTGCAGTGATCGACCTGAATTGCGACGTGGCCGAGGGTGTCGGCAACGAAGCCGGCCTGATGCCGTGGATCTCGTCGGCCAACCTCGCCTGCGGCGCGCATGCCGGCGACGAGGCGACCATGCGCGAGGTGGCGAAGCTGGCGTTGCACCACGGCGTGGCGATCGGAGCGCATCCGGGGTTCGCCGACCGCGAACACTTTGGGCGCCGGGAACTGACGCTGTCGCCGGATGAAATTGAGGCCCTCGTCGTCACCCAGGTGCGGGCGTTGCAGTCGATCGCGCCAGTCCGGCACGTGAAGCCGCATGGTGCGTTGTACAACCGCGCGGCCCGTGACCCGGCGACCGCCCGCGCCATCGCCACGGCGGTGCGGCGGTGCGGAGCCGACCTGGTGCTCGTCGGTCTGGCCGGCAGTGCGCTGCCGGCCGCGGGCGAGGGCGCCGGCCTGCGCGTGGCGCACGAGGCCTTTGCCGACCGTCGTTACGAGGCCGATGGCACGCTGACACCGCGGTCGGATCCGGATGCACTCATCGCCGATCCGACGGAGGCCCTGCGTCAGGTCCTCACCTTGGTCCGGGAGCATCGGCTCCGCACTCGCAGCGGAGACTGGCTGTCGTTGAGGGCGGACACGGTCTGTCTGCACGGAGACGGTCCGGGCGCGATCGAACTTGCGCGCCACCTGCGGACCGGTCTGGCCGATGCGGGGGTGAGGGTGGCTTCGCTGGGGCCATGAAGACCCTGCTGCTAACCGGCTTCGAGCCCTTCGGTGGCGCGGCGGCCAATGCCTCAGCCGAGATTGTCCGGGAGCTGTCGGGCCGGATCGTCGCCGGCTGGCGGATCGAAGGTGCCGTTCTGCCCTGCGCCTTTCGCGCTGCGCCCCGCGCGCTGGCCCGTCTGCTGGAACGGCACCGCCCGGGGGTGATCGTGTGCCTCGGGGAGGCCGCGGGGCGCGGGGCGGTCACGCCCGAACTCATCGCCGTCAACCACGACGATGCGCGCATCGCGGACAACGCCGGTCACCAGCCGGTGGATACGCCGGTCGTGTCCGGCGGACCGGCGGCCTATTGGAGTTCGCTGCCCGTGCGGGCGATCGTGGCGGAGCTGTCGGCCCGCGGCATTCCGGCCACGGTGTCGCGTTCGGCCGGCGGCTTCGTTTGCAACCACGTCTTCTACGCGCTCATGCACCGACTGGCCCGGCGGCGATCCCGGGTCCTCGCGGGGTTCATCCATGTGCCGACTGCCGCCGAAACCTCCTGGGCGGTCGCACGCTCCACGGCGGGCGTCGCGGCGGCGCTGGACGTCACCGTGCGGAAGGCGGAAGCGCGGGCGCGGACGGCCGCCGCGCAAACGCAATCATCGCCAAGCCGGCGGCCACGAGGAAGAGCGAATAAAAGGTCCCCCGGCTGAGCCCGAGGATCAGACCGGCGGCATCCGGCTCCCGAAAGAGTTCGCCGATTGACCGGAGCGCGGCGTAACCGACGAGAAATTCGCCGCACAGCTGTCCCGGGTGGCGCCGGACGACGTCGGAGCGCCAGAATCGCAGCTGCATCACGGCCAGCAGCAAGGCCCCTTCCAGGGCAGCCTGGTATAGCTGCGAAGGATGACGGGGCAGACGGTCGCCACTGAGCGGGAATACGACCGCCCAGGCGACGGTGGCGGGTTTGCCCCACAGCTCGCCGTTGATGAAGTTGGCCACCCGGCCCAGCATCAGGCCGAGGGCGGTGACGGATGCGACCAGGTCGCCGAGATGAAGAAACGGAATCTTCTGGCTGCGAGCGAACCAGACGAGCGCAAGGGTCACGCCGAGGAATCCGCCGTGGCTCGCCATGCCGCCCTCCCAGACGCGCAGCAATTGCGCCGGATCGTGGCGCAGCACGTGGGGCTGATAGAGCACGAAATACCCGAGGCGGCCGCCGAGGAACACGCCCAGGATGAGGAGAAACATCAGGTCGCCGATCTTGGCCGAAGGGAGCAGGGATCGCCCGCTCCGATAATAGCGATGCAGCAGCCAAAACGCCCCGACGAAGCCAAGCACATAGGCCAGGCCGTAGTAGCGCAGACCGAAATTCTCACCGAAGCGGATGAGGAACGGGCTCAGGTCGTGAACCCAGTAGGGCGAATCCGTCATGATTTGGGCGCGGAAAAAGGCGGGTTGGTGCCGGAGCCGGCGTCGCCGGGGCGCCGGACCCGAACCTGCTTTTGCTGACGAGCGCGGGCCAGTTCGCGCATGTCGACGGCGACATCGTCCTTCTCAAAGATTTCGCGGCCGAGCAGGTGTTCAAAAACGTCCTCCATGCTGAGCACACCGGCCGTCGCACCGAACTCGTCGACCACGACGAGCATCTGCTGATGCGCCTTCAGGAAGGCCTGCAGCGCATTGGCCACGGTCACGGTTTCGGGAATGAAATGCACCTCCTGCATCAGTTTCTCGACGAGGTCGAAATCCTGGTCGTTGGCCTTCGCTTTCAGCAGGTCGCGGCGGCGAACCAGCCCGACGATATCGTCGAGGTTGCGCCCGTAGACCGGAATGCGGGCAAAGGGCACATTCGGATAATCGCGGAACACCTCACCGACCGTCGCGTTGCGGCGCAGGGCGGTGACGACCGTGCGCGGAGTCATGATTTCGCTGACCCGCACGTCGTCGAGCGAGAGGGCGTTGGCGATGATGCTGGATTCGCTGCGGGACAGGGTGCCCTGCTGGGCGCCGCGTTCGGCGAGGAGAATGATCTCTTCGTCCGACCGCGTCGGCTGTTCGGGCGTCCGAACGACGACCCGGACGATCAGGCTGCAAAAGTAGGTGACGGGGCGCAGGGCGTTGCACATCCACATCAACGGATAGGCCACGATCGGTTGGAGGCTGCGCCGGTAGGCGACGCCGAGATTCTTCGGCAACACCTCGGAGAAAACGAGGATCGTCAGGGTCAGCGCAGCGGACAACACGCCGAGCACGGCGTCGCCATAAAGCTTGGTCGCGAGACCGCCGATGGTGACCGAACCGAGGGTGTTGGCGATGGTGTTGAGGGTGAGGATGGTGGAGATGGTTTCCTCAAGGTTGACCTTTAGCTTCTCGAGGACCTCGCCGCGCTTCGGCCGGGCCTTCTTCAGGCTCTCCACTTCCGTCACGGTGGTGCTGAGGATCAACGCTTCCATCAACGAGCAGCAAAACGACACCAACAGGGTGAGAACGATCGCGACGACCAGGAGAAGCATGTCGTGAGTGTATGCCACCGGCGGCGTTTAAGATGCAAGAGTGCAGCGTGCGCCCTCCGTCGAGCGGGTCGCTCCGCGCGCCCTGCCTCAGCAACGCGTCAGGCAAGGGCGTCCAGACGCCGAAAGTCTGGCGCGGGCCACTGCACGCTTGCCGGACGCGCGTTCGCGGGCCGTAGTGGCGGCGCATGTCCACGCTCAAACGCACGCCCTTGCACGCGTTCCATGCCGCCCACGGCGGTCGTCTGGTCGATTTCGCCGGTTGGGAGATGCCGGTGCAGTACCGCAGCATCCTCGAGGAGCACAAGGCAGTGCGCCGCGCGGCGGGTTTGTTCGATGTCAGTCACATGGGGGAGGTGGACGTCCGCGGGCCCGATGCGGCCCGTTACCTGAACCGGCTCGTGACCAACGACGTCGCCCGCCTGCATCCCGGGCGCGTGCTCTACACGCCGATGTGCTATCCCTCCGGCGGTGTGGTCGATGACCTGCTGATCTACATGCGCGGTCCGGATGACTACTTCCTGTGCATCAACGCGGGCAACATCGACAAGGACTTGGCCTGGATGCACGCGCAGGCAGCCGGTTACGCGGTGACGATCCAGGACCGCAGTGCGGACTACGCCCTGCTCGCGCTGCAGGGGCCGCGGGCCGAGTCGATTCTGCAGGGGCTGACCGGGGCCAAGCTCGGAGCGTTGAAGTACTATCATTTTGCCGAGGGCACGGTGGCCGGGGTGCACTGCCTGATCAGCCGCACCGGCTACACCGGCGAGGACGGCTTCGAGCTGTACCACGCGGCGGGCGACGCGGTCGCGTTGGCGGAGGCCCTGTTCGCCGCCGGGCAAGCCTGGGGCCTTGAACTGGCGGGCCTCGGGGCGCGCGACAGCCTGCGGCTCGAGGCGGGTTATCCGCTCTACGGGCACGAGCTCACGGCGGACCTGTCGCCGCTCGCCGCTGGACTCGGATGGACGGTGAAGCTCGACAAGGGCGAAGACTTCATCGGCCGGGCGGCACTGGTGGCCGAGAAGGCCGCCGGCAGTCCGTCCAAGGTGGTGTTCTTCAAGACCGGCGATCGTCGCATCGTGCGGGCGGACACGCCCGTGCTCGGCCCGGACGGTGAGGTTGGCAAAGTGCTTTCCGGCACGCTCTCACCGATGCTCAACGAGGCGATTGGGTCGGCCCTGGTGCGCGCCTCCGCGGCTGCCGGCGCGCTCGCGGTCGACATCCGCGGCACGCGGATCAACTTGCAGCTGGTCAAACCTCCGTTTGTCGAACTAAAGAAGGCGTCATCATGAGCAGTGTCCCCTCCGATCTCCGTTACGCGAAGTCCCACGAATGGGTAAAGCCGTCCGCCGACGGGACTGCGCTCGTGGGCATCACCGATTACGCCCAGAGCAGCCTCGGTGACATCACGTTCGTGCAGACGCCCAAGGTCGGCGCGGTGTTCGCGGCCGGGCAGACGTTTGGCGTGGTGGAGTCGGTCAAGGCCGCCTCCGACCTCTATGCCCCGGTGGCCTTCACGATTCTCGACGTCAACCGCACCCTGGATCAGGCGCCGGAAACGGTGAACCGCTCGCCTTACGGCGACGGCTGGATGCTGAAGGTGAAGCTGACCGATCCGGCCGCGGTGAACGGGCTGCTCGATGCGGCAGCGTACACCGCCTCGATTGGCTGACCGCCTCGCGCAAATCGAACGCGTTTGCGGGCGCAAACGCTCCTTGGTTTGGCCTGAACCCTGCTTCCCATCGGCAGTGCGTCCGCGTCCTTTCCCGTTCTGCCGTGCCTGACCGAAGCCGACCCTGGCTGCGGGAGGACCGTGCAGCCTCCGCTCGCTTCGCGCCGCGAAATCCTTCATGGTATGAAGAAGTCGCCGGGAATTTTCGGATTACTTAGTTGGTCTTATTTCGTAACGCCCCCGGGACCGGCGACGTCTCGTCCCCTGCTTATCTCCATGGCCCATCCCACACTGCTTGTTTCCGTGCTGCTGGCCGCCGCCCTTGTCGGGGGCTGCGCCAAGAATGACGCCCCGCAAGGCGCGCCGACGGGGAAGGCGGCGGGAGGAGGTCCCGGAGGGGGGGCGCGCGGCGGCAACCAAATCCAGGCGGTCGAGGTCATTCCGCTGCAGAAACGCGACCTCGTGGAGAGCCTCACGGTGGTCGGTTCGCTGGCCCCGAACGAGTCGGCCGACATCCGGCCGGAGGGCGCCGGGTTGGTGAAGGGAATTTTCTTCGAAGAGGGCCAGAAAGTGAAACAGGGCGATCTCCTCGTGAAGATCGATGACTCTGAATTGCTCGCCCAGTACGCGCAGGTGGAGGCCCGCTTCAAGCTGGCCGAGCTCAACGTGGCCCGCAGCGAGAGCCTGTCTGAATCGCGTACCATCCCGCAGTCCGAGACTGACCGCGCCCGTTCTGAATTTTCCTCGGCCCGCGCCGAACTCTCGTTGCTTCGCTTGCGCCTGCAGAAGACCGAGGTCCGCGCACCGTTCGATGGCGTCATCGGGTCGCGTTCGATCTCCGCCGGCGATTACGTCACCACCGCGACGATCCTCACCACGCTGAACGATCTCAGTCGGTTGAAGGTCACGTTCCAAGTGCCTGAGCGGTTCCTTGCGTTGGTACGCAACGGCACGCCGTTTGCCATCAAGTCCAGCGTGGTCGAGGCCGCCCAGCCCGTGACCGGCGAGGTTTACTTTGTCAGTTCCGTGATCGAGCGCGCCACTCGGTCGAGCGAGGTCAAGGGCATCGTGAGCAATCCGCCGGCGATGTTGCGGCCAGGCATGTTTGCCAATGTCGACCTGGTGCTCGACGTCCGCAACGGCGCCCTCACGGTCCCGGAAGGTGCGATCATGACGACCGCCGCGGGTTCGCAGGTGATCGTGGTGGATCCCCAGGAGGGCGGTCCGGTGGCGAAGTTTGTACCCATCCGGCTCGGGCTTCGTTCCCGGGGCTATGTGGAGATCGCCCCGCTGCAGGGCGATCTGCGCGAGGGCCAGGAGGTGGTCGCATCGGGTGTGGGGGCGCTGATCCTCTATCCGGGCATCAAGCTTCAGCCCAAGCCGCTGCGCGCTGAATTCCTGCCCAAAGACGGAAAGCCCTCCGCCAAGGAGACCTGAGCCATGATCCTCTCCGACTTCTCCATCAAGCGCCCGGTCGTCTGCCTGGTGGCGTCGATCCTGATCGTGCTCATCGGCCTGCTCGCGTTCGCCCGTCTGCCGGTGCGCGAGTATCCGAGCACCGATTCGCCGATCGTCTCGATCTCTGCGTCCTACCCGGGTGCGTCGGCCGAGGTCATCGAGTCCAAGGTCACCGAGCCGCTCGAAAAGGAGGTCGCGACCATCGAGGGCATCCGCGTCATCCGGTCCACGTCGTCCCAGGAGCGGTCGAGCATCACGGTGGAGTTCAATTTGAGCCGCAACATCGACGAGGCGGCGAACGACGTGCGCGATCGCGTGTCGCGCGCCCGAGGCCGCCTGCCGGTCGAGGTTGAGAACGTGGAGGTCAGCAAGGCCGACGCCGACTCCAGCCCGATCATGTCCCTGTCGTTCAACTCCGACCGGTTCACCCGGCTCGAGCTGACCGAGATCGTCGACCGCATCGCCCTGCAGCGCCTGCAGACCGTGCCCGGAGTCGGCGCGGTCGAGTTGCGCGGACGGCGCTACGCGATGCGTCTTTGGGTGGACAGCGACAAGCTCGCTGCCTACGGCCTCACCATTTCCGACGTGCAGGCCGCCCTGCGGCAGCAGAACGTCGACCTGCCGAGCGGTCGCATCGAATCGCTCGCCCGTGAATTTCCGATCCGGCTTCAGGGGAGCATGTCGGAGCCCGTCGACTACGAGAACCTCGTTCTGGCGACCCGTGGCGATTACCAGGTGAAGTTTTCCGATGTGGGCCGGGTGGAACTCGGCGCGGCCGACTACCGCAGCGAGACCTACTTCAAGGGGCGTCCGACCGTGGGTGTCTCCATCATCCGGCAGGCGCAATCCAACCTGCTCGACGTCGCGAATGGCATCAAGGAGCTCATCCCGATCATCCAGGCCGACATGCCGGAAGGCGTGAGCGTCAATGTGGGCTACGACACCAGCGTGTTCGTCGACCGCTCGGTGCGCGAGGTTTACCAGACGCTCTGGGAGGCGTCGATCCTCGTGATCCTGATGATCTTCCTCTTCCTGCGTGACTGGCGCGCCACGCTGATCCCGCTGGTGGCGATTCCGGTGTCGATCATCGGCTCGTTCGCGATCATGGGCGTCCTGGGTTTTTCCATCAACGTGCTCACGCTGCTGGCCCTCGTATTGGCGGTGGGTCTCGTCGTCGACGACGCGATCGTGATGTTGGAAAACATCTACCGGCGCATCGAAGAAGGGGAACCGCCGATTCACGCCGCCGTGCGCGGCGCCCGCCAGGTCGCCTTCGCGGTTATTGCCACCACGCTCACCCTGGCGGCGGTGTTCCTGCCGGTGGCCTTCCAGAAGGGGCAGACCGGCCGCCTCTTCTTCGAGTTCGGCATCACGCTGGCCGTATCGGTCATCGTGTCGTCGTTCGTCGCCCTGACGCTCACGCCGATGCTCTGCTCGCGCCTGCTGAAGGCGAAGATCGTCAATGGCCAGGCGAAGCACGGCTGGTTCTACGACAAGACCGAGCCCTTCTTCGAATTCATCAACCGGGTGTACGAGCGGATGCTCCGGGGCGCCCTTCGCGTGCCGTACCTCATCCTCGGCGGCTCACTCGCGTTTTCCGTGGCGGGGTTCTACCTCTACGGGAAGCTGCAGAAGGAGCTCACGCCGCTGGAAGACCGCGGCATTTTCTCCGTCAGCTTTGTCTCTCCGGTGGGTTCCACCCCTGAGTACAACCGCATTTATTCCTACGAGCTCGAACAGCAGATCCTCGCTGTGCCGGAGGTTGACCGCACCTTCCATCGTACCGGTGACGGTCGCGCGTTCATCTTCACCACGCTGGCGCTGTGGGAGGACCGCGAGCGCAAGACCCAGGACATCGTCGCCAGCCTGCGGACCCGTTTCGCCCGGGAAAACACCGGCGGCCAGGTGATCGTCTCGCCGGTCCGCCCGTTCGGCGGCGGTCGTCGCGGCGGTGGCGGCGGCGGTGTCGAGATGGTGCTGCAAGGCAGCGAATTCAACGAACTGCAGAAGATCGGCCAGCAGGTGCTGCAGCAGCTGCGTCAGAGCGACGTGCTGCTCCAGCCGCGCGTCGACCCGTCCCCGACCAAACCCCAGCTCGACGTGCGCATCGATCGTGCCCGTGCGGCCGACCTGCGCGTGCCGATCGCCGACATTGCCACCACGCTGGAGACCCTGCTCGGCGGACGCCGTGTGACTCAGTTCCAGCGCGGCAATCAGCAGTACGACGTGCTCGTGCAGCTGGAGGACGCCAACCGGGCCACGCCCTACGATCTGGCCCGCCTCTACGTCAAATCCCAGGACGGCAATCTCGTGCAGCTGAGCAACCTCGTCACGTATCAGGAAGGCCTGGTACCCGAGAGCTTCCCGCACTTCAACCGCCTGCGTTCCGTCACGGTTTCGGCCCAGCTGATGCCCGGCAAGACCCTGGGCGACGGCGTGGCCCACCTCGAGGAAATCGTGAAGCCGCTCCTACCGCCGGGCTATGCGTACACCTGGGACGGTGAGACGCGGGAGTTCGTCGAGAGCGGCAGCGACACCATCATCCTCTTCGGCCTCGCGCTGCTCTTCACCTTCCTGATCCTGGCCGCCCAGTTTGAGTCCTGGGTGCACCCGATCACGATCTTTACCGGAGTCGCGATCGCGATCGCTGGCGGTATCATGGTGCTCTACTGCTCGCGCTACTGGGGAGTGCCGCTGACGGACAACATCTTCTCCCGGTTCGGCCTGATCATGCTCATCGGTCTCGTGGCGAAGAACGGCATCCTGATCGTCGAGTTTGCCAACCAGCTCCAGGTGGAAGGCAAGAACGCGTTCGACGCCGCCTTCGGCTCGGCCACGCTGCGTTTCCGCCCGATCTTGATGACCTCGATCTCGACCATCCTCGGCGCGGTGCCGATCGCGTTTGCGACGGGAGCGGGCGCTGAAACGCGCAACCCGATGGGCCTCGTGATCGTCGGCGGTCTCACCATTTCGACCTTCCTCACGCTCTTCGTCATCCCGATCTTCTACATCCTGGCGGACAAGGTCGTCTTCAAGCTGACCGGTCACTCCAGCACCCACGGCCTCAAGCGGGCCGAGGAGATCGAACGCGAAGTCGCCGACACGACGCCGGAAAACCACCGCGAGCCGGCGTTGGCAAAGTAGGCTTTCCGCCGAACCGGCAAAGGAGTCAGAAAAAAGGCCGCCCCCGAAACGGGGCGGCCTTTGTTTACCCGGAGGGCAGGGCAGGTCAGGCCTGCTTGGCCTGCTTGGAGGCCTTCTGGCGCGCTCCGTTGTCGAGGATGCGCTTGCGCAGGCGGAGGCTCTTGGGCGTGACCTCGAGCAGTTCGTCCGCGGCGATGTACTCGATGCAGCGCTCGAGGGACATCTTGGTGGGCGGCGTGAGGCCGGCGGCCACACCTTCACCCTGGGAACGGAAGTTGGTGAGTTTCTTTTCCCGCACCGCGTTGATCGCGATGTCTTCGTTGCGCGGGTTCTCGCCGACGATCATGCCTTCATACACCTGCTCGCCCGGAGCGACGAAGAGACGGCCGCGCTCCTGACACATGACGAGCGCATAGGACGTGGTCTCGCCTGCCTCGGTCGCGATCAGGGTGCCCGTCACGCGGGTGAGCACTTCACCGGCGTACGGTCCGTACTCCTTGAACAGATGGCTGGTCACACCGCGTCCAGAGGAGGCGTTGATGACGTCGATCTCGAGGCCGATCAGGCCGCGGGTCGTGATGGTCGCTTCGATCATCGTCGAATGCGGCAGCTTCTCCATGTTGGTCAGCTGGCCCTTGCGGCCGGCCAGATTCTGCATGACGGCGCCGACGCACTCGTCCGGCACTTCCACCCAGACGGTCTCATAGGGCTCGAGGCGCTCGCCGTTCGGTCCCTTGCGCTCGATCACGGTCGGGCGGGAGACGAGCAACTCGTAGCCTTCGCGGCGCATCGTTTCGACGAGCACGGCGACCTGCATGGCGCCGCGGGCCTTGACGTTGAACACGCCGGCCTTGTCGGAGTCCTCGATCGAGATGGAAACGTTGGTCTTCAACTCACGCATCAGGCGCTCACGCAGCTGACGAGAGGTAACGAACTTGCCTTCCTGACCGGCCAGCGGACCGTCGTTGACGCAGAACTGCATCTCCAGAGTCGGAGGGTCGATCTGGGTGAAGGGCAGGGGATGGGCGTCTTCCCGCACGTCGAGGGTGTCGCCGATGTCGACGTCCTCGAAACCGGACAGACCCACGATGTTGCCGGCCGTAGCCGACTCGACCTCACGCTGGCCCAGGCCGGTGAACTCGAAAATCTTGCTGATGCGCGCGCGGATTTTTTTGCCGCCTTCAGCGTGACGCAGCACGAAGACCGGGTCGCCGATGCGCACGGTACCGCCGAGGATCTTGCCCACCGCAATGCGGCCCACGTAGTCGTTCCAATCGATGTTGGACACGAGCATGTGGAAGGGATCGTCGGGCTTGGCGAACGGCGGCGGGATGTGCTCCAGAATCGTTTCAAAGAGCGGGGTCATGTCCTTCTTCTCGTCGTCGAGCTTGTACATCATGTACCCGTCGCGGCCGGAGCCGTACACCACAGGGGCATCGAACTGCTCGTCGTCGGCATTCAGCTCGAGCAGCAACTCGAGCACCTTGTCGTACATCTTCTTCGGGTCGGCGTTGTCGCGATCGATCTTGTTGATCACGATCACGACCTTGAGGCCGTGGCCGAGGGCCTTGCGCAGCACGAACCGGGTCTGGGCCTGCGGGCCGTCGTAGGCATCGATCACCAGCAGCACGCCGTCGACCATGCGCAGGGCGCGCTCCACCTCGCCGCCGAAGTCGGCGTGGCCAGGCGTGTCGAGAATGTTCACGATCTTCCCCTTCCAGTGGACGGAGGTGTTCTTGGCCTTGATCGTGATGCCCTTCTCCTTTTCGAGGTCCATGGAGTCCATGGCGCGCTCCTCGACTTGCTGATTGGCGCGATAAACGCCACCTTCCTTCAACAGCTTATCGACCAGGGTGGTCTTGCCGTGGTCAACGTGCGCAATGATGGCGATGTTACGGATGTTCTGATTCATGAAACGGGTGCAGTGAGGCTGCGGACAAAAGGGAGAACGTGCGGACCGCCCCGGGGGAAGGCAAGGCCGAAGGTCCCCGCGTTGCAGAACCTTTACCGCCCCGGTGTCCGGTCCCCATGGCTCACTCGGCGAACACCGCCGACCGGGCAGCCGCATCCAGCCCCCGCCATTGACCTGCAACGAGCGGCTCCAGCGGGAAGCGCCCGATTCGCACCCGGATCAGGCGGAGGGTGGGCAGGCCGACCGCGGCCGTCATGCGCCTCACCTGGCGGTTGCGCCCCTCGATCAGTTCCAGCGCAATCCACGTGTCGGGAATGGATTTGCGCACCCGAATCGGCGGAACGCGGGGCGGGAGTGTCGGTTGCGGCGCCAGCTGCCAGGCGCGCGCCGGCAATGTGGGCCGCCCGTCCAACGTGACGCCGGTGGCGAGCCGGTTCAGCGCTTCGCGCGTCGGCACGCCTTCGACTTGGGCCCAATACTCGCGCCGATGCTGCCGCCGCGGGTCGAGCAGCCGGGTGTTCAAGCCCGGTTCGTCGCTGAGCAGGAGCAACCCCTCGGAGTCGGCGTCCAGGCGTCCCAGAGGGTAGACGCCCGACGGGAGACCGAACTCCGCCAGTGTGCGCCAACGCGAGCCGGGTTCCGGCGTGAACTGGGACAGCACGCCGTACGGCTTGTGGAACGCGAGGAGCATGGACCGGACGTTGCCCGCAGGGTTGGGCCGGATCGCACCGCAAAGCCCACCGCGGAACTCAGCCCTTGTTGCGGGTCGAGACCTCGATGACGTCATGCGGCGCGGCCTCTTTCTGGCCGGCCGGACTCACGCGCATGTAGCGAGCCTTATCGCGCAACTCGGCCAGGGTGGCCGCTCCGAGGTAGCCCATGCCGCTCTGCACGCCGCCGATCAAGTTGGCCAGGACATCGTCCGCCGTGCCGCTGACTTCCTTGAGGGCCTCGATGCCTTCAGCGGTCAGTTTGCGGGCCTTGTCTTCCTTGTCGTGACCGTAGCGCGCGGCGCTCCCGGCCTTCATCGCGGAGAGCGACCCCATGCCGCGGTACTGTTTGTAGACCTTGCCGTTGATCTCGAGGATCTCGCCCGGCGCTTCGCGACAGCCGGCGAGCAGTCCACCGAGAATCACTGCATCGGCGAGGGTCAGGGCTTTCACGATGTCGCCGCTCTTGGTGATACCGCCGTCGGCGATGATGCGGACACCACGCCGCCGGGCGCCGAGGCTGGAAACGTACAGGGCCGTCAATTGGGGAATGCCGACGCCGGCGACAATCCGCGTGGTGCAAATCGAACCCGGCCCTTGGCCGACCTTGATCGCGCTCGCACCGCAGTCGGCCAAATAGTCGACGCCCGAGGCGCTGGTGACGTTACCGGCCACGATGGTGAGGGCAGGGAAGGCGTCGCGCACGAGGCGCACCATGTCGCCCACGCCGGCGGTGTGGCCGTGGGCCGTGGAGACCGCCACGCAATCGACCGCCTCGTCAACCAGGTTGCCCACGTGGCTGATGATCCGGTCCCGGTCGAGTTCGCCCGTCGGTTTCCGCACCGGGGCGATCGCCGCGCCGACGACGAGCCGAAACGCGCTGTCGCGGGCCGGCTTGCGGCGGGAGCGGGCCTCGCTGGTGATGCGTTCAACGTCCGAGCTCGTCACGAGCCCGCGCAGGCGGTCATCGCCGTCCACCACCAGCATCTTGTTGATCCCGACGTTCTCGGTGAAGAAGGCATCCGCGGCCTTGATCGGGTCGGACGAAATGACGTTCTCCCGCACGGTCCGGAGCGACTGTCGCGGCGTCATCACGTCCGCCACCCGCTTGGCCTTGTAGCGTTCCTTGACGAGGTTGCCCGACAGGAGACCACAGAGCCGGCCCGCGGCGTCGACGACCGGGAAGGTGGAAAAGGCGAACTTCTTCGCCTCAATCATCGTCAGCACCTCGCCGATGGTCGTCTCTGGCGCGACCGTGATCGGGTCCTGGATCAACCCGTGAATGTGCCGCTTCACGCGGGCGACCTCCTTCACCTGATCCTTCGCCGTCATGTTGTAATGGATCAGGCCGAGTCCGCCGTTGAGGGCCATCGCGATCGCCATGCGCGACTCGGTGACCGTGTCCATGTCCGACGAGATGATCGGAATCGGCAGGCGAAGGGAGTCGGAGAGCGTCGTGGACGTGTCGGCGTCCTTCGGCAGAATCGTCGAGTACAGGGTCGCAAGCGAGACGTCGTCGAACGTCAGCGCGGTGGGCAGATTCTGGCGGAAGAACGCATCGGCCGGCAGATAAAACTCGGCATCGATCGCGCTGGCGGAAGACGTGGCAACCTTGGTCATGAGTTGCCGCTATCGCAGTAAGCTCCCGCCCGGGAAGGGCAATTTCTTTTTCCGGGCGCGCTCCCGGACGGCAGGCCCGGGTCAGCGCGCCGGCCCGCCGCGGTTGACTTTGGCCCACGCTGTGAAAAGTCGGAGGCAACGCGCGCCATGACCTATCGCCTTGCCTATCGCCGCTATGCGCTGCCGCTGCGCGCCCCGGTGCGCACCGCGCACGGGGTCCTGTCCGTGCGCGAAGGGCTGCTCGTGCGCCTCGAGTCGGAGGACGGGACGGTCGGCTATGGCGAAGCCTCGCCGCTGGAGGGCTTTGGCCGCGAGACGGTCGATGCGGACGAGGCCTGGGTACGCGGGTGCGGGGACCGGATTGACGCGGAGACTTTATCCCAGATTCCTCCGGGTTTGGACTGCCTGCACCGGGCGTTCGACGTGGCCCGAGGCGAAGCACCGGTGCCGAACCACGCGTACCTGCCGGTCGCCGCCCTGCTTCCCGCCGGCAAGGCGGCCTTGGCGGCGCTTCCCGCCCGGCTCGAACTGGGTTTTCGCACCTTAAAATGGAAAGTCGGTGTGGGCGATCCGGCGGACGAATGGGCGCTGTGCACTGATCTGCTGGCCGGCCTGCCCACGGGTGCCCGGTTGCGGCTCGACGCCAACGGCGCCTGGGATCAGCGGGTGGCTGAGCGCTGGCTGGCCCGGTGCGCGGACTGGCCGGTTGAGCATGTCGAGCAGCCGGTCGCGCCGGAATCGCGCGGGGCCGATGACCTGCTGCGCGGCCTGGCAGAGGACTATCCGACGCCGATTGCGCTCGACGAGTCGCTGGCCGGGGCGGGGGACGTAGAACGCTGGCTCGGCGACGGCTGGCGTGGCGTCTACGTGATCAAGCCCGCGTTGGTCGCCCACCTTCCCGTGGTGCTCGACCGGCTGGTCCGGGCCGGGGCGAGGGTCGTCTTTTCGTCGGCCCTCGAGACGCGGGCGGGAACGCGGGCCTCGCTCGCCGCGGCCTTCGCCTGGACGGGCGAGGTGCGCGCCCTCGGCTTCGGGGTGTATCCGCTTTTTAATGACGCCCGGTTTGACGGACCTGCCGCCGTGCCATTTGTCCGCCGCGAGGATCTGGCGGCGCTCGATCCGGAGGCCGTATGGACCGCGCTGAGCTAGCTCGCCGGCTCGGGCACGAGCCCGCCTTCGCCGAGCCGCGCGAGGTCGAGCTGGCCGAGGGCGATCCGGCCCGGTTCATGGCGGCCTTCGGTGAAGCCGTTGCCGCCGGCGGCCGCGTGTTTCTCGCCGATCCCGGCTGGGGTGCCCGCGAGCGGGCCCAACTCGCGGCGCTGCGCGCCCTGCCACCGCCGGCCGATGCGGCTGGCTGGCTTGCCATCCCGACCGGAGGATCATCGGGCAACCTCAAACTGGCCCGCCACGACGAAGGCACCCTGGGCGCGGCGGTGCTCGGCTTCAGCGCTGCCTTCGGCTCCGGGCCGGTCAACGCGGTTGGCCTGCTCCCGTTGCACCATGTGAGCGGCCTGATGGCGTGGCTGCGCTGCGTGCTGACCGGCGGCACCTACGTGCCGTGGGAGGCGCGCCGCCTGCTGACCGGCGACCGGCCGCCGCTCGGCGCCGGCGCGTGGTTCATCTCCCTCGTGCCGACGCAACTCGCCCGGCTGCTCGCCGAACCGGCTGCGGTCGCGTGGCTGCGCGGATTTCGGGCGGTGTTTGTCGGAGGCGGACCGGCGTGGCCGGAGCTCCGGGCGGCGGGACGCGCGGCGGGTCTGCCGTTGTCCTTCACTTACGGCATGACCGAAACGGCGGCGATGGTGACGGCGCTGATGCCCGAAGCCTTCCTGGCCGGTGCCGAGGGCTCGGGCCGGCCTTTGCCTCACGCCCAGGTCACGCTCGACCCCGAGGGGCGGATTGTCGTCGCCGGGGAATCCTTGTTTCGCGGCTATTATCCGGACGGACGTCGCGAGACCGCCTGGGCGACCGAAGATCTGGGACGTTGGGACGAACGCGGCAGCCTGCATGTCCTGGGACGGCGCGACGGGTTCATCATCACGGGCGGCGAGAAGGTTGATCCGCTCGAGGTGGAGACCGTGCTGCGGAGCACCGGTGCGTTTGCCGACGTTGCGGTCATCGGCGTGGCCGATGCTCAGTGGGGCGAGCGGGTTGTCGCCTGTTATCCGGCGAACACCGGGACGCCGGATCTCTCGCGGGTGATGCCGGCCCTCGAGGGAGCGCTCGCGCCGTTCAAGCGCCCCAAGGCCTTCGTGGCGGTGAAAGATTGGCCGCGCAACGCGCAGGGAAAACTCAATCGGGCCGCTCTGCTTGAGGCGGCGGCCAAGGCCTGAGTCGTCAGCCGCGGTCAACCCACGCGGCCACGTCGGCCGGCAGCGCCGTGCGTTCGCGGGTGTCGGTGCGGATGCACACGTGCTCGGTGCGCACCCGGGCCGCGAGCTTGTCGGGACGACCCAGCCGGACGAGTTCGAAGGCGAGGGCGAAACTATGCTCGGTCAGCCGCGTGGGCGTGACGGCGATCCGCAGCTTGTCGCCGGTGAAGAGCGGGCGCAGGTAGTCCGCCTCGCTGCGCGAAACCGGGAGCACGACGCCGTCGCGTTCGGCGAAAAAGGCCCGCACCGAGATGCCGGCGGCCGCGAGGGCCTCCTCATAGGCTTCGTGACACATCGATAGGTAGTTCGGAAAAAACACCACGCCGGCCGCATCGGTGTCCGGGAAGTGAATCGTGCGTTCGTACGAAAAGGGCATGACACCCACGAACGTGACCGCCGAACCCGATTCGCGCAATGCGCGAACCGTGCGCCCGGGGTTGCGAAGCGCGCGCCGGCCCACCACCGTGTTGCCCCATGCCTTACGTCAACGTGAAGATCACCCCGGACGGTGTCACGGCCGCGAAGAAGCGGCGTCTGGTGGCGGACATCACCGCCTCGCTCGCAAAACACCTCGGCAAGAAGCCCGAGCACATCCACATCGTGATCGACGTGGTCGAGGAGGAGAACTGGGGCTATGCCGGCATGCTCACCTCCGAGTACCGGAAGCGGCAGGCGTCGCGCGTGCGCGTGCGCGGTGACAAGCTGGTGGACAATTGAGCCTGCGGTTGCGCCATGACGAAGAACGAAATCGCCGATGTCCTCACGCAGATTGCCACCTTGCTCGAGCTGAAGGGGGAGAATCCCTTCAAGGTCCGGGCCTACGCCACCGGGGCGCGCGCCCTCGAGGCGATCGAAGAAGCGGATCTCGCGCGGCTGATTGCCGCGGGCGAACTGGAGTCGGTCAAGGGCATCGGCGAAGCCCTGGCGCAGAAGATCGGCGAACTGCACACGACCGGAAAACTCGCGTTCTTCGAGAAGCTGCAGGCCTCGATTGAACCCGGGCTGGTCGAGATGCTCGAGGTGCCCGGGCTCGGTCCAAAAAAGATCCGCACCCTGCATGACAAATTGGGCATCGCCACGCTCGCGGCGTTGTCGGCCGCCTGCCTCGACGGCCGGGTCGCCGCCCTCGAAGGCTTCGGCGAGAAATCGCAGCAGAAGATCCTCGAAGGCATCCGCAACCGCGAAGCCTACGGGCGCCGGCACCTGTGGTGGGACGCCTGGCAGACCGCGATGCCGATCGTGGAAGGCCTGCGCAGCCTGCCGCAGGTCCATCACGCGGAGGCCGCTGGCAGCCTTCGTCGCGGACTCGAAACGGTGGGCGATCTCGATTTCATCGTTGCCGCGGAGGACGTCGAACCGGTGGTGGACTGGTTTACCCGCCGACCGGGCGTCAAGGAGGTGACGGCCCGCGGTGAAACCAAGGCGAGTGTGCGCTTCGAGAACGGTCTGCAGGCGGACCTTCGCATCGTGCCCCGGGAGCAGTTCGCCTTTGCCCTGCACCATTTCACCGGCTCGAAGGATCACAATGTGCAACTCCGCCAGCGCGCCCTGGCGCGCGGCTTGAGTTTGTCCGAATGGGGGCTCATCCCGGCGGAGGGCGAAGGAACGGCGAAGGAAAAGGCCGGTCACCACAAGAGCCTGAAAGCGGCATCGGAACGCGACCTCTTCCGCCACCTCGGCCTGCATTTCATTCCACCGGAGCTGCGCGAGGGGCTGGGGGAAATCGAGGCGGCGGAGCAAGGCGAGTTTCCGGAGCTCGTCGCCCCCGGGGACCTGCGGGGCGCCTTCCACAATCACACCACCGCGAGCGATGGCCGCAACACGCTGAACGAGATGGTCGCCGCCGCGCAGGCGCTGGGCTGGGACTATCTCGGGATCGCCGATCATTCGAAGGCGAGCTTCCAGGCCAACGGGCTGTCGGAAGAGCGGTTGCTCGCCCAGGTCGAGGAGATCCGCGCCCTCAACCATTCCCGCCGCTTCACCACGCATGTCTTCGCCGGGATCGAATGTGACATCCTCGCGGATGGACGTCTCGACTATGACGACACGACCCTGGCCTCGCTCGATTATGTGGTGGTGTCGGTCCACAACGCCTTCAGCCAGACCGAGGACGAGATGACTGCGCGCCTCATCCGGGCGATCGAGCACCCGTCGACCACCATGCTCGGGCACCTCACGGGCCGGCTGCTGCTGCGACGCGAGGGGTACCGAGTGAATGCCGACAAGGTGATCGCCGCAGCCGTGGCCAACGGCGTCATCATCGAACTCAACGCCAGCCCGTGGCGCCTCGACATGGACTGGCGCCTTTGGCGCAAACATGCCGGTCGCGGCCTGATCACCGCCATCAATCCCGACGCCCACGACACCCATGGGCTCGAGCATGTGCGCGCTGGCATCAACGCCGCGCGAAAAGGCGGGCTGACCGCGGAGCAGGTGCTGAACACCCGTTCGCTCGCCCAGGTCCGCGCGTACTTCCAGCGCCGGCACCGCTGAGCGCTAGGCTCCGCACTACCCAGACACGCCCTAACGCCCGCCGCGGCCCAGCAGCATGACTGGGACGGTGGCGATGAGGATCTTGAGATCGAGCCAGAGCGACCACTGATCGATGTAGTCGAGATCGAGCCGGACCCAGTCGGCGAAGTCCGCGATGTCGTTGCGTCCGCTAATCTGCCAGAGGCAGGTGAGTCCCGGCTTCACACTGAGGCGGCGCCGATGGGCATCGTCGCTGATCCGGGCGATCTCCTCGACGGGCAGCGGGCGCGGACCGACGAGGCTCATTTCACCCCGCAGCACGTTGAGCAGCTGCGGCAGTTCATCGAGGCTGTGGCGCCGGAGGATGCGACCGAGGCGGGTGATGCGCGGATCGGCCCGAACCTTGAAGACCGGCCCGGTCATTTCATTGCGTGCCGCCAGCTCGGCTCGCTTCAGATGCGCGTCAACCGTCATCGTGCGGAACTTGTACAGCGTGAACGGACGACCGTTGAGTCCAGCCCGCTCCTGAGTGAACAACACCGGCCGGCCCGACGTAAGCCAGATCGCCAGCGCCACGAGCAGACACACGGGAATGAACAGGACCAGCAGGAGGGTGCCCGCGATCAGGTCGAAGACCTGCTTGATCACGAGGTGGGCCCGCGGCGCAGCCTGCGCCCGGTAGGTCAGGACCGGTTCGCCGCCCAACTGGTCGACGGCGAAGCGATGGGGCGAGGCGGCCACGAGACCCGGACGAACGATCGCTTCGACACCCTCGCGCTCGCAGGCGGCGAGCAGGGGGGCGAGGAGGGCCGGGTCGAGACCCGACAGGCTTAGCACCACGGCGTTGATGCTGTCGTCGTGGAGCCGGCGGCTTAACGCGGTGGCCGGCGCGGACCGAGGATCGAACTCGCCCGCGTCGATCATCAGGTCGCGTTCCCCGGCGGACAACGAGGCCAGCAGACGGGCGTTCTCCGCCGGCGTGCCGACGCGCAACACCCGCCGGCGAAACTGTTCGCGCGCCACCGTGGTTTCCTCGAACCAGCGGACGAACTCGTGGCGCACATAGACGAGCAGGCTGCCAAAACCGCCGACGAGCAGAATGAGTGAACGCGCGACGTGCACGCGCATCAGGAAGACGAGTACGATCAGCGCAAAGGTCGTAAGGGCGCCGGCCCGGAGCAGAATCAGCAGCGTGCCGAACCGCGAGGTCAGACGTGGGCGGTCATAGAACCCCTGGCTGGCCAGCATGGCCGGTCCGAGCAGGGCAACCGTTGGAAACAACCAGAGATGGTACGCGAAATCCTCCAGCGGGGCGAGGTCGAGCCACGGGAAGCGCGCCCGGAGCAGATAGGCGAGCGCAAGCGCGAGGGCGAAGAGGACACCGTCCAACCCCTGCAGAAACCGGACCCGGGTGCGACGCGGATGGGAGAGCACGGTGAGCGGAGACGGACGCCGCGGCAGCCGGCGGACGCCTAGAATTGCACCTTGTAGATCGTACCGGCCGGATCGATGAACGTAAGGCCCTCGGGGGCGATGCCGATGATGCGCAGCTCGAGGGTCCGGTCGACGATGTCGTTGAGCCGGAATACGCGTTCGTTCATCGACACCCGAGGATCGGTGGCGGAGGCGCGGATGCCCGTGACCCGCAGCGTATCCAAAAAGGCATTCACGCGGGGGTCCGATTTCGGCCCCGCGGGCGCGGCGGGAGTGGCGGCTGCGGCGGCAGGAGGCACGGCTGCCGCCGGTTCAGGGGCGGGCGGTGCGACGACGGCGACGGCAACCGCCGGTTCGGGCGCCGCCGGCGGTGGAGCAATGGGCGGGAGCGCAACCGGGACGATCTCGACCGGGGCAGGCGCGGCGGCCGCCGCGGCGGTGGTCACGGGTGCGGGGGCCGCGGGCGCGGGGGTTGCAGGTGTTTCCGTGCGGACCACGGCCGGTTCGGCCGGCGTGCGGAGCAGCCACCAGGTCAGACCCACGGAGGCACCGATCACGAGCGGGATCGCGACGGCGAAGACGGCCCACTGGGAGCGCGGCGCCTTACCTCGGCGCAGCGGAACGGAGGCCGCGGGCGTGGTGGAGTCGGTGGGCGCGACGGACGGTGCGCCGGGACCTTCTTCGTGGCGCATGCGCTGGGCTTTTTTCAGGGCTTCGTTGATCAGGCTCATGCGGGTGCGGAGACGGTCGGGGCAGGTGAGGAGAATGGTGGATCGAGGCCGAAGGTCGATGCTGGAGCGCGGGCCGGGCTACTCGGTCAGGGCGCGCAGTTCCTTGATCGCGCGGCGCATGTCCCAGTAGGTCACTTCGTCGGATTCGCGGATGAAAGCGGCGAGGAGCGCCTTGTCGCAAAGATTGTTCACGATGCGGGGAATGCCCTCGCTGGCCTTGTGGAGCGAACGCATGGCCCAGTTCGTGAAGTGCGGGCGTCCCGAGCCGCCGGCGAGCGTGAGGCGGTGCTGCACATAGTGCTGCAGGTCGGTGAGGGTCAGCGGATTCAACTCGTAATGGACCCAAATACGCTGCCGCAGCTGCCGGAGCTCTTTGCGCGCGAGCACATCCTTCAGCTCGGGTTGGCCCATCAGGACGACCTGCAGGAGCTTCTGCTTGTCGGTTTCGAGGTTGGAGAGAAGACGGATCTGCTCGAGCACCTCGAAGGACAGATTCTGCGCCTCGTCGATGATCAGGACGATGTCGCGCCCGCGATGGATGCGCTCGAGCAGCACGTGGTTCACCTGCGCGACGAGGTCATTCTGCGAGCTCGCGGTGGGGGTCTCGCCGAGCTCCGTCAGAATGGCCTTCAGCATCTCGGTCTCGGAGACGCGCGGGTTAAGGATCAGCGCCGTGTCGAACCGCTCATGATTGATCTCATTGAGAAAGCGCCGGCAGAGCGTGGTCTTGCCGCAGCCCACCTCGCCGACGAGCACGATGAAGCCCTTCTTCTCCTGCACCCCGTACTTGAGGTGTTGCAGGGCTTCGAGGTGCGTGGGGCTGAGATAGAGGAAACGAGGGTCCGGGGTGATGTTGAACGGCATCTCCGAAAACCCGTAAAAGCTCTGATACATGCGGAGTTGTACGTAGGCGGCCCCCTGCGCAAACGCACGCCAAAAGCCCGGGGGCTCCGGGTGCCCGGCCCTATTTTAGACGGATTTAACACCCTACGCCCGGGTCCACGCGTGCCTGCCACCGGGTTGGCATCCAAATTTGCACCCGGTGGAAGGTCGGGGTTTGCGTCGTCCGGTCCGATGGTCCTACATCCGGAACAGATGCTTCGGCGGATCATCATCACCTTCTATTTGCTGCTGTTTGTGGGCGTCGCCGCCGGCTCGGCCGGCTTTCTTTGGCAGACGCGCGCCGAATATCTCCGGCTGCAGGAGATCGAGGAAACCAGCCGCCGACGGCTTGCGTTGGCCGAGGAGCGACTGCGGGAACAGCGCCGGACGCTCGAGCGCATGCGCAACGATCCGGCCTATGTGGAAATGGTGATTCGCCGTCGCCTCGGTTACGCCAAACCTGACGAGTTCATTTTCCGCTTCGAACAGTGATCGCCGCGCTGCCCCGGCGGAACTGGGAGTCGAGCAGGAAGAGCAGGAGTTGGAAGACCAGGTTGATCGGCGGTACGAGGTTAAGGAGCGTGAGGAACGGCGACCAGCCGAGATCGCGCAGCCGGGCGGGATCGAGCCAGAGGAGCTTGATGATCGTCGCAGCCGCCGCAGGCAGGAGCACGAGTGGCTCGTACGGCGTACCCAGGACGAGGGCGAGCACCGCCACGAAGAGCAATCCGCCCGACCCGGCCAGGATCAACCATCGCCCTAGATACGCCTGTCGTCCGAGCCGCGGGGGGAACAGCTCCCGACCTTTGGCTTGGTGACGTGGCGGGGTGGACACCTGCGCCCGCGCGACTTGTTCGCAGGCCCGCCGGTAACGTTGATGGAGGGCCTCCTGGCCGTCCGGCCAGGGCACGCGTTGATCGGCCGGCCCGTCGTACAGCTCAAAATCGGAGTGTGCGCGCACCACCGCGAGCAGGTCCTCCAGCGCTTTCATGCGCAGGCCGATGTCGCCGGGGCCGAGCGGCAGGGCGACCGCGCCCTCGTCGTCAAACAACTCACACTGCAGGCCGGATGCCCGATGATGCCAGGCGTACGCTTCACCGGATCCGGCGTCTTCGCCGTCGGCGCGGTCGGGCGCCCAGTCGACTAAGGCGGAGGCGATCGCCGCGCGCAGCCGGGACCGGCGCTGGCCCGCCGGCGAAGCCGGGGCAGGAACGGGCGTTGGCTCCTCATCGTCGAAGGGGGAAGCCTCGCGGGGCCGATCGACGCCCGGAGGCAGGAGATAAAGATCGTAGCTCATGGCCGACGCGGAGCGAAGGCGGCGAACGTGGCCGAACGGGCAGAAAGATAAAAGCGGAAACGCCGCGCCGGCGGTGCCACCCGGCGCAACGTGCGCGTCTATCGGGTGCAGACGCCGGCCAAAAAGGATTTGCCGGCCATTCTGACGCCGGGCTGACTGCAACGCCTCTGCCATGTCGTCGCCCATCCTTGAAGTGTTCAAACAGGCCGGCCAAGGCCACGTCTTCGCCTTTCACTCCCAGCTGACGCCGGATGCCCAGCGCCGGCTTGAGGCCCAGGCCGCGGAGATTGATCTCAAGGAGATCGACCGGTTGACGCGCACGCTGCTGGCCAAGCAGGGGGCGGCGGCCCTCGACTTGTCCGGGCTCGAACCGGCACCGTACGAAGCCCTGCCGGAAAACGGTGGGAACGCGGGTGCCTGGCAGGCGGCCAAGGCCGCGGGCGAGGAGGCGTTGCGCGCGGGACGCGTGGCGGCATTCACCGTCGCTGGCGGACAAGGCACGCGCCTCGGCTACGACGGGCCGAAGGGCACGTTCCCGGTCACACCGATCAAGGCCAAGACGCTCTTCCAGGTGTTTGCCGAAAAGATCCGCGCGGCCGGCCTGCGTTACGGACGGTCCATCCCGTGGTTCATCATGACGAGCCACCAGAATCACGAGGCGACCGAGAGCTTTTTTGCCGATCACCGGTACTTCGGTCTCGACCGCGCGCGCGTGCATTTCTTCCGCCAGGGGCGCATGCCCGCCGTCACGCCGGAGGGCAAGATCATGCTCGAGGCCAAGGACAGCATCGCGCTTTCGCCCGACGGCCACGGCGGCTCCCTGCGGGCGCTCGAACGCAGTGGCGCGCTTGACGCGATGAAGGCGGACGGCATCGACACGATCAGTTACTTCCAGGTCGACAATCCGCTTGTGCGGTGCATCGACCCGACCTTCATCGGCTGGCACCTGCGCTCGCGCTCCGAGATGACGAGCAAGATGGTGCCGAAGGCCTACGCGGCCGAAAAGGTGGGGCACTTTTGCCGCCAGCGCGGCCAGCTGGTCGTGATCGAGTATTCCGATCTCCCGGCCAGCTATCAGCAGGAGATCGACCCGGCCACGGGCCGGCTCCGGTACATTGCCGGCAGCATTGCGATCCATGTGCTCGACCGGGAATTTGTCCGGCGCCAGGCAACCGGCGGCGCGGATGTGGCGCTGCCCTTTCACCGCGCGGACAAGAAGATCGCCACCATCGACGCCGCGGGCAACCCGGTGTCCCCGGCCAAGCCGAACGGCGTCAAGTTCGAGATGTTTGTCTTCGATGCGCTGCCCTTCGCCCGCAATCCGCTGGTGATCGAGACCCGCCGCGCCGACGATTTCTCGCCGGTCAAGAACGCGGAGGGCGTCGACTCGCCCCAGACCGCCCGCGATGACCAGCTGCGGCAGTTTGGACGCTGGCTGCGGGCCAACGGCGCCAGCCTGACGGTCGATGCCTCCGGGCTGCCGACCTTCCCCCTCGAGGTGTCTCCCTTGTTCGGATACGATGAGGACAGCTTTGCCGACTCCTGGCGCCGCCTCGCCGTGAAGCCGTCCCCGGCCGCCGGCCTTTGCCTCGAATAACGCCTTTCTTCCGCCCATGACCACCCTCGAAAAAATCACCGCGGCCGGACGTTCCGGCGACCTGCTCCCCTCGACCGTGGAGAACCTCACCGCTTGGCTGGGCGCCGGCCTGCCGGCCTGGTTCACGGCGAGCGTCGACGAACTCGTGGGCAAGTCCGCCTGGGGCGAGTTGAACGATCGCTTCTACCGTTACCTGGAGTTCGGCACCGGTGGCATGCGCGGACGCACCATCGGGGTCGTCTCGACGGCGGCGGAGCAGGGGAGCAGCGGCGCCTCCGGAGGCAGCCCGGCCCATGCCGCGGCGGGCTGCAATGTGCTCAATGACTTCACCCTCGTGCGCGCCGTGGTCGGACTCTACCGCTACGTGCACGCCCACCTGGAGCAGTCGGGCCGGCCCGATGCCCCGAAGCTGGTCATCGCCCACGATGTCCGCCACTTCTCCCGGCATTTTTGCGAGCTGGCGGCGTCGGTGTGGACCCGGCTCGGCGGCACGGCCTTCATCTTTTCTGGTCCGCGTTCGACCCCCCAGCTGAGTTTCAGCGTGCGTTGGCTGAAGGCCCATTGCGGCGTGGTCATCACGGCCAGCCACAATCCGCCGCACGATAACGGGTTCAAGGCCTACTTCGACGACGGCGCGCAGGTGGTTCCGCCGCACGACACGGGCATCGTGAAACAGGTGAACGCCGTTCCTCTCGCGGAGCTGGCGGGTTTCCTCGTGCACGACCTCGGGCGGGTCATCACCTTGGGCGAAGCGGCGGACGAGGCCTACCTCGCTGCGGCGGCTGGCGCCGTGATCGATCCTTCGGTCTTTCGCCAGACCGAGCTGAAGGTTGCCTTCACCAACATTCACGGCACGGGCGGTGTCTCGAGCGTGCCGCTGCTGCAGCGTGCCGGGTGCACCGTGCGCGAGGTGGCGGCGCAGTCCGCGTTCGACGCTAGGTTCCCGACGGTGAAGTCACCCAATCCGGAAAACGCCGAGGCGCTCGCCCTCGCCGTGGCCCTTGCGGAGAAGGAAGGGCTCGATGTCGTGATGGCGACCGATCCCGACTCCGACCGCATGGGCTGTGCCGTGCGCGGCGCCGACGGCAAACTGCATCTGCTCACCGGCAACCAGATCGGCTCCCTGCTTGCCGACTACCGCCTCACCAAGTTCAAGGAGCGCGGTCTCATTCCGGCCCAGGGCTCGGATCGCGTCGCGATCATCAAGACGTTCGTGACCACGCCGCTGCAGGATGCCATCGGCCGCGGCCACGGGGTGAAGGTCATCAACACGCTCACGGGCTTCAAGTGGATCGCCGCCAAGCAGCGCGGCTACGAAGACCGGCTCAAGGGTGCCTTGCTGGGAAAACAGGGCATCGCGCTCGACTTCGACGCGACCCCGCTGACCTCCCGCGCCCGGCTGCTGCAGGAGCACAGCACGTTCTATGCGTTCGGCTGCGAGGAGAGCTACGGCTACCTGCCCAACGATTCCCTGCGCGATAAGGACGGCAACGCCGCCTGCCTCATGCTCGCCGAGGTCTGTGCCTGGGTGAAGGCGCGCGGCTCGAACGTCATGGCCTACCTGGACGAGCTGTATCTGAAATACGGTTACTTCCTCGAGGGTACGATCAACCTGTACTACGAGGGTGCGGCCGGGGCGGCGAAGATCCGACGGATTCTCGACACGTACCGCAGCGCTCCGCCCACGACGTTTGGCGACGTGCGCGTGACTTCGTTTGAAGACTTCGGCCGCATGGACATCCGCGATGCCGACGGCGAGTTGATCCCGAAGCAGGACCTCTACTTCGTGAAGCTCGCCAATGGCTACAGCTTCGCCGCCCGAGGATCCGGTACGGAGCCGAAGATGAAGTTCTACGTGTTCGCCTCGGCTCCAGTGAAGCACGCGTCCGACCTCCCGGCGGCCAAGGCGGCGGTGAAGACGGAACTCGAGCGGGTGAAGGCCTTGATCGAGGCCGACGCCAAACGCCGCGCGGAAGGCTGACCCGCGAACCTGCGGCGGAGTCCGGGAACCCCGCCGCGGGGGCACTTGCGCCGTGGGCGGGTCCGTGCACGCTGTAGCCGTGCGCCCCTCCCACGTTGTCCGCTTCACGCACCGGTCCGGTGCGCTGGTATCGCTCTTTGTGCTGGCCAGTCTGCTCGGAGGCTGTGGCGGCCGCGAATCGCTGGCCGACCAGGCGGCGGCCGATCAACGGGTGCTCGCCGGCAACGGAGCCGAACCGTCAAACCTCGATCCGCACACGATCACGGGCATCCCGGAGCGCAATGTGGTCATGACGCTCTTCGAAGGGTTGACCCGTTTCGACCCTGCCACGCTTGAGGCGCGGCCGGCGGCTGCGGAGCGCTGGGACGTGTCCGCCGACGGATTGGTCTATACGTTCCACCTCCGCGCTGGGCTCCAGTGGTCCGACGGTCGGGACTTGAGCGCCCACGATTTCTACCGCTCGTTTCGCCGCATCCTGTCCCCGGCGCTCGGTTCGGACAACGCCGACGAAATGTACGTGGTCGTCGGTGCGGAGGCGTTTCATCAGGGCCGCAGCACCGACTTCTCCACGGTTGGATTCCGGGTCATCGATGACCGGACGCTCGAAATCCGACTCCGGCACCCGTCGCCGTACCTGTTGCGCACGATGGCCTCGCGCACGTGGATTCCGGTGCCGATGCATGTGATCGAGCAGTACGGCGATCCGCTCGATCCCAACAACCCATGGACCCGGCCGGGACGACTCGTGGGCAACGGTCCCTTTGTCCTGCACGCCTGGGAGCCAAACCGGCAAATCGAGGTGCGCCGCAATCCCACCTACTGGAATCGCGACACCGTCCGATTGAACGCGGTGCAGTTCTTCCCGATCGAAAACGAAACCGCCGAAGAGGCCGCGTTTCGTTCCGGTCAGCTGCATCTCACCGAACGCGTCCCACTCGCGCGCCTCGACACCTACCGGCGCGATGCGCCCGAGCTGCTGCGTATTGCGCCGTTGTCCGGGGTGTACTTCTACAATTTCAACGTGAAGCAGCCTCCGTTCACGGATGTGCGGGTCCGGCAGGCGCTGGCGATGGCGGTGGACCGGGAGGAGATCGTCAGCAAGGTGACGCGCGGCGGCGAGAAGCCTGCCTATCATTTCACCATTGAGGGTATCGGCGGCTACGTCAGCGAAGCACGCACGCGGCTCGATTTTGATGCGGCGCGCCGGTTGCTGGCCGAGGCCGGTTACCCCGGAGGACGCGGCTTTCCGCCGATCACGCTGCTCTACAACACGGCCGAGAATCACCGCGTCATTGCCGAGGTGCTGCAGCAAAAATGGAAGACGGAGCTCGGCATCGAGGTCCGGCTTGAGAATCAGGAATGGCGCGTCTACCTGTCCAATATGGACGCCGGCAACTTCCAACTGGCGCGCGCGGGCCTGGTCATGGAGCCGTTCGATCCGGCGCAGTTTTTTAAAGTGTTCACCCAGACCTCAGGCTTCAACCGCTCGGGCTGGTCCGATCCGGAGTACGATCGCCTCTACGACGAGGTGATGAACACGGCGGACGAGACGCGACGACTCGCGCTGATGCAGCAGATGGAGCGAATCCTGACGGATGCGATGCCGATTCTTCCGGTGTACTACTATACTCGGCCGTACCTGCTCGACCGACGGGTGCAGGGATGGACGGACAACCTGATGGGCCTCGCGCCCTTCGAACAGGCCTGGCTGGACTGAGGAGTAGGCGCTCACGGCAGGCGGTCGAGGGCTGACTTGCGGCGGTCGCCGGTCCAGGCCTCAGGATCGGCCTCAGTGAGATCCGGCCGCGGGTTCTGCAGCAGGAAATCGTGGCCGAATGGCAGCTCGTCGCCGAGCTCGAGGAAGTACGGCTGGAGGGGACGCTGGGCACGCGGACGGGCGGGCGGCGGATTGGGCTCGCGGCGTGGGAACGGACGCGGGCGTTGGATCGTCAGGGTTTGCATGGGTGGGTGGTGGTTGGCCACCTCCTGCAACCGCACCGGCAGGGCCCAAAAAAAAGCCCCCTCCGGTTTGGCACCGGAGGGGGCGGAAAGTGATATTTCAGCTCCCTCGCGGCGCGTGAGTAACGGATACGGACACGACAACGGCGACCACGGAAAGGACGTGGGCGAAAGCGGAAGCTTTGATCGTGTGCGCGAGCGACATGGGAAACGTTATCGGAAAAAGACGCGGGATCTTGAGTACGTCAAGGCGCTTTCTGGGCGCTGAGGTCTGTCACTGGGGTGGGCTTCAGGGCGGAATCGACGCCCCCGCGCTCGTCGAACACGAAGCAGGCCCCGTCGTAATGGGCGTTCCCGCACGTCTCAAAGTACTTCAGGATCCCTCCGTCCAGCTGGTGCACGTCCTGAAATCCCGCCGCCTGCAGGAACGGCGCGGCCTTCTCACACCGGATCCCACCCGTGCAGAAGGTGACAACGCGGGCCGACTTGAGTGACTCCGGCAGGGCGGCGACCGCACGAGGGAAATCGCGAAAGTGCCGGATCCCCGCCGGGACGGCACCGCGAAAGGTTCCGGCCGCCACTTCATAATCGTTGCGCGTATCGAGCAGCACGACGGGCCTGCCCTCGTCCAACCACTGTTTCAGCGTGGCGGGAGCCACGCGGGGAGCCGGCCGGCGGGCGGGGTTGATCCCGGCCACGCCAAAGGCGATGATCTCGCGCTTGATCTTGATGCGCAGCCGGCCGAAGGGCTGGCCCTCGCTTTCACTCTCCTTGGCGGCGAAGGTCTCCAGTCCGCGGATACGACGGATCTCCGCGGTCAGCGCCTCGATGGCGGGCCGCGCGCCCGCCACGAACACGTTGATGCCTTCCGGTGCGAGCAGGACGGTGCCCTTCACCCCGCCGGCCTCGGCCGCGGCGTGCAGACGCACCCGCACCGCCTCGAGATCGTCCAGCGGAGCGAAGAGGTAGCCGGAAATGTTGAGTACGCGGGCCATGGTTGACGGGGATTGTCAGGGTAGGGCGGACCTTCCCGCCTCATCAAGCCCGCGGCGCATGCTTCCGACTGGCCACCGGACGATGGCGGGGCTTCGCTGGGTCCCATGCAGCCGTCCACCATCAACGATGTCCTCGGCGCCCTCGACGTGATTGTCGGCGCGTGCCGGCGACGGGGAAGTCCGGCCGGGTACTTCGCCGCCATGTACCGGCGCGTGACCGCCGAGGTGAAACGACGCATCGAGGCCGGTGAGTTTGACGACGGACCGCGCATGGAGCGCTTCGATGTTCTCTTTGCCCGGCGATACCTCGATGCCTGGGCGCAGCATGAGCGGGGCGAGGTTCCGACCGGTGTCTGGGCGCTGGCCTTCGCCACCGGCGAACGCTGGCGGCCGGTGGTGCTGCAGCACCTGCTGCTGGGCATGAATGCCCACATCAATCTCGACCTGGGCATCGTCGCCGCCGAGGTGACTCCCGGCCCGGCCCTCGCCGGACTGCGCGCCGATTTCGACCGCATCAACGGCATTCTTGCCTCGCAGGTCGACGATCTGCAGGCCCGGATGGCGCACATCTGGCCGGCCGTCCGCTGGCTTGACGCCGCCGGAGGGCGGATTGACGAGGCAGTGATCAACTTCAGCCTTCGCCGCGCACGGGATCAGGCGTGGCAGATGGCGGAGTCGCTCGCGGGGGCCGGCGACGAACCGAGCCGGGCCGCGATCGTCCGACAAGTGGATACGGCCATGACGGCCCTCGGCGACCGCGTACTTGCCCCGGGGATCAAGCTTTCCGCCGTGCTGACGCTGATCCGGCTGCGGGAACGCGGCCCGGTGGGCGCCAAGATCGACGCCTTGTTCCGTTGAGTCGGCTCATTCCACCCGGAGCACGCCGCGCATCAAGGTGGCGTGGCCGGGGAAAGTGCAGAGGTACTCGTACTCGCCGGGCTGGTCGGGGGCGGTGAAATAGATCGTGTCGCTCTTTTGCGGCTCCAGTAGGAGGGTATGGGCAATCACGTCGTCGCTCTCGGGCACAAACTGACGCGGCATGCCGTCGATCCCCAGGTTGAGGGCGGCGTTGCCCACGTCGGTCCCACGGCCCGGCCGGACGAGCACCCAGTTGTGCAGCATGTCGTCGGGGTTGTTGAGGACCAGTTTGACCCGGCTGCCGCGTTTCACCGTGAGGCGCTCTTGGTCGAACTTCAGTCCGGAGACCGTGTTCAACGCGAGGGTCACATCCACCTGTCCCTGCCACGCCGCCGGCGGTTCCGCCGTACGTTTGGGGAAGCTCGCCCCTGCGGCGGTGTTCGCGGCCACGGCGCTCGGGCCGCACAGGTCGGCGAGGGCCTGTTCGGAAATGATGCGGTCGCCGTCGGGCCTGACGTTGAGGGTGTAGTACGCCGTGTCGTGAACCAGGGGCTCCCCGTTGGCGCCGCTGCGGCGCACACCGGCGGCCCGGAGTTCGTGCACAAAGCCTTCCTTCATACCCGCGACGGCAAGGCGGACGCTCAGTCCGTCCTCGGCGACCTGAGCCAGGGCGACCGGGCAGGACTCCTGTTCCACCGCACGACTCCCGTAGGCCTCGTGGTAGAGGTAGGTGAAACGGGTGGTGCGGTAAGAGCGCGGATCGCCAGCCGTGGTTGGGTCAACGGGGTGGGTAAAACTCACGACGAAGCCGTCCGGTTGGGCGCGCACTTCCTTGATCTCAAACGGCGTCTGGCCGGTCCAGACGAGGCGTTCCAGCGAGAAGTCCTTGGGGCCGACTGAACCCCAACCCCGGTTGGTGCCGCCCACGAAGAGCGATCCGTCCACGCCCCACGCAAACCGCATGACGCCGGACTCGAAGCCGGAACGGAAGCTGTAGGCCGCTCCCTGATACACGCCCTTCACCTGTTCGAGCGACATACGGAGGATTTTGCTCTGGCCTTGATCGCCGATCAGAAACTGGCCGGCAAACGGACCGAACCGGCCCGACGTGAGATCTTCCGTGATGTCGGAATTTGAGATGCCCAGGATGGTGTGGGGCAGCCAGACGGCGGGCGGTTTCACGGCCGGCAACCGTTTGGCCACCTCGTGCATGGGTTCACCGAAATCGCGGATGTCGGCGAGGCGCATCGGCACGTTGGCACCTGCGAGGTCGGTCCAGGCCAGTGAGGCTGGGTGACCGAAGAAATCTCCAGGCTCAATGTGGGCGACGCGGCCGGAGCCAACCCATTCCCCCTGATTGTCGGTGAAGAACCAGTCGCCCCGAGAGGATCGCGTGAATCCGGCCGGCGAGCGCAGCCCCGCCGCCACCGGAGTCATCCGGCCGTCGGGCGTGATCTCCATGATCCAGCCGCGCCACGGCACCGGACTTTGCGTGGGCGCGCCGAACGCCACATTCAACGTCACGCGCAGATTACCCTCGGGGGTGAGCACCGGTCCGAACGCGTACTCGTGGTAGTTTCCGTAAATCGGCAGCACGGCCACGGTGTCGAAGCGGTCGGCGCGGCCGTCTCCGTCTTCGTCCTTGATCCGGGTGATCTCCGGACGCTGGGCCACATAGTAGCCGCCGCCCGGGGCGGCGACGATGCCCAGAATCTCGTGCAGGCCCTGGGCAAACAACGTGTACGTGGGCTTGGGATCGTTTTCGTAGGCGCCTTCCACGCGCCAGATTTCGCCCCGACGCGTCGTGACCAGCAGGCTGCGGTCGGGCAGGGCCAGCAGGCCGCCGACCTCGAGCACCAGGCCTTCCGGAATGGGCAGGCTGATGCGCCGGTAGTAGGCCGATTCGCGTTGCACGAGCTCGTCGGGCGGACGGGCGAAGCGCTCCTCGGCCGTAGGGTTGTTGGCCGATTGGGCAAAGGCGACGGAGGCGAGGCCGAGAAAGAGAGAGAGGGATTTCATGATGTGCGGCTCACCAAATCAGACTGTAGCGGAAGGACCGTTCACCGGTGGTCGTGCCCAGGGGCACAATAAGCTGCCTTCGTCCGCGGTCGGTACGGATCAGCGGTCGCAGCGTGGAATCATTTTGACCGACGTCGAGGTACCACCGCCGGTCTCCGATGATGTATCCACCCGGGCGTGACACGATCGAGGCATCCTCGGCGAGCAGCAGATACGCCGTCCCGCCGATCGGATCACCCTGGATCGTGACGACGCGGTCCAGTCCCTGGCCATCCGCCCGGGGGGCTATACGGTCGGTCACCTGCGCCGAGCTGATATCATAGCGAAAGGTCGGCACGCCGTCCTGATCCAGCGTGTAGCCGCGCGGCTTGAGCAGGGCGGTGTCACCCGGGGGCCACGGCGCCGAGGCCATGCCGAGGCTTGCGACGGCCGGGCGGCCATCCAGCGCCAGCACTGAACCGGTGGGCCGGGCCGTCTGCTCGATGCCACGGTCACGCCACAGGTCGGTGACGTCAGCAAAGCCGCCGCGCCACACCGCGAGCAGGGTGCCTTGGGCGAGGTCGTAGGCGAAGTGTCGCCCTCGGTCGGAACCGACGACCATCGCATACACCCGCTTGCCGCCCTCGAAGGCGAAAAACGTCCGCTGCAAGCGGGGACGTCCGCCTTCAGATTCGATGCGAAGGGCGGGACGATCCGAAGCGGAGGGGCGTGAAGGGGCCACGGTGAGCGCCACCTCATCCGCGCCCGGTGCAGCCACGATCCAGGAGAGTGCGGGTTGACCACGGGCCGTTGTGCGCAAGTAGACCAACTCGAACGGATGTCGGCCCGCCGGCAGCTCGACCGTGACCGGACGCTCCCCGCCGTGGGCTTCGATCGCGGTACGTCCCGCGACCGAGAGGGAGGCGATCCCGTTCGCGGTCAAGGCCATGACTTGCGCACCGGAAACCGGAACGTGCAATTCGCCCTCAACGACGAGGGCATGAGGCGCCGAGATTCCGGCCAGTCCGGCCCGGATCTCAGTGGTCGTGCCCTCGCGTTGCGGGCTCCGCCCCGAGAGAGCCTCCCGGCTGGAGAAGGAGCCTTCGTACACCTGGTAGCGCACCGCGTGGACAGACGGGGCGGCTCCACCGAGATGCCGGTAACGTAGATTCCGAAATGCCACCGGACCGTGATCGCCCTGGATCATCAGCGGACCCGTGGGGCGTTCGTCGGCGAAGGCGGCGGAACGGGTCGGGCCGTGGACGTCCACGCCCTCATGGATGACCACCCCGTTGTGCTCCACCCGCTCGAAGCGGGCCGGGCGCACTTTTCGTCCCGTGTCGTCAAATCGCGGCGCCCGAAACACGATGCGGAGCTGTTGCCAGAGCCCGGGCGCCCGGCTCACCGCCTGGGCGGGCGCATGACCTTCAAATCCGCGCTGCCCCGTGGGCCGGCTTTCGTCCCACCGCTCATAAATTCCCCCGGCATCGGACGCGCGCGGCCGGTCGATGGCCCAGCTGTCGAAGATCTGGATCTCATACCGGCCTTGAAGATAGAGCCCGGAATTGGAACCCGCGGGTACGAGGTACTCGACCTCGAGTTCCAGGTCCCCGTGTTCCCACGTGGTGAAGAGGTTCCGCCCCTGCACGCCGTCGGCGGGTGCGTTGAGCAAGAGGCCGGTGCCCTCAACCGGTCGAAGCACCTTTTCCACCCGGGGGTCGCCGGCGATTGCCCCGGCAATGCGCCAGTTGTCTCCGTCGGACCGGAAGCCCGTCAGATCGCGCAGCTCGACCGCGTCAGGCGGCCGGATGGCAGCCGAGACCAAAGAGGCGCCAATCAGCAGGACAATCACCGTCCGGCACCACAGGAAACCAGGAGAGAGAGGGGAATACACGTCCCAAGCGCAACGAGGCGGCGCGACGTTGTCGAGCGCACGAACGGGGGAACGTTCGGCTCAATGCGTCATCAGGTAGTGAATGACGTTAATCGCGAGCGGGTAGGCCGTGGGCTCGGAAAAGACGCGGAAGAATTCCTCGTTCTCGCTCTCCCGCTCCCAGCCGTCGCTCACGTCCGAGTTGTGCAGGGCCACCGCCACGATGCGCTGTTTGTCATCCATCAGCGCCCGCACGTGCATCGTCTCCGAACCCGGTCCGCGATAGCGGATCGACAGCGGGGCGTTTGGATCGTCGGGGTACGACCGGCGGTCCCAGAACTGCATCGTCGGAATGCGCAGGCGATGCGGCGGTCCTTTGATGTGAAAGACGCTGCGGAAAATCGGATGGCTCATGTCGAGCTCGACCCAGCTGTACTCGGGCACCACGCGAGCCATCTGGCGTTGGAAGTGATCCCACGCGGCATGACCCCAAAAATCGGTGACCAGCAGAGAGCCGCCGCGCCGGAAGTAGCCGCGCAGCCCTTCAATCTCGGCGTCGTTGAGCAGGATGCCCTCGATGTGGACCATGAAGATGAAGGGAAAATCCATCAACTCGGGATCGGTCAGCCGCACCACGCGTGCATCCGGATCCACGGCCATCGAGGTCATCTGTTGCAGCCGGTAGGACAGATTCAGGTCGGCGTCGGGGTAGTCGACCCACCAGCCAAGGCGGCGTCCGGGGCCTGCGCCGTCGCTGATCGTCGGGTCAGAGCGGAAGAGAACGCGGGCGAACGTGAACACGTCCTTCTCGAAACCTGAGGGATTCGTCCAGGCCGGGAGCACCACGCTGTGCGGCACGGTTTCACGTGCGGTGCGCACGGTGTCCTCGTTGACCCACGCGCCGCCTTCGAGGCGGGCATACGAGCTGCCGTCGTCGTTGCGGAACACTTGGGCGACGCCCAGGCAGCCCACTCCTGTGGCAATGGCGACGGCGGCTAGACGGCGAAGCGACAACATCTCGTGTCCGCCGATGAGCGGACAATCGGACCATAGGGCAGTTTGCCGTTTTCGCCACTGGGAAAACGTCGGCCGCCGCAAAGAATCCATGAATTCGGTGCGTGGCTGAACCGACAGACGCAAAAACGGCGGGCCGCGTCCGGCCCGCCGGGAAATCCTGACATGCGCCTCCGGACTACTTCGTCTCGGCGAACGCCTGGTACTGCGACGCGATGTTGGCGGCCGCGGTGTCGCCCTCGTGGAAGACGAACCGGTAGCGGAAGGTGATCTTGCCCTTGGCGGGAACGGTGATGTCACCGGCCGAGGCGTTCTCCAACCGCTCAAAGTCGTGCACCCCGAACGGATTGGCGGCGAACAGCCCGTAGTCGCGCACGTGCCACCAGGTCGGGTGGCGCGGGTTGGACGGATGATCGAAAATCGCGACACCCACGACGCCCTTTTCGAGCGGAGCGTGGTAATCGACCCACTTTGCCCGCTTGCCCCAGGTGTCGCCGTTCTTGATGCCTTCGCTGTTCACAATCGTGCCCTTGTGCGGCACCTGCCGGCGGTTCTCGCCGCGCTTGGTCAGGCGCATGTCCTCATTCAGGCGGATCGACATCGAGCCCTCCTTGGTGTCGCCGAGGACCAGCGGGCTTTCGCCGGCGAACAGGGTGACTTCGAAATCGAGCTGGCGGCCGCCCGGAATCGCACGGATGCGGAGGGTGCGTTCGTCCCGGCAGATCACCGTGCCATCGCGCAACTGCCAGCGGTTGGCGGTGCGGATGATGCCGGTGGCGCCGCTGCTCGTTTCGAGGATCTGATCCTGCACGATCAGGCCGGCCCGGGCGTTATCGAGCCAGAAGTCGTGGCCGTTGACCTTGCCATGGGAGAACCACAGCCCGCGGTGGTGCGGGTGGTCTTTCTCCTCGCCGAGCGTGCCGTCCTTCATCGGCCAGTCGCGGGTCAGCGGTGTGCCATTGGCCAGGAGCACCGGGTAGAGGTAAGGTTTGCTCGCATCGGCGTGCCGGTACTCGGTGAAGAGCTGGCCGCCGATCTCCACCCGGATGCGGTCATCCAGACGGGAGACCGCCACGTGGTCGGCAGACGCGGCAGAAGCGGGCAGGGAAGCGAGGGCAACGCACGCAAGCGTCGCCAGGAGGACATTGCGGGGGCAGGGCATGGGGAGACGGGAATCCCGGATCCCGGCTGCTTCAACCGAAAAATTCACCGGGCGAACCTGCGGCGCCGGCTTGCCGCCCGCTTGCTTTTGCCTTCGCTTCCCTCTGTCGGTACAACCCCTCCACCCCATGATGCGTCTTCGATCCCTGGCCCTCGGTCTTCTCCTTGTCGCGGCGCCCGCCGCATTTGCCGCCTCCGGCTCGCTCCCGGCCCTGGACGCCCAAGGCAACCCGCCCGGCTTCCGCACCCTCGCGATTGGCGATCGCGCCCCCGATTTCAAACTGCCTGGCATCGACGGGAAGACCTACACCTTGGCAGATTTCGCCGGGCCCGACGTGCTCATGGTCCTGTTCACCTCCAACCATTGCCCGACGTCGCATGGGATCGAGAAGCGGCTGATGAAGCTGCGCGAGGACATGCGCGGGAAGAGCTTCGGACTCGTTGCGATCAACCCCAATCACCCGGACGGCATCCGCATCGACGAGCTCGGCTATGGCGAGTGGGGCGATTCCTTCGAGGAAATGAAACCCTACGCGGAGTTCAACGGCTGGGACTTCCCGTATTTGTACGATGGCGACACCCAGACCGTGGCGCGCGCCTACGGCTGCCTGGCCACGCCGCACGTGTTCATCTTCGACCGCGAGCGCAAGCTCCGCTACGCAGGCCGGTTTGACGACTCTCGCTATGCCGACGAGTCCACCGTGAAGCATCCCGACGCCCGCAACGCGATCGAGGCCCTGCTGGCCGGCAAGCCGGTGCCGGTCGAGCTCACCAAGCCGCATGGCTGCTCGACCAAGTGGCGCGAGAAGGCCGTGGCCAATCAGCAGATCATGGCGAACTGGGAAAAGATTCCCGTCACGCTCGACATGATCGATGTCGCCGGCGTCGCCGCGCTGCGTGCCAACCCGACCGAGAAGTTCCGCCTGTTCAACGTCTGGGCCACCTGGTGCGCGCCATGCGTCGAGGAATTCCCGCTGCTGGTGAGCCTGTCGCGTCAGTTCGGTACCCGGGAGTTCGAGCTCATCACGCTGAGCATGGACCAGCCGGCGCAGGCCGCCAAGGCCCAGGCGTTCCTGCAGGAACAGGGCGCTGGCCTGGTCAAGCGCACCCAGGATTCGGTCAATCGTGAAGGCCGGAGGACGAATCACTACCTCGTGAATGGTGGGAGCAACGACGAACTCATGGCCGCGCTCGACCCGGAGTGGCCTGGACCGATTCCCCACACCGTGCTGGTGGCTCCAGGCGGCAAGATCGTCTGGCGCCACAACGGCGTCATTTCGCTGGAAGAAGCACGTCGCGCGATCGTTGAGTCGCTGTCGCGTTACTACCAGCCGGCAGCCCGGTGATCGCCGCTGAGGACGTACGGCTGCGGGCCTTTGCGATCGCGGACACCGATGCGGTGGTCGCGGTGTACCGCGATGCGGTGCGAACGCTCGGGCCCCAGGCGTACGCCCCGCGCGAAGTGGCGGTGTGGGCGTGCCATCCGGAAGACCCGGTGGCCTTCGGGCAGCAGCTCATGACGGGCGTCACGCTCCTGGCCGAGCTCGACGGAACCGTGGCAGCGTTTGCGCAGCTGCAGCCGGCCGATCACGTGCACTATCTTTATTGCCGGGGCGACGTCGCGCGGCGGGGTCTGGGCAGCCGGCTCTTGCTCGCGTTGGAGCAACGGGCGCGCGAAGCCGGGACCTCACGGCTGACCACCGACGCCAGCCGGCTGGGCCGTCCGTTCTTTGCCCGTCACGGCTTTGCGGTCGAACGCACGGAATGGGTCGAGCGCGGCGGCGCGACCTTTGAACGCTTCCGCATGGTGAAATCCCTCGGCTGACTCAGCTGCGCAGCAGCGCGAAGGCGGTGCCGCGGCTCTTGGTGGCGAACTCGGCGAAGAGGCAGGTCATCATGAAACTTTCGAGCAGCCGACTTTGACGGATGTCGCCGAGGTCGATGAGGTCGAGCCAGCCGATCTGTTTCAACAGGTTGGTCACCGTCTGCTTGGCCGCAGCATCGTTGCCGGCGAGCAGGAGGGTGGGAATGCCGTCGGCGTAGACGGGATCCGCCATGCGCGCCGCCGCGATCATGTTCAGCGTCTTGACCACGCGGCTGTCCGGCAGCCACGCCTGCACCTGTTCCCCGAGAGATCCGCCGGGAAGGGCGAGTTGGGGAGGGCGCACGCTCCAATCGACGGCGTTGCCCAAATCGATCACAATCTTCCCGGCAAAGACGGCGGGGCCGATCGAATCGAACAACGGCCGCAACACCGTCCATGGTTGGACCGCGGGAATGACGACCTCGCCGAACGCTGCGGCGTCCCGAAACGACGTGAGGCCAGCCCGCGGCCCGGCCTCCTGCGCCCAGGCGATCAGGTCCGGTTTGTCGGGCGTGCGGCTGCTCAGCCGAACCTCGTGTCCGGCCGCCGCGAACGCCTTGCCGAGGTTCCTGGCCACGCTGCCCGCACCGAGAAATCCAATGTTCATAGGTCACGCCAACGTGCGCGAGCCGGGCGGACTGTAAAGCCGGTCTTGCGAAATCCGCAGCCGCCGGCGATTTCCGGCTCAACTTGCCCGCCGTTCCTGCTACCACGGCGGAATGAGATCCCTGCTCTTGTTCGGCATGTTCGGTTTCGCCCAGGGTCTGGCCGCCGCCTCGGGCTGGACCATCGCCACCGTTGCGGGCACCGGGGAGCCGGGGTTCTCCGGTGACGGCGGCCCGGCGGTGTCCGGCCGCATCAACAACCCGTTCGGCGTGGTGCGCGGCCCCGACGGTGCGTTGTGGTTCTGTGAATACAGCGGCCAGCGGATCCGCAAAATCGACCCGGACGGGACGCTGCGCACCGTGGCCGGAACCGGTGGAAAGGGTTACACGGGCGATGGCGGTCCAGCCCTCGCAGCCACCTTCAACCTGCCGCACGAGATCCGATTTGATCCGGCGGGCAACCTCTACATCGCCGACATGGCCAACCATGTCATCCGGCGCATCGATGCCGTCACGGGGATTGTGACTACGGTCGCCGGCACTGGTGAGCGCGGCTACTCGGGCGACGGCGGGCCCGGCACCGAGGCGCGACTCAGCTCACCGCACAGCCTGCAGTTCGGACCGGACGGACTGCTTTATATTTGTGACATCGGGAATCACGTCATCCGGCGCTGGGATCCGCGCACCGGGCGGATCGAGGCCTTTGCCGGCACGGGCCGGGCGGGTGACACGCCCGATGGGGCGCCGATCGCCGGCACGCCGTTGCGCGGACCGCGCTCGCTGGACTTCGACCGCGAGGGCAATCTTTGGCTGGCCACGCGCGAGGGCAACCAGGTGTTCCGCTTCGAGCTGAAAGCCGGCACGATCCACCACGTGGCCGGCACCGGCGCCAAGGGCTTCACCGGACACGGCGGACCGGCGCGCGAGGCCACCTTGAGTGGACCCAAGGGCATTGCGGTGGATGCCGATGGCAACGTGTGGCTGGCGGACACGGAGAGCCACAGTGTGCGGATGATCGATACGAAGACCGGGCGCATCGAATTGATCGCCGGTACCGGTGAGGCGGGCGACGGTCCTGACGGGGATCCGCGGCAATGCCGGCTGGCGCGCTTGCACGGGCTTTATGTGGACGCGGACGGCGCGATCTACATCGGGGACAGTGAAGCCCACCGGATCCGGGTGCTGCGGCGGCGATGAGCCTGCGCCATGGCCGGTCCGCCCGATGATTCCCTTGTGCTGCGCCCGGTGGCGTATCTGCGCACGCCCTTTGCGGAGAAGTTCGGCGTGCCGCGCCAGAGCGGTCTCGTGCCGGCGGCCGAAGGGCGGGTGGAGTTCGTTCCGGAGTTCGATCGCGACGAGTTCGTGCGCGGACTCGAGGCCTTCACGCACCTCTGGCTGATCACGCATTTCCACCAGAACCCACCCTGGACTGGGTCGGCGACTGTGCGTCCGCCGCGCCTGGGTGGGAATGAGCGGGTTGGGCTCTTCGCTTCGCGCACGCCCAACCGGCCGAATCCGCTCGGCCTCAGCCTGGTGCGTCTGCTCGGCATCGAGCCGGCACCCGGGCTCGCGCTCAGGGTCGCAGGCGTGGACGCCGTCGACGGCACGCCCGTGTTCGACGTGAAACCTTACCTGCCGTGGTGTGAAGCGCCGGCAGACGCGGCCGCAGGCTGGGCCGGGGCGCCGCCCGCGGTACGCGATCTTTCCCGCGTGCGGCTTTCACCCGAGCTGGCGGCGCACCTCGGTGCGCAGACCCTGCCATCCGGCGAGAGCGTACTTTCCCTGGTGCGCCAGGTGCTGACGCTCGATCACCAACCGGCCTACCAAGACGAAGAAGACCGGGTGTACGGAATGACCCTTGCGGGCTGGAATATTCGGTGGCGGCCGCTGGCCGACGGCGGTGTTGAGGTGATCTCCGCCGACTTGGTTCGCCCGGTGCGACCGCGGGGCGCATAAAAAACGGCGTCCCCCGTAGAGGACGCCGTGGGCGAAAGGTCCGTGCGAACCACTCAGGCCGCGGGCAGACGGGGCGCCTCAGCCAGGGCCGCGTCGAAGGCCTTCAACATGGCGGCAATCGATTCGTCCGTCTCATCGCCCATATTGGAGATGCGGAACGTCTTGCCCTTGAGTTTGCCGTAGCCGCCGTCGATCACGAGCCCGTGTTTGCTCTTGAGGATCTTGTTCAAAGCCCCGAGGTCGACGTTGAGGGTGTTGGCGAAGCAGTTGAGCGACACCGAGCCGTAGCCTTCCTTGGGGAACAGCTTGAAGCCCTTGGCGAGCACGTGGTCGCGCACGGTCTTGTTCAGGCGGGCGTGGCGGGCGAACCGGTTGGCGATTCCCTCGGCCTTGATGTCCTCGAGCTTGGACTTCAGGGCGTAGATGAGCGGAATGACCGGCGTGCTCGGGGTCATGCCGTTCTCGTGGTTCTTCTGAAATTCGATCAGATCGAAATAGTAGCCGCGGTTCGCAACCGTGGCGGCGCGGTCGAGGGCGCGCTTCGACACCGAGCACAGCGCGAGTCCGGGCGGCAGCGCCAGGGCCTTCTGCGAGCCGGTGATCAGGATGTCGATGCCGAGCTGGTCCTTCGGGATCGGCAGCACGCTGAACGAGCTGACGGTGTCGACGATCGAGATGACGTCGGGGAAGGAGCGGATGACTGCCATCAGCGCCGGCAGGTCGCTCATGCAGCCGCACGAGGTCTCGTTGTGAATGAGCGTGATCGCGTCGTACGCGCCCGTCGCGAGTTCGCGGCGCACGGCCTCTGGATCGACCGGCTGGCCCCATTCGAACTTGAGCGCGGTGGCCTGCAGGCCGCAGCGCAGGGCGACGTCGTTCCACTTGTCGGAAAAGGCGCCGTTCATGCAGTTCAGCACCTTCTTTTTGCAGACGTTGCGCAGGGCGCCTTCCATCACGCCCCAGGCGCTGCTCGTCGACAGGTACACGGGGTCCTTGGTTTCCATCAACGCCTGCAGGTCGGGCTGCAGGGATTGGTACAGCGCGACAAAGTCGGTGCTGCGATGGCCGATCATGGGCTTGGCCATGGCCTGCAGCGTCTTTTCCGAGACGGCGATGGGACCGGGGATGAACAGTTTATAGCTCATGGAGAGAACGTTTGGCGTAGATGTGGATTGCGTGAATCGACAGGCGCGCAGATAGAGGAATCATCACCAATCCCTCAGCCGGCCCTGTCCGTCAATGGCCAATCCCGCCCCGTGAATGCCCGCCTCCTGGCTTAAGAAAAAGTTAAACACCTTTGAACTGTACGTGATCGACGTGATCACGGGCAAACGCGAGGACACCGGGGCTACGGTCTTCGCGGGGTTCCTGCAGGCACTGTCCGGGCTTTTCAGCGGGCTCGTGCAGGCGCGCTGGTGGCTGTATCGGAAACGCATCCTGCACGACCAGCCGCTCGGGTGCCTCGTGGTGGTGGTGGGCAACCTGACGGTGGGCGGAACGGGCAAGACCCCCGTGGTGGAGAAGTTTGCCCGCGCCCTGCGCGACCGCGGGCGCAAGGTCGCCATCCTCAGTCGCGGCTACAAGAGCAAGGCTCCGCCCCTGTGGAAGAAGTGGTGGTACCTGGTCTCGCACACCTCCGAGCCGCCGCCCCGCATTGTTAGCGATGGCAAATCCGTCCTGCTCGACTCGGAGCAGGCGGGCGACGAGCCCTACATGCTCGCACGCAACCTCCCGGGGGTGATCGTGCTCGTCGACAAGAACCGGGTGAAGGCCGGGACCTACGCGATCAAGCGCTTCGGCTGTGACACACTCGTGCTCGACGACGGCTTCCAGTACCTGCCGCTCAAGGGACGCCTCAACCTGCTGCTCGTCGACAAGACCAACCCTTTCGGCAACGGTTACACGCTGCCCCGTGGGATCCTACGCGAGCCGATCCACCACCTGAAGCGGGCGAGCTACGTCTTCCTCACCAAGTCCGACGGGCAGCGCGATCCGGAACTCGAGGAGCTCATCCAAACCTACAATCCCGGCGTCGACATTATTGAGTGCGCCCACCGGCCGCAGTACCTGCAACGGTTCGATGCCGACGAGCGGCAGCCCCTCTCGTTTCTCAAAGGCAAGGCCGTCGGAGCCTTCAGCGGCATCGCCGTGCCGGAGAGCTTCGAGAAGTTTCTCACCGACCTGGGTGGCCGCATCCAGTTTACCCGCCGGTTCCTCGACCACTATCGTTTTGCTTACGAGGATTTCGTCGAAATCTTCAGCGCCGCCCTCGAGGCGAAGGTCGATTTCATCGTCACCACGGAGAAGGATGCGGTGCGGATGACTCCGGGCATGCCCTGTCCGGTGCCAATCTATTATCTGCGGCTTGAGATCGACATCATCAGCGGTGCCGCCGACTTCGACGAGGCCGTCGCCCGCATCTGCTTTCCGGAGCAGGGCACCGGTTCCCGCGCGCCCGTGTCCGGGGCCTAGTCGGCCGGCTCTCGCTCCCTCATTTGGACTGGCCGAACCCACCGCCGGTCCCTCACGCTGTCAGCGCTTTCCTCCTATGCCCTTCCTTGCCCCCGCCTCCCGCGCCGGTCTTCTGATCGGCCTCCTCTTCGCTCCGCTCGCCACCCCGTCGCAGGCCGACGTGGGCTTGGGCGCCCAGCCGCTGCCGGGCGCCGAGGTGCTGTTCGACGGCACGGCCGAAATGCTCCACGCCAAGTGGACCTATTGGCAGGGGCCGCGCTTCGCGTCCGCGCTGCCGATCAAGTGGCCGCTCGTGCCCGACCCGGTCGACGGCGGCCTGGTGCTGAAATCGGAGGATCCGGCTGCGCCCGTGGGTCGGTACGGCTCGGCCGACATCGTTACCAAGAAAGAGTACCGCGATTTCCGGCTGCATATCGAGTTTCTCGTCATGAACCCGGCCGGCAACAGCGGGGTGTATTTGCAGAATCGGTACGAGATACAGATCGAGGACGGCGTGGCGACGAAGCACGGCATGGGCGCGGTGATCAATGAAACGCACTCGCCGTACTTTGCCTACAAGGGTCTCGGCCAGTGGAACGCGTACGACATCCAGTTCCGTGCCGCCCGGTTCAAGGACGGCAAGCTGGTCGAGAAGGCCTTGGTGACGGTCTATTTCAACGGCATCAAGGTGCACGCCAACCACCCGATCGAGAAGGTCTGGGGCGGGGCCAACTCCGGCATCGACGGCGGCAACGACGGCGGCCGGGGCATCACCGACGTCCCGGGCGGGCTCAAGCTCCAGTGCGAGGGACACGATGTGCGTTTCCGCAACATCTGGATCAAGGAGCTAGATCTCGAACGGCCCACGTCGGATTTTCCCCGCAACCTGTAATCGGGCGGGTCCGGGCGCGGCTCAGAGCACTTCGAGGTCGGCCCGTACAGCCGCCTCGAGCCGGGCGAGGGCAGAGGCGACCGCGGGGTCGTCCGGCCCTTCGACGAGCAGCCTAAGTTTGGCCTCGGTGCCCGAGTAGCGCACCAGCACGCGGCCAGCGGAGCCAAACCCGGACTGCACCTCCGCGATGGCCTGCGTAAGGCGGTCGAGTGACTCGAGCGGCTTCTTCTCCCGCACCTTGAGCGCTGCCGTACGTTGGGGAAATTTGCGCAACACGCGGCGCAGTTCGGAGAGTGGCTGGCCGGTGGCGCGCATGACTTCGATCACTTTCAGCGCAGCCACCAACCCGTCGCCGGTCGGGGAAACGTCAGAACAAATGATGTGTCCGCTCGATTCGCCGCCGAGGTTGGCCCCTTCGGCCTGCATGCGCTCGATCACGTAGCGGTCACCGACGTCCGTGCGCAACACCGTGCCGCCCGCCGCTGCGACCGCGGCGTCGACCCCGAGATTGCTCTGCACGGTCACGACCAATTTCCGACCAGCGAGCCGGCCGGCGCGCAGATCGTGCAAGGCGAGCAGGGTGAGGATCTCATCGCCATCGAGCACCGCGCCGCGCTCATCGCAGAGAATGCAGCGGTCGCCATCGCCGTCGTGCGCGACGCCCAGTCGGGCGTTCTCGGCCACGACGCGGGCGGCGAGCTGTTCCGGATGCTCGCTGCCCACACCGTCGTTGATGTTGCGGCCGTTGGGCGCATCGCCGATCCCGACCACCTCGGCGCCGAGCCGGCGCAGGACCTCGGGACTGGTGGCGCAGGTGGCGCCGTGGGCGGTATCGAGCACGATCCGCCAGCCGGCGAGCGCCTGCGCCGGCAGCAAGGCGAGCGCTGCAGCGAGGTAGGGTTCACGGAGATTGCGATGCACGATCGGACCCGGTCGGGCCGGGCGGGGATCGGGAGGAAGCAGGGCCTCGATCGCCAGTTCGTCGGCGTCGGTCAGCTTGATGCCCGTGCCGGCGAAAAACTTGATGCCATTGTCGGAGGCCGGATTGTGCGACGCCGTTACCACCACGCCGAGCGTGGCGCCTTGGGTGCGGGTGGCGCGGGCCACGGCAGGTGTCGGCAGGACGTCCAACATGACCGGCTCGATGCCCGCCGCGCGCAGGCCGGCGGCGACGGCCGCAGCGAGCGTTTCCCCGGAACCGCGCGTGTCGCGTCCGATCAGCGCCGTCCCTTTACCCCCGGCCCAAGTGCCCGCCGCAAAGCCCAGCCGGGCGGCGAACGAGACGTTGATCACCGGTCCACCGAAGGGTCCGCGGACGCCGTCGGTGCCAAAGTACTGGCGTTTCATGCGTGGAAAAAGTCGCGCGTTGCGGCGATCTTCGCCTTTACCGCCCCGCCGAGCAGGAGTTCGCGGGCCTGCGCCGTGCCGGCCTGCACCGATGGGACGCGGTTGCAGACCCAGAGGGCGGTCGCGGCGTTGAAGACGATGGTGTCGACGAGCCCCGCCGGACCACGACCGTCGAGCACGGCATCGACCAAGGCCAGGTTGGCGGTCACGTCACCGCCTTGGATGTCCGTGAAGGGCGCGGTGTTGAAGCCGAAGTCTTCCGGCGACCAGAGTCCGTCGACCTGATGCAGGCGTCCGAAGCCGCGGACGCGGTTGGGCGTGGCTGTGGTGAGCTCATCGATGCCGCGTTCCGGCGAAACGATGCCGTGGACGGAGAGACCGGCGGTTGCCCCGAGCAGATCGAGCACGGCGGCGAGGCGCGGCACCCATGCGGCGGAGAACACCCCCAGCACCACATGGGCCGGACGCCCCGGATTCACCAGGGGACCGAGGATGTTGAATACGGTGCGCCGGCCCTGGGCGGCGAGGGCTTTGCGGACCGGAGCAATGTGCTTGAAGGCCGGATGGTAGGCGGGGGCGAAGAGAAAGCAGAACCCGAGCTGATCGAGTGCGTCGCGCAACGTCGCCGCCGGCGCGTCCAACTTCACGCCCAGGGCGGCGAGCAGGTCCGCGCTGCCGCATTTGGACGTGATGCCCCGGTTGCCGTGCTTCATGACCTTCACGCCGGCGCTGGCGAGCACCAGCACGACGAGGCTGGAAATGTTGAAGCCGCCGGCGTGGTCGCCGCCGGTGCCGACGATATCGATCGCCTCGGCGGACCAACGTCCGAGTCCTGGATCGATGGCGCGGGCCCGAAACTCGCGGGCAAACGCTGCCACCTCCGCGGCGCTCTCGCCCTTGTCAGCCAAGGCGGAGAGGAACGCCGCCTTCGCGTCCTCAGGAACCGACTCGGACGCGAGCGCAGCCGCGGCGGTGGCAACCTGGGCGTCCGACAGATCCTGCCGCGCCTGCAGGCGTTGCGTGAGTTCGGAGAGTTCGGTCATTCGCGGATGGAATCGGAAAACCGAAGGCCGAGGAAAGCATAAACTCGACAGGCCTGCTTCCGTATGGAAACAAGCCGCGTGCGCTTTCCGGCTTTCCTTGCCCTCGTCTTGCTCGCCGCGGTCGCAGTCGGCGCCCAGCCGGCACCGCCACCGTCCAACGCGGAGGATCATTTGTCGACGGCCGACGCGGTGATTCTCGGGGTGGTGGAAGGGATCACGGAGTTTTTGCCGGTTTCGTCCACCGGGCATCTCATCATCACCAACCGGATGCTCGGTCTCGATGCCGACGAACCCATGCGCGACGCCCAAGGCCAGCCGTTGTGGTTCAAGCCGCCGTCCGCGGAACATCCGGAGGGAATTCCCCTCACGGTGAAGCTGGCCGCCGACACCTACATCGTCGTGCTGCAGATCGGGGCGATCTTTGCCGTGGCGTTTCTCTACTGGCGCCGCCTGCGCTCCATTGCGAGTGGACTGCTGGGCGGCGACCCCCATGGCCGCCTGCTGCTCAGGAATCTCGTGCTCGCCTTCGTTCCCGTGGTCGCCACGGGGCTCGCCTTGGAGAACTGGATCGAAACGCACCTGTTTTCGGTGCCAACCGTCATCGCCGCCCTCGTCGCCGGTGCCTTCCTCATGCTGGCGGCCGAACGCTGGCGGCGGATGCAGGCGGAGGCACGCCCGGCTCCGGACCTGCATGAATTGACCGTTCGGCAGGCCTTGATCATCGGCTGCATGCAATGCCTCGCGCTCTGGCCGGGCATGAGCCGGTCGATGTCGACCATGGTGGGCGGATACTTCGCGGGACTCACCCCCGCGCGGGCGGCTGAATTCAGTTTTCTCGTGGGGCTGCCCGTGTTGGCGGGGGCTGCGGTCTACAAAGGATGGAAAAGCGGACCTGCCATGGTGGCGGTGTTCGGTTGGACGGAGATGCTGCTGGGCGCCGCCGTGGCGGCAGTCAGCGCTGCGGCCGCGGTGACGTTCCTCGTGGGCTACCTGTCCAAGCGCGGCCTGGGGGTTTTTGCTGCGTATCGTTTGCTTTTGGCGGCGGTACTTGCAGCTTGGTACTTCCTGTAAGGCAGATATTTTGGTGGATCGATGAACCTTTTGCGCCCGGTCCTGTCCGGAGGCGCCACAGCTTCAATTACCGTGGGAACAATCGAACACTTTTCGCGTCAGAGTGCGGTTGAACGTATGTCAACTAAAGCACAAGAAGTGGCCATGGACCGCCTGTTGGTCGACCGTTTCAAGCAAGGTGACCCGACGGCGTTCGACGAGATGGTGAGCCGGTATTGGGACCGCATCTACGCGATGGTCCACCAGCTCCTGCGCAACCAGCAGGACGCCGAAGAGGTCACCCAAGACGCATTTATCCGTGCGCATCGCGGTCTGGCCAATTTCCGCGGCGAGTCGGCGTTCTCCACCTGGCTCTATCAGATCGCCACCAACCTCGCCCGCAACCGGTACTGGTACTGGTGGCGCCGCAAGCGCGACAAGACCGTATCGTTCGACCAGCCGGTTGGAGACGACAACAGCACGCCGCTGTCGGAGGTGTTCGCCGCCGAGCTCGAGACCCCGGAAGACGCGACCGTCACCCAGGAACTGGTGGACCGCATCGCGACCGGCATGGAGCGGCTCAGCGCGAAACACCGCGAGATCCTGATTCTCCGCAACGTGAAGAACCTTTCCTACGAAGAGATCGCCGTGATCTTAAATATCTCCGTGGGCACCGTCAAAAGCCGCATCGCCCGCGCCCGCGAAAGCCTGCGCGAGACCCTTGGGGAGGAATTCAAATGAAAGAGTCACGATTCATCGAACTCCTGAATCTCTACGTAGATCAGGAATTGTCGCCCGCCGAGGCGGCACAGCTGGAGGCGGAGATCGCCTCAAACCCGGCCCGGCGCCGCACCTACGAGCAGTACTGCCGGATGCAGCGGGGCTGCGCGATGCTGTTTGAGCAAATTCGGTCCAACGCACCCGCGCACGACGTGCTCTCACGCGCCGGGCACGCCGCGGACCGGAAGGTCCTCGATTTTCCGGTGGAGCGTGCCGCCCCTCGCCGCGGTTTTGGCGCCACGCTCGCCGCCACCCTCGCGTGGGGTGGGGGCCTCGCCGCTGCCGCGGCCGTCGTTACGGTCGCGCTGGTGCGCCAACCGGTATCGCCGGGCGGATCGATGGCGGCCGTCGACACACCGGTGGCCGCGTCCACCGTTGCCGATGCTTCCGAGGCCGCTTCCCGGCGCCCCACGCACTATCAGCTCGCCGCCAGTCTCAATCCGGGCGCCAGCGGTGCCGCCGCGTTCTCCAACCAAGAGACGGTTGATCTGGGCTGGATGAACACCGTGCAATTGTCGGCTTTGCCCCGGCTGTCCCCGGAGGATCTCGAGTTCCGCCAAGACGTTCCTGTCGCCCCTCGCGCCACGTCACTGCTGCACACGCACTCGGTGCCGTACACGCCCGGTGAGGCGTTCAACGCCTTCGAATTCCGGCGCTAAGCCGTCCGTACGTTTTGCCCGCAAAGGCGCCCGGTCACGAACCGAGCGCCTTTTTTATAAGCTGCTCGGTCGTGGCCTTCGGGCCGAGGGTCAACGAGGCCCGCCGCACGGCTTCGTCCGCGTCCGCGGTCTTATAGCCCAGGGCCGCCAACGCCAGCACGGCATCGCGAATCCGTTGCTCTCCGGCTGGAGCAGATGTGCCGGGCGCCGCTTCCGACGGAGCTTCGATCCCGGCCGCGGTGCCGCCAACGCCCACCTTGGAGCGCAATTCCACGACGAGGCGTTCCGCCGTTTTTTTGCCGATCCCGGGCGCCTTCGCCAGCGTGGCAATGTCGCCCACGCGGATCGCTCCCTCAAGCACGGGCAACGACAGGCGGCTCATGATACCGAGGGCCATCTTGGGGCCGACCCCCGTGACCTGTTCGATCATCAGCCGGAAAAAATCGCGCTCTGCCGGGGTCGCAAATCCGTACAACGTCTGCGCGTCCTCCCGGTAGATCACCAGCGTGTGCAGCTTCACCGTCGCCCCGGGAGCCGGCAGCTTCTCCGCCGTCGTGACCGGGATGTGCACCTCATAGCCGAGGCCGTTCAATTCGATCACGGCGTGCAGCGGCGTGCACTCCACCAGCACACCTTGGAGCGAGGTGATCATTTCAGACCCAGCACGTCCTGCATGTCGTACACGCCGGCCGGACGACCGACGAGCCATTGCGCCGCCCGGAGCGCGCCCCGGGCGAAAATACCCCGATCCGACGCCTTGTGGGTCAGCTCCACGCGTTCGCCGAGGGCCGCAAACATCACCGTGTGGTCGCCCACGACATCGCCGCCGCGCAGGGCGTGGATGCCGACCTCCGTGGGTGTGCGTTCCCCGGTGATGCCCTGGCGGCCATGGCGCAGCGCAGAGGCGTTCAACTTCCGCTCCTCGAGAATGATTTCCAGCAGACGCGCCGCCGTCCCGCTCGGGGCATCCTTCTTGAAGCGGTGGTGCATCTCGATGACCTCCGCGTCGTACTCCGAGCCGAGCACGGCCGCGGCCCGCCGGGTGAGGGCGAAGAGCAGGTTAACCCCGACCGAGTAGTTGCCCGACCAGACCAACGGAATGCCCTGGGCGAGACCGAGCAGATGGGCCTTCTCGTCGGCGGCATGGCCGGTCGTGCCGATCACCAGCGGTTTCCTCAGGCGCACCGCCTCGCGCACCACGGCTGCCGTGGCTTGGTGGGAACTGAAGTCGATGATTACGTCGCCACCCCGGGCGAGGCCCGCGGCGAGATCGTCGCCCACATCAAGCGCGACGCCCATGGGGACGCCGGAGGCCTGTGCGGCCTCCGTGATGGCTTTGCCCATGCGCCCGCGGGCGCCGACGAGTGCAATGCTGATGGCCATGGTGTCGAAGGTCAGCGGGAAAGCCCGGCGAGTGCGGCCGCGAGCACCTTGCGCCCGGCGTCGCTCAATTCACACAGGGGCGCGCGCACCTCGGCGGAGCTGATCAGTCCGGCGTCCACCATCGCGTGCTTCACCGGCACGGGGTTCGGTTCGACGAACAGCGCCTTGAAAACCGGATACAGCTGCCGGTGCACCTTCGTGGCCTGGGCAAACTCGTCCGCCCGCGCCAGCCGCACGAGCTTGCTCACCGCCTTCGGCAGCAGGTTCGACGCGACACTGATGACGCCTTCGGCGCCCACAGCCATGAACGGCAGCGTAAGGCTGTCGTCGCCACTGAGCACCACGAGGTCCCGCCCGAGCGCCTGCTTGAGCAGATCCACGCGGTCGACGGAGCCGCCCGCCTCCTTCATGTAGCGAACATGCGAATACTTCGCCCGGAGGCGTTCGACCACGGGCACGCCGATTTCGATGCCGCAGCGGCCCGGGATCGAGTAGAGCACGATCGGCCGGTCGGTGGCCTCGGCCACGGCGCAGAAATGACGGAACAGGCCCTCCTGGCTGGGCTTGTTGTAGTAAGGCGCCACCACCAGCATGGCATCGGCGCCAGCCTCATGCGAAAGGCGGGTCAGCTCGACCGCCTCGTGCGTCGAGTTGGAACCGGTGCCGGCAATGACCGGCACGCGGCCGCGCGCCGCGGCAATCACCGCCGAGATGACGTCTAGGTGCTCCTCATGGCTGAGGGTAGGGGATTCACCCGTGGTGCCGACGGGAACCAGCCCGTCGACGCCGCCTTTGATCTGAAACTCCACGAGCTTTCGCAGGTCGTCGTAGGCGACCTTGCCTTGGGCAAAGGGAGTGACGAGGGCGGTGATGGTGCCGGTGAGCGGACGCTGCTTCATGGAGGTCGGAAATGATACCTTGCCGAGGAAAGCAGCCCACTTTACCAAATGAGCAACCCTTTTCTGGACCGCGCCCTTCTCATGTCCGCCCACACCGAACTTTTCAACGACCTCCTGAAACTCGCCGTCGAAAGCGAAGCGAGCGACATCGTCATCAAATCCAACAAGCCGGGCTATGTGCGCATCGCGGGACGCCTGAAGCCGGTCGACATGGATCCGATCACGTGCCCCGAGGCGCAGGCGTTCGTCGACGAGCATGTGCCGCGCGTCTTTCGGACCAAGTGGGAAGAGGACGGTCAGATCGACTTCGCCTATTCGGCCGACGGGATCGGGCGTTTTCGTGTCAACGCCTTCCATCAACGCGGCCTCGTCAGCATCGTCTTCCGCCACATCAAGAGCCGCGTGCCGGAGTTCGACGACCTGAATTTGCAGGGCGAACCGCTGCTTAAGCTCGCCCAGGCCAAGGACGGCATCCTGTTGATCTGCGGTGCCACCGGTTCGGGCAAGAGCTCGACCATGGCGGCCATGCTGAACTGGATCAACCGCAACCTCGACCGCCACATCGTCACGATCGAGGACCCGATCGAGTACACGTTTCAGGACGACAAGTCGCTGTTCCAGCAGCGCGAGATCGGGCTCGACGTGCCGAACTTCGAAATGGCCATCAAGTCGGTGCTGCGCCAGAATCCCGACATCATTCTCATCGGCGAAATGCGTGACCGGGAAACGTTTGAGACCGCCATCTCGGCCGCCGAAACCGGCCACCTCGTGTTCTCGACCATGCACGCCGCCACGGTTGCCCAGTCGCTCACCCGACTGTTTGAGTTTTTCCCGCCCGAGCAGCTGGTGCAGGCGCGACGTCAGATCGCCGGCTCGATCCGGGGCTTCATCTGCCAGAAACTCATCCCGACGATGGAGGGCAACAGCCGCATCCCGGCCAACGAAGTCCTCAACTGCGACAGTGTGGTGAAGAACCTCATCCTCGAGGGCCAGAACGACAAGATCCAAGCCATCCTCGAGGGCAGCGTTGATTCGAACAGTTTCTCCTTCAACAAGGACATCTATCGCCTCGTGAAGGCCGGGAAGATCAGCAAGGCGGACGCGCTGCGCTTCTCGCCGAACCCGCAGGCTCTGGAGATGAACATGAAGGGTATCTTCATCAAGCAGTGACCGGATCGTGCGCGTGCGGCGGAGTATTCTTGGTCTGACGATTCTTCTCTGCAGCGCCGCCGTCGCGGTCGCCGCATCGACGACCGCTGCACCGGCAGGACCGGAACGTTCCGCCAACGCTGATGCCCGCGCCGAACGCGACCGGTCTTCGCCTCAGGCCGAGTCGAGCCGGTCGTCGGCCCCGGCGAATCCGCTGGAGCCGTTCCTGCGCCAATGGATTGATCCGCGGAACCGCGTCGCCGCCGCGATGACGGAGCGGAAGGACGGCACGGCGCTGCCGACGCTGACAACCTCACCGCGCCCGGCGAGCGATTCCCGCGAGCCGGTTACGATGCCGCCGACGGGCACCGGGCCGGTCGAGACGAACCCTTACGTCGCCGCCATGAACGCATCCGCGTCGTCAGGGGCAACACCCGCCACGACGCCGGGCGCGCCAACCGCGACCCGGACCAATGCGCCGGCTCCGGCCTCCGCGGCAAGCCCGCCGGAAGCGCCGCCCCCGGTGCCCTCCTCGGGTTACCGTCCGCCGCCCGCGAGAGACGCGAAATACTTCCCGCAGCAGAAGCGGTTTTAGGGCTTGGTTTCGCACGCCGCGGGCCTTAGCCCTTGGCGTTTCACTCACATGGCTACCGCACTTCTATTTGCCGGGCAGGGCGCCCAAAAAGTCGGGATGGGCAAGTCGTTGTACGACCAATCCGCAACCGCGCGCGCGCTTTACGACCAAGCCAGCCAGGTGCTGGGCTGGGACCTCGCCAGGGTGTCGTTCGAAGGACCGGACAGCGAACTGACGCAGACGAAGGTCTGCCAGCCGGCCCTCTTCGTCCATGGGCTTGCCTTGCACGCCCTCCTGCGCGAGCAGGGCAAACTGGCCGACGTGAAGTTCGCCCTCGGCCTCAGCCTCGGTGAGATTACGGCTCTGACGGCCGCCGGCGTTTTTGATTTCGCCACCGGGTTGCGCGTGGTTGCTGAGCGCGGCCGCCTCATGCAGCAAGCCTGCGAGCAATCGGTTGGCGGCATGGCTGCCGTGATCGGGGAGGAGAGGGGAGCGGTCGCGACGTTGTGCCGGGAATTCGGCATTGAGGCGGCCAACTTCAACGCTCCCGGACAGATCATCGTTTCCGGCGAGAAGGCCTCCGTCGATGCCGCCGTTGCCGCCGCCAAGGAGCGGGGCATGAAGAAGGTCATTCCGCTGAACGTCGCCGGCGCCTACCACAGCCGACTGATGGAACCCGCCCGCGTGGCGTTCGCGCGCTTCCTCGACACGGTTCCATTCGCGGCGCCCACGTTGACCGTGTTCACCAACACCACCGGCCAGGCGATTGCCGAGCCGGCTGCGATCAAGGCCGCTCTCGTTGCCCAGGTCGTGTCGTCGGTCCTTTGGGAAGACTGCATGCGCAGCGCGGCCGCCGCCGGCGCCACGGCATTTCTCGAACTCGGACCGGGCGGGGTGCTCGCCGGACTCGCCCGCCGGACCGACAAGGCCTGGAATGTGCGGAGTCTTTCCGAATTTTCCGACCTTGCCGCCTGATCTTCCGCGCCGTCTCGCCCGTATTCTCGACTGTATTCATGGACGTTTCCCTCACCCGTAATTTTTGCATCATCGCCCACGTCGACCACGGCAAGACGACGCTTTCGGACCGCCTGCTGGAGTACACCAACACGGTGTCGCAGCGGGTGATGACCGACCAGCACCTCGATGCCATGGACCTCGAGAAAGAGCGTGGCATCACGATCAAGATGCATCCCGTGGTGATGCATTACCCGGCCAAGGACGGCAAAATCTACAAGCTGCACCTGACCGACACGCCGGGACACGTGGATTTTTCCTACGAAGTTTCCCGGTCGCTCGCGGCCTGCGAAGGCGCGTTGTTGTTGATCGACGCCGCCCAGGGCGTGGAAGCGCAGACGGTTGCGAACGCCCACCTGGCCTTCAACCAGGGCCTCAAGGTCATTCCGGTCATCAACAAGATTGATCTCCCGAGTGCCAACCTCGAGCTGTGCATGAAACAGCTGGAGGACATCCTGACGATTCCGGCCGAGGAAGCGATCTTGGCCAGCGGCAAGTCCGGCATCGGCATCCAGGACATCCTCGAAGCCGTGGTGAATCGCATTCCCGCCCCGCGCTGGGCGGATTACCCGACCCTCCGGGCCTTGGTCTTCGATTCGAAGTACGATTCCTACCGTGGCGTCATTTCCTACGCCCGCGTATTCTCCGGATCGCTCCGGGCGGGCGAGATGATGATGCTGATGAGCACCGGCCAGCGCTCCGAGGTGAAGGAGGTCGGTGTGTTTCGTCCGGGGATGGAAAAGGTTGCCCAGCTCAATGCTGGCGACGTCGGCTACATTGTCTCGAACATCAAGAGCACCGACGAGATCAAGATCGGCGACACCATCACCCACGCCAACAAGGCGGCGGACGAGATGCTGCCGGGTTACAAGGAAGTGCGGCCGATGGTGTACTGCGGCCTGTATCCGCTCGAGTCGAACGACTACGAGAAGCTCAAGGTGGCGCTGGGCAAGCTCCGGCTCAATGACTCCGCGCTCGTGTATTCATCGGAAACGTCCGTTGCGCTCGGTTTTGGCTTCCGCTGCGGCTTTCTCGGTCTGCTCCACATGGAGGTTGTGCAGGAACGCATCCGTCGCGAATACGACGTCGACATCATCTCCACGTATCCGAGCGTCGTCTACCGGGTCAAAGTCCACGGCGGCGAGACCATGGAGGTCGACAACCCCGTCAATCTGCCGGACCCCGGAACGATCGAGGAGATCGCCGAGCCGACGATCAAGGCGGCGATCCACATTCCCAACGAATACGTGGGCGACATCCTCAATCTTGTGATGGAAAAGCGCGGCTCCTGCGATCACACCGACACGCTCGACGGCAGCCGCGTGATGCTGACGTGCACGTTGCCGCTCAATGAAATCCTGGTCGATTTCAACGACCGCCTGAAGAGCATCACCCGCGGTTACGGATCGATGGATTACGAGCTCGGCGAGTACCGCGCGTCGGATCTGGTCAAGATGGACATCCTCGTGAACAGCGATCCGGTCGACGCATTTGCCAGCATCGTACACCGCAGCAAGGCGGAGATGCAGGGCCGCGCGCTGTGCGAGAAGCTCGCCGAGATCATTCCGCCGCAGATGTTCCGGATCGCGGTCCAGGCTGCCATCGGCGGCAAGATCATCGCCCGCGACAACGTGAAGGAGATGCGCAAGGACGTGACCTCGAAGTGCTACGGCGGCGACATCTCCCGCAAGCGCAAGCTCCTCGACAAGCAGAAGGAAGGCAAAAAAAAGATGAAGCAGATCGGAAAGGTCTCCATCCCGCCCGACGCCTTCATCCAGGTGCTCAAGAATTGACCTCCCGGCCCGTCGCATCCCGCGGGCCGTTTTCACTTCCGCCGGTTTCCACCCTCAACGCGTTTTCCCGCCGTGTTCAGTTTCTTCGCCTCCCAGGAATCCAAGATGCGCACCAACGCCGGCAACTGGCTGGAGGTGGCCGAGAAGGTGTATCATTACCGTCGCGACGTACTGGCGGCGCCGCTGCTGAGCGAATTGCTCGCCCGGATGCAGGCCCTGCGGCAGGCCCTGAAAGACCGGGCCGATGCGGCGAAGCTCAAGCTGGCCATCGAAGCCTTGGAGGACGTGCTGCGCCGGACCGGCGGGAAGATTTATCCCAAGTCATCCTTGGTCGAGAACGTGGAGTTCTTCCTCGTCGCGGCCATCGTGATCCTCGGCATCCGCACCTATTTCGTTCAGCCGTTCAAGATCCCGACCAACTCGATGTGGCCGAGTTATCACGGTATGACCGGCGAGGTGTTCAAATCGACGTCGGAGGAGCCGGGCTTTGTCGCCCAGGGCTTTCGTTTCGTCACCGAGTTGGCCAAACCGATCCGCATCGACGCTCCGGCCGAGGGTGAGGTTTCGATCGTCTTTAACACGGCGAGCGGGCGGGCGGCGTTTCGGGATGTTCCGGGCCGGAAATGGTTCGTGATTCCGACGACGTTGCGTGAGTACCAGCTCAATGTGGGCGGCGCGGTCGTGCCTGTGCGCGTGCCGGCGGACTTCGATCTCGATCGCGTGCTCCAGGAAGCCTTTTTTGATGGCTTGGATGGTTATCCGCGGGGACGGGCGGTCAACGGAACGCTCGGTCTGTTGCGCACCGGCAAACGCGTCGCCCGCGGCGAACGGGTGCTGTCGTTCGACATTCTTACCGGCGACCAATTGTTCGTGGACCGCATGAGCTATCATTTCGTGCGGCCGAAGATCGGGGACGGCTTCGTTTTTCGTACGGGACACCTGCCGGAACTGCACGCGATGATTCCCGGCAGTCCGAAAGATCAGTATTACATCAAGCGTCTCGTAGGTGGACCGGGAGATAGCCTGGAGATCCGCGACTATGCCTTGCTGCGGAATGGCGAACCGATTGAAGGCTCGCCGGCCTTCGATCTGAACGCCAAGCGGGAAGGGCGCTATCCCGGTTATCGCAATGAAGGCCGGATGTACGAAGGTTCGAAACTGGAGGTGCCGGCCGATCGGTACGCAGCCTTCGGTGACAATTCAGCCAGCAGCCTCGACAGTCGTTTCTGGGGAACCATTCCTGCGAAAGACGTCGTCGGTCGTCCGCTGCTGATCTACTATCCGTTTACCCGCCGCTGGGGTCCGGCACCCTGAACGGGGGCGAAACACGCCCAGCTGCGACGCAGCGCTGTCAGAGAGAACTGCGAGGACCGCCTTGGCCTCAGCGGGTCAGGATTGCAGAATTGTCAACGTCTTGCGCCGGACCGCGTTACCCCTCGAACTGCGCACAATAAACAATTGAGTCGGGAAGGAACTGTGCTACCGTGTGGTTCCATCAGGTACCACGCGAACCCATCAAAGCAATGCCAAACACCGGCAAACACCCAATACGTAAGCAAAAGCTCATCCTGTCTGTGCCGGCGCAGGCGCTGGAGAACTTCGCCGAGATAGCTGCGCGGGCACACCTGACGACGACGGAATATGGGGCGCTAGTGATTAGCCGCCTGTCCGATCTCCGGCCAGAGCGTGCTCTGTCGGCCCTCACTGCCATTCCGGACGATTTCTTCAAACGTGGCCCCGGACGCCCACCGGCCGGCACCGTTCGGGCCGATCTTCGCGTTCTGGAGCCGGCCGGACAGAACCCCAGCTAGCACTTTCTCGGCGACGTGCCACGGGAGGAGGGAGCAGCGCCAGGCACCGCCGGCGCTAATCCAGAGGTTGAGGCGTTCGAGTTGCTTGGGCGTGCAAGGCTTGCCGTCGATCTCCAGGTGTTCGAGTGCGCAGCCCAATAGGCCCGCCCGGTGCCATTCCGCGAGCAATGCGGGCACAAAGTGGCGATGCCTAGGACGAGGTACGGTCAAACGGTAATCGAAGGCCGGCAGCGCCATTTGCGTGCGTGCTATCGGCCACAACGGAGACTCAGGTAATGCAAATTCGTGCCGATTGAGCCCAAATGCACGGAGTACCGCCTGACTTGATCGGATTGATCAACTCGTACGCTGAAGCCGCCGACGCAGCAGCGCCGCTGTGGATCTTCATGCTGCACGCTCAGGGCGTGCTCGCAGAGTATTGGTATGTGTTCGTCGGTTTGGCATTCGTGCAGGTGATGCTCACGGCGTGGATGATCTTCGAGATCATGCGAGACTTCCGGGGTGGAAACCGCGTGGCGTGGCTGATGGTCATCGGTATCCCGTTCCTCGGCTTCGTGCTGTATGTGACGTTGGGCCTGAAGGAGCGCGAAGAGATCGCATCGCGTGCATGACACGGCCTCACGCAAAACCCGGCACGCACAACGCTGCGCTCGGCAAGGCAGTAAAGGGCGTGCCTCCGGCCGCGGGCTAGATACGCCCCCCCTCCTTGCCCCCTTATCGTACCATACCCCTACAAGGTATTGCTCGCTTCGCTGCGCTCCACCTTTCCGGGGCCGGGGTGCAGGCACCCCTATGGGACGAGAAGGGGTCAATCCGGGCGAGCGAGATAACGGAGCAGGGTGCTCCGCACCGTTCCGCCCGGGACGACTCTTGAAATGCCTATCACGTACGATCTCAACGAGAACCTTGTCTTCACGGCCGGCCCGGACCTGCTGCACGACGGCACGAGGACCCTCGACGAAGCGGGAATCCAATACATGCTCGGTGCGCTGTCGACCAAGTGGGAATCGGAGGACCTGCTGCGAGTGATTAACGCGGCTCACGCGCACGAGCAACGCCGGCACCGTTAAGCGACAACCCCCGGCTCCACCGGGGGTTTTTTTGTAGTCGGGTGCCTGATACAAACCAACAGACGGCCTCGATGGGGCAGTCCCGAGAACGCGTGGGCTCAAGTGGCTCGACTCCTCGGGGGGTGTGGCGTGCGTGCGGTGCCCCGGCTTAACCTCCGGGCAGCTCGTCGCCGGGCAAGCCCGGGCGAGCTGTCGGGGTGGGTGTGCGCTCGAGGATGGCAACCTGCCCCTCGTCACTCGGCGTGTCTTCTTCGACCTCTGCAGGCGTTACACCGATCGGACGCATGAAAACGCGACGGCCGGCGAAGACGATCCCGCGCTCATCGATGCGTTCAAGGCGTTCGTCGCCCGGGTGAATGACTCGGCCGTCACTGAGGAGAACCCGCCACTTGAGGCCGGCGCGCACGACGCCTTGCACCCAGAGCGGAGCGGGCGGCGTGTCATCGATGACCCACGCGAGGCCGAGGCCCTTCGGTTCGTCTTTCACGGCCGGCTGTACGTCATTCGCGGCGGGTGGAATGACGTACACGGGCGCAGGGGGCGGCGAGGCCGGAGTTGCCAGAGCAGGCGCGGACTGCACCTGCCGGGCCGGCGTGGGTGCTTGGACGCCGGCGATCTTCGATCGCACGAGATCCGGGAGGACTCGGCCGAAGAAAATCCAGACGAGCACAAGCACGAGGCCGAGGGCAACCCAGACCATTTTAAGCGGGATGCCCTTCGCCCGGAATCCTGCGTCAGCCTTGCCGCCGCCGGGCATACCGACGCCGGCCGACGTGTCGTAGCACTCGGCCAGAGGCAGATCCAACTTGAACGTCTCTACGTTGAGCGTGGGCTCATTGGCTGAGCTCACCGGGCCGGGATACGTGTGCGCCGTGAACTTGTTGTCTCCACGGAAGCGGCCGTGTTTCTCCAGCCGGTGGTTGCGGCAGTAGGTGAAGTCCTGGGCGAGGCGGCAGAAATTTTGGTCAACCAGCTTCGTATTCTGGGTGATGAAAATGCACATGTCGCCGAGCTTGCCGTGCTGGCTGTTGTAGAAGTCGACGTGCCGAGGCGTCCCGGACCAACCGCGGGCGCGCCAATGCGTATGCACCTCGTCGATCACGTAGAGGACGGATTTGACCTCGCCCGTCTCAGGATCGAAGCACGGCGAATAGTCGACGTCGGGACCGGTCTTGTCGGCATAGCCTTCGGGCTTTTCGAGGATGAAGCCAGGTCGGTGGAGCCAGAAGTCTTTGGTTTCTGCGTCATCGAGCATCGTCACACGCTCGCGAACGTTCACGTGCGGAAAGCCGCGCTCGATCAGGAGGGCCTGCAGGATGTCGACGTGAATCACCATATTAGTGATCACATGGCGTGTGCCTTCGGTCAGCTCCTTCCAAATCGCCATCATGGCGCGGAGGGATTTGCCGTTCCGAGGCTTCCCGACGTAGAAATGAATCATGACCCGTTCTCGTGGTTGCCGCCGCCGGCGGACTGGCGGAACAGGCGAATCATGAAGCCGACGGAGAAGACGACGGAAGCATAGCCGAAGCCGGCGAGGAACCATGCAACCTGCCCCTCAAAAGTGGAGGCGTCCGTAGTTGGAATGGGGATACTCATATGGGAAGGAACATCTTGAACCAGTTCCAGAACATGGCGGACGGAAGGAGGACGCTTTGCGTGATGAAGTACCACACGGGCGCAGACAGGAGCATGACCCACGGAACGACGTGATCCGCGATCGCGATCGATGCACTAAGACCAGATCCAACCGGGCCTTGAGTATTGACCGCGACGAGGTCGGACCAAGGCAGGCCAGAGCTGACGGCCGCGAGAATCGCCATAGGCATGGTCAGGGTGAGCGGCAAAATGATCGCGAGGATGATCAGGCGGGCCGGATAGCCGAGCCAGCCGCCGGTGCCTGCGATCTTGATCGAATTGATGGCGTCGCTCGCGCTCTTCGCCCAAGGCGTCGCGGCCGCGAAAGCATCCGTGCAGCGGCGGACCTCACCGAAGCACCAAATCATATACGCGATGACGATGCCCCACGCGATGAGCCGGCGGAAGAAAGCGGCCGCTAGCGTAATCAGGTTGCCCCACGGGCCATCGGCGGCGAAGGGATTCTTGGGAATCTTGATCGTGGTGGACGCGTTGGCCTTGAGGTCGATCGATCCGCTAGGCGCAGAGCCGGCGTCCGTAGTGGTACCGGGCGTGCCGAACAGGCCGGCGGCAGACTGGCCCTGATCTCGCGCTTGTTCAGCCCAGCCGGTTGCCGTTTGGAGCGCATCCGCACCGATCTTGCCGGGCACGCGATCGGGTTCGGTTTGGGCTTCCTCCGCGAGGCTTATGTTTTCGTCGCGCTGCTCGATCAGCGTATCGAGACGTTCCTCGACGCCGGACAGATCAATCTCGCCGGTACCGGTCCCGCCGCCGACCGTGCCGGTCACGTTCACGTTCTGCGTCCCTTTGCCGAGTTTATCGATCGCAGCAGTGATCTTGTCCACGCCTTGGCGATATGTGTTCTTGTCTAGGCGTTCAGTGTCGACGGTGCCGCTCGTCTGGGTCCAGACACCGGTGCCGGCCGTGGTGGCAGAGGGCGGCGCAGCCGTGGGGATGCCTGTTGGGCTGGGCTGCTGCGTTGGGGGAAGGCTCGCCGGATTTTCGGTCTGCGTGGGTGTGATCGGATTGCCGACGGGCGCGGCCGAGTCGGGATTCCAATCATCGTCCACGACCCAAATGTCGTCTTGGAATTGGGCCTTCACGAGCGCGGTCTGTTGAACCTGCGTCACGTTGCCGGGCACATCGAACGCGACATCGTAGGAGGCACCGGGCGCGACGATTTGCTCGTGCAGTAGGTTCCCGTTTTGGTCGCGCCACTGATACTTGACCTCGTTCTGTGACGTATTCGTGCCCGATGCGCGCACGCCTTGCGGAGGCGGAGGTGGAGGCTCCGCCGTGAAAGACTGCACAACGGAATCAGTTATTCCGGGACCTCCGTTGCCCCACGCCCGATACGAAGCGAGTTCATAGTATTGCCCGACTGCTAACGTAAAGGGGCCAAGCGAGCTGCCGGTCAGTGCCTGATTGAGCGAGTTACGAGCGACTACTGTAGGCGTGCCAGTCAACCAGTTATTGGGGCGCACTAAGAAAGCACCGTACCACTGTTCGGATTCAGGGCCTGAGTTCTGACGAGTTAGAGCGTATGAATCGACGTGAAGACTATAAACGCCTGCTTCAAGGGTCACACGCCACGTGAACGATGCGTAAGATCCAGACGACGTCGTACCGGAATACACTACAGTTGATTGCGCGCTGAGATCTACGCCGACCGAAAGTAAGACCAGACAGCCCAGGAGCAGAGAAAGCCGGCGGCGAAAAGGAGCATTTCCATGATTCATCGGAGTAGAGGGTTGAAAACGGAAACGCACTCGCGGCCGGGGGGCGCGCCTAACGGCGCTAGCCCCCGGCCGGAGTGCGTTGGCCGATTACTTGGCCTTGCGGAAGAACCGCACACCCACAGTCACGAGCGCGACCGCGATCATGATGGTAGCGACAGTGCCCCAGATGCCGTTGATCGTTTCGAGGTTGGTGTCGAGGACCGCACCGTAGTCGGTGGCCTGCGCGAAGACAGGAACGACAGAGGCGCTGAGGATGCCGACGCTGGCCAGAGAGGCCTTGATGAACTTACGCATGATGAAGTGTCACGGCTTGATGTTAGACAGTGACGCAGGCCTAAGCGTGACTCTCGGCCCACGTTCCCGGCAGTGTGCCGGAAAGTTATTGGCCTTCGGACTCGGCGCGCTGGCCGATCGCGAACGCAGACCCAAGGGCGGATTGCACGGCCGGAGCAAGGTGCAGCGGAATGCCGATGTTGGTATAATTCCCAGAGTCGTGATCCTTCTGGCTGATCTCGATCGAATGCGAGCCATCGGACGGCCAGCGTTTCAGGGTGATGCTGCACAGTCCCATCTGGAACCGTTTGACCAACTGCGGCGGCGCTTTGCGCTCGGGGGCTTGTTGCTGACTCATTGTATTTCCTTCGTTGATACGTCGGACGTTGGGAAATCTGAGTCGAGCGGGCCGACACCGTTCTCGATCAGAAAATCATTGAGCGAAGACACACCGTCTTGCGCCACCTGGACGAGCTCTGCCTCAAGGTTCCAGAGCACGACCTTTTCCCACTGGTGGGTTGAGAGCCGGCCTAGGAGCTCATCCGTGGGCGTCGCGGTCTCAATCGCTGCCTGTTCGTCTGTCTTGGCCTCTTCGAGCCCGAGGCCGTTACGCAGCCCACGCGACCAGCGCAGTGCGGAAACTTTCGTCTGCTGCAGGGCCCAGACAGCTTCGACGTAATCGGCACCCCAGCGGCCGGGATCTTCAAAATCCGCGAGCAAAAGCCAGATGATCGAACGCGAGGCCTTCGTCAGTGGCGATCCGAGTTCGCATCCGATCTTCGACACGTACTCTTCGCCGTCGAAGACCTCGTGAACCTCGAAGGCGTGCTCTTCCCAGCCGTCGCGGTACCGGCCGAGGCATTGCGCGGCGTGGCGCCACTGTTCGCGCATGGCGCAAAAATCCGGCTCGATATGATTCTTGGAGAACACGAGTTGATGCCGGTGAAAGTGCCAGCCAGCGGCCACGGAACGGACGATCTCGGCCGCGTTGATGTCGCCACGCTTGAATTCGCGAAACGGGAGACTGTTGCGGCCCTTCGTGGCGATTTCGTACATCGATGACCAATCACGGATCTCCTGCAGGAGGTTGACGCCCTCCCGGTGCGGGGTGGTGAGGGTCACCATGTAGATCCGCGATCCCTGGTGCCGGGCGCGGATAACTGCTTGTTCGATCTCGCCGACACGCAGGCCGGAAATGCGCGGGGCGCAGACCGGGCAGGCGAGGGAGGAACCGCACATGCAAACGCCGCCGACGCGACCATGCACGCGGTCAGGTCGACGGAACACTTTGACGCCCTCTGACCGGTTGACGAGCCGGGCACCGCAGGACGCTACGCGGCCGTAGAGGCCGAACGAGTTGAGCAGCTGCCGGGCGTGGTACAACGCGCCGTACGCACGGCCGAGACGGTACGCAGATTCGGCTTCTGGACCGGCTTTTTGGGCGGTCGCTCGATCGAGAAAGGGGTGTTTCGCAACCCGTTGGGCCAGAACGTTGGAACCAAAATCCGTATATTTCCCAAGGGGAACCCCGGTTTCGGCCGTCAAATCTGCCTTCGAAATGCCAGAAATCGACGCGCGAGCACGCCGTGCGTTTTCGAGGCCCCGGACCGCTAGCTGCGCGACGGTCACAGCGCGAGGGCAGTCTGATGGTGTTTCGACGGCGACGAGAGCGCGAGCTCTTCCTGCCGCACGGCCTCGGCCACTTCACGCTCACGAAGAGCCCGAGCCTTGACGCACGCTTGTTCGGCTAGATCTGCCGCAACCGTCCACGAGCCCCAGCGGATCATCTCATCCGCCTGCCGCAGGAGCTTCTGAATTTCCGCTATTTCCGACTGTTTTTCGTAGATTTCGAGGGAGGGAACGTTTCGGCTCAATTTGGCCGGTCGCTTTCAGAACCCCCGCTAACTGCGTATCTTGCGCAACCGCTGCGCACAATAAACATTATGTCTAATCATAATCTGACGCAGCATGGCCCTGAAAAACAGAGGCTTCGGGAGGCGTCGTGCTGGGTGTCTTACGCGTACGCCCTTCCCACTTTGCTTCATGGGCCGTACAGCGGATTCGGCTGATACAGGGGCTCCAACTGCTGATACATCGGTTTCAGAAACGTCACCAGATCGATCAGCTGTTGCACCGTCATCCGTTCATTCACGCCGGGCATCGGCGTACGCGCGGCGCCCTCTTTGGGCGGAAGGCGCATCAGGTCGGACACGGCTTGGGTGGGATGAACAATCGACGTGATCAGGTCGCCGTAGGAACGAAGCCGGGATACGTCGCCTCCCAACGTCACTATCTTCACCGGGTCCTGGGTCGGTGGCGGCAGGTCCACGCCCGAAACACGATGGCAGGTGTAGCATTCCAAGGCGACGAACGCCGCCTTTCCGTTCTCCGCGTTGCCAGCCGGCATTTCGAACCGGGTGTTTTGCGTGCGGTCTCCGCAGCCCGCCATCAGGGCCCCGAGTCCGGCCAGGATGAGTGTGAGGGTCTTTGTTTTCACGGGGTAATTTGGGTTGGGCCAGAATCTTACTCGGCGAGGCCCCCTACCGGCAACGCGTCGCTTGTGCAGTGTTGGTCTGATTTTGCGCTTCGCGTCCCCTTGCCCATTCCACCACCTGCTCGCGCGGAATCGCGCGGTCGGAGGCATTTTCTTACGAATAGCCCCTGGCTTTGCGTTCGAGTTCCTCGGCGGCTTCCTTGCAGAGGCGTGTCCAGGGCAACGCGCGCAGTCGGTCCTCGGGAATCGGCCGCCCGGTCACTTCGCAGATGCCATAGGTGCCGGCGGCAATCCGATCCAGGGCCGCTTCGACGTCCCCTAGCCGATTGCCTTCCGAGAGAAGCGTGGCGAACAGGCGTTCGCGTTCACGCTCCCCGCTGGCCGTGTCGGCAAAGTCATGCGTGTCCTTGTCGGCCGGCGTTGCGGAATCATGCCAGTGTTCGTCATGCTCGCGCAGGAGGCGACGGTGCAGGGCCCGCAGGGTTCGCGCATGCCATGCCCACCGGGCCGCCGGCGGAACATCGTTGCGATTCGCAGAATCCGAGGAGGTGGGTTTCATGGGAATCCTTTCGAGGGGATGCGAGGCTTTCCGGTGCACACCCTACACCGCCGGAGCGCCGTTGGCTCCGTGGAAATTGGTGAGACCCCCGCACTTTTTGTTCCGGGTCACGGACGCAAGAACTGAAGCGAAATTGGCAACCGCCGCCGAGCGTGGGGCGCGGTGTTGCGCTAGACTTCGGGCGTTCGGTCGGGTCGGGCCCGGGAGTCTGCAAGGTCCGAGGAGGAAGGTTTCCCTCCCGACGGCCCCGACCCGATCGAACCTGCCCCCTTTCCTGCCATGGACGTGATGCACGCGATCTTTCACCGGCGCTCGATCCGCTGCTACGAGCCCCGCCCAGTGCCCAAGGACGTGGTCATGGAGCTGATCCGCGCCGCCATCCAGGCACCGAGTGCGGCCAATCTGCAGCCATGGTCGTTCGTGGTAGTTCGCGGCCGCGAGCGTTTGCGCGCGTACTCGGAACGCGCCAAGATTTATCTCCTGGCCACGCTCCCCCAGACGCTCGAGTTGCACCAGCGATCCGATGCCCTTTGCAACCCGGCATCCAACGTGTTCCATGGCGCCGGGACCTTGGTGATCGTCTGTGCCCATGCTCCCCGTCTGAACTATGTGCCGTCGGAGGATTGCTGCCTCGCGGCGCAGAACCTCATGCTCGCGGCACACGCCATGGGCATCGGCACCTGCCCGGTGGGCTTCGTCCGTCCGTGGCTCAATGTGCCCGAGATCCACGAGGAACTGCGGCTGCCCCATCACAGCCAGGCGGTCCTGCCAATCGTCATGGGCTGGCCCGCACAGACGCCGGCCCCGACGCCCGCCCGCACGGAGGCGGAGGTCATCTGGCTGCGGGATGACACCGAGGACGGACCGCGCGGCATCGGCGACCAGTCTCGCCCGCCGCTTCCGACCGCGCCGGATTACTTGAAACCCGACTGAGCCCACCCCAGCGTGCGGGACGCGTCTGGACGGGAGGCCGCCACCTTGGCCGGATTCCTGCAGTCCAGGTGCGCCATCGCCATGCCCGTCACGCCGTCCACCGCCCGTCCCGCTCCACTGCCCACTTGGCTCGATTCACGCGCCGCCGGCGTGCTCGTCCACCCGACCAGTTTCCCCTCCGATCAAGGGATTGGCGTACTCGACCAGGCCGTCGATCGCCTGCTGGAGTTTCTGGCCGCGGCCGGTGTTCGCTACTGGCAGATTTGTCCGCTGGGGCCGACCGGCTACGGCGATTCGCCGTATCAGTGTTTCTCGGCGTTTGCGGGCAATCCGTATCTGATCGATCTCCACGCCCTCGTCCGGGCCGGACTGTTGAGCCCCACGGATCTGGCACCGCTGCAGCGCCTCCCGAGGGACAAGGTCGATTTTGGCGCCCTTTACGGCGCAAAATGGCCGGTGCTGTTCAAGGCCTATGACGCCTTCATGGCCGCCGGGGGAAAGGCCACGCCGTACGGCGATTTCGCTTCGTTCCGCCGCGAACAGCGGGACTGGCTCGAGCCCTACGCGCTCTTTCTCGCGCTGAAGGATCATTTCAACGGGGCGCCGTGGTGGGAATGGCCGGAGGAAATGCGGTTTCACTCCCGGGCCAAGAACGCTGCGCTTCCACCCAACGTCCTCCGGCGCGCCGAGGCCCAGGCGTTCTTCCAATACCTGTTCTTCGGACAGTGGCGCGCCGTCCGGACCAAAGCCAAACAGCGCGGGATCGAGATCATCGGCGACGCTCCGATCTTCGTGGCGGGCGACGGTGCCGACGTTTGGGCCGAGCCGCATCTGTTCCAACTGGACGCGAACACCGGACGTCCGCTTGCCGTCGCCGGCGTACCGCCGGACTACTTCTCCGCCGATGGCCAGCTGTGGGGCAACCCGCTCTACGCGTGGGAAGCGCACCAGAAGGACGGCTACGCGTGGTGGCTGCGCCGTCTGCGGGCGAACCTGGAACTCTGTGATGTCATCCGCATCGACCACTTCCGCGGCTTCGACACCTATTGGTCGATCCCCGCCGGTGCGCTCAACGCCCGCACCGGACGCTGGTGCACAGGGCCAGGACTCGATTTTTTCCAAAAGGTGCACGCCGCGCTGCCTGGCTGCCGGCTGATTGCCGAGGATCTCGGCGAACTCAGTCCCAGCGTGGTCGAACTGCGCGAGGCCACCGGTCTGCCCGGCATGACCATCCTGCAGTTCGCCTTCGGAGGCGGTGCGGACAACCTCTACCTGCCGCACAACCTGAAGGCCAACAGTGTGGTGTATCCGGGAACGCATGACAACGATACCACCCTGGGCTGGTATGCTTCCGCCCCGGAAAAGGCCCGCGATCACGTGCGCCGCTATTTTCGGGTCGACGGCCGCGAGCTGGGCTGGGACTTCGTGCGCGCCGCCTATGCGGCCGTGAGCAACCTTGCCGTCGTGCCGCTCCAGGATCTGCTCAGCCTCGGCTCCGAGGCGCGGTTCAACGTGCCGGGCCGACCCGATGGCAACTGGCAGTGGCGGTTTCGCGCCGAGCAGATCGCCGGCCTGCACCAGCAAAGCGCGGGCTACCTGCGCGACCTGGGTGTGCTCTACGGGCGCTGCGACGGTGAGTGACCCGAAGGTCCGGGCCTCGCCGGCTCAGCGCGCGAGGAGAAAGTCGCGGATCAGCGGCACGACCTCGCGGTCGGCGTCGGCCAACACGTAGTGCCCGGCATCGGCGAGATAATGCGTGCGAGCCTCCGGCAGCCGCCGGCGCCACTCCGCGTAGAAGTCGTCGTTGAAGCAGAAGTCACGGCCGCCCCAGACGATGAAAGCGGGATGGCTGCGGAAGCGGTCCAGCCCCGCGGCCACCTCGGTGAGCACCGGCCAAGTCGGATGCGAGACGGTCATGGGAATGTCCTTCACGAAACCGTCCACCGCCACGCGGTTCGCCCATGAATCGTAGGGATAAAGGAAGGCCCGCTTCTCGTCGGGCGAGAGCGAACGCCGGCTCATGGCCATCCACGTTGCCGGCCAGGCAAAACCGTTGAGGCCCCGCACCAGCGCGGTACCGGGAAACGCAGTTTTGCAGAGTGCGATGCGGCGCGGGATGCGCGGTGACGGAAAGGCGCCGGTATTGAGCACGACGATACGTCCGATCAGTCCGGGCCGGCGGGCCGCCAGACCGAATCCGATCGCCCCGCCCCAGTCGTGCACCACGAGGTGCACGTGCGAAAGGCCAAGCGATACCACCAGGGCTTCGAGGTCGTCGATGCGCTGCTTCAGGGTGTAGGGATAATCGTGCGGTTTGTCCGAAAGTCCCATGCCCACGTGATCAGGCACCACGCAACGGATCTGCGGCGACAGGGCGGCGACGAGTCCGGTGTAGTAGTAGGACCAGGTGGGATTGCCGTGGACCATCACCACCGCTTCGGTGCCCGTGCCTTCGTCCACGAAACTCAGCTCGGCCCCCGCCGGCGTGCGAAACCGGCGCGGTTCGTAGGGGTAAAGGGCCTGAAGCCAGGCGGGCAATGCGTCGGGCATGATCACCATTCCAGCGCGAGCATGAGGCAGTTGAGTCCGCTGCCGATGCCCAGCAGGCCGACCTTGTGGCCGGGTTTCACCGCACCCGAGTCCACCGCAAGCGCGAGCGTGGCGGGCAGCGCAACCGAGCCGGTGTTGCCGAGGGTTTCGAAGGTCGAGAAATCCTTCGCCAGATCGAGTCCGAGGGCCTCGTAAAGCTTGCGGCGGTGCGTGCTGCCCACCTGGTGGCAGATGAAGCGATCGGTGGTGTCCGGCGTCCATCCCGTGGAGCGCGCAAACAAGGTCCACGTCTCCCGGGCGAGGTCCAGTCCGGCGCTCAGGAGCGCCTCGCTGTCCGTCTGCATGGCAAGGGCGTCGGCTCCGTGGCTGTCCCCCTGGCACAGCTCGCTGTGCTGGGTCGCGGCCCGGGCGACGCCACCCAGCAACCGATGCGGCCGCGCCCCCGGCGGGAGGAGGCTCTCGTGGCAAACGATCGCCGCCACTGCGCCTGACCCGATCGTGAGATTGGCAAAGTACGGCTTGATGGCGTTTCGGTCGAGCGGTTGCTCAAGCAGCGTACGCAGGGTTTGCTCGACGAGAGGCCGTCCATTTTCGCCCGACGCCACCAGCGCACAACGGATCTGGCCGGACTCGATCAAACCGGCCGCGACGGTGAGCGCGTTGAGAAATCCCAGGCAGGCGTTGGACACATCGAAAATCTGGGCCGAGGCCGGCAGGCCGATCTTGCGGTGGGCAAACGAGGCCGTGGCAGGCTCGAGCATGTCCCGGCACACCGCGGCATGGATGAACAAGTCCACCTGCCCGGCCGAAAGGCCTGACTTGGCAAGGGCGGCGCGGCCGGCGGCTGCACTCGCGTCGGACGGACGCGTCCCCGCCGGCCACACGCGCCGTTCTTTGATGCCCGTCATCAGTTCAAGGCGGCCAAAGGGCAGCCGCAACCGCTCATACAAGGGACGCAGACGCTCTTCGATCTCGGTGGTCGTCAACACCGCGTCCGGCAGCGCGACGGCGAGGGATTCAAGGCAGGTATGGGAAAATTGCATACGGGCGGACGCGGCGGTCATGACGCCGGATTCGCCGGCCGGTCGGGCCTCATCGCGAGGCGGACGATCTCCTTGTCGTAGAAATTTGAACCCAGCCCGGCATCCACCACGAGCGTGGCGCCGTTCAAGCCGCTGCTGCGCTCGCTGAGCAGGAACAGCGCGGCGTCCGCCACCTCCTGCGTCGACAGGTTGCGGCGACGGAAGGTCAGTTTCTCGGTGTAGAGATAGCTCTCGAGGTACCCGGGTATGCCGGCGGATGCGCTGGTCTTGAGCGGTCCCGCCCCCACCACATTGAAACGGACCTCCGTATCGGCGCTGAACGACTTCGCAAGGAACCGCGCGGCTGACTCCAGAGCCGCCTTGATCGGCCCCATGTAGCCGTAATTGTCGGGCGTGACGGTAAGCGAGGAGATGCCGATCGTGACCACTGACGCCTGGCGGGCCAGGTGCGGCTTGAACGCGCGCGCAAGCTCCACGAGCGAAAACGCCGAGATAGCGGTGGCCTGCAGGAAGTCCTTCCGGCGGGTCTCGTGGAACGGCTTGAAGCCTTCGGAGTAATTGGCGAAGGCGATCGAGTGCACAATGCCGTGCAGCGGCGCCAGCCCGGCCAAAGCGACCTCGCGCGCGAGGTTCTCGACCGCCCCCTCCTGCTCCACATCGCAGACGAACACCGGTTTGCCGGCGAGCTGGGCCTCCAGCGATTTGCGCCGGGCCTCCGACCGCACGCTGTAAACGACGCGGGCCCCCTGCTCTTCCAGCGACCGGGCGATGTGCCAGGCCACGCTCTTGCGGTTGGCGACGCCGAGGATCAGGAAGGTCTTGCCGCCGAGTTGGAGAAAGTCCGCCACAGTGACTCCGTCGGGTTACGAGGTGACCTGGCCTTCAGGCGCCTTCCAGGCTACGGAGAAGTCCACGCTCAACACCCGGGTACCGTCCGCCTTTTTGATGGCTCCGCTCATCATGGTGAAACCGCCCATGGCTTCCTTTTTCTTCACGTCGATGACGATCTCGTCGCCAGGGTAGACGGGGTTGCGAAAACGTACGTCGGAGATCTTTGCCAGCAGCGGTACGCCTTCCCCGGGCTTGGCACCAGCCGCGCGGGCCTGGCGGGCGAGAAACAGGGCTCCGGTCTGAAAAACCGCTTCGCACAACAGCACGCCCGGCGTGATCGGGGCGCCGGGATAATGGCCCCGATAGAAGTCCTCCTCCGCCCGCCACGTCCGCCTGGCCTGCAAACCGTCGGCGGTTTCCGCCACGATCGCATCGACGAAGAGGAATGGCGGACGATGGGGGATCAGCTCGGTGACGGCGTCAGTCATGGGAGGGCCAACGAGAAGCCACCGTCCCGCGCCGTGCAAGTGCGGAAAATGTGCTGGCCGGGATGGGTGGCCAGACTACCGTCACGCCACCTCCCGTCCGGTCCGGCACCGCCCCGGCCGGCCGCCACAACCCCGGCGGTTTTCGCCCATGAGAACGTGCCTCCTCGTCGTTGCCCTCCTCTCCGTCCTGTTGCGCGCCTCGGCCGCGCAGGCCGTTCACGCCTTCGTCAACGTCACCGTGTTGCCGATGGACACCGAGCGCCGACTGCCCGACCACACGGTGATTGTCCGTGACGGCCGGATTGACGTCGTCGGGCCGTCGTCCGCCGTCACCGTCCCGGCCGATGCGGTGCGTATTGATGGCCGCGGCAAATTCTTGCTGCCCGGCCTGGGCGAAATGCACGGACACAATCCGCCCCCGGGCTCTTCGCCCGAGTACATCGCCGACACCTATTTCCTCTTTGTGGCCAACGGCGTCACGACGGTGCGAAGCATGCTGGGCTGGCCCGGCCAGCTCGAACTGCGCGAACAGGTACGCCGCGGCGACTTGCTTGGCCCGACGTTGCACCTCGCCGGTCCGAGTTTCAGCGGACAGAGCACGCCCTCACCTGCCGCGGCGGAGCAGCGTGTGCGGACGCAGAAGGCAGAAGGCTGGGACCTGCTCAAGGTGCATCCGGGAGTGCGCCGGGACAGCTACGATGCCATGGTGCGGACCGCCAAGGCCGAGGGCATCGCGTTCGCCGGGCACATTCCCGCCGACGTCGGATTGCTGCACGCGATTGAAAGCGGCCAGGAGACCGTTGATCACCTCGACGGGTACATCGAGCTGCTCCAAGGCGACCGGGGGCCGCTCGACGCCGCGGCGCTCGCCGATGTGGTCCGACGCACCCGGGAAGCCGGGGTGGCGGTGGTGCCCACAATGGTGCTCTGGGAAACCATCATCGGTTCGGCGTCGCTGCCGGACATGTTGGCGTATCCGGAGCTGCGTTACATGCCTGCCGCCGAAGTGGAGCGGTGGAAAACCGGGTACGAACGTCGCATCGGTGCAGCGGGTTTCGACGCGGCGCGCGCCCGGCGGATTGCCGCCAACCGCACCGTGCTGCTGCGTGCGCTCCATGAAGGCGGGGTCAAGATCCTGTTCGGCACCGACGCTCCTCAGCAATTCAGCGTGCCCGGCTTTTCGATTCACCACGAGTTCATCGCCATGCGCGCGGCGGGTATGACACCGTATCAAATCCTCCACAGTGCAACCAAAGCGGTGGGCGACTATCTACGTGGCGGCGAGCCGTTCGGCACGGTGACCGTGGGAGCGCGCGCCGACCTGCTGCTGATCGAGGGCGATCCGTTCACGGATCTGGCCCACCTGACCCGTCGCAGCGGGGTGATGGTGCGAGGCCGGTGGCTGCCGGAAGACGAAATCCAACGGGGCCTCGCTGCGATCGCCGCGCGCAACGCCCGCTGATCAGCGCACCGCTGCGGCCAGCACGGCGAGTTCCCGGTCCAGCTGCCGGCCCGGCTCGACCGCCAGCGTGGCGCGGGCGCGGGCAACGGCCTGCTCCGCTTCCGGACGGTGGCCGTTTCTCAGCAGGTGCTCCACGAAGGGCTTCACCACCCGGTCGAAAAACTCCATGCGCGCGCCCTGACCATATTGCTCGAGATTCAGCTGATAGACACGCATCTGCTCCGCCAGCGGCTGCGTGGCCATGGCGCGGGTGAGCGCTTCGGCCGCCTGGGCCACGCTGAGATCGGTGCGCGCGCCCTGGTTCTTGCGGGCAATGAGGCGTTCCTCCTGCTCCGCCGCACTGACCTTGCCCTGCTCGCGCAAAGCGGCCGCGACGCGCCGCAGAAACGCGGCGTTGAGATCCGGGTACCGTTGGAAGGCCAGCGCCGCCTCGCGCAGCAGACCCTCACGTGCGCGCGGCTCGTCGCCCGCGGCGGCATGCAGCCCAAGGAGAAGTTCCCAGGCCTCGAGGTTGCGACGCTCGTAGTTGACCGCGCGGCGCGCCGCACGCACCGCCTCGTCCAGGCGTCCGTCGCGGCGATGTTCCTCGGCGAACCACTGTTGCAGCCGGCTCTGACGGTAGGCCGGCAACCGCCGAAAGCCCTCGGCGAGGAACGAAATCTCATGATCGGTGATGTCACGCCAGGTTTGGGGATCGAAGGCCAGTCCCGCCACGTACCGTTGTTCGGCATGCCGTCCCGCATCCATCTGCCACTGCTCGCCCGTGCCGAGGTATCCGAACCACGCGTGCCGGCCGTCGAGTCCCACCCCGCGGAACACGAGCGTCGGCACCCCTCGGGCCTTTCCGGCCTGGGCTGCGAAGTAGGCTTGATCCACGCAGATCCCGCCTTGCTGCAGGATGGCAGGCAGGCTGTACCTGCCGCCGGGCCACGCCACGACGTTGGCTTGAACCCGATCCTGGCGGTATTTGACCGCATCATACGTCTCGGCCAGGCGCGTCAGCGGGAAGCGCACCGATTGGCGGGCCCAGTCGAGTTCCGCAAAGGGCGCCGGACTGTCGACGAGGAACTTGAGTTCGCCGGCGGACAGACGCTGCAACCGGTGCAGGCCCTGGCCGCGCTCATCTCCGGCGGCCCAATAGTTGAACGCGTCAAGCGCCGCCGGAAGCCGGCGAGGCAGGGAACCGTCCCCCACCTGGGCATGCGGCCATTGCGGAGGAGGTGGCACGTCGTAGACGACCGCGATGGCGAGAGCGAGTGAGGCGTAGCGTTCGAAGCGTTTCGGATCGGCGCGATGGAGGGTGTCCAGAACTCCGAGCACCGCCGGCGGATAATCCAGCGGCGAAATCAGCCCGAAGAACGCCCGGGAAAACTCACGCTCGCCGAACAACCACGCGCCGAGTTCGGCGCTTACGAGGGCGCTCATCGCGGCGTCCGGCGGATGGTACTCGCGGGCCATGTTCGGATGGGCGGCCTTGGCCGCGTTCATCGCATCGATCCATTGATCGACGGCGACCCGCTGCGGGGTGCCCAACAACCGGGCCCAGCGCGCCACCAGCAACCACGCCTCGGCGGGGTCCGAACGGCCGGCCGACTGCGCCGCGAAGGCCGCCGCGCGGGCCCCCTGCTCTACGGCGACCCAGCCACCGGTCTCCGCCACCGCCGGAATCTCGGCCAGACGTGCCGGGGTCGGTACGGCCAGGGCTTCGGACTCCGGGAACGTCCAGGGCTCGGCCCGTCCCGCCGCCACACCGATTACCAAGACGATCCACGCGCACGCCCGCATGAGTTGATTCAAAAGGATGGGCCGGTCCTGGCAATGCTCCGCTGCCGCAGTCAGCGGCGTCCAGCGCCGCGTCGTTTCGCCGGCTTCGACGCCATCCGGGCCTGTTTGCTGAAATCCCCCGACCGCAGGGCCGCGATCTGATCCCGCAGCAGGGCGGCCCGCTCGAACTCAAGCCGCGCCGAGGCTTCGGTCATTTCCACCTCGAGTTCCGCGATCACCGCCGCGACCTCGTCCGCTCCGCCTTCGGCGACGGCCATCTCCGTTTCCTTCACCCCGGAACCGTCGTACACGTGGAGACTCGCCTGGGCCGGACGTTGCACGCTGCGCGGGGTGATGCCGTGCGCGCGGTTGTAGGCGAGCTGTTTCTCCCGCCGGTAGCGGACCACCTCGATCGTGCGCTTGATCGAATCCGTCTGCTGGTCGGCGTAGAAAATGACGCGTCCCCGCTCATGGCGCGCCGCCCGGCCCGACGTCTGGACCAGGCTGGTCTCGCTGCGGAGGAAGCCTTCCTTGTCGGCATCAAGGATCGCCACGAGGGCCACCTCCGGGAGATCGAGGCCTTCGCGCAGAAGGTTGATGCCGATCAACACGTCAAAATTGCCCAGCCGGAGGTTGCGCAGGATCTCCACCCGTTCGATTGCATCGATGTCCGAGTGAAGGTACTCGACCCGGATCTTTGCCTCCCGCAGGTACGCGGTGAGGTCCTCCGACAATCGTTTGGTTAAGGTCGTGACCAGCACCCGTTCGCCCTGCTCGACCGCCTTGCGGATTTCGCCAATCAGGTCCTCCACCTGGCCCTTGGTCGGACGAAGCGTGATCTCAGGGTCGAGCAATCCGGTGGGACGAATCAGCTGTTCGGCGACGACGATCGAGCGTTCCAGTTCATAGGACGCGGGCGTGGCCGAGACGTAGAGCGTCTGGCCGGTGATCGATGTGAATTCCTCAAAACTTTGCGGCCGGTTATCCAAGGCCGACGGCAGGCGGAATCCGTGGTCGACGAGGTTCTGTTTGCGCGCCCGGTCACCGTTGTACATCGCACCGATCTGCGGCACGGTCGCGTGGCTCTCGTCGATGAAGAGAAGGAAATCCTTCGGAAAAAAGTCGATCAGGCAGGTCGGGCGCTGCCCGGGCTCGCGACCCGACAGGTGCAGGGAGTAGTTCTCGATGCCGTTGCAGAAGCCCATTTCCTGCAGCATCTCGAGGTCGTAATTGGTGCGCATGCGGATGCGCTGCGCCTCCAGGTACATGCCCTTGGCCTCAAACCAGGCCACGCGTTCGTCCAACTCGGCCTTGATGCGGGTCACGGCCGAATCGAGCTTGCCCTTGGTCGTTATATATTGATTGGCCGGATACAGATCGAAGCGGTCGAGGCTGCGCAGCACCGAGCCGGTGAGCGGATCGAATTCGCTCAGGGCTTCGACTTCGTCACCCCAGAGCTCGACCCGCAGCGCCTGTTCGCTGTACGCGGGCATGATGTCGACCACATCGCCGCGCACGCGGAAGCGGCCCCGCTTGAGTTCGTAGTCATTTCGCTCGTAAAGGTTGTCCACCAGGCGCTCCAGCAGCCGACCGCGTCCGATTGTCTCGCCGCGGCGCAGCGGAATGCGCAGGTCGACAAAGTCCTCGGGCGACCCGAGGCCGTAGATGCACGAAACGGAGGCCACAACGATGACGTCGCGGCGCGATACGAGCGAGCTTGTGGCCGCAATGCGCAGGCGCTCGATCTCCTCGTTGATCGACGAGTCCTTCTCGATGTAGGTGTCGCTCGACGCGATGTACGCCTCGGGCTGGTAGTAGTCGTAGTAGCTGACGAAGTACTCGACGGCGTTCTCGGGAAAGAAGTTCTTGAACTCCGAGTACAGCTGCGCGGCGAGCGTCTTGTTGTGGGAGATGATGAGGGTCGGTCGCTCGAGCCGGGCGATCAGATTGGCCATGGTGAACGTCTTGCCCGAGCCCGTGACCCCCAACAGGGTCTGGTGTTTGTGGCCGGCGCGAAACGACGCCTCCAAGGCGGCGATTGCCTGGGGCTGGTCGCCGGTGGGTTGATAGTCTGCGTTTAACGTGAAGAGCCCGGCCATGGCGCACTCAACCCCAGGTCGGCCGGATCGGCAATGGCGGACTCGTTTCGGCCGACCGCCAGGTCAGCCGTCCTTCGTGTCAGAGGCCGAAGACCTTCATCAGGCCGTTCCACAAGGAAGCCCAGAACTTGCCCGCCGCGGTGGCTTGGCCGGGGCCGGCCGTCTCCTGCACCAGAAAAAGACCGTAGCCGGCGAAGAGGTCGTCGAACAAGGGGTTCATGTCGCGGTAGTAACCCCAGAAGGTTTCCGCGCGCACCGGCCGATAATCGAGGCTGGGGGTGAAGCCGATCGTCGCCGCGGTGTTGGTTCGGCGCGCGCGCGGGCGGGCTCCGTCCTTGTCGACCAGGCGTTCGGCCCGCACGCCGCGGATGCCCGTCACCAGCAACCGGCAGGGACCGACGAACTCAAAGAAGCGGAATTGGAGCGTGAGCCACGCCTGCCACCGGAAAAGCTGCCAGCGGCGGCGGATCACGAGGCGCTGGCCTGGAGGGGTGATCACACCGGCCAGAAAACTGGGACGCAGGATCAGCGAGGTTCCTTCCGGCAGGCTGATGAGCGCCAGCTCGGCATGCGGATCGTCGGAATTGGAGAACGTGACCCGGCGTTCGCTCCCTGCGGTCACGTTGCGCATCTCCACGAGTTCCGAAAGGCCGCAGGCGAGGCTCGTGAATGGGATGCGCCAGTCGAGCAGGAATCGGGTTTTGCGCGCGAGCCCCTCGTCGCTCGCCTGCAGGTACTTTTCCCGCACGTGCAGGATCTCGCCCGGCCAGAGCGCGGCGTCGATCGAGACGTGACTCGGGGTGACATCCGGAAGCGCGACGATCGAATCGGCCAGACGGATCGGCCGGCTCCGGGCGAGCAGCGGGCCGAGGCCGTAGTACATCAGCAGCTTCCACAGACTGGGTCCGAAGAAATAGAGTACCAGCGCAACGATCACATAGACCCCGGCTTTCTCCCAGGCGAGGCGCAGGTAGTGCTCGGCGCGGGTCTGGGTTTGCTCCGCCTGCGCCAGGTCGGCCTCGGCGCGGGCGAGCGACAGGGCCATGCCTTCCTTCTCCCAGCTGGCGTGGGTGAGCGTGCGTTGAAGCTCGGCGATCTTGCCGGCGAGGGAACCCTGCAATCGCTGCATGTTCGCGATCTGTTCGGCGTTTGCCCGTTGCTGCTCCGGGTTGCCCACCAGACGGTCCCACCAACTCTCCAACGACCGCAACGTCTCGATCACGCGATTCGCCTGCTGCACTTTGCGCTCCTGTTCGGCCAGTTCGGCCTGCAGCGCTTCGATCCGCTTCACTGCTTCGGCCTGCAGGGCGGCCAGGGTGTCCCGCTGGGCGCGCAACGCTTCGACCCGCTCGCTCCGGCGGGTGTCGAAATCGACCGTGTCCTTCAGGAACAGCCACACCCCGATCGCCACCAGTCCGAGCACGGCGATGAGCACTCCGACGGAGACCTTCTGGAGCAGCCAAGCGCCGACACGATAAAGCAACGAATACATCCGGGCGCAGTGTGTTACGGAATCCGGGGCGATTTCAACGCCCTTGCGCCGTCGCCGGGGATTTCGCGGGATCTTGCCGTTTGCGTTCCGGGTCGGTGGCCGTACCGTCCGCCCAGCCCCGAACGCCATGTCGAAAGTCATCGTCTCCTCGCTCTACCACTCGGATGTTTTCATCATGGCCTGCCGCCAATTCGATCAGGCGGCGGATGCCATCAACCTGCCCGAGGCCATCCGCGACCGGACGAAGTACCCGCGCCGATGCCTCGCCGTCGCACTGCCGATCCAGCGTGACGACGGCAGCGTGACCGTCTTCGAAGGCTATCGTGTGCAGCACAACCTGTCGACGGGTCCGGCCAAGGGCGGGATCCGGTTTTCGCCGCACGTGACCATCGGCGAGGTCGCCGCCCTGGCGATGTGGATGAGTTGGAAGTGTTCCCTCGTCGGCCTGCCCTACGGCGGGGCCAAGGGCGGTGTGATCGTCGATCCCACCCGCCTGTCGGCCCGCGAGCTCGAACGGCTTGCCCGTCGCTACATGCAGGAAATCATCCCGTTCATCGGTCCCGAGGTGGACATCCCTGCGCCGGACTTGGGGACGAACGAGAAGATGATGGGCTGGATGATGGACACCTATTCGAATCACATCGGTCATCACGTTCCCGCGGTGATCACCGGCAAGCCCCTGTCCCTCGGCGGATCGCAGGGACGTCGGGAGGCGACAGGCGCCGGGGTTGCCCATTTGGTCAACCTGTACCTGCGCGACCTGAAGATTCCCATCGCCGAGGCGACCGTGGCCATCCAGGGCTTCGGCAACGTCGGTGGCGAAGCCGCATTGGCGCTGGAGGCCCTGGGAGCGCGCATCATCGCCATCTCCGACTACACGACGGGCATCTTCAATCCCAAGGGTGTCAACGTGCGCAAGGCGCTCGCCTGCATCCAGTCCGGCCTCACCTTGAAGGGGTTCGACGGCGGCGACGAGATCAGCAATGCCGACCTGCTCACCCTGCCCTGCACCGTACTCGTCCCGGCCGCGCTCGAGCGGGTGATCACCGCGGAGAATGCGCCGCAGCTGCGCTGCCGGGTGTTGGCTGAAGCCGCCAACGGACCGACCACCAACGAGGCCGACCGGATCATTGAGCAGCGCGGGGACATCGAGGTGATTCCCGACGTCCTCTGCAATGCCGGCGGCGTAATCGTGTCCTACTTCGAGTGGCTGCAGAACCGGCAGCATTACTACTGGAGCCGCGAAGAGGTGCTGCGGCGCCTGCATGAGATCCTGGAGCGGGCCAAGGAGTCGGTCGATTACCAGAAGCGCAAATTCGGCTTCAGCCGACGCCTGGCCGCGCTGACCCTCGGTATCCAGCGCGTTGCCGACGCGAAGCAGAGCCGCGGGCTCTTTCCCTGACGGCGCCTACGCCTGACGATCCCGGGTGGTATCGCTCGCCGTCGCTGCACAACGGGCGAGGTTTCGCTCGTAGGCGATTCGGGCCAACAGGTGTCCCGCGACCGGCAGGGTCACAAATTGGAAAAAGATCGCCGCCACGATCTTCAGCCCGGACACCTCCGTGCCTGGGTCAAGCCAGAGGCCGAAGAGCAGCACCATCAGCCCAAGCGTCAGGCCTTTCCCTAGCGCGTGGGCGCGGCAGTAGAGGTCGGGAAACCGTATCAGTCCGACGAGCGCCACCAGGATAATCACGGTTCCCAGCAGCATCACGACCACAGAAAGATGGGCGGCGAACTCACTCATCGTCATCGTCAGGGTTGGGTTGATCGGAGGAAAAACTCCGCTGCAGGAAGAACACAAACGCAACGGTGCCGAAGAAGCCGAGCGACGACACGATCAGGATGAGCTCCACGTAGAAGTCCGTCTGCCACCATCGGGACAGCAGCACGGTGAAACCCACGGCACAGAGGACGATGGCATCGAACGCGAGGATGCGGTCCACCACACTCGGACCGCGCGCCATGCGCACGAAGCCCAGCAGGAGCGCGAGCCCCAGCAGCACAAACGCAAGGATGAGGAGGGTCTCGGTCATCGGGTGAAGGCGAGGATGCCCCGCCGCAGACTGTCGTCGATCGAGCGCCGCACCGCTTCCGCGTCCGGACAATCGAGCACGTGCAGCTTGAGCCGTGAGAAATCCGGCGCGATGTCGACGGTGTTGGTGCCCGGCGTGAGGCTGATGCAGTGCGAGAGCAGGAGAATCTCCGCGCGGCTCAGATCGGAAACATCGTAATCGATGAAGGCCGGGCGCAGGCGGGACACGGGGACAAAGAGAATAGTCCGGATCAGGTCCCAGCACGAGGTGGCGAACGCGCAGGCAAAGACCCAGGTGAAACGTACGCCAGCCAGCATCCGGCGCACGTAGACCTGGCTTCCCAGGACGGGCTGGAACAAGGCGAGCAGGGCAAATCCCAGCACAAAGCCAAAGGCGAAGTGGCGCAACGACGGGGCGGTTTGGAGGAGCAGCCAGATGACAGCGACCAGCAGGTTGAGCAGCAGCGATTTCATGACCCGGAGCCTCCCAACAGGAACTGAATGTAGGCGGTACGGTCGAGCAGCTGACGCGCCGCCTCGTGGGCGATCTGAAGGAAATATTCGGCGCCCACGCCGATCGCCAGTGACAGGGCGGTCATGACCCCCGCCACGACGGTCATGCCCCGCCAGCGCCGGTCGCCAAGGTGCACGTCTTCCTTCGCTGCCGCCGTGCCCCAGAACGCACCGTTCCAGATCTTCAGCATGCTGAACAGGGTGAGCACGCCGGCCACGAGCGCGCAGGTCACGAGGATCCACTCTTCCTGACGAATTCCCTCCACGATGATCATGTACTTGCCCCAGAAGCCGCTCAGGGGCGGGATGCCGGCCAGGGACAGCGCCTGCAGGAGGAAGACGATGCCGAGGACGGGCGTCAGCAGCCAAAGCCGGCCGGTGCGGCTGAGGTCGTCGGTGCGGTTCAGCACGAAGACGGCGCCGCCGACCATGAAGAGCGTGCTCTTCACGATGATGTGATGAATCACGTAGAAGATCGCGGCCGCGATCGCGTACGGCGTGAAGAGGCCGATCGCCAGCACCATGTAGCCGATCTGGCTGAGAATGTGGAACGAAAGGATGCCGCGCACAAAATTGCGCGAGACCGCGCCAAGCACACCGAAGATCATCGTCGCCGCCGCGAGCCACGCGAGCAGCAGGTGCAGGACCGGCAGATCGGGCGGGAGCACTTGGCCAAAGACCCGGAGAAGCACATAAACGCCCACCTTGGTCAGCATGCCCGCATAAAGGGCCGCCACCGGACTCGGCAGCGTGGGGTAGCTGTTGGGGAGCCAATAGAACAGCGGAAACAGTCCGGCCTTCATCCCGAACACCAGCATCAGCAGCAGGGCAAAGATGGTGAGCTGCGGGGTGCCGACCATGGCGTCCGCGCGCACCGCAATCTGGGCAAAGTTGAGCGTGCCAAACAGCCCGTAGGCCATGCCGGCAGCGACGAGGAAAAACGTGCTGCCGATCAGGTTCATAGCCAGATACGGAAACGCCTGCTTGATGTCCCAATCATCCGCCTCGAGGGTCATCAGCGCGTACGACGAGATCAGCATGACCTCGAACGCGACGAACAGGTTGAATAGGTCCGCGGTGCAAAACGCCAGGTTGATACCTGTGACGAGGAACTGCACCAGCGGCAGCCGGAGCGGATGTTCATCCGCGACGGGCAGCTCCGCGTAACCGTAGACGATGGACGCCAGCGCCGTCACGGCGCCTAGCACCAGCATCACTCCGGCCAACGCGTCGAAGACCAGCACGATGCCATACGGGGCCAGCCAGCCGCCCAACGCCAGCACGGCCGGGGCGCCGGTCTCCAGCGCCGCAGCCGTCAGGACGAGGGCGATGGCCAGCTGGGCCGTGGCCGAAAGCGCCACGATCCAACGCCGCATCCGGCTCGGAGATCCGAGAAGCAGGACGAAGACTGCCGTGAGCAGCGGGAGCACCACCGGGGCGGCCAAGACAGCGGCGTTCATGGCGACTCCTCCTTTGGCGGCACCCGGTTGGGATCGAACAACTCCCGCGCATTCGCCGTCCGCTGATCAAGGAACGTGCGGTAGAGCAACACGACCAGATAGGCGATCACACCGAACCCGATGACGATCGCAGTGAGGATCAATGCCTGCGGCAAGGGGTCGACGTAGGGCGCGTCACCTTTGACCACGGGCGCCGACTTACCTTCCGGACGGCCCGACATCGCCAGAATGAACAGATTGGCGGCGTTCGACAGCAGGATGAATCCGAACAGGATGCGGACGAAGCTCGCCTGCAGGATCAGGTAGCACGCGATGCCGAAGAGCAGCCCGACAAGAATGGCGGTTTCCCACATCATGAGGAACCCTCCTCCCCGGACGGGTTTCGTCGAACCCGCCGGCCTTGGGATTCGACCGGCGTTTCGAGGGCAGCCGCATAACGCCGCCATTCGTGCCGCTCCAACGCGGTCAAACCGGAGATGGAACGCGCCAGCACGAAGATCATTTTGGCCGTGGTCCCGACCACCACGAGAAAGATGCCGATGTCGAACAGCAGCGGCGTTCCCACCTCAAGTGACCCCAGCACGGGCACGTCTTTCAGCTTGAGGTGATAGTGCTTGAGCAAGGCATCGCCGGCGAACAGCGGCAGCACGGCCGTGGCGATCGCGAGCAGCAATCCGACAGCCGCGATCCGCGTCGGGTCGACCCGCAGAATCTGCTGGGTGCGTTCCACCCCGAAGGCGAGGCTGAGCAAAATGAGGGAAAGCGCGGAGCCGAGCCCCCCGATGAATCCGCCGCCGGGCAGATTGTGTCCGCGCAGCAAAAGATACACCGCGAACACGTTGATCACGAAGAACAGGAACGACCCGACGGCCCGAAAGATGAAGGAATCGCCGATCTTCATGATTTCTCCTTTCGGCTGCTGCGGCGGCCGAGGCCATATCCGGCCGGTCCCATCGGCCCGGAGGCGTACTCCTCGGCGGAGCGCCGGTAACGCATCACCAGACCGAGCGCTCCGAGGCAGGCGATCACGAGGACGGAGGCTTCCAGCAACGTGTCGAAACCGCGGAAATCGACGAGGATCGTGTTGACCGCATTCGTGCCGTAGGCGAGCGGCACCGTGTTCTCGAGATAATAAGCTCCGGCCGGCGCCTCGTGGCGGTGCTTCATGGCCATGAGCGTGGCCAGCAGCGTGAAGGCGCCCAGGCCCACGGAGACGACGATGTTGACGACCTGGCGCGAAACGGAAAACGAGCGACTCTCTTCGCTGCGTTCGGACGCACGGGGAAACCGCGCCAGGAGCAACAACACGAGAAGAAGGGTCGCCGATTCCACCAGGATCTGCGTCATCGCGAGGTCGGGCGCCCGGTACAACACGTAGTAGAAGGTGACCAGAAAGCCGATGATCGAGACGGCAATCAGCTGGGCGGCCCAGCGGCGGAAACCGAGGATCATCACCGCTGCGACGCCGATCAGCGCCACCACAAAGGAGCGCAACGCATCGAAGTCGCCCAGTGCGGGCAGGCCCGGCCACAGCGCCTCCCGGTTCACCCACCACGCAGAGCCGAGCACGATCAACATGAAGGCGAACACGCAGCCCAGGTAGTCAAACGCATGATCAAAGCGCAGGATGCGCCCCAGTCCCTTGGCCAGCTTCGGCAATGCTGCCACCATCTGCTCAAAGGCGTGATCGAGCCGTGCGAGGCGCGGGATCTCTGCCCAGCGCCAGCTGGTGGACTGGCCCAAGGCGAAAACACCGAGACCTGCCACGACGATGCCGAGGCTGAGGAGCAACTCCTTGGTCACGCCGTGCCACAGGGAAAACGCCAGGGCCTCCGGGTGGTGCAAGCCCGTGGTGGAAAGTGCGGACAGCCAGTCGCCGAGCACGCCCGGAAACACCCCAAAGCCGAAACACCCGGCAGCCAGCACGAGCGGCGAGAGCTGCAACGCCAGGCTGGGCGCATGGAAATGCTCCCGTACCGCCGAGGTTTCACGCCCACCAAAGACGCCCCAGACGAGGCGGGCGGAAAACGCGACCTTGAGAACCGAAGCGAGCACCACCGTTGCCAGCGGGTACAAATTCAGGAAGTCGCCACCAGCCCAATACTCGAACTTCGCCTTCAACATGTACTCCTTGCTGATGAAGCCGAGCGTACCGGGCAGGCCGGCCATCGATGCGGCCGCGATTGCGGCGATCCCGGCGAGGAGCGGCAGACGGTGCCGGAGACCGCCCAGCTTCCGGATGTCGCGCACCCCGGTGGAGTGATCGACGATCCCAACCACCATGAAGAGGCAGCCCTTGTAGAGGACGTGACTGGTGATGTGCAGCAGGTCGCCCTGCACGCCGAGCGGCGAGCCCATGCCATAGAAGCCGATCAGGAAGCCCAGTTGGCTGACGGTCGAAAACGCGAGGATGGCCTTCAGATCGGTCGACAGCAGGGCAAGCAGCGCACCGAGGAGCATGGTGCCGAAGCTGACGTACACCAAGAGCGGAGCCCAGTGATCGGATGCGTTGAAGATCGGAAAGATCCGGGCCACCAAGAAGACGCCCAGCTTCACCATCGTCGCGGAGTGCAGGTAGGCGCTCACCGGCGTCGGTGCCGCCATGGCATTCGGCAACCAAAAGTGGAAGGGGAACTGGGCGGACTTGCCGAAGGCCCCGATCGCGATCAGCACGAAAGCCAGCCCCACGGTGCCGGTGGGCGCGGCCTTGAGGCCGCCATCGAGCAGCGCCGCGAGTTCGTACGTGCCGGCGGCCTCGCCGAGCAGCACGACACCGGCGAGCATGGCCAGCCCGGTCGAGCCCGTGACGAGCAGGGCCATACGGGCCCCATCTCGCGACTCCCCTTTGTCGTGAAGAAAACCGATCAGCAGGAACGACGCGATGCCGGTGAGTTCCCAGTAGACGAACAGGAGCAGAAGGTTGCCGGAGAAGACCGTGCCGAGCATCGCCCCCATGAAGAGGAGCAGGTAACTATAAAATCGGGCATGATGGCTCGCGTGATCATCGAGGTAGTGGGTCGAGTAGAAGACCACGAGCACGCCGACCCCGCTTACCACCAGGCCGAAGAAGAGCGACAGCCCGTCGACCACAAACATCAGATTCAGACCCAGCGAGGGCACCCAGGTCCATTCGATCACCGTCCGCTCCCCTGCCCCCAAGGCCAGGTTGAGCAACAAGGCAAAGGACACCGCCGGGGCCACCAAGGCGAGCCAGCCGATGCGGGCATGTAGTGCCTTCCCGGCTACGGCGACGAACGGCAGCAGCAGGAAGGGGGCAAACAGGGCGATGAACAGCTGGCTCGGCATGAACGCCTTGGGCAGGCCCAAGGCGCTGTCACCTTTTGATCCGAGCAAATGCTGTCAACTTGAACCGGCCGGTTTTCGTCCGAATTCGGACGATTGCCCCCCGTTCAAGGCAGGAGCATGAACGCGAGACCCATGATGATCGTGGGAATCAACGCACCGACGAACAGTTTTCCGGGGGACACGCCCTCCTTGAAACAGGGTGCCAGGATGGACTGGCCGGCAGGATTGGGCGCGTTCGCGATGACGGTCAGTCCGCCGCCCGTCACCGCGCCGGCCACCACCGCGTACTTCATCTCATCGGTGAACGACGGTACGAGAGACGCCAGGTAGGTGATGGCCGCATTATCGTTGAACGCCGTCAGCACGACGGAGCTGAGCATGAGCGGCATGGCATCGAGGCTGCCCAGCACCGGCGCGATCCACCATTGCTGGAGCGTTCCGTGCAAGACCAGACCGGCGAGAAAGAAGCCCACGAGGATGGGACCGCGGAACTGGATCGGGGACTGGAACTGAGTCGTCGCCTGCGTGAAGGCGAGGAAGATCAGAAAGCCGCCGATGTAGAGCGCGGTGTAGTGAGCAGTGAATACAGTCCAAGCCAGGGCGAGCAGATGTGCGGCGGTAACCCAGTGCGGGATACGCATGCGATGGTCGTCGACCGGGGCACCGAAGACCATGGCCTCTCCGGAGGGCCTGCGCTGGTAGGCCAGCGAGGCGAATTCGGCCTTGAAGAACCGGAAGTAGATCAGATTGGCGACCACGATGCCGGCGACGGCTTTCCAGCCGAAATGGGACGCCATGAAGGCGAGATCCCAACCCCAGGTACCCGCGACCATCAGGACCGGCGGAGCGGCGAAATGCGTCAAGGTACCTCCGACCGAGACATTCACGAACAGCAGGCCAAGGGTGGCGTACTTCAGGCGCTCGCTTGGCTTGTAGCGGTAGAAATTCTCCAAGAGCAGAAGAGCCGAGATCGTCATGGCGGCCGGCTCGGTGATGAACGACCCAAGAATCGGGCCCAGAGTGAGGATGGAAAGCCACCAAGCCGCCGGGGTTGCCCCGCCGATCTGGGCCACCTTGGCCATCGCATTCTCGGCAAATCGCAGCACCGGACGGCTCGCGGCGATGGCCATGATGATGACGACAAAGACCGGCTCCGTATACTTCACGCCGTTGTTCACATACTGCTCGGCCGTGTGCCAGTCCTCAGAAACCGTGATGGCGACCAGCAGAGGGATCACCCAAATGCCGAAGACTGCCTCCACTTCCCCGAAGAAGTGCAGGACCTTGCCCCAGAAGCTCACCTCGTCGGGCTCGCCGTCGTTGTTCGTGTCGACGTAGCGGCCTTCCTTGCGCAGCCGCTCGGCGTGGCGGTGCTCAATCTCATGCGCCCAATGGCGGAACTTGGCGGTCAAGAAGGTATGCAGCACCGCCATGATGAACATGACGGTGGCCACCAGATTGAACGGCTCGACCTCCACCCGGTGCTTCAGGACTTCCCACAAGGTGTCCCCGGCCTCATCCGCCACGTAGGTTTCGATCGGAACCGGGAAGGGATCTCCCTCTTCCCCGTCTTTGGGCGCCGCCGCGTGGGCGGCGAACGCAAACCAGCAAAGCGACACCAACAGAAGCGCGGCACGTTTCATGCAGGAAGCAGGCGGGGGAGATCCGAGAGGGAGAGAATGAAGTGATGGGCTTGGCCCCGGACCTTCTCGCGTGCCACATAACGCCCGAAGCCGACAAACAGGTCAACCACCGGCTTGGTCTCAAGGTCGCTGACGCCGTCGCCCACCATGACGATCCGCTCTGGGGAGAGTTCACGGCGCAGGCGTTGGACGATCTCCGGCTTCCCGCCCGACCGCGTGGTCGGGTAATCCGTGTCGTAGCCACGATAGGCGCCGTCGCCGTCGAAGAACAAATCCACGGCCTCCACCCGCTCCACCCCGAGGTGGTCCGCCAATGGCCGGATGGCCTGCCTGAACCCGCCGCTCACGATCACCGGCGTCCAACCCAGCGCCCGCGCGGCGCGAAGGGTTTGCTCTGCGGTGGGTTCGATTGTCTCGATGTACTTGCGCCCGACCGCGGCGACATCCGCCTGGCTGGGCCGGATGATCTCCAGGCGCCGGCCGAATACGGCCTCGACGGGAATCTTCCCGTTCATGGCGTCGTTGGTCATGGCCTCGACCTCGGCGAACACCGCGGCGCCGCGGACGCGGCCCAGTTCATCGATGCCTTCGATGGCGCTTAGCGTGCTGTCGCAGTCAAAGAGGAGAAGTCGGGTCGACACGGGGGCGACGGAAGCGGTCCCGGGGGAGGACGCGCAACAAAAAAGCCCTCCCGGCTGGGAGGGCTTTAAAACGTTGCGGACGCCAAGGCTTACTTGCCCTTGGTGGCGCGGCGGAACTTCGAGGTGAACTTCTCGACGCGTCCGGCGGTGTCGACGATGCGCTTCTCGCCGGTGTAGGCGGGATGCGAATCCATCGTCACGTCGCGGAGCACGATCATGTACTCCTCGCCGTCGATCTTCTCCTTGCGGGGCGACTTCATCGTCGAGCGCGTCAGGAAGCGTTTGCCGGTGGCGACATCAAGGAAGCACACCTTGTTGAGAGTGGGATGACCTTCGGGTTTCACGGTAGGGAATCTCCTTGGGTAACACTCAGCCCTGACGGGCCTTGTAACGCGGCTCAACCTTGTTGATCACGTAGATCTTGCCACGGCGACGGACCACCTGGCAGGCCGGGTGACGCTTCTTGGCGGATTTGATGGAGGAGACAACTTTCATAAAAGGGTTCAAAACAGGGAGCGGTCCGGGCACTGTCAAATGAAATGTTGCCACTAAAAGCCCGTGCCGAAAGGCCGATGCAAGATGTGGTCTAACGGACAGGGGTACCCAGACCGCTTCCCTTGATTTTCAACCTTCGAACTTTGGCCGATGCCAACCGGCGCCGGGCGATTGCCTTGGGCTGCCGGCTGGCCAGGCGTGTCCGAGGGACAACGTGCGCCGTCGTCGCCGGTCTGTGCCTGATGGGTCCAGGCCACCGCGCCTTCGCACAGGTGCAAGCCGCTGGCGTCGCCCAGGCGCCGGCGCCGCGGGCCGAAAGCCCCTCCCCCGTCCACACCCCGTTTGTCGATCAGGCTGCGCCCGACGATCCGCCCGGCTATCGGGCCGAGGTGCAGGCGCACGCCCGGCGCTACGTTGATCTCTACTACTCGGCCAACCTGCGTGACGCCCTGGCCGCGGCCCGGGCGGGTCTGGCCCTCGCCGAAGCGCGGTCCAGCCCACGCGACGAGGCGGAGTTCCTCAAGGCCACGGGCTACGTGTCGTGGCTACTCGGTGACTCCGCTGCCACAGCAGGCTACGGTCGCCGGCTCCTGGCTTTGGCCGACCGCCTCGATGACCACGGTCTGCGCTCTGTCGCCCACCGGCTGCTGGCCTCCGTGTATCGACAAACCGGTGACAAGACCCGCCAGCGCGAACACACCGACAGCGCCGTCGTCCACGCCCGGCAGTCGGGCAACGAGCGCCTGTACTACGGTGCCCTCAACCTGCAGGGCGTGCTCGCCTTCACGGAAGGCCGGTACGGTGAAGCCACCCGGATTCACGAGGAGATCCTGGCGCATCGCCTCGCCACCGGCAACCGGTGGGACGCGGCCGGCTCCCTGACCAACCTCGCCGACGTGGCGACGGCCCAGGGCGAGTTTGAACGGGCCCTGCGCCTGCACGAGGAGGCCTATGCCCTGCGCGTCGCAGAAAAAGATGCACGGGGCCAGATGCGCTCCCTGCGGCAGATTGCCGGCGTCCTCCGGCGGCTGGGACGCAGCGACGAGGCCCTGGCCCGGCTCCGGTCCGCGATCGAGATGACCGAGCGGATCTCGGGCCATGAACTGCTGGGCGACCTGTGGACCGAGATCGCGCTGACGCACGAGGCCCGGGGTGAGCTGGCCGAGGCGCTTGCGGCCGAACGCCGCGCCCACGCGGAACGCTCGGAGCTGGCCGGCGAACGGGCGCAGACCCGGCTGGCCGAGTTGGAGGCCCGCTTCGAGCTCGCCGAGAAACAAAAGCAAATCGATCTGCTCGCCCGCGAATCCCAGCTGAAGGACGCACGGCTGCAGCTGCAGGACGCCACGCTTTCCGCCGCGCGTCAGCAGCGTACCGGACTGCTGGTGGCGGGCCTGCTGGGGGCCGTGGGCGTGGCCGCGCTGGTTCGCAGTCAGCGCCTGAAGCTCAAGGCCGAGCGGGCCGCCCGCGACGCCGCCGAACATGCGCACCGCCTGAAGACCCGGCTACTCAGCATTGCCTCGCACGATCTGCGCAATCCGCTCGGAAACATCCAGTTTCTGGCCAACGAGGTCCGTGACGATCCGCAACCCGCGGCGCCGGGCGACGAGCGGCTTGGCATCATCGCCGGCGAGGCGCAGCGCTTGCTCGTGTTTGTCCAGGACCTCATCGACACCGCCGCCCTTGAGGTCGGTCGTCTTGAGCTGCAAAAGACATCGCTGGACCTCGACGAAGCCGTGCGGGCGGTGCGGACGGAGTTTCTCTGGCAGGCGCGCCTCAAGGAGCAAACGCTCGCCTATGTCGGCCCGGTCACGCCGCTGCCGCCCGTCGACGGCGACCGCCAGCGGTTGCATCAGGTGTTTTCCAACCTGATCGGCAATGCCATCAAGTTTACGCCGGCTGGAAAAACGATCACCCTTTCCCTCGCCGTCGAGGAACGCTGGGCGGTCCTGCGCGTCCGGGACGAGGGACCGGGACTTTCCGCGGCTGACGCCAGCCAGCTTTTTCAGCCGTTCTCGCGTTTGGCGGCCAAGCCGACCGGCGGGGAATCGTCCCACGGTCTCGGCCTGTCCATCGCCCACGACCTGGTGCGTCTGCACGGCGGCGAGATCGCCGTGGAGTCGCCTCCCGGCGGCGGGGCGACCTTCATCGTGCGCCTGCCGCTGGGTTGATCGCGTTTTCGGACTCGCCACCGCGCTGTTTCGGACGCTTGGCTGCGGTCATGGTCATGCGGGAATTTTTATGCGCGGGGAGGTGGCTGGGGCTCATGCTGGCGGTGGTGGCAGCGCTCCCCGCTGCTTCTTACAAGGGAGCCATCGTGGTCGACACGGCCACCGGACAAACGTTGTTTGAGGAGAACGCCGATGTGGTGACTCCTCCGGCGAGCGTGACGAAGCTGATGACCTTCCTGCTCGTGCATGAGGAGATCGCGTCCGGGCGCCTCGAGCTCACGACGCCCGTCACGGTGACGGCCGAGGCGGCCCGCATGGGTGGTTCGCAGGTGTACCTGGCCGAGAATGAAGTGTTCACCGTCGAAGACCTGCTCTACGCCCTGATGGTGAGTTCGGCCAACGATGCCGCCGAGGCGCTCGCTACCCGGGCAGGTGGTTCTCGCGAAGCGTTTGTTGCCCGGATGAACGAGCGCGCGCGGGAGATCGGCATGACCCGGACCACGTTCCGCACGCCGCACGGGCTGCCGCCTTCCAACCGGCGGATCGAGGACGGCGATCTGACCACGCCCCGCGACCTCGCGCTGCTGTCCCGTCACTTGATCGGCAAGACAGACGTCCTTCGCTATTCGTCGGTCAAGGATCGCACCTTTCGTCCTGGACCGAAGCAGATCGACATGCGCAACCACAACAACCTGCTCGGCAAGGTGGCTGGAGTGGACGGACTAAAAACCGGTTTCACCCGCGGCGCCGGCTTTTGCCTCGCTGCGACCGCCCAACGCAACGGCCGCCGGCTGATCGCGGTCACGATGGGCTCGCCCCAGAGTCAGGTGCGCGACCTGGAGATGGCCGATTTGTTCGAAAAAGCCTTCGCCAACCTGCCGCCCGTGCCCACGATTGTCCCGACGGGAGTTGAACCTCCGTTGCCTGCGTCCGCGCCGATCGCGGCCCCCTCCCCCGCCAAGCAAGACGAGCCACCGTCGCCGGCGCCCGCGGCCGAAGGCGACGACAGTATTCCGGCGGTGCGCTTTGTCATGCCGGCTCGGAAGTCCTGAACCGCCATCCGGCGTTGCACCACCGGGCGACTCGCCAAAGTCGCGGGATTGGCTAGGATGATTTCATGATGACGCCGCTGGTGCAACGTTGCCTCGCCGGCCTCCTGCTGGCGGGCCTGTGTGGGTTGGCCCGTGCGCAGGTGCCGCTGGTGGTCACCACCACGCCGATCCTCGCGGATTTTGTGCGCGAAGTGGCCGGGGACGCCGTGCAGGTGGAGTCGATTGTCCCGCCGGGAGTCAGTCCGCGTGACTACGAGCCGGGTGAGGCCGCGGTGGCTCGACTGGCCCGCGCCCAAGCTCTCGTGATCCAGGGGCTCGATTATGATGCGTGGTCCGAGGGCGTCGCACGCGAGGCCGGTTTTGCCGGGGAACTGATCGTCGCCACCGACCGCATGCCGCTGCTGGATTTGAGCGGCCGTGAGTACGAAATGGACGAAGGCACGGAGATCGACGGTGAAGGATTTGATCCCAACACTTGGCACGATCCGAGGAAGGTCATCCACACCGCGCGCGTGCTCGCCGTGGCCCTGGCTGACCTGCGGCCGGCCGAGGCCGCTGCCATCGAGCAGCGGGCGGCGGCGTTTATTCGGGCCCTGGAAGACGTGCATCAACACGCCCTCCGCCGCTTTGCCACCCTTCCGCCAGAACGGCGGCGCATGGCGACTTCGCTCGACGGCTTTGCCTACCTCGCCGCCACCTACGAGGTGCAGATCGGCCTCATCCCGGGCTTTGAGCCTGGACGGCAGCCGCAACCGGCACAAATGGCCCGACTGATCGACCTGATTGAGCCGCTGAACGTCCCAGCGGTGTTCCTCGCAGCTGGGACCAGCGCGACGGCCCTTCGTGAACTGCAGGAAGCGACCGGCGTACGGGTGGTCACCACCCTGTTCACCGACACTCTTGGCCCGCCCGGGTCGCCTGACGGCAGCTATCTCGCGCAGTTTCGACGCAACGTCGATCTGATCGTCGACGCCTTAAAGTGAGCGCTCCGGCACGGCGAGCACGTGGGTGTGATCGTGGTCGTGGTGGTCGTCATGGGCGTGATCGTGGCGCAAGAACACGATGATCAGGCCCAGCACGCAGAAAAGCAGACCGAGCAGACCCGCTTCCCAACGTTCGAAACGTTTCAATTTGAACCGCCCGAACCCGAGCAGGGTCAACCACGTGAACACCGTCATGCCGGCGAGCGTGGCCACGGCGAGGATGCCGCTCAGCACAAAGAATCCCTGCCAGCCAAACTGCACGGCCGAGAGGTAGACCGGGAGAAACCCCTCGCAGGGCGACAAGGTCAGCATCAGGAAAAGCCCGCCGATGGCCGCACGGTCGCCGGACACCAGGCGGCTGTCCTTGAGCTCTTCTTCCCAGTGGCTTTCGCGTCCCTCCTGGGCGCAGTGTTCACCCGGATGATGGTGGCTGCCGGCCACGACGTGGTGGCAGATGCCCATGCCGCGGCTTTGCCGCCAGAGGTAATACACGCCGATCGCGATCAGCACCGCTCCGGCAATCCGGGCAAATAGGTGTCCCAATTCGGCATCGAGGCGGAAGCCAAACCACGCGATACCCAAGCCTAGCAGGCTGGTCAGCAGGACATGGCCCATGCCGGCGAAGGCCGCCACCGCGAGGGTTTTTCCGCGTCCCCACCCCCGGGCGCGCGACACCAGCACGAAGGGCAGCCAGTGCGTCGGGATCGCCGCGTGAAAAAACGCGACGGTGAAGCCCGTGGCGGCAACGGTGGTGAGCAGGGTGTTGTTCATGGATGCGGTCGCTGCTCCGGATCAATCAGGCGAACCGGTTGCGCTGTCGAACGCGAACTCTAGCAAAGTCGTCAAGCGGGCCGATGGGAAAAACGGCTGGTTCTTGTCCGCACTTGCCGTTCTCCTTGCGCTTCATCGTCCCGTTGCCATGTCCGCCCCTCCCGATCCCGTTGCCGTCAAAACCTACCTGCTCGACCTGCAGGACCGGATCTGTGCGGCCCTCGAGCAGGAGGATGGCGGCGCACGCTTTGCCGAGGACGCCTGGCAGCGTACCGAGGGCGGAGGCGGTCGCACCCGCATCCTTACCGAGGGCACCGTCTTCGAGAAGGCCGGCGTCGCCTTTTCCCACGTGTTCGGCACCCGCCTCCCGCCGTCGGCCACCGCACACCGCCCGGAGCTGGTGGGCAAGGCCTGGCAGGCGCTTGGCGTCTCGCTCGTACTGCATCCCCGCAATCCCCATGTGCCGACCAGTCATGCGAACGTGCGCTTCTTCGTCGCGGAAGCGGACGACGCGCAGCCGGTCTGGTGGTTCGGCGGCGGCTTTGACCTGACCCCGTACTACGGCGTCGACGAGGATGTCGTCCACTGGCACCGCACGGCTCGCGATGCCGTGGCTCCGTTTGGCGACGGGTGTTATCCCCGGATGAAGCGTGCCTGCGACGAGTATTTCTTCCTCAAGCACCGCGGCGAGCCGCGGGGGGTGGGCGGCCTGTTCTTCGACGATTACCGCGAAGGCGGTTTCGAGCGCAGCTTCGCGCTCATGCGGAGCGTCGGCGACCATTTCATCCCGGCCTACCTGCCGATTGTAGCCCGCCGCAAGGCGACGCCTTACTCTGCCCAGGAACGCGAATTCCAGCTGTATCGACGGGGCCGTTACGTCGAGTTCAACCTGGTGTGGGACCGCGGCACCCTGTTCGGCCTGCAAAGCGGCGGCCGGACCGAGTCGATTCTCATGAGCCTTCCGCCGCTGGTGACGTTCAAGTACGACTGGCGTCCCGAGCCCGGCAGTCCCGAGGCGCGCCTCTACGACCACTTCCTTCGGCCGCGCGACTGGCTCGCACCGGCCTGATCTCCCCGCCTTCCCTCTTCCGCTTCATGACGTCCCGCGAACGCTTCCTTGCCGCCTGCGCCTGCCAGCCCCTCGAACGCCCTCCTCTTTGGGTGATGCGCCAGGCGGGCCGCTATCTGCCCGAGTACCGGGCGCTCAAAGCCCGCTCGTCGTTCCTCGAGATGGTGCGCACCCCCGAGCTGGCGATGGAGGTCACGCTGCAACCGCTGCGACGCTTCGCCCTCGACGCGGCGATTCTGTTCTCCGACATCCTCGTCATTCCCGAGGCGCTCGGCCAGCCCTACGCCTTCCGCGACGGCGGTGGGATCGAGATGGACCGCCGGATTGAAACGCGGGCCGACGTCGATCGCCTCGGCTCGCCGGAAGATGTGCCGGCCCGTCTCGTTTACGTGGCCGACACCCTTCGGCGGCTGAAGACGGAGCTCGCCGGGCAAAAGGCGCTGCTCGGTTTTGGCGGTTCGCCGTGGACCCTGGCGACCTACATGGTCGAAGGCGGAAGCTCCGAGGATTTCGAGCGGAGCAAGCTGCTGTTCCACACCGATCGCGCCACGTTCGACGCGTTGATGGAAAAACTGACCGAGTCGCTGATCGCCTACTTCCGCATGCAGATCGCCGCAGGGGCCGATGCGATTCAGATCTTCGATTCGTGGGGCGGCATCCTGGCCGGCAGCGATTATGAGGCGGCCTCCCTGCAATGGATCCGGCGGATCGTGGCCGCCCTGCCCAAGGACTTCCCCGTCATTCTGTATGCAAAGGGCACCGCTCCGCACCACGCCGCGCAGGCCGCCACTGGCATCCGCGTGCTGAGCGTGGATTGGACGTGTCAGCTCGACGCGGTGAAACGGTCGTTGCCGTCCACCATTGCCGTTCAGGGCAACCTGGATCCGGTGCTGATGCAAACGACGCCGGAGATCGTAGCGCGGGAAACCCGGCGTCTGCTGGCCAGCATGCGCGGGCTGTCCGGTCATATCTTCAACCTCGGGCACGGCATCACCCCGGCTGCGCGGATCGAAGCCATGGAGGCCCTGGTCGCCACCGTGACGGGCTGGTCGAACGGACGCGACGCGTAAGCCAAGAAATGCGCAGCGGCGGTCCTGCGATTCAGGCACAATGTCCACCGTGAGCACGCCTGACACCCGTCTTCCGATCGCCATCATCGGCGGGGGCCTGACTGGCCTTGCCGCCGCCTATCGCCTCACCCGCGCCGGCCGGGCCGTCCGCCTGTTCGAGGCCGGGCCCCGGGTGGGCGGCGCGGTCCGCAGCGAGCGCGTGGGCGATTGGTTGGTGGAAGCCGGGCCCAATTCCCTGCAGGAGAACTCGGCGGCCCTGTCGGGGTTGATCGCCGAGCTCGGCCTCGACGGCGAGCGGTGCTATGCCAGCCCGGCGGCCAAGAATCGCTACATCCTGCGTGACGGCCGCCCGCAGGCCGCGCCGACCTCGCCGCCCGGATTGTTTTCGTCAAAGCTGGTGTCCGCGGGTGCCAAGTTCCGTCTGTTTGCCGAACTGTTGCACCGCCGCGTCCAGCGAACCGAGGACGTGAGCCTCGCGGCGTTCGTGGCGGACCATTTTGGCCAGGAATGGGTGGACTACGGCTTGAACCCGTTTGTGTCGGGTATCTACGCCGGCGCCCCAGAGGCCCTCTCCGCACGGCATGCCTTTCCCTCGCTGTGGGAAGCGGAGCGCACCCACGGCTCGATCATCCGCGCGCAGATCGCCTCGGCGAAGGCGAAACGAGCGCGCGGCGAGGCCAAGGGTCCGCCGCGCATCCTGTCGTTTCGCGAAGGCTTGGAGGCGTTGCCGCGCGCCCTCGCCGCACGCCTGCCTGTCGGGTCGGTGGAGCTCAACGCGCGAGTCACGCAGGTGATGCCCGGCTCGCCCTGGCAGCTCGCCTGGACGCGCGGCGACCTGCGTCAGGTTGAAACCTTCGCTGCCGTCATCGCCGGACTGCCGGCCGCCGGGCTCTCCCGGTTGGAATTCGGGCCGGAGCGACGGCGCCCTCTGGCCGGACTCGATGCCATCCCCTACCCGCCGGTCACGTCGCTTTTCCTCGGTTATGCCCGCGATCAGGTGGGCCATCCGCTCGACGGCTTCGGCATGTTGATTCCCGCCAAGGAACGGCGGCGACTGCTCGGCGTGCTGTTTTCCTCCAGCCTGTTTCCCCGTCGGGCGCCGGATGGGCACGTGGCGTTGACCGTGATGCTGGGCGGGGTCCGACATCCTGAGGTGGCGCAGCTGCCGCTGCCGGAGTTGCTGGCGTTGGCGCGGTCGGAGCTCGGCGACCTGCTCGGCGTGACGGGGGAACCGGTGTTCGTGCGTCATACGCTGTGGCCCCGGGCCATTCCCCAATACGTACTCGGGTACGAACGGCACCTCGACACCCTCGACCGGTGCGAACGCGAGCACCCCGGATTCTTCATCGCCGGGCAGGTCCGCGATGGCATTGCCATGAGCGCATGTCTGGCGGCGGGACAGCGCCACGCCGAGCGCGTTCTCGCCTCGTAATCCCGACGGAAACCTGGCGCACCCGGGCTCCGCTCCGGGGACGTCAGGATCGCGAATCTCCCGGGTTCGCCACGCCAGCCGGCCACCCTTGACTCCCCGGACTTCGGGCGTAGCCTCTGCGCCTTTTCTTTGGCATGGCCCAAGACCTTAAAGACACGCTGCAGCTTCCCAAAACGGATTTTCCGATGCGAGCCAACCTCGCCGCGCGCGAGCCGGGCCGTCTGGCCCACTGGGAAAAGCTCGGGCTGTACGAGGCCATCCAACGCAAGAATGCGGCGACGGGAAAGACCTTCGTTTTGCATGACGGTCCGCCGTTCACCAACGGCGACGTGCACATCGGCACGGCCCTGAACAAGACGCTCAAGGACATCGTTTGCCGCTACAAGTCGATGCGCGGTTTTCGCACGCCCTTCGTGCCCGGCTGGGACTGCCACGGCCTGCCGATCGAGCAAAAGGTCATGCGGGAATTGCAGGGCGAAGGCAAACAGGTGTCGACGGCCGAGCTGCGGTCCCGGTGCGATGCGTTTTCCGAGAGCTGGATCGCAAAGCAGACCAAGCAATTCAAGCGTCTCGGCGTGCTCGCCGACTGGTCGAGCGAGTACAAGACGAAGGCTCCGGCCTACGAAGCTGACATCCTGCGCACGTTTGCCGCCTTCGTCGAACAGGGACTCGTCTACCGCTCAAAGAAGCCGGTGTACTGGTCGATCCCCTTCGAAACCGCGCTCGCCGAGGCGGAGATCGAGTACAAGGAGCACGTCTCGACCGCGATCTGGGTAAAGTTTTCCGTGCCGGCGTCCGAGGCCGCCAAGTTCTCCCTGCCGGGCGACAAGCCGCTCAGCATCGTAATCTGGACGACGACGCCTTGGACGATTCCCGCCAACCTGGCCGTCGCGCTGCATCCGGAGGTCGACTACGTCGTCGCCGACCTCGGCGCGGAACGGATCATCGTGGCCGCCGCCCTGCTGGGAACTGTCCTCGCCGCAGCGAAAGTGGAGTCCGCTCCGACCGTGGGCGCGCCGGTCCGCGGCGCCGCCCTCGAACACCTGCAGGCCCGGCATCCCTTCATCGATCGCGCCGCGCCCGTCGTTCTCGCCGACTACGTGACCACCGAAAGCGGTACGGGCGCCGTTCATACCGCTCCGGGCCATGGCGCCGAAGACTATCTGACGGGCCTGAAGTACAAGCTGCCGATCTATTGCCCGGTGGGCGACGATGGTCGTTATGTGGCGGACGGTCAGCTGCCGGACGATCTGGTCGGCGTGACCACCTTGGAAACGGTCGAGGATCTCGCCGCCAAGAAACCGTCGCCGGCCAACCTCGCGGTGTTGAAGAAGCTGGCTGCCGCGGGCGCGCTGCTCGCGAAGGCCAAGTACGTTCACTCGTATCCGCACTGCTGGCGGTCCAAGACGCCGATCATCTTCCGTGCGGTTGACCAGTGGTTTGTCAGCCTCGATGCGGCCGGCACCCGGAGCAAAGCCCTCGCATCGATCAGCGAGGTGAAGTGGATACCGGGCTGGGGCGAGGCGCGCATTCGTGGCGCGGTCGAGGCCCGGCCGGATTGGTGCATCAGCCGTCAGCGTTCGTGGGGCGTGCCGATCATTGCCTTTTACGGCCCGGACAAGCAGGCCTACCTCGATGCGGGGGTCGTGCGTGCGGTCGCGGACAAGATTGCCCGCCACGGCACGAACTACTGGTACGATGCTCCGGCGACCGAAATCCTCGCCGGCGTGACCTTGCCGTCCGGTTGGCCGGCGCCGGCTCAACTGACCTGTGGCCGGGACACGCTCGATGTGTGGATCGACTCCGGTTCGTCCCATGCTGCGGTGCTGCGACGCGCCCAGGGTGCAACGGCCTGGCCCGCGGACCTTTATTTGGAAGGCAGCGACCAGCACCGCGGTTGGTTTCAATCCTCGCTCTGGACCAGTGTGATCGCCTTTGGTGCCGCGCCCTACCGCGCCGTGCTCACCCACGGCTTCATTGTCGGTGAAGATGGCAAGAAGATCTCGAAGTCGGGCCAGTACGAGAAACCGCCGACGTCGGATAACTTCGTCGCGCAGTACGGTGCCGATGTGATCCGGCTGTGGATCGCCTCGCAGGACTTCACGCAGGACATCACGTTGTCCGAGAAGATTCTGAACAACGCGGCCGAGGCCTACCGGCTTTTCCGGAACACCTTTCGGTATCAGCTCTCCGTGCTCTGCGATTTCAACGCCGCTACGGACGCAGTGCCGTTGGCCCAGATGGACACGCTCGACCGCTGGGCGCTGCACCAGACGGCGCGTCTGATCGAGGACTGCACCGCTGCCTTCGAGGCGTACGAGTTCCATCGCGCGTTTCAGCTCTGCAATCAGTTCTGCGCGACGACGCTGTCGGCGGTTTACCACGACATCCTGAAAGACCGGCTCTACACGCTCGCGACCGCCCACCCGCTGCGCCGTTCGTCCCAGACCGCGATTCACCACATCTTCGACACGCTGGTGAAGCTGCTTGCGCCGATCCTGACCTTCACGGCCGACGAGGCGTGGTCGTTCGGCATCGCGCGCAGCGAATTCGCCGCCGATTCGATTCACCTGCAGGCCTGGCCGACGGCTCCGGCCGGCTGGCTGCAGGCGGAGATCGAGACCGAGGTGAATGCCCTGCTGAAGGTCCGCACCCAGGTCAACGAGGCGCTCGAACCGGCTCGCCAGGCGGGTCGGATCGGAAAATCGCTCGACGCGGCAGTGACCCTTTCGCTGTCGGCCGACGATCCGTTGCACCGTATGCTGGAGAAGCACCGCGATTTTCTGCCCGAACTCTTCATTGTTTCGGTCGTGACGCTTGCGACCGCGTCCGGAACGTTCAGCGTATCCGTACGGCCTTGCGAGGAGCTCGGATATGTTCGCTGCCCGCGATGCTGGCGCTGGGTGCCCGCGTTGCAGGCCACGTCACACGGCGACGTTTGCCCCCGTTGCGCCGAAGCCCTCCCCTGATCGCTTTCTTTCTTCGTCACCCTACCACCATGGCATCGCACAAAAAGCCCGCCCCGGCGCCCAAATCCAAGGCCAAGTCCAAGGCCTCGTCTGCCAAGCCTTCCAACAAACCGTCCCACGCCGCTGTGAAGTCCACTCCGAAGAAAGCCTCCGTCGAAAAGCCCGCCGCCAAGCCTGCTGCCAAACCGGCTGCACCCGCACCTGCGCCCAAAGCCGCCAAACCGGCTCCGGTCGCCAGCAAGCCGGCTGCGTCCAAGCCGGCCGCACCGGCTCCCGCGCCGAAGGCGACGAAGCCTGCTGCAGGCGAAGGCAAGAACCGCGCCCGCGACCTGCTGCGCAACCGCATTTTGGGCAAGTCGAAGCCCGCCAAGCCGATCGCCTTCAGCCTCGATGAGGTGCGGGAGATCGCCAAGACCGTCGAAGACAAGAGCGAGACGGTCGATGCCGGCGCCAAGCCCACCAAGGCGAAGTCCAGTGCCGCACTCGAGGCGGCCGCCAAGACCGTAAAACCGCATCACGTGAAGGCCGCGTCGCTGGCCGACATTCTCGGTTTCAATCCGAAGCAGTCCCAGCGCAGTTCCGCTCACGACGACTCGGATGTGCCCGAGAAGTTCCGCCGCTACTACAAGCTCCTCATCGAGCTGCGCAACCACGTCACCGGCCAGCTCGACCAGCACACCGAAGAAACCCTCAAGCGTTCCTCGAAAGAGGACAGCGGCGATCTCTCGAGCTACGGCCAGCACATGGCCGACGCGGGCACCGACACCTTCGATCGCGATTTCGCGCTCAGTCTCGTCTCCAACGAGCAGGAGGCGCTCTCGGAGATCGAGGCCGCCATCCAGCGGATCAAGCAGGGCACCTACGGTATTTGCGAAGTGACGCAGCAGCCGATCGCCAAGGAGCGCCTGCTCGCGGTTCCGTTCACCCGTTATTCCGCGGAAGCGCAGAAGGAACTCGAGCGCAACCGCCACCGTTCCCGCACCCAGGCCGGCTTGTTCGGGGAACTCGGTGAGGAAGGCGCAAAGATCGCCGACGACAGCGACGACGAATGAGCCCGCAGGCGGTACGCAGCCCTCGTTTGGACGCACCATGACGCCGGGGGAGCCAGCCCCGATCGCGCCACGCGCGCCGTCCGGCACTCCCGACGCCGGCACGGCGTCACGCTGGGGTCGCCTGCGCAGTTACCGCCTGCTTTGGGGCCTTGCGATCGCGGTCTTCGTCCTCGATCAGGTCACGAAGATCTGGATCAACGCCCGGCTCCCGCTCGGCACCTACGGTCCTCCCGGGGCGATCACGGTGATCGACGGTTTCTTCTACCTGGTCCACGTTGGCAACACGGGCGCCGCGTGGAGCATGCTGTCCGGCAAGAGCGGTTTCCTGGCCGGACTGGCCTTCGTCACGCTGGGGGCGATTTACATCTGGCGCCGCGAACTCGGGCTGCGTGACCGGCCGGTTCAGCTGGCCTTTGGCCTCCTGTGCGGGGGCATCGTGGGTAACCTCGTGGATCGCATGCTCCACGGCCACGTCATCGACTTTCTCGACTTCCACTTCGGCAGCTACACCTACCCGACGTTCAATTTCGCCGATGCCGGCATCTGCATCGGCGTCGGGATCTACTTGATCCACAGCTTCCGGCATCCGGTCGAGTCCGACAAAGCAGCCCCCAAGGCCTAGCCCGGGTCACGCCGCCCGGCCGAGAGATGGGGGCCTGACCTATTCGACGTTGGCGATCTGCTCCCGCACCCGCTCGAGCTCGTTCTTCAGTTCGATGACATGGCGGGCGATCGCGAGGTCGTTGGCCTTGCTGCCGATGGTGTGAATCTCCCGGCTGATTTCCTGCAGGAGAAACTCCGCCTTCCGGCCGATCTCCGCCTCGCCGCGCAACAGGGTCTCGAGCTGATGCAGGTGGCTGCGCAGCCGCGTCAGTTCCTCGGAGATGTCGCAGCGGTCAGCAAAGAGCGCGATTTCCTTGAGCACGCGTTCATCGCTGACGTCGATCTCGAGCCCGGCTTCGCGCAGGCGGCGATGCAGGTTCTCCCGGTACGCCGCCGGGACCTGGGGCGCCCGTTCCGCGACGGCCGCGATGTGCCGCGAAAGCTGGCCCAGCCGGGTCAGAAAATCCACCAGCAACGCTTCACCCTCGCGGGCACGCATCGCCGCAAAGGCGCGCAAAGCCTCGTCGACCGTGCGCGTCACCACCTCGGCCGCCTCATCGACGCCCGGCACGCCGCCGGCGGTCCGCTGGCTGGCGAACACCTGCCACAACAACTCGGGGGTCGGGCTGAACGGTACGCGCTGCCGGGCGGCGAAATCCGCGAGGCGGGCGAGCGTCTCGGCGGCACGGCTCTCGTCCCATCCCGGGTCGGCGCCGTCCGCGCCGGTGACCTCCACCTCGACATGCACCTTGCCGCGCGCCGCCACCTTGCGCACCTGTTCCGCGACCGCCGGCTCGAGGGACTCCCACGCCTCCGGCAGCTTGAGCGTGAGGTCGAGTCCCTTCCGGTTGACCGAACTCACCTGCACGGTGACCGTCATCGTTCCCAATTGCCCCGAGGCCCGGCCGTAGCCGGTCATGCTGTTCATGACGAAAACGAAATCCTAAATCCAAACCGACTAAATCCTAAACTTTCTTCGAAAGCCGGATAATGATGGTCGAGTAAATCCTCACCAACTGCAGCGCCTCGTCGTCGAGCGATGCACGCTCCGAATTCAGAGCGGTATCTACTCCGGTATCGATCAGGCGAAGCCAGAGTCCCGACTCCCTCGCCTCTTTTCGACAGATGCGAAATCGCATCAGCCGATCCTGTTCGCCCAAAGCGTTATCTGCCTCGATTTGATTCGCAGCGACGGAGCCGGACGAACGGATCAACTGCTTCACATCCTGGGTGTTCGATAACGTCCGAGGCAACCGGCGCGCCCACCCGCGCACGGCAACGGCGAACCGCTCCGTCCTGGCAACCAAATCATCCTGTGGGCTCATCAGAGCGCACTCCGTTGGGATTTGGATGGTTGTTGATTTAGGATTTGGGTTGTCCGGCTTCGGCGAGAAGCCGGGCAACCTGCTGTACATCCTTGTCTCCGCGACCGCTGAGGTTGATCAGCAGGATCTCGTCCTTGCGCATCTCCCGGGCGCGCTTGAGTCCATGCACCAGCGCGTGGGTGGATTCGAGGGCTGGGATGATGCCTTCGAGGCGGGATACGAGTTGGAAGGTTTCGAGGACTTCGTCGTCGCAAGCATAGGCGTAGCCAATCCGGCCCTGCTCGCGGTAGTACGCATGCTCGGGTCCGATCGCGGCGTAATCGAGTCCGGCGCTGACGGAATGGGTGAGCTCGATCTGGCCGTCGGGATTCTGCAGAATGTAGGTCTTGCTGCCCTGCAGCACTCCCAGCTTCCCGCCTTCGAAGCGGGCGGCGTGCTCGCCCCGCCGGATGCCGCGTCCACCGGCCTCGACCCCGACCAGACGCACGGAGGCATCGGCGAGGAAGTCGTAGAAGATGCCGATCGCGTTCGAGCCGCCACCGACACAGGCGATGATTTCGTCCGGCAGGCGCCCTTCGCGTTCGAGCAGTTGCTGCCGGGCCTCGCGGCCAATCACGCGGTGAAAATCCCGCACCATCATCGGATACGGATGGGCCCCGAGGGCCGAGCCGAGGATGTAATGGGTACCGCGCACGTGGGTGACCCAGTCGCGCATTGCCTCGTTGACGGCGTCCTTGAGCGTGCGCTGCCCGGCTTCAACGCCCCGCACCTCGGCGCCCATCAGACGCATGCGAAACACGTTCAGCGCCTGGCGCTCCATGTCGACGGCGCCCATGTAGATCACGCATTCGAGCCCGAACTTCGCGCACACCGCCGCCGTAGCGACGCCGTGCTGGCCCGCACCGGTCTCCGCGATGATGCGCTTCTTGCCCATGCGCAAGGCGAGCAGGGCCTGGCCCAGGGCGTTGTTGATCTTGTGCGCACCCGTGTGCAGGAGGTCCTCGCGCTTGAGATAAATCTTGGCGCCGCCGCAATGGGCCGTCAGGCGCTCCGCGAAATAGAGCTCCGTCGGACGCCCGGCGAACTCCTTGAGGTGGCGCCGGAGCTCGTCCTGAAAACCCGCGTCGCCGCGCGCCTTCTCATAGGCGGCGGTGAGTTCGGACAACGCGGTCATCAACGTCTCCGGCACATACACGCCTCCGTAAACGCCGAAATGACCGGCGGCATCCGGCAGCGGGCCGGGTGAAGACGAGGCGGAGGGAGCGAAGGAGGCGGAAGCAGCCATGAAGACTTAGGAATGAAGTCCGCTGCCGCCCGGACGCAATCGGCTTTTGCGCACCCGGGCGCCGGTCGGACTTTACCCCACCCGCCGACGCAGGCCGGCCTACCCTTCCTTCACCCGATCCTTGAGGAAGCTGAGCACGTCCTGGAACTTGGCACGGTTCGCCTCATCGACCGTCACAAGATCCTCGTGGGCCTTGAGCACCAGGCGCGCCTGCTCGAGTTCGGACAAGACCGGTGCGGCCGGCAACGCCGTCGCCGGAGCGTTCGGCATACATCCCTCCGCGCCTTCATCGATGGTGAGCAAACGGTCGAGGCCCAGGTTGCGCACCAGCTCCAGATTCCGGCCGGACAGGCGACACAACACCAATGAGCCTCGGGCAGGCAACTTGCGCAGGCGCAGCGCCACGCCAGCGAGGACGCCCAGGAACGTACTGTCCATGCTGCTGCAGTCGCGGAAATCGAGGACGAAGCGCCCCCGCCCGGCGTCGATCATCGCGGAAAAGAAATCCTGCAGGCTAGGGCTGTTCTGGAACGAAGCCCTGCCCTGCACACGTACCGCGACCGGGTCCGACGTCGGATCGACGAGAAAACCAGGGGAGGAGGAGGCGGACATAGGAGCGCCAGCCGGAGGATGTCCGGCTGGCCATCAGGCAAACGCGACTCAGTTGCGCGCGATGATTTGACGCAGGACGTACGGAAGAATCCCTCCGTGCTGGTAGTAGTCGATTTCGATGGGCGTATCGATCCGGCAGCGGACCGGCACGTTCTCCACCGACCCATCCTTCCGCGTTACCTTCAACGTCAGGTCCTGCTGCGGTTTGAGGTCGGAACCGAGCCCGACCACGTCGTAGGTCTCGGTCCCGTCGAGCTTCAAGGTCTGTGCGGTGGTGCCTTCCTTGAACTGGAGCGGCAGCACGCCCATGCCGACGAGGTTCGAGCGGTGGATGCGCTCGAAGCTCTGCGCCACCACCACCTTCACGCCGAGCAGATTGGTGCCCTTGGCCGCCCAGTCGCGCGACGAGCCGGTGCCGTATTCCTGTCCGGCAATCACGATCAGCGGCGTGCCGGCAGCGATGTGCTTCACCGCGGCGTCGTAGATCGCCATCTTCTCGCCGGTCGGCTGGTAAATCGTGTTACCGCCCTCCTCGCCTCCGAGCATCAGGTTCTTGATGCGGACGTTGGCAAAGGTGCCGCGGGTCATGACGCGGTCGTTGCCGCGCCGCGAGCCGTAGGAGTTGAAGTCCTCAAACATGACGCCGTTCTCGATCAGGTAGCGGCCCGCCGGGGACGACTTCTTGATCGCGCCGGCCGGCGAGATGTGGTCGGTGGTGACGGAGTCGCCAAAGATTCCGAGGGCACGGGCCCCGGCGATCGGGCGGATCGAGCCGGGCTGGAGCGAGAAGTTCGTGAAGAACGGCGGCTCCTGGATGTAGGTCGATTTCTCGTCGAACGCGTAGACGTTGCCGGTGGTGGACGGGATTTCGTTCCACTTCGGATTCTGCTCGGCGAAGTTGCTGTAGAGCTTCCGGAAGACCTCCGGCTTGAGGGCGGCCTGCATCTGGTCGCGGATTTCCTTGAGGGTCGGCCAGATGTCTCGGAGGTAGACCGGCTTCCCGTCCTTGCCGTTGCCGATCGGCTCGGTGCTGAGATCGCGGTCCACCCGGCCGGCGAGGGCGAAGGCGACCACGAGCGGCGGCGACATGAGGAAGTTGCTCTTGATGTTCTGGTGCACCCGCGCCTCGAAATTGCGGTTACCCGAGAGCACGGAGGCCGCCACGAGGTCGTTCTTCACGACCGCATCCTCGATCGGTCCGGCGAGCGGGCCCGAGTTCCCGATGCAGGTTGTGCAACCATACCCGACGGTCTGGAAGCCCAACTGGTCGAGGTACGGCGCGAGTCCGGTCTTTTCGAGGTAGTCGGTGACGACGCGCGAACCCGGGGCCAGCGACGATTTGACGAGCGGATTCACCTTGAGGCCCTGCTCGACGGCCTTCTTTGCCAGCAAACCGGCGGCGAGCATCACGCTCGGATTGGAGGTGTTGGTGCAGCTCGTGATCGCGGCGATCAGGACGGAGCCGTGGCCCAGCTTGGTGCCGCCGACTTCGGCCGTGACGGTGGAGAACTCCTCCGCCTTCTTCCCAAATCCGTTCTCCGTGACCGGCTTCGAGAAGGCGGTGACGAACTCCTGCTTGAGCTTCGGCAGCTCGATGCGGTCCTGCGGGCGCTTGGGGCCGGCCACGCTGGGCACAACGGTGCCGAGATCGAGCTCGAGCTCGGTGGAGTAATCGATCTGACCTTTCGCCGGAATGCCCCAGAGTCCCTGGGCCTTGTAGTAGGCCTCGTACAACGCGACATGGCGGTCGTCACGCCCGGTGGCGCGCAGGTAGTTCGAGCACTCCCCGTCGATCGGGAAGAAGCCCATGGTCGCGCCGTACTCGGGCGCCATGTTGGCGATGGTGGCGCGGTCAACCACGGGGAGCGCCGCGGCGCCGGGTCCGTAGAATTCGACGAACTTGCCCACGACCTTCGCCTTGCGCAGCAGCTGGGTGAGCGTGAGGGCAAGGTCGGTTGCGGTAACGCCTTCGCGCAGCGCGCCCGTGAGGTGCACGCCGACGACGTCGGGCGTCAGGAAGTAGACCGGCTGGCCGAGCATCCCGGCCTCCGCCTCGATGCCGCCCACGCCCCAGCCGACGATGCCGATGCCGTTGATCATCGTGGTGTGGGAGTCGGTGCCGACCAGGGTATCCGGATAATAGATACCGTTGGCGTCGGAGAGCACGCCCTTGGCGAGGTACTCCAGGTTGACCTGGTGCACGATGCCGATGCCCGGCGGCACGACCTTGAACGTGTCGAAGGCCTGCATGCCCCACTTGAGGAACTGGTAGCGCTCGCGGTTGCGGGAGAACTCAAGCTCGAGGTTCTTCTTCAGCGCGTCCGCCGAGCCGGCGAAATCGACCTGCACCGAGTGGTCGACCACGAGGTCAACCGGGACCAGCGGTTCGATGATCTTCGGGTTCTTGCCCAGGCGGGCGACCGCCGACCGCATCGCGGCGAGGTCGACGAGCAACGGCACTCCCGTGAAATCCTGCAGCACGATGCGCGCGACCACGAACGGGATTTCCTCGGTGCGCGGCGCCTTCGCCCCCCACGATGCGAGTTCCCGGATCGACTGCTCCGTCACCCGTTTGCCGTCGGCGTTGCGCAGCAGCGACTCGAGCACCAGCCGGATCGAGACCGGCAGGCGATCGATGGCAAAACCGGCCTTGGTGAGGGCCGGGAGCGAATAGAACGAGTGCGTTGCGCCGTTGGCGCTGAACGTGGCGAGCGTGTTGAAGGGATTCGGGAGGCTCATGGAAAAGGAGGGGACTGCCACGGCGGCACGCAGCCGCCGTGGCGGAGGCGGGACCGGCGTTTACTTGGCCAAGGCAGCTTTGACCGCCGCAAAGTTCGGCAGGTCCTTCGGTGTGGCGGTTTGCTCCGCGTATTTGACCGTACCGTCCTTGCCGATCACGAAGGCGGCGCGGGCCGACGTATCGCCGATGCCGGCCAGCATGGGGAAGAGCACGCCGTAGGCCTTCGTCACTTCCTTGTTCAGGTCGCTGGCGAGGGTCACGGTGATCTTGTTCGCCTTGGCCCAAGCTTCTTGGGTGAAGGGGCTGTCGACACTCACCGCGATGACGTCGGCTCCGAGCGACGCATACTGGTCGAGGCCGCTGCTCAGATCGCACATCTCCTGCGTGCAAACACCCGTATAGGCCAGCGGGAAGAAGAGCAGGACCGTCTGCTTCTTGCCGAAGTTCGCACTGAGGGTGACATCTTTGAGACCGTCGGCGGTCTTCGATTTGAGGGTGAAATCAGGGGCCTTGGAACCAACCGCGATGGGCATATGGATAAATGTTGAGGATTTGAGGACGACGGCGTCCGGACACGGGCGCCGTCGGGAGTGGTGAACGTAGGCGCCGTCCTCCCGCCCCCGCAATCCGTTTTTACGACGAGACGCGTTCATTCCCCCCCGCAGGCCGGGGTGATAAGTTTTCATGGGGCGGGCCTTTCGTGCGGAGGCTCGTACGAGGTTCGAGAGGACCGGATCTGTTCCACAAACCACCCGCGGAGCGTCCCGTGCTTCCGCCTAGAGGGCCCTGGGCCAGGGGTACGTTTGCAGGGGCGGTGACCCGGAAAAGACCCTTGCCCCTCCCCCGGCCGGGTCGCTTAACCTGACCGACCACGTTATGACCTTGATCGAAGACCTGCAATGGCGCGGCCTGCTGGCCGACTGCACCGACCTCGATGCGCTCGCAAAGCGCCTGCTCGAAGGACCGGTGACGCTGTATTGCGGCTTCGACCCGACCGGCGACTCGCTCCATGTCGGCCACCTCATGGGCCAGCTGACGCTGCGTCGCTTTCAGCTGGCGGGCCACCACCCGATCGCCCTCGCCGGCGGCGCCACTGGCATGATCGGCGATCCCTCAGGCAAATCGGCCGAACGCAACCTGCTCAGTCGCGAGCAGCTGGCGCACAATGTCAGCCAGATCAAGGGTCAGCTCGCCCGCCTGCTCGATTTCGATTCGCCCACCAACCCGGCGCGCCTCGTGGACAACGCCGACTGGACGGCGCCGATCAGCTTTCTCGATTTTCTTCGCGATGTGGGAAAGCATTTTTCCCTCAATGTTATGCTCGCCAAGGACTCGGTGAAGTCGCGCATGGAGGGAGATGCGGGCATCAGCTACACCGAGTTCAGCTACCAGCTGCTGCAGGCGCATGACTTTCTCCACCTCCGACGCACGCTGAACTGCGAACTGCAGATCGGTGGCTCCGATCAGTGGGGCAACATCACCGCTGGCACCGACCTCATCCGCAAGAAGCTGGGGGTAGCCGCGTGGGGCTGGACATTCCCGCTCATCACCAAGGCGGACGGCACCAAGTTCGGCAAGACCGAGGGCGGCGCCGTCTGGCTCGATCCGCGCAAGACGAGTCCCTACAAGTTCTACCAGTTCTTCATCAATACCGAGGACGCCAAGGTCTCCGAGTACCTGCGGAAGTTCACCTTCCTGTCCCGCCCGGAAATCGAGTCCCTCGAGGCGGCGCACGCGGCCAATCCCGGAGCGCGCGAGGCCCATCGGGCGCTCGCGCGCGAGGTGACCCGGATCGTCCACGGCGACGCCGCCCTCGAGGCGGCCATCAAGGCAAGCGAGATTCTGTTCGGCGCCGAGATCGGCGACACCTCCGAGGCGACGTTCAACGATGTTGTCGGCGAGGTTCCCACCAAGGCGATCACGCCGGGAAGTCTCGCCGGCGCCGGCACGCCGTTGACCGAACTGCTCGTGCTCGCCGGCCTCGCCCCATCGAAGGGACAGGCACGGAAAGACATCGAAGGCGGCGGCGTGTATGTGAACAACGTGAAGGCTGCGCCGGACGTCCCGCAACGCACCGTCACGGAGCGCGATTTGCTCTTCGGCAAGCATCTCCTGCTGCGCAAAGGCAAACGCAGTTATGCCGTGCTGACGCTCGCGTCGTAATCGGACCCATCATCGACAAAAAACGCCGCAACCCGTGGGTTGCGGCGCCAGTTCTAGGTGTAGGTCTGTAGTCTGTGTAGTCGGGTCATTCCTCGCGGCGGTTACCGGCGAGAATCATCAGAATGTGCAGCAGCGAGCCGAGGGCGGCCACGAAGGCAGCCACGTAGGTCAGGGCAGCGGCATCCAGCGTCTGGTGCACGCCCGGCATCTCGTCGCGGTCGACGATGCCGAGGTTTACCAGCTGGGCCTTCGCACGGCGGCTGGCATCAAACTCCACCGGCAGGGTGACCAGCTGGAAGAGCACGATTACGCCCAGGGCGATCGCGCCGAGCATCAGCAGCTGCGTGCCGAGGACTTTCGCGCCGGCAAAGCTGATCAGCAGAATGCCACCCATGATGACCCAGTTCGACACCCCGGCCGCAATCTGCGTCGCGGGAGCCATGGTCTGGCGGATGTTCATCATGGTGTAGCCCACCTTGTGCTGGATGGCGTGACCCGCTTCGTGGGCGGCGACGCCGAGGGCCGCGAGACTCGTGCCGTCGTAGTTGAGCTCCGACAGCGCGAGGCGCTTGCGGATCGGGTCGTAGTGATCGGTCAGCTGACCGGGCACCTGAACGATTTCAACGTCGTGAACGCCGGCCGAACGCATGATCGCCTCGGCGGCCTCGCGCCCGGTGATGCGGCCGCGGGACGGAATCTGCACATTCTTGTTGTAGGCGCTCTGGATGCGCATCTGCGCATACAGGCCGAACAGCATGGGAACGATGATCAGAGCAATCCAGATGAGCATGGTGATAAAGGTGGTTGTGGTTGGCGGGAATGAGCAGCTGCCGGGCCGTGATCGCAACCCCGCCGGAGCGAATCACAGGACCTGTCAAAATATTCGCCCGACGTACTTTGCAAGGGGAACCGGCCGGGATAAAAAAGCCGGCCCGGATTATAACCGGGCCGGCATGACGCACGGGCGGGTCACGCCCGGTAAAACTGACGCAGGTCGACTCAGCCGAGCTTCGGCACGTCCACCCAACGGCGTTCGGCCCAGCTCTTGAGGCCGAGCTCGGCGAGTTGCACGCCCTTCGCGCCCTGCAGCAGATCCCACGGGAACGGCTCATTCTTCACCACGTGACGGAGGAAGAGCTCCCATTGCACCTTGAAGGCGTTGTCGTAGGTGTCGTTCGACGGCACGCGGGTCCAGCCATCCTTGTACTTGATCGGGCTGTCGATGTCAGGGTTCCAGATGCAACGAGGCGTGGCGGCAAGAGCCTGGGCCTTGCAGTCGCGCAGCCCGGCCACGGCGGAACCGTGGGTACCGTCAACCTGCAGGGTAAGCAGGTCGTCGCGATCGACGCGCACGCACCACGAGGAGTTGAAGTGACAGATGACACCGTTGACCAGTTCGAAGGTCGCGTAGGCGGAGTCGTCCGCCGTGCACTTGTAGGGCTTGCCGGCCTCGTCCCACCGCTTCGGGATGTGGGTGGCGCCAAGGCAGGATAGCGACTTCACCTCGCCGAAGAGGTTCTGGATCACGTACTGCCAGTGGCAGAGCATGTCGACGATGATGCCGCCGTCCTCTTCCTTGCGGTAGTTCCACGACGGGCGCTGCAGCTTTTCGTACTCGCCGGTGAAGACCCAATAGCCGAACTCGCCGCGGACCGACAGAATCTTGCCGAAGAAGCCGGTATCGATGAGGTACTTCAGCTTCAGAAGACCGGGCAGCCAAAGCTTGTCCTGCACGACGCCGTTCTTGAGTCCGGCCGCGGTCACTTCCTTGGAGAGGGCAAGGGCCTCGGCGGACGTGGTGGCCGTGGGCTTCTCGCAGTAAATGTGTTTCTTCGCGGCGATGGCCTTGCGGATGCCAACGGGGCGCTGGCCAGTGAGCGTCGCGTCGAAGTACACCTGGTTCGACGGATCAGCGAGCACGGCGTCGAGGTTGGTGCTGATGCGGTCGGTCGGAAGACCGGCGCGGGCAGCGAGGGCGGCGAGCTTCGGGGCGCTGCGGCCCACGAGGATCGGATCGGGCAGAATGCGCTCGGTGTCCGAGAGCTTGATGCCCCCTTGGTCGATGATGGCCTTGATCGAACGCAGCAGGTGCTGGTTCGTGCCCATGCGTCCGGTGACGCCGTTCATGATGATGCCGACTTTGTGCGTAGTCATGGAGAAGAAGGATTCAGGGTTTCGGGGATGCGCCATCTTAGGCGAATCCGCGGCTTGCGGTTAGAACTAAACCGGCATTTCCTAGCACAAAACCGTCCATGCTCGCCTGGAGCCCCATCCTGATTCAGAAGATCGAGATCCACGCGCTGGGCTTCGTGCTGCGCAAGCTGCAGCTCAACCGCCATCGAGAAACCGAGGTGGCTCCGCATGGGCACGACTACACGCAGTTGATCCTGTACCTGGCGGGCGAAGGTGCCCAGGTCATCCGCGGTCGCCGCCATGAGGCCCGTGCGGGCGACCTGTTCATCATCCCTCCCGGTACGCCGCATGGCTACGCCGTGGTCGGACGCAGCCGTCCGCTCTGCCTCGTGCTTGACTACGACACGTCGCGCAAGAGCAGCCGCCTGACCCATCGCCGGCTGCCGCAGCACACCCTCAACGAACTGCACGGTCTGCTGGCCCGGGTTCCGACCAAGGGGCGGCCGACGTTGTCGGACTATCCGGCCATCATCGCCGTGATCGCTCGCCTGCTCGAGCCGGCGGGAACCGACCAGCCCGCGCCACCGCCGCCTCCCCTGATTGAACGCGTGCGGGGGCGGCTGCAGCAGGCCGGCTCGCTCGAAACGGTGGCCCGCGACGCCGGCTACACCCGAGATGCCCTGAGTCGGAAGTTCAAGCGCGAGCATGGCCTTGGCCTGCGCGCGCTGCGCGACCAGTTGCGCCTCGAAGCTGCGCAACAGGCCTTGCAGGCCGGCGACGAAGTGGCCGCTGCGGCGGCCAAGGCGGGATTCGAAGACCCGAACTATTTTTCCCGCTGGTTCCGGAAGCAGACCGGCTCGACGCCCAGCGGGTGGAACCGCTGAGCGCCGGCACGCGCCCTCACGCCGCAGCGAGATCCGTCCGATCAGCCAAATCCGACTGACCTGGAAAGACCGCTCAGGCGATCTTCGGTTTGGGCGTCGTGCCGGTCCACTGCGGCTGCGCACCGGCCGGAAGCGGCGGGATCCCGGGCGAACCCGCCGGCGGCAGCGTGCCGTTGAGCTCCTGGCGCCAGTGGGCGACGTCACCACCCGGGCAATACACATAGATCATGTGCATCGGCTCGTCGCCGGTGTTCGTCAGCTGATGGAAGATGCCGGGCGTCATGTAGACCGCCTGTCCGGCCTTGATCGGACTGCGCTCGGTACCGACGCAGATTTCTCCCTCCCCTTGCACGATGAAGTAAACCTCCTCCTGTTCCTGATTGTGCCACGGCACCTGTCCGCCCTTGGGCTCGAGGATGGAGTATCCCATGGAGAAACCCTTGGCCTGGATGGGCTGGGTGGCTTGGCCGACGAGGCCGCGGCCCCAACGGCGCGCGGGAAAGGTTCCGCCGGCGATCTTGGCGAGGTCTGCAATGATCATACTCCGTGAGGCGTAGTTTGTTCGGCCCTGACAGGGCGAACTTTTTCGCGCCGTCCGGTCAACCGGTGCGCCAACCACGCCAGGTCCGATGCTTGCGGACAATAGCATCCACGCCTTGGCTTGGTCCGCCATGTCCGACGCCACCCCAGAGGAGATCCGCGATCGTATCGAACGCATCTACCGCGAGGAATCCGGCCGGATCCTTGCAACCTTGATCCGTCTGCTCGGTGGCTTCGAACGGGCCGAGGATGCGCTGCAGGACGCGTTCAACACCGCCCTCGCGCGCTGGCCAGTCGACGGCATCCCGGCCCAGCCGCGCGCCTGGCTGATCTCCACCGCGCGCTTCAAGGCAATTGACGCCATCCGGCGACGCACCCGCTTCGAACAGGCGGGCGAGCGGATTGCGGAGACGTTGCACGGCGAAGCCGCTGCCGCGCCGGTGGACGACGAACTCCCGGACGACCGGCTCCGACTGATCTTCACCTGCTGTCACCCTGCCCTGCCTCCCGAGGGACGTCTAGCCCTCACCCTGCGCGAGGTGTGCGGATTGACCACGGAGGAGATCGCCCGGGCGTTCCTCGTGCCGGTCCCGACGGTTGCCCAGCGGATCGTGCGGGCGAAGGCGAAGATCCGCGACGAACGTATCCCTTACCGCGTTCCCTCCGAGGCGGAACTACCCGCCCGCCTCGACGCGGTGCTCACCGTGGTCTACCTGCTGTTCAACGAAGGATATGCGGCGACCTCCGGTTCTGCGCTGACCCGTGCCGAGCTTTCCACCGAGGCAATCCGACTCGGCAGGCTCCTGCTCGAACTGCGACCCGAGCCCGAAGTCATGGGCCTGCTCGCCCTCATGCTGCTCCACGAATCCCGCCGCGAGGCCCGCGCCGATGCCGACGGCGACCTCGTGTTGCTCGATCAGCAGGATCGTAGCCGGTGGAACAGGGCGCTGATACGGGACGGTCTCGCTCTGGTTGAGCGTGCCTTTGCGTCCGGTGCCGTCGGGCCGTACGCGCTTCAAGCCGCGATCGCATCCGTGCATGCCGCCGCCTCCGCGCCGGAACTCACGGACTGGCGTCGGATTCGCGAGCTGTACGACTTGCTGTTGCGCCTGCAGCCGTCGCCGGTCGTCGCCCTCAATCGCGCCGTGGCGGTGGCCATGCACGAAGGTCCCGCAGCCGGCCTGTCCCTGATCGACGCGCTCCTCGCCGATGACACCTTGCGAGACCATCACCTCGCCCACGCCGCCCGGGGCGACCTGTTGCGGCGTCTTGGGCGCCGCGAGGAGGCCCGCGCCGCCTTTGCGCAGGCGCTTACGCTGACCACGGTCGGTCCGGAGCAACGTTTCCTCGCGTCCCGGCTGCAGGAACTTTCCTGACGTTTTTTCCAAGTCCGGTCGAAACTCTGCCGGGCCAATCGACCCAAGGATGAACGGCGCAGCTGCCGCGCCCTCCCTTCACACGCCAACCCCCATGAAATTCATCTGCCTGGGTTACATTGATCCCGCCAAACTCACGTCCGCATCCGAATCCGAGGTGCACGCCATGATGGACCTTTGTTTCGCCTACGACGACCGCCTTCGCGCCGGCGGCCACTACACCGGAGGCGAAGCGCTCCAACCGCCGCACACCGCCGTCACCCTCCGTCCGTCCGAAGGCCGCATCGTGGTCACCGACGGACCGTTTGCCGAGACGCGGGAACACCTCGGCGGCATCCTCATCCTCGAGGCGCGCGACTTGAACCACGCGATCGACCTGATCTCGCAACATCCGGGGGCGCACTTCGGCCCGTGGGAAATCCGCCCCGCGGCCGATCTCGCCGAGATGGTCCGTCAGAGCGAAGCCCGTCGGCGCACGGTCGCGCCGCGATAACGTCCAGATGGGGATGCGGGCCGGCGTTATCGGTCGGCGGAGTAGTTCTACGTTGCGAGCGGTGCCCACTCCGGACACCACCGTGGCTGCATCCCCTATGAACCCTCTCATCCTGTGGCTTCGCCGAGGCTGGTTCGGCGCCTTGTTGGTGTGCTCAATTTCCGGTGAGCTGTTCGGCCAGCGCTGGCACATGGGCACCAGTCCCCATTTTGAGGTATTGAGCGGCGCATCCGAAAAGGAAACGCGCCGACTGCTGATCGAACTGGAGCGCTTCCGCGCCAACGTCCTCGGCGTATTCCCCTTGGGCGAGGCCCAGGAACCGAAAGTCCGGGTTTACCTCTTCCCGTCACGTCGTGCGTTTCGCCCCTACATGCCGACGCACGAGGGCAAACCGAAAGAAGTCGCCGGTTACTTTATCGGCGGACCCGACGAGGTCATCGTCGCCCTGCAGCCCGAGAAGGAGGCGAGCGAGCACGAAGACCCCGTTGAGCTCATTTACCACGAATACTTTCATCTGCTGACGCATACGCGTGGCCTCGAGTTTCCGCTCTGGCTGGAGGAAGGGTTGGCCGAGGTATTCTCCACCTTGCGAGTCGACGGCAAACACGCGGAGATCGGCGCGCCGAAGGAACTCTATGCGTTTGTCCTATCCGAGACGAGCATGCTGCCGACGGAGCAGTTGCTCGGCGTGGATCGATCGTCTCCTTTGTACAACGAGGAGCTGCGCGGAAGCCTGTTCTATGCTCAGGCGTGGGCCTTCACGCACTACCTGCTTTGCGGTACGGACAAGGGCAACCTCGAGAATCTGGCGGCCTACATCGAACGTTTGCGCACGCCGGGTGTGCATGCGCAGCGCGCGTTTCGCGAAATCTTTGGCGACGACATGCGGAAGTTCGATTTCGCCCTGCGCCAGTATCTGGACGGCGGTCGCTACCGCTTGCGCCGGTTGCCGGCCCGTCCCTTCGACGAAAGTACGGTCGCGGTGCGTCCGGCAACCGACTTTGAACGCGACGTCGCGCTCGCGAACCTTGAGTTTCGCGTTCATCAAAACGTCGGGGTGACCAGCCGGTTGCTCCAGCTCCAGGCGACACAACCCGACTCCGCCCGACCCTTCGAGGTGCTCGGGGCCATCGCCGCGTTCGAGAATGATCACGACCGCGCCCGGGATTACTACCGATCGGCCACGGAACGTGCCTCTGACAACCCCTTCATCTATGCGACGATGGTACGCGACGCGATGCGGCTGTTCGATCGCAATGATTTCGACCAACGTCTGTCCGCGACGGACGCATTCGATGTCCAGCGCTGGATCGACCGCGCCCTGGCGCTCCGCCCTCAGGACGCGGAGCTGATTGAACTGCTGGCCGAAGTCGAAGCCCGGTCTCCCACCATCCGCGTGCATGCGGTCAATCGGGTGCAGAACGCCATGGCCACCCTGCCCCGGCGTGATCCCACCTTGCTGGCTTTGGCGACCATCCGCTGGCGTTCCGGCGACGCAGCCACCGCCGGTCAAATCGTGAACGCGATCCTTGCGTCGACCGAAAGCGAGTCCGGGGTGAAGGAGGCCGCTCGTCTTCTCCGTTACCGCCTCGGCGGCGACGGAGCGCCACGCGCGACGGATACCCCCGCGCCGGGTGGTGCCCGGACCCGCACGCTGCGAGAAACCTCTGAAACGCTGAAAAGCGGCAATTCCCCGATCGGCGAAACACGAAGCTTTGCCGAGGAAATCCTCGGCCAGGAGCCGACGCGCTGAGCGCGGGCCGCTCCTGCGGCCCGAGGAGCAGCAATCCGTCAACCCGCCGACGGGCGGATGCGGATGAGCAGGTCCTTCGCCTCCACCGTGTCGCCGACGGCGATCTTGAGATCGTCGACGACGCCATCGCAGGGGGCGTAAACCGTGGTCTGCATCTTCATCGCCTCCATCATGAGGAGCTTGTCGCCCTTCGACACCTTCGCTCCGGTCGACACCGAGAGCGACGCAATCAGTCCGGGGATCGGCGCCGCCACCTGCGTGGGATCGGCGAGGTCCGCCTTGGGGCGGGCCTTCGTCTTCGGCGTAACGCTCTTGTCCGAGACGACCACGTCGCGCGCCATGCCGTTGAGTTCGTAGGCGACGGTGCGTCGTCCGTCTTTGTCCGGCGCACTGATGCTCACGAGCCGGATGATCAGCACCTTGCCCTCCTCGATCTCGACGGTGATTTCCTCGCCCGGCTGGAGGCCGTAGAAGAATGCCGCCGACGGGAGCACGCTCACGTTGCCGAACTCCTTCTGGTGTTTGACGAACTCGGCGAACACCTGCGGGTACATGAGGTGCGAATAAAGTTCGTCGTCGCTGGGATCGCGGCGGAGCTTTTCGGCGAGCTCGGTGCGCACCGGTTTGAGCGCCTCCGCCTCGGACTCGGCGGTGAGAGCCTTGCGGCGCGGGGATGCCTTGAGCGAGGCCTTGTAGCGGGCCTTCGCGGCCTTGAACCGTTCTTCACCGAGCACGGCACGGGAGACCGCGTCCGGGAAACCGCCGTCCGGCCAGCCCAGACCGCCGGACAGCATGTCGATTACGCTCTCGGGGAACGGAGTCGCGCCCGGTTCCAGATTGACCACATCCGCGGGCTTGATGCCGCGTGAGAAGAGGAACAGCGCCATGTCGCCGACCACCTTCGACGACGGCGTGACCTTCACGATGTCGCCGAACAGCTGGTTGACCTCAGCGTAGGTGCGCGCGATCTCGGGCCAGCGGTGCGACACGCCCATCGAGGCCGCCTGCTCCTTGAGGTTCGTGTACTGGCCGCCCGGCATTTCGTGTAGGTAGACCTCGGCCGATCCGCTGCGCGGCGCGGTGTCGAACGGGGCGTACACCGGACGCACCTGCTCCCAGTAGTCCGAGAGCTCGTTCAGCACGTCGAGATCGAGGCCGGTGTCGCGCGGCGTATGCTGCAGCGCGGCGACGACGGAGTTCAGGTTGGGCTGCGACGTGCTGCCGCTCATCGAAGCGAGCGCCAGGTCGACGATGTCGACGCCGGCATCCGCGGCACGCAGCACGCTGGAGGCATTGATGCCGCTGGTGTCGTGGGTGTGGAAATGGACCGGCAGGCCGGTCTCGTCCTTCAGCGTCTTGACCAGCTTGTAGGCCGCGGCCGGGCGGCAGAGTCCGGCCATGTCCTTGATCGCGAGCACATGCGCGCCCATCTTCTCCAACTCCTTCGCCAACTTGACGTAGTAGGTCAGGCTGAACTTGTCGCGTCGCGTGTCGAGGATGTCGCCGGTGTAGCAGACTGCTGCCTCGCATACCGCATGGGTGTCCTGCACCGCTTCCATCGCCACCCGCAGGTTGGGCAGGTAATTGAGCGAATCAAAGATGCGGAAGATATCCATGCCCGCAGCGGCCGCATGGCGCACGAATCCGGCCACGACCGCGTCGGGGTAATTGGTGTAGCCGACCGCGTTGGCACCACGGAAGAGCATCTGAAAGCAGATGTTCGGCACGCGTGCGCGCAGCTGGCGCAGGCGTTCCCACGGGTCCTCGTTGAGGAAGCGCATGGCCGTGTCGAAGGTGGCGCCACCCCACATTTCCAACGAGTACAGGCCCGCTGCCCGGCGCGCGATGGCGTCGGCGCAGGCGAGCATGTCGTGGGTGCGCACGCGCGTGGCCATGAGCGACTGGTGTGCGTCGCGGAACGTCGTGTCCGTGACCAGGAGGCGCTTTTGGGCCGCGGTCCACTCGGCGAACTTCTTCGCGCCGAGGCGGAGCAGGAGCTGGCGGGTGCCGTCTGGCGCCGCCTGATGCAGGTCCACGGCCGGGGGCGTGATCGCCGGCAGCGGCTTGGCCGGGCGGTGGCCCTTGGCGTGAGGGTTGCCGTTGACCGCCACGTTGCCGAGGAAGGTGAGCAACTTGGTCGCGCGGTCGTGCCGCGGCTTGAAGCGGAACAGCTCGGGCGTCGTGTCGATCAGCGTGGTGGTGGCCTGGCCGGACCGGAACAGCGGATGGGCGACCACGTTCTCGAGGAACGGGATGTTCGTCTTCACCCCGCGGATACGGAATTCGCTCAGCACGCGGCGCATGCGCTGGAGGGCGACCTCGTAGCTCTGGCCGCTGGCGATGACCTTGACCAGCATCGAGTCGTAGAACGGCGTGATCACCGAGCCGGCGAAGCCCGCCGCTCCGTCGAGTCGCACGCCGAAACCGCCCGGCGAGCGGTAGGCCTGGATGCGGCCATAGTCGGGCACGAACTTGTTCTCCGGGTCCTCAGTGGTGATGCGGCACTGGAGGGCAAAGCCGTTGCGCGGGATGTCGTCCTGCGCCGGCATGCCAACCTCGGGCGAGTGCAGCGAATGGCCCTGCGCGATCAGGATCTGGGCCCGCACCAGATCGAGGCCGGTGATGACCTCGGTCACGGTATGTTCGACCTGGATACGCGGGTTCATCTCGATGAAGAACCATTCGTGGCGGTCGAGGTCGTAGAGAAATTCGACCGTGCCTGCGTTGTCGTAACGGATTTCGCGGGCGATGCGCACGGCGGCGGAGCACAGCTCGTTGATCACCTCGCGGGGCAAGCCGTAGCTCGGTGCGACTTCGATCACCTTCTGATGCCGGCGCTGCACGGAGCAGTCGCGCTCGTGCAGGTGGATGACGTTGCCGTGGCGGTCGCCGAGGATCTGCACCTCGATGTGCTTGGCCCGCGGAATATATTTCTCGAGGAAGACGGCCGGGTTGCCGAAGGCGCGCCCGGCCTCCGCCTGCGCCTCATCGAGCAGGGCGCCCAGGTCGGCGGCCTTTTCCACCACGCGCATGCCGCGTCCGCCGCCGCCGAAGGCCGCTTTGATGATGAGCGGGAAACCGATCTCCTTCGCGATCTTGAGTGCCTCGGCCCGGTCCGACACGGGATCTTCCGTGCCCGGCAGGACCGGCACACGAATTCGCTGGGCCAGCGCGCGGGCGGCGGTCTTGTCGCCCATCATGTCGAGCAACTCGGGCCGCGGGCCGACAAAGGTGATGCCCGCCGCTTCGCAGGCGCGGGCAAAATTAGCGTTCTCAGACAGGAAGCCGTAGCCCGGGTGGATCGCATCCACCTGCTTTTCCTTGGCGATGCCCACGATGCTCTCGATGTCGAGGTAGGCCGCCACCGGGCCCTTCCCCCGCCCCACCTGGTAGGCCTCGTCGGCCTTGTAGCGGTGGATGGAGAACCGGTCCTCCTGGGCAAAGACCGCGACGGTGCGCAGGCCGAGTTCGGTGCCGGCGCGAAAGACGCGCACAGCGATCTCCGAGCGGTTGGCGGCCATCAGCTTGCGGATCGGGCGCAGCGGAACGGCGGATGACGGGGACGAGGCGGTGGAGGGGGTTTGGGCGGACATGCGAGGGCGATGACCTGAACGAGGGAATGCCGGATTTGCGGGATTTTCCGTCGGGGCGCGAATTTTTTTAATGGGCGACCGTCAGATTGCCCGTCGCAGGCCGGCTGAAAATTCAGTGTCAGTCCCAGACACGCCCTAGAACGGAAAGCCCACCGAGAAGTGCCAGGTCCCCGAGGGATCGGCCGGCCGACGCCGCAGGTTGTGACCGTACTCGAGCCGCAGGGGACCGACGAGGGTTTGGTACCGCACCCCGGCGCCGACGGACACCAGACGTTCGTCGAACGGATAGTCCGCCAGGCGCACCGCCGTTCCCAGGGCATCGGCAAACACCACGGCCGACCAGTTGCCGGTCAGCGTTTGTTCGAACTCCAGATTGAGCAGCAGGAAGGTCTTGGCGCCGAGGAAGCGCCCGTCTTCCGCCCGCGGAGCCGCCTCACCCGCCTGATATCCGCGGATGCTGCTGTCGCCGCCGGGGAAGAAGCGACGGTTGACCGGGAGTTCGCGATCGTTCTCGGCTCCCGCGGTGGTCACCACGCCGTGAGACACGCCGGCATGCAACCAGCGGTCCCGGCCGATCCGGCGATGCCACGTTGCACCCAGTTCCCAACGTTGGTAATCCACCTCTCCGCCCAACAGCTTCGCCGCCGCCTCCACCTGGGCGAACCAACGATACCCCGCCCGCGGTCGCAGCGGGTTGTCACGCCGGTCCCGCACCAGTCCGACATCGGCGCTGGCCACCGTCACCGATTCGAGATCGACCGCCCGCGTGTCGAGCTGGTTGTCCTGGGTTCGCAGGGCCTGGTACGTGTAGCCGACGTTCGCATCGGCCCGCACCCATGGCAGGGGGCGTCGCAAAATGACGCTGCCGCCGTACTCCTGGCGCACGAACGCCGGCTCCTCGCGTTCAAAGCCGAACAAACGCACGGTCCCGTCCACCCGTTCGCCAAAGAGTTCGGGCACGGTGTACGCGTATTCCCCGCGGCTGCTCTTGGTCGATTGCACCAGCTGAAGCCGGCTGAGGTGAGCCCGCCCGAACAGATTTGTCTGGCGCAACTCGAGTCCGACGCGAAAGCGTTCGTAGCTGCCGTATCCTCCGAGGAGGTTCGCTTCCCAGGGGCGCGCCTCTGTCACGGTGAAGACCGCAGCCCGGGCCGGACCCTGCGGAGGGTCGAAGGCGAGGTCGACGTTCGTGAAGACGCCGAGCTGACTCAGCCGGTACCGCGCCGCGTCGAGGGCCTGGGGATCGAGCGGTTCCCCGGGACGAGCATACACGCGCCGCTGCAGGACCGACTCGCGGGTTCGTTCGGCTCCGCGAAACGTGACCTCGGTCAAGATGACCCGGGGGCCGGGATCCACCCGGGCTACCACCTTTACCGGCCGGCGGCCTTCCACGGCTGCACCGGGCTCCGCTTCGAGTTCGATCCGCACATCCGGATGGCCGCCGCGTTGAAAGCGCCGGCGCAGCTCCGCTTCGAAATCCTGTTGGGCCAGAGGCGTCCATGGCCCGTGGATCGAGGTCTCCGCGCCTTGCACGTCGACCTCGGTTTCTGTGGCGACTGTGATCGTGACGTCGCTCACCTCGTGCCGCGGTCCCTCGGTCACGTTCAGCTGCAGGCTTACGTCTCCCGTCTGCTCGTTGCGGTCCACCGCCGCGGCCTCGACCCGCGCCTCGGCATAACCCAGCTGCCGTAGACGGTCGGTGAGCGCTCCGATCGCTCGTCGCAACCGCGCGGGGGAATACGCCCGTTCCGCCGGATTCAAGCCGAGCCCGCTGCCCGGTCGGAAGAGCAGGCGGGCCTCGCTTTCGGACACGACCGAGAGACCGGAGAAGGTCACGGTTTCGACGGTGAACCTCACGCCCGGTTCGACCTCGAGTTTCACTGCCGAGGCCGTCAATGGGCGCGGCAGCAACGCGGTCAATCCGGCATCGAACGTAAACGTGCGCAGGGTTCCGTCGGTGAGCGTGAGGTGGGCGCGGACCTGCGGTGCGAGATAACCCTGCTCGGCCACGGTCGAAATCACAAGGAACACCGCGTCTTCAATCGCGTTGGCATCCAGCGCCGGCTGGCGCGCCTCATCGCCGGCGAGCCGGTCGATCGCAAGGCGAAGCTCCCGGTTGCGCCACCAGCCGAGTCCGGTGACTCCGATCTCGGCGGCAGGCTCTGCGCCGGACGCAATGGGCGCGAGAGCGAGGCCGGCTACGAAGCATCCGATGCGGCCAAGTCGGTCACGGAGCATGGGATTCCTCCTTGGTGCCGCCGAGCAGGCGCCATTTCACCCCGACGTTGTAGTCGTCGAACTCGTCGTATTCGCCGACCAAGGACCAGCGCGAATCGAGTTCGTAGCTGAAGCCGTAGGTCTCCCTTCCCTGCCGCGAAACGCGTTCTCCCGTGGTCAGACTGAATCGCTCCGCCGCGGCCGGATCTCCGCCGAGGCCGCGCAGCACGCTTTGGCCAAGGTAAGTGCCCAGCCGCACCACCCGCTGCCGACCGGTGTAGGTCACCTCGTCGCCCGGAGGCTCGCCTGCCATTACCATGAGCAACACGTCTTCCGAGCTCAGCGGCGGACTGGAGCTGAACCGCAGCTGCGGCGTCGCCGCGGGTCCGCTCAGCTCCAAACGCAGGTCGTAGCCAAAGCGCCGTCCGGTGCCGGTCACCGCGAGCACGGGCACGAAGGGATCGGCCTCGGTCAGGCGGACCGAGCCCTGATTCACGCGAAAGGTGGCAAACGGCAGCAGGATGTCACCGGCGTCGATCGTCGCCTGGCCCACGGCCCGCGGAGCGCCCAAGGTTCCGCCCAGCCGGAACCGCGCCGAGGCCTCGCCGACGAAGACCGGCGTGCGCAACCGGAGAAACCGGTCACCGCTCACCTCCACGTCGAGGATCCACGCATCCAAGGGGGCAACGTTGACCGCAAAATAGGGCGGCCGCCGGTCCGGCGCCGCCACGCTTCCGCCTCCTGGCAGCAGCGAAAGCAGGTCGGCAAGGAACAAACCGTCGCGCAGTCGGACCTGCCCGGCCAATCGAGTTTCGCCGGGTGCTCCCGGTTCGGCGCGCACATCGAGGTCGGCGCGCACCAGCAGACCGGTCTGGCGGACGAGCGGCAGATTGTTGCCCTGAAGGCGCAGGTCGAGGCGGACCGGAGCATCGGTCGGCAGCGTGGCCTCGCCGGTGATCACCACGGGTTGTCCGCCCATGCGGGCCGACACTTCGCGCAGGCGCAGGGTGCGTCCGTCCAACGAAAGATCGGCCGTGATGTCCTGCAGCGCGCCCAGCGGTCCGAGCGGCCGTGAGGCCGCGCCGCGCAGCCGCACGTGCCCTGTCCACGCTCCGCCACGCGCCAGGCTAACCTGCGCATCGATGCGGCCGGAAGGGGCAAGGTACGCAGGCATCAGGCGGGACAGCTCCGCCATCTCTGCATCCGGAATTTCGATCCGGCCGGATGCCTCGCGCCGAAGGTGATCCCAGGGAGCCTGTCTTAGGCGTTCCCACGTGTCCGCCTCGACCGGCAGGCTCCCGCTGGCCCGCACCGTCTGTCCGGCCGCCGCCACGGTCAGCTCGTCGAGCGCAAGGCGTTCGCCGTCGCCGCTGGCCCGCAAACGCAGTCCTGCCAAGGGTGGAAGCCAGGCGGGCCAGCGCGGACCTTCCAGAGCGATTTGCTCGGCCGCCAGTTCGAGGCCGCCCTTCGGGCGTGCCCAGGTGCCGGAAAGCTGCGCGGCCAAACGGGGGGCTTGCAGGCGCACGCCGGTCACGTCGGCGAGTCGGGCCCAGAAGGCGGCATTGGGTTGCGAATGCGCGGTCACGTTGAGCACGCCCGAGGGGTCGAGGCGAAGCGGCTCCGCTTGAAAGGGCCACAGTCCAATCGGGAGTTCGCCGCTGGCCTCAAGCACCGGTGAACTCTCCTCCGACACCGCCAGACGGCCGATGCGCAGCGCCCCGGCCTGGCCGGCAAAGGCGAGCTCGACCGTCGCTTCGCGCTGCGCACCCAGGGTGACGTCGAACGTCGCCGTACCTTCGTGCCGCAGGGGTCCATCCGTCCAGTCGCCGGACCACGCCAACGCGTCGATCCGCCAAGCTGGGCCGGCGAGACTGAGCCAGGGAGCCAGCCGGTCCGAGGAAAAGCCCCGTACGGCAAGGCGTCCGCGCCCGCTCGGGCCGAGTTCGCCCTCGGCTTCGAGGAGCGTATCGCCGCCCGCCAGGGAAAAGGTTGAGCTGCGCCAGCCGTCGCGCCACGAGACCTGCACGGGCTTCGCGAGGACGAGGCTTGGATGTCCGTCCGCGTGCCAACGCAACGCCGTGAGTTCACCTTGCCCGGAGGCCGCATCCCCGTTGCCGGTGAGATCCACCTGGGCGTCCCCGGACGCCACCTCCACTGCCAGCGGTGACACGCGCGTCCCATCACCGCTCCAGCGGGCCTGTCCCCGGTTGGCATGAAACGCTGGCAGGACCAGACCGGTCCAAGCCGCCGTTCCCTCGTGCTGCCAGTCGGGCCAGACTCCGGCTGCCGTGCCGGCAAGCTCGACTGACTCCAGCGACATCCCCGCCGGCAGATACTTCGCCACATCAGCGGAGGTGAGGACAGCCCGGACGCGTCCAGCCTCGAGTCGCCGTTCCGTCCACTGCCAGTCACCGCCCGCTTCAACGCTGCTCCCCGAAGCTGACTGCAGGCGTGCGTCGACGCGACGCAGCCAAGGCCAGACCACCTGTCCGGACACCGTTCCGTCAACGGCCGGCGCATCGCGATGCGTGAGGCCTTGGGCCTTCAGGACGAGGTCGACCGCCGGCGCGGCGTTGAGCCTTGTCGTGACCATTGCTTGGCCGGCAAGGCGGCCCTGGGTCAGCAACGTGGGCCAGGCGCCCAGGTCGATCTCCACCTCAAAGGTCGAGGTCCCCACGTCGTCGAGCTGCGTCGGCCGTACGCGCACGGGCGCGCTCAACGCCGCGCGAACTCCGGGCAGGCGGATGTCGGCGGCCTCGATTGCGAAGTCGTTCCACGCTCCGCCACCGCGCAGGTCGATTTGCAACGGCGGTGCTGCCGAGGCACGGCCGGTGGCAGGCTCGGCTCCGGCCTGTAAAGAAAAGCGGATGCGGCGGTCCTGCCAGTCGATCTCGGCGCGGCCGGCAAGGTCTTCGTACGCGTCGCCCCACCCCAACGCCGCCGCGGGCAGACGCCAATCCTCGGCACGCACGTGGGCGGTGCGGGGCCACCAGCCTTTTTCGGCAAACACGGCCTCGGCCGTCGCCACCTGCTCGAGAAACGCCAGGCGCCCTTGCCAGCGGGGTCCGGCACTCGAAGCGTCCGCCTGCCACTGTCCTCCGGGATCCTGCGCCGTCACCCGCCAGTCTTCGACCCCAGCCCAGGTCACGGCACCGTGCGCACTCCAGCGGCGCCAGCGCAGCGACGTCACGTGAACGGTATCCCCGGTGTAGCGTGCTTGCTCCAACGTGAGGCGCAGCGCCCCGAGGCGCAGTTCTCCCGGCCCGAGTTCCACGGGGGGCAACCACGGCGCCAGCTGGTCGAGCCAGCGCCGGGTCTCGGCCAAAACCGGGACCATGCCGTGAGGGGTGGTACGGACGACGGGCGCCGACGAAGCCTCCCGCCCGCCGGCAGCACCCGGTGCCGCGGAGGCCGCCTCCAGGGCCCACCGGTCGATCCGAACCGGCTGACGGTCCCCGAGCAACCAGGCGATCGGCGTGGTCGCCTCCAGCCGGTCGGCGGTTACGGTCACCGGGCCCCGCTCGAAGCGGGCGCCGATCAGGACGAACCGCGTGTAACCAAGCGTCTGATACTCGGCAAAGGACAATCCGGTACGTCCCTCCGCGAGCGTCAGCGCCCGGCCCAGCCACCACGGCAGCGCGGCGAGGCTGAGCACCGTGGCGGCTGCCAGGATGCCGAGGATCAGGAAGGTTCGCCGCATGGGAAGACGGGCGCGGGCGGCGTAATGCCAGGCGCCCCGGACAAGGACAGCGACTCAGGCCGCCGGTGCCAGTCCGGAACGCGTAAGCAGCGCGCCCAGATCGGGACCGCGGCCCATGAAGCGTTGGAACAGGTCCGCCGGATCCGCGGAGTTGCCCTTGCTCAGGATATGTTCGACGAAGGCGGCGCCGACCTCGGGATTGAAGATGCCCTCGCGCTTGAAGCGGGTGAAGGCATCCGCATCGAGCACCTCCGCCCACTTGTAGGAATAGTAGCCGGCAGCGTAGCCAACCGGATCGCCGAAAATGTGGTTGAACCGGCGCAGGATCGTGCGCGCCTCGGGCACGGTCGGGATCAGGCAGTCGGCAATCTCGGCCTTCACCTTGGCCTCGAGATCGCCCTCGAGGAAATCCGCGGTGCGCTGGTGAAGCACGAGGTCCATCTTCGCGAATTGGATCTGCCGCATCATGGCGCAGGCCGAGCGGAAATTTTTCGCGGCAAGCATCTTTCGGAAGATGTCCTCCGGGATCGGCGCGCCGGTTTCGTGATGCCGCGCGAAGAGATCGAGGCTCTCGCGCTCCCAGCACCAGTTTTCCATGATCTGGGACGGCAGTTCGACGAAGTCCCACGCAACGTTCACGCCGTTGAGCGACTTGATTTCCACTTCGCCCAAGAGGTGGTGCAGCAGATGGCCGAACTCATGGAACACCGTCTCGACCTCGCGGTGGGTCAGCAGCGCAGGGCGGTCGCCTGCGGGCGGCGTCATGTTGCCGCAGATCAGACCGAGATGGGGACGGCGCTGCCCATCTGCCGACGGTCCCCCGGTGACGAGGTAGCCCATCCAGGCCCCGCTACGTTTCGATTCGCGCGGGTGCCAGTCGGCGTAAAACGAACCGAGGTGACGCCCGCGGACATCGTGCATGTCGTAGAACTTGACCTCGGGATGCCAGACCTCGACCGCCCCAGCGGGACGTTCGGCAATGCGCAGACCGAAGACGCGGCCGGCGAGCTCAAACAGACCGGCGATCACCCGGTTGAGCGGGAAATAGGGACGCAGGATCTCCTCGTCGAAGGCGTAACGTTCGCGACGCATCTTCTCCGCCCAGTAGCCGAGCTCCCACGCCTTGAGCGGGCCCGCCGGCGCACCGGTCTTGGCGGCCTTGAAGGCCTCCAACTCGTCGCACTCCCGGCGGAACGCGCCGAGGCTGCGGTTCTTAAGGTCCTCAATGAACGCGAGGGCGCGCTGGCCGTTTTTGGCCATGCGCCGCGTGAGCACGAGGTCTGCAAAATGCTCCCGGCCGAGCAGACGGGCCTTCTCCGCGCGCAGCGCGAGGATCTGGCGGATCAGGGCGGTGTTGTCGTACGGAGACTGCGCTCCCACCGACACCGACGCCGACCACATCTCGCGGCGCAAGTCCTCGTTGTCCGCGTAGGTCATCACCGGCTCGAGCGACGGCATGTGCAGGGTGAAACGCCAGATCGGCGCCTCGGCGGTGCCTAGACCCTTGGCCTCTGCGTTCCGTCGCGCCGCGGCCTTGGCATGGTCCGGGATGCCGGCGAGCTTGGCCTCGTCATCGACGAGCAGCTGCCACGCGTTGGTGGCGTCGAGCACGTTCTCGGAGTACTTCTGCGTGATCTGTGCGAGCTCGCTCTGGATCGCTTCGAGCCGCGCGCGCCGGTCCGCCGGCAGATCGGCGCCGGCCTGGACAAAATCCTCCATGGTCTCGGTGAGGAACCGTCGGTGGATGCCGGTTAGTTTTCCTGCCTCCGCAGTCCCGGCGGCGGCCTTCAGGCGTTCCCACAAGGCTGCGTTCAGGGGAATCTTGGCATAGAAGGCCGAGACCTGGGGCAGCATCGCGTTGTGGGCGTCGCGCAATGCCGGCGAATCCGACACCGATTGAAGGTGCGTCACCTTGCCCCAAACACGACCGAGTTCCTCGGTGGCGTCCTCAAGGGCGAGAAAGGTGTTGGCGTACGTGGCCTCGGACACCGGGCGGCCGGCGATCGCGTCGATCGCGGCCTGCGCCCGCGCTAGGGCGGACTCGACAGCCGGCGCGATCTGGTCGGGCGTGTGCCGCGACCAGGCAATCTCGAAGGCGGGATCCAGAAACGGGTTCGACGACATGACGTCGGCAAGCGAGGCCGTGCTCCCGGAAACGTCAACCGTCAACCCGTCTTTCCGTCCGGTGGATGTGGGCCGAGGAATCCGGGCGTCAACCCCGGACGCAGACTCACCACTGGTACGTCAGGCCCACGGCCGACTGCCGGGGGCTGGCCGGCACGGCGGGAACCTCCTGGAAATCGCTGTCCCACGCGTTCTCGATCTGGGCGGAGAGCGTAAGGCCGCGCACGTGCGGCACGCGCCAGTAGATCCCCACGGTGGTCAGCGCTGCGGAGTCGCCGCCCTGCACGCGCAGGAGATTGTCGGACTGCCAGCGCAGCTCGTTGTCCACGCGGACCTCGACCCCGCGGCCCAGCGTGCCGATGACGGCGGCGGTCACGCGGTGCTCAGGAAAGTTGAGGGCATAGAAACTGGCATCGACCGATGCCGTGCCATAGTCCGCGTCCTTCCGCAGCCAGGCGTATCCAATCATCAGCGACACACGCTGCCAGCTGCGTCGGGCGAAGAGCTCGATCCCGGTGTTGTCGATGTCGACGGCGTTGGCCGTGCGGGCGGTCACGCCGCGGCGGAAGGTCCAGTCCACCAACCGGAGATCGCGCCGCACGAACCACGCCCCCTCGAACTCCCAGCCGCGCCAGTCACCGGCGGCGCCCAGTTCGACCTGATGACTCGACGAGCGGCCCAGGTCAGGATTGCCCCGGAACAGGCCGGCACCCGGCGCGGAGTTCAACGCCGTATAGGTCGCCACCTGCGTGGCGCGGGCGTAGCCGGCGAAGATCCGGCGGAGCACGCCCGCGGGAGCCGTCCGTGACACCTCCACGACCGGGGACAGGGCGCTCGCTTCGCGATTCGTGTCATCGAAGGTGGCCCCGGCCAGCACGGTCCACGTCCGCCGGTCGTCGCGCGCCAGCTGCCACTCGGGAGTCAGCGCGGCCGACACGTGCGAGCGCGAGCGGTAGCGCCCGAAGGTCAGGGAGCTCGATTGCAACCGGTCCGTCACGACGCCGGCCCGGTAGCCGAGGGCGAGGCGCTCTCCCACCGGCGCCCGTCCCTCGAGGCCGAGGCCGTACACCCAGGTGGTGTGTTGAAACAGGCCGTCTTTGCCCGCTTCGGTGAAGCGATTGAAATCATAGTCGTCCTTGTTGCGCCGGTAATAGATCCCCGTTTGGAGGTAACCGCCTTCGGCGCCGACCGTCCGGCGATGATGAGCCGCCACCAGCAGGGTCTGCAGATTCTCGCTCTCGGGCGCGTTGAAGGGCGTGTAGAGGTTCGGCCAGCCGAAGAACTTTTCCTGATAACCGACGACGACGTCGGTTTGCTCGCCGGGAGCCGCCAGTTGAAGGCGGCCGTTGAACCGGCTGAAGTCGTGGTCGCCGAGCGGAATCGGACCGTCGGACTTGGACCGCGCCAGGGCGACATCCATGCCGATGGTCCGGCCGGCCCATTGCTTGTCGCTGCGCTGCCCGACGTGCAGTTCCCCGCGAAATGTACGGTTCTCGCCCACCCCGGCGGACAGAAGCCCGGCGGTCCGTACCGGCTGCCAGCCGTAGGCAACGACGCCGGCGGTGGCATTCCAGCCGAGCGCCGCCTCACCGGCGGAAACCTGGGCCTTGGGCGCGGTCAGAAACCCAGCTCCGACCGGGATCTCGGCGAAGTAATGCCCGGTCTGCGGATCGTAGAGCGGCAAGGCGCCGAGCTTGAAGCCAGTGTTTTCAAAGGTCCCACCGCGGAGCGCGACGTCGCTCTGTGCCTCGGCGAGGTTGCGCGCTTGCACATCGACCTTCGGCTCAAACCGCAGGGCGGTCACCGGCATGGCAAAGGTGCCGGCCGGCTCCTGATTCGCCACCCGGGTCGACGTGACCGCCAGCTGCGGCAACTCCACGGGAGGAGTTTGGGCCGTCACTACGACGGCAAGGAAAGCGAATCCGAGGATTGAACGCGTGAACGTCATGACCTCCGAGCCGAAGCCAAAGACGCCGGCAAAACAAGCCTTTGTTAAGCATTTCGTTTTTTATATTAACCAGTGCCTCCGCTCCTTTCTTTGGCCGACGCCATCGGCAGGTTGGCACGGGGGAGGCTCCGCGGTACGACCTCTCTACGTCATGAACGATGCGACCTCTGCTGCGCCTTCCCCCGAGGAAACGCTGGCGGGCACCGCCGGATCGGTGTTTCCGTTGGCCGACCTGCTGGAGCGGTTTCGCACCTGGCAGGACGAGGCGCGCCGTGCGGGCGAGAAGGACCCCACGGCCATGTCGCTCGCCACGGTCACGCCCGACGGCGGTCCGGCCGTGCGCATCGTACTGCTCAAACACGCCGATGAGCGCGGCTTCGTGTTCTATACCAACTTGGAGAGCGACAAGGCCGCCGACCTTCGGGCCCATCCCCGCGCCGCCCTCGCCTTTCACTGGGCGTCGCTCGGACGCCAGGTGCGCCTCGCCGGCCGGGTTGAGGCGGTTTCGGCCGACGAAGCCGATGCCTACTTCGCGACCCGGCCGCGCCTGAGCCAGATCGGCGCCTGGGTCTCCCGCCAGTCGCGGCCGATGCCAACGCCGCTCGCGCTCGAGCAGGCCTGCGCGGCCTATGCCCTGCGCCATCCGTTCGCCGCCATTCCGCGTCCGCCGTTCTGGTCGGGTTTCCGAGTCCTGCCGGAGCGGATCGAGTTCTGGCAGGAGCGCCCCTTTCGCCGGCACGACCGCCGCCTTTACCTGCCCGGCGACGGCGGCTGGCGGGAACAGCGGCTGTATCCGTAGATCGATTACTGGGCGGACGGCGCGGTCAGGGCGGCCACCACACCGTCGAGACCACCCTTGAGGCCGAGGCGGTGATGCACGATCTCGCCCTCACGGTTGAGCACCGTGATGAGATTGGTGTGCGCGAACTGGCCGTCGGCTTCCGGCTTGTAGTTCACGCCGAGGAGGGTGGCGAGTTCGCGCACGGCGCCGGCATCGCCGCGCCAGAGTTCCCAGCCGTCATCGAGCAGGCGGTCGGTGCGGAACTGGTGCAACACCGGCACCGTGTCCCGCTCCGAGTCGAACGAGACGAGCAGAATCACCGCCTCGTCGCGCACCTCGGCCGGGAGCGCAGCCCGGACGCGCGTCAGATCGGCAACGATCAGGGGACACGCATAGGTGCAGGAAGCGAAGAACATCGCCACCGCAACGGGCCGACCGCGCAACTGTCCGAGGCTCCGGTCGTCGCCGCGGTCGTCGGTGAAACGCAGGTCGAGCTGGTAGACCGATTCACGGGTGAATGTGCTGGCCGCCGCAACCGTCGCGGCGGGTTTGGCGGCGCAGCAGGATTTGCCGGGCGTGGCGGCGAAAGCACCAGAGGCGAGCAGCAGGGAGGAAAGGAGGAGACGGGTTTTCATGGTGAGGAAGCGATGACGGGCGAGGCGGGAAGATCGCGGGCGCAGCGAAAGCCGAGCGAGGTGGTGGTGTGGTTGGCCCGCAGCGACGAGCGCAGGGCCTGCCGCATGAACGCGGCGTAATCCGAGGTGTCCTTGGTGCCGGCGGCGGCTGCGCCGCAGAACAGATCGCGGTCGAGTCCGGCATCGGCGCGCGATTCGCCGGTGACGAGGGCTGTGTTGAAGTCGTCCACCCACTCCCACACGAGCCCGTGCAGGCCGCGGACGCCGTCGAGATTGGTCCGGGCGGTCTCGACCGCGGGCATGACGGGGGGCACCGGCCGGGAAAGCCAGGCGTACAAATCGTTGAGGAAGGCCGGCTCGTTGGCGCCCGTGCGCGTCGTATAGCCGACCGACGCGGCCATCTCCCACTCGGCGAGCGTCGGCAGGCGCTTGCCCACGGAACGGGCATAGGCCCGGGCGGCAAACCAGGAGATCCGAACGACGGGCGCATCAAGCGGCGCGGCCGGGCCGGGCTCCAGGTCACCCGCCCAGTGTTCCAGATAAGAGCGTTCGGCAAAGAGCCGGCTGACCTCGCTGCGCCGCCACTTGGGGTGGGCCGTCACGAAGGCGAGAAACTCGCGATTCGTCACCGGACGGACATCGAGCAGGAAGGCCGCCACCGGAACGGTCTCGGCCTCCTTGACCGAACGGATCAGCGGACGATAGGTGCCGCCGGCGATGATCACCATGTCCGCCGTCTGCGCCGGGGCGACCGGTGCCAGCAGGGCCCCCAAGGCGAGGAAGAGGATCAGAGGGCGGTTCATGGTGAAGGCAGGCGGACGGTTCAGCGGGCTTCCGAACGGGCCCGGCGCACCTCGTCGACGGTGAAGGCGTCGGCCTCGTTGCCCCAGGCATTCGTGACGTAGGTCAGCACATCGGCGATCTGCTGTTCGCTGAGATCGGCCGGCGGCATCGCGCTGTTGTAGTTCTGGCCGTTGACGGTGATCGGCCCGGTGAGGCCCTTGGTGACGATGCGGACGGCGCGGGCGCGGTCGGCCATCATGTAATCCGACTGGGCCAGTGGCGGGAACACGGCGGGCAGGCCTTTGCCGTCTGGCATGTGACAGGCGAAGCACAGCTGCATGTAGATCTGCTTGCCCTTCTCGAACTGCATCTCCTTGGAGAGGCCCGCGATGGTGGGGTTCGACTGGATCTCCGCCGCGATCTTCTCCTTCAACTCAGCCTCGCGCCGGGAGGAAGCGGAGCCGGCCTCGGCCTGGGCGCCGAGATAGACCGCATCCACTTCCTTGCCGGAGTAAATCACCCGGTCCTCGGCGCCGCTGACCTTGAGCATGCCCAGCGCCCCCTTGTTGAAGGCGCGGCTGAGCGAGTGGTCGACCAGCACGTAGGTGCCCGGGACATCGACCTTGAAGTCGACGATCGTGGCGCCGCCGGATGGGACGAGGGTCGTCTGCACGTTTTCCTGGGCGACGCGGGATCCGCCCTCGAGGTAGACCTTGTCGAAGATCTCGCCGATGACGTGGAAGGACGAGGTGAGGTTCGGGCCGCCGGCGCCGAAGTAGAGGCGGACGGTCTCGCCGACGTTGGCGGCGATGGCCTTGTCACCGACCATCGAGCCGACCGAGCCGTTGAACAGCACGTAGGTCGGATGTTCGTCGATGCTCTTGGCCATGTCGAAGGTCTGCAGGCCTTCCTCGCCGTAACGTCCCTGGGTGTAGAAATCGCCCTGCATGACGTAGTACTCGCGGTCGACCGGCGGCAGGCCCTCAGGCGGTTCGACCAGGATGAGTCCGTACATGCCGTTGGCGATGTGCATGGGCACCGGGGCCGTGGCGCAGTGGTAGACGTAAAGGCCCGGGTTCAGGGCCTTGAACGTGAACTGCGAACTATGGCCCGGCGCCGTGAAGGTGGAGGCTGCACCGCCACCCGGTCCGGTCACGGCGTGAAGATCGATGTTGTGCGGCAGTTTCGAGGACGGGTGGTTGTTGAGGTGAAACTCGACCACGTCGCCGGCCCGGATCCGGATGAACAGACCCGGCACGGTGCCGCCGAAGGTCCAGAACGTGTAGGTGGCGCCGTCGGCGATGCGCATGACCTCCTCGCGCACTTCGAGGTTCACGACCACGCGCGCCGGGTGTTTGCGCGTGATGGGCGGCGGGACGAGCGGTGGGGCGGTGAGCACCGCCTGCTCGATCGGGAGCGAGGCCACGTCGGGCGGCAGCTCGACCTTGCCTTTCGCGGCGGTGGGGCCGTCGGAGGCGAAAAGCGGCAGCCCCCAAAGGAGCGAGGCGCCGAGAATCAAGAGGCGGGGCACACGGATTGAGGACGTCATGGTCGGAAGGATTGGCCCAACCCTAACCGATCGCCGTGGACACCGCCTTGACGTGGATCAACCGGACACAAAAAAGCCCCGTGGGGTGACCGCGGGGCAAAAACCTTGGGAACGGGAAACGATTTATTCGTCGCCGTCGTTGCCGATGGCCTCGACCGGACAGCCCTCGAGGGCCTCCATGCAAAGCGCGATCTCTTCCTCGGTCGTCGGCTGCTTGTGCACGTACGAGTAACCGCCCTCATCGTGGCGGGTGAAGAAGGCCGGCGCGGTCTCGCGGCAGAGATCGCAGTCGATGCATTGCTGATCGACGAAAAACTTGCCGGCAACGTTGCTGTCCCACTTGTCTGCTTTGTTAGCCATAGCTGACGGGGCAACAAAGAGGAATTCGCGGACCTGTCAAGCGATGCGCCGGCCGGGATTTGGGAAATTTCCCGGCCAGACGCAAAAGGACGGAATTCATGCGTGTTTTTCACGCAAAAATACCGGGGACTCGGCTTGAGTTCACCCCCGGGTGTTCCTACTCTTTTCGAAGAGATGCTTTCTGACCGCCCTTACATGCGTGATCACGGCTACGGCCGGCAAACGACGTCCGTGCTCACGTGGATGATCTGCGCGATCATCGCCTGTTTTGTCGTGCAAGTCCTTTTCACGACCTGGTTCAAGGCGGATCTGACCGGGCTCTTCGAATTGTCGGTGGATGGCCTGAAATCCGGCATGGTCTGGACGCCCCTGTCGTACGCGCTGATGCACGACACGGGGATGTATCTCCACGTCATCGGCAACCTGCTCGGCTTGTTCTTTTTTGGGCGCGAGATCCTGCCCTACCTCGGGCCGAGGCGATTTGTGGCCCTGTTCGGGGCGGCGGTGCTGGCGGGAGCGGGTCTCTGGCTGGCGACCAACTGGAGCTACGGCGGTGCCGTGGTCGGTGCCTCGGCCGGGGTCGTCGCGTTGGTGGTCGTCTTTGCCTGCCTCAACCCGAACCAGCCGATCACGCTCCTGCTCTTCTTCATTCTGCCGGTGACGCTGAAGCCCAAGTGGATCGCGCTTTCGCTGCTGGCGATCGATCTCTTCGGTTTCTTTTTCTTTGAGGCGCTGGGCCGCCGGTCGCCGCTCGGGTTCGCCCACTCCGCTCATCTCGGCGGCATGCTGGCTGGTTGGGTGTATTTTCGCTACGTCCATGCCCGCGAGTGGCGGACGCCAGACCGCGCGCCGTCGGTTGAGCTTCCCGCGTGGTTCAAGCGGGCCAAGGAGACTCCGGAGATCGCCCAGCCCGCCTACAAGGTCAACGTGACCAGCCGCGAAGACCTTCGCATCGAGGTCGACCGTATCCTCGACAAGATCAACAGCGAGGGTTTCGGCGCCCTCACGGCCCAGGAGAAGCGATTGCTCGACGATGCCCGGGAGGCACTTGGCCGGCGGTAAGGCCGACCCGCGCAGCATGGACCTGACGACCGATCTTCTGCGGTAATTTTTCCGAACCTTTTTGTTTTCCCGGCATCCCACCCAGTTCCCGTGACCACGTTTCGCCTTCGCTCCCGCCTTGCCCTCTTGCCCGCCCTTTTGGCGGTCGCGTTCTCCCTCACCGCCGTCGCGCAAACGCCGAAAGCCGTCGACGGCACCGCAGCGGCAGCCCGGGGAGACCGCACGTTCGATCTTCCGCCGACGCTCCAGACCGAGACCAAGTTCCTGATCCGGCTGCTCGAGGAGGCGCATTACAACAAGGAGGCGGTCAAGCCTCGCGACTATCGCGAAATCATCACCAATTACATGGGCGACTGGGACGGCCAGCGTCTGTTCTTCCTCGACTCCGATCGCCTCGAGTTCGAGCGGCGGTTTGGGGAAGGCCTCTATTGGAACATCGCGTCGCTCGGCCGCATCGATGCCGCCTTCGAGATTTTCAACACCTACGAACGACGGGCGAATGATCGCATCACCTGGATCTTCAACGAGCTCGAGCGCGACTTCCGCCTCGATACGAGCGATACCTTCACCATCGATCGCAACAAGGCCCCCTGGCCGGCCAGCCAGGCCGAGGCGGACGACCTGTGGCGCCGCCGGCTGAAGTTCGAGATCATCCAGCAATTGCTCGCCGACAAACCGATCGAGGAGGCCAAGACCACGGTCCGCAAACGGTATGAGCGCATGCTGAAGAATCTCGCCGACATTGAGGGTCTCGACCTCGCCGAAAGCTTCCTGACCAATGTGGCGAAGCTCTACGACCCGCACTCCACCTATTTCTCCGCGGACACCTTCGAGGATTTCAGCATCCAGATGCGGCTGCAGCTCGTCGGCATCGGAGCGCTGCTCGGCGTCGAGGAAGACCACTGCGTTGTGAAGGAGGTCATCACCGGCGGGCCCGCCGACCTCGACAAGCGGCTGAAGCCGAATGACAAGATCATCGCCGTCGGCCAGGTCGGTCCGAACGCGGGCGAACCGGTCGACGTGATCGGCATGAAGCTGCGCAAGATCGTCGAGCTTATCCGCGGCGCCAAGGGCACCCAGGTTCGCCTGATCGTGCAGCCGGCCGAGTCGGTCGACGGCTCCCAGCGCCAGGAAATCATCATCACCCGCGACGTGGTGAACCTCGACTCCGCCCGCGCCAAGGCCGCGATCTTCGACGTGCCCGACCGTGAGGGCAACCTGAAGCCGATCGGGGTGATTTCCCTGCCCACGTTCTACGGCCCCGACAGCGGCAGCGACGGCAAGGCGCAGAACAGCGCCACGAAGGATGTGGCCGACCTGATCGGCCGGCTCAAGGAGGCCAAGGTCGAGGGCATCGTCCTCGATCTGCGCAACAACGGCGGCGGTCTTTTGAGCGAGGCAATTGAGCTGACCGGCCTGTTCATCCCCAAAGGCCCGGTGGTGCAGGTTCGCAACTACTACGGCGAGGTGAAGGTGGATTCGGACGAGGATTCCGCCATCACGTACTCCGGTCCGCTGGCCGTCCTCGTGTCGCGCTTCAGCGCCTCCGCCTCGGAGATCGTCGCCGGCGCCCTGCAGAATTACGGACGCGCGGTCGTGATCGGCGACAGCTCGACGCACGGCAAGGGCACGGTCCAGACCGTCGTGGAAATGCGCGGCCTCAATCCGCAACTCGCCCGCAGCCGCAGCGGTGCGGCCAAGCTCACCATTCAGAAATTCTACCTGCCCAACGGGGCCTCGACCCAGCTGAATGGCGTCGTGCCGGACATCGTGCTGCCATCGGTGGAGGATCTGCTCGAGGTGGGCGAAAAGAGTCTCGATCACGCGCTCGTGTGGGACGAGATCCCGTCGAGCTTCTTCGACGGACGCCCGCTCGAGGCTCGCATTCTTACTCCCCTCAAGGAAGCCAGTCTCGCCCGCCAGAATTCGCTCCCCGAGTTCATTTACCTCAAACGGAACATCGACTGGTTCAAGGCCCGGCAGGAGGAGAAGGACATCTCCCTCAACCTCGACCAGCGTCGTCGCACCAAGGAGGCGGATGAATCCTTCAAGAAGGAGATGGACGCGGAACGCGAGCGGCTCACCGCCGGCAATTTCGCCTTCCGGGAATTTCACCTCGGAGCACCGCCTCCGCCCCGCCGCCGTGCCGCCCCCGCCGAGGGGACCGAGACCACGCCGCTCGAGCTCAGCACCGAAGAAAACGAGGGCTACGATGTGCTCGATATCCACCTGCGCGAAGCGCTGCGGGTGGTGAGCGACGCACTCGAGATGGCCCTGAGCCCGCAGTTCGTTGCCGAGCAGGCGCCCTTGACCGCGAAAGCGGACAACAAGAGCTGACGCGTCAGCCTGCGGCGCGGGCGAACACGTACCGGTCGCGGGCCGTGAGGTCGGCGACCGATTCGAGTCCGATCAGACCCGAACGGAGGACGACGTCCTTCAACCGGGCGTGCTGCGCGATTCCGGTTTCCAACGCGAGCAAACCGCCGGGCCGGAGCCATGCGGGCGCTCCTTCCAGGATGACCTTGAGGTCGGCCATGCCGTCGTCGCCGGAGCGTAGCGCGGACAGCGGCTCGAAGTCGCGCACCTCCGGAGCGGCGGCCGCCGTCTCCGCCTCTGTCAGGTAAGGCGGGTTTGCCACGATGAGGTCGAAGGCTTCGCCCGTGGCGAGCGGCTCGTACCACGAACCGCGCAGCCACCGGACGCGGGCTGCCAGTCCGGTGCTTTCGGCGTTCTCGCGTGCGAGCGCGAGGGCGTCCTCGGACTGATCGATCGCGACGACGTCGGCGTCCGGGTACTGTTTCGCCAGAGCGAGGGCAAGGGCGCCACTGCCCGTACCCAGATCGAGCACCCGGGCGGGCGCGGTGGCGCAGCGGGCCACGACCTGTTCGACGAGGTATTCCGTCTCCGGACGGGGAATCAGGGCACGCCGATCCACCTTCAGGCGCAGACCGCAAAACTCAACTTCACCCAGAATGTACTGCAAAGGCTCGCGCAAGCCGCGCCGGCGTACGAGCGGCCGGATCTGCGCGAGCTCCGAATCGGACAAGACCCGCTCGAACTGGAGGTAGAGCGCCATCCGTTTCAGGCCGAGGGCCTGGCCCACCAGGAGTTCGGCATTCAGGCGGGCGCTCTCGATGCCTCGTGCCGTAAAGAAATCAGCGGTCTTTTGGATGACCTCGAGAACAGTGAGCATCGTATGCGTGGCAGCGTGGACGGCACGGCGGCCGGATCGCGAGCCTCAATCTTCATCGGCCGCCGCCTGGGCGGGGCGCAACTCGTAAGGGCGGCCGGCGAGCACAGCGAGGCGGGCCTCGAAGTCGGCGCGCTGCAGGGCCTCGATCACCGGCGCAAGCGCCCCTTCCATGACCTGGGGCAGACTGTAGAGTGTGAGGCCGATGCGGTGATCCGTGAGCCGGTTCTGGGGAAAGTTGTAGGTGCGGATGCGTTCGCTGCGGTCGCCGGTGCCAATCTGGCTGCGCCGGTTCGCCGCGTACTTCGCCTGCTCCTCTTCTTGCTTCTGCTGGAGCAGCCGGGAGCGCAGCACGGCGAGGGCGCTGGCCTTGTTCTTCTGCTGCGACCGGCCGTCGGCGCAGTAGACCATCATGCCGGTGGGCTTGTGGAGGATGCGCACGGCGGAGTCGGTGGTGTTGACCCCCTGCCCCCCCGGACCACTGGCGCGCATGACCGTGATCTCGAGGTCCTGCGGATCGAGGTGCAGGTCCACCTCCTCGGCCTCCGGGAGCACAGCGACCGTGACGGTCGAGGTGTGGATGCGCCCGTTGGCTTCGGTGACCGGCACCCGCTGCACGCGGTGCACGCCACTCTCGAACTTGAGCCGCCGGTAGACATCGACGCCGCTGATCAAAAAGCTGATTTCCCGGAAGCCGCCCCGTTCGCTCACGCTGCTGCCCATCGGCTCGATCTTCCAGCCACAGCCGTCGGCGTACCGTGAATACATGCGATGCAGCTCGGCGGCGAAGAGTGCCGCCTCCTCGCCGCCCGTGCCGGCCCGGATCTCCATGACGGTATTGCGAGAGTCGCTCGGGTCGGGCGGGATCATCGCCGCCAGCACGGCTTCGTGCAGCTGCTCGCGGCGGCGCTGAAGCTCGGGACGCTCGGCCTCGGCCAGCTCACGCAGATCCGGATCCGCTTGGGGATCGCGGCACAGGGCGTCCGCCTCGGCCAGCTCGCGGCCCGCCTTGAGCCAGGCGGCATGGTCGGCGACCAACTGCGCGAGCTTCTGCTGTTCCCGGGTGATCTCGGCGGCGCGACGCGGCTGGGCGTAGAACGACGGCTCGGCCATCTGGGCGCTGAGCTCGTCGAGGCGGTGTTGAAACGGAGTGATGTCGGGCAGGGAATCCATGAGGCGGTCGGGAAGGCCGCGGACGGTCGGCGGCAGGAGAAAACGCGGAACAGCCGGGCGATTTGTGCATTGCGAAAGCCGCGCCCGGCGACTTCCTTCGATCGGCACTTAGCCGTAGGCGAGCCCGCCTATCGGTGTTGATCCGCAATGGCCACGACGCTTTTCACTCAGAACACCATCGCCTGCATCTGGGATTTCGACAAGACCTTAATCCCCGACTACATGCAGGCCCCGCTGTTTCGCCGTTATGGCGTGCACGAGCCCTCGTTCTGGGCGGAGACCAACAGCCTGGGTGAGCACTACCGACGGCGCGGCTATCACATCTCGGGTGAGATCGCCTACCTCAATCACCTGCTCACCTACGTGATAGCCGGCAACATGCCGAAGCTGAACAACAAGGTGCTGCGCGACTGCGGCGCAGAGATCGCGTTCTACCCCGGCATGCCGGGCTTCCTCGACCATTGCCGCGCGTACGTGAAGGAAAAGCCCGAGTACCTGAAGCACGAGATCCATCTCGAGCACTACATTGTCAGCACTGGCCTGGCGGAGATGATCCGCGGCAGCGCAATCGCCCCCAAAGTCGATGGGATCTGGGGCTGCGAATTCGTCGAGAATCCGTTGCAGCCCGGCTTCCTGACGCAGAAGGAATTTGAGCTCAGCGCCGAGGCGGAGATCGCCCAGATCGGCATGGTGATCGACAACACGACCAAGACCCGCGCGATCTTCGAGATCAACAAAGGCACGAATAAGAATCCGGCGATCGATGTGAACGCGAACATCAAGCCGGAAGACCGCCGGATTCCGCTGATGAACATGATCTACATCGCGGACGGTCCAAGCGACATTCCGAGCTTCTCCGTGGTCAAGGGCGGCGGCGGCAAGGCCTACGCCGTCTACAACCCCGATTCCACCCCCGAGTTCGAACAGAATGACCGCCTGCGCCAGGTCGGGCGCATTGATCACTACGGGCCGGCGGACTATCGGGAAAACAGCCCTACCGCCAAGTGGCTGCGTCTGCAGATTCATAAGATCTGCGACCGCATTGTGACCGACCGCGAAGCGGCCCTGGCTCAGCGCGTTTCCCGCCCTCCCCGGCACCTCAATCCCGATCCGACGGAGGCAGGACGGAAGCCTGGGGCAAAAGCCCCCAAACAGGATACGTTCCTCGACGAGCAGGCATGAAAAAGCGCCCGGGGTCTCCGGGCGCTGGGGAAAACGGGGCCAATCGGCGGGGACTTAGCGCACCGAGGCGAGTTGCCGGTTCTTGAGGTCCTCGACCAGGTTGGTGACGCGGCTGGCGTAATTTCGGGACGCGGACGGTACCCGCCCCTTGACCACGGCAGTCAGACCAGCATTCCAGGCCAAGGCGATGTTGTAAGGCGTTGCGGCGATGCCATTGCGAAGCAGGCCGGTCCGGAGCCACTCGTAGTGCTTCACCGCCACCTTGTCGGCCGTGGCGCGGTGATTCGCGAGGTGGAACGGCTCCGTGGTGTGCATCTGCCAGGTCGCACGCCGAAATTGGTAGGCGCCCAACTCACCATAAGGCCCGGGGCGGGTGGATTCGGTCGGATTCTCCACCCAATGAATCGCCTGAAGGGTTTCCCAACGATCCGGCGCAGCCGAGGCCGCCGCCGCCAAGATCCCAAACACGAACAACAGTAGTGTAGCCTTCATAGTGGGGCTCATTCCAGCCACGCACCTTGCTTGGGCAAGGAAGGCATCTACGTAGCAAAATCATTTGCAAGTAGGCCTCGTCGACCGCCCTTGCGGGCAACCAACTGCGGAATGGTATGAGCAGGCTGCGCTAGACCCGGCCCCCGGGCGCGAGGTTCAAACAACTTATTAACAAACCATTCAGACCGGGAGAGATGGATAACTCGTTGGTCCCTCGATTTTTAATGGCCACCTAGGTCGTTCTGTAATCGACCGCGGCCGTTGTTCACCGGCGAAACCGCGGGGCGATCGACGCCCTCAGGCCCATCAAAGGGCGCGTTTTACGGCATCGAGACCGGCCCGGCTGACCAATACGTAAACATGCTGGTCGTCGACCCAGGTGCAGGAAGCGAGCTCCCCTTGCTCCCGGTACATCGGTGCATATTCGGCCTCCTGGCAGCCAAAGTCACCCCGGCGCGCGATGTAGATGTGATACCAGACATCGCGCTTGAAGCAGATCTCGAAGACTTCCCGGCCTGCGACCGTGACGACCCGGCAATTGTTCGCGCGCAGCTCGCTCAGATCCACGGGCAGACCGCCACCGAGTTTGTTCGAAACGTTGCCCAGCCACGCGCCGAACTCACCCAGCTCCGACAGCGGCTGGCCGCGGGGATGGCCCGGCAGGGTCAATTCGGTGAGGGCAAAGCGCGCCAGTTCGTCCACGCTCGTCGCCGCGGAGACGGAGCGCGGCAACACCCACGCCACCCCGAACAGCACCACCAAGGACGCGGCCATTGCCATCCACGTGGCGGGACGGCGGAAACGGGAGACCGGCCGGCTGGCCCGGGCGCCGGCAAGGATCGCCTCGCGCAGCCCGGCGGGCGGCGTCACGGTGCGCAGCTTTTCGCCCAGAGCCCCGTCGAAGGCCTGCTCGCGTTCGAGCCACGTGCGGAGCGACGGGTCCTTTGCGGCCTGAGCAAGGCCTTCCGAGAAAGCCGGATCGGCGGCGTCCTGGCCGCGGGGCCGGTAAGCCCGAAGAATGAATTTGGCCTGCTCGTTGGTCATGACGCTGAACTCTTTCTTGCTCCGTCGAAGGGAACGATCTTCGACCCGGCCGTTGCGGCGGCATTGCGAGCCAGGGCGGCCCGGAGCTGGGCTTTGCCCCGGGAAAGGCGTGACATCACCGTGCCCACCGGAACTTCCAGGGTGTCGGCGATTTCCTGATACGAAAGATCCTCGAGATAAAAGAGCGTGAGCGGCGCGCGGAAGACCTCGTCCACCTGCTGCAACATCTCCACCACCTGGACGCCGTCGAGCCGGCGCACGTGGTCGATCGTTTCCGCCGGCAGGTCCTGTTCCTCCGGACTCAGATCCTCCAGCGCCGTGACGCGACCGTCGCGGCGCCGCCCGCGCAGAAATTCCCGATAAAGCGTGGTGAACAGCCACGTCTTCGCCTTGGCGGCATCGCGCAACGCCGCGCCCTTCGTGGCCCAGATGTAGAACGTTTGCTGCACCAGGTCGCACGCATCCGCCTCGCTGCGCGCGAGGCTCAGCGCGAAGCGGTACAAGGCCCCATAGTGGGCGTCCACCAGCTGGGTGAAGACGGGATTCGACATGGTCTGCCCGTGGGATGTTGGCACGAGCGGTTTTATTCCGGTATTTTCTCCTCGCGTCGAGCCCGGACGCGTTGACCGTTCGCCGGCGATGCTGCGCGTGTTTTTCCCGCCCAATCTGGCCTCCGCTGCGGCCCGTGACGCCGTGCCGGTCAAGGTCGAGCTCGACCTCGATCGGGCGCCGGCACCGGAGTGGTTGCCGGCCTTGGCGGCCTTGCAACGGTTCGGCGCTACACCGGCCCCGGTGCTCTTTCTGCAATTGAACTGCCTGCAGGTGCGCGAGCTGTTGACGGCCCTGCGCGGTCAACCCGTCGTCTATCGGCTCGACCAGCCGGATCGCCCCCTGCTTTGGGTGGGGCCGATCCTGCGCGGGATCACAGAACACCTCGGGGAGGCCCCTGCCGCCAAACCGGTGCCGGTGGCCGCGCCCGCCGTGCGCAGTGCGACACCCTCCCCTTCCCCGCGCCGTCCCACCGTGCCGACGACGCCGCTGACCGTCGACGGCAGTGAGCACTACCTTGCCCTCAGCCTTCCCTCCCGCGAATCCGCGGGCTACGCCGCGGCGCTCGAGCTGGTGAAGAGTCATGGTTTCATGCTCGAGCCGTCGAACCGGCGGTGGTGGCTGCGGGACCGCCACAAGGTGCTCAATTTCCTCGCCGCCCACGGCCGCGCCTTGCGGGACGAGTTCCACGCCGAGTTCACCGCCAATTTTGAGAAGAACACCGCTCACCTGAAGGCAGCGGAGGTGACCGCCGAGGCCAGCGCGGCCGGGGAGGATTTTCAGGTGACCGTCGGCCTGTCTGCCGGTCGCGCCACGGAGCCGCAGTTGCTCGCGGCCGTGGCCGCCGGCCGTGGGTATGTCGAAGAGGGTCGTACGGTTTACCTGATCGATCCGCAGCAATTGGAGCGGGTCCAGGCTGCGCAACGGGCGTTGGTCGGCGAGCCGGGCGCCGCCGTTACTGCCCGTCGCACCCACCGAATCTCGCGGGCCCGTCTCGCGGAGGCGGAGGACATCCTGGCCGAGGTTGTCCCGGGCTTTCAACCTCCGGAGGCGTGGCGGACGCGCAGCGAAGCCCTGCGCCACGTCGACCGCCTGCCCCCGGCACCGGTGCCCGCCGCGCTCGACGCCCGGCTTCGCCCCTACCAGCGGCTCGGAGTGGCCTGGCTCTGGCATCTGCACCGTCACGAGCTGGGTGGTGTGCTGGCCGACGAGATGGGCCTGGGCAAGACCCTGCAGGCGATCGCCCTGCTTGCCGCGCTGCACGGAGAGGCCTCGCGACGCGGCGAATCCCCGCCGCGCTCCCTTGTCGTCTGCCCGGCGTCGCTGGTGGAGAACTGGCGCCGCGAGACGCTGCGCTTTGCGCCGGAGCTGCGGGCGTGGGTGCATCACGGCGAACGGCGGCTCGCCTCGTGGGACGACACGACGGCATGCGATCTTGTCATCACGTCCTACGGCACGTTGGCCCGCGATCGCGAGTTCTTCGCGTCGACTACCTTCGAATGTGTGATCGGTGACGAGGCGCAGCACATCAAGAACCGCCGCAGTCAGAACGCGCAGGCCCTTCGTTCCCTTCACGCCCGCGGCCGGTTTCTGCTCACCGGTACGCCGCTCGAAAACTCTCTTGATGATCTGCGCTCCCTCTTCGAGTTCCTGATGCCCGGCATGGTGACTCGGCTACCTGCGGGTCTGCGCGGCGATGAACGGGCGTGGTACGACGAACGCCTGCGCGCACAGACGGCGCCGTATCTGCTCCGACGCACCAAACAGAGTGTCGCCCCCGAACTCCCGCCCAAGCAGGAGCAGGTCATCTATTGCGAACCGACTCCCACCCAAGCGGCCCTGTATCGCGAGGTGCAGCAGCAATCCGAGCGCACGCTGCTCGACCTCGCTGCGCAAGGCGCGAGCGAGGGCTCGATGCGGCTGGCCACGCTCACCCAACTGCTGCGCCTGCGTCAGGTCTGCTGTGATCCTCGGCTCGTGTCACCCGCCACGCCCGCGGAGGCTTCGGCCAAGCTGGAGGCGTTCCGCGAGTTGCTCGACGAAGCGCTCGACGAGGGACATCGCCTGCTCGTGTTCTCACAGTTCACCTCGCTACTCGCGCTGCTGCGGGAGGAGCTCGATGCTGCAGGAATCGCCTACGCCTACCTGGATGGTTCGATGACGGCGAAGGCGCGCCAGGCGGAGGTAGACCGCTTTCAGGCCGACGGCGGTCCACCGCTGTTTCTGCTTTCACTGAAAGCCGGCGGCACCGGCCTGAATCTGACCGCGGCGGATGTGGTTGTGCACTTGGATCCGTGGTGGAACCCGGCAGTCGAGGCTCAGGCCACCGACCGCGCCCACCGCATCGGGCAGACGCGCATGGTCACGAGCTACAAGTTGATCTGCAGCGGCACGGTCGAGGAGAAGGTGCTCGCCCTGCAGGACGAGAAACGCGCCCTGCTCGCCGACGTGTTCGAGGCAAGCGATGCCGCCACCTCCCGGCTGAAACTGCACGATCTGCGGGAGCTGCTGCAGGGCTGACCGCACCGTGGGTCAAGCCGCCTTCAGCTTGGCGGCGATCTTCGCGGCGTGCCGGCCCTGGAAACGCGCCACGGCCAGTTCGTTCTCGGTCGGCAGACGTTCGCCCTTCGGTCCGGTGATGGTCGTGGATCCGTACGGCGATCCGCCCGTGATCTCATGCATGGCCGTTTGCTCCTGAGCCGCATAGGGCACGCCGACGACGACCATGCCGTGATGCAGCAGGAAGGTCTGCATGCTCAACAACGTCGCCTCCTGGCCGCCGTGCTGCGTGGCCGTCGAGGTGAACACGCCGCCGACCTTGCCAATCAAGGCGCCCTGCGACCAAAGGCCGCCCGTTGCGTCGAAGAAGGCCTGCATCTGGGAGGCCGCGCTGCCGAACCGAGTGCCCGCTCCGAAGAGCAGACCGTCCGCTTCAGCCAGTTTCTTGGGATCAGCGACAGGGATGTGGGCGAACGCCTTGCGGGCTTCGAGCGCGCCCATCTTCGCGAGCACCGTGTCGGGCAAGGTCTCCGGCACCTGCAGCAATTCCGCCTCGGCGCCGGGAACTTCACGCACGCCGGTGGCAATGGCTTCGGCGAGGCGATAGACGTGACCGTACAGACTGTGGAAAACGATTTTGATTTTTGTGCTCATGGGAAAAGTTGTCGTCTTGATTCAGGCCTTGGGCGCGGCTCCGGCGAGGCTAAGCGACAGTTGAATCTGCTCCGCCACCTTGTCGGTCATCTGTCCGGGCTGGATGCCGAATTCGCTGCGATTGATCGCAAACGATGCCCGCACCACGAGGAGATCACCCTTCACCTTCGGATCGCCCACGCGGGCACCGAGCTTGTCGGGCAGCAACGCGAACGACACCGGCAGGACCACCTCGCGGGACACGCCCTTGATGGTCAGCCGTCCCTTCACGTCGGCCACGACACGGCCGCCTTCGGTGCGCACGTTGTCGGCACCGTCAGCCTCGAACACGATTTCGGGATGCTGCTCGGCGGCGAGCCAGTCCTTGCCCTGCAGGTGATCGCGCATGATGGGATTGCCCACGGTCAACGACGCGACGGAAAGCACGATGCGTCCACGCGTGGCCGCCGGATTCTGCGGATCGAACACGATGGTGCCCGAGACGCCGTTGCCCGTGCCGGTGATCGACTCCAGCGGAGCATCGAGGGAGAACTGGACGTTGTTGACGCCCTTCGGATCGGTGAAATCGAAGGAAAGCGGTGCGGCCGAAGCGGAGAGGCCAGCGAGGCCAAGCGCGGCGGCGAAGACGAGACGGGAGGAATGGAGGGAGTTCATGATGGGATGGTTGGTCGATGGAGAGAGTGGAGACTTGGCTTCAGGCGCGGACCGGGACACGACGGAGCCATGCGGCCGAACCGGCGGTGGCGACGGTCAGCGCGAGGCCGAGGGCGAGCACCTCGACTCCGGCGACGAAGGTCGGAACGTGAACCGGGTACTCGATGCCGGTGACCACATCCTGTTGGAGGATGACGGCCTGCGTGCGGGTCCAGCCGAGGTGGGCGCCGGTGGCAACCCATGTGGTGAGGGTGGCAACGAGGGCGAGGGCGCCCACGCCGCCCAGCAGTCGGGAAAGTCGGGTGGAGTTCATGGCGCCAACGATATCAGCCGGACCTGCTCGCGCCTACTGCGCGGAACGGCTTGCCGTCATGCGTATCACGCATAACGTCGCCCCGTGAATCTCGACCTGCTGCGCTCGTTTTTCGCCGTGGTGGAACACGGCAGTCTTAACCAGGCGGCGGAGCGGTTGCGCGTCTCGCAGTCGACGCTCACGCGGCAAATGCAGGCGCTCGAACAGGAGATCGGAGGCGCCCTGCTCGAGCGCGGGCCCGGTGGCGTGGCGCTGACCGCGACCGGCCGTCTGTTGCTCGACCGGATGAAACCGCTGCTGACCGAGTTCGACGCCGCCTTGGGCGAAGTGCGAAAACGGGCGCGCGGCAAGAGTTCGGCCCTGCGCATCGGCTACATGCCCTCGGCGTCCGCGCGCTTCTTGCATCCCGCGCTGTCCGCGCTGCGCCGCACACATCCGACGATCAAGGTTACCCTGGTGGATCTGTCGCCCGGCGAACAGATCGAGACGCTGCGCGAGGGGGGAATCGACCTCGCCTTCCTGCGCGACCCCGGCACGTTCATCCGGCGTGAGTTTTATGTGCGCCGGCTCGCGTCGCTGCCGATCATCGTGGCCCTCGCCGACACTCACCCCCGCGCCGGCGAGAAAGCAATCCGGCTCGAGGACCTGCGCACCGATCTCTTCGTGGGGGCGGCGGAGTCCGACCTGCCCGGACACAACCGTTGGATCACCCGGCTTTGCCGCGCTGCGGGTTTTCGAGCCCGTTTTGTCGGCGATTCGGACAGCCTCGCGCACGGTCTCGCCATGGTGGTGAGCGAGGGCGCGGTCAGCCTCATGCCAGACTATGCGCGCACGGATGGCGTACCCGGCGTCGTTTTCAGGCCGTTGAAAGGCTGCAGCGTGACCCTCGACCTACTGGTTGCGTGGCCACGGGGGCGATTATCCGAGCCGGTGCGGGCGCTGTTGGAATTGCTGCCCCAGCCGCCAGCGCGCGCCGCGTGAGCGCCGCTTTGCCTTTGCCAACCTTCGCCGCGTCCCGATAACTCCACCGCATGCCCCACCCCGCTTTCGGTCTGCTCCGCATGGTCGCTGTCTGGTTGCTGGCGTCCGGTCTGGCGGTCGTCGCCTTCGCCGCCACGCCACCGCCGTTCGATCTTGAACCGTTCCGCGCCGCGTCGCTGGCCCGATGGGAAAAGGAAATCGCCGCGCTGGAGGAACGCGATCGCACGGAGCTGCATGCCCCGGGCGGAATCCTTTTCATCGGCAGCTCGAGCATCCGGTTGTGGAAAGACATCGCCGAGGGCATGGCGCCGTATCGCCCGATCCAGCGCGGATTCGGTGGCTCGAGCTGGCCCGATGTGGCGATCTTCGCCGAGCGTTTGATTCGTCCGCATGCGCCGCGGGCCTTCGTCTTCTTCGTCGCCAATGACATCCAGGGCCGGGAGAACGACCGCACCCCCGGGGAAATCGTTGCGTTGTTCCATCAGGTTCTGGGCGTGATCCGCCAGCGGCATCCCACCACGCCGGTCTTCTACGTCGCCGTGACCCCGAGCGGCTCCCGGTTTGCCGCGTGGCCCAAGATCAAGGCGGGCAACCAGGCGGTGCAGGCCTTTTGCGAAGCGACCCCGCACACCTATTTCATCCCCACCGAAAGCGCGTTCCTCAACGCCGAGGGCAAGCCGCGGGACGAACTCTTTGTCGAGGACCGCCTGCACCTCAATCCCGACGGCTACGTCCGCTGGGGCGCGATCATTAAGTCGCACCTCGACGGGGTGTTGGGAGGCGCCGGACTCTGATCGCTCCAAGGGATCTCACCGCGGTTCGAATCGGTGCGAAATTCCCATTGACGCCATCCGGGGGCAGTCTTTGTTCTCCCCCTCCCTGACGGCCAGATAGCTCAGTTGGTAGAGCAGAGGACTGAAAATCCTCGTGTCCTCGGTTCGATTCCGAGTCTGGCCACCATTTCCAACGCGTTGATAAAAAACAAGTAACGCGATAAATTACGAAAGCGGTCCGGAGCGGCAGCGAGCCACTGACCTAAAGCTGACCTAATATCGCGGTTCTGAGCGCCGGATTCCCGACTTTGCGCCAAACGTTTGCCCGCCCCCCCTTGCGACCATCGGAGCGCCTCAAGATCACCATGCGGCCGGCACCGTTCGACATGGTCGCATGGTGGCCCGGACACACCATGCAGGGCGCTACGTTCGGAGGATAAGCGGGTTGCGCGAAACCGTGCATGGTCGCACCGTTTCGCGGGCTCCACCCGGGAAAAGTCGTCGTTTTCCATGTCTGGCCCCCAGACCATGCAGACCATGTCCACCATGTAAGCCAAAGGCGCCTCAATCGGTCAAACCTCCGGTCCCCGGCCGGGAGAATCGCCCTGGCGCGCGCCGATCCCGCCGCACGCTTCAGGCGTAGCCCCTCCATTGACAGGGTGACCGGGGAACAGCAGCGTTGTCGGTGAAGCCCGCGGGCGGCGGGGCAAGAGAGCCGGCATTCGTGTCGGAATCGCATCCCCCCTCAAAGACGCGGGCTTCATTGTTCCGCTTCCCGCCGGATTGAGGAAACAGAACGGCCACCGGCGGGGACCGGTGGCCTCGTCTTCGGCTCGAAGTGGCCTGAACCTATGCCGCGCCCATCCTTTGAACGAGGCGCGCCAACGGTCGGCCAAGCTGCCGCTCCGTGCAACCGCTCAACACGTCAAGAATGGGCGGAAGTTCGATGGCCGGCAGGTGGGGCAACCATTCCTCCAACGCGTGCTGCGCCATCCAACGCTCAGCCCCGCGCGGCATTCGCTTTTGACGCAGGCATACCGCCATGAAGAGGGCGGCGTTTGTGGCGACGTACGGATTGGCCCCAACATGGCGGGCGCGCTCTTTCTCCCTGGCTCGCTCTTCTTCGGCTTCGGCCATTTTCGCGTACTGATCAAATGCCTTAGCTCGCTCAACGTCTCCCATTTCTCGGAAGCGGTCCGCACGCCAACGATAGCCTTCCGCATTCATGGGCGCCCGCACATGGGGCGAATCAACAGGACCATTCCTCCACTCATCTTGCGACGCAGTCGGGGCACTCACGAGGCCTCGGCGATTAGCAGGCACCACAGAGCAATCTACAACGGACATGACTTGTTTTCCTTTCGATGCGGCTTCGGCTTCTCACGGCCTATCCGCTCAGATGAAACCCCACGCGAGACGATGGGTGAGAATTAGGTGCCAGTCGTAGCACCTTCCGCCGCCCCGCGTGGGGCGATTTGCGACCCGGTTTTGTTTGGCTTCTCACGGCCGCGGCCAGTCAGTCGCACAGGACCAGCCGCGGCAAGACGAAAGCCCGCGCGCTACCTCGCGTAGCGTTCCTCGTCGGCCGCGGTGAACAAACCGCCAAGACGGCCAGTCCGGAAGTAACGCCGCTGAACCTCGCGAATCCTGCGCTGATCCTCCGGCACCAAGCGACGCCGCATCCACAGACGAAACGCCTCCTGATCTTCACGACCGTAAGCACCGCCCGGCTTGATCGGTTGGCGCCCGAGGGCACTGACACGTAACTGCCGCAGGCGCTCCGCGCGCTCCTTGTCGGTGCGAGCCTTGGACACCCATTCGGCCACCACGCCCCGGACCTGCCCGGCGTCGCCCGAATGAAGCGCATCCTCGAGCGCGTCGTAGTGCGGGGAGTTCTCGTTCACGCGCGGAAGGCCCCCCGTAAAACTTGGGAGGTCAACGCCCGTTTCATCCGCAAACCGCCGGCCGGCATTTCGCGCAAACCGCCGATCAATCTCGGACTGATGGCGCCTGGCTGATTCCCACTGTAGGCCGGACGCATCGGCGAAACGATACGCGAACGCCGATCCGTACCGATACGCGGTCACCAACCGGCCGGAGTATTCCCGAAGGTCCTGCGCCGAGAGCGTCCCCTGTTGGGCAATCTTGTACCCGAGAAGGCCCGTCTCCTTCAGGATCGAGGCCGCTGGCGGTTCGACGGGATTCCGGAACCGGCTGCGCTCGGCCGCATCGCGAAGCAACGCGGAGTAGTCGGACAAGGCGCCGAAGGTCCCGCCCATGACGATGTCGTTGGCGAACCGATTGAGCGCCAGCGAAACGCCGCGCTGTTCGTCGTCGTCCATCGTTCGCCAGATTTCATCCCACTCGGCGTCGGCACGCTCGATGCCAAACGCGGCCTCGCGAACGGCAAACGTCGTCGCACCCGCCGCCGCCGCCACGAAGGGCGAACGAATCAGAGGAAGGATCGTCCGTACCCGTCGCATCTCGACACCGCCGCGGGCGGTTCGCACGGGAACCAACTCCCCGACGATGGCGGGTTGAATGATGTGCTCAGCATGAAAACGCGTGGCCATCGTTCCCCATCGGGCGAACTGCAAAAGGAAGCGCCCAAGCGGCCCGTCGGTGAACAGTGGCACCTGTGAGTAACGGTAAGACCCTTGAGCCTGCCGGACTGCACCGCGAAGAAAGCGGTTCGTCTCCGGCCCCTTCCCGGCTTCGCTCGCGAGCTTGTCCGGATTGACGCCATGCCGCCGGAAGAATGCGACGGCCTGAAGACTCGCACGGCTTTCCGGATTGCGTCGCCACTGGCGCAACGCGTCGCGAAGAAACGTCCGGGCGGTCAGAAGATTGTGAGACCGAACGAACTGCTCGGCGGCATTGAAGCCCCCAAGCTTCAGCGCAACGCCTGCGCCCTTGCGCATGGCCATGGAGCCGTCGTCATGGAACAGGAGGTCCGCCACGTCCGCCTTGAGCGCGCCAACCGCCTCCGCGTCGGGAATGCCCGCCCACGCGGAACGCAGGGCGCCAATCGAGCGGACGACGCCCATCTGATTGACGGTCTGCGCGGTCCCGCCGATGAGGTTTCGGAGGGAGCTGTAAGGATTCCCCAGGAACAAGGCGGTTGTGGCGGACGTGAGATTCCCGATTGCCTTCCGCGCTGCCGGATTGAGCCGGTTCACTCGGTACGCGTGTTCCCGGGTCGCCTCGATGTAGCGCGACAACTCCGGATTGCGCACCGTCGAAAGCGCCACGTCGAAGGCGTCCCGATCCGTCTCGGCGAGCTTCTGGCCAAACGCCTCAATCTGCGCCGTACGCTCCGACCATTCCGCCACGTAGCGCGGGATCACCTTCTCGAACCGGTACTCGTACCACGATTCCGGAAGCCGGGCGCGCCGCGCCTTCTCCAAGCTGCCGAAGTGATCGCTCGAAGTCTCGGCCGGCACAGCATCGGAAACGAACTTCGCCGCCTCCTCCCGGCTTTCGATGTTCCCATGTGCAACCAGCTCGGCCTGCATTTGCTGCCAAAGTACCGGGTCGCTGGACGGATCGCGGAGGACCGCGAGCACCTCCTCGCGCAGCATACGCGGGAAATTGTCGGCGCCCAGGTATCCGATCGGACGAATCGTCCCGTCTCGATCGCGGACACGGACGCCGAGACTACGGTTCACCGTACCCGTAAACGCGAACATCCGACCGACCGAGGCAATCAAGTGCCGCGTCTCGGGCCGCGACTGCGCAAGGATCCGCTCCGCCTCCTGGACGCGTCCGTTTTCGCGGGCGCGGTAAAACGCCTCGAATTCGTCGAAGGCCCGCTTTGCCCGCCCCCTGTTGGCAATCCCGCCGATCCCCTGGAACTGCTCGACGGCCGGCTTTACGTAGGCCCACGCCTGCGAAAGGTTGCGGTCGCCAAGGTCAACGTGCGTTTCGACGGCGTCAGCCAAGCTCTTGACCCCGGCCCCCCTCAGCACGTCCGCGCTTCCCTGCCAGAAGAGCTTTCCCCAGCCCGCAGCGCGCTTCCACGCGCCTTCGAGCTTCAACGGGTTCTCCGTCGGGACGAGGTCGCGCACGGGCGTCCCTCCACTTACCGCGCCCCACGCCGGGCCAAGGTACGCCTGGACGCGCTCGCCGAATTTCTCCGTCATGCGCTCAGCGAATGCCGGGAAATCCTCGTCCGCCTTGCGGGTCGCTTCCCCGTAGCGCGCGAGCTGCGCCACAAGATCGACGTCGGCGCCCTCCATCCGTTCGAGACTCGGTTTGAAATCGTCGTCAGGCCGCCGATTGATTGCCGCCGCGAGCGTGTCCGCCGGCTTCCCGACCTTCGGCTTTCGCGTCATCGGCGCGAACACGTCAACGCCTTCGGCGCCAGCGTCCTTTTGAGCATCGGCCGGCGCCTCGGCGGAGTCCGTCGGCGCAAGCTGATCCGCCACGCGCTCGGGCGCTGCAAGTGAGCGGTCGCGCGCAACACCCGTTGCGACCTCGGCGGCGCCGCTGCCGACGGACGCAAGCGCCTCTTCGAGCATGGCCTTGCCACTGACCTCGTCGCCCGCGGCAACACTTCCGGCGGCTTCGCCGGCCGCGCCCATCGATGCCTGAATGCCAGCCTCGCCAGCGATGCGCGCCCCCTTTTCGAGCGCAGACTTTGCCGGCGCACCGATCAGCTTCCCCGCCAGACCTGCCGAGATGGCGTCGAAGATCGCAACCGGGATACCGCGCTTTACGGCCTTCTCGCGAATCGCGGCAATCCTCTGCGGATCGTTCAGCACAGCCAACACCGACTCCGGCCGATTGAAGTCGCCACCAGCCGCAACGATCTCCTCGACGAGCTTCCCGCCGTACTCCGTAACGAATGAGCCGACGCCAGCTCCGGCCACGGTGCCGGCCGGCCCCATGAGGCTACCGGCCGCACCCGCTGCGAGCGCTGGCGATCCGCTTGTAACTCCCGAAACCGCCAGATTGCCGATCACCTCGACGGGATCTCGGGCAAGGACCTTGAGCGCTTCCCCGACGGTTTCCGCCTTCTCCCATGACTGCATGGGCGCCGAGAGAGGAATGGCCGCAACCTCCGCCTGGCGACGGCCAATCGCGCCGGCGTACGCGGGCGCTAGGCTGGTTCGCACGCCCTGCGCGAAACGTGCGTTGTTGGCGAGACGCTCCTCGCGCTGGGCCTCGCGGAGCTTCCACTTGTCGAGAGCGATTCCGTAAATCCGATCCGCCTTTGCCTCGCCCCACACCTTGACGATTTGATCGCGCGACGGTGGCGGGTCCTCGTCGCGCTCAGCAGCGATCCTTTGCACTTCCTCTTCTGCGTCCTCCGCCTGCGACAGCGAAAGACCCATGGTTGCGGCATCGATGGCTTGCGCCGCCTGAAGCAGTCCCCGGCGACCGGAGTTCGCGAGCCCTCGCAAAAGGCCGGGAGGGCCTTTTGCTGGCTCTTCACTCGTGCGGGCGAGCAACTCGGCAAGCCCGCCCTTTTCGCCCCCTTCGACGCGCTCGGACACGACCTCCGCGACCGGCTCGACTTGGACAGTATTCCCCGCGCCACGCCGTGCCGCCATTTCGCCCATCGCGGCAGGTGCCGTGCTCGGCGTGGCCACCGCCGCCTTTACTTCGACACCGCCGGGAGTCCTTTCGACAACTGCCGCCATCGGCTCGCCGCGCATGGCCTGCGCCACCACCTGCGCCTTGCTCGCGGGGCCAAGGCCTAGCACGCGGTTTTCCTCCTGTGCGTTGCTGGCGGACTCGATCTCCTCCGCAGTGGTTTGGGCCGGGTCATAATGGAAGACCCCGCGCGCGGTCTGGATGCGTTGCAGCCCCTCCGGCAACGGCAATTCGCTCGTGCCGGCCGGGTACATGACGGCCCGCTGCCGCCGTTCCTTCACGGCCTTAACCTGCTCCTCCAAGGTGGCCTTGGATTCTGGCACGTTGCGGCCCGTGTCGCCGCCGCCACGAATGCCGGTCTTGTCGAGTAAGAGCGCGAGACTCATTTGCCCCCCATGAGTAGAGATGCCCGCCGATCCGCCTCCTCTTTGGTGATGGCGCCGCGCATCACCATGTCCTGAAGCTCCATTGCCTGAAGCCGAAGGCGCTGCCGCATTGCTTGGTCGGCAATCGCTGCACGCGAAGAGCCGATGCCCAGGAATCCGGTCCGCCGGTCCCCGCCTTCGATGGCGCTTTGCTGCTCGGCGATCCGTCCGCCAAGGTCCGCGATCTGGTCGGCGTAGGGAGACCTGTAAGCGGCCTGTCCGGCGCCCCCCAGCGACCGCTCAAGGTCGGTCAAAGGAACGTCGTACTCCGCCTTTGATTTCCCATCCTCGCCGAAAGCGCGCGTCACCTTGGCAACCGGTCCGGCCTTGGGCGCAGTCAACGAATCGTGCTCTTGCTGCAACTTCATCCGCCGGATGTCCGCTTCCAACTGTTCCTCGGGAGAGAACGTTTTCGGCTTCGGATTGAGCAGGTCAGCCAATTCGCGCTCCGCTTTCGTGCGCGCGAGGACGTTCCGCGGGTCCGCAGCCTCGGCGGCTCGCCGTTCTCGATCAGAGTTTATCTGATGGTCGGAAACAGACTTCCGGAACTGGTAGTCGAGCGCGTCGTTATCGAGGCGCCGGTTCGCAACTTCCCGCTGAAGGTCGCGGTCAGCCTGGCGTTCGGCAGCCGCCTTCTGTGCCTGTTCTTCCTCGAAGAGGCGGCGCTTTTTTTCCTGTGACGCGCGCTGCCCGAGTTGAAATCCTTGGTTAATTCCCTGCGCTAGGTAGCTCATATTTTTCCCTGTTGGTTGATGGTTTCGGTACGAATCAATTGACCTCGGGCGGCGCCTTCATCGGGGCCACCGACTCGACCGCGTCGGCCACGCGGCACTTGCGGAGCGCATCCAGCCCGGGACGATCAATCACGATGTCCGGCGCCATGCCTCCCCCGGCTTCCAGTTCCCTCGAAAGCCGTTCGATCGCATCCAAGCAACGCAGCATCCGGCCCACGCGCTGCGCCTGCTCGGACGCCACCTGCTCCCACTCGGCCATTTCGCGGTTAAGTTCGATCTGGCGGGCGAGGACCTCGTCGAAGGTTCGTTGCGGATCGCTACGCATGGGCCGCCTCCTTCGTTTCGGACGAAGCCCGAGCGACACGAAACCGCCGGCCATGGCCGCGCCCTTCCACCATGAAGAGCAACCGGGACTCCCCGAAGACGCGGCGATCATAAGCCGCCAAGAGACGCCCGAGCCGCGCCTTGTCTGAACGGTCCATGCTCTTTGCGGAGACGCCGTCCGTGATGCGCTCGAACAGGCCCTTTTCCGCCGCAAGTTCGGTCAGCTGCTCGAAATCGATTGGGCGCGCAGAGAACGCTTGCTGGATCGACTGTACCAATTCGGCCATATCCTCGCCGTCGCGGTTGCCGCCGTCATGCAGCGTCGGCGCCGTGACCGGCGAGGCGAAGCCCGCCAGTTCGACCATCCCGCCGATGACGCGCGCCCACTCGGGAAAGCTGGCGTGCGTTTTTGATCCCGCAGGCCGGCCGGCGCGATCCCACTTCTGAACGATCTGCCACAGCGCTGCGAGGATTTCGGCCCGCCGCTCGATCAGGACGCCAACGCTGAGCGTCTGCGCAAACTTCCGATCCTGCGCCTTCGCCTCCGGCTGGAATAGTTCGACGAAAAGCGCCCGCCGGGCCAAGTCCTCGGACACCGTCACGCCGTTCCCGGTGAGGAACATCACGACATGGTTGTCCCCCTCGTAGGTTTTGGACTGATTCAGAATCCGGCCCTTGAAAATGTGCGAGGTCAGAAGATTCTCGATGGACGGGCTTTCGATTCGCCCCCGGAGATTGTCGAACAGGATGCACTCTGAGCCGCAAAGGACTTCGGCCAAGAGGAGCTTTTCCAACTCTTCCTCCCGTCGCGGAAGCGGCGTGCGCGGCGAACGCCCCAGGACGGGCGCAATCGCGCAGTCTGCAAGCAGGGTTTTGCCGCCGCCGGCCGCGTTGGCCGTGTAGATGAAGGCCGGCCGGTGCGCCAGCGCAGGAAGGATGCGGCGCGCAAACAGCGTGAGCATCGCCGAGACCGCCACGGCCAACGAGCGCTCCTGATCCATGAACTGGAACTCGCCGAGAAAACGCCGAAGGTACGCGGCGCCATCCGCGCAGGGAGCCGACACGTAATCACACGCGCGGAGCGTCAAACTCCGCGAGGCCCCATCGTATCCGAGCGGAAGAACCTCGATGTTTCCCGTTCCGCGCAGGACCGGAAGCGGTACGTCATGCAGATGCTCGACCTCCCGAATCTGCTCGAGCAACTGCGGCGAACTCATCGCCATGCGCGCACTATCGACGCCCATCGTCCGGCGAATGCGCAACAGTTGGTCCCCGGTCTTCTTTGGAACGCGGGCCTGAAACAGTGTCACGTAACGCTCGATCAGCGTGCGGAACTCGTGGTCGCCCACCGGCTCCAATCGGTCCCGTCGGTCGGATAGCGCCATGAGGATTTTAGCCCGCCGGAAGATGTCCGCCCGCGAGAGATGTTTCCCCAGTTCGGCAGCGAAGTCGCCCCCTGTGCGGTTGTCGTCCGGCAGCTCCACCATCGGGAGCCCGCCGAACATATTTCCGGATTCCCCTGCGGGCGCCTCGATGTGCAACGGCTGCTCGAAGCGAATCACCTTTGGCTGGTCACTCACAACGGCAGCCCCCTTTCGTCCACAAGGCCGCAAGACCGCAAGAGCGCGTAGATTTCGGCCGGGGTGAACGGCTGTTGCCGATGCAGGTCGTTGAAGTCCTTCGGCCCACCGATCTTTGGCGGCAGAACCGTCACCGACAGCGCAAGCGGTGCAAGCACGCCCGCAAATTCCTGCCGCCACTTCGATCCGGCTTCATCTTGATCGGGCACGAGTAGAAAACGCGCCCGACGAGGCCACACCTTGCGCCAGTGTTCAATGAAGGCGCGCCACCCGGTGGCACCGCGAATGCCCACCAACGCGACCGCATCGGGCCACGCCGTGTCCGAGGCAAACCACCCGGCAGCCGCCGCGAACGTGGCGCAATCCCATTCCCCTTCGAGCACGACGACCAGCCGGGCGCCGTAGAAGTTGCCCAGGACGAGCGGAACACCGGGCAACCCCACGCCGGCCGGCGCATACGTCCAGACAGCCCGAGAACCTTCGCGTCGTGGCTTGTGGCGCATGTGGAAACCTACTTCGATCCACGCATTCCGCCCGGGATACTGGACGAGCCACGCGATCCCGCGTCCCCCTTTCCAATCGGGCGCCGAAAGTAGACCTTGCTCGGCAAGGAAACGGGCCGTGCCGGGCGGCCAAGCTCGCCAGCGGTCGATTTCAGCCGCCATCCCTTCGTCGATTCGGAGCCAGTGCAACCCTGCTTCCCACGCAAGCCGCACGTCCCCCGACATTGCCTCCGGCTTGTACGCGGGCGCCTGCTCGGTCTTTGGTTGAGGCCGTGGCCGATCCTGCCGCCGGCTCAGGGCCGGACCATGGCCGGCCGGCGTCCATCCGATGCGCTCGCGCGCAACCGCCAAGGCGTCCTCCATGCTGCATCCCCGGGCTTTCGCCAGAAAGTCGATCACGTCGCCGCCGATGCCGTCGGCGTGATCCTTGAACCGCCGGCCGTCATCGTAGACGGAGAACGAGGCGTGTCGGTCCTCTCGCCAAGGAGACTTGCACGAGCGCCCAGGTTGACCGGGCAAACCCTCGTCGCGCCATGCGTCGGGAATCGAGTAACGGGCCTTGATTTCCTCGATGCTCGGCGGGCGCCCCGCGTTCTTCGCCGTTTCGATGCTCACACTGCCCCCCTTTGCGAACGATAGCCGGCGCGCACCCTGCGAAGCCTCGACGCCTCCCGGCGGCAATCCTCCTCCTCCCCGACGTGGACCACGTACCAACCGCCAACCGGGACGACGCCCCGGCGCATCACGGCCCGCGCCTGCGTTTCGGACTCCTGAAGCGTGGAGACCCGAACCCGATCCTCCGCCGCCGAATACTCGACGACGAACGGCCCGCCGGCTGCCTCAGCCCGGACCAAAGCGAGCACCGCGTCAACCTCGCGAGCCGTACCGACCGACAGGAGCAGGTCGCCGCCTGGCTGAGGACGCCCAACCCGCGCGGACGCGCCGTTGATCGCGAGCCATGCGCGCAAGCGCACGCGGTCTGCCTGAAGACGACGCGGCGAGCCCACCCCGGCAAACAGTTCATCGAGCGATTGCTGAAGGCTCGCGGTCATTTGCGGCGGCGCGCGGGAGAAAGGTACACCGAGACCGAGACGACGACCGAGTCCCGGTCATCCCGCTTGCCGACGCCGTCGCGAAACGCCTCCGCCGCCTCGGCCCGCGTGGCGTACACGCCGAGGTAATCGTACGCCGTGCCACCCGGCACGCGTACCGCGATGGAGTAGCCGCGTCCGTCCGGCCGGAGAACGATTTTCCGATCCGGAGGAGGGGACGACACCGGCTCGCCGAAAAGGTCCTTCTCGACTGGGCGCCGGGTGGAACGTTTGCGCGGCGTCGTCATGCGCAGCGCGCCCCCTGGATGAACCGCCGAACCTCCGCCTCGTCGTAACGCGTCACGCGCGCGTTGATCTTGATCGGTCGCAACTGCCCCGAGGCCTCCCACCGCTTCACGGTGCCCGGGTGAACATTGCACATTTCCCCAACTTGCCGGCGATTCAGGAGGCGCAGAATTGCCGAGACGCTCTGTGATTTGCTCTCATTCATTGCGACCTGAGAAAGGCCGCAAAGCATCGAGGATTTGAAGCCGAAGCCGTCACAATTTCCGAACGGAAAAAGTGACGGATTATTGTGGACGGGCGATACTGCGCAGACCGGCGCCAACGTCCTTAAGAATCTGATCGCGGAATTCCGTCACGGTATCCTTACCACGTCCCGCGAGATGCTTTTGCCATTCCGTGAGCATTAACACTGCCTCCCCGGGATAGTGCCTATCGAGATGGGCGCCAAACGTCGCTTTCCACTGCTTCAGCACGATTGGATCACGACTCAAGGGGGGCAGCTCCACGACCTCAACGAAGTCAGCCCTCAATACCTCGCGGCCATCAATCAACGGAAGCCACTCGCCGCCCGCCAAGTCGAGTCCCCTCTCTTTATGCCACTTGCACCGATCGACAAGCTGCCAAAACGCGAAAGCCCATCGTGTGCCCACAGCCCACAACTTCCACCGCTTGAGATTGAGCGGAAACGACTTCGCGAGCCCGAGGTTCGACAGGTGCACATCGAACGACTCAACGTCATGCGGGAGCAATGAGTAGTTGACCGGCCAACGCACCTGCGTGGCGGCAATCGCCTTGATCGCGGCGGGATCAGAAACGCCCAACCCCTGGACACGAGCACACGCCTCGGCTGCAATCGAAACCATGCGCGTCACCACCAGTTGCCGCACATCCGGACAGTCGGCGCCCATATGGGAAAGCTCCCCTAAAAGACGGTGAACCGCCTCCGCGGTACGAGTCGCGAGAACGTACCGATACTGAACGTCCGGATCGGCCTCCTTCATTGCGCGAGACCCTCGACCTGTCGACCGGCAGCATCACCCTTTAAAGGCAGGGAGAAAACCGCCCGATCCTTCTTCGCCACGTAGACCGATCGCGTGAGCTGAATTGAGGAATGCCGCAAGGCCGCGCTCGCCGCAAACAGGCCGTGCGTCCGATTGATCTGCGTCCCGAACTCCTTCCGCAGCGTGTGAAGCGCGTTTCTGTCCTCGACGCCCTTTTCCCGCAACCACGCCGACAGCGCCTTGAACAACCGGTCGCAGCGATAATGATGGTACGTGCTGATCGAGGGCCGCGGATCAACCCGGCTGGCGACCACGAACGCCGAATCGCTCGACGACATCCACCCCTTGAGCATCCGCGTAAGCTCCGGGTCCACGTCAACCGCCGCCTCGCTCCCCTCGGACTTGGCGTGCGTGTGCTCGGTGGTCTCGACTCGGATCAGGTGGTTTACGAAATCGATCTGCGACCAAGTGAGGGTGTCGATTTCGTCGCGTCGCAAGCCGGCGAACAAGGCCAGACAGAGAATCTTAAACATCTCGGTCCGATTGCTCCGCTCGCGTACCTCTGCCCGCATAATGCGGCGCTCCCGCGCCGCTTCCGTTTCCTGCCTCATCCTCGCGCCAGCCTTGCGACGCCGTGCCGGTCCGGCCTCTGCTGCGGCCCGAATAAGCGAATCGGCAGGCGCCTCCAGTTCCCGCTGCGCTTGCTGAAACAACACGCCCGGCTCGATCTTGGAAACGTACTGCGCCACCGACACCCGAGGGACATCGACACCGGCCAAGGGTAGCGGATTCGGCATTTCCATGTGAAGCTTCCGCACGATCTCGGCGGCGAACAGGGCCTTGCTTGACCGGAGGACGCTGGCAATCGTGCGCCGTGCTCGTCGGTCGCGAAGCGGATTTGTCCCGGCTGCCTCGATGTAACGGACCTTCCACCGCTGGACCGCCTCCGGAGTGATCCGCGAAAGGCGCACCCCATGGACGCGCTCCCGCCATTGGGCAGAGCCTTCGCCGTGGTGATCGTGCTTTGCCTTCCCATCGGCAACGCCGACGACACCGGCCACAAGGCGCCGAAATTTGCGCGCGTAGATTTCAAACGTTGCCGGCCGAAGGTCGGCCTCGGCACGCACCGCGCCGAGGAAGTCGCCCACCGTCGGATCAATCAGCCGCTCGCGCTTCGGCTTTACCGCATCCCAACCAATTGCCTTGAGGGCAATCCAGTAATCGCGCGCCTTCTTCGCGGCCGCGTCCTTGTTCGCGGTCTCCAGGTTGACCCATAGCTGCCGGCCGTCGCGGTAGAGCTTCACCTGCCATTCAGGGACCTCCACTAGCTCGCCGGCCGCGTTGCGGTAGGTGCGGCGGCGCAAGCGGGCCTTCCAGTAGTCTTCATGAGTCCGGGCCAGCCGTGCCGCCCGACCAGCTCGGGCCGGCTTCTGACCTAGTCCTGACCTAATTTCGGTGTCCTGACCTAGTTTTTCGTGTTCCATTTTGTGCCGTTCTCCTGCCGCTCTTATGGAGCGTTTCCCCTCTGAAAAACAGCACGAAACGAAACAGAACGGAACATATCAGACAATCGAATGTTAAGGACTGAAAATCCTCGTGTCCTCGGTTCGATTCCGAGTCTGGCCACCACTTCTCCGCCCGGCCTGCGCGCCGATGCCACAGATACCGGGGTGAATTCGCGAGCCCAAGGCCGTGTGTACCGCTTCGGACATCCTTGCCCGAAAATCGGCGGCGGCGGCGAGGGTGGATTTGCTACCCTGGTGTCATGTCCTTTGCTGAAACCTGCATGGCCGCCCTGCCCTCCCGTTCCTCGATGCTCCGCGCGTTTCTCGCGAGCGACCCGGCCGCGGAGGGCCGCTTTATCGTTGGGGTGACGTCGACGGGGATTTTCTGTCGCCCGACCTGCACCGCCCGCAAACCGCGGCCGGAGAACGTCGTGTTCTTTGCCGACACCGCCGCGGCGCAACAGGCCGGATTCCGTCCCTGCCGACGCTGCCACCCGCTGGAGACGTCGGTGGGAGCACCGCCCCTCGTGCTGCGGCTGCAGCAGGCGATCGAAGACGACCCGGCGCAGCGCTTGGGCGAGAAGGATCTGCTCGCGCTCGGCATCGACCCCTCCACGGCACGGCGCCAGTTCAAACGGTACCACGGCGTGACCTTCCAAGCCTACGCGCGGGCGCAGCGGCTGGGTCTGGCCTGGCGCGAGGTCAAGGACGGGGCCCGCGTCACCGACGCGCAGTTTGCCCGCGGTTTCGAATCGGCGAGCGGTTTTCGAACGGCCTTCCACCGGATCTTTGGCGTGCCCCCGCGTGAGGCGGACCGCCGCCATGCCCTGTTTGCCGACCGGATTGCCACGCCGCTTGGCACCATGCTCGGTCTCGCCTCCGACGCGGGACTCGTGGTGCTCGACTTCGCCGACCGCCGCGGACTTGAAGGCAAACTCACCACGCTGCGCACCCGGTTGCGCGGTCCGGTCATTCCCGGGGCCCACCCGCACTTGAAAACCGCAGCGGAGCAGCTCGCGGCGTACTTTGCGGGCCGGCGTTTTCAGTTCGATCTTCCGCTCGCCCCGGTCGGCTCGGCCTTCGAACTCGCGGCCTGGCGCTACCTCCAAACCATTCCGTACGGTGAAACGCGCAGCTATGCCCGCATGGCCAGCGACCTGGGCCGCCCCGGCGCGGCCCGCGCCGCGGGGCGGGCCAACGGCATGAACTTCATTGCCCTCGTGATTCCCTGCCACCGTGTGATCGGTGCCGACGGAGCCCTCACCGGCTACGGCGGCGGCCTTGCCCGGAAACACTGGCTGATCCAACACGAACGCGACCATGCGCCCACCGCGTCCCAGCCGGAGGGCCATGCCGTCCCGCCGGGCCTCAGGCAATCCGCAGCACAACCTTCCCCTGCTGCGCGCCTTGCTCCATCAGCGCGAACGCCTCGCTGACGTGCTCCAGTGGATACACCGCGCCAACCGGCGGCTGTAGTCGCTGTGACGTCACGCAGGCCAGCAGCCCCGCCCAATCACGGGGACTGCCCATGGTCGTACCGAGGAGCGAAAGCTGCCGCCAGAACACCTTGCGCAACGCGAAGGATCCCGGATTGCCCAGCGTGGCACCGTACGACACCAGTCGCGCGCCGGGGGCAGCGACCTCGATCAGGGACGGCAAGGTTTCTCCTCCGGCGCTGTCGAGGATGACATCGAAGCCGCCGACGGCCTTGGCGGCCTCAACCCACACCGGCTGGGTGTAGTCGAAGCCCGCCTCCGCACCTTGGGCCCGGGCCTGCGCCAGGGCATCGGGACGGGACGATGTCACCCACACCTGTGCGCCGAGTGCGCGGGCGAGCATCAGTCCAAGGGCGGCGACACCTCCGCCGATGCCCGTGATCAACACCCGTTCCCCGGCACGCAGACGGGCGCGGGTCACGAGGGCACGGTAGGCCGTGAGGCCCGCGAGCGGCAGCGCCGCGGCCTGCTCCCACGTGAGGTGGGCCGGCTTGGGCGCGACTTGCTCCAACGGGACCGCGATCTGCTCCGCCAAGGTGCCGTCGCGCGGCAGGCCGAGGATGGAAAACCCGGGTCCGGGGGCCTCGTCACGCTCGCCCCAGCCGAAACTAGGATTGATCACCACCTCGCTTCCGATCCAAGACGCGGACACTCCGGCGCCCACCGCGGTTACGATGCCGGCGCCATCGGAGCCGGGCAGGCAGGGAAAACGCAGGCCGGCGTACTCGCCGCGCTTCATCCAGACATCGCGCCGGTTCAACGCCGCCGCCCGCAGCGCGATGACCACCTCGCCGGCCCCAGGCACGGGCGCTGCCACGTCCACGATCGAGAGTTCATGCTTCGCCACGAGGTGAACTGCACGCATGGCATCATGGTCCCGCATCGTCCGGCCAAGCGCAAGCCGTGGGCCCTCCAGCTCTCGCTCTACCCCTTGGATTTGTGCCTTGCGCCGCCGCCCCCGGTTCTCTTTTAGCTTCCCGGCAACAGGGGTGCTCGCTCCGGTTGCCACCTTTAGCAACCATGTCACTCCTTCCGTTTTCCAGCCAACTGATCGCTGACGTCGGCATTTCCCTCGGTGACGAGGGCAAGGGCCGGTTGATCCCCGAGGTCGCGGACGAATTGCGCGGCACGCCCGCGGCGGTCTCGGTCGTGCTCAAGGTCAACGGAGGCGCCAACTCCGGTCACACCGCGGCCGGCATCAAGCTGAATCTCCTGCCCGCCGGGGTCGCCGTGCCTGATGCCCGCTACCTTGCGATTGGCAGCGGCGTGGTGGCGGATCCGCGCAAGTTCTGGTGGGAAGCCGCCCCGCTCGAACGAAAAGGGCACGCCATCCTCTCGCGCCTCCTGATCGACGAGCGCACCCTCGTGTCCGACCTGACGCATCGTTTGCTGGACCTCGCCTGGGAGGAATACCGGACGCAGGTCCTGCGCGAGGAGCCGCGCGGTTCGACCGGCCGCGGCATCACGCCCGCCTACGCGGACGAGGTCGGGCAATGGCAGATCACCTATTCCGATTTCCTCGCCGGCCCGAATTTCTTCGCGCGCAAACTCGCCCAGCGGGCCGACCGCGCCCTGCGCACGATCCAACACGTCTGCCAGGTGTCGCCTGACGCGTGGGAAGGTTTCTTCGAGAAGCTCACGGCCGCCGAACGCCGGGCCAACGCCGAGGCGATGCAGATGGGCGTGTTTCCCGAGATCGAGTTCGACTTCCATCAGTTTCGCGGGCCCCGACCCTTCACGCTCAATCTCGAGCGCTTCACCCAGGTGTACTGGGAGGCCGGCACCCGGCTGGCCGGCAACATCGGAGAGGTCCGCGAACTCATCCTGCGCGAGCTGCGCGCCGGTCGCACCATCATCGGCGAGTTCGGCCAGGCCTACTGGCTCGACAAGCGCCACGGCTTCTCGCCCAACGTCACTGCGTCCCACACGTACACGCCTGAGTTCTTCGAGAGCGCCGGTGTGCCGGTGCAGCCGATCCACACCTTTGGCGTCGCCAAGGCCTACGATACCAAGGTCGGCACGCACACGTTCATCACCCAGATGGACGACCAGCACCCGCTGACCGCCCTGCTCAAGCAGCTCGAATTCGGCACGTCCACCGGACGGCAGCGCATGGTCGGCTGGTTCGACGCCGTCGAAAAGGGCGATGCCCTGCGCTACGGCGGCTTCCAGGATCTGATGATCAACAAGTCCGACGCCCTCACGCACCGCGGCGAGTGGCAGGGCGACCTGCTGATCTGCACCGCGTACGAGGACGGCTCCGGCCGTCGGTATGCGCACGTGCCGCGGAACGAGGCAGTGAGGCGCACGCTTCGGCCGGTCTATACGCGGCATCCGGGTTGGTCCGAGGATATCTCGCAGGTGCGCCGCTTCGGCGATCTGCCGCGGAATGCGCAACGTTATGTGGCGGCCATGATGCGATCGACCCTCGAGGTCGCATACGAAGGCGGCGCGTGGCCTGAAGCCGCCCGCCTGCCCAATCTTCGCTACCTCGGCGTCGGGCCGGAACCGTCGCAGATCATCAAGGACGTGCCGCCCACGGCGGAGCTCGTCAAACTGACCTGAGTCGGACCGGTGCCGTCAGGACGACGGATTGAGCGACGTCACGCGCACGTAGTCGATCCGCATCTCCTGCGGGAACGTGGTCGTGTCGTCAGGATAGCCGGGCCAACGCCCGCCGACGGCGAGGTTCAGCAACAGGAAAAAGGGCGCGTGATCGAAGACCCATCTCCCGCCCGCCGGCAGATCCGCGGGCGTGCAGACGTGGTTCAGGCGGCCGTCGAGAAACCAGGCGATCCGCCCGGTCGACCACTCCACACTGTAGACGTGATAACCGTCGCTGAGCGGGCGTGCTTCCGGCAGCGTCATGGATTTGGTGATACCGGCGGCGGCCGAATACCCCGGCCCATGCAGGGTTTGGTGGAGGCGGTGCGGTTCGTGTCCGACGACCTCCATGATATCGATCTCGCCGCAAGCCGGCCAACCGATGGTCTCAATGCTTTCGCCCAGCATCCAGAAGGCAGGCCAGATGCCCTGGCCGCGGGGTATCTTGATCCGGGCTTCGATCCGCCCGGAAGTGACGGACAGTTTGCCCTGGGTTTTCAGGCGGGCTGACGTGTAGGTGCCGTCCGGTTGCCGCACGGCACGGATGACGAGCGCCTTGCCGTTGACGGCCTCGGGGTCGGCGACGACGAAGGAGTTTTCCCGGGAATCCGTATAACGTTGCAACTCGGCATTGCCCCAGCCGGTTGCGCCCAGGTCATACGTCCAATGCGCCGGATTGGGGCCGGTGCCGAGCGGTTGTTCAAAGTCTTCAAACCAGACAGGCGTGGCGGAACGTACGGGAGAGGAAATCATGGGAAGGGCGATCAAGGTGAGGAGGGCGGATCTCATGGAACGAAAAGCCGGGCTCAAGCGGCCTGGGCCCGACGGATGCCGAGTTCGCGTTCCATCTGTTTCACCACCGGCTCGTCGAGCGGATAGAAGGCGATGGCCACGGCGCTGAGCAGGGACAGGGCGGCCGGGAGCAAACTGAAGAGAATGAGAATACCGCCGAGCGTTGCCGGTGTCTGGGCGGCATTGGCGACGAAACCGTACCAAGCGAGGAGCCAGCCGATCAACGCGCTCCCGATGGCGAGGCCCATCTTCTGGGCGAACACCGCCGCGGAGAAAACCAGGCCGGTCGCGCGGCGACCGTTCTTCCATTCCCCGTAGTCAGCGGTGTCGGCGTAGAACGACCACACGATGGCGGGCGTCGGCCCCACCAAAAACGTGCCGACGATGTTCACCGCATGCAGCAGCACGATATTCTGCGGATCGATGAAGTAGAACGACGCCATGGCCAACGCATTCAACGACGTCAGTCCGATCATCAACGAACGCCGGGAGAAGCGTGCGACAAAGAACTTGGTCGACAGCGCACCGGCGATGAAGGCCAGCGAACCGAGCGTGCTGAAGAGGGTGAACTTCGCCTCGTCGCCCACGTTGTACTTGAAGTAGTAGATGATGGTGCCGTTGCGGATGCCGACGTTGGCGAGAGTCAGGAAGGCCGCGATGAAGAGCACGACCCAGGGCCGGTTGCGAAACAACGCCCCCAGGTCGGCGCGCAGCGATCCGCTCTGGTCTCGGGGCGGCGTGACTCGTTCGCGGGTCGTGGCAAACGTATAGAAAAATAGTCCGACTGAGACGACGGCGAAGAGCGCCATGGTGTAGCGGAAACCGGCGGCCGGGTCATCTCCGCCGAGGAAATCCTTCAGCGGCAACGTCAACGCGCTGATCAAGAAGGCGCCGGCGAAGGCGCACACAAACCGGTAGGTCGACAGCGACGTACGATCCTCGGATGACGGCGACATCACCCCCATCAACGCGGAGTACGGGATGTTCACCACGGTGTAGGCGAGCCACATCAGGGAGTACGTCACGTAGGCGTAGATCAGCTTGCCGTTTCCGCTCAGCGAGGGATTGGCGAACATCAGGTAGCCCAGCAGTCCGTAGGGAATGGCGCCCCAGAGAATCCAGGGGCGAAACTTGCCCCAGCGGGTGTTGGTCCGGTCGGCGATGATGCCCATGAGCGGATCCGTCACCGCATCGAGGATACGGGTGAACAACATCATCGTGCCCACGGCGGCCGCGGACAGGCCGAACACATCCGTGTAGTAGTAGAACAGGAAGAGGTTGAACGCCTGGAAGAAGAAGTTCGAGGCGGTATCACCCAATCCGTAGGCAAACTTCTCCCGGACGGACAGCCGGGCAGCGGGGGCGGGCACGAGAAAAGAGGGGGAAACGGACAGAAAAGGACCCCGGTCAGCCCGCGAAGGCCGGCCGGGGTCCCGGTCCTGTCCAAGTTAGAACGTGTAACCGAACTCGAAGCGGACGTTCCGGCCCGGCGCATAGATCAGGCCGTACAGGTCATCGTCGTCGAGGATGTTGGTCGCGTTCAGCTGCACATAGGCATCGCGGTCGCGCAGCTTGAACGGATAGCGCACCATCATGTCGAGGTTCAGGCGGGCCTTGTGCTTGAGCACGGTGAGCTCGCCCTTGCCGTTGGTCTGCTTCTGACCGGCGACGGTGATGCCCGAGAAGTACTCACGCTCGGAGTCCCACTGGCCGCCGAGGCCGAACTGCAGACCGGTGAGCCGGCCGGCATTCTTGACCTGATAGCTGGCCCAGGCGCTGACGGAGTGCTTCGGCGTGTCGTCGCGGCTCTGGCCCGCGCCCCAGCCGATGCCCGTCCAGGTCGAGGTGTCGGACGGATCGCCATAGACCTCGTCCAGGTCGTAACCCGTGAGACCCCAGTTGCTGTCCGGGAAGTACCAGATGGCCCAGCGGTTCTCGGGATTCGGATAACGGATGAACTTGCCGGGGTTGGTGATGACGCGCTTGGTGTTCGCGTAGGTCAGCAGCAGCTGGAAGTTGTCCGTCGGGCTGAAGAGCAGCTGGGCGTCCCAGCCTTCGGACTCGTCTTCCTGCTGCACGTAGGACTGGTAACCGTTGCCATCGCCGCGGTCTTCCCAGCCGTTGTTGGTATTGGCATCGGAGATATAGAGCCAGCCCGGCCAGCCCGGATTGGTCGTCTTGGTCAGGTTGAAGACCTGGTCCAGATAAGCCGCGCCCGCCGCGTTGGAGGCGTTCACGTACCACTGGCCGTTCAGCTGATAGATCGCACCGGAGGAGACACCGGCGTTCCACTGCGGCAGCGCCGCATCGGCCGCACCGTTGCCGCCGTTGCTGCCCCCCGTCACGGAGGACGGACTGAAGTTGCTCACGTTGTACGTGATCGGACGGTTGGGGTCGAACGTACCCTTGAGGGTCGGCATCCACCACTGGCCGAACGGCACGCCGGAGCGCTCAATCTTGAACTTGGAGATCGTGCCGGAGATCTTGCCCTCCCAGAGGTCGATCTTGAGGCCGAACTCGTTGCTCTTGGCGAGCACCGGTCCGAGCGGAGCGCCGGCCGCATCGCGATTGCCGTCGAAGTTGGGCTGCACGCCACCGGCGCGCAGCGCGTACACGCTGAGCTGGGGCACGATGCGGAAGGTCGCACCGTACTGCTCCGTCGTCTCGCGCTGTTTCGGGCGCGTCGCGGAGCTGCTCCCCGCCGTCGGGTGGAAGGTCACCGAACTCGAGGTGTTCTCGTTGGCATCGCGGCGGACGCCGGCGACGATCACGAGACGCTCATCGAGGAACTTGCCTTGGTACACGGCATAGTCGCCAGTGTTCTTGGCATCCGACATGATCCGGTTGATCGCGACCATCGCGGCGTCGCGGGTGCCGTCACCCTGCGTGCCGAAGCGGATGTAGGACGTGTCGGTCGGGCGTTTGTAGTTGAACGTGTTGTTGGCGGTACGACGCAGGGTGGACGTACGGTCCGCGCTTTCGACCGAGCGGCCGATGAGCAGGCTGTTGTTGAGGGAGAGCCAACGGTTCTCCTCGAAGAGCTTGAAGGCATAGTTCACCTCCACGCGGGCCTGCTGACGCTCGTTGCGCTCGGTGCTGTCGGTCCACAGGTACTCGAAGGTCGTGTTGGGCGACTGCGACTGGCTGAACTCGCTGCTGCCGTTGGCCACGTCGATCGGGATGACCGTGATCGTGTCACGCAGGGCGACCGGACCAACGTTCTGGCGCATGGAGCCGTTGACGTCGAGCGAGGCGAAGTCGACCCGCGAGCTGTTGAATCCGGCGAGCAGGTTGAGGCCGGGCAGAATTTCCTGCGTCAGCTGGACGCGTACGTTGTTCTGCTTCGACTCGCGGAAGGTGTCCGGACCCGACCAGCGGAAGGTCCGGGGATCCTTGCCGGCAAACTGGACGAAGCCGGAGCTTTGGAGGCGATCCGCCTGGCCGATGCCGTCGATGTCGGAGCGGGCGCGGACAGTCTGGAAGCCCAGGCCCTTCTCGGTCTGCTGTCCGAGCTCGAAGTCGACGAGGATGTCGGTCTTCGCGAACGGCTTGAAGCTCAGGCTGGGCGAGACGAACCAGTGGTCCTCGTTATAGAGCTCCGTCTGGTTGCCGCCGTCCTGCCAGGCGCCGGTGAGCCGGTAGGCAAACCGACCGTCGGCGCTGATGCCGCCGGTCGTGTCGAGCCAGGTACGCTTGAAATCATGACTGCCGACGTTGAAGCCGACGGAGGTCTTCTGTTCCCGCTCGGGAGTCTTCGGCAGGTAATTCACGATGCCACCGAAGTTGCCGATGCCGTACAGCAGCGCGGCGGGACCGCGGATGACCTCAATGCGGCCGATGTTGATCGAGTCGGTCGAGCTCTGGCGGCGATAGCCGTCGCGCAGCACCACATCGGTGACGTAACCACGGATCTTGAAGGACGACTGCGTCTTGTTGGCGGTCGCTCCCTCGGGATTGTGCACGCCGCCTGCGCCGTAAAACGCATTGGCACCCTGGTCGTTTTGCGACTGCAGGATGATGCCGGCGCTGTAACGCAGGCTCTGACGGAGATCGTTGGCCCCGGTGTCACGCAGGAAGCTTTCCGTGATGACCTCAATCGGCATCGGAAGCTCCTTGATCGGCGTGTCCAGCCGGGTGCCGGAGATGGAGTTGGTGGCGCGGTAACCCTTGTCCTGCTCGGTGCTGACGGTGAACGGCGACAGGGTGACGGTATCTTCGGCCTCGGGTGTGGTCGAGGCGGGGGCCTGGGCGCCCGGGGCGACCTGGGCCGGCAGCGTGCTCACCAGGCTGCAGGCACAGGCCAACAGTCCGGCGCGAATCGCATTACGGGGTTGGGGGTTCATTTGAGTTGGGTGATGGGTGCGGTTGCTGGGTTCTCGCCCCAAGGCACAGGAGCCAGGGGCAAATCTGACCTCAAATCCGGCAGGGGAAGCACAGATTCGACCCTTCGAGAAAACGATTCGTGTGCACTCACTGTCAACATTTCAGTGCGTGCCGCTATGCGCAGGATATCTTAGGAATACAGATCGCTTAAATATCTATCCAATAGTAACTAATGATTACATTGCACAGCATTGATTGGAAAAATGTGCATTGAAAAACAGTTTTTCGTGCATAACTAATAATCCTTGCCACCGACGATTTGTGCACTCACGAAAGAGCTGCATCTGCTTCCCATGGCCGCGATCAATCAGGAACTCATCGCCCAACGGCTGAACATTTCACGCACCACGGTCTCGCGCAGCCTCGCCAATCATCCGGCGATCAGTGCCGAAACGCGGGCGCGGGTGCTCGCGGTGGCGGAACAACTCGGATACCGGCTCTCTCCGGGCCGAGCGGCTCGCCGGGGCAAGAATTCACGGACCTTCACGGTGGGCGTTCTCATCGGCGTCCCGCGCGAGAACGTCACGATGGTGACCTATCCGTACATCCTGAAGGGCATTCGCGACCGGGCCGAGATCGAGCGGGTGAGCGTTGACGTGTGCTACCAGCCGCCCGGCGATTTCGAGGCCGAGCAGGACCGCCAGACGGTGATGCGGCAGATGCGCGCGAACGACTGGCGCGGCGCCATTCTGATCCATCCCTTTCCCGAGCCCGCCGTGGACCTGATCGCCCGCCGGGTCTCCACCGTCTCCGTGCTCGAGAGTTACCAGCAGAACAGTATCGATATCATCGATACAGACGATGCGCCGGCGATCGTCGACCTCGTGCTTCGCCTTTCGGCCGCCGGCCACCGCCGGATCGGCTTCGCATCCTGGACGTATCCGGTCGGTGGACACTGGGTGGCGCGCCGCTTCAGCGGCTACGTCGAGGCACTTTTCTACCAGGGCCTGGAGTTTCGTTCCGACTGGGTGCTCAACGTGCACCGGCAGGCGGCCCGCCTGAGTCCCGCGGAGGTCAGCGCCACGGTTGCCGACCTCGTCGCCCGCGACGGCGTCACCGCCTGGGTCTGCGCCGCCGACCACGTGGCCTATCCCCTGATGCAGGACCTGCGCGCCCGGGGCCTGCGCGTACCCGAGGACTGCTCGATCACGGGCTTTGACGGCCTCGAGCCCCCCTCTGGCCTGAGCCGGCTCGCCTCCATGCGGGTGCCGCATGAGCACATCGGCTCGTCCGCACTCACCCGCCTCGTCAACCGGATCCAGCATCCTACGTCCCCCCGCCGGAAAATCCTTGTCGAGGCCCAACTGGTGGAAGGCGAAACGATCTCCGTCCCAGCCGTCACCGTCTGAATTTCCCCATGCCAACCCGCCCTGCCGTCCATCGTTTCCCCCGCGGTTTCGCGTGGGGTACCGCCACCGCCGCCCCGCAGATCGAGGGCGCAGCCCAAGCAGACGGGAAAGGCGAGTCCGTCTGGGACCGCTTCGCCCTCCGCCCGGGCGCCATTCTCCATGGCGACACCCCGGCCGAGGCGTGTGACCACTATCACCGGTACGGGGAGGATTTCGCCCTGCTGCGCCGGCTCAACCTGCGCCATTACCGCATGTCCCTCGCGTGGCCGCGGCTGTTCCCGTCGGGCGAGGGCTCAATCAATCCCAAGGCGGTGGACTTCTATCGGCGTCAGTTCGACCGTCTGCACCGCCTCGGGATCACCCCCTGGGTGACGCTGTTCCACTGGGACCTACCCCAGGCGCTCGAGGAGCGGGGCGGATGGCGAAACCGGTCGATCACCGATGCGTTCGCCCGTTATGCGGACGCCGCAGTACAGGCCTTTGGCGACCAGGTCCGCCACTGGATCACGTTGAACGAGATCCGTTGCTTTACCGTGCACGCGTACGGCGAAGGCACCAAGGCTCCCGGGGCGCGCGAGCCGGCCGGCGTCGTCAATCAAACCTTACACCATGCGTTGGTGTGCCATGGCCACGCCGTCCGCGCTGTCCGCGAACACGGCGCGCGCGGATCGCGCGTGGGCCTGACGGATAACTGTGAAACCCTCATTCCCGTCCGGGAGACGCCGGAGGACATCGCGGCGACGCGGCAGGCCTTCGTTGAGGCCAACTGGCCGATCCTCGATGCGATCTATCGCGGAGGATACGCCCCCGCCTACCTTCGCCGTTGCGGAGCGGATCGTCCGCGGGTGGCACGCGGCGACTTCGACCTGATCTCCCTGCCGACGGACTTTCTTGGACTGAACATCTACTCCGCCGGGTTCGTACGTCGTGGTGCCCGGGGCCGGCCGGAGACCGTCGCTCCGTCCCCCTCCTACCCCACGGCCGACAGTCCCTGGCTCAAGCTCACGCCCCGCGCGCTCTACTGGGGGCCCCGGCTCGCGGCGGAAACGTACGGCCTGAAGGCGATCTACATCACCGAGAACGGCTGCGGCTATGACGACGATCAGGTGGTCGACGGCGAATGCCTCGATCTGCATCGGATCGAGTTCCTGCGCAGCTACCTGAAGGAATTGCACCGAGCCGTCGCCGAAGGGGTGCCGGTGAAAGGCTATTTTCTCTGGTCGTTGCTGGACAACTTCGAGTGGGCTGACGGATACACGCGCCGCTTCGGCATCGTGCACACGGATTTTCGCACCCAGGTCCGCACGCCCAAGGCCAGCGCTCGCTGGTACGCAGAGGTCGTGGCGCAGAACCGCGTGCTCTGAGCCGCGGGTTGCGTTAGAAATCCTGCAGGCGCGACTCGATCGCTCCGCGCTCCGGCTGGATCCGCGCCATCACCTCGCCGAGCAGGTAGATCGATCCGGTGACGACCAGGACGTCGTCGGGCTGTCCCGCGCTGCAGGTGTTGGGGCCGGGAAACAGGACATCGAGCGATGTCTCCATCACCCGGCCGGAGAACGACGCGGGAATGAGCGCCCGGAGTTCCGCGTGGCTGCACGCCCTCGCCTGCTGCGGCACCACCAGGTGGATCTCCTGGGCAAAGCGACTGATCACTTCGAGGAGCGGCTGCGCCCGCACGGCGCCCAGCACCCCGACAATCACGACGGGAGCCCGTCCCGTCTCCCGCACCAGGCGGGCCAGGTTGTTGGCCAGCACCTCCGCGCCCTCCGGATTGTGGGAGGCATCGAGCACCAGCGGCCGACCGCCCAAGGTCGTGCGCTGCCACCGGCCCGGCCAGTCTGCCCGCCGCAGCCCGGCGTCGATTGCCGCCTGGGTCAGACGCCAGCGTTCCGGCAACAGGCGCGCCACGAGCGTGGCCGTCGCGGCGTTCCAGCGCTGGTACTCGCCTTCGAGGTTGGTCTCCGGATAGGCACCGATCCCTTCGCCAAAAACATCCCGGACGCTCGTGAGCGGCGCACCCACCCGGTGCGCCACGTCGCGGATCACGGCCTCGGCGGCGGGCGGCACGCGCCCGACCACCACCGGACGCCCGGGCTTGATGATGCCGGCTTTCTCCGCGGCAATGAGCTCGACCCGGTCGCCGAGCAGCTCGCAATGATCGAGGCCGATCGACGTGATCACGGCCACCTCCGGCAGGACGACATTGGTCGCATCCAGCCGACCGCCCAGTCCCACCTCGATGATCGCCACATCGCAGCGCCGACGGGCAAACTGCAGGAACGCCATCGCGGTCATGAACTCGAAGAAACTCGGATGATCGTCCGGACCGCCGCGGGCGATATGCTCGGCCACCGGACGCAATTCCTGAACAAACGCGATGATCTCGGCCTCGGAGAGCGGCTGGCGGTCGACCTGGACGCGTTCGCCCAGCTTGACCAGGTGGGGCGAAGTGTAGAGTCCGGTCCGCCAACCGGCGGCATGGAAGATCGCGTCGAGCAAGGCGGCGGTGGAGCCCTTGCCATTGGTGCCCGCGAGGTGAATGACCGGAACGCGGTGCTGGGGATTGCCCAGCGCCTCGGCCAGCAGGCGCATGCGGTCGATGCCGAACTTCACGCCCCGGGCCTTGAGGCTGAACAGGTACTCCTGAACCGCCGCGTACTCCGCGGACGATGCGTCTTCCGTCGCCATGGCGGATTGCGGCAGGAGCGGATGCGAACCGGACGACGCCGGTTACCCGCGTGCGGCCGCCGGCAGCTTCCGGAGATGAAGCGCGGCCAGCAGGTCGCGGAGACGCTCACGCATCTCCAGACGGCTCACGATCTGATCGATCAATCCGTGTTTGAGCAAAAACTCCGAGCTCTGGAAACCCGCCGGCAGCGTCTGCTTGGTCGTCTCCTTGATCACGCGCGCCCCGGCGAAACCGATCAGGGCGCCGGGCTCGGCCAGATTGACATCGCCCAGGACCGCGAAGCTGGCGGTGACGCCGCCCATGGTCGGATGCGTCAGCACGGAGATGTAGGGCAACCGGGCCTCGGCCAGACGCCCGAGGGCGGCGCTCGTTTTCGCCATCTGCATGAGAGAGAAAATTCCCTCCTGCATGCGCGCGCCACCGGAGGCGCTGAAAATGATGCACGGCACCTTGAGCTCGAGGGCCCGCTCGATGGCGCGGGTGATCTTTTCGCCCGCGGCCGAACCCATCGCACCGCCGCAGAAGCGGAAGTCCATCACGGCCACCGACACGGCGATGCCGTGGATCTTGCCGGTCCCGCAAACCACCGCTTCGGGCAGACCGCTGTCTTTCTCGTACTTCTTGATGCGGTCGGGATAGGCCTGGGAATCGACGAACGTCAGCGGATCGGCCGAACGCACCGTCGCATCGGCCTCCACGAAGGTATCGGGGTCAAACAGATGCTCGATCCTCGCCCGGGCGCCGATCGGAAAATGGTAACCGCTCTTCGGCACCACCATCTGGTTCGCCTCGAGTTCCTTGTTGAAGATGATCTCCCCGGACAAGGGACACTTGGTCCACAGGCCCTTGGGGATGTCCTTCTTCTTAACGACAACCGTGGAATACTTCGGCTTGCTGAAAAGCGACATGGCGGAGGCAGGAGTTAACCGTGTCCGAAGGTGACGACGTCGAGGTTCAACGCCCCGGCGCGCCGGAGTTCGCGAGCGCAACTGTTGAGCGTGGAGCCGGTGGTAAAGACATCATCGACGAGGATATAACGTTGAGCCGTGGTTATGGAGGCGCCCCTTGCCAGTGCAAAGGCATTTTTGAGGTTCTCCCGGCGCTCCCGACGGTCGAAAGCGGTTTGCGAGCCAGTGTCCACCACGCGCTCCAACAGCGACACGACCGGCAGCCCCCCGGCGGCCCGGCTCAGGACCTCGGCGAGCAACTGACTTTGATTGTAGCCGCGCTCGCGCAATTTGCGGGCATGCAACGGCACCGGTATCAGCACTGCGCCGGCCAGAAAATCGGTCACATACGCGTTGCGCCGCACGAGTGCCTCAAGATCGGCCAACGCATGCAGGCCTTGCCGGTACTTCAGGGTGTGCACCAGACCGCGGGCCGCCCCTTTGAACAACGTTACGGTGCGGCCTTCGCGGAAGGCCGGGTGCAGGCCTTCGCAATGCGGACACAGCCGTTCGCCCTCCACCTCGCCGAAAAAGGGATGCCCGCAGGTCCGGCAATGCGGAGCCTGCACAAGGACGAGGGTTGCATCACAGGCACGGCACACGTGACGCAACGGCCCCTCGCACAATCCTCCGCAAACCACGCACGCCGGCGGAAAGACGAGACCGGCGAGACCCTCCAGCAAGGTGTCACGCACACGCATGGAACAGACCGCCGCCGGCTGGCGGCGGCGGTCAGAGCGTCAGGGAGTCTCCGGAGCGGGCGTTTCCGCCGCCGCGGGGGCGGGCGGACGCGGGGCGGGCTCGGCCGGCACCTCCGGGAAGTTCTCCGGATCGTGCTCCGCCGACTCCACTTCCTTCTTTCGCGCCTCGACCATGGGCGGCGGCGAGAACAGCCGGCCGTCCATGAACTCCGTCACGTAGCCTTCGGTCACCAGCCAGCGCAGATCACCCTGCAGGCGGCTGATCTTCTGCTGCTCCTCGGCGGTCAGGACTACGGCGGGGGCCGCCGGTGCGGCTGCCTCCGCGGCCTGCGCCCCGGCCTCAATCGGAGGCGTGGTGCGCCCGGTCGGCGCCGGCACCTTGATGCCGAGCATGCGTTCGGGCAGCTCGCTGGCCTTCACCATCGGATGCGCCTCGATGAAGGCGATGAGCGCACCGATGCTGTCGGCGAACACCTGGCCGGGAACGCGGAACTTGCGCTTCACCGCACAGACGTAGCTCACGCCCTTTGAGCCCTTCTTGAAGATGGTGAAGCCTTCGCGGCGCAGTCGGCCGCGCAGCGCATTCGCCGTATCCAACGGGAACCTACGCTGACGCTCGAGCGCACCCTCGACTGCGCGCTGGATCTCGCCCTGAGGCAGCGCCTCGAATTGCTTGCCGGGGAACCGGGCCGACTCGACCTGGCGAACCACCTTTTCCCGCGCATGGGTAAGCAGATAAAGGCGGGCATCCTCCAGATTGTCGAACGTCAGCGGCGTCGACCCCTCCGGACCGTGCTTCCACGTGTACCGAGTGATCTTCTTCATCTGCTCGAGCCACTGGTTGACCACATCGGGGTCGCGCACGGTTTCAATGCGTCCGCGGAAGGCCTCGAACGAGAGCCGCGGCACCTTGGCGGCGTGGTGCTGCTGCACAATCTGGTTGTAGCGGTGATAATTCGGCGGCCCGAGCAGCACGCCCGTAACGCCGCACTTGTTGATCACCTGGAAATTGCCCTTGGGTGCCTCGACTTCCGCTTCCGTGGTGTCAAAGAAGTGGCTCAGGTGCACCGAGAGGCCGTGCGCGATGGCCGCCTCGTCATTCTCGAACGGCAACCCGTCCGGCACGGAGATCGAGAACGGGGCCGGCCGGCTCGCGCCGGCGTCCGCCGGGGCTGCGGTTCCGGGTCCCTGTTCCGGAGCCTTGCGTTGCACCACCACGACGAACCGGTCGTTCTTGCCGATCACCGTGCGGGCAATGTCGAACAGCTCAAACGTGCGGCAGGAGGCACGGATCGTCTTGGCGAGCGCGGCGAAGCTGGTGTCTTCCGGATAGAAGGTGACGGTGAAGAAGGGGCTGATGTACGGACCGCGATCCATGGGCTCGCGATATCCTCCCTGCCCTTCCGGCCGAGGGCCGCGAAAGTCACGCCGCGGTCCCCGGTCGTCGCGGTTGTCCCGGAAGGGAGCGCCGCTCCGGGATTCACGTGCGCCTGGGGCCGATCCGCCGCCTTCGGCGCCGTCCTGCGCAGGTGCACCGGCCGGCTTGCGAAAATCCCGCCGGTCGCGCCGCGGCGGACCGCCCGCCCCACCCGATGGCCCGCCGCCTTCGCGGCGCGGCCGATCGTCCCGACGCCCTTCGCGATTAGCCGGACGGCCGGAGGTGTCCGGTTTGTCCTGAGTCCACTGCGTGCCAAAGCTGAAGCTCTGGAGCTGCGACAAATCGAGTTTGTTGAAATCCTTGGCAGGAGTTTCGTTGGTGGGGGTGTCGTCCATACGGAGAGCGAGCACCGGTCGGGCTCGCGTGGTGTTAGGCAATGGGTCGGCGCCGGCCCGGGTCGGGCCAGACGAGGCAGTGTCCACGGGCCCCATGGGGTGGCAAGCAGTTTCCCTTACGGCGCCCATGCCGCGGGCTGCTCGTAAAAGCCACCGAAACGCGCGTTGTTTGCGACGCGGTCAGCCGCCCTGTTCCGTCTCGGTCGCGGCACTCGTCAGGGTCACGAGTTCCTTCAGCGAGGTGAAGTGCTGGCTGAGATCGAAATCGCCCCCGAGTCCACCGATGAGTTTGTCGAATAGGTCCTTCTTCGACGCCTTGAGGGCCTCGATGCGCTCCTCGATCGTGCCGGCGGTGACCATGCGGTAAACGAAGACGGTGCTCTTCTGGCCAATGCGATGCACGCGGTCGACCGCCTGCGCCTCGACCGCGGGATTCCACCAGGGGTCGAGCAGGAACACGTAGTCGGCGGCGTGGAGCGTGATGCCGGTGCCGGCCGCCTTGAGCGACACGAGCATCGCGGCCGCCCCGTCGGCGGTCTGGAAGGCCTGCACAGGCTTCTGCCGGTCCAACGTCATGCCCGTGAGTTCGTGGACGGGTAAATCCGGGAAGTTCACCTGGAGCGCGGCGCGCACGCGCTCGAGCAGCATGACGAACTGCGAAAAGATCACGACCTTGTGGCCACTGCCGATCACCTCCGCCAGTTTCTCGACCAGCAGGTTGAGTTTGCCGGAATCGGTGAGCGGCGCCTTCAGCCACGGCAGCATGTCCGGGTCGCAGCAGGTCTGGCGCAGGCGCGTGAGCAACGCGAGAAAACCGAAGGATTTTTCGCGCATCGCCGCGCCCACGTCGTCGCCGAGCCGCTGCAGGCCTTCGGCGCAAATCTTCGCATACTCCGCGCGCTGGACGTCGGTCAACGGACAGATCAGCTCCATCTCCACCTTCGGCGGAAGTTCCGTCGCGACCTCGCGTTTCGTCCGGCGCAGGATGAACGGGGCCAGCTGGGCGCGCAGGCGTTCGAGCGTCCCCGGCCGGTCAGAGGTGAGGGACGCCTCGAACGCGGCCCTGGAACCGAGCAGCCCGGGCAGCAGGAAGCGGAAGATCGACCAGAGATCGAGTTGGCGGTTCTCCAGCGGGGTGCCGGTCAGCACGAGCCGGTGCCGTGAACGCACGGCGAAGCAGGTCTGCGTCACCTTCGCATCCGGATTCTTGATGAACTGACCTTCATCGAGCACCGCATAACCGAACTCCGTTCCCTCAAGCAGTGCGCGGTGCTTGCGCAGCTGGGTGTAGCTGGCGAGCCAGATGACCGGTTCCTTGCGTTGGGCGAAGTCGTTGCCCGTCTTCAGGACCTCGATCTTGAGCTGCGGGAAAAAGCGCGCGATCTCCTCGCGCCAGACCGGCACAACACTGGCCGGGCAGACGATGAGGTGCGGAAGGCCGGGGACACCGCGCGCGGCGAGCAGCGAAATGACCTGCAGCGTCTTGCCCAGGCCCATCTCGTCGGCGAGCAGGCCATGGCAGCCGACATCGCACAGGTGGTGCATCCATTCGACGCCGCGGCGCTGGTAGGGTCGCAGCAAGGCGGGCAGATCGGCTTCGACCGGCGCCGGCGTCAGCACGCTCTGGCGCCACGCCTCCAACTCGGGCGAAAGCGTCAGCTTGAAGCGGGCGTCGTTGTAGAGCGAAAAGATCAGGTACGGCGACAGGTGACCGTCCCCATGCGTTTCCGCGGCGTTGCGCCGCCACGCGTCGAGCGCTGCGAGCCGGTCGGTCGGCAAGGCGACGATGCCGACGCTCGGCAGGATGGCCGGCGTCGTTCCGCGGGACATCAGCGTCTCCACCTCGTCGTCGGTCAGCAGGCGCTCGCCCGCCTTGAAAATCCACCGCAGGTCGATGCCACCACCCTGCCGCGCCGTGCGCCGCTCGGCCACCGCCTCGATCTCGATCGTCTTCGTACCTTTGACGAGCAATCCGGCCTGCAGATCGAGTTCGATCATGAAGAGCCGGCGCCAGGAGGTGAGCGTGACCTTCAGGAAATTGGGAATCTCGGCGACATTATCGAGGGTGTAGAGGCCGGACTCCTGATGGTACTGAAAGTGGGCTTTGCGCGCGTAGGCGGCCAGGCCGATCAGCTTCGCGCGTTCGCCCGACGTGACGTGCGGACCGCCTTGCGCGTGGGCCGCCGCCCCCAGCGCGGGCACCCGTTTCTTGTCCGTCCCCTGCCAGCAGGCCTGGAACGTAAGACCCGCCGCTTTGGTTTTGAAGACAAGGACCAGAGTTCGGGAAGGCCCACGGACCGCTGCCGTAGCGGGCACCCGGGCCGCACCGCCGGGCGTCGCCACCGACCGGGACGCGCTGCCGCTGGCGGCGACGTGGCCGTTGCCATGTCCGTTCTGCCCCGCATGCCCGTTATGGCCGTTGTGTCCGTTATGACCGTTCTGCCCTCCCGCGCTCGACGGCGTCGCCTCTCCCGCTGGCGCATCGTCGGGCAAGGGCGAAATCTCGTCGGCCACCAGCTCCTCGATCTCGTGCAAGCCGGCCACCGCCAGCGCGTGCGCGAGTTCGAGGTCCGTGGAGGACGATCGGACGGACAGGCCTTCGGGCCCCCACTCGATCACGGCATATTCGTCCTTTTTTTCGACCCGGCGATGGATGATCGCGTCGGACGCGGTCAACTCGAGCTCCCGCACTTCGCCATCGCGATAGATGCGCCGTCCTTCTTCCAGCTGCGTGCCCGAAAAATGCGCCGCCCAATCTTGCTCCAGCCGTCCGAACCAGGATTCGAGGGATTGGGGAGTATAGACGCGCTTGGGTCCGTGCGATTGCATCCAGCTAAAAAAGTGGAACGTAGAACCGCCCACCCCGCCGGCAATCCTTAATTCTGCAATTGATTCAATTCAGTGTAAATCACCGCGACCGTGCGCGCGACTGCGCCTTGATTGCGTTGATGCCACGCGGCCGCGGCCGCGCCCAGGGCCGCCCGCTCGGTTGGGTTGCGCAAGAGGCGAAGCACGACCGGCGCGACTTCGTCCGCCCCCGTCACCTGGCAGGCGCCGCCCGCCTCGCGCAGCTCCGCGACAATCGCGCGAAAATTCGACAGCTCGGGTCCGAGCACGAGCGCTTTGCCGAGCGCCGCCGCCTCCACCGGGGTCTGCCCCTCCCGATGCGGGGGCAGGCTCTTGCCCACCACCACGACGTCGGCGACCTGCGTCAGGCGGCGCAACTCCCCGGTGGTATCGCCCACTGTCACGTCGACCTCGCCCGGAGCCACCCCGCGGCTGCGCAGGTGGTAACGCACCCCCGCCTTCTGCAGTCGCGCTTCGATCTCGCCCCGGCGTTCGGCGTGCCGCGGCACCAGCAGCAACCGGCAGGCGAGCCCGGCCTCGCGCCACGCGCGCCACGCGTCGAGCAAGACGTCCTCCTCGCCCGGCCAAGTCGACGACCCCAGCACGATCAGGTCGGAGGTACCCAGCCCCAACTCGGTCCGCAGCTGCCGGCGTTCGTCGTCCGATAGCGGCGTCAGCGTGAGGTCGAGCTTGATGTTGCCCGTCGTCGCCAGGCGGGCGGGCGGGAATCCGAGCTCGCGGAAACGGTCCGCATCGAAGGACGAAACCGCCAGGAGACGGGTCACCCCCGACCACAGTGGCGCCACCCACCGACGCATCCGGCGCATGCGACGATAGCTGCGGTCGCTCAGGCGGGCGTTGATACAGATCACCGGCACCCCACGGCGCCGGGCCTGAGCGAGATGTTCCGGCCAGCGTTCGCCCTCCGCCAGAATCACCAGATCAGGGCGGATCCGACGCCAGGCCTTCGCGGTCAAGGGCCACCAATCCAGGGGGAAATACTCCACGGCGGTCACCTTGGCCCCGTATCGCTCCTTCGCGAGCCGGTAGCCGGTGCTCGTCGTCGTGGTGAGATAGAGTTCAACCCCGCCGCCGGCCGCCAGGGCCTCGAGGACCGGTCCCACCGCCAGCATCTCCCCGACGCTCACCGCTTGCAGCCAGATCCGGCGCACACCCGGCTTGGGCGCCGGCAGCACCGTCCCGCAGCCGAACCGGTTGGCGAAGTTCTCGCCATAACCTCGCCGCCGCCACATGCGCAGCAAGTAATAGGGCGCGCTCACCACCAGGAGCAGGGGGAACAGAAGTCGGTAGATCCAAAGCAGCATTTTTCAGCCCGGATACGGAACGAATCCGCGGCCCGCGACAAAATCAATCTGCGGCCAACGGCGATCCCGCAACCTGCACGTGGCCTTTGACGTAGCGCCCTTTTCCGCCAACCTGCCCGACCATGACCCGACTGTTCCCCGTCTTGCTTGCCCTGCTCGCCGGTGCCGCCGCCCTCTCCGCCCAGCCGCGTTTCCCCCACGATGTCAGCGATCTGCGCCCCGATCCGGCCGTGCGCTTCGGCAGCCTGCCCAACGGTCTGCGGTACGCCGTCATGGCCAACCCGGAACCGCGCCAGCGCGCCTCCCTGCGTCTGCATGTCGACGTCGGCTCCCTCCATGAGACCGAGACCCAGCGCGGGCTCGCCCACTTTCTCGAACACATGGCGTTCAACGGCAGCCGGCAATACCCGCCGGGCACGCTGGTCGAATTCTTCCAGCGCATGGGGATGAACTTCGGCGGCGACACGAACGCCTCAACCGGCTTCGACCGCACGCTCTACATGCTCGAACTGCCCGAGACCAAGGAGGCCACGCTGACCGAAGGCTTCAAGGTGTTGCAGGAGTACGCGGACGGACTCCTGCTCAACGACGCCGAGATCGAGCGCGAACGCGGGGTGATCCAGAGCGAGAAGCGCACGCGCGACTCCGTGGACTACCGTTCCTTCGTCGCCGAGTTCGAGTTCGTGCTCGGCGATTCGCTCTTCCCCCGCCGCATGCCGATCGGCACCGACGAGGTCATCCGCTCCGCGCCCCGCTCCGAGTTCATCGATTTCTACAACACGTGGTACCGGCCCGAACGCATGACCTTGATCGCGGTGGGCGACTTCGACGTCGACCTCGTCGAGCGCCTCATCGTCGCCGCCTTCACGCCGATCGCGCCCCGTGCCGAAGCCAGGCCCGAACCCGACCTCGGCCGGGTGACCGCCTTCGAGGGCGTGCGGATCAAGTACTACGCTGAGCCCGAGGCCGCCGCCACGACGGTCGGCATTCAGGTGATGACGCCGTATTCAGCCGAGCCTGACACCGCCGCCAACCGACTCAAGTACCTCCCCCGCGACCTCGCGGTCGCGATGGTTAACCGTCGCCTCGCCGAGCTCGCCAAGGCCGAGGGTGCCGCCTTCTCGTCCGGCCGCGCCGCCGTCAGCGAGGGCTTCGATTTCTTCCGCAACGCCGGCATCGAGCTCACCTGCCAGCCCGGCCAATGGCGCGAAGCGCTCGCCGTGGCGGACCAGGAGCTCCGGCGCGCGCTGGCCCATGGCTTCCAGCCCTCCGAGCTCCGCGAGGTGGTCGCGGTTTACCAGAACTCTCTCGAGCAGGCCGTCCGCACCGCGCCGACCCGGCGCTCCAGCGCCCTCGCCAGCGCCTTGGTCAACAGCTTCAACAACGACACGGTGTTCACCGCCCCGGCGGATGACCTCGCCCTCTTCCAACCCGCCCTCGCCGCCGTGACGGTCGACGCCTGCCTCGCCGCCCTCCGCTCGGCGTGGGACGTGCCGCACCGCTACGTGAGCGTGTTTGGTAACGCCGTGATCGACGGCGACGCCGAGGCCCAGATCAAGGCCGTGTACGAGGCCAGTCTCGCCCAGGCCGTCGCCCCGCCGGCCGCCGCGCAGGACGTTCCGTTCGCCTACACCGACTTCGGTCCCGCCGGTACCGTTGCCACCCGGACCGAGGTCGACGATCTCGGCATCACCCTCGTGACGTTCGCCAACGGCGTCCGCCTCAACCTCAAGCCCACCGATTTCGAGGCCGGACGCATCCGCATGTCGGTCCGCGTGGGTGGCGGCCAGCTCACGGAACCGCGCAGCCAGCCCGGACTCGGCTTCTTCGCCGGAAATGTCCTAATCGAGGGCGGACTCGGCCGACACAGCAGCGACGACCTGCGTCGCATCCTCGCCGGGCGCAACGTTGGCACCGGCTTCAATGTCGCGCCGGACGCCTTTGTGTTTGGCGGCCAGACGACCCCCGATGATCTGCTGCTGCAACTGCAGCTCACCGCCGCCCATCTCACCGACCCGGGCTACCGTCCGGAAGCTGAACGCCTGCTCCGCCGGAACCTCGAGCAGATGTACCAGCGCCTGGCGCACACACCGCAGGGCCCGCTGCAGCTTGAGGTCAGCCGGCTGCTCGCCGGCGGCGATCCTCGCTTCGGTACGCCGTCCGCTGCCGAGCTGGCAGCGCGCTCTATCGGCGAGGTGCGCGACTGGCTGACCCCGCAGTTTGCCTCCGCTGCCATCGAGGTCGCCCTCGTCGGCGATCTCGACCGGGAGAAGGCCATCGCCGCCGTCGCGGCGACCTTCGGTGCCCTTCCCGCCCGTCAGGCCAAGCCGGACTACGCCGCGGAGCGCCGCGTCACCCTGCCCTCTGCCTTCGCCCGCGACTACGCCGTCCCGACCGAGATTCCCAAGGGGATCGTCGCCCTCTACTGGCCCACCACCGACGGTCGCGATGTTGCGATCGCCCGCCGCCTTTCGCTGCTCGGCGCCGTGCTCGACGACCGACTCCGCATCAAGGTGCGCGAGGAGCTCGGCGGCGCCTACAGCCCGAGCGCCGGCAGCACCGCCAGCGACGCGTATCCGGGTTACGGTTACATGATCGCCAACGTGACCGTTGACCCGGAGCGGGCGTCCGAGATCGCCGAGGTGGTGAAAGGTATCGCCGCCGACCTTGCCGCTCACGGGGTCACCGAGGACGAACTGAACCGCGCCCGCCTGCCCATCCTCACCAGCATCCGCGAGTCCGCCCGCACCAATCCCTACTGGCTCACGTCCGTGGCGGCGAGCGCCCAGGAGTTCCCCCAGCGCCTCGACTGGTCCCGCACCCGCACGACCGATTTCGAAACCATTCCCAAGGCGGACCTCGACGCGCTCGCGAAGCAGTACCTCGGCAGCGACCGCGTGATCCGCGTCATCGTGCTCCCGCAGAAACCGTGACCGGCCCGGCTCAGGCCGGCATGGCCTGATCCGGATGGCGGCGGCCGTAGTCCGCCGCATACCCGGCAAACGCGGCTTTCAAGGCGAGCGCGACCGTGCCGGGGCCGGTGCGAAACGTCCGGTCGTCGATCGCGGCGACCGGCTGAATGTCCTTGGTGGTAGCCGCGAGAAAACATTCCTGCATCGAACCGAGGTCGTCCGGTCGCAGCACCGCCTCCGTTGCCCGGATCCCTGCGGCGGGGGCGACCGCCGTGAGCACGAGATGGCGGGTGATGCCTTCGAGGATGCCCGAGGTGAGCGGCGGCGTCACGAGAACGCCGTCGCGGACAAAGAAGATGTTGCTGACCGCAGCCTCGGTCAGCTCGCCGGCCTGGTTGAGAATCAGCACCTCATCGGCGCCGCGCGACCGTGCCTCACGCAGGCAGAGCAGGTTGTTGAGGTAGTTTCCCGTCTTCCACGCCGGATTGAGTGTATCCGGCGCGTTGCGACGCAACGACCGCGCCACCGAGAGGCGCAAACCCCGGTGCAGGTCCGCGACCGACGGCAGGGCGAGGCGCTGCACGAGCAGGACGAAGTCGCACCGGTCCGCCAGCGCCGTGTCGAGTCCGATCGCGCCGCCGCCCCGCGTAATCTGCAGGCGGATGTAGACCTCCTCCCGCACGCCGGTCGTCGCACGGAACGCCGCGACGGTGCGGCGAATCTCCGCCAGCATGCCTTCGGGCGTGAACGGCAGCGTCATGTGAAGCGAAGCCGCGGAGCGCTGCAGGCGTTCCCAGTGTTCGCGCCAGGCGAACACCACGCCGCCATACGTACGCCAGACCTCGTAGATCGCGTCCCCATACAGGAAACCGCGGTTGAGCGGGGCGATCGCGGGCGCATCCGCAGGCTGGAGCACCCCGTTGATATTGGCCTGAATATACGGAACCGGCGTCATCGGTTGAACGCCACCAGAACGGCGGACCGCGGCAAGACACAACTGGACGCACAAAAAAACCCCGTCCGGCCGGGACGGGGTTTGAAAGGGTGACAGCGGACGCTCAGCCCCGCTTCTTGACCAGGCCGAGCTCCTTCTTGATGTTCTGCACGCTCGGCACGGAGATGCCGAACTCCTTGGCGATCGCCGCGCCGGTCTTGCCGGCCTCGACCGCGGACTTCACCTGCGCCTTGAGTTCGGCGGTGATCTTGGCGCGCTTGCGGCGTCCACCCTTCTTCGGGGCGGCGGCCTTCGCCTTGCCGCGGGCCTTGCGGGCGCCGCGCGAACCGGCGGCGGCCTTCAGCGCCTTGATGAATTCATTCAGCGAACTGTAGCCGTAATCGCCCGGGAGAGAGGCAAGTTCGGAGGTGCGCTGGCTTTCGATCGCGGCCTGCAGCTTCGCGGCTTTGGCCTGAAGTGCGGCGAGTTCCTGGATTTTTTCGGTGACCATGATCAAGCGGATACCGGATCACTACAGACTATAGCAAGCTCAATATAGGACCAATATAGAGCCTTGATGAATATTTCACCGCCGCCATGTGCATCCAATCTGCCACTACAATAATCGGGATTTGCCAACGCCCGGCGCCTGGGGCAAAGCTCCCCCATGCCCAAGGCGCATCTGCTTGAAGCCCATCCGCTCGTCCACCGCTGGGACAACGCCCGTCCCCCGCGGCTTACCATCAATCCGGGCGACACGGTTGTCCTCGAGATGGCCGACTCCAGCGGTTTCCAAGTCCAGCCCGACTGGACGACCGCCGATTTCCGCACCCGGTTCGATCCGCTGAAGGTGCATGCCCTAACCGGCCCGGTGGCGATCGCCGGCGCCGAGCCGGGCGACCGGCTGGAGATCCGGATCGGCGCCTACGAGCACAAGGGCTGGGCATGGACCAGCCTGATCCCCGGGCTAGGCTTGCTGCCGGAAGACTTTCCGGAGCACCACTTGTTCATCTGGAAACTCGAGGGCGGACGCACGCGCTCGTTCCCGGGGGTGACGCTCGACCTGCATCCGTTCGCCGGCATCATCGGTGTGCAGCGCGCCGAGGCCGGCGAGTTTCGCACCCGGGCGCCGGGCATCTTCGGCGGCAATATGGATGTGCGGCATCTCACGCAGGGCACGACCTTGTTCCTTCCGGTCCTTACCCCCGGCGCCAACCTCCTGGCGGGCGACTGTCACGCGGCGCAGGGCGATGGCGAAGTCTGCATCAATGGCATGGAGGCGCCGATGCGGGTCTCGCTGGAGATCCATCTGCACAAGGCGCAGCCGCTCGCGGCGCCCTATGCCGTGTGTCCGAATCCGCTCGTGCCGCCGCGCTACCAGACCAAGCCGTGGCACCTCTTCATCGAGAGCGATGAACAGCCGCGCGAGGCGTGCAAGCGCGTGGTCCGGCGGGCGATCGAGTACCTCACCCGGCGGCTGGGGGTCACCCCGCAACTCGCCTATACCTTGTGCAGCGTGGTGCTCGACCTGCGCATCAGCCAGCTGGTCAACGTGCCGACCACGACGATCACCGGCTACCTGCCGGAAGCGATCTTCGACTGAGGCACCCCGGGCAGCAAAAGACCCGCGTCCGGGAGGAACGCGGGTCTTGGGATTGAACGGGACCGCGGGCGGACCGGGTCAGATCGTCATGGCGTGGTAACCGCCGTCGACAATCAGCTCTTCGCCGGTGATGAAACTGCCGGCCGCATCGCTGGCGAGCAGCAGGGTCGCGCCGATCAGCTCGCGCGCCTCGCCGAAGCGCTTCGCGGGCGTGTGCCCCATGATCGAGGCGACGCGGTCCGGCGTGAGCACCTTCCGGTTCTGCTCGGCCGGGAAAAAGCCGGGCACGAGAATGTTCACGCGCACCTTCTTCGGCGCCCACTCGCGGGCGAGGTTCATCGAGAGATTGTGCACCGCCGCCTTGGTCGCGGAGTAGGTGAACACGCGGGACAGCGGCACCACCGCGGACATCGAGCCGAGGTTGATGATCGAGCCGCCTTCGCCGCGCTCCACGAGGTACCGGCCGAACACCTGGCAGCCGAGGAAGACGCTCTTCTGGTTCACGTTCAGGATGCGGTCATACTCCTCCTCGGTGATGTCGAGGAAGGGCGTGGCGGAATTGATCCCGGCGCCGTTGACCACGATGTCAACGCGGCCCGACCGCTGCAGCACCGTGGCGAGCAGTTGCTCGAGCGAAGCCTTCTGGCCGGCCTCGGCGGAGACGAAGTAGGCCTTGCCGCCGGAAGCGGCGATGCGGTCGAGTCGGACCTGCGCCTTGTCCTGGTTGCGCCCGACGAGGACGACCTCGGCGCCGGCGCCGGCGAGGCCTTCGGCCATGGCGCCGCAGAGTTCACCGGTGCCGCCAATGACCACGGCGACTTTGCCGGTGAGGGAAAACAGGGACGAGAGGTATTCGGAGGGATTCATGGAAGAGAGTCGGGATGCCCCTGCCCTGCCGCCGAGGCAAAGGCTTTCGCGCTGAACGTTAAGACTGCACGGCGGCGCGGGCCGCGTTCACAGCGCATCGGAGTACAGTTGCTCGTAGGCCTTGGCGGCCTTGCGCCAGCTGAAGTCCCGCCGCATGCCGCGCTGCTGGACGGCCGCAAACCGGCGTCCGTCCGCGTGCAGGCGCAGCGCTCGGGTCAGCCCGTCGGCCACCCCTTCGATCGTCGGCGGAAACATGATGCCGGTGCCGCGCGAGGGATCCGCCTCCACGTCGATTACCGTGTCCACCAAGCCGCCGACCTTGGACACCAGCGGCACGGTGCCATAGGCCTGCGAATACATCTGGTTGAGTCCGCAGGGTTCGAAGCACGACGGCATGAGGAAGAAGTCGCTGCCGGCCTCGACCAGATGGCTCATCGCCTCGTCCAGGCGGGAAGCGAACGCGACCTTGTGGGGAAACGCCGCGGCCAGTTCGCGCAACCCCTGCTCGAAGCGGGCTTCGCCGGTGCCGAGCACGATCAGGCGTACGTCCTCCTTTTCGAAGAAGGCCCGGTTGGCCAGCATGAGGTGCACGCCCTTTTGCTCGGTCAACCGGCAGATCATGCCAAAGACGGGGCCGGTGGTGGCGGGATCGAACCCGACCTGCTTGAGCAGCGCTTTGCGACAGACCGCCTTGCCGGCCAGATTGTCGGCGGAGTAGTTGGCCGGCAGATGGCGGTCGAGGCCGGGATTCCACACCTGGGTGTCGATGCCGTTGATCAGGCCGACCAGATCGTCGGCCCGGGTCTGCACCACGCCGTCGAGTCCGCAGCCGAACTCCGGCGTCTGGATCTCGAGCGCGTACCGGGGGCTCACCGTCGTCACCCGGTCGGCGAAAAGCAGTCCGCCCTTCATCATGCTCATCTGCCCATAATACTCGACCCCGTCGATGCCCTGCAGCTCGTCAGGCAGGTTGGTCCGGTAGAATGAGCGCATCGGGAACACGCCCTGGAAGGCGATGTTGTGCACGGTGAAGATCGTCTTCATGCCCAACGTCACACCGTGGCGCTGCTCCGCGTGGCGCAACAGCAGCGGGAGGAGCCCGGTCTGCCAGTCGTGACTGTGCACGACATCCGCGCCGAGCTGGCTCAGACGGAGCAGCTCGACCACGCCTTTGCAGAAGAAAATGAACCGGTGATGATTGTCTTCGTAATCGCGCTCGCCGTTGCCGTACGGATTGCGCCGGTCGAAGAACTCCTCGCGGCAGACCAGATAGACCGTCAGCCGCTCGCGCGGGGAAAAGACGCGGATGTCGCCGCTCATGAATACATCGCCCATCTCGATGCGCAGCCGCTGCAGACGCTCGGCCCGGGCCGCATCCGGATGCTCGAGGACGGCGCGATAGCCGGGGATCACCACCGAGACGTCGTGGCCTGCATCCGCCAGGGTCACAGCGAGGGCGCCGACCGCGTCCGCGAGGCCGCCGGTTTTGACGTAGGGATACATTTCACTCGCGACGTGAACGATTTTCATCAGGTTGATGATAAGCACCGACCTTTTCCGGTTTCCAACGCAATTCTTGCGGGAGACAGTCTCAAGACCGGCAACCGGTGTGCGGCGCAGCCGCCTCTGCTCATGAATAATCGCGAAGCCATTCTCTCGCTTGTCCGCCAATCCGACTACCGCCCGGTCAATGTCCAGGGCCTCGGACGCCTGCTCAAACTCGACAAACGCCACCAGCGTCAACTCGCCCATGAGGTGCGTCTGATGCTCTCGAAGGGCGACCTCGTGGTCGTCAAGGGCGACCGTCTCGCCGCTCCGGCCGAGGAGGAACTCGTCACAGGCAAACTGCAATTTCGCCAGGGCGGTTCCGCCTTCGTCATCCCCGAGAGCAAACCCGGCGAAGGCCGTCCGGATGCGATCCAGATCGCGCCGGAGGACACCGGCGTCGGCCTGCATGGCGACCGCGTGCAGGTGCGGGTCAACGCGCGCCGGCAGGCCCGCCGCGACGGCCGCGGCGACGAGGCTACGGGGCGCGTCATCGCCATCGTCGAACGCGGACGCGCCGATGTGGTCGGCACCCTGCGCAAAGTCCGGAAGAGTTTCTACGTCGCGCCGGACGATCCGCGCTACATTCATGACATCGCCGTGCCCGACCCGGCGCTGGGACGCGTCAAGCCCGCGCCCGAGCCGGGCGACAAGGTCGTGGTCCGTCTCGCCGATTGGACGCAGCGGCACGCCCTGCTCGAGGGCGAGATCGTCGAACGTCTCGGCCGCACGTGGGAACCGCGGGCCGAACTGCTCGGGGTTTATCGCAAGTTCGATCTCGATCCGCGGTTCCCGGCCGAGGTGGAGCGCGAGGTCGCTTCCCTGCCCGACCAGGTGCGGGAACGCGAGGTGGTTGGGCGGCTCGATTACCGCGAGGTGCCGACCTTCACGATCGACCCCGACGATGCGAAGGACTTCGACGACGCCCTGTCGATCGAGACGCTTGAAGGCGGCGACACCCGGGTCGGCGTGCACATCGCCGACGTCTCCACCTACGTACGTCCGGGCACCGCACTGGACCGCGAGGCCCAGCGCCGCGGCAACTCGACCTATCTCGTCGGCACCGTCGTGCCCATGCTGCCCGAGAAACTGTCCAACGGCCTGTGCTCCCTCGTCGAGGCTCAGGACCGGCTCACCAAGGCAGTATTTCTTACGTTCGACACCCGCGGCCGCCTGAAGGGGACCACGTTTGCGAACACCGTGATCCGCAGCCGCAAGCGCCTCACCTACAAGCAGGCATACGCGCTGCTCTTTTCGCCCGACATCGCGGCGGTGCGTGCCCTGCCGCTTCCGCCCAAGCACCAGACCGGTTCCACCGGCCGCGCCCTCGGTGACCTGAGCGACCTCGAGCTCTGCGACCTGCAGGGCTGGGTGCGCAAACTCTGGACCATCGCGCGCAAGCTCCGGACCGACCGCATGGCCCATGGCAGCCTTGATCTCGACATGCCCGAGACCAAGGTCTTCGTCGACGAAGAGGGGTTCGCCGACCGCCTCGAACGCATCGAACACGACGAGAGCCACCAGTTGATCGAGGAATTCATGCTCGCGGCCAACGAGGCGGTCGCGCGGGTGACCCGTCAGCAGAAGCTGCCGTCGCTCTACCGCGTGCACGATGAGCCGGACGAGGAAAAGCTGGCCGAGCTGCGCGAGTACCTCGGCACGTTCCATCTGCAGGCCGGCGACCTCCGCGAACGGCCGGCCGTAGTGAAGCTGCTCGAGTCGCTGCGCAACCATCCCCAGGGCCACATGCTGCGCACCTCGTTGTTACGCAGCCTGAAGAAGGCGGCCTATCGCGGTTCACCCGACGGCCACTACGGCCTGCACAAGAAGGACTACACCCACTTCACCTCGCCGATCCGCCGCTACGCCGACCTCGTCGTGCACCGGGTGCTCGACCATTACCTGATCCAGCACGCCGGCTGGCCGTCGCCGCCCAATTACCGGTTTCCCTACAGTGCGGGAAAAATGGATACGCTCGGCGAACACCTCAGCCTGACCGAGACCAACAGCCAGGAAGCGGAACGAGAGAGCGTGAAGATCAAGCTGCTCGAGTACTTCGAACGCGACCTCGCGAAGAAGAAGCGGACGCGGTTCGCCGCCATCATCACCGATGTGCGCGGCCACGGTCTCTTCATCGAATTGGTGGAGTCCATGGCCTTCGGCTTCCTCCCGGCCTCGCAGTTGGGCGACGATACCTTCCTCGCCGCACCGGACGGCTCCGCCCTCGTCGGACGGCGCAGCAAGACGCGGTTCGCCCTCGGCGCGCGGATCGAGGTCGAGGTCCACCAGGTCGACCGGGTCAAGCGCCTGCTCGATTTCCGCCTCGCCCGCGGATGACGCCGGCCGGTTGCAATCCGGACGTACTCATGTCGCTTATCGCTTCGCCATGAAACATTACACGTTCACCGTCACGTTCCGCGCCCTGTACGACAAGGCCGTGGCCCAGCACGCCCGCGGGCTGCGGGGCGCCGAGACCTACTTCACCGCCGACGAGAAGGCCTTCCTTGCCGCCAACGGCATCACACCCCAGCACCTCTATGACTACGCCGAGGACGCCAACAACGACGGTGAGCCCGATTTCGGCACCGCCGTCGGGGTCGAACTCATCCGGCGCGACTACTTCCTGAACGTCCAGCACGGTAAACCGTCCGGACGCGTGCTCGATCCGGCGACGCTCCCGGGGAAGGATGAGACCCTCGACGGCATTCGCTGGTTGCCGCGCATCCTGCCCAAGGCCCGGGCCAAGCTGCAGGGCGAATTGCCGCCCTCGCTCATGTACGGCTGCGGCGGGGATCGCGCTTTTTTCGCCACCCACGACATCCACCCGACGGAGTTCCTCCGACTGATCTGGACCCACCTCGACCAGCCCGCTGCCGTCGCGGCCTGGGTGAAGCAGCGGAGCGCCTCCCGCTGAACGGCGGCGCCCGGCCCGCCGGAACGGCGTCACGTCATCTTAACCACATAAACACCGGGTCGCATTGACCCGGGGCCCGGATTCAGCTAACGATTTCAATGGCGTTGTTTCCCCGCCGCCCCGGCCACGCCCCGTAGTTTCAACCGTACCCTGTCATGAAATATACCCTCACGATCAATGACGAGCCCCGTACCGTCGACGTGGCTCCCGACACGCCTCTGCTTTGGGTTCTTCGCGATCACCTTGATCTCGTCGGCACCAAGTTTGGTTGCGGCGTGGGTCAATGCGGCGCCTGCACCATTCATATGAACGGCGTGCCGATGCGCTCCTGCATGCTTCCGGTCTCGACCGTTCCGGGCATGAAGATCACCACCATCGAGGGTCTCTCCAAGACCGGCGACCACCCGCTGCAGAAGGCGTGGTGCGACGAGGACGTGCCGCAATGCGGTTACTGCCAGTCGGGACAAATCATGACCGCGGCCGCCCTGCTCGCGAACAACCCCAAGCCGTCGGACGCCGAGATCGACGGCGCCATGTCGGGCAACATCTGCCGCTGCGGCGCCTACACGCGCATCCGCCAGGGCATCAAGAAGGCGGCCGGCCTCACCTCCGGCGCCGTCGCCCGCGTCTGAACCCCCAACCTAGCACGACCATGGAAACGCTCACGATGGATCGCCGCGACTTTCTCCGCCTCTCCGGCGTGGCCGGCAGCGGCCTGATGCTTGGATTCTTTCTGAAGGGGGGCACGGAAGTCTTCGCTTCCCAGGCTCCGGCCGGCTTCTCGCCCAACGCCTTCCTGCGCATCGCACCCGATGGCGCGGTTACGATTTACGCCCACAAGCCGGAAGTCGGCCAGGGCGTGCGCACCTCCCTGCCGATGATCGTCGCCGAGGAACTCGGCATCGACTGGAAGCAGGTCACCGTGCTGCCCACCGATCTCGACCCGGCCTACAACGTGCTCGGCATGAACCAGTCAGCCGGCGGGTCCACCTCGACCCCGCAGACTTACGAGCCACTGCGGCGCATGGGCGCCATGGCCCGCACCCTGTTGATCGCAGCCGCGGCCGACACGTGGAAGGTATCCGCATCCGAGTGCACCGTGGCCGACGGCCAGGTGTTGCACCGCGCCTCGGGCAAGAGCGCTCCGTTCAGTACCTTCGTCGCCAAGGCCGCCACCCTGCCGGTGCCCGATCCGAAGGACGTCGCCCTCAAGAACCCGAAGGACTTCACCCTGCTCGGCAAATGGATCAGCGGCGTGGATAATCCCAAGATCGTCACCGGCCAGCGCCTGTTCGGCCTCGACGTCAAGGTCCCCGGCATGAAGTACGCCGTGTACGAGAAGTGCCCGGTCTTCGGCGGCAAGGCGCTCAGCGCCAACCTCGATGAGATCAAGGCCCTGCCCGGCGTGGTTGACGCCTTCATCCTTGAAGGTACGCCCAACGTTCGCGGCCACGTGCCCGGCGTTGCGATCATCGCTGACTCCACGTGGGCCGCCATCTCCGCCCGCCGTCAGCTGCGCGTGACGTGGGACGAGGGCAAGTTCGCGAACCAGAGCTGGACCGGGTTCACCACCCAAGCCAAGGAACTGGCCGCGGGCGCGGGCCGCTCGTTGCGCAAGGACGGCGACCCCGACGCAGCGCTAAACGGCGCAGTCAAAGTGGTCGAGGCGCAGTACTCCTACCCGTTCATCTCCCACGCCACCCTGGAGCCGATGAACTGCACGGCCGAGGTGAAGGGCGACAAGGTCGAGGTCTGGGCTCCGACCCAGAATCCGGCCTCGGGTCAAACGCTCATCTCCGAGGTCCTCGGCGTGCCGAAGGAAAACATCACGGTCCACATGATCCGCGGCGGTGGCGGCTTCGGCCGACGCCTGATCGGCGACTTCATGGTCGACGCAGCGGCGATCGCCAAGCGGGCCGGCGTACCGGTCAAGCTCACCACCACCCGCGAAGACGACATGCGTCACGGCATGCTGCGCCCGGGCGGCTTCCACTTCCTCAAGGGCGGCGTGACGGCCGACGGCAAGATCGCCGGCTGGAAGAATCACTTCGTCACCTTCGCCGCCGGCGGCCAGGTCGGCAGCGGCGGCAGCCTGAATCAGGCGGAGTTCCCGGCCCGCTTCCTCTCTAACTACGAAGCCCAGCAGTCCGTAATCGAAACCAACATCCCGATGGGACCGTGGCGCGCCCCCGGCAGCTGCGTGTTCTCGTGGGTGATCCACAGTTTCATCGACGAGCTTGCCCACGCAGCCGGCAAGGATCCGTACCAGTTCCGCATGGAGCTGCTCGGCACTGAGGAGCTCGTGGGCGCCGGCGCCTCCGGTCCCGGCTCCGCTCCGCCATACAATGCGGCGCGCATGCGCGGCGTGCTCAAACTCGCCGCCGAGAAGATCGGCTGGGGTCGCAGCCTGCCACGCGGTCGGGGCTTGGGCATCGCCTTCCACTTCAGCCACCGCGGCTACGTGGCCATGGCGGCCGAGGTGACGGTTTCCCAGGCCGGTGCCCTTCGCGTCGATCGCGTCGTGGCGGCCTCCGATGTCGGTTACCAGATCATCAACCGCAGCGGTGCCGAACAGCAGGTCGAGGGTTCCGTGGTGGATGGCCTCAGCGCCATGTGGGGCCAGGAACTCGGCATCGAGAAGGGCCAGGTGGTTCAGGGTAACTTCGACACCTACCCGCTGCTCCGCATGCAGGACTCCCCGCCGGTCATCGAATCGCACTTCCTCCTGAGCGACAATCCGCCCACGGGCCTCGGCGAACCGGTCATCCCGCCCGTACCCGCTGCCGTGTGCAACGCGATCTTTGCCGCCTGCGGCAAGCGCGTGCGCACCCTGCCGCTCATTCGCAACGATCTACGCTGGTCATAAGACCTAGAAACCGCCGCCACCCGCGGCCCAACGAAAAGCCGGAGGCGTCACGCCTCCGGCTTTTTCATGTCGTCGTCACGTCGCCCCGTGGTACGCGACGGTTCGGTCCTTGGACCTACTCGATCTTGATCCCGGCCACCGACCAGGCCGGGTTTTCCTCCCGCCCGGAGGTCTGGCGAATGATGACATAACGACCGCGGGTGCCGGCTGGAAACGTGATCACGGTCTGGTCACGCGTGCCTCGTCCTTCGACCCGGGGCTCGCCCGGCGTCTGGGGATCGTTCGTCACGTGCACGGCGTACGTCTCCGGCCATTCGTTGCGCCGACTGCCCTGGTTCAACGTGATGCGTCGGATTGGCCGCTCGCGGTGCAGGTCGAGGCGCAGCCATTGCTGCGCATTCGCGCCCACTGTCCAGGCCGTGTCCGTCTTGCCGTCGACGATCAGCGCGGTGCGGTTCGCTGCCGCCGAGGCGGCAAAGACCGGCGGGCCCTTCTGGTTCGACTCGATCGCCGCGATCGCATCGCGGGCGTCCGCGGCCAAGTCAGGCAGCGCCTCATAACGTCGCGCCGTGGCGAGCGCCGGCTCGTCGGCGCACCGGCTGAGCAGCCAGAGCAGATGTTTCGCGCGGTCTCGATCGGTCGTGACCGCCAGAAGCCGGCTCAGCAGCGCACTCTCCTCCGCCTTTGGCCAGGCCTCGACGCGCTCGAATTGCCGCGTCGCAGCCTGGGCGGCCGTGGCCCGCGCCTCCGGGGACGTTGCCGGCTCCTCGGCCAAGGCAACCAACGCCCTCACGGCGCCGTCGTCCGGCCAGCGGCTAAGCACATCCAGGGCCGCGCGCGCCACGGCGGAGTCCGCAGCCCGGGCGTACTGGGCGAGCGCCACCACCACCGGAGCATCGGTGAGCCGGAGCAACGCCGGGATTACCAGCAGCTGCGCGTCGCGGCCACGGGCCGCCAACGCGTCGAGGATGGGCTGGGTGCGCACGGCCACCGCGTCGTTGCGCAGCGTGACGGAGATCAACGAGCGCACGGCCCGGTTGCGTTCCGCGTTGTCGGTGGCGTCGAGCGCCCAGGCGAGCAAGGCCGCCTGCTCCGAAGCGGGCGCCATCACATCAAGGGCCTCCAAGGCGGCCAGCCGCACGGCAACGTCCGTCTCGGTACGCAAGGAAAGCAGATACGGCAGACTCTCCGTCATGCCCCGCAGCGCGAGGTGACGCACGAGCACCGGGCGCAGGGCCGCCTCGCCCGTACTCGCGCCCGCCCGCACCGCATCATCGACCGCCGGCCCGCGCAGCTGCGATAGGCTGGTCGACGCCGTGCGCGCGAGTTCCCCGGTTCCACCGGCAACGCGCGCCAGGGTGGTCACGACCGTGGCATCGCCCGGCAACCGGCCCAAGGCCGTGAGCGCCGCGAGCCGCACCGCGGTGTCTGTCGAATCCAACGCCGCCAGCACCGTGGGAACGGCCGCCGCGTCACCCAACTCGCCAAAGGCGGCCAACACCGCGATCTGTGTCGCCGTTGGCAACGAGGCAAAACGCCCCGCCAGCGCCGGTACGATGGACTTGGCCGGAAGGCTGGACACCGCCTCGAGCGCCACCGCGCGACGAGCCGCGTCGTTGCCCGTGATTGCCGCCACGACGCGTTCCGTCGCCTTCGCCGGTTCGGCGGCAATGAGGCTGCGGAAGGCACCCAGGCGGACAGCGTCGGGCACCGAGGAATCGGCTTCCAGTTCGCGGTAAATCCGCAGCGCCGCCCGTCCCTCCATTCGATTCGCCGCCTCGAGGCGGGCCGCCGCCCCTGCCGGGTTGGACGACTTCCTCAGGGCCGAAACCGCCTTGCCGTCCCCGATCGCGCCCAAGGCCTGGGCCGCCGCCGCTGCCACGTCCGCGTCCGGACCATTGAGCAGGGATGCCAGGACTGGCACGGCGGACCGTTGCCGCCGCTGTCCCACCGCCTGGATCAACGCGAGACGAGGGGCCCCGGAGGCCTGCTTTAACGCGGACACAAACAACGCATCGACATTCCGCCCCGACACCGGCTCGAGCGCAGCCCGGGCCAGGTCAACCTCCGTGGCGTCCTTCGCCAGGAGCAGCGGTGTGAGCGCGACCAGCGCCGGGTGGCGCGCGGGCGGGTTGGCGGGAATGATCCGGCCGAGGCGCACGGCCACCGCCTGACCGGCCGCCGGAGTCGATTCCGGCGACTGCAGGATCGCCACGAGCCGGCGCTCGATGTCGGCCAGCGCGCCCGCATTCAGGCCCACCTCCGCGATCGCGTCATCGAGCCACTGAAAGGGAAGCTGTGTATCCGTGAAACCCGTACGAGCCACCGCCTCGTACAGGGCGTCGTCCGTCGCCAGAGGCGCCAGCGGGGCCATCGGCTTGGGCGTAGCGTCCGCCTTCAGGTCGCCCATGACCCACTGGAGGCCGGCGAGGTAGTGCCCCATGACCTTCGGGTTCCAGTAAATGTGGTGGTTGTGCCCGAGCGCGCAGTAGAACACGCGGCCCTTTCCGTATTCGCGGATCTGGGTGATGGCGAAATCCTGGTCGGTTCGCTTCAGACCGCGTTCGATGTCCGGGTGGTCAAACTGGGCGCGCCGGGGATCGAGTCGGGACAGCACCCGGTGCGTTTGGCGCGAATACGGGGCCTTCAGCTGATAAATCTCGTCCTGAACGAAGAACGACGTGGCGCCGCCAAACGCCGCATTCAACGGGTGGGCGGGGTCCTCGATCGCGAGGGTGACATGAAAATCGGCCGTCCACGGGTGTCCGTCGAAATAGCCGCCCATCATCTTGCCCCACTCGGGCCAGGTGTAGCAGGTGTCGGTCGCCGAATGGATGCCCGCGATCCCGCCTCCGTTGTTCACGAAATCGAGCAGGACCTGCTGGGTTTCGACCTGCTCGAACAGGTTGCCTGTCGTGTTGAGAAACAACACGGCGTCGTAGCCCTTGAGGTTCTCCGCGGTGAACACGTCGGGCGTGGCCGCCGCCGTGGCCGTATAAGCCCCGGTGGTCTGGCCCATCAACGTGATCGCCTCGACGCCCACCTCGATCGAGGCGTGGCGAAAGCCCTTGGTTTCGGTGTAGATCAGCAGGCGGCGCGGCCGGGCCGGCGTCGCATAGGCCTCGCGCGGCACATTGGCCGCGATCAGCGCACGTTGTTCAGGCGTGGCCGGGGCGGCGCCGGCCTGAGGGGCGGACACGCCCGCCAGGGCCGTCAGCAGGGCGAACCGGAGAAGGAAAAAGCGCATGGGAGGGAAAAGTCGTTCGTCGGATTGAAGGCGGGCGGATCAGAACGCGGCGTAGGGTGCGCGGCGGGGACGGTCGAGCAGGCGCGCGGCGATCGGGTCGCCGAGGATCTCCTCGCGCACCGGGTCCCAACGCACCGGCCGGCGCAGGTCGGTGGCGATGTTGACGAGGTGGCAGATGGAGGCGCTCCGGTGGCCCCACTCGACGTCACTGATGGGATGACGCCGGGTTCGGATGCACTGGAAGAAGTCGTCGTGGTGATCGTCGCTGGCGTAGAGCGGCTCCGGCCCGGCGCGCAACGGCGCGGCGGCCAGCGGGGCCGGATCCGTCTCCAGAAAATCATTACGCGCCACCCAGACGGTGCCGCGCGTGCCGACGAACTGGATCATGCCCTTGTCCAGCGTGCGCACGCGTTCGACCGTCACACCGTTGGCATAACGGTGGATCTGCACCGGCGAGCCCTCGTAGCCCTGCGGGATGAACTCGACCGGCCCGCTGTGGTCCTGACCGAGCGCCCATTGGATGATATCAAAGTGATGCGCGCCCCAGTCGCCGTTCATGCGGCCGCCATACTCGCGGAAGACCCGCCAGCCGCCGCCATAGTTGCCCAGCACCCGGTCGGCGTGGTACGGCCGCCACGGCGTCGGACCGAGCCACCGATCGTAGTCGAAGCCCTCCGGCACCGGCTGTTCGCCCAGCGGCTTTTGGACCGGAAACTCGCCGAGTCGTGCGCGCACCACCTTGATGTCGCCGATCGCGCCATGGCGTACGAGCGACGCGGCCTTGCGGAAGGCGGCGTTCGATCGCTGCTGGGTTCCCGTTTGCAGGATCCGACCCAACTGCCGTGCGGCGTCCGACAGCACCCGGCCTTCGCGCAAGGTGAGCGTGAGCGGCTTCTCGCAGTAGACGTCCTTGCCGGCGCGCATGGCCGCGAGCGAGATCGGCGCGTGCCAGTGATCCGGCGTGCACACGAAAACCGCATCCACGTCTTGGCGCCGGAGCATTTCCTCGTGCGTGCCATAGATCGTCGGGGCATCGGCTTCGCCGTACTGGGCGGCGATACGACTGCGGGCCGCCTCGGCCGCCTTGCGGTTCACGTCGACCAGGGCGACGATCCGCACGTCGTCCCGCGCCAGCAGCGTGCCGATATGCGACCGCGCGATCAGGCCGTTGCCCACTACCGCGACATGGATGCGTTGGGAGGGCGCGGTGGCCTGCGCCAGCAGGCGCGACGGCACGAGCAAGGGGGCAAACGAACAGGCGAGGATACCGGCGAGACCCTGTTTCAGGGCGGTACGACGGGTGATGGGCGACACCGGAGGTTTCATGGGAAAAGGAGGCAGGGCGAAGGTACGGGAAGGCGAACGGGGCAATCCCCTCCAACGCAGGCAAACCCGCGTCGGACGGGCAATACGAACACCGGTTGACGTAAATCAACGTCGCACGGTGGGCAAATCCCGCGGCATTGAAAACGTTTAAGCCGCAACACCCGGATCAGCGGGCGGCGTCCGCGCCGGTGATTTCCGCCAGCAGTCGGAAAAAGCCGGCCTTGCGGCGGGAACTGTTGCCCCAGTTGGCCGGGATGCTTTGGTATCCCTCGTCGAACCCCTCGCCGCGCATGCGGAAGTCGAACAGCCCCCAGCTGGCGTACTCGCGCACCGCCACAGTGAAGTTATTGTCGGGCACCTCGAAATTGAAGTGGTCGTCCTCATTGAACACGATCGGCATTGGCCGGTAGCCGGGGACGGCGCGCGTCTCCTTCACCATTTCCGCGATGCGCCGATGGTCATGCACGCCGTTGCCGTGCAGCAAAAGATAGTCGGCGCTGCGCACCACGTTTTCCGACGGAACGCGCCCGCCGCCATACGAGGTGCTGACCAGCAGCCGGCGGCCGTCGCGGGTCGTCGCCTTGATGCGGTCGATCAGCTCGTGCACGCGCTCGGGTTGCAGGATCGGGTGATCGTAGCGGATGTTGCACTCGTTGTTCACCTCGACGATCACGTTGCGCCAGCCGTGGTCGAGGATCCACGCCGTCGTCTGGTCGACCGCCTTGAGCACCGCCGCCTCATCCGCCAGGCGCTCATCCTGGCCGAAGTAGAAGTATCCGAGGATCACGACCATGCCGAGGTCGTCGGCGAAATCGATGATGCGCTTCATGCGCTCCGCGTACGCCGGTCGCAGCGTGCCGTCGCGCTCGTAGGCGTTGTTCTCCCAGGGCTGGGCGCGCGAATATCCCTCGGGCGATCCGCCCTGGAAGTTGATCGTGAACGCCAGCAGGCCGTGACGCCGCCACTCCGGCATCGCCGCGAGGAACTCGCGCACGTTTCGCTCCGCGTCCCATTTGCCGGTGTCGGGATACGCCCAGCGTCCGACCGTCTCGGGATTCAGGTCGTCGAACACGCCCTGCACCATGCGTGAATTCATGAGCAGGCCCTCGATCCGGTGTCCCTTCCACGAGCGTCCCTCGTAGGTCGGCCGGCCGTTGATGAAGAATTGCTCGCCCTTGATCGTGACCTCCGTGCGGGCGGCGGCCAGCGCAAGCGCGGACGAGATCAACCAGAGCAACACGCCCGAAACCAAGCCGGGCCCGCGGGAGACGATGGGGATTTTCATGGGGTGCGCGGAGTTAATCTGCGGTCGGCGAGCGCGTCACCCCGAAAAAACCAGCCCGTGCCGCCCAACCGCAGTGGCGTCCTTCACCCCTTCAACGTCGTGCCCGCGTTCCAAACCGGAACGGTCAACTGCGTCAGCGGCCGCGCCGGCACGCCGGTCTCATGCTGCTCCAGCAGATGAATCAAAAGGTCCACCGCGCGCGCACCGACCTCCACGCCATCCTGCACCGTGCCCGATAACGGATGGCCGAGCGCCGGCGAACACAGGCTCACAAAGCCCACCTCCGCCGGCACCTTGACCCCGAGCTGCCGCAGGCGGACCAACGCATCTTCCTGCGAGGTATCGATGATCACATCGGGACGATGTCGCTTGAACCAGGGATCGAACTGCGGCGCGAGTTCGTCGTAGTCGCGGAAGAGAATCGGCACGGGACAAAGGCCGAGGCGATGCTTGCACTCCACGTCGAAGCCCGCCTCCCACAGCCGGTCGTGGTGCAGATTCAACGTCTCCGGCACGACCAGCCCTGGACGCGTGTAACCGGCGGCCACACAGGCGGCGACCGCGAGGCGCGCCGTCGCGTACTGATTGTTGCTCACGCGGTGCAGCGCAGGCGTGACTTCTCCGCTGCCGATGCGCACCACGGCGAGGTCATCGAGCGCCGCCGGGATCACAAGCGGCGTGCCTCCGCTCGGTCCAAACACGGCGGCCGAAATGCCCCGCCAGCGCAGGATCTCGCACAGCCGCTGCGGTGGCATTGCCGGATCGTGCCACCAGAACTCTTCCATGCCATACCCGCGCTCATCGATCCGGCGACATACGCCCTCCCACATTTGAGGAAGGATCTGCGCCTGATGCCGGCGCCACGCATCGCGTTTGGCCTGGGTGTTGATCACCGCAATCACCGGACGATCCGTGCGCCCAGCCGGACGCCGGCGGGTCCGCATATGTGCCGAGACCAGCGGGTTGGTCCGATAACCGAGCTCCCGCGCCACCTTCTGCACCCGCGCCCGGGTCGCGGCGCTGGCCAGCGGGTTGTTCGCCAAGCAGAGCGACACCGTCGCCTGCGACACGCCGGCGCGGCGCGCCACCTCCCGCATCGTGAGCACCGTTTTTCCCATGGAATTTAATCGATATTAAAATCCACGCCATTTCCAGCCCGGAGCGCGGTGATTTATTCTCCGTTCTGTCCGTTACCTCCACCCCACCCCCATGGCCTTCCGCAGCTGCCCCGCTGCGTGCCCAGTCCCGACCCTCTTTGCGTTCGTTTCGCTGACGGACGCCTCCACACCATGCATGCTCGCCTGACCGCACCCCTCCTGGCCGCCGCGACTTGGTTCGCGCCCACGGCCTTTGCCCAAGTCGCCCCGACCACCCCTGCCCCCGCCGAACCCTCCCGCACCCAGCCAACGCCCACGGCGGCACCGGCTTCGGCCGGGACCAATGCCGACGACGGCGTGGTGATGACTCCCTTCACCGTGGATGCCCAGCAGGATGTGGGCTTTGTCGCCGCCAGTTCGCTGGCCGGCGGACGCATCGCCACGGCCCTCAAGGATACGCCCGTGGCCTACTCAGTCGTGACGGCGGAGTTCCTCGAAGCCTTCAATCTCACCGACGTGGCCGAAGCAGCCGAGTGGTCGGTGAACAGTACGGTGAACGAGGGCGACAACACCAACCGCATGTTCGGCAACACCGCCGCCTCCGCGATCCGTACCCGCGGTTCCGGCTCCGGCACGCCGACGCGCAACTTCTTCCCGTTCTTCACCACGGCCGACAGCTACGTGGTCGACCGGGTGGACTTTGCCCGCGGCCCCAATGCCGTGCTCTTCGGCGCCGGCGGCATCGGCGGCACGGTCAACTCCGTCACGAAGCAGGCGAATCCCAGCCGCGCCTTCCAGGAGGCGCGCCTCCAGCTCGGCAGTTATCAGCGGGTCCGCTTCACCGCCGACGTGAACCAGCCGATCAATCGCCGCTCGGCCATCCGCGTGAACGCCATGCGCGACACCTCCGACACGTGGCGCGAGAATGAGTGGCGCGAGCGCTGGGGCGTACACGTCGCCGGAACCCTGCAGATCACCCCGCGCCTTTCCCTTCGTGCCGAGGGCGAACTCGCCGGACGCAAGGAGGCCATCTCCACCACCGCTCTCCGCGACCGCTTCTCCGCCTGGGACGGCACCACGACCTTCGCCTCGATTCCGGCGACCAATCTGACCACGGCGCAAATGGCCGCGGCCGGCCTGACGCGCCAGACCATGCGCTGGGTTAACAACGCCGCCTGGGGCCAGAACACGTTCCTCAATTTCCAGAACCGCTACGTCACGAAGGCCGGCCAGCACAACGCGAACATCAACAACACCAACCGGCTCAATGGCGTGCCGATCCGCACCGTGGGGCTCAACCTCACCAACGCCGCCATTATCGACAACGATTTCGTCGATCCGGAACAGCGCTACGCCCGTGCCCTCGCCGGCTCCGCGTTCACCATTCCCGACCAAGAAGACACCACACTCTGGGACAATCGCATCCCGACGCTCGACGAGAAGACCAAGGACCTCGCCCTCACGCTCAATTACAAGCTGGGCGACAACCTCTTCCTCGAGCTCGCCGGCAACGTCAACCGGAGCGACCTCATCGGCAACACCGCCCTGCGCCGCGGCGTGACCGATGTCTATATCGACATCGACTCCACCCTGCCGGACGGCCGCGCCAATCCCAACTTCCTGGAACCCTTCACCGAGTTCATGGAGTACCGCAACCTGCGCAACCACGAGCAGGAGAGCCTCCGCGCCCAGGCCGTCTACGTGAAGGAGACCCGCATCGGTAAACTCCAGCTCTCCGGCATGGTCGGCTCCAATCAGCAGGTCATCAAGTCCCGCGCCACCACCCTGCTGCTCCCGCTCACCAGCGTCGCCCCCGACGCCCGCAGCTGGGTCGACAACCTCGAGTACAGCGAATTCGGCGTCTACACCCGGTTCTACCTCAACCAGGCGAACAAGACGTACACCGACTCGTACACGCAACCGGTGACGTTGACCAATCCGATCACGGGTATCACTGAAACGGTTACGCCAACTTGGATGTATGACACGCGCCGCGAGGACAACAACCGGGACAGCACCCGCGAGTACAACTTCTACCAGATCGCCGGCAACCTCGACCTCTTCAACAACCGCCTCGTGCTGATCGGCGCCTTCCGGCGCGACGACGCCAAGGTCGCGGACAAACGCGTGCTCAGCCCGGGCGACATGCCCGCCGGCTGGGACGGCACCACCCTCACCTTCCGCAAGGACGCCCCGGCAAATTACTTTGATCTGACCTACCTGCCCAAGAACGCGGCCGGCCAGGTCACCGGACCGGAGCTGCCCGCCACGAATCGTCCCCGCACCAACATCAACGGCGCGAACGTTCCCCAGCCCCAGTACGCCAACGACGTGTTCCAGGACGACTTCGACTCGCCCGCCCTGGAGCCGACAATCGACACCTTCACGGTCGGCGGAGTGGTTAATATCACCCGCTGGCTCGGTGCCTACGCCAATGTGAGCGAGACCTTCAACCTCACGCCGCCGCAACAGCGCGCCGACGGCACCCTCGTGCCGCCGACGTCGTCGCGCGGCACCGACTATGGCTTCCGCGTCACCCTGCCGGGCGGGCGCATGTCCCTCAGTGTCGGTGCCTACGACTCGTACCAGGAAGGCACGTCGGTGCTGACCAGCGGTTTCACTGGACCCTACAACGCCATCGCCGCCGCCCCGGCCGTGGGCGATCTCAGCCCGGCCGGACGCAACATCCGCAACGTCCGCGCCTTCCCCCAGAACGTGTATTCGACGGCCACCGACGACGCGACAGGCTACGAGTTCGAACTCACCGCCAACTTTACGCCGGCCTGGCGCCTCACGCTCAACGCCGGGTACACCGATGCGGTCCGCCGCGACCAGTTCCCCGACCTGATCGTCTACTTCGAGACGCAGGACGCGATCACCCGCCAGATCCTCGCCGATGCCGGGGTGATCATCGGCCCGGACGACGTGGCGTTCGTCAATCCGGCTTTGGACAACCCGACCTTGATCAACCAGAACCGCGTCAACGCCGCGGTGAGCGCCTGGAACAACCTCCAGCAGTTCTTCATTCCGAATGTTTCCGCCCAACTGCCGGTCCAGCGCAACGGCACGTCGAAGTGGGTCGGCAACCTCGCTACCGACTACCGTTTCCGCAGCGGCCCGCTCAAGGGCCTGCGCGTCGGCGGTGGTGTGAACTACCGCGGCGGCCAGGTGGTCGGCAATCTCGGCAACGACACGATCCGCGATCCCAACAACCCCGCCGTGGCGATCGACGATCCCAGCGTGGACGCCGGCACGGCCCTGGTGGCACCGTCGTACTTCAAGGTCGTGGCCAGCCTGTCCTACACGTTCAAGCTGCCCCAGAACCGCACGCTGCAACTCGACCTCAACATCGACAACGTGCTGAACCGCCGGAAGCCGATCTACATCAACGGCGGTCTCGGCAACCAGAGCGAAACCTACAGCGCGCCCCGGGAAGGCGAAGACATCACTTCGCCCGCCCGCCGCACCGTGGCCGGACAGTACAGCTACCTCACTCCGCGCAACTTCACCCTCTCGGCCAAACTTAACTTCTGATCGACGGCGCGTCCCGGGGTTGCATCGCTGGGTTTCCGACCTACGCTAATTGCCACCCCGGGCTCGCCCCTTTCGTTCGCCCGCCCCGTTCACCCTGCGCCGCCCTGCCCTTCGATGAAAACGTTCTCGCGTTCACCCTACGTCTCCACCCGGCAGGCGCTTTCGCGCCGTCAGTTCCTGCGCGGCGCTGGCATCGCCCTGTCGCTGCCGTTTCTCGAGTCGATGCTGCCCACGTTCGCGCGCGCCGCGACGCCGGCGTCGGGGCTTGTCCCGGGCACGAAGCCGCGCCGGATGCTCGCCATCTGTAACAACCTGGGCCTGCTGCCCGACCTCTTCTTCCCGACCGGCCAGGGCAAGGATTACCAGCCGTCGCCGTACCTCGAACTGCTCAAGGCGCACCGGTCCGACTACAGTGTCTTCAGCGGCGTCTCCCACCCCAACGTCGACGGCGGCCATCCGGCCGACATCTGCTTCCTCACCGCCGCCCCGCATCCGGGCAGCAGTTCCTTCCGCAACACCATCTCGCTCGACCAGCACATCGCTGAGCGCATCGGCACCCTGACGCGCTTCCCGTCCCTCACCCTCGGCGTCAATACGCGCACCCGCAGCCTCTCGTGGACCGGTACCGGCGTCGCCATCCCGCCCGAGGACAAGGCGTCCGAGGTCTTCCGTCAGCTCTTCCTCCAGGGCACGCCCGAGCAGGTCGCCGATCAGATCCGCAAACTGGATACGGGACGCAGCATCCTCGACACCCTTTCGGCCCAGGCACGGCAGCTGTCCCGCCAGGTCACGGCCCGGGATCGCGACCGCCTCGACCAGTACTTCACCAGCGTGCGCGACCTCGAGAGCCGCCTGCAGGCCTCGCGCGGCTGGGAGGACAAGCCCAAGCCGGTCGTCAGCGCGCCCATGCCGGTCGATCCGGCGTCGCCCGCCGCCTACATGGAGAAGGTGAAGATCATGTACGATCTCGCCCGCCTCTCCTTCGAGACCGATTCCACCCGCGCGATCACGCTCATGCTCGACGGTGTCTCGACCCCCGTGCTCGAGATCCCCGACGCGCAGATCACCGACGGCTACCACAACCTGTCCCACCACGGCCGCTCGGAGGACAAGCGCTCGCAACTCAAGACGATCGACGAGTGGCACATGAAGCTCCTCGCCGACCTGCTCACCGACCTGAAGGCGGTCAAGGAGGACGAGGACAGCCTGCTCGACCGGACCATGGTGCTCTACGGCTCCAACTTCGGCGACGCCAACCAGCACACGTGCTTCAACATGCCGACGATCCTCGCCGGCGGCGGCTTCCGCCACGGCCAACACCTCGCCTTCAGCACGACTCAGAATTATCCGCTGCCCAACCTCTTCGTCTCGATGCTGCAGCGCATGGGCATCGAGGAAGACCGGTTTGCCTCGTCCACGGGCACGATGCGCGGGCTCGAATTGGCATGACCGTCCCGTTCCCTTGGTTTCACGCGGCGCGCCAAGTCGCCGTCCTCCTGCCTGCGCTCGGCAGCCTGCACGCCGCCGATGTGGCCGAGCGCACCTTTGACTTCGTCGACCGGCATTGCGCCAGCTGCCACGACGACATCGAGAAGAAGGCCGGCCTTGACCTGACGTCGCTCCGGTTCGAGCCGGGTGACCTCAACAACCTGCTCAAGTGGGTGCGGGTGCACGACCGCGCCGATCACGGCGAAATGCCGCCGAAGGAGAAGCGCAGGCCCGACCGCGATGAACTCGCCGGCTTCCTCGCCACGATTGCCGACGCCGTCACGACGCACGAGCAGACCGTTACCGCCAACGAAGGCCGCGCCACGCGACGTCGCCTCAATGGTTACGAGTACGAGAACACGTTGCGCGACCTCCTCTCCGCACCGTGGCTGCAGATCAAGGACCAGTTCCCCGTCGACGGCGAAGCGCACCGGTTCAACAAGGTCGGCGACGCCCTCGACGTGTCGCATGTGCACATGTCCCGCTATATGAGCGCGGCGGACTACGCGATGCGCGAGGTGCTCGCCGTGCAGCTCTCGCGTCCGCCCACCACGGTCCAGCGGCACTACGCCCGCGACCAGCGCACGCTGACCAACAAGTTCATCCCGAATATCTTCAACACCTCGCCGGACCGGATGACGTATCCCGTCTTCGGCTGGACTCCCCAGCCCGAGGTCCGGCACCGGCGCGCGCCGCTCACCGTCGGCGACGCGCACCCGGAGGCGCGCGAACTGGAGGCGGTCGGCTGGGTTTCGAGCAACTACGTGACGGGCTTCACCTACCGCTGGGACGGCTTCCGCGCCCCGGTCGCCGGCCGCTACCGGGTTCGCTTCAGCGGGTACACGCTCTGGGCCGCCCCCGGAGGCGTAGCGATGCGATTCGCCAACGAACAGGACCGCACCGGCACCCCGCGTCCGCCCAATCCGCATGTGCCCGACTACGACCGCATCTCGCGCGGGCGCACCCACGAGCCCATTACCGTTTATACCCGTAACGGCGTACCGAACCGGCGCGTGGGCGAATTCGATCTCACCCCGGAGCCCGCCGTGCACGACATCGGCGAGGTCTGGTTGCAGGCCAACGAAACCCTCGTGCCCGATGCCTCCCGCCTCTACCGCTCGCGGCCCAATAATTTTCGGAATCCGCTGATGACGCCCGAAGGCGCGCCCAGCGTGGCCTTCCGCTGGATGGAGGTGGAAGGTCCGCTCTACGACGCACAGACCACCGCCGGCTATCGCCTGCTTTTTGGCGATCTGCCCCTGCAGCGCCATCCATCGCGCACGCGTGGGGCCGTGGCCATTCCGGTGGTGGCGCCGCCGCCGCCGCCCGAGACCGGCCGGAATGCCGGCCAGCGGGTCGTGCCGATCGAAGAAGCCTACGTGGAAGTGATCTCGTCCGATCCGGCCGGCGACGCCCGCCGCCTGCTGCGATCCTTCCTCGCCCGGGCCTATCGGCGTCCGGTGACCGACGAGGATGCTGCGTGGTTCATCGCCCTCTTCGATCAGCAACAGGCGGCCGGCCTAAGTTTCACCGAATCCATGTTTGCGGCGTACACGGCCATCTTGGCCTCGCCGGGCTTCGTCTTCCTCGATGAGGCGCCCGGACCGCTCGACGACCATGCGCTCGCCACCCGACTCGCGCTCTTCCTCTGGAATTCCGAACCCGACGCTGCCTTGCGCGACCGTGCGGCGCGCGGCGAACTACGGCGGCCCGAGGTACTTCGCGCCGAGACGGAGCGGCTGCTCTCCGACCCGAAGGCCGAACGCTTCGTCACCGCCTTCCTCGATTACTGGGTCGACCTGCGCAAGATGGACGACACCACCCCGTCGACCACGTTGTACAACGACTACTACCTCGACGATGCGCTGGCCGAGGCCGCCGTGCTCGAGACGCAGCTGTATTTCCAGGAGATGGTCCGCCAAAACCTGCCCGCGCGCCACGTGGTCGATTCGGACTTCACGTTCCTCAACGAACGCCTCGCCCGGCACTACGACGTGCCAGGGGTAATCGGATCCAAGATGCGGCGCGTCGAGCTTCCTGCGGACAGCCCCCGCGGTGGCTTCCTCACCCAGGCCAGCGTGCTCAAGGTCACCGCCAACGGCACGACCACCTCGCCCGTGTTGCGCGGCGTCTGGATCGTCGAACGGATTCTCGGCATCCACATTCCCCCGCCGCCGCCCGTGCCGGCGGTCGAGCCCGATATCCGCGGCGCCGTCACCATCCGCCAGCAACTCGCCAAACACAGCGAGGACCTGAGTTGCGCCTCGTGTCACAGCAAGATGGACCCGCCCGGGTTCGCCCTGGAGAGTTTCGATATCTTCGGCGGCTGGCGCGACCAGTACCGCGCCGTCGCGCCGGACAAACCCGGGGTGGAAGGACGGGGCAAAAACGGCCAGCCCTTCGAATTTCACTACGGCTTGCCCGTCGACGCCGCCGGCACCCTGCCGGATGGACGCCCCTTCCAGGACATCCGCGAGTTCAAGAAGCTCCTGCGGGCCGATGATCTGCCCATCGCGCGCAATCTCGCCAACCAGCTCATCGTGTTCGCCACCGGCGCTCCGGTGCGCTTCAGCGACCGACCGGCGGTCGAGCGGATTATCGAGCAGACGCGCGCCGACCACTACGGCACGCGCTCGCTGATCCACGCCATCGTACAGAGCGAGTTGTTCCGCAACAAATAGCTCCCGACGATTTCCGCGCGTGACGTGAAGCCGGCCGGTCGGCAAATCACTCGTATGCGGATTTTGGTCACCGGTGCCGCCGGACGTCTGGGCCGGGCAACGCTCGCGCAACTGAGGGCGTCGAGCCACAGCGTCTGCGCCGTCGACCGCCATCCTGCGACCAGCGACGGCGTCACCGTATCGGCGCTCGACCTGCTCGACGAAATCGCAACTCGAGCGGCCTTCGACGCGTTTCGCCCCGAGGTCGTAATCCATCTCGCCAATCATCCCAATGCGTCCGTGGCACCGGCCGCGCAGCTCTACCGCGAGAACACCGCGATGACGTGGCACGTCTTTGCCGCCGCCATCAACGCCGGCGCGCGGCGCATCCTGTACGCGAGCTCCGTGCAGGCGATCAGTGGCGGACCGGGTCGCGAAAACGTTTACCTCTCCGATCTGCCGGTCTTTCCCCTGCCGGTCGACGGTACCGAACCCACCCAGGTCGGAAATGCCTATGGCTTGTCCAAGGTTGCCGGAGAACAGGCCCTTGCCCTGCTCGTGGCTCAGCATCCCGACGTAGCCGGCGTCGCCCTGCGTTTTCCGATGTTGGTCACCGACCCTGCCGGCTATCCCCCTTGGTTGTCCGACGTGGCGTGGACGCGACCGCATCCGGAATTCCATGCCTACCTTCCCATCGGCGCAGCAGCGGATTTGCTTGTGACGCTGTCCGGCTCCACCTTGAGCGGATATCACGTCTTCACGCCTGCATGCCCGCTTCCCGCTCACGCTCCCCGCTTGTCTGCCCTGCTCGACGGGCCCTACCGGGGCATGACCGTGCGACGACCGCCGGACAGCTTCACCCAGCCCTTCGATCCCGAGCGGCTCGCGGCGCTCACTGGGTGGCGTCCGCCCGCCCCCGAGGTGCCGCCTCCCAAGGCATGAGGACGCTCTGCTGCCTGTGGGCGCTGCTGACGCTGGCCGCCGGGGTGCACGGTGCCGAGAGCGCGGAGGACTTGTTGCGCCAGCGCCGACTCCCCGAGGCAGAGGCAGCGTTCACCCTGCGTGTCCAACGCGATGCCCGCGACGCCGAGGCCCATCATCAACTGGGACGGCTCGCCCTCGCCCGGCGCGACTTCGCCGCTGCGATGCCTCATCTTGAGAAAGCGGCCGAGCTCGAACCCGCGCGAGCGGAGTACCAGTTCCACTACGGAGCCGCCTGCGTGCAGCACGCGGACCAGCTCGGGAAGACCTTCAAGGCCCTCGGCCTGGCCCGCCGCGGGCGCGTCGCCATGGAACGGGCGGCCGAGCTCGCGCCGGATCGCGCCGAGTACCAGCACGGCTTGATCGAATACTTCGCGCGCGCTCCGGCGATTGCCGGCGGAAGCATGGAGAAAGCCCGCGCCTATGCCCAGGCGCTGCGGGCGCGCGATCCGCGCGAGGGAACCCTGGCGCTGGCCGGCTTGCACCTACGCGCTCGCCAACCTGGCGAGGCGATCGCGTTGTACACCGCCCACCTTTCTCACCAACCGGACGACTACCAGGTGCTCTATCTGCTCGGACGAGCCGCCGCCGATGCCGGCGAACAGGTCGAGGCCGGACGCGCCGCCTTGGAACGCTGCCTGCGCCTGCCGCCACCACCGCGCGGCGTCCCGCATGCCGTCGTGAACTTTCACCTCGGACGCCTGCACCAACACGCGGGTGACTTCGACGCCGCTCGTCGGGCCTACGCCGCTGCCCTGGCGCTCCAACCGGATCATACCGCCGCTCGAGCGGCCCTCGACGCCCTGCCGTAACTGCACGGCACCGCGCGCCGCGACGGACCGGATTTCCCCCTTGCGCGAGGCGGGATCGCCGCTCAGAACCGCCGGCCTTCCGATGCAGACCCGCTCGCTTTCCCTCGATTCGATCAACATCTACGGCGGCACGCAGGCACGCGTGAGCACGAACGACGATGCGATCGCCAGTTACGCCGAGGAGATGGCCAACGGGGCCGTCTTTCCGCCGATCACGGTCTACTACGATGGCTCGACCTATTGGCTGGCCGATGGCTTTCACCGCTACCTCGCCGTCAAGCGCAACCAGGGCGAGTCGATTGCCGCGGAGGTTCATGCCGGCGGTCGCACCGACGCCCTGCGCCATGCGCTGGGCGCCAACGTGACCAACGGCGTGTACCGCAACAACGCGGACAAGCGTAACGCGGTCGAAATCGCCCTCGAAGAGTGGCCCGACCTCGCCAACAGCGTGATTGCCGAGATCTGCCGCGTATCGCCCGAGCTCGTGCGCACGTGTCGCACCGCGCTCACTCAATCCGGCCGCATCGCCGCGCGCGAAACCGTCACCGGTCGCGATGGCAAGGAGTACCCAACCCAAATCCGGCGCGAGCCGCGCGGAAAACAGGAAGGACGCTCCAGCGACGGTGAGGGCGGCGGTGGTGGCGGCGGGTTCGGCCGGGGCGCAGTCAACCCGCGTGACACGATCGGCGGCAGCAACCTCGAACTGGAACAGGAAGCCCGCGCCATGATTCGCAAAGGCGAGATGAACCCCTTCGAGCTCAAGACGATCTTCTCCGCCACCGCCCACGACTACGCGGAGTCCGTGATCACGCTGCTCGGCACCATGCGGCCCGACGATCCCAAGCGCACCGAAGGCCTGCTGCGCATCCGCAACTGGATCGATCAGACGCTCGGAAAAGCGAGCGCCTGAGCCCGAGGCTCACGGTGCGGTTCCGCCGCGGAAGTGGCGCACCTTGCGCCAGCGGGTCTTCGCCTCGGTGAACGCTGCCTCGAACGAACCGTAGCAACCGTATTTGTGGTAGTTGCCGCTCTGGTTGATGATCTCCTTGTAGGTGTCCCGAATGTCGAGGACCTTTCGATCGTCGAGGTAGACCAGAATCCGGCCGCCGACGTCCTCCTGCAGGTGGATCACGTTCACCTTGATCTCGCGCCCGTAGATCTGCGTCGCCACGACGGGCGAATCCGTCACCCGGTTGGTGGCGAGCAGTGTGCCGCCGGCCCGATCGAACGCTCGCAGGATCATCTGGGTGGCGCGGTTCTTTTCCCCGCTGCCCCAGATTTGGAAGATCATCTGCCGCTCGATGGGCGGATACACCGTCACATAGCCCTCGAACTGCCGCGAGCCGGTCGCGTAGTTGTCGTGCACCCGAATCTCCGCCCGTTCGCCAGGCTTGCGGAGCACGAAGGTCTCGGTGGCCGTCGCGTGATCGTAGGTGTACGCAGCCGTCGCCGGCGCGCCTACCTCATGGGTCACGTTCGCCGCGAAATCATGATTCAGTGAGACCAGTTTGTCGTCCTTGTTCGCGAGATGGATCTTCCGCAGGGGATGGTGCTCCTCCCAACCCGGACCCAACTGGGCCGAAGCAGGCGGCACGGCGGCAACGATCAGGCAAAACCACCCCCACACTCGAACGGAATTCAGGGTACGCATCAGATCGCCCAACGTGATCCGAGCTGCCCGGAGTCGTCAACGCCTCACGGCCGGACGCCACCCGCATCCGCCAGATCCGAACAACGAGGCATCATTCGGCGATGACAGACGCCACCGGATAGGCCAAGAGTCACGGTAGGGGCGAGACCACCGCCCGTCACTCGTCTTTCCGCCATGCTCAAATCCGGAATTCTCCATCCCCAGCTCAACGCCCTCCTCGCGCGCGTTCGGCACACGAACACCCTCGTCATTGCTGATCGCGGCTTTCCCTTTTGGCCGACAATCGAAACGGTGGATCTCGCCCTCGTCGACGACGTGCCGACCGTGCTGCAGGTCCTCGCCGCCATTCGCGAAAACTTCGTCATCGGCGAAGTCCGAATGGCGAAGGAGTTCCTCACGCACAACTCAGCGGAGACCCAGGCGCGGTTTGAGGCGGCCCTGGCCGGCTTGCCTGTCCGCCACGAAGTCCATGAAACCGAATTCAAGCCCCGCGTTCCCCGGGCCATCGGCCTGATCCGCACCGCCGACACCACGCCCTACGCGAACATGATCCTGACAAGCGCCTGAGCGGGTTACCGCCGGCTCTTCCCTGCAACCGTTGCTAAAGTGGTGCCAGAGGCCGGGATTGAACCGGCGACCAAAGGCTTATGAGTCCTCTGCTCTACCACTGAGCTACTCTGGCAATTCCCTTCGAGGACAGACGTTGAGGGGAAAGACTCCCCGGCCCGGCCCGCGAGACCGGGAATTTGTGGAGGGAATTCCGCCCCTGCCAAGGGAAAAATCGGGCCGCGACGCAAGCGGGCTGCACCGCGCCTGCGTAACTTTCCCTATGGGCCGGTCGGCGAAATTCCGCTAGGGTTAGGTCTGTGAACGTTTCCGGCTTCGAATCTTACCGCTCCGCCTTCGATCTGACCTGGACAGCCGTCAACGTTCCGCCTGCCCGCGAAGAGACGACCGCGTTCGCTCCGGTTGAGAGCTCGGCGCCGGTTGACCGCGACGCGGCCCACCTCGCCCGCGAGATGGCCGCCTATCAATTCGCGCTGCGGGTCAATGATCGCGCGCTCGGCGTCCTCGGTCCGGTCGAGTAATCCCCGCCGCAGGTCGGCGGCACCCTCTACCCCCGCCGTCAGTCGCCGTCCAGCGCGACGCCTCCTTCACCGGGAAAGCGGATGTGCTTCCCTTGGATTCGGCGTCGCTTGGTGAGGTCCGGCCCGCCGCCCGCCGGGTCGTCGGCACGCAGCAAAACATTGTCGCCCGCCCCGAACCGGCCCATATCCAGACCAACCCCACGACCGTTCATGACCTACAAGACCATTCCGATGGCCCGCGCGAAGCAGATCGCCTTGGTGGCGCACGACAACAAGAAGCGCGACCTGGTCGAGTGGGCCAAGTTCAACCGCGACCTGCTCGCCCGTCACCGGATCTACGCCACCGGCACCACCGGCGCCCTGCTCGAACGTGAACTCGAGCTGCCCGTGACCAAGCTGCAGAGCGGTCCGCTCGGTGGTGACCAGCAGATCGGCGCCCGCATCGTGGACAATGAGATCGATTTCCTGATCTTTTTCTGGGACCCGCTGGAGCAACAGGCCCACGATCCCGACGTCAAAGCCCTGCTGCGCATGGCGGTGGTTTGGAACATTCCCACCGCCTGCGACCGCGCCACGGCGGACTTCATGATTTCGTCGCCGCTGATGGACAAACCGTACGACCGGATCGTGCCCGACTACGATGTGTACCGCACCCGGAAGGTACCGGGCGTCGATGCACCGCCCGTGCCGATCGCCGGCGCGGCGCAGGTGGAGGCCGGTAAACGCCGCGCGTCCTAGGCACGGCGTGTAAGCCGGCCTGCGCAGGTCGTCCATGCAATCGGTGCCGTATCAGACGGCGGCGTGGTGCAGCCGTCGGTAGGCCGTCGGAGGCATGCCCATGGCCCGATGGAACTGCCGCGAGAAATCGCTGTGGTCGTAGAAGCCGACCTCGAGCGCGATCTCCGTGGGTCGACGTCCGGTGGTGCGCAGCAGCTCCGCGGCGATCGCCACCCGCAGCCGGATCAGATAGGAGCGCGGGCTGACCTGAAAGGTCTGCCGGAATTTCCGTTCGAACTGCCGCACCGACAACTGGGAGAGTTGGGCCAGCTTGGCGACATCGAGCCGCTCCGTGTAATGGGCCTTCAGGTAATCCGCCGCCGGGGCGAGTTCGAGGTACGGCTGGAGGGCGTCGCGGGTGCCTTCGTAGCTCTTCACCGTTCCGCACAGGCCGCAGATTTTCCCGTCGCGATCGTGCAAAGGCAGTTTGTTTGTTTCGCACCACTCGGGCTGGCCGAGTTCGTTCGGGAACAGCTCGATCAGGCCGAGCAGCGGCTGGCCCGTGGCCAGCACCCGCCGGTCGCCCTCCCGGTAGCGTTCGGCCAGGGCCGGGGCGAAGATGTCCTCGTCCGCCAGGCCGACCACCTCCGCCTCGGAGGAGAATCCGCACCGGCGGGCAAAGGCGGTATTGGCACACATGATACGGCCTTCGAGGTCCTTGGCGAAGAACAGCGTGCTCGCCAGGTGTTCGAACAGCAGGCGGAACTGCCCGGGCGGCAGGCGGCGGGTCCACGCCTCCGCCCGGCGCCCCCGGTCGGATGTCGTTTCCATACACGAATTCGGGCCGTTCCTTCCTAGCCTGTCAACCGGGCTTGTGCTACGGTTGGTTCACCCCGTTCCACCCCGCTCCGTCCTGCGTTGTCCGTCTTTCCTGTCATGACCCTGCTACGTATCGTCCTGCCCGCCGTGCTTCTGCTTGCCAGTGTCGTTTCCGCCCGTGCCGCCCAGCCGGTGGTTCACCCCCAGGCCGACGCCCGCCGTCTCGAGGTGATGTTCCTCGGCGCGCCGACCGCCAACGGCCCGGGCCACGACCCGATCACGCGTTACCGCGTGCTGAAGAAGGCGCTGGGTACGGCCGGCATCAATCTCACCTACACCGAGAGCCTCAATGAGGCCTTCGATCCGGCGTTCATGGATCGGTTCGATGCGATCTTGCTCTATGGCAATTGGCGCCAGCACGGCACGATGGATCCGGCCCACGAGCGGGCCTTGCTCGATTACATCGAGAACAAAGGGCGCGGCTTTCTGCCGATTCATTGCGCCTCCGCCTGCTTCGGCGTCTCCGAGGCCTATGTACGCCTGGTCGGCGCCCGTTTCCTGCGCCACGGCGGCGAGGAATTCGCCCCGGTCACGGTCCAACCCGATCACCCGGCCATTGCCGGCACCACGCCGGTCCGGGCCTGGGACGAAACGTACGTGCACGACCGGCATCACGACGACCGGACTGTCTTGCAGGTCCGCAAGGATCCGGCCGGCGACGAACCGTGGACGTGGGTGCGCACCCAGGGCAAGGGCCGCGTCTTCTACACCGCGTCCGGACACGACCATCGCGTCTGGGACGAGGTCGCGTTCCAAACGCTCTTGAAGACCGCAATCTATTGGGCCGTCGGCCCCGAGGCCAAGGCGAAGCTCGACCGGTTGCAGTTGCCCGTGCTGGCCGAGCAGGACGTCATTCTGCCGGGATACAAGCAGCGCAAGGCGATCACCCGCGCCCAGTTGCCCCTGTCCGCCACCGAAAGCGCGAAACTGATCCAGGTGCCGCCGGGTTTCGAGGTTTCGCTGTTTGCGTCCGAGCCCGACATCGTCAACCCGATCTACGTCGCCTGGGATCACCGCGGCCGCGCCTTCGTGGTCGAGACCGTGGATTATCCGAACAACCTTCAGGCGGGTAATATTGGCAACGACCGCATCACCATCTGCGAAGACACGAATGGCGACGGCCGCGCCGACCGCTTCACGCGTTTTGCCGACAAGCTCTCCATCCCGACCGGCCTGGTTTTCGCCCGCGGCGGCGTGCTCATCACCAACGGCTCCCAGCTGCTCTTCCTCAAGGACACTGACGGCGACGACCGGGCTGACGTGCGCGAGGTGCTGATCGAGGGCTTCAGCATGAACGATACGCATGCGGGCCCCTCCAATCTCCGCTACGGATTCGACAACTGGATCTACGCCACGATCGGCTACTCCGGCTTCGATGGCACGGTGGCCGGCGAGGCGCACAAGTTTGCGCAGGGGCTTTTCCGCTTCAAGCCAGACGCCTCCAAACTCGAGGTGCTCCAGTCCACCACCAACAATACCTGGGGCCTCGGCTTCACCGAGGAGTTCGGCATTCTCGGCTCCACCGCCAATGCCAATCCGTCGTGGGTCTACACCTTCCCGCGCGAACGCTACGTTGCCGCGGGCATGAATCCCCCGCGCACCCCGCGGGCCGACGACAATCCGAAGTTCTTCCCGAGTTCGACCGACATCCGGCAGGTCGACGTCCATGATGGCTATACCGCCGCCGCCGGCCACGCGTTCTACACGGCACGCCGTTTCCCGGCGTCCTACCAGAACCGGATCGCCTTCATCACCGAGCCGACGGGCAAACTCGTCGGCGAATTCGAGGTCACCGCCAACGGTGCATCGTACACCGCACGCCAGCGGCCGAACAACCTCTTCAACAGCGCCGATGCCTGGTCCTCCCCCGTCGCCGCCGAGGTCGGCCCGGATGGCGCCGTGTGGATTTGCGACTGGTACAACCTGATCATTCAGCACAACCCGACGCCGAGCCTCGCGTCAGCCGGAGTCGACGCCCAGAACGGTCCGGGCAACGCCTACCAGACGCCGCTGCGCGACACGCGCCACGGCCGCATCTGGCGGGTGTATCCGAAGAATACCGACAACGACCTCGCCCCCACCCTGGATCCGGCCAGTCCGTCCTCGCTCGTTGCCGCCCTGCATCACGGCAATCTGCTGTGGCGCCTCCACGCGCAGCGCCTCCTGGTCGAAGGAGGCCACGTCTCGGCCGAAGGCTCGCTCCGCCAGCTGGTGCGCGACGGCGGGACCGCCTCCGTCCATGCGCTGCAGGCCCTCGCCGGCCTGAACCGCGTTGACGGCTCCCTGCTCCTCTCCGCCGCCGATTCGCGCACCCCGGCCGTGCGCCGCGCCGTCCGCGATCTGGCCCTGCCCTCCCACCCGGAGGTCATCCGCCGCCAGCTTGCCGCGGCTGAAGGTGCGGCCGACCCGCGTGAACTTGCCGAGCTGCTCGTGGCCGCCTCCCGCCTGGCTCCTTCCGAGGAGTTCGGCCACACGCTTTTCCGCCTGGCGGCCGCCCGCGAGGCGAGCCTCGGCAAGGACACCGTCCTCACCGACGCATGGCAGATCGCCGCGCGGCTTAACGCCCGCGGCGTGATCGCCGCCGCCCTCGGCGCCAACCTGTCGTTCGAGAAGCCCGATCAGGGGCTCGCCGCCCAGATCCTGCCGGTGCTCGCCTCCCACACCTCCGCGTCCGCCGAGGCCCGCCTCGCCGTCACGGCCCTGGCGCGCACGCATGACAATGCCTTTGCCCGCTACGTTGTCACCTCGCTGGCGGAGGCGCCCGCCACCGCATCCGTCACACGCCAGTTCGCGCCCGATGCTGCCGTGCACGCGCGCGGCGCCCAGATCTACGCCAACACCTGCGTGGCCTGCCACGGCCTCGACGGCCAGGGCGTTGCCGGTGCGTTTCCTCCGCTGGCCGGATCGTCCTGGGTGACCGGTGACCCGACCGTGCCCATCCGCATCGTGATGCACGGTCTCGCCGGCCCGATCGAAGTGAACGGGGCCAAGTACGACAGTATCATGCCCCCCGTGGTCGGCCTCTCCGATGGCGACATTGCCAGCGTGGTCACCTACGTCCGCCAGACCTTCGGCAATGACGCGTCGCCGGTTTCCGACAGTGACGTCCGTAGCGTCCGGCAGCGCAACCGCGCCCGTCGCGACATGTGGAAGGCGGAGGAACTGCTCACGCCGCCCGCCCCCTGACGCGACGCGGAAAGTCAGCCCGAGAGGCCGTGGCGACGCGCGAACGCCACCAGGTCCTCGGGCAGAGGGGCGGAAAAGACCCGATCGATCCCCGCCTCCCGTAGGTCGATCTCCGCGCAGTGCAGGGCCTGGCGCGGCAGCAGGAGCTTTGCGGCCAGCGCCGGGGTCCACCCCTGGTCGATGAATTCCAGATAACACCGATCGTCGGGTCCGTAGATTTTGTCCCCCACGACGCGATGACCGAGCCACAGGGCATGGGCCCGGATCTGGTGCTTGCGTCCGGTCTCGAGCCGCACCCGGGCCAAGGTGAACCCGCCCCCGGTCGCGATCGGCTCAAAATGCGTCACGGCCGCCCGCCCATCCGGACGCACCGTCGTCTTCACGTACACCGGACTCGCCGTATCGTCGCCGAGGGGTTGATCCACCGTCACCGGGGCCCGCAGTTCGCCGGTCAGGATTACGAGGTAACCCTTTTTCACCCGTCGCTCCTGCATGGCCGTCTGCAGGCGACTCGCCATGCGCGCATCCTTGGCCAGCACGACGACGCCGCTGGTCTCGCGATCGAGGCGGAAGATGAGGTGGACCGTCGGCAGCCCGGTGTACTCGCGCGCGGCGCCGACCAGGCTCGACCACGGACCGTCCTTGGACGGGTGACACACCACGTCGCCCGGCTTGCCGAACACCAGCAGGCGGTCGTCCTCGTGCACGATCCACGAACGCAGTTCCTCCGGCGCGATCTGCCGGACCGGTCCCTGTCGTTCCCGGCGCGGCCAGGCGCAGGCCCGGATCGGATAGTCCCGCGGCGGTAATCCGGCATCCCCGCTCATGCGGACTCCTTGGGCAGGCGCGTGCGCGCCAGAATGCGGCGGGCGATCCGGGCCACCCACGGCTTTGGCAACGCGGAACTGAGGGTCGTCATCAGCCGATTGCGCCAACCCGTGACAACGAGGGCCCGGCCGGATGCCAGGGCCTGCCACGCCTCGCGCACAACGTCATCCGCCGATTGCAGCGGTCCGGTTACCCGGTTCAGGCCGAAGCCGGCGCGACGGAAGAAATCGGTCGCCGTCGGCCCCGGACAAACCGCCAGGGCATAGACCCCGGTGCCGCGCAGTTCCTCGTTCAAGGCCAGGCTCCAGTGGAGGACGAAGGCCTTGGTGGCACCGTAGGCCGCGAGGTACGGCGTCGGTTGAAAGGCGGCGGTCGACGCCACGGTGACGACGGCGCCCCCGCGGGCCCGCAGGGCGGGCAGCAGCGCGGCCGTGAGGTCGAGCACAGCCCCCACATTGAGGTCGAGCAGCGTCCGGTGCTGGTCCGCCGACGGTTGGGGAAAGGTGCCGTAGAGCCCGAAACCGCTGTTGTTGATAAGGAGAATTCCCCCGTCGGGGGCGTCCAGCTTCAGAAAGTCTAATACCTCGGCCACCATGCCGGGAAAAGCGGCGCGGTCGGTCAAATCACAGGGGATGTGGCGTACGTTAAGCTGCCCGGAAGCGAATGACGGACGCGTGCGGGAAAGGTTGCAAAACCGCACCGACGGCCGCAGTCTTCCGATGTGCTCAATGAACGATTTTCCGATGCCGGAAGATCCGCCGGTCACCACGACGGCAGTGAGGTTGTCGAGCACAGTGTCGATGGAAGCCATGGCGGACATGCTATGCACCATTTTCGGTCCTCAACCCGAAAGGAAACCAAATCCATGAACAATAATAGCCATCCCAACGATGTGATCGTGTCCGGTATCCACCTCGAACTCACCCCCTCGCTTAAGCAGTTCGTCCTGGAAAAATCGGAGCGGTTGTTTCGCCACGAGGAGCGCATTGTGCGGCTTCGCGTGGAATTGGAATGCGATCCCAAACAGGCCGTTGACAAGCGTTTCACGGCCAAGGGCCACATCATCATCCATGGGCCCGACATGAACGCCTCGGTCGAAGCGGACGAATGCCACAAGGCGGTGGCCTTGCTGATCGACAAACTCGATCGCATGCTCCGACGCCGCTCCCGTTACTTCAAAGTGAAGCGCCGCTTGGTACCAGGAGACCAGCCAGCGGTGGCCGCCCTGAGCAAGGCTGGCTGATCTTCCTTCCCACGCTTTTCTGGTCTGACGCCCGTCGCACCCGTTGCGACGGGCTTTTTTGCGCCCAGTGGCGACCGATTCGGCTGCCGCCGAGCCCCCTGCAGGACCCTCGATCCCGGAAAACAAATTGCCCCGGGTGAGGTCACCCGGGGCAAAAGTGGCGCAGCCGTAGGGAGTCGAACCCCAAACCTTCTGATCCGTAGTCAGATGCTCTATCCAATTGAGCTACGGCTGCGTGAAAGGAGGGCAAAAAGAGCAGGCAATCGCGGCCGAGTGCAAGCGAGAATTTTCGTCTTTCATCCCTCGGTGGCGAGGCGCCAGTCGATCAGCTCGAGCTGCAGCAGTTTGCGATCGTTGAAGTGGTTCCATGTCAGCTTCACCGCGAGGTCGAGCGGCACGCCGGCCGGGGGCAGGCGGTGCGCGAGCTTCCAGGCGACGCCGAAAAGCCGGCGGCCGCGACCGTCCTCGATCTGGAAGCGAAAATGCACCTGCTTGAAGACTTCGGGACGCTGCCGCAGCACCACGCGTCCGAGCCCGAACACCGGTTCCGGATTGGCCTGGCCGAATGGATGCAGCTGTTCGAGCTCCTCCATCAGGCGTTCGCGCACCTGGTCAAGCGGCAGCCACGCGGCGATGGCGAGCTCGGCCTCCATCAGGTCACCACCGGCATGGGCACGCACCGCCGCCGCAAAATGCTCGCGAAACGCCTGGACGTTGCTCTTGGACAGCGCGACGCCCACCGCCATCGGGTGCCCGCCCCAGCTGCTGAGATGCGCACTGCATTGGCCCAGGACGTCCACGAGGTTGATCCCGTCGATGCTGCGGCCCGACCCCTTGGCCGTGTCGCCTTCGTTGCCGAGGACCACGCAGGGGCGGTTGTACTTGCGCGTCACCCGGCCGGCGACAATGCCCACCACCCCGGGATGCCAGTTCTCGCCGAAGAGCACGATCCCCGGCAGGTGGGCGAACTGGGTCTCGATCATCCGCTCGGCTTCATCGGTGATCTGACGCTCGATCTCCTGCCGCTCGCGGTTGAACGCATCCAACTGCTGCGCCGTGTCGTCGCAGAACTGGGAATCCTCGCTCAGGAGCAGATCGACCGAGAGCGCCGCGTCGGCCAGCCGGCCGCTGGCGTTGATGCGCGGCCCAAGCCGGAACGATATGTCCACCGGCATGAGATCCTGGCCGGGCCGGACACCGGCCACCTGCATCAACGCGCGCAGGCCCGGGCGTTCCGCCCCTTGGAGGATTCGCAGCCCGAAGCGGGCAAAAATCCGGTTCTCGCCCGTCAGCGGCACGAGGTCCGCCACCGTGCCCATCGCCACGAGGTCGAGGTAGTCGCGCAGCTTGATCCGGAACGCGACCGGATGATTCTCCTCCCGCAGGCGCTTCACCAGGCCATGGGCCAGCTTGAAGACGAGGCCGACGGTGCAAAGGTTCCGCCAGGCGGCGTCATCCTCGCCCGGATACACGTGCGGGTTGATCAAGATGCCGCGCTCGAGCGGCTTTTCCTTCGACCGATGATGATCGATGACCAGCACGTCGACGCCGAGGCTGTGCAGGTAGTCGACCTCGACATGCGAATTCGTGCCGCAATCCAGGGCGATGAAGAGCTGCGGCCGCCCCTGCTCGAGGGCGCGGTCAATCGCGCTGCGCGACAAGCCGTAGCCATCCTCCATTCGGCGGGGAACGACGTAGCGCGGATCGGCACCGAAGCGGCGGAGTACGCTGACCAGCAGCGCGGTGCTGCTGACCCCGTCGACATCGTAGTCGCCCAGGACCACGATCTCCTCTCGTGCCTCGAGGGCGCGGCAAAGCCGCGCGACCGCAAGGTCGACGTTGCTCAGCCGGAACGGGTCGTTGATCTCGGCCAGGGCCGGCCGGAGAAAACGGGCGGCCGCCGCATCGTCCCCAAGCCCTCCGCGCAGGAGGAGCTCGGCGAGGATCGGCGACACGCCGGCGCGACGGCTCAGCGCCTCGACCTCATCGGCCGGGAGCGGCGTGTAGGTCCAGCGCATCGCAGCGTTGTGCGGAGGGGTTTACTGCGACGCCTTGCTGGCGCCCGTCCACTCGTAGGTCGGCGCGACGTCCTGGTGCTTCTCGACGTGCTTCCGGTCGCCCTTATGCCACCAGTAGAAGACGGGGCAGGCGATGAAGAGGGACGAGAAGGTACCGGTGATGACGCCGATGATGAGGGTGAGCGCGATGTCGTTGACCTCGCCGCCCGCCACCGTGAAGAGCACGATGGCCGTCAGGAAGGTCGTGCCGCCCGTCACGAAGGTACGCGCCAGCGTCAGATTGAGCGACTTGTTGATCAACTCGCGCAACGTACCGTTCGGGTTGAGCTTCAACTCCTCGCGGATGCGGTCGAAGATGACGATCGTGTCGTTCAGCGAGTAACCCATGATCAGCAGAATGGCGGCCACCATCGAGGCGTTGAACTGGCGCCCCAGCAGGACGAAGATGCCAATCGTGATGATGACGTCGTGAATGGTCGAAACCACCGCGCCGATGCCGTAGCCGAACTCGAAGCGGAAGGCGACGTAGATCAGGATCAAGACCAGCGACCAGAACACGGCCCACGCAGCGTTCGCCTGGATCTCGGCGCCGACGCTCGGTCCGATGCGGGACTCGCCCACCAGCGCGAAGCCGGCGTCCGGCCGGGCCGTCTGCAGGGCCGTGACGAGCGCGTCCGACAGGTCGAACGGCGTCGTCAGGCGGAGCACCTCGCGGTCGCTGCCGATCTGCTGGGTGTAGGAGAGATTGAGGTCATTCACGCCAGCCGCCGTGGCGATGCTGCGCACCTCGGCGAGGTCGATCTTCTTCTCGAAGGAAAGGGAAACCTGGTCGCCGCCGGTGAAGTCGATGCCGTAGACCTCCTTGCCCTTGATGATGACGGCGCCGATGCCGATGGCCACCACCAGCCAGGACGCGATGAAGGCGGGACGGGCGTACTTCAGGAAGTCATAGTTTGTGTTCTGCAACACGGCCATCATCGGGATGCGCTTGATGCCCACGCCGTTGATCGCCCAGTCGAGGAAGAGGCGGCTGATGACGAGCGCCGCGAACATGGTGGAGAAGATACCGATGGCGAGCGTGACGCCGAAGCCCTTCACCGGACCAGTGCCGAGCGCAATCATGATGCCGGCGGTGATCAGGGTCGTAAGATTGCCGTCGAGAATGGCGGAGAACGCCTTCTCGAAACCGGCCTCTAGGGCGGTCGGCAGCGATTTGCCGAGCTTCAACTCCTCGCGCATGCGCTCGAAGATCAGGATGTTCGAGTCAACCGACATGCCGATGGTCAGCACGATGCCGGCGATGCCCGGCATCGACAGGGTCGCGCCGATGCTGGCCATGACGCCGAGGATGACGAGGACGTTCAGGGCCATCGCGCAGACCGCGAGCAGGCCGCCGGTGGAATAGAAGACGACGATGAACGCCGCGGTGATCGAAACGCCGATGATGAAGGCGAGACGTCCGCTCGAAATGGCGTCCGAAGCGAGCGAGGGGCCGACCTCGTACTGCTCCACGATCTTCAACGGGAGATCGAGGGGGTTGTTCAGCACGTTGGCCAGCTCGACCGCCTCGCGCTGGGTGAAGCGGCCCGTGATCTCGGCCGAGTCACCGATGATCTGCTGCCGCACCGTCGGGGCGGAGTAGAGCTTGCCGTCGAGCACGATGGCGAGCTGCCCTTCGCGGCCGGCGCGGCGCCCCTCATCGGCGATCATCCCGGTGACCTCGGCAAACCGGGCCGAGCCCTCGGACGTGAAGCGCAGGACGATGCGGAAGCGACCGAGCTCGTCCGTCGCCGGGTAGGCGTCGGCGATGCTTTCGCCGGTCATCTCAGGAATGCGTTTAACGAAGTAGTCGTAGGAGACCGACTGGCCGCGGGACTCGTCGTCCAGCGTCATGATTTCATAACCCGGCGGAACCTGTCCGGCCGGGACCATCGCCGGCGTGAGCGTCGGGTGCACGACGCGGAAATCGAGGCGCGCCGGCTTTTTCACGCTGTCGACGACCTCGGGATTATCCTTGGTGTTGACGCCCGGGAGCTGCACTTCGATGCGGCTCTCGCCAATGGCGCGGATGATCGGCTCGGCCACGCCGAGGCCGTTGATACGCTCGCCGATGATTTCGATCGCCTTGCTCAGCTGCTCCTCGCGCGCCTCGACCGGGACGTTGACCAGCGCGGACTCGTCGACCTCGAGGGTGAAGGCCACGCCGCCCTTGAGATCGAGACCGAGCTGCAGCCGGCCCTTTGATTCCTTCAGGAGGTGGTCGAGGAGGATGGCGTTGCGCTTGTCGACATTGCCGACGTCGCCGAGCTCGAGGTGGGGAAAGTAGGAGGTGAGATCGAGCCGGCGTTCCTGCGCGAGGCGCTTGAGCGCCATGAACACGCTCGGCGCCTGGCCGGCCGCGGCGCGGTCTTCCGCTTCCTTCAGCATGGCGGCGAACTCCGCCGGCTTGGCCGAAGCCTCGGCCTTGACGTACTCGTTGAAGGGCCGGTCATTGACCGGCAGAAGCGACGACAGCGCCCAGAGCACGATGGCCAGGCTGAGGGTCAGCTTCCAGAGGTTGCGTTTGAACATGGTGGTGTTGGTTTGAAAATCGAAGGGGGACGGGGCGCGCGCCGCCCGCGCGGCGGCGCAGGCGACAGCGGGGGGTGAACGAACGAAGCCGTGACGAAAACGTTACTTTTTCGCCTCGTCGACCTTCTTCAGCACGGTCGTGACGAAACTGCGGCCGAGCTCGATGCGCGTGTTCTCGGCAATGCGCACGACCAAGCGGTCTTCCTTCACGCTGACCACCGTGCCGTAAATGCCGCCTGCGGTCACAACCTCGTCACCGGGCTGCAGGGCCTTCAGCATGGCCTCGTGTTGCTTCTGCTTCTTGCGCTGCGGCGCGATCATCAGGAAGTACATCGCCGCGAACATCAGTCCGAGGAAGATGAATTGCGGTACCGCGCTGGGTTGGGCCGGCTGCTGGGCGAGAAGAGGTTGGGCGGCGGAGACGAGGACCATTTTCATCATTGCGTGTTGAGGTTTTTAAAAAAAGAAACACGCATCTAACCGAGCCCCTCGCTCAAAAAGCAAGCTATAACCCTGTCGTCCGCCTCCCGGCATTGAAAAGCAAATCCGCCTCCTCCTGGTCAGCCGCAAAATCGGAAGAACTCTATGGGTTCAAGCGCTGGGGCTCCGGCCATTTCCGGGTCGATCCAGAGGGCAATGTCGCCGTCGAACCGCTGGCGGACGGCCGCGGCATCCGCATCATGGATGTGGTTCATGAGGCCCTCGAGATGGGACTCAAGGCCCCCCTCGTGATCCGCTTTCAGGACCTGCTCCGCCACCGGGTGGTCCGGCTCAACGAGGTTTTCCGTCAGGCGATCAAGGACGAGGGCTACAAGGGCAGCTACCGCGGGGTGTTCCCGATCAAGGTCAACCAGCTGCGCGAGGTGGTCGACGAGGTCGTCGCCGCCGGCAAGGATTTCAACTACGGCCTCGAGGCCGGCTCCAAGCCCGAGCTGATGATCGCCCTCGCCATGCACGAGGGCACGAACCGGCTGATCATTTGCAACGGCTACAAGGACCACGATTACATCCGGCTCGCCCTGCTCGGCCGCAAACTGGGCAAGAAGATCATCATCGTCGTCGAGCAGCTGGCCGAGATCGATGACATCATCGCGATGGCCGAGGAAACGGGCGTTAAGCCGCTCATCGGCTTCCGCGCCAAGCTGCTCACCCGCGGCGAGGGCAAGTGGGCCATGTCCACCGGTGACAACGCCAAGTTCGGCCTCAACACCGCCGAGATCCTGTTCGCGTGCGAGAAGCTGCGCGAAGCCAAGCTCACGTCGTGCCTGCGGCTGGTGCACTTCCACATCGGCTCTCAGGTGCCGAACATCCTCACGATCAAGAACGCGGTGACCGAGGCGACGCGCTTCTACTGCCAGCTCGCCAAGATGGGTTTCCCGATGGGCTACCTCGACGTCGGCGGCGGCTTGGGTATCGACTACGACGGGTCCCGCACGAACTTCGAATCCTCCATGAATTACACCATGGAGGAGTATGCCCGCGACATCGTGGCCAACATCCGCGACATCTGCGGGGCGTCCAATGTCGAGGTGCCCGACATCGTCAGCGAGTCGGGCCGGGCCGTCGTCGCCCCCCACTCCATGCTGGTCGTCGAGGTCTTTGAGCGGATCAACAAGCGCGAGACGCTCGGCGTGCAGCATCAGCCGAAGGAGAAGCACAAGGTCGTCACCGATCTCGAACAGAGCCTCAAGAACAAGGCCCGCCTCGGCCGGCTCGAACGCTTCCACGACGCCGTGCAGAAGAAGGAGGAGGCGTTCTCGCTCTTCAACCTCGGTTACCTCGATCTCGAGAACCGCGCCGCCGCCGAGTCGATCTTTTGGCAGATCTGCGAGCAGATCGCGAGCGAGTGTCGCGACGCCGGCTACGTGCCGGAGGAACTGCACGACCTCAACCGCCTGCTCGCCGACCAGTACGTCTGCAATTTCTCCGTCTTCCAGTCGCTGCTTGACCACTGGGCGCTGAAGCAGCTCTTCCCCATCACCCCGCTCCACCGGCTGAAGGAAAAGCCGACGGTCAACGCCATCTTGGCCGACATCACCTGCGACTCCGACGGCAAGGTGAGCAGCTTCATCGACCTGCAGGACACGAAGGACTACCTCAACCTGCACCCGCTCAACGGCAAGCCGTACTACCTCGGCATCTACCTGACCGGCGCCTACCAGGACATCATGGGCGACCTGCACAACCTGTTCGGCCGCGTCAACGAAGTGCATGTCTTCCTCGAACCCGACGAACCCAACGGCTTCTACATCGAGGAGGCCCTGAGCGGCAGCCGCATCTCCGACGTCATCGAGGGGGTGCAGTACCAGTGGGAAGAACTCTGCCGCCGCATGAAGGCGCAGATCGACGCCGCTACGCGCAAGGACCTGGTCAAACCCCGCGAGGGCGTGCGCCTGGTCGAATTCTACGAGAGCCAGATGCTCTCCAAGACCTACCTCAACATCGAGCGGGCCAACGGGCGGAAGCCCGCCCGCAAGGCGCCGAAGAAGTAGCACACCGCCCGCGACACCGACATTCCCGTCTATGCCGTGGGTGACACAGACATTCGTGTCTGTGCTCCGACCATAAAACCCACGGACAAGAACGTCCGTGTCACCTCGCCTCGTTCGCCCTACCGCCACTCGTGCCGCGGATAGCGGCGCGACAGTTCGGCTTTCACCTTGGGGTACATGTCCCGCCAGAAGCTCTTCAGGTCGTCCGTGACCTGAATTGGCCGCTGGTTCGGCGCCAGCACCTCGAATTTCACCGGCACGCGGCCGTGTCCGAGGGTGAAGCGGCCCTCCACGCCGTACAGTTCCTGTATCCGCGCGCTCATGACGGGCGGTCCCTCCTTGGTATAGGTGAGGCGGGCCCGACGTCCGTTGGCCATGGTCAGCCGCTCCGGCAGGTAGTCATCGAGCACGGCCAGCTGCCCGGGCCGCAGCCACTCCCGCAGCACCGGCATGACCGCCTTGTCCTTCAGCTCCCGCGCCCCGAGGCAGCCGTAGCAGATCTGCTCGATCAACAGGGCCCGGTCGGCCTCCGTGATCGGCGTCACCTCAAGCTCGGGAAACCATTCGGCGAGGCGATTCACGCGCACGATCCACTGTTCGACCGACTCGTTCCACTCCGTCAGCTGCACGCGGCCGGCCAGCACCTCCGCCGCGAGCAACGCCGCCGCCGCACCCGCCGGCGGCTCCTCCGCCGTGGGTTTGGCCTCGAGCACGAGGTCGCGAAACCGCCGTTCGCGGCGTGACAGCACCCGCCGCACCGTCGGGTCGTAAACCACCCCGACGGCATCGGCATAATCCGCCGGAAACAGCTCGGGCAGCCACGCCTCCTCCACGGCGGTGGCAAGCGAGAGCAGCACCGTGACCTCTCCGCCCCTGCCTTCGACCTCGCTCACCTCCGCCGCGACAAAGAGCGGGGCCTTCTGCAGCACGCTCTCGCGCGCCAGCATGCCCCGCCGCTGGTGCACGAGTTCGCAGCGGAGCGTCCCAGCATCCAGGCGGCGGGCCAGATGGTCCGAAAAGCCGGCGAGGACGCACTTCCGCACCTCCACCTCAGCCGGTTCGCCGTCGCCAGGAGCGAGCCCCTCGCCCTCCGCGATCTCGAGGAACTGACGGAACAGCGGACCGACCTGCCGCGCCCCCTGCGCGTGCACGCCAAGCCGCCGGCAGGCGTCGACCGAGAAGTTCTCCTTCGCCGCCCACTCCCACGCCCGCATGAGCAGGAAGAAATCGGAGGTGTGTTCCTCACCCCACGCCTGTTCCCGGGCCTCCTCGACCTCGCGGCTCACGCCGCGCAGCAGGAAGCTGCGACCTTGGGTCAGCGCAGCCATCAACGCCACCGGACGCACGCAGCGGCGCGCGTCTGCCTCGAGCAGCATGCGGGCGTAGCGCGGGTGCACCGGAAAGCGCAACATGCGTCGGCCCGTGTCGGTGATCGCGCCCCGCGGACCGGCCAGCGCCCCAAGGTCCCGCAGCAGCATCTCCGCCCGGTCGAGCGCCCGCGGCTCGGGCGCCTCGAGCCACGGGAACGCGGCAATGTCGTCGATCCCCGCCGCCTTGAGCGTCAGCACCACTTCGGAAAGATCGAGCCGTCGGATCTCAGGCAGCTCCTGCCGGGCACGTTGCGCATGTTCACGCTCGGTCCAAAGTCGTACGCACACGCCCGGCGCCGTTCGCCCGGCACGGCCGGCGCGCTGATCGGCCGACGCCTGGGAGATCTTCTCCACCAGCAGGGTGTTGATCCCGCGATGCGGATCGAAACGCGCCACCCGCGCGAGCCCCGCATCGATCACCGCGGTGACCCCGTCGATGGTGAGCGACGTCTCGGCCACGTTGGTCGACACGATGATCTTCCGCTGCGCATACCGCGCCACGGCGCGATCCTGCGCCTCCGGCGGGAGCTCGCCGTGCAAGGGCAGCACGAGGAAGCCGCGCAGGTCTGGCTCGGCCTGCAGCGCCTGCACTGTCCGTCCGATCTCATACGCGCCGGGCATGAACACCAGCAGGTCACCGGACTGACGCGACGCGATCCGGGCACATTCACGGGCAGCGACGTCCCAGACCGGCTCCTGGTCGGAATTCACGCTACGCGGCAGGTACTCCACCGTCACCGGATGACTCCGCCCCTGCGAGACGAGCGTCTCGCAGGGCGCGAGGTAGGGCCCGAGCGCGGCGGTGTCGAGCGTGGCCGACATCACGACGATCTTCAGGTCGGGCCGGGTGGTGCGCTGGATCTGCAGGGCGCGCGCCAGCGAGATGTCGCCGTAGAGATGCCGCTCGTGAAACTCGTCGAACACCAGCACGTTGACCCCGGGCAGGTTCGGATCGAACGCCATCTGCCGCAGCAAGATGCCCTCGGTGACAAAGCGGATGCGCGTGGCACGAGACACGCGCGACTCCATGCGTATTTGGTAACCCACGACATCGCCCAGCGCGACTCCGACCTCCTCGGCAACCCGGCGGGCGAGCAGGCGCGCCGCCAGCCGGCGGGGCTGCAGCACGATGGCCTGGCCGCCGTCGAGAAAACCGTGGGCAAGCAGCATCTGGGGCAACTGGGTGGATTTGCCGGAGCCGGTCGGCGCCTGCACGATCAGCCGCCCGCCCGCCCGCAGGCCCGCGACCAGCGCGGACTCGAGTTCGTAGATGGGAAGATCGCGGGACGGCATGGCGGAGGCGGCGTGCGCGTGGATTGAGCGAACGCAGGTGGTCAAGGCAAGGACGCAACCCGGTCGCATCGGGATTTGACGCCGGTGCCTGCCGCCACAGCGTTGCAACGTTCTCGTTTCACGATGCTGCGCCGCCTGATCCTCGTCCTCTGCTTCGGACTCCTCGCGGGAGAGCGCGGCGCCGTGTGCGCAGCGGACGGGGCCGGACTCGCGTCCACGGTCAGCCTGGTCGAGCGAAGAAAACTCGAGAAGGAGGTGCGGCTCGTCTTCGACATCCTCCAGAATCATCACTACTCGGGAAAGGCCCTGCGCGAACTGGGCAATCAGGCCTTGATCGCCCATTTCGTCGACGAGCTCGATCCGGAGCGCCGCTTCTTGCGCGAAGAGGACACGACTTTCCTCAACCGTCGCTTCGGCCGGTCGCTCAAGTCGGTTTATCTTTTGAAGGGCGATCTTCAGCCCGCGTTTGAAATCTACGATCTCTTCGCCGAGCGGCTCACCCAACGACTTGACTGGGTGGAGACACGGCTGCTGGGGGGATTTGAGTTCGAAAGCGAAAGCCAGTTCGACACCGACGCCCCACGGCCCCGCACCGCCGCGGAGCAGGATCGCTTGTGGGAGGCTGCGCTGAAACAGCACGTGCTCTCCGAACTGCTTGCCGGGCGGACCTTGGCCGAGGCCAAGGCCACCGTGGCCGAGAGCTATCGCGAGGTCCGTCGGCGTTTCCAGGCCTACGGGGCGCGCGAGGTGCGCAACCACTTCCTCGATTCGATCATCCGCTCGTTCGATCCGCACTCAGGTTATCTCTCCAGTGAGGACGCCCGGGAGTTCTCGCAGGCCATGGGCACGGCGATGGCCGGAGTGGGCCTTGAACTTGGCAAGGTATCCGGCCGGGTGATCGTTCGTCATGTCACCCCCGGAGGCCCGGCCGATCGCGCCGATGCCTTGTCGGCAGGCGATGAGCTCGTCGGATACGAAGATAAGTCCGGGCAACGCATCGATTTCTCCGGGCGTTCGCTCCGAGAGGTGGTGGCCAGCCTGAGCGGAGAGACTGGCACTACGCTCCGGTTGATCGTGCGACGTCCGGAAGGCCCCGGCGAAACCCGCGTCGAACTCGTGCGCACCCGCGTGATCGATCCCGCGCAACGCGCCCGCGGCGGCGTGGCGGAGATCCCGATTGCGAGCCGGTCGCCGGTGGCGGTGGGCTGGATCGAACTGCCCTCGTTTTATGGGGACGGAACGGAAGCTGGCGACAGCGCCTCGCGCGATGTGGCCGCCCTGCTGCAAACCATGCTGGAGCAGCCCGTGGCCGCGGTGGTCCTCGATTTGCGCCGCAACCCGGGCGGCGCCCTCCAGGAGGCGGTGCAACTCGCCGGCCTGTTCCTTCCGGCCGGGGCACGGGTGATGTTCGCCAGCAGCAGCGGCGGCCAGCCCCAGGAGTATCGTACCGCCGACGGCCTCCTTCGCTACGAAGGCCCCCTGGTCGTCCTCACGTCGGCCTCCAGCGCATCTGCCAGCGAGATCCTGGCCGGTGCCCTGCGCTACCACCAACGCGCGGTCGTCGTCGGCGCTGCCGCCACCTTTGGCAAAGGCACCGTGCAGTCCGTGCTCGATCTCGCGCAAGCCACGAGCGATCCGGACGCTGCGGACTGGGGCGCGTTACGTTTGACCCGGCAACATTACTTCCTGCCCGACGGCTCCCCCGTGCAACAGCGCGGCGTGACAGCCGACCTGAATCTGTTTGGCCAATCCCCCCCGGGACGCGACCGTGAAGTCGATCTCCCCGGATCACTCCCTCCGGTCCCTCTCACCGGCGCAATCCCTCCCGAGCCGCCTCGCGCCAGCCTGGTGACAGGCCCGCTCCTCGCCTCCCTGAACGCCCATCTCGAGCGTCACGTCGCATCGCTGCCCGAATGGTCGTGGTGGCAGGAAGAGCGCGCGATGGCCGAGGCCCGCCACCGTCAGACCCGCTGGAGCCTCCACCTCGCGACCCGGCGCGCCGCCCAGACGGAGGCCGATGCCCAGCGATGGACGCATCATGAGCGTCGCCTCCACCTTGCCGCCAACGCGGCCTATCCCCAGCGCAACGTCGAGGTGCCGGATGTCGCGACGTCCCTGGCTGCGCACCGGGAGAAACTGGCCCGACGGCTCGGACCGGCAGGGGCATCCGACGACATCCGGGTGGGTGACCGTTGGTTCGCCGTGGGCAAAATTGACGGCGCTTGGACCGAGGTCCCCCTGCACACGGTGGAATTCAGGCGCTACCTGCCCATGGTCGAACGCCTCGCAGCCACCGTGACAACGTCCGGCAAGGCCTCCCCCTCGGCCGCAGCGTTGCGCCTCGCCTTTCATGAAGCGCACGCTCGTCAGGCCAAGGACCGCTTCGATCTACTCGCTCCGTTTCAGGCCGCGCTCACGGCACCGGAGCCTGCGCAGACGATGGATGCACTTCAGGCCTTCTTTCAGGCGCTGAAGACCACCGATCCGGAGCTGGTGTCGGAGCGTTCGCACCTCGACGTGCCTTTGCGGGAAGCGCTCCGACTCGCGGCATGCTGGGCGACCGACGATTCGCCCTAACGCCACTCGCTTGACGGACACGTGCGGTGCGCAACAGAGTGGCAACGTCCCCGTTTGCCATGCTTCGACTTACCCTTGTTTGCTTCATCACCCTGTTCGCTTCAGTTCGCGTGGGCTTTGGCCAGTCGGCGGCGCCGACCGGGGACGAAACCGACGAATTGGTGGTGCCCGGCCCAACAGAGCGTGGCGCCGACGATCCGTCGGTCGGTGCTTTCTGGAAAGCCCTCGAGCATTTCCGTAGCACAAAGCCCGAAGATTTGGCCGCCGGTCGGGAGGCCCTGCAGACCTCGGCCGACCTCGAGTTCACTCACGCCCAAGTCTTGCTCGCCAACAGCCTGGTGTCCGGCGCCTACGGCTTCACCAAGAACGCCCGCAAGGCGGCCAACCTGTTCGAACTCGCCGCCGAGCGGGGCAACGCCTACGCGATGGTGTCCCTCGGCGAATGCTTGCTGACCGGCACCGGCGTCCGGCGAAACTCCGGCAAAGCGGAAGCCTGGCTTAAACGCGCGCTCGCCCCCGAGGCCGATTACAGCCGACCGGTCCCGCCGGCGACGTCTCCCCTCGCCACCGCTGCAGTGCCTGGCCTCGCCGGCGAGATGGTGCGGGATGCGGCGGCGATCACCCGGGCAGTTGCCCATTACCTGCTCGGCCAACTGCTCGCCAAACGCAACGATGCCGCCGGAGCCCATCTCCACTATGTCGCCGCGGCGCGGACCGGCGAAAACGGGCAGGAAGGCATTCAACAGGCTGCGGTTCAGGCCGCCTTCAACTACGCCTTCGGTCTCGGCACGCCCCGCGATCTCACCAAGGCGAACGAATTGCTCGAGCAGAGCAAACGTCTGATTGCGCGCACGAGTGCGGCGATGATCCATGCCGAGGTGGCCCGGAAACGTGTGGATGAGTTCGCCGCGGCGGACCTCGAAGAATCGGCGCTGAGCGAAAGCGAGGCGCTCCAGCAACGGCTGCGCCTGCTGATTGCCGGCACGCTCGCGGACAAGAAGTCCAAGGACTACAACCTCGCGGAGGCGGTGAAATGGTACGAGCTCGCGGCGGAGAACGACCAGGCCTGGGCGATGATCGCCCTCGCGTTCATCTATGCCCGGGGAGAACTCGGCGCTCCCGATCCGGTGAAGGCGTTCACGTGGCTGGAACGAGCGGGAGGCGGTGACCGGCCGAAGCACACCCTCGCCGCGGCCAACCTCGGGCTGTGCTACCTGCACGGCTTCGGCACGGCGCCCGATCCGGAACGCGCGCGCGAGATTTTCCTTCGTTTTCGGAAGCACCACATTCTTGCCTACCTCGGCAGCGAAGGTCGCGCCCCGGCGCAGCTGCAGGACTTCGAGCAATGCATGGATTTGCTCGAAACCGCGGCAAAGAAGGAGCCGCATGCCCAATTCCTCATGGGCCGGCGTCACCTGGAGGCATGGGACGGAGAGCAGGACATCGACGAAGCCGTGCGCTGGTTTCGACGGGCCGTCAAAGCCCGTCACCCGACCGCGATGGTCTACCTCGGCTGGCTTCACGAAGCGCAGCCGTGGCTTTTCAACCTCGAACGGGACAAGGCCAACGCCCAGGCCGCAAAGTTCTACCAGGACGCCGCCGCACAGAATGATCCCCAGGCGCTCGCTTCGCTCGGACTGTGTTTGCTCCAGGGCACCGGCACCCCGAAGAGCCTCGTCCTCGCGGAACGTGCCTACCTCAAGAGCCTGGAACTCGATCCCGACAACGCCGATGCGCACAACAACCTCGGCGTCGTGTACCTCAATCAGGCGATCGAGGACGGCTCTTCCGAATCGCGGCGCGACATGCTGAAGCATTTCGAAAAGGCCGCCGAGCTGGACCACGCCCTCGCCGCGTCCAACCTTGGCCAGCTCTACTTCGAAGGGAAACTTGTCCTTCCCGATCCGCGCAAAGCCTACGTCTACTTCAACCAGGCGGCGGACTTGGGATACACCACCGTGCATTACCAGCTCGGACTGATGCACGAACAGGGCCGCGGCGTGCCTGTCACCCCCTCGGAGGCCGCCTATCATTACCGCATGGCCGCGCTCGAGGGACACCGGGAAGCACTGCAACGGCTCGCCCAGTTCTATCTCACCGGCAAAGGGGTCTCGATGGACCTCGATCGTGCCGGCTTCTGGCTCTCGCGCCTTGCCCAAGCGGGCAACACCGGCGGCCTGCTCGCTTTGGTGGACATCGCCCTGACCCGGGAACGCTACGCCGAAGCGCTGCCCATGCTGCGGCGCCTGTCGCGCAACGCCAATGAGACGGTGTCGGGATTCGCCTTCGACCGCCTGAGCCGGTGCTACCAGCTCGGCCTTGGCGTCAAACCTGACGCCGCCCGCGCCCAGCGGTACTTCGACGAGGCGGTGAAACGCGGTCACGCGGACGCCCTGACCCACCTTGCGCTGAAGCAGATCGGAGAGGGCCGGACCGAGGAGGCGGTCGCGCACCTGCACGCCGCCGCCCGGGCCTCGGGCGAGGCCGCATTCTATCTCGGACAGATGTATTTCTTCGGCACCTACGTATCCAAAGATCAATCACGAGCGTTCGAGTACATGCGCCGCTCCGCCGATCGCGGATACGCCAAGGCGCTCTACTTCCTTGCCGCCGCCACCTACAAGGGCGTGCCAGGCGCACCTTCGCGCGCTGACGCCCTGCGGCTCGCCGAGCAGGCCGAGGGCCTCGGCCTCAAGGAGGCCACGGCGCTGCGCGAGGAACTTGAGAAGGGCGCTTCGGCCCCCGCCACCGATGAAACGGGTGGCCGCGCCCGTTCCATCTGACCCGCACCGCGGCGACGGAGAAAAGTTGTTCACCGGTTATTCACCATACCCCTGATGGTGAATAAGTTGTGTAGAACAAAAACGTGACTTTCATCACGGATCGGCGCATGTTTTTCCTCGTTCCTTGATAGAACAACCAAGCGCGCGACGGTCTGAAAACACCGGCGAAAGCGAGGGTTGGGATAATCCCGGGCAACCGGGGAAAGGACGGCTGAAGCTGGTTCGGCCGCCCCCTCCCGTCGGCGAGCAATCGCCGCAGGAGGCAGATATCACCAGCTCCTCTGGCCGGAGTCGTGTCCGGTCCAGTATCACGAAATCAGGAGCTGCGAGGCGAGCCACGATCAGAAACCGTGTGCAAGCCGAGTCAGGTCCGGAGGCCGTTTCGACCTCCGCACTGATTGTTGTGACCCAGAGGGTCATGGCTGCGACAACAAGCACCAGCACGCGATGACGGCTTCCGGCGGGTCAACCCCGCCAAAAGGCCCGGCCCCTCAAAGGCTGGGCGCGCAACGAGGCCGGCGACGCGGGGAGCGAGCGAGTCTGGCAAAGCTCGTAAACGTTCCTGGACGGGCGGCGCGAAAAACCGCGTCACCCGACTGCAAGACAAGCGCAGCCTGAGAGGTAAGAGGTCAGACCCGTAGCACGGGGCCAACGTCCGGCCAAAAGCCGGAGCCGTCCCCGTGGTAACGGTACCGACGCACATTCATTGCAGGTGCGTCAGTACCCTGTCCGGCGCGCCGCTCTCGGCAGAGAGCGACCGAACCGGGCGAAGAGGCCTCACTCGACAGACTCCAACCGGCAACGGTCGGAGCGGTCCCGCCATGAGACTGAAACCCGCGCATGCCGTGCGGAGTGGCGTCGGGGAATCTGCGGCCCGCGAAAGCGAGAGCGCCCAACGCAGATACGTGGGAAAGAGAGCGTGGCGAACTCCGACCCCCAAATTTGGCCCGTGGAACTTCGGTTCCGCGGGCCTTTTTGCTTATACGCTAAGGGGGAGCGGGAGCGGCGGCACTCCTGCCGCCGTGCCTCAGTTCGATGGAGTCGCGGCCGTATCGGCCGCTGCGTTTCGCGCTGGATAGGATCCTCGATTCTAACCCGGCGGCAGGAGTGCCGCCGCTCCGTAGGAACCGCACCTACACCGACACTTCCTGCCGGGCTTTCTCGGCGAGCGGCGTCGAGATGTAGCGTTCGCCGAAGCTGCAGCCGACGGTCACGATCGTCTTGCCGGCAAACTCCGGGCGCTTCGCCAGCTGGATCGCCGCCCACACGTTGGCACCGGTCGAAATGCCGCCGAGGATGCCTTCGACCGTGGCGAGCTGCCGGGCGGTCTCCATCGCGTCCTCGTCAGACACGGCCACGATCTCGTCGAGGATGGCGGTGTTGAGATTGCGCGGCACAAATCCGGCGCCGATGCCCTGGATGCGATGCCGGCCCGGCTTGCCCCCGGCCAGGACCGGCGACGCCGCCGGCTCGACCGCGACGCTGTGCAGCGCCCGGCGGGCCTTGATCACTTCGGACACACCGGTGATCGTCCCGCCCGTGCCCACGCCGGCGACAAACACGTCGATCCGTCCTTCGGTCGCCGTCCAAATCTCCTCCGCCGTGGTGCGGCGGTGCACCTCCGGGTTGGCCGGATTCTCAAACTGCTGTGGCATGAAGCCGCGGTCGCCGTGCAGCGACAGCAGATCCGCCGCCTTCTTGATCGCCCCGGGCATGCCCTCGGCGCCGGGGGTGAGCACGATCTCCGCCCCAAGCATGCGCAGGAGCACGCGCCGCTCGAGCGACATCGTCTCCGGCATGGTCAGCATCAATTTGTATCCACGCGCCGCACACACGAAGGCGAGCGCGATGCCGGTGTTGCCCGAGGTCGGCTCAATCACCACCGTGCCGGGTTTGATCCGCCCGGCCTTCTCCGCGGCCTCGATCATGGCCATGCCGATCCGGTCCTTCACGCTGCCGAGCGGATTGAAAAACTCCGCCTTGAGCAGCACGGTCGCCGGCAGCCCGGCGACGAGCCGGTTCAGCTTGATGAGCGGCGTGCGCCCGATGGTTGCGAGGACGTTTGGATAGACAACGGTCTCCATGGAGGGAACGCGCATCTAGGCGGAGCGCCGGAACCGAGGCAAGTGCGGCCTCAGCCAGCCAGCCGCCGGGCCAGGGCGAAGCCCGACACCGCCGCGCCTTCGACGCGCGGACCACCAAAGCCATCGCCGCAGAACCCGAGCCGCAGGTCGGGCAACCAGAGGCAGGCCTCCGGGTAGGTCCCCCGCGGCTCGCTGAACTTCCACCGGTGCAAGGTGGTCGACACCACCTTCGCCTCGCCCAGCCAGGGAGCGGCCGCGGGCAGAAGACGTGCAGCGATTTCGGCCTCGTCGAGGCTGTAACAGGCGCGGGCAAACTCCGGCGCGGCGTGCAAGGTGACGGCCGCCGGCACGCCGGACGACACGCCTTTGCGAACGTTGTCTGCCATCCAGCGCAGCGCACCCTCCTTGAAGGCCACGCCTTCTTCCGGCACCTGGCTGGGACCGTCGAGTACAACGAGCAATGCCAGGCAGGGATGGTAGTCGACGGCCTGCAGCGCCGCGGCAACCTGCTCCGGCAGCGCGATCGAGCCGGCCGCAAGGAGCGCGAGCGACTGGGGTACCGGCGCGCTGAGAATGACGCGGTCCGCCGACACCATGCCCTGACCGTCAACTTCGATCTCCCACGCGCCCGCCTGGTCGCGGCTGAGCCGGGCCACCTTGTGTTCGCGCCGGATATCGAGGCCGGCCGACAACGCCTTCGGCACCGCGGTCATGCTCGGCCGCCCGATGAACCGACCGTGGGTATTGCCCGGCCAGGGTGCAACCACCCCACCCGATTGCCACTCGTCCACCAGCGCCCGAAACTCCGGGTCGCGCACGGTGAAGAATTGCGCCCCCTGGTCGAACACGGCCTGGCCGACGCGCTTCGTCGCCAGGCGGCCGCCAACGCCGCGACTCTTTTCGAACACGACGACCGCCTCGCCCCGGGCCGCGAGGGCGCGGGCGACAATCAAGCCGGACAGACCGGCGCCAACCACGACAGTGGGATGCTTCATGAGGGGGGCCGGGCTTCCTCGCGACCGAGCACATACCGCAGCGCCTCCTCGAGGCGCGCGTGGCGGAAGCGATGGCCGAGGGCATTGAGCCGTGCCGGACGGACCCGGCTATCGGCCAGGAGCGTTTCGTCGGCCATCTGACCGAAAAGCAGGCGCAACGCGAAGGCCGGCACCGGCACAATCGCCGGCCGGCGCAGCACGCGGCCAAGGGTGCGAGTGAAGTCAGCATTGGTGCACGGCTCCGGGGCCACCGCATTCAGCGGACCGACGCAGCGGTCGTCGGTCAACGCGCGCGAGATCACGCCGATCAGGTCGTCCAGGGAGATCCAGCTCATGCCCTGCCGCCCGTTGCCCAACACGCCTCCGCCACCGGCGCGGAAGGCCGGCAGCATCTTCGCCAGCGCACCGCCGGCCGGCGTCAGCACCACCCCGGTGCGGAGCAGCACCGTGCGAATGCCAGCCGCCTGCGCCGGCTGCGCCGCCTCTTCCCACGCCCGGCAAATGTCGGCCAAGAAACCGCCGCCCAGCGGCGAATGTTCGTCCGCTACGGCCGTCCGCGTGTCACCGTAGTAGCCGACGGCCGACGCGCTCACGAGGACCTTGGGCCTCCGCTCCGCCGGCAGGGCCGCGAGCGCCAGGGCGAGGGTGCGGGTGCCATCGACCCGGCTGCTGCGCAGCTCCGCCTTGCGCGCCTCGCCCCAACGCCGGTCGGCAATGCCCGCACCCGCAAGGTGCACGACCGCGTCGAGCTTGCCCGCGCCAGCGAGGTCCAGCGTGCCGGCCGCCGGATTCCACGGCAACTCATCCGGACCGCGGGGCACGCCGCGCACCAGCCGCACCACGGTGTGGCCTTGGGTCGTGAGCAGGGGCACCAAAGCCCGTCCGACCAGCCCGCTGGCTCCAGTGATCAACACCCGCAACGGGCCCGAGGGCGGCAGAAGCGCCGCGTGTTCAAGGTCGGCCTTGGTCAGCGCGTGCCGATAGGCAAACATGCGGTCCAGCTTGGCCCGCACGTAACCGGCGCCGATGCGGCCCAGCGGCCCGAGCGGCAGCGCATACGAAATCTCATCGTGCAAGCGGCACTGGCCGGGACCGAGCGGTTCGATCCGATGCACGTGCTCCCACCGCGCAAACGGTCCCCGGATCTGCACGTCGCGAAAACTCACGCCCGGGCGGTAGTCGCGATGCTCGACTTCCCAGGTCGTCCACAGCGGACCGGCTCGCGTGCGCAGGTTGACGCGGGCGCCGTCCCGAATGCCGCCGTGTTGCCCGAGTACCTCGACCCGCTCCCACGGCGGCTGCAGACGCGCAAACGCCCCGGGACGCTCATGCCACGCAAACACCTCGTCGGCAGGACGGGCGATACGAACGGAACGAACAAAGGTATCGATCTTCACAATAAAGGAGGGACTCGCCGGAGGGAAAACCGCGTCGGTCTTCCCCCGCGCAGCGCACGTTAGGCAAACGCGTCTCCGGCGCCATCCCGCAGCGCAAGTTCTTGCCCCGCCGCAGCCGGGGCAGGCTGGCCGCCCCGCTGGCGCAGGGCCGTGGCCTGGGCTTGGATCGCCGCGCGCTCCGTCGGCGTGAGACGGGCGACGTTCTTGACCTGCAGCGCCATGCGCTGGTTGGCCGCGAGCACCTTCTCGTGGCGCAGCAGAAAGTCCCAGTAGAGCGTGGTGAACGGGCACGCCTTGTCGCCGACCGCCTTGGCCGGATCGAAGCGGCAGCCCGAGCAGTAGTTGCTCATGCGCTGGATGTACTTGCCCGTCGCGACATACGGCTTCGACGCCATCACACCGCCGTCGGCGTACTGCGACATGCCGAGCGTGTTGGGCAGCTCCACCCACTCGACGGCATCAACGTAGACCGCGAGGTACCAAGCATGCACGTGTTTCGGATCCACGCCGAGCATCAACGCGTACAAGCCGGTCACCATGAGGCGTTGGATGTGATGGGCATAACCATACCGCAAGGTCTGTCCCAGGCTGTCGCGCAGGCAGGCCATGTCGGTCCGTCCGTCCCAATAAAACGCCGGCAGCGGTTCGTGCGCCTTCAAGGCATTGCGCTCGAGGTAACCCGGCATGAAGTGCCAGTAGACGCCGCGGACGTACTCCCGCCAGCCGAGGATCTGGCGGATGAATCCTTCGGCGCTGGCCAGTGGCACCCGCTTCTCGCGCCAGGCCTGCTGCGCGGCGGCGACGACCTCCCGCGGATCCAACAGCTTGAGGTTCATCGCGGCGGACAACCGGGAGTGATACAGCCACGGCTGCTCCGTCCACATCGCGTCCTGATAGAGACCGAAATCCGCCAGGCGGTGGGCAATGAAATCATCGAGTGCACGGCGTGCCTCCGCCGGCGTCACCGGCCAGTCGAACGCCGACAGATCGCCGGGATGTTTCGCGAAACGCTTTTCCACCAATGCGAGCACGTCGCGCGTCAGCGCGTCGGGGACAAAACGGACCGGCGGCGGCACCTTACCGGGCCCGCCCTTGCCGAAGGCGCCACGGTTGTCGTGATCGAAGTTCCACTGACCGCCCTCGGGCTCGCCCTCTTCGTCCACCAGCACGCGGTGGCGCCGACGTAGTTCGCGGTAATAGAATTCCTGCCGCAGCTGCTTCCGCCCTAGCGCATGCTGGCGGAAATCCTCGCGGGTCGCGAAGAAGTGCCGGTCGGTGCGCACGTCGAGCGGTATGCCGAGTTCCTCGGCCGCCGACTCGAGGGCTGACGCGACCCGGAAGTCGCCCGGCTCGGTGATGACGAGTGACTTCGGCTTGAGGCGGCGCACGGCGCGAATGAGTTCGCTCCGCAAGGTGCCCGTGTTGCCCCGGTCGTCCAGGGCGCTGTAATGCACCTTCCTGCCAGCCTGTTCGCAGGATGCGCGGAAATGCCGCATGGCGGCGAGGAACATCGCAATCCTCGGTTTGGACGACCACACATGGGTCGACTCCTCCGCCACCTCGGCCATCCATACCGCGTCCTGCTTCGCATCAAATCCGTCGAAGGCAGATGAGGCAGGGTCGAGCTGATCCCCGAGGACCAAAACGAGCGAGCGCATGGGTCAGTCCGCTCCGATCGCCGCCGCACCACCGCGCAGTTTCTTGAAAGCTGCCAGGGCGGCAGCCCGCGCTTCGCCGTGGTCGACGATCGGAGCCGGGTAGGTGCGGCCCAGGTCAACACCCGCCCACTCCAGCACGTTGGCCGGCGCCGTCCAGGGCGCGTGCAGGAACTTGTCCGGCACCTTCGCCAGCTCGGGCACCCAGCGGCGCACGTAGGCGCCGTCCGGATCAAACTTCTCGCCCTGCAGCACCGGCGCAAAGATGCGGAAGTACGGGGCGGCGTCCGCACCGCAGCCCGCGCTCCACTGCCAGCCGAGGGTGTTCGCCGCAAGGTCGGCATCGACAAGGGTGTCCCAGAACCAGGCCGCGCCGGCGTTCCAAGGCAGACGCAGGTGTTTCACGAGAAACGACGCCACGATCATGCGCACCCGGTTGTGCATCCAGCCTGTCGTCCACAGCTCGCGCATGCCGGCATCGACGATCGGATAACCGGTCCGGCCGCGCTGCCAGGCACGCAGCAGGGCGCCGCGCGGATCCTCCGCCCACGGGAAGGCCTCGAATTCGCGACGCAGCGGACGCACCGGTGTATCCGGAAAATGGAACAACAGGTGGTGGGCGAATTCCCGCCAACCGATCTCGCTGAGGAACACGCGGGCGCCGTTGCTCGGGGGGAAGACCCCGCGCCCCTTGCCGAGCGCCTTCACCTCGGCCCACACCTGACGCGGGCTGATCTCGCCGAAGTGCAGATGAGGCGACAGGCGGGAGGTGCCTGTCCGGTCCGGGCGGTTGCGCTCGTCATCGTAGGCGTTCACCGCCTCCGCCACGAAGCGGTCGAGCTGTCGCTGCGCCCCCGCTTCGCCCGGCGTCCACATCGACGAAAAGCCTGTGTCCCAGGGAATAGTCGGCAACAGCGCAAGGTCCGCGATCGGCAGGGATTTTGGCCAGCTTGCCGGCGCAGGAATCTTTCCCTTGGGCACGGTCACTGGTTCCGCCACCGGCAACGTCAGACAATGCCGCCAATACGGGGTAAAGACCTGAAAGGGCCGTCCCTGTTTGTTGGCGATCGTGTGCGGCTCAAAGAGCAGGGCGCCGTTGAAGCTCTTTGCCTGCAATCCCGCCGACACCAAGGTGGCTTTGAGTGCGGTGTCACGCGCGATGACCGCGGGTTCGTACCGGCGATTCCAATACACCGCAGTCGCACCGGTTGAGGCGGCCAGCTTGGTCAAAACCGCCGCTGCCTCGCCTCGCACCACCACGAGCCGCGAACCGCGTGCCTGCAAGGCCGTGTCGAGCGCCGTCAGCGAATGATGCAACCACCAACGCGAGGCCCCACCAGGCTTCCAGTCGCCCTCGCCGGCCTCGTCGTGCACATACACCGGAATGACCGGTCCACCCTGGCCAAGCGCAGCCGCCAACGCGGGATTATCCTGCAAGCGCAGGTCGGAGCGGAACCAAAGAAGGGTCGGCGGTGTGGCCACGACTGGCGAAGGAACTCGGGTTTACGCGCAGCGCAAGCGGGGTGTCGCCGCGACCGGGTCCGTCGCGTGCCAGGCGTCATCCCAGCGTCGTCTAAGGCGGACGACACGCCCGCCGCTACGTCTTCAGTAGCTCCGCCGCGTGCGCCAGGGCGCTCTTGGCGTTGCGGTCGCCCAGCATGCGGGCCAGCTCGCTGATCCGCGCCTTGCGGTCGTCTTGAATGGGCGAGATCGAAACGATCGCACGTTCCTTCGACTGATCTTTCGTGACCACGAGGTGACTGCTGCCCTGCGCCGCCACCTGGGGCAGATGGGTCACGCAGAGCACCTGATGATGACGCGCGATGCCGGCCATCTTTTCGCCCACCACGCGTCCGATCTCGCCCCCGACGTTGGCGTCGACCTCGTCGAACACCAGCACCGGCACCTCGTCGAGGTCGGCCAGCACGGTCTTGAGCGCGAGCATCACCCGGGCGAGCTCGCCGCTGGAGGCGATCCGGCTCAGCGGCAATGGCGCCTCGCCCACGTTGGGCGAAAACAAAAACTCCACTCCGGAATCACCCATCGGTCCCGGCTCGGCCAGCGTGGTGATGCGCACCTGAAAGTCCGCCTTTTTGAAACCCAGTTCCACGATGCTCTTGGCTGCGGTCTTGGCGAGGTCCTTGGCCGCCTTCTCGCGCAGCGCGCGAAGGGCCGAGGCCCGGGTACGGACGTCGCGCAAGGCTGCGCTGATCTTTCCCTCGAGCCGTGCCAGTGTGCCTTCCAGGTCGCCTTGCACGGCGAGACGCTCCTGCAGGGCGTCCCGCGCACGCACCACCGCGTCGAGATCCGGACCGTGGCGTCGTTTCGCCTCCAGCCAGGTGTTCATGCTCTCGTGAAGGTGCTGGGCTTGTTCGGGATCGAAGGTGTAGGCGCCGGCCAGCGATTCGAACTCGGCACCAAGATCGGCCAGTTCGATGCTGGCTGCTTCGAGCCGGTCCGCGAGCGCACGACTGGCGGGATCGAGCTGCTCGAGTTGCCGGCCGGTCCGGACCAGCCCAGCTACCCGGGCGGTCGCGCCTTCCTCGCCGGCCAGCCCCTGGGCCAGCAGCGCCGCCAGCTCCTGCAACTCCTGCGCCTTGCTCAAGCGCTGGAAATCGCGCTCCAAGGCCTCAATCGCCTCTGCACTCAGGTCGAGCGCGTCCAGCCGGCGCAGCTGGTTCTCAAGGAACGTGACCTGGTCGGGCGCGAGCCGGGTCTCGCGGGCGATCCGGTCCTGCTCCGCCCGCAGGTCGCGCCACGTGCGGTAGGCGGACTGGTAGGCGGCCAGGGCCTCGCCCGTGCGACCGTGCAGGTCGAGCAACTCGAGTTGGCAGGCTTCCTTGAGCAGGCGGCGCGGTTCACTGGGACCGTGGAAGTCGATCCAGCACTCGCCTAACCGTTGCAGTGCGGCCAGCGTGGCAAGACCGCCATTGACCGTGATGCGGGGCGCCTTGTCCCGCGGCACGCTGCGCTTGAGAATGAGCAGTCCGTCCTCGCAGGCGGGAAGGTCGAGTTCGGCCAGCACACCATCGATCGCCTTGCTGTCCGGAAAATGCAGCGCCGCCTCCACCTCGCAGGCCGCCGCTCCCTGACGGATGATCGTCTTGTCCGCCCGTTCGCCGGCGAGCAGGCTGAGCGCGCCGAGCAGAATGCTCTTACCCGCGCCCGTCTCGCCCGTGACGACGGTGAAGCCACGCTCAAAGTCGAGCGAGACCTCCTCCAGCAACGCGAGGTTACGGATGCGCAGGGACTGAAGCATGCCCGCGATTTGGGAACGAAAATCGCCGGGACTTCAAGCGCGTCGGGGACGCCGCGTACGTGACACAGGCATTCCTGCCGGTGGGATTGGATCGCGACGCCGCCCTCGGCAGCAGGCCCGCAACCTTCGACCGATTCCCAACCCCACCGGCAGGAATGCCGGTGTCACGGTGCGAAAACCTCAGCGCTGCTCGCGTTCCCGGGCGATCCGCGCCTTGGCCGCTTCGTAGACCGGCAGGTACTTGGGGGCGAGCTGTTCGAGATTCTTGATCCGGGTCTCTTCGGCCGGGTGGCTCGAGAGGAACTCGGGCGGCTTGGCTCGGCCCTTGTTGGCCGCCACCATCTTTCGCCAGAACGCGGCGGCCGCGCGCGGGTCGTAACCGGCGCCGGCGGCAAAGCGCAGCCCGATGGTGTCGGCCTCGGTCTCGTGCAAACGGGAATAGGGCAGCATCACCCCGACGGTGCTGCCGGCGCCGTAGGCGGCGAGGATGGCGTTGCGCTTGGCGGGATCGACGTCCTTCGCCTCCATCGCCACGGCGGCCGCGAGACCGACCCCGGCGACGGCGTACTGTTGCGAGGCCCGCTCCGCCCCGTGACGCGAGGTGACGTGCGCGATCTCATGGCCCATCACCGTGGCGAGTTCATCGTCGGACTCGACCAGCTTGAGCAACCCGGTGTAGATGCCCACCTTTCCGCCCGGGAGGGCGAAGGCGTTGAGGTCGTTCGATTCGAAGACCACGAACTCCCACTCAGCATTCGGCAGGTCGCGACCGACTGAGGCGGCGATGCGGCGTCCGACCCGCTGCACCTGGGCGTTGGCCTCGACGTCCTGGGAGAGCTTTTCCTCCTTCTTGATCTGTTCAAAGGCGGTGAGACCCATGCGTGCCTCCGCCGAGGACGAGACGAGCATGAGCTGCCGCCGGCCGGTTTCAGGCACGACCGTGCAACTGGCGAGCAAACCGAAACTCAGGACAACGAGAGGGGCGGCAATCCATCGGTTCATAGGTCAAACGGATAGCGCCTTCGACCCGCATGGCAACCGTTGGTTCGCGCCGGGATTGCCCACTTTCGCTTGCGGGCCCGCCCCGTTCCGACGTTAGTTCCGGCTCCTATGATCATGGATCCGCGCTATCACACGCTGGCCAAGGGACTGACGGGCTTCTCGACCGCGCTCAAATCGGGCGAGCGGGTGCTGATCGACGCCTTCGACGTGCCGGATGCAATGGTCATTGCCCTGATCCGCGCGGCGCGCGAACGCGGCGCCCATCCCTACGTGAACCTCAACCGCGCCCGGATCTCGCGCGAGCTCATGCTCGGGGCCGACGAGGCGCAGTACGCCCCGCACGCCGAGGTGGAGCTCAAGCGCATGCAGAAGATGGATGCCTACATCGCCCTGCGCGGCTCGGAGAACATCTTCGAAACGTCGGACATCCCCGCCGACCGCGTGCAGTTGGTCTCCCGCCTGATGAAGCCGGTGCTCGACTACCGCGTGAACTCGACGAAGTGGGTCGTGTTGCGCTGGCCGACGGCCTCGATGGCGCAGCAGGCGGCCATGAGCACGGAAAAGTTCGAGGACTTTTATTTCCGGGTCTGCACCCTCGACTACGCCCGCATGATTCCGGGCATGAAGGCCCTGAAAACCCTGATGGAGAAAACGGACCGCGTGCACATCAAGGGACCGGGCACGGATCTTACCTTCTCGATCAAGGGCATCGGGGCGCGCGAGTGCGGTGGACAACGCAACATTCCCGATGGCGAAGTGTTCTCATGTCCGGTCAAGGACAGCGTCGAAGGCTACATCCAATACAACGCCCCGACCGTCTACCTGGGTACCTCGTTCGACCAGATCCGCCTCGAGTTCAAACAGGGCCGCATCGTTCAGGCCGCGGCCGCCACGCCGGCGATGACCAAGCGCCTCAATGCCGTGCTCGACAGCGATCCGGGGGCGCGCTTCATCGGCGAATTCGCCCTGGGCTTCAATCCGCACATCCTTGAGCCGATGCGCGACATCCTCTTCGACGAAAAGATCGCCGGCTCATTCCACTTCACGCCCGGCCAAGCCTACGAGGGCGTGGGCAATGGCAACAAATCCCAGGTGCACTGGGACATGGTCAGCATCCAGCGCCCGGAATACGGTGGCGGCGAGGTCTGGTTCGACGGCAAACTGATCCGCAAGGACGGGCTTTTCGTGCCGAAGTCGCTCCAGAAGCTCAACCCCGAGTACCTGCTCGGCACCTGACTATGTCCTCGCCGGAGGCCCGCCTCGCCGCGTTCGTCCAGGCGCTGCCAAAGACGGAAACCCACGTTCACCTCGAAGGTGCCCTGCCCTACGACTTGCTGCACGCCTGGGATCCGGTCCGATTTCCGGCCGACCCGGATTTCCGGTCGCCGCAGCACCGCTTCGCCACGTTCCCAGACTTCGACCGCGTGCTGCTCGGCCATGCGCTCCCGTGGTTCACCACCGCGGAGCGATACTATGAGGCGGCGCGCGTCATCTTTGCCCGTCACGTGGTGGAGAACGTCCGGTACGTGGAGACCAGTTTCCACCTGCCCGTCACAGGCTTCATCCAAGTGCCCGGTCCGGAGATCATCGCCGCCATCCGGGCCGCCGTGCCGCCCGGTCTCGAGGTGCGCATCTTCGCCGGCATGCTCCGCACGGATTACGAGGGCCCGATGCGCGCGGTCATTGACCGGCTCGACACCTGGGCGGACCTCGCCGGGGTCGATCTGCACGGCTACGAAGCCGTGCCGACCCAGCCCTGGACCGCGAAGATCTGGCACCGCATCCGGGCCGCAGGCAAGATCACCAAATGCCACGCGGGCGAATTCGACGGCCCGGCCCGGGTGCGCGAGGCGATCGAGGAGCTCGGCGTGACGCGGGTGCAGCATGGCGTGCGCGCGATCGAGGATCCCGCCGTGGTCGCCCTCGCGCGCGAACGCGACGTCACCTTCGACGTCTGCCCGCTGAGCAACGTCGGCCTCCAAGTCGTTCCCTCCCTCGCCGCCCATCCGTTGCGCGCCCTGCGCGCCGCCGGGGTGCGGTGCACGATCAGCACCGACGATCCGCTCGTCTTCGGCAATTCCCTCAGCGGCGAGTACCTCGCGCTCGCGCGCGAGGCGGGTTTCAGCCGGGCGGAACTGGCTGATCTGGCCAAGCAGGGCTGGTCGGTCGCCGACCTGCCGGTGGCACGCCGGAAGGCCATGGCGGACGAGATCGACCGCCTGCTTGCCGCCTGCCCCTGAGGGCCGCCGAACGGTTTTGCGTTCCCGCCACGCGAAGGCCTTGCGGAACCGGTCCGGCCTTGCGAGCCTGCCGACGCACCTGTGTCCTGGCATCTCTTTCTCCTTCTGCTCTCGGCGGTGGCCGAGGTTGTCCTGCTGCTCTTTGTGCGCGCCCGCCTGCGCACCGCACCGACCGCCGGGCCTTTCAGTCTCGTTCTCGTCCTTAACGCGCTTTGGGCCGCCAACTACGCGCTCGATCTCGCCAGCACGTCGCTCGAAGAGAAGTTCCTGCTGCTCAAGCTGCGTTCCACCTTCCTGCCCTTCTACGCGGTCGCTTGGTTCGAAACCGCCTACCGCTTCGCCGTCGGCCGGCCGGCGTTGCGCGGCTGGGCGCTCGGCGCCGCCCTCGTCATCCCGGTCATCACCGTGCTGGTGGCGTGGGTCCCCGGCCTCGCTCCGCTCGCCTACCATTCGTTCTACGTCGAGGAGCACGGTCCGATCGCAGTCCTGCGCAACATCTCGGGTCCGTGGACCCATGTGTATAATCTCTATAACTACACCGCCGGGGTCGCGGCCCTCTACTTCGTCCTGCGCGCCCGGCTGCATGGCGCAAGGGAACGCCGCTGGCAGATCGTCTTCGTGCTCGGCTCGCTGCTGGGGATTGTCGCCGACGTGCTTTACGAGTTCAACCTCTCGCCCACGCCCGGGCTGAACTATGCCCCCATCATCCTGCCCCTGACCAGTGGCATGATCGCGGTGGCGCTGCTCGGCGGCCGCCTCGCCAATCTCGCTCCCGTAGCCCGCGCGGCGGTGATTGAACAGCTCGACCAGCAGCTGTTCATCTTCGATGCGCGGGGCGAACTAATCGACCTCAACCGCGCCGCCGCGCAGGCGATCGGCCAGCCCCCGGCCCGCGTGATCGGCCGGCCCGCCGTCGACGTGCTCAACGCATGGCCAGCCGTGGCGCGCTTCGTCGCCGAGGCCCGCCCCGGCGAGCGACGCGAGATCATGCGGGACGGCTCCGTCTTCGAGGCCGCCGCGCTGCCCGTCGATTCCGGGCCGGGCGGCTTTGCCCGCGGCCGGATCCTCTCGCTCACGGATCTGACCGCGCGCAAACGCATCGAGGTGCAGTTGCGGCTCGCCAAGGAGTCGGCCGAGGCGGCCGAAGCCGCCCAGAGCCGCTTCCTCGCCATGATGAGCCACGAGGTGCGCACGCCCCTCAACGGCATGCTCGGGTTTGCCCAGCTGCTCGCCCAATCCCCGCTTTCCGACGAGCAACGGGAACAGGTCGAGATGATCGACCAGAGCGGACGCAGCCTGCTCGTGATCCTCAACGACGTGCTCGACTACTCCAAGATCGTAGCCGGACGGCTCGAGGTGGAGCGGGTGCGCTGCAACGTCGCGGAGATTGCGGCTGGAAGCTGCCGCCTGCTGGCCGCGCAGGCCGAAGCCAAAGGACTGCGCCTCTCCTGCGAAGTGGCCCCGGACTTTCCCACCCACGTGGTTAGCGATCCGGTCCGCATCGGTCAGATCCTCGTCAACCTCATCGGCAATGCGCTCAAGTTCACACCGGCCGGCGAGGTGGTGGTCCACCTTGCGCACGAACCACGCCCGGCCGGACCGCGGCTCCGGCTGAGCGTGCGGGACACCGGCATCGGCATCTCGCCGGAGGCGATCCAGCGCATCTTTGAACCCTTTGCCCAGGCCGACACGTCCACCACGCGCCGGTTCGGCGGCACCGGCCTCGGGCTCACGATCACCCGCAGCCTGTGTGAATTGCTCGGCGGTTCGCTATCGGCCGAAAGCACTCCCGGCCGCGGTTCGGTCTTCACCGCCACCCTGCAGGCCCTGCCGGACACCGGCCCGGCCCCCCAACCTCCCCCACGGACGACCGAAGCGATGCGCCCGCTCGACGTCCTCGTGTTTGAGGACAATCTCGTGAACCAACGCGTGATTCGCGCCTTGTTGGAAAAGGAGGGCCACCGCGTGCGCCTTGCCGAGGACGGTGAAGCCGGGCTGGCCCGCTGGCTTGAGGCCCCGGCCGATGTCGTATTGATGGACATCGAGATGCCCCGGATGGACGGTTTCGAGGCGGTCAAGCAGCTGCGCACGCACACCGTCGCCGCGGAGCGGCCGCGTCAGTACATCATAGCGCTGACCGCGCACGCGATGGCCGGCGAACGCGAACGCGCCCTGGCCGCAGGCTGCGACGACTTCCTCACCAAGCCGGTGCGCGTCGAGGCGTTGCGCGAAGCGCTTGCGAAAGTGCCCCGCGCAGCCTGACCGCAGCGCTTCGAGTCTGGCCGGCGGCACCCTAGGGTGGTGCCGTTTGCGCGTTTACATTTAAATGATGTAGCCGGATCGCGAAAAATCCTTTTACCTCCTGCCTTCACCTTCAACCGAATGACGGTTCAGCCCGCCTTACCCGCGTGCTTGCCAGCTCTAGCTCCGTACAACCATGGCCAACATCCTCGTGGTGGACGACAATATCGCCTTCCTGGAGATTCAGACCGAATACCTCCGTCGGGCTGGCCATGATGTGACGCCGGCCACGAACGGGATCGAGGCAATGAACCGGGTCGACAGCCACCGCTTCGACCTCGTGATCACCGACTTGATCATGCCGGACAAGGAAGGCGTGCAGGTCATCATGGAACTGCGCCGCAAACATCCGGGGATCAGGATCATCGCCATGTCGGGCGGTGGCCGGGTGAACGCCGAAGACTATCTCGCCATCGCACGTCGTCTCGGGGCGGCCAAGACGCTTTCCAAGCCCTTCACGGGCGACGAATTGCTGGGGGCGGTCGCCGAAGTGATGGCGACGCCGGCCTGAGCATCCGGACTTACCCGATGCCAAACGCCTGCAGGCGTTCCCGCGAGGCGACAACGTCCGAAGCGGCAAGGTCCGGACCGAGTTCAAGCACCACAGTACTCTCCGGACGCACGTAAGGGGCGATCCGGGCAAAGTCCACGCGCCCCAGCCCAACGGCCCGGTGGTCGCGTCCCTGATCATCCACGTCGTGGAGGTGGAAACCGATTAGCCGTCCGGCTTCCTGACGAAGCCAGGCTTCCGGCTCCATCAGGCCGAAGTCCTGTTTGATCTGGGCGTGACCGCAGTCGAACCAGCTGCCGGCCGGAAAGCCCGCCGGCAGCTCGGCGAACAACGCCGCAAAGTCGTCGTCACGCGGCAGTTCCTCCCACCGCTCGCGATTCTCGAAACCCAGCACGATCCCGCGTGACCGGGCGCGTTCCGCCACCCGGAGCACCGAGGCTATCATCCGGGACCTCCACTCGGGTTCGTTCCGTCGCCGCCGCACTTCCGCCCGCGCCAAACGCCGGCGGTAGCCCGCATCCTCCGCCGGGATGCGCCCCGGATGGCGGTCCCGCCACGCCCGCAGCCGGCGCCCCGGGTGAAACCAACGGTAGCCAACGCTGCCAAGGTGCACGACGAGCGCACGCGCCCCGACCTCCGCGGCAAAGTCGATCGACCGTTCGGTCTGGCGCACCCACATTTCCCGCTCGGCTTCGGTCGGCCCGGACGGTTGATACAGGTTGGGAGCAGCGCGGGTAATGCCCGTGGGTAGCGGACAGAAATTGTGGGTCGAGGTCACGCGCACCCATCCCTCGCCGACCGCCTTCAGGATCCCGGGCACAAGGGTCAGGCGAATGCCATGACTCAATTCGACCGTCGCAAAACCCAGATCGGCCATCTCGCGCAGCATGGCGTATCCGTCCGTATGACGGTCGGAACACCAACAGGTGGAGAGCGCGAGCGGCGGCATGGAAACGTGAGGCGTCTGCGACGATGATCCCTTGGCGGCGGGATCTAAGGCACCCGCGCGGAGCTACGCAACGCCCGGACAGCCACCAAGGCGCTCGACCCGACCATCAGGAGGGCGGCGACGACCGGATGCAGCAGACCGGCCGCGGCCAGCGCCATCCCGGCGAGGTTGTAGCTGGCGGCGAACACGAGGTTGCCGCGCACGCCTCCGACCACCGACCGCGCCAGCCGGATGGCCTGCGGCAGGAAGCGCAAATCGGTCCCGGCAAACACCGCCATCGCCGCCGCGCCGGAGAGGGCGCTCCCGCCGCGCAACGCGATGGCCACCGCGGCCTCGCTCATTGCCGCGACGTCGTTGACCCCATCGCCGACGAACAACACCGAGCGTCCTGCGGCCTGCAACGCCCGCACGCGCTCTGCCTTTCCGGCGGGAGTGAGTCCCGACGCGACCGGCACCGGCAATCCACGCGGTGGATACGGATCACCCGTCAGAACCTCCACCGCAAGGCCGAGCGCCTGCAAACCGGCGAGCGCCTCATCGCGTCCATCGCGCCAGCGTTCGCCCAACTCGATCGCGGCCGCGAAGTCGCCGTCGACCGTGACGTAGATCATTTTGCCCGCAGCCGGCGGGAGTTCAGCCGGCCGCGAATGCAGCCCGGGCTCCCCCACCCGCAGTTCCCGCCAACGCCCCGCCTCGTCCTGCACCGAGGCGACCACACCGAGGCCCGGCTCGATGCGCTGGGTCGAAACCGCCACCGGTTCGCCCGCAACGCCGTCGGTGAGAGCCCGAGCCACGGGCGACGGCAAGTCGCGCTCCGCCGCCGCCACCGCGCGCCGCAGCCATTCGCCCTGCGACGATGTCCACCCCGGCGCCTCCGTCCAACCGATCACGACCAGGGCGTCGTCCGACAGCGTGCCGGTCTTGTCCAAACACACCGTGTCGCACCGCGCCAACGCGGCCAGGAAATCTCCGGTGCGGGCCACCACGCCGAGCTGACCGAGGCGGGCCAGTCCGCCCCACACCGCCACCGGCGTGGCCAGCCCGAGCGCGCACGGACAGGCCACCAGCAGCACCGCCATGGCATGAAACAGCGCCTCGTGCCACGGCGCGTAGAACCACCAGACGAGCATGGTCCCGGCGCTCACCGTGACCACGACGGGCAAGAACCAAGCCATCAGGCGGTCGGCCTGACGTTGCAACTCCGACGGCGCCAGGCGCGCCGCAGCGAGCGCGGACAAAATACCGTCGAGTCGTCGCGTGCCTCCCTCCGCCGCGATCTCGAGCCGGCCATCCATGGCATACGTGCCCGCCAACACCCGGTCGCCGGGACCACGCGATACCGGACGCCATTCACCCGTCATGGATGTTTCCTGCACGAAACTGCGGCCGGCGACGACCGTGCCATCGACCGCAATCGCACCACCCGGGGCCACGATCACGCGTTCGCCGGACAACACCGTTGCCGGGGTGCGGGTCTCCAAACGACCGTCGGGCAATAACACTTCGCACCGGTCGAATCGAGCGCGGGTCTCGTCGGCCACGCGCAACGCGGCAAGCCGGCTGCGGGCGCCGAGCATGCGCCCGGTCGTGTGCACCACCACCAGCACCGCGACAACTTCGTAGTAGACCGACCCGGTCTGCGTGAACGTGCTGACCAACGAGCCGATGAGCGCACCGAGCAGCGTGACGAGAAAGAGCAGATCGATGCTGACGCGCCTTTCCTTCAGCGCCTGCCACGCCGCCGACAGCAGGTCGTGGCCAAGAAACGCGAGCACGGCGAAGGCCGACAGGATCAAACCGCCATGCACGATCCAATACCCGACGCCGTCTGCGGGCGTGAGGTTCACCGCCAGACTGAACACCATGGCCTGCGCCGCCACTGCCAGACCCGCGCCGATCCGCAACCACGCCCGGTCAACCAGCCGCTCGTCCGCCTGCAACCCGGGCTCGACCGCCACGGTGACTCCCGGCTCGACGGCGACGCCGCTCATCGCTCAGGGCACCACTTCGAACCAGAACGGCACAAATTGCTCCGACCCCTCCAGGTTCACCTGCGCCCAGATCACGAAGAGACCGGCCTTGGGAATGGTGACCTTGAACGTGAGGGTCGGCTGAGTCGGATCCGGCGCATGCGTCAGATCCGCCTCGTTCGGGTGCAAGTGCGCGAAGCCGCTGCGATCGCGGTCAAAGGCCACGAGGTGCGCGTAGGCATCCATCACCTGCGCCAGCGGCACCGGTCCGCCGCCGATTTTCGTGACCGTGAAAGTCAGGTCCGTCACCTGTCCGGCCCGGACCGGCTCGGTGGCCGGCCGCAGGGCAAAGCGATAGCCGCCGGATTCCGCCGTCCAATCGCGGATGACCATGTTCACGGGCACCTCACCGGGCACGGTGAAGTCCGCCGACGCATAGAGTCCGCGGCCCGTCGCCGCCGGCGTGAAATCGGCGAACACGCGATACTCGCCGGCGAGGCGCGGCGTGACCGAGAAGACCCATTCTCCCGGTTTCGCCCCCGGTTCCGGATGCAGGTGCTGATAGTCCTGCAAGGTCGGATCGACCACGAGCAGGTGCAGCGGACGCGTGTGCATCACGAGCAGATCCTCCGGAGCGATCGCCTTGCCCGAGGCGGTGGACAACCGGAGCGTGAACCGCGTCTCGCGTCCAATCGCAGGCGGCGTGTCGGCGGTGAGCTTGGTCGCCACCGGCGAACGCATCGCCACGACCGGGATGAACTGCGGATTGGACGGATCGCAGAACTCGATCGCGTTGCTGCCATCGACCCGGAAGTCGACGTGATTGAGATTGGTGCCCGTCGGCAGCACGCGGAAGAAGAAGTACAGGCCCACGGCAGCCGCGGTGATGGCCACGACTTGGAAACGTTGACGGGGGCTCAGTCCAGCGGCGGAAGCGGTGGCGGTGCTCATCGTTTCATCTTCTCCACAAATTCCTCGATGTTCCAGCGGCTGCCATCGGCACGGTGCACGATGCGGCCGTTTTCGTTGATCAACAAGGTCGCCAGCGTGTGCTGGAGAATGCTGCCGTCAAACTGGGCGATCACCCCGAACTGGGTCAGCAGATCCTTGATCGCGCTCTCCGGCCCGGTGAGAAAGGAAAAGTTCGACGTATCGATGCCGCGGGTCAGGGCATACTCCTTGAGTACGCCCGGCGTATCGTACTCGGGATCCAGCGTGATCGAAACGAGCTCGAGATTGGTCACCCCGGCTTCCCGCGCCTGCTGTTGCAACTGCCGCATGCGTTCGGTCGCGGCCGGGCACATCGTGGCCACCGGGCACCGCGTGAAGATGAAATTGAGCACGATCTGCCGTCCGCGAAACCGCGAGGCCGACACGACCGCGCCAGTCTGGTCGTACAGAGCAAAATCCGGCAGGTTCTCCCCCACCTCGCGGTAGGCACGCTTGCCGCGGATGGTGGTGTCCTGCCGCAAGGCATTGGCGGCGGCCGCAACAGCGGCGTCGGCGGTCGGGTCGATCGTCCAGATCTTTTCGAGCCGGAACTCACCGTCCTCGCCGGGAACGAGCACGGCCCGGATGCGCTGGCCCTCCTTGGCGGTGGCAAGGTCACCCGCGCTGACTTGGAACTCCATCACCATGCGCGGCATGTACCCGCGGATCTCGTCGTGATCGACCAGCAGGGTGCGGCGCTCCAGGTCCACCTTGATGATCTGGCCGGTCAACGGGTAGGTCTTGGCGGCCTCCTCCGCCGCAGGCGCCTGCGCCCCCGCACCCGGCTCGGCGCGCTGGCAACCCGACACGAGCACCAACCCCGCCAGCAGGCTGGCGGCACCCCAACGACGGGCGGACATATAAGCGATCATGCCACTACCGATTCCTCCGCCTATAGAATTGTCAAAGGGTTTGCTGGCGGTAGGTTTTCACCTTCTGTCTGCCAGTTTTCCCGCTCATGCCCGCCGCCTCCTCTTCCTCATCCCCGCTCCAGCACCGTCCGGCCCTCGCCTGGTTCGCGGCCGCCGGCAGCGTCTGGGTCTTCGTGCTCGTCACGCTTGGCGCCTTCACCACCAGCATCGGCGCCGGCATGGCCTTCCCGGACTGGCCGCTGTCCAACGGGTCGATCAACCCCGAGGGTTGGCTGACGGATCTCGCCATGTTTGCGGAGCACTCCCACCGCTTGTCCGGAGCGACGATGGGCCTGATCACGATCGGCCTCGCGTTCTGGCTGTGGCGCGCCGAGCCGCGCCGCTGGCTACGCCAGCTGGGCTGGTGGGCGCTGGCGATCGTGGTGATCCAAGGCCTGATCGGAGGAAAACGGGTGCTGCTCGACGCCACGAATGTGCCGGGATTTGAGATGACGCTCGGTCAGATGCTACGCATCCCGCATGGCATCCTTGCGCAGGTGTTCGTGTGCATGCTCTTCGCCATCGCCGTCGGGCTGTCGCGCCGGTGGATCGATGCGCCGGCCCGCAACGCGTCCGCCGGTGTTCGTACCCTCGCGCTGGCGGGGACGTTCCTGCTTTTCGTGCAACTCGTGATCGCGGCCACCATGCGGCACAACTACGCCGGCCTCGCCATTCCCACCTTCCCGCTCACGCCCGAAGGCGGGCTCGTGCCGTCGACCTGGGACTTTCGCATCGGGATCCATTTTGCCCATCGGGTGATGGCTTTGGTCCTCACGATCGTGTTGGGCGCACTCGCCGTCGCCATCTGGCGTTCCGACGCCTCGGCCGGACTCAAGCGTGCCGCCGGCGTGATGTCCGGCCTGCTCGTGCTGCAGATTGCCCTCGGCGCAGCCGCGATCTGGACGATGCGCAACCCCTACTACACCACCGCCCATGTCATCGTAGGCGCCTGCCTGCTCGCCTCCGTCTTCACGCTGACCTGGTGGACCTACCGCGGATCGATCGACCGGGCGGCCACCGCGATGCCGATGCGAGTTCAGCCTCGCCCTGCGGTGTTGGAGCGCGCATGACGGTCGGCGCTTCCGCCATGGCCGCCGACGCCTCTCCTGCCCGCTTCTCCGACTACCTCGAACTCACCAAGCCCCGGCTGAGTTTCCTGTCCGTCATGACCGCCCTCGTCGGCTACGGGGCGGCCCGCCCTCCCTGGTATCCGGTCGAGTTCGTCTCGATGGTCATCGGCACGTCGCTCTGCGCCGGCGGTGTCGCCGCGATCAACCAGTGGATGGAGCGCGAAACCGATGCGCGGATGGAACGCACCGCGGACCGGCCGATTCCGTCCGGCAAAGTCGCCACCGGCTCGGCCTTCGTGCTGGGCTGGGGCCTGTGCATGGCCGGGCTGGGTCTGCTCTTCGCCAAGGTGAACGGTGCGGCGGCCTTTTTCGCGCTGCTGACGGTGATCACCTACCTCGCCTTCTACACGCCGTCCAAACGATGGTCGCGATGGAGCACGGAGATCGGCGCGGTCGCCGGCGCCTTCCCTCCCCTGATCGGCTGGGCGGCGGCCGAAGCGGGGATCGGACCCTTGGGGTGGATGCTGTTTGGCATCCTCTTGTTTTGGCAGATTCCGCATTTCATGGCGGTGGCGTGGACTTACCGTCACGACTACGCCCGCGTGCAGTTTCCCATGCTGCCGGTGCGGGACAGCGAAGGGCGCTCCGTCGCACGTTGGTCTTTGGTCAACACCATCGCCGTGGTCATCGTGAGCGCCCTGCCCACCGTGTACGGCTATGCCAGCGTACCCTACCTGGTCGTCACGCTCGTGCTCGGCATCTGGTTTCTGCTTCGGGCCGTACAGTTCATGAAAGCCGAGGGACGGGATGCGGCGGCGCGACGTTTGTTTTTCGCCTCGATCGCGTGGCTGCCCCTGCAACTCGGTACCTTGGTAGCCGATCGCTTTTTCCTCACGCCATGACGATTCAGGACATTCCCGCGCTCAACGCTGTGCTCAACAGCATCGCCACCGTGCTGATGACGATCGGCTTTGTCATGATCAAGAGCGGCCGGCGCGACGCCCACCGGGCCTGCATGCTGGGAGCCGGCGCCGTTTCCGCGATCTTTCTCGTGGGGTATGTGACCCACAAGATCCTCGTACGCGGCGTGCACACGCCGTTCGGCGGAGAGGGTGCGATCCGCACGGTGTACTATGTCATGCTGATCTCTCACATCATCCTCGCGATCAGCATCGCCTACCTCGTGCCCAAGACCTTCGCACTCGCGCTGAAGGGCCAGTACGAACGCCACCGGGCCTGGGCCCGCTGGACCTTCCCGATCTGGTACTATGTCAGCGTCACCGGTGTGCTGGTTTATCTGTTCCTCTACCAATGGTGGCCGGCGGCCTGACGCCGCGCGGCACACGTTGGGCAGACAACGACGTAAGTTCTGACTAGCCCGTCGCAACCACTAGTCGCCTGCCTTTCGATGACCGAAAGGCAGTTTATCGGTAGCGGTTACGAAGATTCTGACGTGAATCGCGGGAATTCGCGTCTGTTCGCGGTTCGATTGAACCGCTTGGGCTTACTTGACCACCATGACGCCCTTCATCAACGCGGCATGCCCGGGGAAGGTGCAGAGGAAGGGATAGTCGCCGGCTTCGCTTGGGGCGGTAAACGTCACTTCATCCTTTTCCTTCGGGCCGAGCAGTTTCGTCGCGGCGATGACCTGGGCCGAGAGATCGGCCGGAACGTAATCGGTCGCGACAGCACGCAACGCAGCGGCGGCGTACGCCTGCGGGTTCGCGTCCTTGCGCAAGATCACGAGGTTGTGCCCCATCGCCTGCTTGGGCAGCATGCCGACGTTGGTGAAGACGAGCTTGAGCGTTTCGCCCGCCTTGACCTCGAACCGGTCGACGCTGAAGCGCATCTGGTCATTGCCGGTGATCTCGACCACGCGCGGCTCCACTGGGGCCGGAGCAGACGCTGCCGGAGCGGCGGCCGCCGGAGTTGCCGATTCATTCTTGCCGCACCCAGTCAGGCCGAGCGCGAGAAACACCAACGCTGTGACAAAGAAGATTTTCATGGCGCCTGACCGTAGCGGGGTGCGGGCCGTCCCGCAATCGACCTGCGCCGATTTTTCCCGCCGGCATGGGAGCAAACCTAATGCCCACGCGCGCCGGGTTAATAGCCGGGCCCGCAGATTGCGCAAAGAAGCGCGCAATAGAAACTCCGAGCTGTTTTATAGCTTGAAATGCCCCCCGCGTTGGAAACGCTCTGCTGCGCTTTTGCCCTCGGCCGAGCGCCTACTTTTGTCACATGAGTCATTCTGATTCCTCCCGCCCGTTCCTTCGCCGCCTTGCCCGCGTCGTTCCCGCCCTGCTGCTTCCTGTGCTGCTCGGTGGCTGGACCCAAGGGCCGCAGTCGACCTTCGACACGAAGGGACCGGTCGCGCAATCACAGCTCGATCTGTTCTACGTGACGCTCTGGGTCACCGGCGTGATCTTCGTTCTGGTCGCCGCGGTGCTCGCCTACGTGACGCTCAAGTTCAAGGCCCGCTCGGCCGCCGACGAACACGCCGAGCCGCCGGAACAGAGCCATGGCAACCCGCTCGTGGAACTCGGTCTGATCGGTGCCTCCGTGCTGGCCCTCGTCTTCATCGCTGTGCCGACGCTCAAGGCCATCTGGTACACCTACGACGTGCCGGAGTCCGAGCGCGCCACGGCCTACGAAGTGACCGCGGTCGGTTACCAGTGGTGGTTCAAATTTGAATACCCGAGCGAGCAGATCGACGGCGCCGGTACGCTCATCACCGCCAACGAGCTCGTCATCCCGGCCGGCCGGGCCGTGCGCATCAATCTGCGCACGAACGATGTCATTCATTCGTTCTGGGTTCCGAAGCTGGCCGGCAAGGTCGACATGATGCCGAATCGCGGCAATCACCTCTGGCTGAAGGCCGATGAGCCGGGTTACTTTTGGGGTCAATGCGCCGAATACTGCGGCGAGTCGCACGCCGTGATGCGCTTCCGCGTCATCGCCCTCGCCGAGGACGACTTCAAGGCGTGGCTCACGACTCAGAAGTCGGTTGCCCGCACCGTGACGCCGGCGGCCAACGCCCAGCCCAAGGCCCAGTTCGTGAGCTACGAACCGATGCGCAAGAACGCCCCGGGCTGGACCCCGGAGTTCGACGCCGACCCGATGAGCGCCTGGGTGGCGCAGCAGGTGCCGGACGAAAAGAATGAGGATCCCGCTCTGATCGCCCGCGGCCGGCAGCTCTTCCTCGAGAAACAGTGCATCACCTGCCACACCGTCCGCGGTCACGAGGGCGTTGGCATCATGGGGCCGGACCTGACGCACATCGGTTCCCGCACCACCATCGCGGGCGGCCTGCTCGAGAACAACGCGCGCAACCTGCATCAGTGGGTGACGCGTCCGAACGACGTGAAGCCGGGCAACCTGATGTGGTTCGGCCGCACCATGGCCGGCTACATGCGCCGCAACGACGCCGGCGAATGGGAAACGAACTTCACCGTGAACGACGAAGAAGGCCACGCCCTCGTCGCTTACCTCCACAGCCTCAAGTAATCCCGGGCAACCGCCTTTAACGACCATGGAACTCGTCAAAACGAACTTCATCGGCAAGGAAGAGCACGCCGCCGCCGAAAAGCGCGCCTGGCTCTTTACCCGCCCGACTGCCAAGACCGGACTCGTCAGCTGGCTGACGACGGTCGACCACAAGCGGGTCGGACTGCTCTACGGCATCTCGTCGCTCTTCTTCTTCCTCGTGGGCGGCTTCGAGGCCCTGTTGATCCGCATCCAACTCGCGGTGCCGAACAACACGTTCCTCTCGGCGCAGACCTACAACGAGATGTTCACGATGCACGCGACGACGATGATCTTCCTCGCCGTCATGCCGCTCTCGGCCGCGTTCTTCAATTACATCATGCCGCTCCAGATCGGAGCGCGTGACGTCGCCTTCCCGCGACTCAACGGTTTCGCCTTCTGGGTGTTCCTCACCGGTGCGATCGTCCTCAACGTGGGATGGTTCGTGCGGTCCGGCGCTCCGGACGTCGGCTGGTTTGGCTACGCGCCGCTGACCTCGACCGCCTACTCGAATGAGTTCGCCGGCGACATGTCGACCGACCTGTGGGTCATGGGTCTCCAGATTCTCGGTGTGTCGTCGATCATCGGATCGCTCAATTTCATCGTCACGATCATCAACATGCGCGCTCCGGGCATGACGATGATGCGCCTGCCGGTATTCACCTGGATGACGCTGATCACGGCCTTCCTGATCATCCTCTCCTTCCCGGCGATCACCATCGCGCTCATCGAGCTCATGATGGACCGCTCCTTCGGCACGAATTTCTTCGAGGTTTCCGGCGGCGGCCTGCCCATCCTGTGGCAGCACCTCTTCTGGGTCTTCGGTCACCCCGAGGTGTACATTTTGATCCTTCCGGCGATGGGCATCATCTCGGAGATCCTGCCCACCTTCTCCCGCAAGCCGCTCTTCGGTTATCCGATCGTGGTGTTCTCGGGCGCCTGCATCGGCTTCCTCGGCTTCGGCGTCTGGAGCCACCACATGTTCACCACCGGCATGGGCACGGTTGCGACAGCCGCGTTCTCGCTCGCCACGATGGCGATCGCCGTCCCGACGGGCGTAAAGATCTTCAACTGGATCGGCACCCTCTGGGGCGGCCACCTGATGATGCGCACGCCGATGCTCTTCGCCCTCGGCTTCGTCTGGATGTTCATGTTCGGCGGCTTCTCCGGCATCATGCACTCGGCGGCCCCCGCCGACGCCCAGCAGCAGGACAGCTACTTTGTTGTCGCCCACTTCCACTACGTGCTGATCGGCGGTTCGATCTTCGCGCTGCTCGCCGGCATCCACTACTGGTTCCCGCTGATCTTCGGCCGCAAGGTCTCGGAGTTCTGGGGCAAGCTCTCCTTCTGGGTCATTTTCGTCGGCTTCAACGTGACCTTCTTCCCGATGCACTTCCTCGGGTTGAACGGCATGCCGCGCCGCACCTTCACCTACGACGGCAACATGGGTTGGAACAGCGCCAACTTCATCGCCACCGTCGGCGCCCTGATCCTCGGCGTCGGCATCTTCATCTACTTCGTCGTCATGGTCTACACCTACTTCAAGGGCGAGAAGTCGGGCCGCGATCCGTGGGACGGCCGCACTCTGGAATGGTCGATCCCGAATCCGCCGCCGGAGTACAACTTCGCCGTGACGCCCACGGTGCACGCCCGCGACGCTTTCTGGTACGAAAAGCACCACAAGGAGGAGATCGCCAAGGAGAAGGCCGAACACGCCAAGGAGGACGAGGCTCACGGCGGCATCCACATGCCGAGCCAGTCCTGGTTCCCGATCATCACGGCGGCCGGCATGCTCATCGGCGGCCTGTTCTTCACCAATCACAACATGGTCGGTGCCATCGCCGGCGCCTGCATCGTCTTCTTCGGCGCCTGGATGTGGGCCCTTGAGGGTCCGGGCGGCTACCACATTCATCCCGGCCACGACGACGACGATTCCGGCCACGGCGCGAAGCACTAATCCTTCATCCCCTCCCTTCTTCCATGAGCAGTCACGCGGCCGCCGGCCCCATTGACCACCATCACGACGCCACCACGTCGACAGGCATTCCGAACAAGAAGCTCTTCATGTGGGCTTTCCTGGCGTCGGACTGCATGTTCTTCGGGGCGCTGATCTCGACCCACCTGATCTACCGCCTGCACCCGCCGGCGGGAAATCCCAACCCCAAGGATGTGTTCTCGATCGAGCTGACCTCGTTCTCGACCTTCATCCTCCTGATGTCGTCGCTCCTCATGGCGCTTGCCGTGAACGCGATCCAGAAGGGCAACGTCCAGAGCACCCGGCGCACGATCCTCGGCACGATCTTCTTCGGCCTGATCTTCCTGGGCTGCCAGGTGTACGAGTTCGAACATTTCGTCCGCGTCTACGACGTCACGCTGAGCAACAGCATCTTCGGCTCGACGTTCTACGTGCTCACCGGCACGCACGGCTGCCACGTCGCCATCGGCGTGCTCTGGCTGGTGCTGATGTACATCCGCACGTTCAAGCCGGTCGACGCCGACGAGGGCCGCCCGTGGCTGCTGAAGCAGGCGATTCACTTCGTGGTCTTCACGGTGTCGATCGTTGCTACGATGTACGTGTTGCTCGCCTTCATCCACGCCGGCGAGAAGGACGGCTTCAGCCTCGCCACCATCGGGGCCTCCGCCGGAGCGAATTTCATCTGGATCGCGGTTGCGTTCGTCACCTTCGTATTGCTGCGCTGGTTTGCCCGCCCGCCGGCACGCGTCGATTTCGGGGAAAAGAACGCGATGGATGTCGAAGGCATGGGCCTCTACTGGCACTTCGTCGATATCGTCTGGATCGTCATCTTCACCGTCGTCTACCTCCTCGAATACCTCTGAGCATGAGCTCCCCTGCCTCCTCCCACGCCCCCGCGACCCACGACCACGGCGAGAGCAAGTTCCACCTCTTCGTCCAGGTGGCCATGATCCTCGCCGTCATCACCGGCGTGGAAATCGTGATCATCTACCTGCCTTTCGCGACGTGGTTGATCGTAACCACGCTCGTCATCCTCTCCGCGGTGAAGTTCCTCTACGTTATCTTCATCTTCATGCACCTGAAGTGGGATAAGGCGTTCTGTACGATCTTGTTCTTCATCGGTTTGGTCCTCGCTGGGGGCACCGCTTGGGCGCTGCTCGCGCTGCACGGCGCCGAGGCCAGCAAGCCGGTCGGTTCGGCCTACGAGAGCGTCTGATCGCGACCACGGCGGTTCCTGAGAATCACGGGCCGGTCTTGCTGACCGGCCCTTTTTGTTTCCGTTTGCTCCCATGATCGACTGGCGCCACTGGCACAACGAGCCCTACCTCGTCGGCGGCCTCATCTTCCTTGGCTGGCTCTACGCGTTGCTCTGCGGGCCGTTCCGTGAACGACTCGCTCCCGGCGAACCGTTTCCGCGCCGTCACGCGATCCGGTTCTACAGTGCCCTGCTGATCTTCTACCTCGCCGTGGGGTCGCCCCTGGACCAGATCGGCGAGCGCTTCCTGCTCAGCGCGCACATGGTGCAACACCAGTTGCTCACCTACCCGGCCGCCGTGCTGTTCCTATGGGGCCTGCCCGACTGGCTTGTCGCGCCCGTCCTCGGCCGCCCCACGCTTCGTCCGCTCTTCCGGGTCCTTTTCCATCCCGTCATCTGCGGACTGATCTACATCGTCACGATCTCGGTCTGGCACGTGCCGGCCCTCTACGACTGGGCCCTGCAGGACAAGCTCGTGCACGTGATCGAGCACGTCACCTTCTTCATTGCCTCGCTCTTCTACTGGTGGCCCCTGTTGAGCCCCTCGCGGCACCATCCGCCCATCACCCCGGCGGGACAGATGCTGTTCCTGGTGGCTGTGACCATCGGCATGACGCCGGTCTTCGCCTTCATCGCCTTTTCGACCAACGTTCTCTATCCCACCTACGAATACGCCCCGCGGATCATCGCCAATTTCGGACCGGCCGAAGACCAATTGCTCGGCGCCGCCATCATGAAACTGGTTGGCATGGCGGTGACCTTCATTGCCATCGCGGTGGTTTTCTACCGCTGGTACCGGGCGACGGAGCGGCGGCGGGCCTGATTTTGAGCTCGGAGCCGGCCTTCGCGCCGTTAGCTTCGACCCTCCTATGACTTGGGAAATCGCCCTGGTCCTGCTGCTGCTGGTCGCCGTGCTGGTGAGTTTCGTGTGGGAGAAGATCCCGCCGGACCTCACGGCCATGGCGCTTTTTGTCGTGCTCATCGCCGGCGGTTTCATGACCAGCGGCGAAGCGTTCTCGGTTTTCAGCAACACCGCGCCGCTGACCGTGGGGGCGATGTTTATCCTCAGCGCAGCCCTGGTGAAGTGCGGCGCCATCGACCGGCTGTCGGGGCTGGTCGAGTCCTCCAGCAATCTGCCCTACGCCGTGGTGATGGCCGTCCTCGTCGCGTTCGTGGCGGGCATTTCGGCCTTCATCAACAACACGCCCGTCGTGGTGGTGTTCTTGCCGGTCGTGCTCAACCTCGCCCGCAAGATGCAGCTGGCGCCGTCCAAGTTGCTCATCCCGCTCTCCTATGCCGCCGTCCTCGGTGGCACCTGCACGCTGATCGGCACCAGCACCAACCTCGTGGTCAACGGCTTCCTGCTCAGCAAAGGCATGCCGGGCTTTTCGATGTTCGAGCTTGGTTGGATTGGCGTGCCGGCCACGTTGGTCGGACTGGTCTACCTCGCCCTGCTCGGCAAACGACTGCTGCCGGTGCGCGAGATGCTGACCTCCATCCTGTCTGAAGAGGAACGGCGGGAGTACATCACCGAGGCCTTCGTCCAACCCAACTCCCCCGCCGTCGGCAAGACGCTGCCCGAAGCCGGCCTCACCCGGGCCAAGGGCATCCGGGTGCTGGAAATCGTGCGCGACGGTATCGCCCTCTACATCGACCCGCAGAATGTGCGGCTCAAGGAAGGCGACCGCCTCATCCTCGGCTGCCGCTTGAAGGGCATCGCCCACACCCGCCGGCTCGAGGGCATCGACCTCGTCGCCGAGGACAATCTCGGCCTCGAACAGATCGCCTCGCACGAAGGCTCCCTCGTCGAGGCAGTGCTCACCCCGCACTCGGCCCTGGTCGGCCACACCGTCCGCGAGGTCAATTTCCGCCAGCGCTTCCGCATGGTGGTGCTCGCCCTCCATCGCCGGGGGAAGAACGTGCGCGAACAAATCGAGACCCTCCCGCTCCAAGGCGGCGACGTGTTGCTCATGATGGGCACCGACCAGGCCATCGACGCCCTGCGCAACAGCGAAGACCTCGTGCTGTTCGACCGCGCGCGTGTGCCGAGCAAGGCCCAGTCCGGCAAGATGGCCCTCGTCGTCGGCGTCATCGCCGCCGTCATCGGCACGGCCGCCCTCGACCTGGTCCCCATCGAGGTCGGAGCGGTCGCGGGCTGCGTGATCGTATGTGCGGCCCGATGCCTGCAGACGACCGAAGCCTACGCCTCGATCGAGTGGAACATCCTCTTCCTCATCTACGGCATGCTCGCGATGGGGCTCGCCATGGAGCAAAGCGGCGCGGCGGCGTGGATCGCCTCAGGCGTGGTCGAAGGCGTGCGGGAATTCGTGCCCGAATCCTACAAGGCGCTCGCCATGCTCGCCGGCATCTACCTCGTCACGACCATCCTGACCGAGATCCTGTCCAACAACGCCATCGCCGCGCTCATGGCCCCGATCGCGATCAGCATGGCGGCGGAACTCGGTGTGGACGCCCGGCCGTTCATCGTCGCCGTCACCTTCGCCGCCTCCGCCGCCTTCGCCACCCCGATCGGATATCAGACCAACACCTACGTGTATGGTGTGGGCGGATACCGTTTTAGCGACTTCCTCAAGATCGGTGTGCCGCTCAATCTCGCGTGCTTTGTCGTCGCAATGCTCGTCATCCCGAAGGTGTGGCCGTTCTGAGGCTTCGGGAGCCCGTGGGCGCGAAGGCACGTCCGCCGCAGGCTTGATGCATTCCGGCAAGCCCCACTCCACCCTTACGCCCCCGGCCTCGCTGTAGGCCGCGCGTCCCCACGCGGCGCGCCCGGTCGGGAGACCGGGCCTACACCGGTGCATGTCCCTGATCGCAACGGCAGACGTTCGCCGCTCCCCCGCAGCCAGCCGTCGTTCACCGCCTGGTGGTCTTCCGCGTCATCTGAAACGACGTGATGTTACCCTGCGCGTCGCTCCAGAGCCCGCGCAGGACGCCGTCAGGTGAGTACTGGCCGAAGACAACCCGGCTTTCCCGCCACATTTCGAGGGCAAAGCGCTGCCCATCCAGCCGCCCGGAGAGGTATCGCACCGTCCCATCGGGCTCGCGCCAAATCGCATGCAGGCGGTGATCCCGGTGGGCGAGCACGACCTCGACTCGATCAAGGGGCCCGGTCTGCAGTTCCCAAACGCCCGTCAAGTTCCACACCTTGAGCGGCGGCACCGGTTCCCAGGGCTCCGTCGGCTGCACACGGAAAGCAAAGCCGCCCGAGGGCCCACCCTCGCCGGGAAAGTAACGTCCGATGTAACTGCCGCTGCGCAGTTCTCCTTGCAGGCGTTCGCCGGCCTGACCGCTCAACAGGGTAATGCGATCATCTGAATCGACGAGGTGAACCACGTCGGCGACCTTGGCCTCGGTGTGCACCCTGATCTGCGGTCCAAGCGGACCGGTTCGCGCCACTTCGAGAAAAAACTCTACAGGTCCATGGTCCAAGGTGACCGCCCCGCGCCACCAACCGTCGGCCAAGGCCAACGGAGGCAGGGCCGGACTGCTTGGCAGTCCCAGTGACAGTACCATGGCCAGCGCTGACGCCCATCGCCAACGGGGCCGAGGGAACCCCAACGCTGCCTTGGTTGCTGGCACACTCCGCATCGCCCAAGGAGTAGCCGGACGGTCGACCGGCCTCAATCCCCAACTCGAGGGGTGAGAACTGAAAACGAAGAACCCCGGGGACACGATGTCCGCCGGGGATTGATCTGGCTTGGTTACCGTCGTGTCAGGCGCCCGCCATCAGATCGTCGACTGAATCGCTCTCGACGTTGATGTCGGCGAAGAGCCAGGCGGACAGGTAGCGCTCCGAGGCGGACGGAATGACCGCCACGATCTTCTTGCCCGCGTTCTCCGGCCGCTTGGCCAGCTGCAAAGCCGCCCAGGTGATCGCGCCCGACGAGATACCGATCGGGATGCCGTCGAGCTGGTTGACCTGCTTGGAAACCGGGCCGGAGTCGGCCTCCTTTACCCGGATCACCTCGTCGTAGATCTTGGTGTTCAGCACTGCCGGTACGAAGCCGGCGCCGATGCCCTGCAGCTTGTGCGGACCGGGCGTGCCGCCGGACAACACCGGCGACGCATCGGGCTCGACCGCCACCATCTTGACCGACGGTTTGCGCGCCTTGAGCACCTCGCCAATACCGGTGATCGTGCCGCCCGTGCCGACGCCGGCGACGACGATGTCCACCTGGCCATCGGTGTCGTTCCAGATCTCCTCGGCCGTCGTCTTGCGATGGATCGCGGGATTGGACGGGTTCGAGAACTGCTGCAGAATGACGCTGTTCGGGATCTTCGCGGCGAGTTCCTCCGCCTTGGCGATGGCGCCCTTCATGCCCTTGGGGCCTTCCGTCAGCACGAGGCGGGCGCCGAGGATCTTGAGCAGCTTGCGCCGCTCCATGCTCATGGTTTCCGGCATGGTGAGGATCAGCTTGATACCCTTGGCAGCGGCCACGAAGGCCAGCGCGATGCCCGTGTTACCGCTCGTCGGCTCGATCAGCACCGTCTTCTCGTTGATCTTCCCGCTCTTCAGGGCGTCGTCGATCATCGAGAAACCAATGCGGTCCTTCACGCTGGAGAGCGGATTGAAGAACTCGAGTTTGAGGATGACCTCGGCAAGCGCGCCATGGGCCTTGGCGGTGCGATTCAGACGCACAAGCGGCGTGTTTCCGATGGTCGAGGTGATGTCTGCGTGGATTTTAGCCATAGGATGCAGGGATGGGTTTCCGAAGTGGGGAAATGTACGTGTAACGGTTGTGATCCAGAAGGCGAATCTTTCGACAAGGTGCCGGCCAAATATCGGTCACCGGGCTCTCGGCAGCCGATCCCGGTCCGACGCACGGCCACCGAGCCGTCTCATTGTCCTGGACGGCGTCATATGGCGTAGTCCTCGGCGAAAAGCCGGCTGCGACGCACGCGCAGCAGCACGGGATCGTCGACCGCCAACTGCAGTTCGTCGAGCTGCTGGCGGCTGATCTCCACGTCGATGTACTCGCTTGCTCCGCGCAGAACGGTGATGCGGGCGATGGCCCCGGCGGAATGGATCGAACGGACGTTAGCCACCTCACCCTCCACCCCGATGCGGTAACGTTCAACCTCCAGTTCGTGCGGACGCACGTACGCCACGCGGCTCTGGTCGTCCGTCACCTTGCCCCTCACCTCTTCATCGGAGAGTCCGCGCCACGGGAGCTGCAGACGGTTCACGTTGCCGAGGAACGTGTACACAAAAGGTGTCGCCGGATGGTCGTAGATCTCTTGCGGCGTGCCCACCTGCTCGATCCGGGCGTTGTTCATCACCACGACCTCGTCGGCGAGCTCGAGCGCCTCCTCCTGATCGTGCGTTACGAAGATCGTGGTAATCCCGATCTCATCCTGAAACTTGCGCAGCCAGCGGCGCAGCTCCTTGCGCACTTTCGCATCAAGCGCTCCAAACGGCTCGTCGAGCAGCAGGACCTTCGGCTCAACCGCCAGGGCCCGCGCCAGCGCCACCCGCTGCCGCTGTCCGCCGGAGAGCTGCGTCGGATATCGACCACCGAGTCCGTCGAGCTGCACCAATTTGAGCAGGCGGTGCACGCGGTCGGAAATCTCGTCCTTCCCGGGACGCAACGTACGCGGGCGCACATTCAGCCCGAAGGCGATGTTGTCGGCCACCGTCATGTGCCGAAACAGCGCATAATGCTGGAACACGAAGCCCACGCCCCGCTTGCCGGCCGCTGTTTCCGTGACGTCCTCGCCATGGAAATTGATGCGGCCGCTGCCCGGATCGGCGAACTCCAGCCCCGCGATGATGCGCAGGAGCGTGGTCTTGCCGGAACCCGACGGCCCGAGCAGGGCCACCAGTTTTCCGGTAGGCACATGAAGATCGACCCCGGCGAGGGCGGTATAGCTGCCGAAGGTCTTGCGGATGTTGGAGACGTCAATGCTCACGGTGGTAGAGAAGGTTAATTGGGGTCAGTTGTGCGCCCGGCGTTCGATGACGGCCTTGAGCACCAGGGTCAGCAGGGCGAGCAGGGTGAGCACCGACGCGAGGGCGAAGGCCGCCTGGGTCTGGTACTCATTGTACATGATCTCGACGTGCAGGGGGATGGTGTTGGTCTCGCCGCGCACGCGTCCTGAAACGACGGATACGGCGCCAAACTCGCCCATCGCCCGGGCGTTGCAGAGGATTACGCCGTAGAACAGCGCCCACTTGATGTTGGGCAACGTGACGCGCCAGAACGTCTGCCAGCCGTTCGCACCCAGCGTGAGCGCGGCGTACTCTTCGTCGTTGCCCTGTGCCTGCATGAGGGGAATCAACTCTCGCGCAACGAAGGGAAAGGTCACGAACGTGGTGGCGAGCACGATGCCCGGCACGGCGAACACGATGCGGATGTCGTTCTCCATCAACCAGGGTCCAATCCAGCCCTGGCGACCGAAGATCAGCATGTAGATCAGGCCTGCAATCACCGGCGATACCGCGAACGGAAGATCGATCAGGGTGATGAGCAGGCTCTTGCCCTTAAATTCGTACTTTGCGATCGCCCACGCGGCCGCCACGCCGAAGATGAGGTTGGCCGGGACCGTCAGCGCGGCAACGAGGAGTGTGAGCTTGATCGCAGCGAGCGCAGCTGAGTCGTGAAACGCGGCGAAATAGAGCCCCACACCCTGGCGCAGCGCCTCGTAGAACACGGAGACCAGCGGGATCACGAGGAAGACCACGAGGAACACCAGCGAGCCGCCCAACAGCAGGCCCTTGAGCCAGAGCGGGTCGCGCAGCGCGCGGCGTGCAGTGGGACCGTGGGTAGCGGAGCCCGGATCGGACGGTCGGAAAGGGGCAGCGGTGGCACTCATGAAATCCGTTTAGGCTTGGCTGCGGCGCGACCAGCGCTGCAGCAGGTTGATGACGAGGAGCAGGGCAAAGGAGGCCACGAGCATCACCATCGCGAGCGCCGTGGCACCGGCGTAGTCGTACTGCTCGAGCTTCGTGATGATGAGCAGCGGCGTGATCTCGGTTCGCATCGGCATGTTGCCCGAGATGAACACGACCGAGCCGTATTCCCCGATGGCCCGCGCGAATGCGAGGGCGAACCCGGTCAGCAGCGCCGGCCACAGCGCCGGGAACACCACACGCCGCAAGGTCTGCCAGCGTGACGCCCCGAGGGTCGCGGCCGCCTCTTCCAGCTCAGGCTCGAGATCCTCGATCAACGGTTGAACCGTGCGGACCACGAACGGCAGCCCGATGAAGGTAAGCGCCACCCACACCCCAATCGGCGTGTAAGCCACCTTGATGCCCAACGGCTCGAGCAGGCTTCCGATCCAACCCGTGCGGGCATACAGGGCGGTGAGCGCGATGCCCGCCACCGCCGTCGGCAGGGCGAAGGGCAGGTCGACCAACGCATCAAACACGCGTTTGCCCGGGAAGGTGTACCGCGCCAGGACCCACGCGACCGGCAGGCCCATGATCGTATTCAAGAGCGCGGCGAAGAACGAGGCCCCGAACGTCAGCTGGTACGAGGCGTACACCCGCGGACCGGTCACCGCCGCCACGAACTGCTCCCATGTCATGCCCGCCGTCTTGATGAACGCGGCCGACAACGGGATCAGCACGATCAGGCTCAGGTAAACGAGCGTGAAACCCAGGGAGAGCCCGAAGCCGGGCAAGATGGAGCGGGAGGAACGGTGCGACATCAGAGGTGTTGGCCGTAGGCGAGAAAACGACGGTACTCGGACAGAATGCTTTCCAGCGCCGCGAGGGACGCTTCGGTCTGCTGCCGCAGGGGCGCGAGAGCCGGCGTTTCGAAGATCACATCGAACGGCTGCGGTCGCTGCTCCGGCGGCGCCGAAAGCACGCCCTCAAAGCACCGGCAGATGAGGCCGCCGGACGCTTCGAATCCATCGATCACGGCGGCCTCGTTCAAAGGCAGGATGTCCGCCGCGGCAGTCAGCGCCGGACGGAGTAAGGCCTCGTTGATCACCCGTCCGTGGGCGTAGCCATAGACACCGTCACTCGTGTCATCGGCGTGCAACGTGATCACACCGTCGAAGCGGTGATGCCGGAGTTCCTGCTCGAGGGCAACGACCTCCGGCTGGGTGCTGCCACGCCAAAACTCACGGTTGAGATCAAGCCCGGCCGCGTTCTCGCGCCGATGGTACTCGTAACCATGCGGGTTGCAGACCGGAAAGACGGTCAGTTCATAGCCGGTGGCCAATCGGGAATCGGCGAGCAACCCCGTCACCAGCTCGACCAACGCATGAGAACCCGCGGGCTCATCGCCGTGCAACCCGGCGAAGAGCCCAAGCCGGATCGAGTCATGCTCCGCCGCCGGACCACGGAACACAAAACGATGGATCTCATGCGTCGCTCCGCCCGCGGTCCAACGCCTCACCGTCTCCGTTGCGAGCGCGGGATGGCCTTCCGCCCGCTCGAACAGAGGTTCGAGCAGGCTGTCGACGGTGCGAACGCGTTCGGATGTTGGAGCGGACAAAACCATTGGGAACGACGTGTGCGAAATCAGAGGTTGTGACCGTAGGCGTGAACGCCGCGGTAGCGTTGGATGAAACGAATCAGCACCGAGGCCGTGGCCTGCGCAAAGAGGTCCGCGGACCACGAGGCTGGGAGCCGGATCGAAAGCTCGAACGGCGGGAACGGCAGATCGTCGGCCACCGAAAGCGGTCCGTCGTGAAGCGGACGGCCTCCGACCTCGGCTTCCCATCGCACGGAGAACGGTTCGAAGTCTTCCGATGAGATCAGCTCGACCCCCAGGGCAGCGGCCGCCGGATGTCCCCGCAGACGCACGACCGGGATGTCGTCGCCGGCCACCGGACCGACGGTGACGAACCCATGATAGCCCCGCAGGCGCGCGTCTTTGTCGAGCAAAGCGAGTTCCGGCGCCGCGCCGTGACCCCAGTGCGACGCGTCGAGATTTCGGCCGGAAGCGCCCCGTTCATGGCCAAGCACGTCCACGAGCGGAAAGACCGAAAGGTTGAGCCCCTGCCCCATCTCGGGCTGCAGGGCCAGGCGCTCTACGAGCTGCAGCAATCCACCGGCGCCACGCAGGTCGCGATGATCGAAACCCGCGAGAAAGGCCAGCCGGAGCGACTCATCGGAGGCGTGCGGTCCAAAGTAGACAAAGCGAGGCAGGCTGTACGACAGGGACTGATGGTAGAACGGGCCGATGGGCGATCCAAAGATGTGGCTGGACCGCTGGCTGAGGTGATAAAGGTCGGCGAGCCGTTGCTCGAAAGCCGTCGATCCGCTTGAGGGTGAAGCCGGCAGCACGCGGGCCACGGAGGTGAATCGGGTCGAGAGGTCAGAACTCATGGCAGGAAATGGAAGAAGGGAGATAATTGGAAACCGGCGGCGCACGTCTGGCGCGCGCCGCCGGTCGGGAGTGATCAAACGCTCACTTTTTCAGATAGATCTGGTCGAAGACGGCACCGTCCTTGAAGTGCGTGTCCGTCGCGCTCTGCCACCCGCCGAAGACGTCATCGATGGTGAACAGCTCGAGCTGGGGGAACTGCGAGGCGTACTTGGCAGCGACGGCCGGATCGCTCGGACGATAGAAGTGCTTGCCCGCAATTTCCTGCCCGGCGGGCGAGTACAGGTACTCGAGGTACGCCTGGGCCACCGCGCGGGTCTTCTTGCGATCAACGACCTTGTCGACGACTGCCACGGTCGGTTCCGCCTTGATGCTGACCGACGGTACCACGATCTCGAAATCGTTCGGGCGGAGCTTAAGCGTGAGCAGCAGCTCATTCTCCCAATTGATCAGCACGTCACCGATGCCACGTTCCACAAAGGTCGTCGAGGCACCGCGCGCGCCGGAATCGAGTACGGGCACGTTCCGATAAAGCGCCGTGATGAAGTCCTTGGCCTTGGCCTGGTCGCCATTGTTGGCCTTGAGCGCGTAACCCCAGCCCGCGAGGTAGTTCCACCGCGCGACGCCGGAGGTCTTCGGATTGGGCGTGATCACGGAGACACCGGAACGGACGAGGTCGGGCCAGTCCTTAATGCCCTTCGGGTTCCCCTTGCGCACGAGGAATGCGAGGGTCGACGTGTACGGGGCACTGTTGTTCGGCAACCGCTTCTGCCAGTCGGCCGGGAGCAGGTTTCCGTTCTGGTGCAGGGCGGTGATGTCTTGCGCGAGCGCGAGGGTGACCACATCGGCCTGCAGACCGTCGATCACGGCGCGGGCTTGTGCGCTCGAACCGCCGTGCGACTGACGCACGACGACGTTGGCGCCGGTCTTTTCCTTCCAGTGCTTGGCGAAAGCCGCGTTGTAGTCGGCGTAGAGCTCACGCGTCGGATCGTAGGAAACGTTGAGCAGTTCGATGTTCTGGGCGACGGCCGAGCCGGCGATCGCGAAGGCGGTGAGCAGGGAGAGAAGCGTTTTCATGACAAGATGGAGATTGAGATTCAGGGAAATACGGAGGGATCAGTAGCGGAGTTGAACGCGGGTGAAGAGGGCGCGCTCGTCCTCGCGGGTGACGGCGCCGGATTCGCCACCGTCGAATGAGGTGTGTTCAAAGTTAACCGTGGCCTTCACGTTGCGGTTGAGGTACCAGTTCAGGCCAAGCGTGGTGCCGGCGGCTTCGCGCGCCGACGTGGCCGGATTGGCGAACCACGTCGCCGAGGTTCCGGCGAACGCGGCATCCTCGACATCGAGCACACCGTACCGAGCGGCCACCTCGAAGGCACCCCAGGTGCCGTCCGCGAGACTGAAGGACGATTTCGGCGTCACGCCGCGATAGGTCGCCTCCTCGCCGGTCAGGACATAGTGCGCGGCGAGAAACCACGCGGTGCTCTTGAGCTTGCGGACTTCAGCACCGCGGGCGAGTTCCTGTTCGGACGACGTCCACGAACCGATCAGTCCGAACGGACCGGCGTAGTAATAGGCCTGCGGTTGAAGGCGCGTGTGGGTGCCGGCGTTGACCACCCCGGTCGACCAGTTGAAGAACGTCTGCTGGGCGTTGGTCCGGTAACCGGCAGGAGACCCGGTGTCCTTGTCCCCGACGGTGGCGGCAAGACCGAGGCCGAGGCCGGCCAGCGGCGAGTCGGAACCGCGGAACGGATGCGCGAAGAGCCGGGCCGCGACCTCCTTCTCGTCGTCGGTGTCGGCGACGGATGAGGCGTTATCGACCACGCCATTTTGCCAGGCGAGCTGGTAGGTCAGTTTGCCACCGAGCACATCGCCAAACAGCTGGACGCCGAGATCGCGATTCGGCCCGAGCGAGGTCGGGTAGGCGCGTTCAATGAACAGCAGGTCGGTCTGCGAGACCAGCCGCTCGAGGTCGAACGGCGTCTTGGTCTTGCCGACGAGCACGTTGAAGGCCGGGCTGTGGGCGTAAGTGACGTAGGCGTCGAGCAGCGTGAAGCTAGAGCCGGCGAGGTCGGGCATCAGCCGGAAGCCGTATTTCTCCCCGAGCGTGCCTTCGAAACTCGGCCGCAGGCGCCGGATGAGGAAGGTGTCGTTGCCCTCGACGTTGTCGCTGATGAAGAAGCGGCCGTCGGCATGAATATTGGCGCGAAGCCGCAGCTGAAACTTCTTGTCGCCGCTCGTGATCGAGAAGCCTCCGGCGCCGGCGGCGACGACCGGAGTCGTGCGGGCGGCAGCGGTGGCTGCCTCGTCCTTGATCTCGAGCTTGCGCTCGAGGATGCGGAGCTGCTGGTCGAGCTGGCGGATCTGCTCGCGCAGCGTCTCGACGGTTTGGGCGTCAGTCTGCGCGTGCAGCGCGAGATTTGTGGTGGAAAGCGCGGCCAGCAGGCCAGCCACGCGCAGGGAGTTCAAGTTCCTCATGGGAGGGCGTTATCGTCATCATGGGAACTTCCCGTGGTCGGGTCAGTTGCAGGGATTAGGTGGGATCAGGTAAAGCCTCCGGTGGAGCCGGTAGGCAAAAGGTGGATACAGCGGACTCAGTCCTCGCGTCCGGAGGGCAGCCGCGTCTTTTCGGTGCGCTCGATCTGGGTGACCTTCGCATCGTGCACGACGATCTGGACCACGCCGAAGCGGAGGCTTTCGACCTTTTCGCGGACGATCGCCAGCCAGTCGGGCAGAGGTCCGCCGGCGGCGGATTTGGCATCATGGATGGAATTCATGGCGGCAGGCATCAAATGGTGTAATCGGGGAAGAGATTGGACAGGAGCCCCTCGACGGGCGTGACGGGACGCGGATCCCGCGCACGGGTTCGGGACGGACGGGACCGGGTCGCACCCGTCGCGGCGGGTGCGCGATCCGTCGAGAAGGGCAACGGAATGCCATCCCGCTTCATCTTGCGGGTGGTCACATCGACCACATCGGCGACCGTATAGCGGTCGAGAATCCCGGCGATCGCGTTGCGCACATCGAGCATCAGCATGCGCAGCCCGCAGTGCTCTTCGTCGGGGCAGCTGCACTTTTCATAGGCAGTTTGGCTGACGCAACCAATCGGCGCCAGTGGACCGTCGATGTAGCGCACCACGTCCCCAATCGGAATCTTCCGCGCGGGTCGGGCCAGGCGGTACCCCCCAAACTTGCCCCGCTGGCTTTCGATCAAGCCAGCTTCCTTCAGCTGCAGCATGATCTGCTCGAGGAATTTGATCGGAATCTGCTGCTTCTCCGAAAGTTCCGAAACCTGCACCAGCTCCCGACCCACCTCGGCGGCGATGCCGAGGTCGATCAGGGCGCGGAGCGCGTATTCACCTTTCTTGGAAAGCTTCATATCCTATCGTTTCAATGTAGATTTATTTGGTAGACTTTAAACGCAAGCCGAAATCCAGCAGTTTTTTGCTTTTCGCTGCTCGCTCCGATTCAGAGCGCCAACCGCAAGCCGTCGTAGGCGAGGCGCACCCCAGGCGGCAGTGCCGCCTCTGTCGTCGCGTGGTCCGACAGGTGGGTCAGATGGGTCAGAAACGTTTGCGGCGCTCCGATCTCGCCGGCGGCCGTGACCGCCTCGGCGATGCTCATGTGCGAGGGATGCGGTTCCGGGCGCAGTCCGTCCAGCACGACCAGATCGGCGCCACGCGCCAGGGCGACGGCCTCGCGCGGCACGCGTTTGCAGTCCGTGTAGTACACAAACTTCTTCCCGCTGCTGCGCTCCGTGAAGATCAATCCCAGGGTGCTCACGCCACCATGCGGCAGCGGTGTCGATTGGATCGTGCCCTGGGGCAGCTCCAACTGCTCGGGCATGGTTTCCAGCTTGAACGCCGCGTAGCCGCGCACGACCGGACGTTCCATGATGGTGTAGGGATAAATCGCGAGCACCCGCGCCATGCCTTCGTCGGTCGTGTACACGGTGAGCGCATTGCCCCCGAGCAGGTCACAAAATCGCCGCAGGTCATCCATGCCCACCACGTGATCCGCGTGCCCGTGCGTCAGGATAAACAGGTCCGCCCAGGTGATCTTTTCGCGCAGGCACTGCAGCCGCAGCTCCGGCGCCGCGTCGACCTGGATGTGCAGTCCGTCCATCACCACGTGAATGGAAGCCCGGGTGCGATGGTTGCGCGGATCCGTCGAGGAGCACACCGCACAGTCACAGGCAATCATCGGGACCCCTTGCGAGGTCCCGGTTCCGAGGAAAATGACTTCCATTCCCCCAGCCAAACGGAAACCGGATGAGACCGCCAGTGTTGATCTGTGGCCGCCTGATCTTCCCTCAGGGTTTCGAAGCCAGTGCGGCGTGGCCCACGAGCCGGCGAAACTCGGCTTCGCCGATCACGCGAACGCCACGGCGTTGCGCCTCGCCGAGCTTGGACCCAGGCGATTCCCCCGCGACCACCAAGGTCGTCTCCGCCGTCACGCTCGTTGAGACAATGCCACCGGCGGCGCGCACACAGTCAATCGCTTGGGCGCGAGTGAAGCCCGTCAGCGTTCCGGTGAAGACCACGCGCTGAGACTGCAACGAATCGTTCGTGGCAGAGTTCACCGCACCGCCTCGAATGCCGATGTTTTCATCGACGAGCGCGGCCACAAGCTCGCGATTCTCAGGGACAGAAAGATACCGTGTGATCGCCTCGCGCAGGGACGGGCTCACGGGTACGTCGCCGCCGCTCGCGCCGGCGGCACCCAAAGTGAGCAGGCCTGAAAGATCATTAACCTTCTCAGCGATCGTTCGCGCGGTGGCCGCGCCCACGCGGGGAATTCCGAGTCCGTGGATGACGCGCCAAAGCTCGGCTCGGCGACTTTGCTCGATGGCCGTCAACAAGCGCCGCGAAGCACCTGGGGCTCCTGCCCGCTGGAGATCCTCCGCCGTCAGCCGATAAAGGTCGTCCGGGCGCCTCACTGCTCCGTTCGTCACCAAGGCTTCCAACAATCCCGGCCCCAAGCCGGCGATGTCCACCGCCGTTGGCGCGACGAAATGCTCCAAGCGCCGCAGCCTCTGCGCGGGGCATTCCCATTGCGGACATCGTACCGTCGACGCATCCGCCGACTGCTCGGTGGGGGCTTGGCAGGACGGACAAGCGACAGGAATTGCGAAGGGTTCGCTCTTGTGGGCGCGCTGTGCCGTCATCACGCGGAGGATGCGGGGAATCACTTCCCCTGCCCGCTCAACTTCCACGGTGTCGCCCACGCGCGCGTCGAGTTTTTTGACATGCGCGATCGAATGAAGAGTCGCACGCGACACCGTCACTCCGCCGATTGAAACCGGCTCCAATTCCGCAACGGGCGTCAGCACGCCCGTGCGCCCAACCTGAAACGTGATTCCAACTATCCGGGTGGAAACATGTTCCGGGGGGAACTTGAACGCCAGGGCCCACAGCGGCGCGCTGGAGACCTCGCCCACCTGTTCGCGCGCAGCAACGAATTCGAGCTTCACCACGACGCCGTCCGTCGGAAAGGCCCACTTGGAACGGCTCTCCCCCATCGCCCTGACCCTGGATTCGAGCGCCTCTGCACCCTGCGCAATCTTAGCCGCATCCACCGTTTGAATACCCCAGCGTTGCACGGTCTGCTGAAAGGCAGACTGCGACGAAGGGCGCAACGCCGCCGGTTCCCACGCGCCCCACCCGTGCACGACCAGCGAAAGCTCGCGGCCTTCTCGCGCGGAGAAATCGAGCAGCTTCACCGTCCCCGCCGCCAGCGCCCGCGGATGGGAGAAAGGTGGCTCACCGGCCGCCTCCCGCTCGCGATTGGCCTGATGAAACTGTTCGTGCGTCACGAAGGCCTCTGCCCTCAACTCGATCCGATCGGGAAAGGATTCACCGTCGCGCCCGACCAACGTTCCGGGAAGAGCGGTCAAGGCCTGTATATTCGCGGTGACATCGTCGCCTTCCTCACCGTTCCCACGCGTCACGGCCCGCACCAGGCGCCCGCGTTCGTAGACGAGGCTGATCGCCACCCCATCGTACTTGGGTTCAATGACGTAAACCGGAGCCTCGTCGCCAGTCGCACGAACCGCCTGCTCATGAAAGCCCCGGAGCTCTGCCCCTGTGTAGGCCTTTCGCAGACTTAACATTGGTTTCAAGTGGCGCTGCGTCGGAAACAAGCCGGTCCGATCGTCTCCGAACGAAGGAAGGCCCGCCGTAGCCGCAAATTCTGGATACCGCTGCGCCAAAGCCTCGTACTCGCGCTTCAAAGCATCATACGCGGCGTCGGAGATTTCAGGGTCCGCCTTACGAAAGTAGCGGTCGTCGTGCCGCCCGATCTCGGATCGTAACTGATCAAGGCGCACCCGGGCATCCGAAATTTCGGTCGGCATTCGAGGGTCGACCGACTGAGCGAACAGCGAGAGAGCGGGAGCTAGAGAGACAGCTCCTACGAGTAGCAGCCGGGCTAAACCACGACGAGGCGATGGAGAGGAAGGCATTCGACCAGACCAGAACCACTGTCTGTTTATTGCAATTACTTATCTTTAATTCGACACCCTTTCTCGCCCGGGTGTAGATAGCGTGTTAAGAACCGGATCGGTGTCGCTCCCCCCATCCCGTTTCTTTGTTCGGTTTCGATTTCGGCGCTGTTAATTTAACAAACGATGATCCCCGACGGTCTGCTACTCCGCCACTATGCGATGGAAGCCAAGTCCGCTGCCTTCACCGAGCTCGTCCATCGCCATCTCAATCTCGTCTATGGCGCGGCGATGCGTCGCACCGGGGGCGATGCCCATCTCTCGGCCGACATCTGTCAGCACGTCTTCATCTCCCTCGCCCGAAATGCGCGGTCGTTAATCACCCATCCTTGCTTGAGCGCCTGGCTGCATACCGCCACCCGCAATGCCGCCCTCAACGTGCTCACCTCGGAACAACGCCGAAAAACACGGGAAGCCACGGCCATGCTAACCCTTGCGGACAACGAAAGCGAAGACGCGCCGGAGTGGCACCAGCTCAAGCCCTTGCTCGACGAAACGATCGATGAGCTGTCCGAAGCTGATCGCACGGTGATCGTCGGGCGCTTTCTGGAAGGCCGCGCCTTCGCCGAAATCGGCGCGCACCTGAAGGTATCGGAAGACGCCGCCCGGATGCGCACGGAACGTGCCTTGGAAAGGATGCGAGCCGCGCTGGCCCGACGCGGTATTCGCTCCACCGCCTCGGCCCTCGGTACCGTGCTCATCGCCCAGCCGGCCATGACCGCTCCAGCTGGTTTGGCGGCAAGCATCACGAACGCCGCGGTCCACCTCGGAGGCGCTGCGGCGTTCACTGCCGCTGTTTTTACCTTTATGACCCCGAAGCTCATAACCACGGCCCTCGCCAGCGCATGCGTCGCCTTCGGCGCCGGCCTTTATGTCAGTTCCCTCCGTACCGCTTCGGAGCCGGTACGTTCCGCTTCGGCCGCCACGCGCCTCGAACAAGATGCATTCGCAAAGCTGCGATCGGACAATCAACAGTTGCAGGCGGAGGTCAGCCGACTCACCGGTGAACTCGGGCGCTTGGTGGAAGAGAATACTCGCCTGTCCGCCCTAGCCAAGGCGCCTGCAGCGACAGTCTCAAACGCTTCGACAAGCACCATGTCGCCGGCGGAAATCCAACAAGCAGTCCTGAACAACCTTCGTCAGGTGGCAGCTGCGCGTGATCAGTACGTGCTAGAAAATGGCAGGCCTCCGGGGTCAATCACCGATTTAGTCGGAACGAATTCGTACATTCGACGACTGCGCTCTGTTGCGGGCGAGAGCTATGCGAACATCTCCACTGATCGCCGCTCCCCACTGACCGTGACTACGTCAGACGGCTTGGTGATAACCTATGATCCCGAAGGAAATCGAACGACGCAGGTAGCGATGTCACCCGAAGCGCTGGAGCGCAAAAAAGTAGAACAACGTGTGCAGAATTCCGTGAACAAAGCTGTGCAAGCCTTTAGGGCTGCCAATCAAGGAAACAATCCGCCGAATGAGCAGGCGCTGATTCCGTATTTTACGACCACTGAAGAAGGTGCCGACTTTGTTGAGTTCATGGAGGCTCGGAAAAAGGATATAGAATCACGTGCAGCCAACCGCCGCTCCGCACCCTGACCCGGGTATGAAAAAGGCGCCCTGCCGAAGCAGGGCGCCTTGAAACTTAAGCGATAAAGCTCGGCTGGACTTAGTAGTCCATGCCGCCGCCCGGAGGATGAGCCGGAGCGGCTTCCTTCTTCTCGGGCAGCTCGGTGATCATGCACTCGGTGGTGAGCAGCAGACCGGCAATGGAGGACGCGTTCTGCAGCGCGGTGCGGGTGACCTTCGTCGGGTCAACCACGCCGGCCTTCACGAGGTCCTCGTACTTGCCGGTGGCCACGTTGTAGCCTTGGGCGCCCTTGCTGTTCAGCACGGTCTGGACGACGATGCCGCCGTCGACACCGGCGTTGGCGCAGAGCTGCTTGAGCGGGCTCTCGATGGCGCGGCGAACGATCTGCGAGCCGATCTTCTCGTCACCCTCGAGGGTGAGCGCGTCGACGGCCTTCGCGGTGCGCAGGAGGGCGACACCGCCACCGGGGACGATGCCTTCCTCAACCGCGGCGCGCGTGGCGTGGAGGGCGTCCTCGACGCGGGCCTTCTTCTCCTTCATCTCGGCCTCGGTCGCGGCGCCGACATTGATGACGGCGACACCGCCGGCGAGCTTGGCGAGGCGCTCCTGGAGCTTCTCGCGGTCGTAGTCGGAGGTGGTCTCTTCGATCTGGCGACGGATCTGCTTCACGCGCGCCTGGATCTCGGACGACTTGCCCGAGCCCTCGACGATGGTGGTGTTCTCCTTGTCGACCACGATGCGCTTCGCGCGGCCGAGGTCGGCAAGCTGGACGTTCTCGAGCTTGATGCCGAGGTCCTCGGTGATGCACTTGCCGCCGGTGAGGATCGCGATGTCCTCGAGCATGGCCTTGCGGCGATCGCCGAAGCCGGGAGCCTTGACGGCGCACACATTGAGCGTGCCGCGGATCTTGTTCACCACGAGCGCGGCGAGGGCTTCACCCTCGACCTCTTCGGCGATGAGCAGGAAGGGCTTGCCGGTCTTGGCCACGTTCTGGAGGAGCGGGAGGAAGTCCTGGAGGGAGGAAATCTTCTTCTCGTGGATGAGCACGTAGGCGTCCTCGAGCACAACTTCCTGGCTCTCCGCATTCGTCACGAAGTACGGCGAGAGGTAGCCCTTGTCGAACTGCATGCCCTCGACGACGTCGAGCGAGGTCTGGATGGACTTGGCTTCTTCGACGGTGATGGTGCCGTCCTTGCCAACCTTGTCCATCGCGTCGGCGATGATGTCGCCGATCTCGGTGTCCCAGTTGGCGGAGACGGTCGCGACCTGGCGGATTTCTTCGCGGTCGTTGACCTTCTTCGAGACCTTCTGGAGCTCGGCGATGGCGGCCTCGACGGCCTTGTCGATGCCGCGCTTAAGGAAGATCGGGTTGGAGCCCGCGGCGACGTTCTTGAGGCCTTCCTTGTAGATGGACTCGGCGAGGACCGTGGCGGTGGTGGTGCCGTCACCGGCGTTGTCGGAAGTGCGCGAGGCGACTTCCTTCACCATCTGGGCGCCCATGTTCTCGTACGGATCGGGAAGCTCGACTTCCTTGGCGACGGTCACGCCGTCCTTGGTGACGGTCGGGGAGCCGAATTTCTTGTCGATGACGACGTTGCGGCCCTTGGGACCGAGGGTGACCTTGACGGCGCGGGAGAGGAGCTCGACACCGCGAAGGATCTTCGCGCGCGCTGCTTCTTCGAAGAGGAGTTGTTTAGCTGCCATAGTACTGAAGATTTAAGATTTAGGATTGAGATGTCTGATGGGAGATGACGCCGGCGATCAGCCGATGACGCCGAGGATGTCGTCCTCGCGCACCAGCGTGTACTTCTTGTCGTCGAGTTTGACCTCGGTGCCGCCGTATTTGCTGATGAGGACGCGGTCGCCGACTTTCACTTCGAAAGCCTGGGCCTTGCCGTTCTCATCCTTCTTGCCCGTGCCGAGGGCGATCACCTTGGCCTCCTGCGGCTTCTCCTTGGCGGAGTCCGGGATGATGATGCCGCCGCGGACCTGCTCTTTTTCTTCGATGTGCTCGACGAGCACGCGATCGCCGATGGGCTTGATGTTCACTTTTGCCATATGGATGGGTGTTATGGGTTGGAGGGTTCTTTTTGGTTACCTGTTTCGTAACAACGCCTGCCCGCAGCAGCACGCGGCGGGCAGGCGAAATTAGCAGAAATTACTTCTTGTCCTTGTTGTCGTCGACGACCTCGAAGTCGGCGTCCACGACGTCGGCCTTCTTCTCGGTTTTCTTTCCAGCGGTGTCGCCACCGGCCTGGGTCGCGTCGGCGGCTCCCGCAGCCTGGCCGGCCTGGGCCGCCTGGGCGTAGAGTTCCTGACCGACCTTGCCGAGATTCTCGATCGCCGCCTTCATGCGGTCGGCGTCGTTGGACTCGAGGTCCTTCTTCGCCGACGTCAGGGCGCCTTCGATCTTGCCCTTCACCTCAGCCGGCAGCTTGTCGCCCGCTTCCTTGAGGGTCTTCTCGAGCTGGTAGATCGCGGTGTCGAGCTGATTGCGCGTCTCGACCGCCTCCTTGCGCTTGCGGTCCTCCTCGGCGTGCAGCTCGGCTTCCTTGGTCATCTTTTCGACCTCGTCCTTCGACAGACCGGAGGAGCCTTCGATCTTGATCTTGTGCTCCTTGCCAGTGCCGAGGTCCTTGGCCGAGACGTGCAGGATGCCGTTCGCGTCGATGTCGAAGGTCACTTCGATCTGCGGAGTGCCGCGCGGCGCGGGCGGAATACCGTCGAGCTTGAAGGTGCCGAGCGTCTTGTTGTCCCGAGACATCGGGCGCTCGCCCTGCAGCACCACGATCTCCACGCCCGGCTGGTTGTCGGCGTAGGTCGAGAAGACCTGCGTCTTCTTCGTCGGGATGGTGGTGTTGCGAGAAATCATCGGCGTGGAAACGCCACCGGCGGTCTCGATGCCGAGGGTCAGCGGCGTCACGTCGAGCAGCAGCACGTCGCGCACGTCGCCCTTGAGCACACCGCCCTGGATGGCCGCGCCGACCGCGACGACCTCATCGGGATTCACGCCCTGGTGCGGCTGCTTGCCGGCGAGCTGCTTGGCGATCTCGACGACCTTCGGCATGCGGGTCATGCCGCCGACGAGCACGAGTTCGTCGATCTTGTCGGAGGTGAGCTCGGCGTCCTTGAGGCAGTTCCGGAAAGGAGGCAGGCAGCGTTCGAACAGCTTGTCGCAGACCTGCTCCATCTTCGCCCGCGAGAGCGTCATGTTCAGGTGCTTCGGGCCGCTGGCGTCGGCGGTGATGAACGGGAGATTGATGTCGACCGACTGGGTCGAGGAGAGCGCGATCTTCGCCTTCTCCGCTTCTTCCTTCAGGCGCTGGAGGGCCATCGGGTCCTTGCGCAGATCAATGCCCTGCTCCGCCTTGAAGCTGTCGACGAGCCAGTTGATCAGCGCCTCGTCCCAGTTGTCGCCGCCGAGGTGCGTGTCGCCGTTGGTCGCCTTGACCTCGAACACGCCATCGCCGATCTCGAGCACGGATACGTCGAAGGTACCGCCGCCCAAGTCGAACACCGCGATCTTTTCGTCCTTCTTTTTGTCGAGGCCGTACGCCAGTGACGCCGCGGTCGGTTCGTTGATGATGCGAAGCACGTCGAGGCCCGCGATCTTGCCGGCATCCTTCGTCGCCTGGCGCTGGGCATCGTTGAAATAGGCGGGGACCGTGATCACGGCCTGCGTGACCTTTTCGCCCAGGTAGGCCTCGGCGTCGGCCTTCAGCTTGCCGAGCACGAACGCCGAAATCTGTTGCGGCGCGTATTGCTCGGTCTTGTCGCCGACCTGAACCTCAATGTAGGCGTCGCCGTTCTTCCCCTCGGTGACCTTGTACGGGAGATTCTTCGCCTCCTCGCGCACCTCGGAAAATTTGCGACCGATGAGCCGCTTGGCCGAAAAGATCGTATTGCGCGGGTTGGTGACCGCTTGCCGCTTCGCGGCCTGACCGACCAGGCGCTCGCCCGTCTTGGTGAACGCCACGATGGACGGCGTGGTGCGTGCTCCCTCGGCATTGGGGATGACCACAGGCTCTCCGCCCTCCATGATGGCCATACACGAATTGGTGGTGCCCAGATCGATACCTAAAATGCGGCTCATGCCCTCTGTTTAGCAATGCACGTGCCTCGATCATCGGAACGACATAAACCACTGATGCTCAATTTCTAAAAATTAAACGCTCTTTATCGCGCCACGCACCCGGCTCCAAATTCGAGTCGGAGTGACACACTACGTGTCACACCCCTGCGCAACCCGCCCGGAGCCTTGGCACACCGTGACCCGGCCCCTCAACCGCGAGTTGCGCACGCGGCCTGGACCCGTACGGTCCGGACATGGAAATGGAAATCGTGCTGCCCGACGAGGTGGCGGTGATGACGCTGCCCGAGCTCGCCTTTTTTCCGCAGGCGTTGCTGCCGCTGCACATCTTCGAGCCGCGTTACCGCCAGATGCTGAAGGACGTGTTGGCCAGCCATCGCCTCTTTGCTGTCGCGGGCATCGATCCGCGGGCCGGGACGGCCTTTGAACCGCCGCACCGGGTCGCCACCGTGGGTATTGTCCGCGCCTGCCAAAAGAACGAAAACGGCACGTCGAATCTCCTGATCCAAGGTCTCGCCCGCGTGGAAATTCTCGGCATCACGCGCGAGGAGCCGTACCGCACGATCCGCGTCAAGGCGCTGGCCAGTGCCCCGGGTGCCGATGAGGATGAGAACCTCCGGCTGCGGTCGAGCCTGGCCCGGCTGATCGCCTTGAAGCAGCGCCTCGGTGGCACGATCCCGGCCGATTTCGCCCGGTTCCTGCGCACGGTCGAAGATCCGGAAACCTTCGTCGACCTGGCGGCGTTCAGCCTGTGCGAGAATCCGTTGTTCAAGCAAAAGCTGCTCGAAACCCTCGACGTCCACGAACGCCTGCGACTGTTCTCCGCCCACCTGCGCGCGGAGATCGATGCCCTCAAGCTGCGCCGCAAACTCCAGGGCAACCTGCCGGACGACGCGATTTCCGACAACTGACGACGCCCGTTGCTCAGGACGAATCCGCCTTGGACCCACCGGGTCGGGACGGCTCTGGAGCCGATGGCCGGGATTGAACCGGCGACCAGCGGTTTACGATACCGCTGCTCTACCACTGAGCTACATCGGCAGACACAGAGAACAGCGGAAGAAACTCGCCCTGTCCGGGAGCGCAAGCCTTCATTTTCCCCTCCGTGCCGCCCCTTTCCACCGACCTCTTCGACTACCCCCTGCCCTCACACCTGATCGCGCAGACGCCGGCGTCGCGCCGGGACGCCTCGCGGCTGCTGGTCGTTGACCGGACGTCCCACACTGTGGCGCATCACACCTTCGCGGACCTGCCGCAGTTTCTCCGGCCCGGTGACTGCCTTATTCGCAACAATGCCGCCGTCCTGCCCGCCCGCCTGCAGGCCCAGCGTCCGACCGGCGGCGCGGTGGAATGCTTTCTTCTGCGGCCCGATCCGGCCCGCGGGGACGACGCCTGGTGGTGCCTGTTGCGTCCAGGCAAGAAGCTGCCCGTCGGAGCGACGTTTGCGCGCGACGGCGCCTTCACCGGCACCGTGCTCGCGAAGGAAGACGACGGCGCGGCGCTGGTCCGGTTTTCCACGCCGGCCGGTGAATCGATCGTAACCGTCGCCAATCGCCTCGGGGACATCCCGCTGCCACCCTACATCGAGCGGCCCGATCCCGCGGCCGAACGCGCACGGGACCTCGAACGTTACCAAACGGTGTACGCCGATCGCGCCCGCCAGGTGGCCGTCGCCGCGCCCACCGCCGGTCTGCATTTCACCCCGGAATTGCTGGCCACCCTCACCGCACAAGGCATTGGCACGGCCGACGTCACGTTGCACGTCGGCCTGGGCACGTTCCGCCCGATCATGACCGACCACGTCGAGGATCATGCCATTCATCGGGAGCTCTACGAACTGCCGCCGGCGACGCAACGGGCGCTCTTCACTCCGAGCGGACGCCGGGTCGCGGTCGGAACGACCACGGTCCGTTCGGTCGAGGATTTCCTCGCCCACCACCGCGCGCCTCGGGCCGAGCCGCACTTTGCCGAGGCGGGGATTTATCTTTATCCGCCTAGGCATTTCCTCGGCGTCGATGCCTTGATCACCAATTTTCATCAGCCTCGGTCGACGCTGCTCTGCCTCGTTTCGGCGTTTCTCGCGCCCGGTTCGACGGATGGCATTGCCTGGCTGAAGGAAATTTATGCCGAGGCCGTGGCCCGGGAATATCGCTTCCTCAGCTATGGCGATGCGATGCTCATTCTTTGAGCCACGGACGGAAAGTGCGGTCTCCAGTTGCGCCCAGCGCCTCCATAGACTCTCTTCCGGGTCGCCCGCCTGATGAAGTCCCTTCCCCTGCTGCTCCGCGTGCTCGCCGCCCTCGTTCTCGGTGGATGCCTGACGTATTGGTTCAGCCAAGGTGCGCACCGGGGCTGGAACATCGACAAGGTGCCGGTCAACAAGACCGACGAAATCACGGGCATCGCCTACGTTGAATATGAAGAGCGGTTCGTGCCCGGGGTCGAGTTCGTCGCCAGCGGCACGGGCCTCGCCGCCGTGCTTTTCGGTGTTTCTTTTCTCTTCCGCCGTCGTCTTTCCCACCTGAAACCAAAACTATGAGCAAAGTCCTCCTCACCTCCCTCGCTGCGCTCGCCTTCGCGGGCGCCGCCTTCGCCGCCCCGACGTCCTTCGATTTCAAGGATGCCAAGGGCGTGAACAACGTGCGTTTCGACCTCGATGCGCCGCTTGAGTCCATGTCCGGCACCGCCAATGGCGTGACCGGCACGGTGGTCTTCGACCCGGCCAATCCGGCCGCCACCACTGGCAAGATCGTCGTCGCCGCGGACTCCCTCCGCCTGCCCAACGCCCGCATGCAGGAACATCTGCACGGCGCGCAATGGATCGACGTCGCCAAGTACCCGGAGATCTCCTTTGAGATCGTGAAGTTTGCCAACGTGAAGACGAACGGGGGCGAAACCACCGCCGACGTCACGGGCAAATTCACCCTGCGCGGCATCACCAAGGAAATCACCGTCCCGGTGAAGCTGTCCTACCTACCCGACGCCCTCAGCCGCCGCCAGCCGAACGCCAAGGGCGACCTTCTCGTGGTCCGCGCGGATTTCGTCATCACCCGCGAGGCCTTCGGCATCCAGCCGGGCCAGCGCCTCGACACGGTGGGCAACGAGATCAAGCTCTCGCTCGCCATCGCCGGCGCGGCCCCGAAGGCCTGACGTCTCCGCACGCTTCCCGTTTCTCCGCACGGCGGCCCCTCTCCGGGCCGCCGTTTTTTGTGTCCGTGCCGGTCGTCTTCCGGTCGCACAGGCCGCGCTTTCTTTTTTGCGCGTAACCGTTCACCGTCCGCCCATGACCTCCGACGAGCTTCAGTCTCTGATCGAAGACGCCACCTTCGACTTCACCCTCGGCGACGGGGATGCGGCGGTGGCGAAGCTGCAGCGCGCCACCGCGGCCAGCCCCTCATCGTTCGAAGCCTGGCACGCGCTCGCCGAAGTGACGTTTTCATTGCGCCGGTTCGACGACGCCTTGGCCGCCGCTGAAAAGGCGCACGCCCTGCGCCCGGACGATCTCTTCATCAACACCACCTTGTCGCGGATCTGGATGGAAAAGGGCGACAAGGCAACGGCGGAGAAATTCGGCGCCCAGGCCAAGGTGCTCAGCTGGAAGGACCAGCTGAAGAATCCGGACGCCCATCGCGACGGCTTTTGATACCGAAAGTCGCAAACGGGCGGCAGCTGCACGCCCGTTGACACCGTTCCTTTTGCCTCCCTAGCCTGCGCCCGATGGACAAACCCGCCTACACGCTGGAATTTGAGAAACCGCTGCGCGAACTGAGCGCGCAGCTCGATCAGCTCCGCCAGCAGTCGCTCGAGAACAACCTCGAGGTCTCCGCCGAGGTCGAGGGCATCATGCGCAAGATCGAGGCGACGCAGCGGGAGATCTACTCCAGCCTGAGTCCGTGGCAGCGGGTCCAGATCGCGCGGCATCCGCGCCGCCCCTACGCGCTCGATTACGTGGGCATGATCTGCGAGGGCTTCCAGGAACTGCACGGCGACCGCCAGTTCAACGACGACCGGGCGCTCGTCGGCGGCACAGCATTCTTCAACGGCGCCTCGGTCATGATCATCGCGCAGCAGAAGGGCCGCGAAACGAAGGAGAAGATCGCGCGCAACTTCGGCATGCCCCAACCTGAGGGCTATCGGAAGGCCCTGCGCCTGATGAAGCTCGCCGAGCGTTTTGGCCTGCCCGTGCTGACCTTCATCGACACGCCGGGAGCCTATCCGGGCATCGGCTCCGAGGAACGCCACGTGTCGGAGGCGATCGCCGTCAATCTCCGCGAAATGGCCATGCTGCGCGTGCCGTCGATCTCCGTGATCGTCGGCGAAGGCGGCTCCGGCGGAGCGCTGGGCATCGGCGTCACCGACCGCGTCCTGATTTTCGAGAACAGCTACTATTCGGTGATCTCGCCCGAGGGTTGCGCCGCGATCCTCTGGAAGGACGCCGCGGCCGCCCCCAAGGCCGCCGAGGCGCTCAAGCTCGACGCGCCGACGCTGGAGAAATTCGGTGTCGTCAACGAGGTCATTCCCGAGCCCTTCGGCGGCGCGCACAACGATCCCGACCAGGCCGCCAGCGCGCTGAAGTACGCGCTGCAGAAGCATCTCAACGACCTCCGCGGGCTGCCGACGGACCAGCTGCTCGACACCCGTTACGAACGCTTCCGCCACCTCGGGGTCTACAACGAGGCCGGCGCCGTGCATTCCTGAGCCGCTGACGGCGTCAGCGCACGTCGAGCAACTCACACCGGGTCGCACGCTTGGTCGCCGGATCGTAGGTGACCAAGGCTCCCGACAGGCGCACGTCGCCCTCCGCGACGTCAAACTTGCGCGGCATGCCGTCGAGGAAGCGGCCGATCACGGGTTTCACTTCCCGGCCCAGTACGCTCGCATACGGTCCGGTCATGCCGACATCGCACATGAACGCCGTGCCGGCCGGCAGAATCGTCGCATCGGCGGTCGGCACGTGCGTGTGCGTACCGAGTACGGCCAGCGCGCGGCCGTCGAGGTACCAGCCCAGGGCCTGCTTTTCCGAGGTTGCCTCGGCGTGAATCTCCACGAGTGCCGCGTCCGCGCGGCCTTCGCCGACGGTGCGCGCCAGCATCGCGTCGGAGCCGAGAAAGGGACACTCGCCCTTCATGCCGACAAAGTTGCGGCCGAGTTGGGTGAAAACAGCCAGGCGAAATCCGTCCTTCTCGAGCACCACATGGTCGCGCCCCGGGCACGCCGCCGGCAGGTTGGCCGGACGGCACACGCGGTCGAAGGCGGCGATTTCACTTTCCCAGCCGCGCTGGTCCCAGACGTGGTCGCCCAGCGTCAGGGCATCGACCTCCGAGGCCAGCAGCTGTCGCGCAAGGGAGCCGGTGAGACCGGAGCCCGCCGCGGCGTTCTCAGCGTTGGCGATGACAAAATCCAGCTCATGGCGTTTGCGCAGGTCCGCCACGGAGCGTTGCACGATGTCCCGGCCCGGGCGCCCGACGATGTCACCGATGAAGAGAAGCTTGAGCACCCGGCGACGTTGGCAGCCGCGCCCGCGGCAAACCAGACCAAACCCCTTGGCCGGCAGGCGGCCCGCCCCGGTTTCCACGCTTGCCTCCGCCCACACCGGCCCGCTTTATCTCGACCTCTGTCCACCTCCATCCACCTGCCATGAAATCGTCCACCTCGCCCTCCTCGTTTCCCCAGCCCGAAATCGGCCGTGAAATGAAAGGTGCCGACGTCGTCGTCGAGTGCCTGATTCGCGAAGGGGTCGATGCCATCTTCGCCTACCCGGGCGGTGCCTCGCAGGAGCTGCACCAGGCCCTCGCCCGCACCGACAAGATCCGCGTCATCCTGCCCCGCCACGAACAGGGCGGCTCCTTTGCCGCCGAGGGCTATGCCCGCGCGACGGGCAAGGTCGGCGTGTGCATGGCGACCAGCGGACCGGGCGCCACGAATCTCGTCTCGGCCATCGCCGACGCCTACATGGACTCCACGCCCATGGTCGCGATCACCGGCCAGGTGTACTCGAAGTACATCGGCAAGAGCGCGTTTCAGGAGACCGACTTCTTCGGCATGACCCTGCCGATCGTGAAGCACTCCTACTTGGTGATGAACGCCGCGGACCTGCCGCGCGTCTTCAAGGAGGCGTTCTTCCTCGCCCGCAGCGGCCGTCCGGGCCCGGTCATCATCGACATCCCGAAGGACGTGCAGCAGGCCAAGCTCACGCCGGTCTTCCCCGCGACGATCAGCTTCGCGAATCCGACCCTCATGCATACGCCGAAGGCGAGCGACGAGGACCTCAAGAAAGTGCTGTCGTTCATCGGCGAGGCCAAACGCCCGGTGCTCTACGTCGGCGGCGGCATCATTTCGGCCGAGGCGCACACCGACCTGAAGACCTTCGCAGAAAAGACCAACATTCCGGTCGCCACGACCCTGATGGGCGTCGGCGCCTTCCCGGAGACGCATCCGCTGTCGATGCAATGGTTCGGCATGCACGGCGCCGCCTACGGCAACTGGGCGGTCGACCAGAGCGACCTGCTCCTCTGCCTCGGTGCCCGTTTCGACGACCGCATCACCGGCGAGGTGAGCAAGTTCGCCGCCGGTGCGCGCATCGTACACATCGACATCGACGCGTCCGAGCACAACAAGAACAAGCGCGTCCACTTCCCGGTGTTGAGCGACATCAAGTACGCCCTCACCCGCCTCAACGAGCTCATCGCGGCGCACAAGTTCACCCCGCCCGACACCGCGGCCTGGCACAAGCAGGTCGCCGAGTGGAAACGCGACCATCCCTTCGACAGCTCCGCCGGCTTCGGCAAGAGCCCGCACATCCTGCCCCAGGAGGCCGTCGCGACCCTGTACGAACTCACCAAGGGTGACGCGATCATCACGACGGGCGTCGGCCAGCACCAGATGTGGGCCGCGCAGTTCTACCGTTTCGACGAACCCCGTCGGTATATCAGCTCCCTCGGCCTCGGCGCCATGGGCTACGGTTATCCCGCCGCCATGGGCGCAAAGGTCGCCTGCCCCGACAAGCAGGTGATTGACATCGACGGTGACGGCTCCTTCGTGATGAACATCCAGGAGCTCGCCACCTGCAAGATCGAGAAGATCGCGGCCAAGGCGATGATCCTGAACAACCAGCACCTCGGCATGGTCGTGCAGTGGGAGGACCGTTTCTACGGCAGCATCCGCGGCAACACCATCCTCGGCGACCAGTCCAACGTCGGCAGCCCGGACAATCCGTCGGGCCTCTACCCGGACTTCGTTAAGATCGCCGAAGGCTTCGGCGTGAAGGGCCGCCGCGTGATCAAGAAGAGCGAACTCAAGGAAGCCATCCAGGAGATGCTCGATCACGACGGTCCGTACGTGCTCGACGTCATTGTGCCTTACACCGAACACGTGCTGCCGATGATCCCGGCCGGCAAGACGGTGAAGGAAATGATCCTCAAGTAAGCCGGCCGGCTCGTTCCGACCTTCCTAGGGCCCGGGCATCGCGCCCGGGCCTTTTTTTGTCCGGACATCGGGACGTTTCCCTCCTTCGGGAACGAGGGAACGGGCCGCGTTCACCCGGGTCTCCCCTCCAGCCGTCCGCGCTCAACTCCAGCCCGCCGGCCTCGGCCGACTCAGCGGGCGTACTTTGCCTTTTTGACCTCCCGCCGGTTCCTGTTTATCGTTTCCGCCATGAATCTCCGCCTCTGCGCCGTTTCGCTTTCGCTGGCCGCCGCCGGCCTGTTCTCCGGCTGTCTTTCTTCCACCTCCTCCCTGAGCCGCATCGATGCCAACCGCGCCCTTTATGAATCGTGGCCGATCGAGATGCAGCAGGCCGTGCTCGATCAGCGCATCGTCCCCGGCATGGACCCCGACATGGTGCGGATGGCCGTGGGGGAACCGACCGAGATCAACACCCGACCCGACCCGCGTTCCCGGGCGATGGAGGAGGTCTGGATTTATCGCCGCCGCGGCAGCGGCGGGGGCGGCGCCTTGCGCAACACCAGCATCTCCGTCGGAGGTGGTTCCGGCGGCGTCTACGTGGGCGGCAGCCCGGTTTCCCTCGGCGGCGGCGGTGGTGGGGCCCTGCCAGAGGAAAACGTCGTCATTTTCCAGAACGGCAAGGTGAAGAGCAGCACGCTGGCGGGCGAACCCGTCCGGTAACCGCCACCGCCCTTCAGGGGCCGTGCGCCAAGGCGGGCTCCCCGGCCTCCTGGTCACGGCGCAGGGCCCGTTCATCGTCCCGCAGCTCGCGGCTGAACAGCCCGTAGATGGCCGGGATGACGTAGAGCGTGAGAATCGTGCCCATGATCATGCCCCAGATCACGCCCACGCCCATCGAGACCCGGCTCGCCGAACCCGCGCCCAGCTGCAACGCGATCGGCGCGATGCCAAGAATGGTGGACAGGCTGGTCATCAGGATCGGACGGAACCGCGCCGCGGCCGCGTCGACGATCGCCTCGCCCACGCTGAGTCCCGCCAGCTTCCGCTGATTGGCGAACTCGACGATCAGAATGCCGTTCTTCGTCACCAGCCCGATCAACATGACCAGACCGATCTGGCTGAAGATGTTCAGGCTGTGCCCGAAGATCCAAAGCCCAAGCAGCGCCCCCGTCAGCGCCAGCGGCACGGTGATCATGATGATCAGAGGATCCCGGAAGCTCTCGAACTGCGCCGCCAGCACGAGGTAGACGAGCAGGAGCGCAAACAGGAAGACGAAGAGCAGGCTGTCCGTGCTGTCGGCGAAATCGCGCGACTGTCCCGCCAGAGCCGTCGTAAAGCGTTCGTCCAGCACCGCCGCGGCATGGGTGCGCATCGCCTCGATCCCCTCGCCCAGCGTCCGCCCGTCCGCCAGAATGGCCGAGACGGTCGCCGAGGCGTATCGATTAAAACGATACAGGGTCGGCGGACTGCTCGCCTCATCGAGCTCGACGAGGTTGTCCAGCGGGATCATTGCCCCACCCGCGGCCCGCACATGGATCGTCCTCAGGTCGGCCGGCTGGCTGCGGTCCGGGCGTTCGAGCTGGCCGATCACCTGATACTGCTTGTCGTCGAGAATGAAGTAACCGTACCGCTGGCCGCTGAGGGCGAACTGCAGCGTCTCGGCCACGTCGCGCACCGACACACCCAGGGTCAGGGCCCGGCTCCGGTCGATCCGCAGCTGCAATTCGGGCTTGTTGAAGCGCAGGTCCACGTCGACGAAGGTGAACACGGGATCGGCCTTGGCCGCCTCAAGGAAGGCCGGCAGCGTGCGCTCAAGGTCCTGCAACGTGCGCGCCTGAATTACAAACTGCACGGGCGCGCCGCTCCGGCGGTCGCCAATCGTCGGCTCCTGACTGACGAACGACCGCGCTCCCGACATGCGGGACAGCACCCGAGTCAGGTCGGCCGCGATTTCCTGCTGCGTCCGGGTTCGTTCCGCCGGCGGCGCGAGCGTCACCCGCACAAACCCTGAGTTCACACTCGAGGCCGCGCCAAAACCGGGGGAGGTGATCGTCGTGGCATCGATGACCTCCGGAACCTCGCGGCCCAGCACGTCGTCGAGTTCGTCCATGAAGGCGGCCATGTACTCGTACGAAGTGCCTTCCGGGGCGAGAGCGTTGATGCGCAGGCCGCTCCGATCCTCCAGCGGCGCGAGTTCCTTCGGCAGGGCCGGCAGAAGCAGCCAGCAGGTTGCGGCGCAAGCAAGCACCACGGGAAAGGCCAGCCAGCGGGCGCGCAGAAAGAATTCCAGCGAACGCCGATACGCGCCGGTCAGCGCGGCAAAGAGCGGCTCCGTCGTGCGGTAGAGCCAGCCGGTGTGCGACCCTGTCCGCAGGAGCCGCGTCGACAGCATGGGCGTGAGCGTCAGCGCCACGAAGGACGAAATGATCACCGCCCCCGCCAGCACGACCCCGAACTCGCGAAACAGCTGGCCGGTCAGTCCCCCGATGAAGAGCAGGGGCGTGAACACCGCCGCCAGCGCCAGCGTCGTCGCGATCACCGCAAAGAAGATCTCCTTCGTGCCCTCAAGTCCCGCGGTCACCGGGTCGAGTCCGCGCTCGATCTTCGCATAGATGTTCTCGAGCACGACGATCGCATCGTCCACCACCAGCCCGATGGCCAGCACGAGCGCGAGCAGCGTCAGCACGTTCACCGAGAACCCCGCGAGGTACATGACGAAGAACGAGGCGATGAGCGAAATCGGGATCACCACGATCGGGACGAGCGTCGAACGCCACTCCCGCAGGAAGAGAAAGATGATCAGCACCACGAGTCCCGACGCGACGAGGATCGTTTCCTTCACTTCGTTGATCGAGGCCCGGATGAACACGGTGGTGTCGAATCCGAACCCGACTTCGATGTCGGCCGGGATCTCCCGCTGCAGATCCGCCACGCGCTTACGGAACTCGTCCACGATCGCGATGTGATTGGCCCCGGGTTGGGGCCGGAGCACGACGCCGACCATCGGCACGCCGTCGCGTTTCAGGATGGTGCGCTCGTTGAGCGGTCCGAGCTCCGCGTACCCGATGTCACGCAGGCGCACGAGCGCTTCGGGCGTGCGTTTGACGATCAGGTCGTCGAACTCCGCCGGCGTCGAAAGGCGGCTGAGGGTGCGCACCGTCAGCTCCACCAGTTCGCCTTCGATGCGGCCCGAGGGCAGCTCCACATTCGACTCGGCCAGGGCGTTGCGCACGTCGGTCGGCGTCAACCCGTAGGCGGCCAGCCGCACCGGATCGAGCCACAGGCGCATCGAATACTCCTTCGCGCCCCAGATATCGACTTCGCTGACGCCGGGAATGGTCTGGAGCCGCGTCTTGAACACCGTGTCCGCCACGGCCGTGAGTTCGAGCAGGTTGCGCAGGCTGCTGCGCACGCCGAGGAAGGCGATCGGGAAGCTGTCCGCATCGGCCTTGGCCACCAAGGGCGGCTCCGCATCGGGCGGCAGCTGGCCTACGGCACTGGACACCTTGTCGCGGACGTCGTTCACCGCCGTCTCCAGATCGACCCCCAGTTCGAACTCGACTGTCACCGTGCTCCGGCCGTCGCGACTGACCGACGTCAGGTTGCGGATACCCGCGACCGCGTTGATGCTTTCCTCCAGCGGAATCGTGATCTGCGTCTCGATCACCTGCGCGTTGGCGCCCGGGTACGAGGTCGACACCGACACCACGGCCGGGTCGACGGCCGGAAACTCACGCACGCCGAGGAAGCTGTACCCGACCAGACCGAAGATCACGAGCACCACCGACATCACGGTGGCCAGCACGGGCCGGCGGATACTGATCGCGGACAGGCTCATCGCGCACGCTCCGGGTTAGGCGCGGCCGTCGCCACCGGTTCGACCGGCAGGCCGGGTCGCAGTTGCAGCTGGCCCGAGGTGATCACCACAGCCCCGGGCTCGAGGCCGGAAACGATCTGCAGGTCGCGATCGAGGCGCAGCCCGGTTTCCACCGTGCGCGGCTGCGCCCGGCCCTGTTCGATCACGTAGAGTGTCTTGTCCCTCAGTCCCGGAATGATGGCCGACGCCGGCACGACCAGGGCGTCGGGAATCTCCCCCAGGGCAACATCCACAGAGGCGAAGGCGCCGGGCAAAATGGCGCGATCGGGGTTCTCGGCGCGCGCCCGGAGCCGGATGGTGCGCGTGGCGAGATCGATCTTCGGCTCGATCGCGTACACCGTCGCCGGGAAGGCGCCGGGAACGCCGGCCACGGAGAAGGTCACTTCCGCGCCGGGGCGGATCCGGTTCATGTGCCGCTCGGCGATCGCGAATTCGATCTTCAGTGTATCCAGATTCTGGAGGGTCGCGACCCGCGACGACGGCGCGAGGTAGGCACCCTCGCTCACCTGCCGGAGTCCGACCACGCCGTCGAAGGGAGCGCGGACGGTGAGCTTGTCGAGCTGGGCGCGGATCAGCGCGACCTCGGCCTCGAGCACGCGCTGTTCATTCAGCGCCGCATCGAGCGCCTCGCGGCTGGCCCCCTGCGCATCGAACAGCTGCTGCTGGCGGCGCGCCTGCACCTTCGCCAGTTCCACCCGGTGCACGGCCCGGGTCAGCGCCGCCTGCAGTTCGGCGTCGTTGATCCGTACGAGCACGTCGCCGCGAGCCACGCGCGCGCCTTCCTCGAACCCGACCGCCACCACCTTGCCTCCGCTTTCCACCGTTACGTCCACCGCCTCCTCGGCGAGCACCGTACCGGTGGCCGTCACCCGCTCCTCGAGCAGACGCGGCACGGCCACGTGGGTCTGGACCGGCAGCACCGCCGGTCCGCCGCGAGACGCCGTCGGAACTGACGGGCCTCCCGGGGCCGGATCGGCCGTTCGTCCGCGATAAAAAAGAACCGCTCCGAGCAAAAGGACCAAAGGTATGCCAATGCGAAGGATCGTCCTGGTCATCGGGGCGCACCTTCACCCAAGTTTCGATTTCCGCAACCCCAGCGCGAAATCAATGCCGGCGCGGCCGTGCCGTTATTGAGTTGAGCCGGTGCGTCAGGCTTGGCGTGTTCACCGGAGGACATGAGCGAGTTCAGCGAAAGTTACCACCTGCGGAGCCGCGATACGGCGGACACCGTCGCCCTGCTGCGTCGCGCCGGCGTGGACGGATTCGTCTTCCCGTCCGCCGAAGGCTGGACGGCCTTTGTGGCGGAAGGCGGCACCTTTGCACCTGATGAACGCCTCGTCGCCGCCGCCCCGGCGCCGCTGCTGCATTATGTCTGTGCAGAGGACCACGGCTGGAGCTTCGCGCTCTTCGCGGCCGGCGCCTGCCGCAGCGCCTACCAGTGTTCCTGGGACGAACAGGTGCAGGTGCACGACGACGACTGTGTGCCGGAGGTGCTGGTGCCGTACTTCGCGCCGGATTACCCGCAGCCGCGGGAGACCCTCGCGCGCCTGCTGCGCCCCGCCACCTTGAACGAGATCTTCGAATACAATCCGGCCTACACCTTCGCCGCCGTGCTGGGCCTGCGCAATTATGCGTGGACCGCCTACGACACCGTCGCCCGCGATGTCGCCGACGGCCATTCCCCGGATCCCGGTCTCATCACCGTGACGCACCGGCCCGGCTGACGGACTGGCCCCAACCCGCCGCGCCGGGGTTCGCGTCCGGACTGTCCGAAAATCCTCCACTCCCTTCCCCGCCACCATGTACGTAGGGTGGCGGCTCCCCGTTGACCGCACCGTTCACCCCCGGACTGCGCCTCCGTGCCGCCGTCCCTTTGCCGTTTTCATTATGCGCTCCGCCCTACCCCTCGTCCTTGCCTTCGCCGCCGGCCTACACGCGCCCGGCCTCCTGGCCCAGCCAGCTCAGCCGCCGCAGTCCAATCCGCTCCAGACGATCGGAACCCGCCCGCCCGAGGGCAACGACTCGGGCCTGCGTCCGCTCAGTCCCGAGGAGATTCCGCCCAATCTGAATTTCTATGCGATGGACCCGCTGTATAAGCCCGGCACGCCGCTGGGTTGGTCCGCCGAACGCATCGAGGAGGAGCTGGATCGCGGCCTCATCGCGCTTCCGGCCGAGGGCAACCGCGTCTACGTCGGCTGGCGCCTGCTGCGCGAGGACCCGGAGGGCATCGCCTTCAACGTCTACCGCGCCACCGCCAATGGCGAGGGCGTCCGGCTCAACCCGGCGCCCCTCCGCACCACCACCGACTTCGTCGACACCACCGCGCCGCTCGACCGCCCCAACACCTGGTGGGTGCGGGCCGTCGTGAACGGTCAGGAGCAGGAGCCGTCGCCGCGCGTCAGCCTCGCCGCCAATGCCCCGGTCACGGGTTACAAGGCGATCAAGCTGCGCGACGGCCTGACCAGCATCTCCATGGTCGGCGTCGGCGACCTCAACGGCGACGGCACCTACGACTTCGTCGTCAAGCACCCGGGTGGCGGCAAGGACCCCGGCCGGCTCAGCGTAAGCCGGGACACGTATAAGTACGATGGATACGACGGCCGCACCGGCGCGCACCTCTGGACGATCGACCTCGGCTGGAACGTCGACATGGGCATCTGGTGGACCCCGATGGTCGTGCGCGACCTCGACGGCGACAACAAGGCCGAGGTGATGATGCGCACCGCCCCCTACGCCGCCACGCTGGAGGAGGCCTATCCCGGCGCCCGTCAGGGCAACGCACTCGACAGCCCGGAGTTCCTCGCGGTCTACGACGGCGAGACCGGCAAGCTCGTCGACCAGGTGCCGTGGATCGAACTCGGCAAGGTGCAGGACTGGGGCGACAACACCGGCAACCGCGCCAGCCGCCATCTCATGGCCGTCGCCTACCTCGACGGCAAGACCCCCGCCGTTCTCGCCGCCCGCGGCACCTACGGCATGATGAAGGTCGACCCCTGGGTGCTGAAGGACCGCAAGCTCGAGAAGGTCTGGCGCTGGACGAACGAACGCGCCCCGTTCCTCTACCACGGCCAGGGCCAGCACAGCATCCGCGTCGCCGACATCGACGGCGACGGCATGGACGAGGTCATCAACGGCTCAGTCGCGATCGACCACGACGGCCGGACGATGTGGTCCAGTGGCCTGGGCCACGGCGACCGTTTCTATGTCACCGACATCGATCCGACCCGCCCGGGCTACGAAATCGCCTACATCATCGAGGAGGCCCACCCGCAGCTCGGGCTCAACGTGCGCGATGCGCGCAACGGCGACCTGATCTTCGGTTCGCGTGAGCCGAATCAGGACAACGCCATCGACCAGGTGCTCGTCGGTGACATCGATCCGGCCTACCCGGGCATGGAGGTCTGGGCCAACAAGGGTCTCAAGCAGCTCTTCTACACCGCCAAGGGCGAGCCCATCCCAGGCGAGTCGCCCTCCACCAGCGACCTTATCTGGTGGGATGCCGACCTCCTGCGCGAGCAAGTGCAGGGCGGCTTCGGCGGTCCGCGCGCTCCCGGCGCTCCGGCTCCTTCCGGCCCGCCGCCAGGACGCACGATCGGCAAGTGGAAAGGCGAAACCCTGACCCGCAACATCCAAGGCGCCTCGCATCAGGTCGCGGACATCTTCGGCGACTGGCGCGAGGAACTCATCACCTTCACCAACGGCGAACTGCGGATCTACAGCACGACGATTCCCGCCTCCGACCGGCGCGTGTGCCTCATGCAGGATCCGTTCTACCGCCACTACGTGACCACCCGCACCATGGGCTACCCCCACGTGCCGCAGCTCAGCTACTACCTGGGCGTGGCGCCTTAAGGCCCGGCGCAGGTGCGCCGGGAAACCCCAAAATTCCAATCGTCCAAATCCCAAAAGAGAGCGCGCGCTTGAAGCGCTTCCGTCGTGAAGCCGTAGCGACTCCGGTCGCGCTCCCTCCGCCATGAAAACTCGCCTCGCATTCGTTCTTCTCTGGGTCGGCGCGGGCTTGCTCGCGTCTCTTCCGGCCCGGGCCCAACGCCAGTTGGAAAACCTCAGTCGCGGCGTCGTCGCCGTGCACCAGCCCGACGGCGGCGTCTTCGTCAGCTGGCGCCTGCTCGGCACCGACCCGGCCGACGTCGCCTTCAACGTCTACCGGGAAACCGCCGCTCCCACCGGCGGCGGCCCGGGTGGACGCGGGCCGACCGGCCCTGTGCGGCTCAACGACACGCCGCTCACCTCCGTCACCTGGCTGCTCGACCGGCGCGCCGACCTCAACCGCGCCACGAGCTACTTCGTTCGCGCCATCGTGGATGGCGTCGAACGGGAGCCGAGTCGTCCCTTCGTCTTCAAGCCCGGCGCGCCGCCGCTGCCCTACCTCTCGATTCCGCTGCAACTGCCCAACGGCTACACGCCCAATGACGCCTCCGCCGCCGATCTCGACGGCGACGGCGATTACGATTTCGTGCTGAAATCCGAGGTCAACCCGCAGGACAACTCCCGCCCCGGCGTCACCGGCGAGACGCTCCTGCAAGGGTACAAACCCGACGGCACCCTGCTCTGGACGATCAACCTCGGACCCAACATTCGCGAAGGCGCGCACTACACGCAGTTCATGGTGTACGACCTCGATGGCGACGGTCGCGCCGAGGTTGCGGTGAAGACCGCGGACGGCACCGTCGACGGCCGGGGCAAGGTGATCGGCGACGCCTCCGCGCGCCACGCCAACGCGAACGGCCACATTCTCAAGGGGCCGGAATTTTTCACCGTGTTCGACGGCCTCACCGGGGCCGCGCTCGCCACCGTCGACTACGTGCCGGGACGCCATCCCGCCAAGACCGATCCGTCGCCCGAGGAGCTGCGCGCGGTCTGGGGCGACGGCAACGGCAACCGGTCCGACCGTTATCTCGCCGGCGTCGCCTACCTCGATGGCGAACGGCCGAGCGTGATCATGTGCCGCGGCTACTACACCCGCGCCGTCCTCGCCGCGTGGGACTACCGCGACGGCAAGCTCACCCAGCGGTGGATCTTCGACAGCGACGCCGGCCCCGAAGCCAACCGCGCCTATCGCGGCCAGGGGTTCCACAGCCTGAGCGTGGCCGACGTGGACGCCGACGGTCGCGACGAGATCATCTACGGTGCCGCCGTCATCGACGATAACGGCCAGGGCCTGTACTCGACCGGTTGGGGACACGGCGACGCCCTGCACGTCTCCGATTTCGATCCGTCCAACCCCGGTCTCGAGGTCTTCGGTATCCAGGAGCGCTTCGACCAGCAGGGCATGAATTTCCGCGACGCCCGCACGGGCCGCCCGATTTTCCTCATCCCGTCGGTGAAGGCCGCCACCGAGGGCGGTGACCGCGGGGAGGGCCCGGGCCGGGGCAACGCGGTCAACATCGACCCGCGCTTTCCCGGCGCCGAGTTCTGGGCCAACGGCGCCGAGATGAACGGCACCTACACCGCGAAGGGCGAACGGTTCACCGACCGCAAACCCACCGCCTGCAACTTCGCCCTCTGGTGGGACGGCGACCTGCTGCGCGAGTTGCTCGACCAGAATATGGTCACGAAATGGAACTGGGAGACCGAACGCCTCGACCCGCTCTTCCGCGCCCACGGCGCGCTTTCGAACAACGGCACCAAGGCCACGCCCGCCCTCAGCGCCGATCTCTTCGGCGACTGGCGCGAGGAGATCGTGCTGCGCTCGCTCGATAACACGGAGCTGCGGATCTACACCACGACGATCCCGACGCGCCACCGCCTCGCGACCCTGATGCACGACGCCCAGTACCGGCTCGCGATCGCCTGGCAGAACGTCGCCTACAACCAGCCGCCACATCCCAGCTTCGCCCTCGACGAAGGCTCCCCCCTGCCCGCCCATCCGCAGGTGCGCACCACCGGCCGCTGAGCAACGCCCCAGACCGCTGCCGCAGCCGGCTGGCATTTTCGCCTTTCGCCCGTCCCGCCCTTGCTTTCCGCACCCGATACCGCTCACTTGAGCGGTACCGGTCATGCTCACCGAACGCCAGGACGCCATTCTCGATTTCATCCGCCACTACCAGCGCGATGAACAGGTGCCGCCGTCCACCCGCATCATCCAGCGCCAGTTCGGCTTCAAGGCCCAGTCCACCGTCCGCCAGCACCTCTCCGCGCTCGCCCGCAAGGGTCACCTGGAGCAGTTCGCCGACGGACGCTGGGGCGTGAAAGCCGCCGGCGTACAAGGGCACCTCTTCGAGGTCCCGCTCTTCGGCAGCATCCCGGCCGGCCTGCCCTCCCTCCGCGAGCAGCAGGTCGAGGATACCCTCACCCTCGACCCGGCGCTCTTCGGCCTGCGCCCCGCCCAGGCCGGCCGCTGCTACGCCCTGCGCGTGCGCGGCGACTCCATGATCGACGCCCACATCGTCGACGGCGACCTGGTGCTCTGCGAGTGGCGCGAACCCCGCCTCGGCGAGGTGATCGCCGCCCTCGTCGACGACACGACCGTGACCCTGAAGCGCGTGGTGCGCGACCAGGGGCGCCTCGTGCTGCGCGCCGCCAACCCGCGCTACCCCGACCTCGTCCCCGACCGGCTCGAGGCCCAGGGTGTAGTGATCGGCGTGATACGCCGGACCGTGGCATGAAGACCCGACTCCCGCCGTGGCCGATCCCCGCACCCTTGCCGCGTTGCGCGCGCTCGTCGCCGCCTGGTCCCCGTCCGACATCCGGACGGGCGCGGCGGCGCCCACCGGAGTGCCGGCCCTCGACACCGCCCTCGGCGGCGGCCTGCCCGGCGGTCTGTTGACCGAGTTGGTCTGCCCGCCCGGCGCCGGCGGACAACTCGTTCTCGCCCGCCTGCTCGAGACCAGCCGCGCCGCCCGGCAGCGCGTGGCGCTGATCGACGCAACGGATGGATTCGCCCCCGAGGCCGTCCCGCCCGACGCCCTGCACCACCTCGTCTGGGTGCGCGGGCGCAGCCTCGCCGAGGCGCTCGGCGCCGCCGACATCCTGGTGCGGGACGGCAACTACGCCGTCGTGCTGCTCGATCTGCGCGACGTGCCCGCCGCCGCCCTGCAGCGCACCCCCGCGACGGTCTGGCACCGGTTGCACCGCGCCGTCGAGCCGCAGCCCGCCGCCGGCCTCGTGCTTAGCCGCCACGGGCTGGTGCCCGCCGTGCGCCGGCGACTCGTGCTCGAGGCAACCTGGACTGCCGACACCCCGTGCACCCCGCAGGCCGAACGGGCCGCCCGCCTGCAGGTTCGCGCTGTGCGCGGCCTGCAGCACGAGGCCCTGACCGCATGAACTACGCTGTGCTCGCCGTGCCCGATTTCGCACTGCACGCGTTGCGGCGTCACGAACCCGCGCTCGCACGGCAGCCGCTTGCCCTCGTGGCCGGTGAAGGCCGCAAGGCCGTGGTCACCCAGGTCGCGCCCGAGGTGGAGGGCATCGCCCCCGGCCTTGCCGTGACGCTCGCGATGGCCCGCTGTCCGGGGCTGGTGTTGCGGACGCGCGATCCCGCCGCGGAAACCGCCGCGCGCCGCCTGCTGCTCGCCGCCGCCTTCACCCTCTCGCCGCGCGTCGAGGTCACCGATGCGGAGCGTTGCACGGTTGACCTGCAGGGCACCGATCCGGCCGCCACCGAGGCCACCCTGCACGCCCGGGTCGCCGAGCTCACCCGGCTCGGCCTGCCCGCCCGTGGCGGCGCGGGGGCCACCCCGCTGCTCGCCGCCTACGCGGCCGCCCACGCAGCCCCGGTGCAGATCGTGCGCGACCCCGACACCTTTCTTGCGCCCCTGCCGCTCGCCTGCGCCGCGCCGACGGCGGAGCAGGCCGGGATTTTGGCCGCATGGGGCATCCGCACGCTCGGACAACTGTCCGCCCTGCCCAAGGGCGAAGTCGGCCGGCGGCTTGGGACCGAGGGCGTCGCCCTTTGGGAACGGGCCGCCGGCCAAGCCACGCGCGTGCTGAGCCTCACCCCGGCGCCGGTCACCTTTGCCGCCCGCTGGGACTACGATCCCGGCATCGAATCCCTGGAGCCGCTGCTCTTCAAACTGCAGCGCCACGCCGAGTGCCTCGCCCTCGAGTTGCGCGCCGCCCACCTCGTCGCCGAGCGGCTCGCACTCACCCTAGATCTCGAGGACGACACCGACCACCGGCGCACCTTCCTTCTCGCCGAACCGGGCACGCAGGTCGCCAGCTGGCTCAAGGTCATGCACGCCCACCTTGAGACGCTGCACCTGCCGGCCCGCGTGACCGGCGTGCGCCTGGTCGCCACCCCCACGCGCCCGCAGCTTCGTCAGGACGGGCTGTTCGACACCGGGCTGCGCGATCCCCACGCCTTCTGGGAAAACCTCGCGCGCGTCGCTGCCCTACTGGGCGAGGACCGCATCGGCACGCCCGTGCCCGCCGATACCTGGCGGCCCGACACGTTCACCCTGGAACGTCCTGCCGAGAGCGTTGCCCCACCCGGCCCGGCTCCCGCGCAACCCGCCCGGGGCGGCGTGCTCCGGCGGTTTCGTCCGCCCCGTCCCGTGCTCGTCGTGCTGGAGCACGACCGCCCGGCCGCGGTCAGTGGCGCCGTCAGCGGCACGGTCGACACCGCCCTCGGCCCCTGGCGGACCAGCGGAAACTGGTGGGAACGCGACGCGTGGTCGGTCGAGACCTGGCACGTGCAGCTCGCCGGCGCCGTCTACCAGCTCGCCCGCACCGACCAGGGCTGGGTGGTGGAAGGAGAGATCGACTGATGGCCTACGTCGAACTGCATGCGCGCAGCGCCTTCTCGTTTTTGCGCGGCGGCTCCTCGCCGGAGGCGCTGGCGGCCGAGGCGGCGCGGCTCGGGCTCGCCACCCTCGCGCTCTGCGACCGCGACGGCGTCTACGGCTCCGTGCGCACACACATGGCCGCCCGCGAATCGGGTCTGCGCGCCCGCGTCGGCTGTGAGCTCACGCTCGAGGATGGCAGCGTCCTGCCCGTGCTCGTCGCCACCCGCGCCGGTTATCAGCGCCTCTGCCGGCTGCTGTCGACCGCCCACCTGCGCGCCCCCAAGGTCGAAGGGCGTGTCGCGTGGCACGAGCTCGCCGCCGACACGGAGGGTCTCATCGCCCTGACCGGCGACGCCGATGGTCCGGTCCGCCAAGCCTGGCGCCGGCAGGGCAACGCCGCCGCGGCCGCCGCCGGCGACCGGTTGCTCGCCGCCTTCGGACCCGGGCGACTCTATGTCGAATTGCAGCGCCACCTCGTGCCGGGCGAGGAGCACGAGAACGCGTTCCTCATCGACTGGGCGCACGCCCGCCGCCTGCCCTTGCTCGCCACCAACGGCGTCAACCAGGCCACGGCGGCGGACCGCGCCGTCGCCGACGTGATGACGTGCCTGCGCGAGCACGTGACCCTCGACACCGCCGGACGCCGGCTCGCGCGCAACCGCGAGGCCCACCTGAAGGACGCCCGCACCATGGCCGCGCTGTTCGCCGACCGGCCCGACGCGATCGCCCGCACCGAGGAGCTCGCCGACCGGCTCGAGTTCTCGCTGGAGAACCTCGGCTACCGCTTCCCCGACTACCCCGTGCCCGCAGGCGAGACCCAGGACTCGTTTCTGCACAAGATGGCCTACTTCGGGGCGCAGCAGCGCTACGGTTCCGTCGCCGGCCGCGTGCGCAGCCAGTTGGAACGCGAACTCGGGCTCATCGCGAAGCTCGGGTTCAGCGGCTACTTTCTCATCGTTTGGGACCTCTGCGCCTACGCGCGCGAACAGGGCATTCTGGTCCAGGGCCGCGGCAGCGCCGCCAACAGCGTGGTCTGCTACGCCCTCGGCATCACCGCGGTCGACCCGATCGAGAGCCGGCTGCTCTTCGAGCGTTTCCTGTCGGAAGGGCGCACTGACTGGCCCGACATCGATCTCGACCTGCCCAGCCTCGAGCGGCGCGAGCAGATGATCCAGCATGTCTATGCCCGGTACGGGCGGCGCGGCGCGGCGATGACGGCCAACGTGATCACGTTCAAGGGGCGCAGCACCATGCGCGAGGTCGGCAAGGTGCTGGGCCTGCCCGACGACGTGCTCGACCGCTTCTCCTCGCTCTTCCACGGCGGCGACTATCCGCACACGCTCGAGCTCGCGGCCCAGCTCAGACTCGCCGGCGTGACCGGCGACCACCCGCGCCTGCCCGCCCTGCTCGACACCTGCCGGCGCGTGCACGGCCTGCCACGTCACCTCGGCCAGCACTCCGGCGGCATGGTGCTCTGCGCCGGCGACCTCGACCAGTACGTGCCGCTCGAGAACGCGCGCATGCCCGGCCGCACCGTCCTGCAATGGGACAAGTCCGACTGCGAGGACATGGGCATGGTCAAGGTCGACCTGCTCGGCCTCGGCATGATGGCCGTCCTGCAGGACACGCTCGAGGTCTGCGCCCGGCGCGGCCAGCCCGTCGACCTCGCCCGCATTCCCAAGGACGACCCGGCGACCTTCGCGTTGATCCAAAAAGCGGATACGGTCGGCCTCTTCCAGATCGAGTCGCGCGCGCAGATGAGCACCCTGCCGCGCATGAAGCCGGCGACGTTCTACGACCTCGCCATCGAGGTCGCGATCATCCGGCCCGGCCCGATCCAGGGCAACGCCGTCAACCCCTACCTCGCCCGCCGCATGGGCCGCGAGCCTGTCACCTACCCTGACGAGCGCGCCCGGCCCATCCTCGAACGCACGCTCGGCGTCGTCCTCTTCCAGGAGCAGGTGCTGCAGCTCGCGATGGAGCTGGGCGGCTTCACCGCCGCCGAGGCCGACGAGCTGCGCCGGGCGATCGGCTTCACGCGTTCGCCCGACCGCCTCAACCGGATGACGGCCCGGCTGCGGGCCGCCCTGGAGCGCAACCGCGTGCACCCCGACGCCGTCGACTCCATTGTCCGCTCGCTCGCCTCATTCGCGCTCTACGGCTTTCCCGAAAGCCACGCCATCTCCTTCGCCCTGCTCGCCTACGCCAGCGCCTGGCTCAAGGTCCACCGCCCCGCGGCCTTCTACGCCGGCCTGCTCAATCACCAGCCCATGGGGTTCTATTCCCCGGCCAGCCTCGTGCAGGATGCGCGCCGTCACGGGATCACCGTGCTGCCCGTGTGCGTCCGGGATTCCCTGCTCGCCTGCGAGGTGATCGACGACCGCACGCTCCGCCTCGGCCTCGGTGCGATCCGCGGCGTACGAGCCGCGGCCCTGCGCAGCCTGATCGAGACGCGCACCGGCCTGCCGTTTGTCTCGATGGCGGACTTCCTCCGCCGCACGGACTTCACCGCCGCCGAGCGCCGCGCCCTCGCCCGCGCCGGCGCGCTCAACACCCTGGCCGGACACCGCCGCGCCGCGCTTTGGCAGGTCGAGGCCTCCGACCAGACCGACGAGTTGTTCCGGCTCGTTGCCGTCCCGGCGCCCGAAGCGGAACTGACGCCGCTCGAACGCATGACGCACCTCGAGCGCCTCCAGGCCGATTACGAGACGCAGCAGCTCACCACCGGCGCGCATCCCATGCTGCACCTGCGCAGCCAACTGCCCGGCGTATGGCGGGCCGCCGATCTCCCGCAGGCCCGCCCGGGCGACCGCGTGCGCATCGGCGGCACGGTCATCACCCGCCAGCGTCCGGGCACAGCCAAGGGCTTTTGTTTCATCACCCTCGAGGACGAGACCGGGCACGCCAACGCGATTGTCCGCCCCGACCTCTTCGAGACCGCCCGGCTCGTCATCAACCTCGAACCCGCCCTGCTCATCACCGGCCGGGTGCAGAACGAACAGGGCGTCATCCACGTCATGGCGGAGACCCTCGCCGCCCTGCCCGCGCCCGGCCTGCCCGAAAGTCCGTCTCACGATTATCACTGATCCGCTCGTCCCGTCCCGGCGCGTGCCCCTCCGTCTTCCCGCCGCCCCCCGGCCCGCCCCTGTCAAAGACCTGTGAGAGTGGTCGTTGCACGACGATTCGGATTCGCAGCCGCCGCGTAACTGCTAGTCGTTTGTCTCCATGAGCGAGGAAGCACCGCGGTTGCGCCTGAAGCCTAAACTGGCCCCCGAAACGTCGGCTCAACCGACGCCGGCGCCCGCGGCCGCCCCGTCGTATGTCGCCGTCGTACCGCCGCCGGCCGCGCCGGCTCCGGTCCCCATAGAGCCGCCCCCGCTTCCGTCGGCGGAGCCACCAGCGGCGGCGTTCCGCCTCAAGCCGAAGACCCCGAGCCTTCCCCCCGATCCCGGTCGACCGCCTCCGGTCCCTCCCGCCACTGTGCTCCCCGCCGCGGCGACACCTGGCCGGTCCGCTGCCGCCCTCGCCGCCGAGGGACGCAAAGTACAGCTGGCTGCCCTCTGCATCGGCGCCGCCGGCACGGTGCTCTTTGGCGTGATCGGCTACCTGACTTACTCCGGCCAGCTGCGCGCCGAAAGCCTGCTCTTTACCGACAATGAGTCAGAAATGATCGGCGAGCCGATCGGCAACGCCGAGGACGACGACGATGCAACAGACGGCATCGCGGCGACGGCACCGGCACCTGCGGACCAGCCCGCCGAGACCGTTACCCGCAATCCCGAGCCTGTCCGGTCCGAGGCCATGGTTCCGGCCACCGTCGACACCGTGGAGCCCAGCGACGAATTCCGCGCCGCCGTCGCCGCCTTCAAGATCACCGGCGTGCGCGCCGGGAGCAATCCGCGCGTGCTCATCGCGGGCGCCTCGTACAAGCCCGGCGATGTCGTGCACGCCTCGCTGGGTATCGTTTTCTCCGGTTATGACGCCGACCGCCGCCTGGTGCGTTTTCAAGACGCCTCCGGTGCCCGGCTCGAACGTCCCGACCGGTAATCACGACTGGACCGTGCAAAAGCAAAAGGCACCGCCTCGGCGGTGCCTTTTTTTGTGCGCCGATCCGCGTTGCCGCTGAGCTCAGTCGTCGCTGCGACCGAAGGCGAGCAGCAGGCGGATCACGTACCACAACAGCAGGGCCATCGACGCGAAGAGTTCGAGCGCGGCGGCCACATGTTCGCCCGGCTTGTGCTCCCGCAGGATGCGCGAGGTATCGTACAGGATCGCCCCACCCGCGACGACGATCATGCCGGCGGAAAAAATCAGACCGAGGCTGAAGCCGAAGACGATCGAAGCCACGATGAGGCCGAGGGAAACGACGCCCGCCACGGTCAGCGCGGAGCGCAGGAAGGAGAAATCCTTCTTCGTGATGAACACCGTCGCGGTCAGCCCGGCAAAGAGCGCCCCGCTCAGCAGCACCGCGTTGAGAATCAGGGCCGGTCCGGCCATGGTCAGCGCCACGACGAGCAGCGGCGCGAACACGAGGGCCTCCGCGGTCACGTAAAGCGCGAGGCCGGCGTATTGCATCGGCCGGGACAGGCCGCCGTCGACCAGGACCCGCGCCATCCACGCGACGCCCATGAAAATACCCAGCACCCCCAGCCAGCCATACGGAATCGTCAGCACCCACTCCGTCGCCCGATGAGTGATCGGCAACGGCAGAATCAGGCACTCGATGAGGAAGAAGACCAGCCACGCGCCGGCCACATGCGTGTACGTCTGCCGGATAAACAGCACGCGCTCATCCGCACTCGACTTGCTCAGGAACGTGTCGGGGGACGACTCAACAAACGGATTCGGATTGCTCGAGGTTGCCATGGCGGGAGACGGATCCGTCCCACGATGGGCGGCGCCGTCGAGCCATGGAGCAAATCGATTGCGCGGTCCGCCGCGAGCGCAGAGTCGCGCAACGCGCTCTAAAAAGGCACCTTTAACGTCAGTTTAACGCCACGCCTAGCGCCGTGGCGCGCCAACCCACCCCGGACCGCCGCTCACAGCGGCGTCACGGTCATGTTGCGATACTCGATCCGCATGAGAAGATTCGCGTGCACCTGCAGGCCGATCGGTCCGCTGGGGATGGCGGTGTCCGAGAGGTACTCGAGCACCTGCCGCCCGTTCAGTTCGATGGTGTAGAGGCCGCCCTTGGCCGTGATGCGCAGGGTGTTCCAGGCGCCTTCCTTTAACAGCGAGGCCACGCCTTGCGCCTCGACCGGGTACTTCCGCTTGCTGCCGATGTAGGGCGAGCCGGTCATGTCGCGTTTCAGCGAACCCGACGTGCCGATCTGGATCTGGTCGTCGAGGTGGCGCAGAAACACGCCGGAGTCCGTGACACCTTCAAAGCGAAACTCGGTCTGGTAGACGAAGTCCGTGTACGTTTTTTCCGTCCACAGGGTCGACGCGCGCTTCTGCTCGTCGCTCTGGCCGATCAGGACGCCGTCCTTGACCGACCAATACGCGGCGCCATCGACCTTCCACCCGCTCAGCGATTTTCCATCGAAGAGGGGCGTCGTCTGCGCAGCGGCAGAGACGGCGGACATGAGCGTGACAACAAGCAGGGCAACGAGGGTTTTCATGGTCAGAAACATTGCAAGGGGTTGGACGAACGAACGCGGCGCAGGACGCGCCAACCGCAAAGAAAAGTCTGCGGGCGGCGGAAGGCAACCGCCGGGTGTCACGGATCGAATGATGGTTCGGTTTGATCGGAGCGAACGGCCGCGCGAAGCGAACCTCGGAGGTCGCCGGGCGCGTCCCTGAAATAGGCGGACCCGAACCACGCGCGGAGGGACCCGCGCGTCCACCGTGGACGGGCAGGCGGCGGAGACTCGCTCCGCGGTTGCCCCCGGCGGTTTCGTTGGCATGCTCTGCCTTGCCATGCCCCCTACCCCGGCAGCCTCCGGCGTCCAGGCCGGTCCGTTTTATCGCACCCTCGTCCGGCCGGTGCTGTTCCGCCTGGATCCAGAGCGCGTGCACCAAGGTGCCCTCCATGCCTGCACGATGGGCGCGCGTGTGCCCGGCGTGCCGGCGTTGTGCCGCCGGCTCTACGGATTCACCCATCCGAGCCTGCGCCAGACCCTCGCCGGCGTGACGTTCGATCATCCCGTCGGGCTTTCCGCCGGCTTCGACAAGAACGGTCACGCCATCGGGCTGCTCGGCTCGCTCGGCTTCAGTCACGTGGAAATCGGTTCCATTTCCGCCTTCCCGTCGGCGGGCAATCCGCGGCCCCGCCTGTTTCGCGTTCCGGCCGACCGCGCCATCATCGTGGCCTACGGCGTGCCCAACGAGGGTGCCGACGTCGTAGCGGCGACCTTGCGCCGCGAACATTGCCGCGTGCCGCTGGGCATCAACCTGGTGAAGACCAACGATCCCGCGCGACCGAACACCGACGAGGCGGTGCTCGCCGATTATGCTGACGCCTTCGCCACGCTGCAGTCGCTCGGCAGCTACGTCACCATCAACCTCAGCTGCCCCAACTCGGCCTGCGACCGGGATTTCTTTGACGATCCTTCGCGGGTCGCCGCGCTGCTCGACCGCCTCGCCTCGGTGGGACCGCGGGTGCCGGTGTTCCTGAAACTCAAGCCGGCCCGCGACCCCGAGGTCATGAGCGCCATCGTGCGCATCGCCGACGCGCATCCGTTCATCGCCGGTTTCGGCATCAACCTGCCTTCGGGCAAACCCGACGGCCTCACCTTCACCTCGCCGCGCGAGACCTGGGCGTCCTTGCCCGGTGCCGTGGCCGGCCGGCCCGTCGAAGCGTTGATCAATGCCCAGCTGCGTCAGCTCTACACCCTCATCGGTCCGCGCAGCCGTTATGTGCTGATGGCGGCCGGCGGCGTCTTCACCGCCGAGGACGCCTACCGCAAGATCCGGCTCGGCGCCTCGCTCGTGCAACTCTACACCGCGATGGTCTATCACGGCCCGGCCGTGGTGAAGGCCATCCTCACCGGGCTCGTCGACCTGCTGCACCGCGACGGCTACCGGCATATCTCGGAGGCGGTTGGCGCCGACCATCGCACGGCGCCACCCCGTCCGCCGCGCCCGGCGGCCTCGGCCAGCCTCGTATGAGTGGCCGGGGACGCCGCCCCTCCCCGCGCGGCTCAGTTGGCGCTCGGGTCGTCGGGTTCATCCGCGAGCAGCTTCCACTCGTGGTTGAGCCCGGTGAGCACGCCCCGCCACAGGTCCTCGTCCGGCGCGAACGACATCAGATTCGACGGAATCGCACTCACGACCCAGGTCTGGTGACGGAGTTCGTTGTCGAGCTGGCCTTCCGACCAGCCCGAATACCCGAGGAAGGCGCGCACATGCATGTCGTCCTCCCCCTGCAACTCCTCCGCCCGGCCGGGCTCGATGCCGAAGAACAGCTGGAATCCTTCTCCGTCCGGCCGGATGCGCCACGCGCAGATCAGGAGCTGGGCCGGCTGCACCGGGCCCCCACTGAACACCGGCACGCCGGCCAAGGCGCCGAGGGCGAAGGCCGGATCGAGGTCCGCGAGGGTCTTACCGAGCGGACGGTTCAGCACCACGCCCATGCTGCCGTCGTCGCCATGCGAGGACAGCAGCACGACCGACCGCCGGAAGTTCGGATCGCGCAGCGCCGGATGCGCCAGCAGCAGCGAGCCGGCGAGCGGAGAGGACGGGCGGGAACGGCGCTCACGCATGTCAGAGGCGGGTGATCACCACGCCCGCGTCCGCCAGCAGCGGCGCGACGATCGGGTCGTTGTGATAATCCTCGCGATACCGCACTTCGGCAATGCCGGCGGAGGCGAGGATCTTGGCGCAGTTCACGCAGGGAAAATGGGTGACGTAGGCGATGCAGCCTTCGACCGAACTGCCGCGGCGGGCGGCGTCGGCGATCGCGTTCTGCTCGGCGTGCACCGTCGCCTGCTCGTGGCCGTCGCGCACGCGCGAGACATGCGGCGTGCCAGGCAGGAAGCCGTTGTAGCCGGCGGCCACGATCCGGTTCTTGCGCGCCCCGCCGCTGACGATGACGCAGCCGACGTGCAGCCGTTCGCAGGGGGACCGCGTCGACATGAGCACGGCCGTCGCCATGAAGTAGTCGTCCCAGGACGGGCGCGTGGTGAAGCGACGGGTCGCTTCGGCAATGAGGTCGACCGGGGACGGCGGGGATGACGGCGTGGCGTCCATGCTGCTTCGCTAGCGCGCCCGGCCAAAAAATCCACCCCGAAAGCCGCCGCACCGTGCGACCCTGGCCCGCCCGTCGCGCGGGCCGCATCGTACGCCGGCGATGACTTTTGGCTTTTCGATGTTTCACCCGTGACTGACCATCCCACCGCCATGCCGCAGCTCTCCGACCTCGTCGACTATTGCAACCGGTGCACCCGCGTCACCGCCTTCAAGGACGCCCCGGGCGCCTTCAATGGACTTCAGGTGGCCAACGACGGCCGGGTCACGAAGATCGGCGCCGCGGTCGACGCCGGCCTCGTGCCCTTCCGTTCCGCCGTCGACGCCGGCGTCGACTTCCTGATCGTGCACCACGGCATGTACTGGGACATGCCGCGTCCCATCACCGGGCCGGTCTACGACCGCCTTGCCGTCCTGCTGCGAGGCAATTGTGCGCTCTACAGCAACCATCTGCCCCTCGACGCCCACCCGCGGCTCGGCAACAACGCCCTGCTCGCCCGCCAGCTGGGCTTGAAGCCGGACCGCGGCTTCCTTGTGCGGGATGGCGAGCCCGTCGGCTGGATCGCCCCGAGCCGCCTGAAACGGACCGCCCTGCGCGCCCGCCTCGAGGCGTCCTACGATCGGGTCATCGCGCTCGAGTTCGGCTCCGCCGCCCCGAAGGCCGTGGCGTTCTGCAGTGGGAGCGGCAACAGCGCGGTGCCCGAACTGGCCCGCGCCGGCGTCGACACCCTCGTGACCGGCGAGCTGCGCGAGGAATGGTTCAACACCGCCCAGGAACTGAAGCTCAACCTGTATCTTTGCGGACACTACGCGACCGAGGTGCACGGCGTGAAGGCCCTCGCTGCCGCCCTGGCCCGGAAGTTCCGGCTGCCCTGGACATTCATCGCCACGGGCAACCCGCTGTGAGACCGGGCCGCGGCGGCCCCGAATTTTGGTTTACCTTTCCCCGCGGAAACGTCTCCTAATCCCCCCACCATGAAACGCATCGGTATCGTCAACGGCCCCAATCTCGACCGGCTCGGCAAACGGGAGCCGGAGGTTTACGGCAAAGCGACGCTTGCCGACCTCGAGGCGTCGCTGCGGGCCGAGTTCGGCACGGCCGCCCACCTGGAGTTCTTCCAATCGAATCATGAAGGTGCCCTGATCGACCGCATCGCGGGCTTCGCCGACGCGAAGTTCGACGGTCTCGTGATCAATGGCGGCGCCTTCACCCACACCAGCGTTGCGCTGCGGGACGCGCTGCTCGGCGCCCAGCTGCCCACCGTCGAGGTGCACATTTCGAACATCTATAAGCGCGAGGAGTTCCGCCACGTGTCGCTCACGGCCCCCGCCTGCCTCGCCGTCATCACCGGCCTCGGCCTCGAAGGGTATTTCGCCGCGGTCCGCTACCTGTTGAAACGGTGAACGTGTCGCTGGAGACCGAGACGCTCCGCTTCGCCCCGGCGGCCGGAGAAAAATGGTTCGTCTGCCACGCCCGGCCGCGCTGCGAGAAGAAGCTCGCCGCCCTGCTCCAGGCTGAGGAGATGGTCCATTATCTGCCGCTCGTGCCGAGTATCCGGCACTACGGCCGGCAGACGAAGCGTTTCACCAAGCCCCTGTTTCCGGGCTACGTCTTCGCCCGCATCCCGCTCGACCGGAAACAGCGCATCTACCAACAGGAGTTGGTTGCCCGCACCATCACCCCGGACGACGAAAACGTCTTCCTCGAGCAGCTGCAGCAGGTGCGCCGTGTGGTCGACGCCGGCCTTGAGCTCACGCTTCACCCCAACCTCACGCAGGGCATGCGGGTGCGGGTCGTGAGCGGTCCACTGCGGGGCATCGAGGGGGTGATCGACAACTCGACCAACCCGCTGAGCATCATCGTCTCGATGGACGTCCTGCAGCAGGGCGTGCGGGTGAAGATCCCGATCGAGGCGCTCGAGCCGCTGTCCTGAGGCCGCGCCGACGGACCGTTCAGGGCGACGGTTCCTTCAACGCCGAGTAGGCGGGGATGAAGAGCATGCCGTGCTCGGCGAAGTAGCGCAGGTGCGCGGCCTTCGCACCCTGTTCCTCCGTCGTGAGCAGGGCGGCGACGCGTTCGCGTACGCCCTGGTCGAGGTAAGCCCAGATGGCCGAGCCGGGCTCCACCCGCAGGGACTGCGCCTTGAAGGCTTCGAGCAAGACCTCGACCTCCATTTCATGCTTCGGCTCGATCCCGAGCATCTCCTGCACGAGCGCGCCTTGAAACTCAGCGAACCGCACCGGGTCGCTTTCGATCCGCTCCGCCTCGCGGATATAGGGCCCGAGAGAGAGCAGGTTGAGCCGGTTCTCTTCGCGGAGGCGGCGCGCTTCGGCGGGGTCGGAGCTGAGCGCGGCCTCGAGGTCGCGGCGCAGCGTCTCGCCCACGAACCGACCCGACTCGCGCGCGGTGCCCAGCGAGAACGTCAACCGGTCCCCGTTCTCGACCAGGGTGGAGCCGGCCTGCGCCCGGAGCGTCTCCACCTCGCGTTCGAGGGCGGCATTGCGCTCGCGCAAGGCGGCGAGTTCACGCTCCGCCGCGGCCAGCCTGCCGGCGAGGCCTGTGTCGGGTGCCGCCGCAATCGGGGCCGGCGGTTCCGGCCAAGGCAAGGTCGTCGGCGCCGGATTAGACGGCGCGCGCCAGCTCAGCCGCACCACGACGAAGGCGAGGACCAGCACCGCAAGGACGACCGGGATCAGTTTCATGCGCGTCTCCTGGCAACCTTCCTGCGGGAAACGGCGGCCATGTTCAAACCAAGGTCACGCCGACCCGCACGATCACATGGAGCGTGACACACGCGGCGAGCGCCGCCGCGACATCGTCCGCCACCACACCCCAGCCGTCCGGCAGGTCCTGGAGTCGGGCGATGCCCAACGGCTTCAACACGTCGAAGAACCGAAAGAGGGCAAAGCCCCCGATAAACAGCGACCACGGCGCCGACCAGGAGGGCAGCAGCGCGGCCAGCGACGGCCAGCCCAGGAAGCACAGCGGCATGGCCACGAACTCGTCGAGCACCACCCCGCCCGGATCCCGCTGCGCGAGCCTAAACTCCGCCTCGCCGCACATCGCCACCGCGAAATAGATACCCAGCGCACTGAAGATCAGCGTGCCCACCACACCGAGCCCGTGAAAGAAGACGGTGAAGTAAAGCAGGCCCGCCACCGAACCCCAGGTGCCGGGCGCCTTGCGCATGCGCCCAAAGGGCCCGACGGTCGCAAAGGCCAGCACCATCGAGGTCGGAAGAAAACGCGGCCAGATCGGCTGCCGGAGCCTCATGCGTTGCCGTCCTTGAACACGACGTCCTTGTGGCGCCAGATGTACGCCACGCCGGAGCTGACCGCAAAGGCGGTGCCGACGATGAAGATCGCCAGCCCGAGCTTGTGAATGACCTCGCTGTACGGGCTGAGGTCAAAGTTGAAGAAATACGCCAGGTCGACCGTCAGCATCGGAACGAAGAGCAGGAAACCAATCGCGATCAGCTGCGTGAGGGTCTTGGCCTTGCCGCCTTTGTCCGCCGCCACGATCACGCCCTTCGAGGCCGCGACCATGCGCATGCCTGTCACCAAAAACTCACGACACAGGGTGAGCAGCACGAGGAAGACCGGGATCGTATTCTGGTCGACGAACACGATCATGAGGCCCAGCACCATGATCTTGTCCGTCAGGGCGTCCATCAGTTTCCCGAAGACGGTCACGAGGCCCTGCTTTCGCGCGAGGTAGCCATCCAGCCAATCGCCCACCGCGCAGGCGATGAAGAGCCAGAAGGTCAGCGACGCGGCGCCCAGCCACGGCTGATACATCAGCCAGGCGATCACGAACATCAGCGGTACGCGCGAGAGAGTGATGATGTTCGGAAGATTCATGGGCCGTGAGTCCCCGACATCATTCCGCCCGCGCCCCGTTGGCAAGCCCGCGCGCGCTGCCGCGCCCTAACCACTTGCCCTCGGGACCGGACTGTGCCCTGCTCCCTCCGCCGCCCCGGCCCGCTCCTCCATGCGCCACTGCATCTATCCCGGTACGTTCGATCCGATCACCTATGGCCACCTCGACGTGCTGGACCGGGCGACGCGTCTCTTCGACCGGGTCACGGTCGCCGTCGCGCACAATCCCGGCAAGGGGCCCGTATTTACCCCGGAAGAACGCATCGCGCTGCTCAAACCCAACGTCGCGAAGTACCCGCACGTCGAGGTCGTGCCCTTTGGCGGACTGCTGGTCGACTTTGCCCTGAGCGTGAAGGCCCACGCCATCATCCGCGGCCTGCGCGCGCTTTCGGACTTCGAGTTTGAGTTCAACATGGCGCTGATGAACCGGCATCTGCATCCGCAGGTGGAAACGATCTTCGTCATGCCCAACGAGGCCTACAGCTACACCAGCTCCAGCCTCGTCAAGCAGGTGGCCAAGTACGGCGGCAACGTGTCCCACTTCGTCCCGCCCAACGTGGCCGAGGCCTTGCGCCAGAAATTCCCCGAAGCCACCGGCAGCACGCCGTAGCGGCGGGCGTGCCGCCCGCGCTCCCGCTCCCTTAGGGCGTGTCTGGGAATTGCGAGAGCCCAGCGCTGGGAGCGCAGCAGGGAGTGGGCAAGGCGGGGGCGAGGGAGCTGGGCCTTCAGGCCCTGCCCCTCGCGCCCAACGCCGCCCGGTCCCTGCTCCGCTCCAGCCCTTCGGGTGGCCGGGAAACCGCGCTGGGCCGGCGTTGCCCGAGGCGGCACGGGCCTCTGGCCCGCCTCCGCCTCGGCCGCCTTGGCCGAGCGGGGTTTCCCGGCCACGCTGGGCTCTCGCAATTCCCAGACACGCCCTTAGGTCGCCGTCACGTCCGGGGATTAATCAATCCGTTGCCTTGCAAAAGGCTGGCTGATCGGCCACACCCACCGTGGTCAGGTTTCCCCCACCGTCCCCGGTTGCGCCGTCCGTTCCCCTCCCCGACCGCCCCTCCCCATGAAGGTCCTTGTCGTCCTGCTCGCGTGCTCCCTCGCCGCGAATGCCGCCTACCTGATCGTCCGAGGTTCGTCCTCGTCCCGCCCCGCGCCGACGTCCGCCCTAGCCACCGCGTCGACCCCGGCGTTGACGCCCGAAGCCGAACGCGAGGCCCTCGCCGCGCTCTTCGATCCCACCCGTACCGATGCCGCCGCCCTCAAGGTACGACTCGAGGCCGCCGGTTTCCCACCCGAGGTGGCCCGCGCCGCCGCGCTGGCGCAGGTGCGGCACGAGTATGCCGAGCGGCAGCGCGCCGCGGTCGGCGACGTCTCGCCGGCCCCGTTCTGGCAAACTGCGTCCGGCCTGTTTCCCCAGGAGAACCTCAATCCAGAACAGAAACGTGCATTGACCGCCCTGCAGCGGGAACGCGACGCCCGCCTGCGGGCCCTCGCCGGCAATGCACTCGACTCCGAGCTAATCGATGACGTCACGACCCAGCAGCGCTGGGGTCCGATTCCAGCCGAGAAGATCGCCGCAGTACGCCGTATCGAGGGCGATTACTCCGAACTTCAACGCGAGGTGGTCGGCGACCGTTGGCCGCTCAGTCTTCCCGCCGCCGACCGCGAGAAACTCGCGCTGCTCAATCGCGAACGCCGCGCCGACCTCGAACGCGTGCTGACCCCGGAGGAACTGTTCGAGTACGACCTCCGGCAAGGGCCCACGGCGATGCGGCTGCGCTCGCAACTCGCAGCCTTTCAACCGACCGAAGAGGAGTACCGCGCCATCTTCACAGTTCAGCACGCCCTTGATCGGGCGAGCGGTCGCGACGAGACCTACAGTGGAGTCATCATCATGAGCAGCTCGGACCGCGACACCGACCGCGCGGCCCAACTGGAGCAGATGAAAGCCGTCCTTTCGCCGGAGCGCTTTGCCGAGTACGAATTCGCTACCACCAGCACGAACACGATGTTGGTGCGCATCACCCAGCGCTTTGGCCTGTCCACGGCGACCGCGCGGGAAGTCGCTTCGATCCGCGACGCTACCTCGGAGGAAACGACCGCCCTCCGCCGGGACACCTCCCTCGCCCCCGCCGAGCGGGACGCACAGATCGCGCAGCTTTCCCGCACCGCCGTCGAACGCGTCTCCCGCGCCCTCGGACCCGACGCCTACAGCGCCTACCTGGAGAACGGCGGCTCCTGGCTCACCGTATCACCCCGCCCCGCGTCACGCCCTGCCCCGTCCGCGCCATGAAAGCCGTCCTCTTTCCCCTCCTGCTCGCCTCCCTGTCGGTCAATGCGCTCTGGTGGTTGCGTCCGGTGACCCGCGATCAATCGGAGGCACCGGCCACTCCCGTCACCGCGGTCAACTCAACCCGCGGGCAGGAAGCCGAATCCCCACGGCCAAACGGCGCGCCCGCGACCTCCGTCGCGGCCGATGTTCCCCTGCGCTGGGCCGACTTCCCCACCGGAGACCTGCAGGCCCTCGCCGATCACCTGCGCGAACGCGGTGTGCCGCCGCACATCATCCGCGGCATTGTGGGCCATTTTCTCAACGAGGAGTACCGCGCCAAACGCAATGCCCTACGGGAGCGGATGAGCCCGTTCCGCTATTGGGAAGGCACCCGCACGAGCAGCCCGGAAGACCTCGCCCTGCGCGCCGACCTGCGCGATCTGGCGCGTGAACAAAACAATCGGCTCAATGCGCTCGCGGGCACCGACGAAGCCTTCTTCGACCTGCAGTCGCTCAGCTACGCCCGTCAACGCTACGGCAACCTTCCCTCGGACAAGATTGTTGCCGTCCAGGCCGTCGAATCGGACTACAACGATCTCATCAGCCAGGTCCGCCAGGCCGCCCAAGGGGTGATGCTCGCCCAGGACCGCGAGGCGCTGGCCCTGCTTGAGCAGGAGCGCCGCAAGGATTTCCAAGCCATCCTGACGCCCGCCGAGTTCGAGGAGTACGAGTTCCGAACCTCCAACACCGGCAGCCTCCTGCGCCGCAACCTGCATGTAATGCAGCCGACCGAGGCCGAGTTCCGCGCCATCTACGCCCTGCAACGTCCCTTCGACGAAAAATACATGACTTCGTCCGCACCCCGCAGCCGCGAGCACCTCGCCCAACGGCAGACCGACGAGCGCGAACTCATCGCCGCTGTGAAGGCCGCGCTCGGCCCCGAGCGTGGCGCGGAGTACGAGAAGTCCCGTGACTATAACTTCGTCCATGCCCACTCCGTGGCGCAAAGCCTGGGCCTGCCCAAGGAAACCGGCGACAAGCTTTGGAACGTACAGAAAGAGGCCATGCAACAATTCAACCGCATCGGCACGGACTCGACGCTGAACCCCGCCGAGAAGGCCAAACGTCAGCAAGAGTACGTGCAGTCCGTCCGTGCTTCCATCTCCGCCGAGGTAGGAGCCGACAACCTGCCCACCTATGAACAGGGCGGCGGCGGTTGGTTGAAATCCCTGGAAACGGCCGCAAGCCGTTCGCTCCAGCGCCCCCCGGCGCCCTCCGGCCGCTGAACGGCCCGGCGGTTTCGGAGAAACCGCCCTACCTTCCGATCCCCGGTGGACGCGCGGGTGCCTCCGCGCGTGGTTCGACGGTGCGTTCGTCCGACGGACGGAAGGCGTACATCCGTCTGACTTCGCAGCGGGCGCGGGGACGCGTCCGCCCACCCCAAAGGCCCCCCAGCGGGCCGGTGACGACCTTCGCCCTTCAGACCTTGAACCTTCAACTGCCCTAGGTGGACGCGCGGGTCCCTCCGCGCGTGATTGGGCCCGCCCATCCGGCAACCCCTGTGCCCCAACATCGGCGTTGCCTCCCTGACAGCGGCTTTGCATGGTTCGCCCTTACGCCATGACCGCCGACTCGAACGCTCCCGCTCCTGACGCTGCCCCCAGCGACTTTATCCGCGACATCGTTGCCGCGGATCTTGCCGCCGGGCGCCACCAACGGATCGTGACGCGCTTCCCGCCGGAGCCCAACGGCTACCTCCACATCGGCCACGCCAAGTCCATCTGCCTCAACTTCGGCATTGCCCGGGAAAACGGCGGCCAGTGCAACCTGCGCATGGACGACACCAATCCGGCGAAGGAGGACGTGGAGTACGTCGAATCCATCGTCGCCGACGTGCGCTGGCTCATCGCCGGCTGGGCCGATCATTGCCTCGGCCTGAAGGCCCCGGGGGCCAAACCCGGACACGTCCCGGTTCAGGGCAAGGACGACTGGCTGGCCCCCGCGGTCCCCGCCGGTCAGGCCGGTGAACCTTTCTTTGCCAGCGACTACTTTGACGCGCTGTACGACTACGCGGTGAAGTTGATCGAGAAGGGCAAGGCCTACGTCTGCGATCTCACGCCCAAGGAGACCGACGAGTACCGCGGCGCTCCGGACAAACCCGGCCGCGACAGCCCTTACCGCAACCGCTCGATCGCCGAGAACCTCGACCTTTTCCGCCGCATGAAGGCCGGCGAGTTCCCGGACAGCGCCCGCACCCTGCGGGCGAAGATCGACATGGCGTCGCCCAACGTCTGGCTGCGCGACCCGCTGCTCTATCGCATTCGCCACACCGCCCATCATCAGACGGGCACCAACTGGTGCATTTATCCGCTCTACGATTTCGCGCACTGCCTGAGCGATTACCTCGAGGGTATCACTCACAGCATCTGCACGGTCGAATTCGAAGTGCACCGGGCGCTCTACGACTGGATCCTCGATACGCTCGAACTCCCGCGCGCCCGTCCGTACCAGTACGAATTCGCCAAGCTCATCCCGAGCTACATGGTGGTGAGCAAACGCCGCCTGCTCCAGCTCGTCGACCAGAAGGTCGTCGATGGCTGGGACGACCCGCGCATGCCTACGCTCTCCGCCCTCCGGCGGCGCGGCGTCACCGCGGCGGCCATCCGCCGTTTCGTCATCGGCACGGGCGTGACCAAGTTTGACGCCCTCACCGACATCGCCGTGTTCGAGCACGCGATCCGTGAGGATCTCAATGCACGCGCCCTGCGGCGCTTCGCCGTGCTGCGCCCGATCAAGGTCGTGTTGACCAACCTGGCGCCCGACGAGGTCGTGGAACTTCAGGCCACCAACAATCCGCAGGACGAGAATCCCACCTCGCGCCCGCTCGCGCTGACCCGCGAGGTCTACATCGAACAGGATGACTTCGCCGAGGTGCCGCCGCCCAAATTCTTCCGCCTCAAACCGGGCGGCGAGGTGCGCCTCAAATACGCCTGCGTCATCGTGTGCAACGAGGTCGTCAAGGATGCCTCTGGGGCCATCGTCGAGCTGCGCTGCACCGCCGACCTGTCCACCCGGGCCGGCGCGCCGAATGGCGACAAGAAGGTCAAGGGCACCATTCACTGGGTCAGTGCCACGCGCTGCGTGGAGGCCGAGGTGCGCCTCTACGACCGGCTCTTCACCGTGCCGGAGCCGGCCACCGACGAGGCGTTCCTCAGCCACGTCAACGGTGCCTCCCTCGAGGTGCTCCGGGCCAAGCTCGAGCCGTCCCTCGCCACCGCCTCGCCCGACGACCGGTTCCAGTTCGAACGCATCGGCTACTTCTCCCTTGATCCCAAGGACTCGACGCGCGATCGGCCGGTGTTCAACCGCACGATCAGCCTCAAGGATACCTGGGCCAAACCGCCCGGCGCCAAGGGCTGAGTTCCGATACCGGCGGCGCGGCCGGCCCGGTGCCCGCGGTTGCACCCGGGCCTCCGGCATGGTTGCGTCCGTGCTGTCCGTCATGGTCCGCCGTCTCCTTCCGCCCCTCCTCCTGTCCGTCTGCGCCGCGCTCCTCGGCGGCTGCGCCCACGACGCGACGATCGCCGAACTTCAGGCTTCGTCGTATTCGCCCCACCGTGACACCCGGGCGGGCGGCGAACCGCTCGCAACGTTCATCCGCCAGCGCAGCGCCATTTTGATCGCCGGGGCCACCGTTCAGGCGGAGCGGATCGAGTCCGGCCAGTCCGCCTTGAACCTTCGTCTCGCCGGTCCGGGTGCCATCACTGCCGGCGCCACGGCCATCGATGCGCGGGGCTATTTTCTCTGCACCGCCGCCGCCGTGCTGCGCGGACCGCACACCTTGGTGATGAACGACGGGATCGGTTACCGGGTGCTGCCCGCCCGGTTGGTCTGGCGCGGCGACGTCGGTCGCGGCGAACCAGAGGTCGCCGTGCTGCATGTCGACCGTCCGCTGCTGCACGTGTTCGAATGGGCTCCGTCCTGGCGCCGGCGCCAGCCGGTGGTGGGGGCAGGCTCCAACCTCAACGGCCGGCTGGCGATGCAGGTCTCGGTCTTCGGCGGCCGCCTCATCCGCTCGACCACGACACCGTCGGCCTCGGGACCGCAGGTCATGGTGTTCCATTCGGCGCCGGTCCATCCGGGCGACAGCGGCGGACCGCTGACCGACACCGAAGGAAGATTGCTCGGCGTTAATCTCGACACCCTGCGCCGCTTCTCGTTTCAACGCTTGTCCTACCTCACCACCGCCCGCGCCTTCCGCCCCAATCCCGCGTGGCTGAAGTCGCTGATCGACGCCGATTTCAACCGCCAGTTGCAAGCCGCCGGCACCGCCGCGGATCGTCCATGACCTTTGTTTTCTACGTTCTCGTCACTGTGCTCGGCATCCTGAGCATGGGTTTCCAGCTGCTGGGCTCGCGCCTGCTCAATCCCCATTTCGGTTCGTCGATCATCGTGTGGGCATGGCTGATCTCGACCTTCCTCGCCGCCTTCAGCGCTGGCTCCTTGCTCGGCGGCTGGGTGAGCCAGCGGCCGGTCCCGCGCCGGGGCCGCGCGCAGCTCGTCCTCGCTGCCATCGGCCTTGTTTCGCTCGCGTTCACGACCTTCTTCGGCCGCCCGATGCTGGGCTGGATCGAGCTCACGTTCACCTCGATGGGCGTGGGCCTGCTCGTGGCCAACGTGAGCCTCTTCCTCGTGCCGGTGACCGTGCTGTCGTCCTTTGGTCCGCAGTGCGTTCAGTTCCTCAGCGGACGCGGCACGCCGGCCGGTGTCGCCTCGGGCGCCGTCTACGGCGTCAGCACACTGGGCAACATCGCCGGGGTCATGCTCACCGCGTTTTTGCTCATTCCCAACCTGCCCGTCTCCACCTTGCTCCGCCTCTGGCTGGCCGTCGCCGCCGTCAGCCTCCTCGCCTTGATCTTCCTGCTTCGTCCGTCCGCCACCTCGACCCTCCGCCGATGATCCGCCGCCTTGCCCTTGCCGTCCTGAGCCTGCTGCCCCTCATCCCGGTCGAGGCCGCAGATTTCATCGAGCGCCACGACACGATCTACAACAGCCTCACCCTCGAGCGCCGGGGCACCGTCGTCGAACTGCGCGCCCGGTCCCGCCAGGGCGAATACCTGGAGTCTGCCGTCGACCTCGCCGATCCGCTCAACCTCGTCGTCGCCTACACGCGCTCCCTTTATGCCGGCCTCTTTTTCCAACCGCAGCCCGAGCGCGTGCTGATTATCGGCCTCGGCGGCGCCGGGTTTCACCGGCTCTTCCACCACGTGTTTCCGACCTCGCTGCTCCAATCGGTCGAACTCGATCCCAAGGTCGACGAACTCGCCCGCCTGCACATGGGGTTCGCCCCGAACGACCGCACGCCCGTCGCGATCATGGACGGACGCCTCTTCGTCAAGCGGTCGCGCGAGAGCTGGGACTGGCTGATCCTCGACGCCTTTCGCGGCGGCTACGTGCCGCCTCATTTGAAGACGCAGGAATTTTATCGCGAATGCGCCGCCCGCCTGTCCGATCGCGGGGTCTTCATCACCAACCTGCACGCCGGCACGGAGCTGTTTTATTCCGACCTGAAGACGCTCCAATCCGTGTTTCCGCAAGTCGTGCTGTTCCAGACGCGGGGCCGGGGCAACATCATCGCCTGCGCGGTCAAGTACGCGACGCCCGCCGTGACTGCGCCGGCCCAGTGGCCCGACCTCGCCGCCTTGCAGACCCGCTTCGGCGAGCGGCTCGACCTCGCCGCCCTGCGCGCCGAACACCTTGCCTGGCCAACGGCCCAGGTCGCGCGCGCCCGCCTGCTCACCGACGACTTCTCGCCCGTCGAGTTCCTCGACGCGATGAAGGTGAACAACACCGGCGAGAAGTAGTAAGGAACGACTGCGCATTCCCACCGGGAGCGGCGACACTCTTGTCGCCGATTTGAAGACCGCACGGCTGGCTAAGACCGACTCAACTTCAAACCGGCGACAGGAGTGTCGCCGCTCCTCCGAGGCCAAATGGTCGCTTAGACCGTTGCCAGAAACCGCTCAAGCCGCGCGCGCACACGGTCGCGTCCCAACACGCGAAAGATGCTGGTGATGCTCGGACCGGCATTCGTTCCGGTCACAGCGAGCCGCGCCACGCCTTGGTAATCGCCAAAGCCCAAGCCTTTCGACTCGGCGAGGGCCTTGAGCGCGGCTTCGATCGCGGCGTCCTGGGCAAAGTCCATCGCCGGCAGCGCCGCCATCATCTCGGCCAACCGCAGCTTCGGTTCGCCTTTCGCCATGACCTTGTCCTTGACCTTGGCGTCGATCGGATAGTCCTCGCCGAAGAAGTACACGGTGTACGCCCCAAGATCGTCGACCGATTTGATCTTCGGTTGCGCGAGCAGCATGATCTCCCGAAAGTACCCCTCGTTCGCCATCACGGCGGCGCCGTGGGGCTGCTTGGCGAAATATGCCCGGGCCAGGGCGAGGAAGCGCTCGGCCGGCAGTTCGAGCAGGTAGACCATGTTGAGGTGCGCCAGCTTCTTGCCGTCGAACTTCGCGTTGCTCTGGTTCACGCCGGGCAGGTCGAAGAGCCGGATGATGTCGGCGATCGGCATCTTCTCGCGGTCGTCACCCGGATTCCAGCCGAGCAGAGACAGGTAATTCACCAGCGCCTCCGGCAGGAAGAACCGCTGCTGGTACTCCTCGACCAGGGCACCCTTGTCGCGCTTGCTCATCTTGCCCTGCCCCATCTCTGGTGATTTCAGAATGAGCGGGATGTGTGCGAACACCGGCGGCGTTGCACCGAACCCTTCGTAGAGGCGGACGTGCTTGCTCGTGTTGGAGAGGTGGTCCTCGCCGCGGATGACGTGGGTGATGCCCATCGCGATGTCGTCGACGACGTTCACGAAGTGGAACACCGGATTGCCGTCGGATCGCACGATGACGAAATCCTCGTCCTCCATACGCTCCACCCGGCCGCGGATGCGGTCCTCGATCACCACCGGGTCGGACTTCACCTTGGTGACGGTCTTCTTGCGGTGCTCGTCGAACACCTCGTAGCGCTCGCCCTCGAGCTTGAACCAGACGGCACCGTCCTTGTCGTAGACGCGGCCGGCGTCGCGCAACCGTTGAAGGTACTGCGCGTACACGGCGGACCGCTGGCTCTGGCGATAAGGGCCGGCGGCGCCGCGCTCGCCGACGCCGTTCGGATTCGGGCCCTCATCCCAGTCGAGGCCGAGCCAGGTCATGCTGTCGTAAATGAGCCGCAGGAACTCCTCGCTGTTGCGCGCGTTGTCCGTGTCCTCGATGCGTAGGATGAAGGTGCCGCCCGTGTGGCGCGCGTAGAGCCAGTTGAACAGCGCCGTGCGGGCGCTGCCGATGTGGAAAAAACCGGTCGGACTGGGAGCGAAGCGAACACGTACGTGGGACATGGCGGCGAACTTGAGCTTGTGAGAACGAGAACGCGCGAGCTAGAAGCACCCCATGGCGCCTGTCAAAGCCTCCGCACTCGATCCCGCCGGACTGCTCGAGGCCGTCGATCGCGCCGCCCGCGCGCGTGGATTTCACCGGGAACCGTTTGCCGAGATTGATGGCCACCGCTTGACGGCCTTGACGCGGCGTAGTCCGGGACCGCGGCCGCGGATCTACCTTTCGGCCGGCATTCACGGCGACGAGCCGGCGCCTCCCCTCGCCCTGCTCCATCTGCTGGAAGCGGGCTTCTTTGACCGCCAGGCCCACTGGTTCCTGGTCCCGATGCTCAATCCGTCCGGCTTCCACCGCGGCACTCGCGAGAACGCCGAAGGCATCGATCTCAACCGGGACTACAAGGACGTCCGGACCCGGGAGGTTCGCGCCCACGTCCATTGGCTGCGCCATCAGCCGAACTTCGACCTCACCCTCTGCCTGCACGAGGATTGGGAGGCGGAAGGGTTCTATCTGTACGAACTCAATCCTCACGGAAGGCCCAGCCTCGCGCCCGCCATGTTGGAGGCCGCGCGCCGGCACGGAACCATTCAGCCGGGCGACATGATCGATGGCCGTCCGGTGGCGGCCCCGGGCATCATCCGCCCGGTCGACGATCCCTTGATGCGCGAGAACTGGCCCGAAGCCATCTACCTGCGCGCCCATCACACGACCTTGAGCTACACCGTGGAAACGCCGTCGCCGGCCCCGCTCGCCCACCGCATCGACACCCTCGCCGCCGTGGTCACCGGTGCGCTGACGCACCTCGCGACCTCCCGCCGGCCGCACGCTGCTCAACCATAAAACCGACGGCGCCCTTGCGCACCCGCTGGATTGCCGGACCTTCCCACGTCATCGCGCGTCACCCCTCCGCGCCCCACCCCGCCTTTCCATGTTGCGCTCCCTGCTCGCGTTCTTCGCCACCACCGTTGCCGCCTTCGCCGCCAGCCCGCCGGTCAACGTGCTCCTGATCGTCGTCGACGACCTCAATGTCGCCCTCGGCGCCTACGGTGATCCGCTCGCCAAGACCCCGCATCTCGACCGCCTCGCCGCCCGCGGGGTCGTCTTCGAGCGCGCCTATGCCCAATATCCCCTCTGCAATCCCAGCCGCGTGTCCTTTCTCAGCGGACGCCGGCCGGAAACCACCGGCGTCTACATCCTGACCACACCCGCGCGCACCGTCCTGCCGGATGCCGTGCTGCTGCCACAGTTCTATCGCGAGCGCGGCTATTTCACCGCCGGGGCGGGCAAGATTTTCCACAACGTGCGCGTCAACGATGCCGCCTCGTGGGACGCGTATCAGGACGCGCCGCCCGAGGATCCTGAGGAACTCGCCGCCACCCGCAGCCGCCAGCAGGGCGGCGACGGCCGTCCGGCCTGGACCGTCCTGTCGACCGAGGGCGAGCGCACGCGCGACGTCGTCAACGCCCGGCAGGCCGAGGCCTGGATCGCAGCCCAAGCCGCCGCCGGGAAGCCGTTCTTCGTCGCGGCCGGCTTTCATCTGCCGCACCTGCCGTGGACCGCACCCCGGCGTTTCTTCGATCTGCACCGCGAGGCGGACTTCGCGGTTCCGTCGTATCCGGACATGCGCGACATTCCCGCCATCGCGCTGCAGACGGAACTCACGGGCTTCGCGCAACCTGACTCCCCCGCCGCCGCGCGCCGGGCCTACTACGCCTGCGTCTCGTTCGTCGACGAACAGGTCGGCCGCCTGCTCGATGCCCTCGAGCGCACGGGCACGGCCGACCGCACCGTCGTGGCCCTGATCAGCGATCACGGCTTTCACCTCGGCGACCACGGCGGGCTTTGGGCCAAGCTCAGCGCCTTTGATCAGGCGACGCGGGTGCCCTTTCTGCTCGCGGGTCCGGGCGTGCCCGCCGGCCGCCGCGTCGCCAGCCCGGTCGAGTTGCTCGACCTCTTCCCGACACTCACCGCGTTAACCGGACACGCCGGGCCGCCGGGGCTCGAGGGCGACTCCCTCACGGCGACGTGGAGCCCCGGCGCCACGACGGAAGGCCAGGCCTATTCGCTCGTCTACCACTACGACCAGCAACGTGACGCCGACGTCGAGGCACGCACGGTGATCACACGCGACTGGCGTTACACCGAATGGAACGGCGGCAGGACCGCCCGCGAGTTGTATCTGCGCGACGGAGACGCCGGCGAATACCGCAATGTGGCCGCCGACTCCGGCATGCGCACCGCCATCCAGACGGGGGCCGACCTGCTCCGTCGTCACCCCCAACCGAAACCCGGGCCGGCGAACCGGCCGCGGGCCCTGGTACCGGCGAAAGCCAAGTGACGCGGTCCGCCAGCGTGACACCGGCATTCTTGCCGGTGTTATCCGGGTGACACAGGCATTCTTGCCTGTGCTCCTTTAACCCCCCGAACCAACAACCCCACCGGCAGGAATGCCGGTGTCACACGCGCACTTCGCTTTCACGGCACCAGCCGGTCCGTGTAGGTGCGCTTAAGCAGGTGCTCGGGGATCGGGATGACGCAGATATTCATCGCCCGGTTGTCCTCGGACAGCATCGCTGACTGAATCTGAATCTTCGTGCCATCGGCGTTGAACGTCGGGTGCGGATGGTCCGCCGCCGTGGCCTTGTGACCGGTCGAGAGCAGGATCAGTTCACTCGTGGTGCGATCGATGAGGTAGAGATTACGCGTAAAATCATCGCCCACCGCCCAGCGTCCGTCGGAGGAGCCGTGCACGTGCCAGAGTCCGCTGCCCGACTTCGTCTGGCCAGCGAGGTACAGTTCCTGGGTGCGCAGGTTTACGATGGCGAGGCCGGTGGCGTATTGCCGCGAACCGGCCACGCCCCAGTCGCCCGTCGAGCCGACGGGGCGATGTCCCATGATGGCGAAGGCCACCTCGTCCTCCGAGATGATCGCCTCGTGGGTGACCCAGTCGAATTTGCTTTCGTCGTACACCGGCCGGAGACCGGTGCCGTCCGCCTTCACGGTCCAAGCCCGGGTCGGCGCCTTGCCGCCCGTCTCCCATGAGAAGACAATCTCGCCCGGCACCCACGGATTCGTCTGCACGTGTCCGGTCTGGAACGGCACGCTGATCACGTGGCGGATCTCACCGGTCTGCACGTGCATGCTCGCGATGGCGGTCGGCCCTGCGCCCATGTTGCGCGGTCCGAAATTGCCCTGCAGCTCCGTGCCGGGAGCGAGGTGTTTCTCGGCGTACTCGCGGCCGGCCCGAAAATAGATCACGTCCTCGGCGCCATCGAGGGCCATGTCGCCCCCGGCCCCCAGGGCCGCCGGAATGACGCCCACGACCCGCTCGTAGGCGGATTTCGCCGCGACCTTGCCAGCGAGGCTGTCGGGCAATAGCCGCCCCAAATCGATGGCGACGATCTGCAGGTCGCCACGCGGCGTACCGCGGGCCGGCGGCGGCGTTCCGGGCGGGCACGCCGGATCGCGCATGACGTACAGGGTCATCGTCGTTCGCGCGTTGACCAGCATGCCGAGATAGCCGCCCTCGGTGACTTGCACGAGATCGCCCGTCGCCTCGTTGACGGCGAGGGCTTCGCCCGGGACGCGGTTGGAGCGGAACACCAGCCATTTGCCGTCGGACGTCCACTGGGGATGCGTCGGATAGATCTTCGAATCGCCCGCCGGCGTGCTGGTGAGAAAGATCAGCGGCACGCCCGTCACCGGATCGGGGACGACTTTTCGCTCCGACGGAAACCGCTGGCCGAGCTGGGCCAGCGCCGGGGAAACAAACGTGGAGAGCGCCAGCAACAAGCCGGCCGCGCCGAGGCGGAGTCCGTGGAGGGTCATGGTCAGTTCGGGTTCGCGGGTGAACCGGCAGCATCGCTGCGCCGGCAAATAAAAAGCGTGGCAGGACAAGCCTCGCCACGCTCGCGTTGTGGGCCGAACCCCCACCGAGGGCCAATCCGGGGCCGACGGACAGTCAGCGCCCGGACCGCCGGAAGTTACTTGAGCACTCGGGCGTGAAACGCCGCCCAGTCGTCGATGGCGTTGAGCGCGACCGCCGTGCCCGCCACGGAACCGTCGTCGGGATAACCCGCGCCGGCGAGGATCTCCTTCCGCGTCTCGTCGCCGTGGTGGTAGCCCAGGACGATCGTGTTGATCTTTTCGATGTTGGCCCGGTCAAGTTTGACGCCCGGTTGCGCCTTCACCCACGCCTCGAACTGCGCGTACGTCGGACGCTGGCTGGTGATGTACGACCGGACCACCTCCGGGGAAAGCCCGAGGCCGGTGATGACGACGGTGTCGAAACCCTTGCCGATACCCGGATAGCCGGGCGCAAGTTTGCCGCGCGCTTCAAGCGAGACCTTCAACCAGACACGGGGCAGGTGGCGCACGCCGAGGGGACCGGCCGTGTCGCAGGGAATCATGGGGACGTGAACTTCACTCATGGGAGGAGGGAGGAGAAAACCGGTCGCGCGTGAGGGGTTTGGGTTCATCGCGCCGGCGCGACCCTTCGGACGAAGAACCTGGGAAACGGGAGCGTACGGGCTCGCGGGACTGGTGCAACTCCGCGGCACTCATCTTGGATCGTCTCATCGCGTCGCCTGGGAACCCACTGACAGCTTGCACTCGCCGCGGCGGACGCCACCGTCGGTATCACCGTTAACCCAACGGTCTTTCACCCCCCACGCATCATGACCCTCGCCCGCCGCGACTTCTTGAAAACCACCCTCACCGCCTCCGCCGCGACCGCTTTTGCCGGTTCGGCCTCGGCCGTCTCCGCCGCCCAGCCGGCGTCGGGCCGCGAGTATTACGAATTGCGCTGCTACCGGCTGGCCCCGGACATGTCCGCCTCGCCCCTGCACGGCTACCTCGAGAAGGCGCTGCTGCCGGCGCTGGCGCGTCGTGGCCTGGCGAATACCGGCGTCTTCACCGAGGACCAGCCCAAGGACGGCCCGGCGGTCTGGATGCTGATCACCCACCCCAACCTCGAGTCCGCCGTCGCCTGCAGCACCACGCTGCTCGCCGACCCCCAGTTGCGCGCTGACGGCAAGGATTACCTCGAGACACCGCGGACCGCACCGGGCTTCGCGCGCATCGACAGCTGGCTGCTGCTCGCCTTCGCCAGCATGCCGAAGATGGAAATCCCCGCCTTTTCCCGCTCCCGCGCGCCTGACCGCTTGTTCGAGATGCGCACCTACGAGAGCTACAGCGAGGTCAAGGCGCTAAAGAAGATGGCCATGTTCGACGACGGCGAGACGGAGATCATGCGCAAGGTGAAGCTCGCCCCGCTCTTCTTCGGCCAGGGCATTGCCGGCACCAACCTGCCGCACCTGACCTACATGACGTGCGCTCCGGATGCCGCGGCGCACAAGGCCCACTGGGACGCATTCCGCGTCGACCCGGATTGGGTCCGCATGCGCGACGACCCGCAGTACGCCCACACTGTCTCGAAGAACACGCCGCGCTTCCTCAAGCCGACGGCGTATTCACAACTCTGAGACGACCGGTCACGCGCGCTTCTCGGCGCGGTGATAGGTGGGCTTGGTCTGCCGCGCGCGGTTCACCGCCGCGGCTTCGGCCACCTTCGTTTCCGTCCGCGCCGCCGCACGCAGCTGTTTGATCTGGGCGGTGAAATCGGCGGGCAACGGCGCGCGCAGGTCGAGCGTCTTGCCCGTCGCCGGGTGGGTGAACACGAGGTGCTCCGCGTGGAGCATCACCCGCTCCGGCTGCACCTTGAGGCGCGAGTCCGGTTTCCAGCCGTACACCTCGTCGCCGAGGATGATGTGGCCGAGGTCCTTGAGGTGAACGCGGATCTGGTGCGTGCGCCCGGTATGGATCGCACAGCGCACCCGCGCGGCGATCGTGCCGAAGGCCTCTTCGACCTCCCAATCGGTGCGCGCATCCCGTCCGCCCTCCTCGACGGGTACGACGCCCATCTTGTGCCGGTGTTGCGGATTGCGCCCGATCGGCGCCCGCAGGCTCCCGCTGCGCAGGGCCGGCACCCCAGTCACGAGGGCGAGGTACTCCTTTTGCAAAGAACGGCCGGAAAACTGCGCGGCGAGACCGCGGTGGGTGACATCATCCTTGGCGACAAGCATCACGCCCGAGGTCTCACGATCGAGTCGGTGCACGATGCCCGGTCGCTCCACCCCGCCGATGCCGCTCAGGCCCCCGGCGCAATGGGCGAGCAACGCGTGCACGAGCGTGTCCTCGCCCGTCGCCGCGCCTGGGTGCACCACCATGCCGGCGGCCTTGTTGAGGGCCAGCAGGTGTTTGTCTTCGTAGAGAATCTCGAGCGGGATGCTGACCGGCTTCAGTTCTGCCGGACGCGTTTCCGGAAAAGCGTAGGCCAGTTCGTCGCCAGCGCTGACCGACTGGCTGCGATCGATCGGACGCCCAGCCAGCGTGACGAGCCCGGCCTCGAACGCCCGTTGCCATGCCACGCGGCTGTGCTCGCGATAGGCGCGCGCGAGCACCTTGTCGGCGCGCTCGCGGCGCACCCCGGGTGGAACAAGATAGGTGGCGGACATGGTCGATGGTGCCCCGGTCAAATCCGAAGCCCCATCTCGTCCACCCGCTTGCGCAGGGTCGCGCGGGTGATGCCGAGTTTCTCCGCGGCGCGGGCGTGGTTGCCATTCTCGGCCTTGAGCACGCGGACGATCATCTCGCGCTCCAACCGCTCGAGGATCGGCTCGGGACCGACGGCGAGCGCCGTGTGCAGGAAGTCGAGCGCCTGTTCGACGGTTTGCGCGGCCGCTGCGGGGGCCGCGGGAGCCGAGGCGGGCGCCGGTGCCGCCGGGGTCGGTTCGACCGGCGCAGCTGCCGGCGTGGGGGCCACGGGCGCAAGGGAAACCGACGGCGCGGGACTGGCGGGCTGCACGGGCACGCCGCCCGCCGCCTCGACGATCTCCGCCGGCAGATCCTTGAGCAGAATCGTGTCGCCCTGCGCGATGACCGCGCTGCGGTACACCACGTTCTCCAGTTCGCGCACGTTGCCCGGCCAGCGGTAGCGCGTGAGCACGGCCATCGCCTCGGGCGCCACCTTGGAGGAGCGCGCCTTGCGCTGCTTCACCAGGTTCTGCAGGCAGAAATCGACGATCTGGGGAATGTCGTCCTGCCGCTCGCGCAAGGGCGGCATCTTGATGCGCACTACATTGAGGCGGTAGTAGAGGTCTTCGCGGAAGGTCTTCGCCTTCACCATCTCCTCGAGGTCCTTGTTCGTCGCCGCGAGGATGCGCACGTCGACCTTGATCGTCTCGGTGCCGCCGACGCGTTGGATCTCACCCTGCTGCAACACACGCAGAATCTTCGTCTGGGTCGCCAGCGCCATGTCGCCGATCTCGTCGAGGAAAATGGTGCCGCCATCACAGAGCTCGAACTTGCCCAAGCGCTGTCCGGTCGCCCCGGTGAATGAACCTTTTTCATGACCGAAGAGCTCGCTCTCGATCAGGTTGTCCGGGATCGCGGCGCAGTTGACGGCAATGAACGGTTTGCCCGCTCGGTGCGAGTGCTTCCAGATCGAGCGCGCCACGAGCTCCTTGCCCGTGCCGCTCTCGCCCGTGATCATCACCGTCACGTCGCTCGCCGTGACCTGGCCAATGACCTTGAAGACGTCCTGCATGACCGGGGAGGCGCCGACGATGCCCTCCTTGTAATCCTCGCTGTTGATCGTCGGCTTGTAGTCGCGCACCGCGCGCATGTCGGCGTGCGCCTTGATCGCGTTCTCCGCCAGCGCCAGCACCTTCGCCGGATCGAAGGGCTTCATGATGTAGTCGAACGCGCCGTACTTCATCGCCTCGATCGCCGTCTGCGCCGTGCCGAAGGCGGTCATCAGCACGACCATCTGCCGCGGGTTGATCGAACGGATGTGCTGCAGGGTCTCGATGCCGCTCATCCCGCCCATGCGGATGTCGAGGAAGATTAGGTCCGGCGGCGGCCCCTTTTTCACCAAGGCGATGCCTTGTTCGCCGCTCGGTGCCTCCGCAACCTGGTAGGCCTTGGAGGACAGCACGCGCGTGAGCGAGTAGCGGATCTCGGAATCGTCGTCGATGACGAGGATGGTGGGTGCGGAAGCGGCGTCGGACATCGGTGAGCGTGGTGGCCCCGCGCGCGCCGGGCGCAAGGCGGGCGCGGACGCGAAGCTCGCTTGGCTTAAGGCACCGGCCGGACCGGTCAATCCCCTTGTTCCGGGCCGGGGCCGCTCGGCTCTTTCTCGTTCATCGTTCTCTTTCCTCGTTCTCCCCCTCCGTGCGGTTCCCTCCCAAGGGAGAAAGAGGAAAGAGAAAGATGGAGGGAGAAAGCGTTGGTGCGCGGGTCCCTGCGCGCGTGGTTAGTGGTCTCACGCCCTCCCCGCCCACCACGAATCCGCACTGGACTTCCCCCTTGCCTCAGCGTGCCTTCGTGCGGTGTCGACGCCGTCCCGTCCCGTGCCCCCGGCCATTCTGGCCAATCAGCATGCCATCGTTCGGGGCCTGCTTGCGTCCCTCCGCCCGCACTGGCGCCGCGACCGCGCCCTGCCGGCCCGCATCGAGGCCGCGTTGAAGGCCGACCGGCGCTTCGGCTCCCGCGACCGGCGCCTGTATCGGGAACTGACGTACACCGCCTTGCGTTACCTGCCGTGGATCGAAGCGTTGGGTGAGGACGAGGCGGTCGGGCTGATCGCCCACCTCTGCGACGACACCCCGGCCACCGCCGCCTTTCGGGCCCGGTACGCGCAACCGCCCGAGGCCCCACTCGACGAGTCCGCCCTGCTGCCGGAATGGATCGCCGGCGAGTGTCCGGCCGCCCTCGAACCACCCCAGCGCGCAGCCCTCCTGCGCCGCGCACCGGTGTGGATCCGGCTGCAAACCGACGATCCGGCGGCGGTCTGGGCCGAGTTTGCCCAGGCCGGCCTGCCGACCGCCGCGCCTGGTCCCTGGCCTGACGCTTTCCGGTTTCCGCCCGACACCGCCCTCACCCGCACGCGCGCCTACGAACAGGGGCAGATCGAAATCCAGGATCTCGGCTCGCAATGGATCCTCGCCTCGGCGGCCCCGGCCGCCGGCGAACACTGGCTCGACGCCTGCGCGGGCGCGGGCGGCAAGACCCTGCACCTGGCCCGCCTGCTGGGGCCGTCGGGCCGCGTCGTCGCCCATGATGTCCGCGCCGCCGCACTGGCCGAACTCGCGGAGCGCGCCCGCCGCGCCGGCGTCACCACCGTGCGCATCGCCGCGCAGCCCGAAGGCACTTTTGACGGCGTCCTGGTCGACGCACCGTGCACCGGCAGCGGGACCTGGCGGCGCGCCCCCCATCTGAAGTGGACCACCCGCCTCGCCGACGTGGCCGCGGCGGCGGAGAAACAGCTTCAACTCCTGCGCCGCTTCAGCGCCCGCGTCCGGCCCGGCGGACGCCTGATCTACGCCACCTGCTCCCTTTGCCGGTCGGAGAACGACGAGGTCGTTTCCCGCTTCCTCGCCGCCGAGCCGGACTTTGTCGCCGAAGCCCTTCCCCGCACCTTCGGCGTGTCGCCCGGCCCACTGGGCTGCACCCTGCTGCCCGCCACCTTCGATACGGATGGATTCTACGTGGCCGCCCTGCGGCGACGGGCCTGAGCGGCCGGACGGCGACGCCGCCAGTTTGGGATTGCCGCGGCCTTCGTCCGCCCAACAGTGCGCGCGTGGTTCCCGACGCCGATTATCGCATCAAGCTGCCGGTCTTTGAAGGCCCGCTCGACCTGCTGCTGTTCCTCATTCGGAAGAGCGAGATCGACATCTACGACATCCCGATCGAAGCGGTGACCAAGCAGTACCTCGGCGTACTCCGTTCGATGCAGGAGCTCGACCTCGAGGTGGCCGGCGAATTTTTCGTCATGGCGGCCACCCTGATGGAGATCAAGAGCCGCATGCTGCTGCCGCGCGGCCAGGCGGCCGTCGATCCGGATGCGGACGACGCCGATGCGATGGACCCGCGCTGGGAACTCGTGCACCAGCTGCTCCAGTACAAGAAGTTCAAGGAGGCCGCGGCCAAGATCGACGAACTCGCGATGTTCCAGCACGGCCTGCTGCCCCGCCAGGTCGCATCCCAGGCCGTCTCCGAGCACGACCGTCCGCTCAAGCAGGGCGACCGCATCGAACTCTGGAACGTGTTCAACCTCGTGCTCCGCCGCCTCGCCGAAAAGCTCGTGGTGGGAGAGATCAAGGACGAGCAGACCACCGTCGCCGACCAGATGGAGATGATCCTCCAGAAGATCCAAACGCAAAAGTCCTTCGTCTTCTCCTCGCTCTTCACCGGCCGCATCACGGTGCGCGTGCTCGTGGCCACCTTCCTCGCCGTGCTCGAGCTCACCCGCCTCAACAAGCTGCGGGTGCGCCAGGACGAGGCCTTCACCGACATCCATTGCACCGCGGTCGAAACCACCGCGGCCCTGCCGGCGGAAAACCCACTTGAAACACCGGTCGAAGCCGGCACGGTTACGGCGTGAGCAAAAAACCCGCGAAGTCATCCGCCAAGACGAAGCCGAAGGCAGGCCTCCTCGGGGTCGGCCTTGATAACGAGGACGGTCATAAACGCGTGACCAGCGGGGATAACTTCGTGCTCGTGGGCGGATCCGCCGAGACGCACGAACGGATGACCGAGACCACACTCAAGACCTTCGAGGAGCTCAAGAAACGCGATCGAACCCTCGAAACAGTGGATCCGCGCGAGCTCGCGGAGATCATCCACAAGTCGACCCCGCGTTGATTTTCCCGCCGGTTCACTTATCGTTCCGTCTTACCATGGCCGCCAACATCGCAAACCTCGATAGTTCCTCGTTCAAATCCGCCATCGCCGTCAGCACGCCCGTGCTCGTCGATTTCTGGGCTCCCTGGTGCGGCCCGTGCAAGGCGATCGCGCCCATCCTCGAGGAACTGGCGACCGAGCTCGGCGGCAAGGTCAGCATCGCCAAGGTCAACGTCGACGACAACGAGACGATCGCGGCCGAGTACGGCATCCGGGCCATCCCGACCATGCTGCTCTTCAAGAACGGCCAACTGATCGACACCATCGTCGGCATGATGCCGAAGGCGTCCCTCAAGGACAAGCTGCTCGCCAAGGTCTGAGGCCAGTCCGCGTGACACAGGCATTCCTGCCTGTGCTCCCGCGGCTTGGACCTATCATCCGATCCCGCAGGCAGGAATGCCTGTGTTACGGCGCTTCCCTACCACACCAGCCAGACGCTGACGACGAGCGCGTACAGCGCCACGTAGCGGCCGGTCCGGCCGAGGAGCGCGATCAGCTCGGCCGGCGTGCGCGCCCGCGCCAAGGTCCGGCCCTGGGCGACCGCAAACGGCGCCAGTCCGGCCGCCACCAAGCCCGCCCCCGCCAGGCTCCCGGTGCCGCGCACCGCGAGCAACGCCGGCACGGCGAGCGCAAGGATGTGCGACGCCGCGAACTGCGCCCGGGCGAAGCCCCGGCCCCAGCGCACGACGAGGGTTCGTTTCCCGGCCTTCGCGTCCGTCTCGACGTCCCGATAATTATTCACGACCAGAATGTTCGCCGCCAGCAGCCCCACGCCCGCGCCGGCCAGCAACGGTTCCACCCCGAGCCGGCCCGCCTGTACGAAGTAGGTCGCCCCAACCGCGACGAGGCCGAAGAAAAGAAAGACGAACAGGTCGCCGAGGCCGTGATAGCCCAGCGGGTACGGTCCGCCCGTGTAGGCGATCCCGCACAGGATGCTCGCCACGCCGACCCCGAGCAGCGGCCAGCCCCCGTAGGGCAGCAGCGTGAGGCCGGTGAGAAAGGCCGCCGCAAAGACGCCGGCCATGGCGCGCCGCATCACCGCAGGCGCGACCCACCCCGCCGCCACCGCCCGCTTCGGTCCGACCCGCTCCTTCGTATCCGCACCTTGGATATAGTCGTAGTAGTCGTTGGCGAAATTCGTGCCGATCTGGATGAGCAGGGCGAAGGCGAGGCAGGACAGCGCCGCCGGCGCAACCCAGGCGCCATCACGCCACGCCAGCGCGCAGCCGACCAGCACCGGCGCCACGGCCGCCGGCAGGGTGCGCGGGCGCGCCGCGGCCAGCCAGATGCGGACGGGGGACGGGCGGCCGCTCATGGCCTCACTGGTAGCTGCGCCGGCTCTCCAGCGCGCTCTTCAAGGTCACCGAATCGGCGTAGAGCACACCGCCGCCGCTGGGCAGGCCAAAGCCGATGCGCGACACCGCCACCGCCGGCTCCGCCGGGAGATGCTGGGTGATGTAGTGGCAGGTCGCCTCACCCTCCACATCGTTCGACAGGGCGAGGATGAGTTCGTGCACCGCGCCCGAGCGCAGGCGCTCGAGCAGCCGGTCGAGGTTCAGGTCGGACGGACCGACGCCATGGATCGGCGAGAGTTTGCCGTGCAGCACATGGTAGGTGCCGCGGTAGGCGCCCGAGCGCTCCATCGCCCCGAGGTCGGGCACCTGTTCCACCACGCAGACCACTCCGTGATCGCGACGTTCGTCCGCGCAGATCGGACAAAGTTCCGCCTCGGCGAGGTTGCCACACCGGGTGCAGCGCCGCACGCCGGCCGCCGCTTCCTGGAGCGCGCTCACGAGTTGCGGCAGCTCCGCGGGCTTGCCCACGAGCAGATGCAGGGCAATGCGTTCCGCCGCCCGATGGCCGACACCGGGCAGGCGTTTCAACTGCTGTCGCAGGCGGTCGAAGGCGGGAGTCACAGCGGACAGGCGGCCGCAACGCTCACATCATGCCGGGAAACTGGTAGGCGGACGTGACCTTTTGCATCTCCGCCTCGTGGTAGTCCTTGGCCTGCTTCGCGGCGTCCTGGATGGCGGCGAGCAGCGTGTCGCCGACCAGCTTGGCGTCTTCCTTGAGGAACTCGGGGTCGAGGGCGAGCGACAGGAAGGTGCCGGACCCGCTGATCTTGATTTTCACCGCGCCTCCCCCGCTCGTCACTTCGAGTTCCTTCGCGTCCAGCTGAGTCTTCAGCTGGTCGATGGAACGCTGCATTTTCTGGGCTTGTTTGAGGAGTTTGCCTACGCCGGCCATGGTGTGTGGGAGGTTAAAACCGTGATATAGGGAGCTTGGCGCCGCCGAGGCACGCTCAATCTGCGCCCGCCGTCACAGCGATCGGCAGGGGCTGGTAACGCGCGTCCGCACCAACGATCTCCGTCCACATCTCGCCTGGCGAGACGCGGCGTTCGGTCGACCGGTTGACCCAGGCCACGTCCAGCGGATCCCCGGACGCGCCAAGCCGGATACCCCAAATCGGATCGAAGGCGGCCGTCGACAGGGAATACCGCATGTCGCCGAGCACGGTCGGATCATCCGGACTGCGTCCGACCCACGCTCCGGAAAAATGCCGGAACCGGCGGAACGAATCGCGGTGCGCCGCCGCCGGACGTTCCTCCGGGCGCAGGTCGGCTTCCGTCACTTCGGGCAAGGCCCACCCGGCGATGAAGGTCGGCTGACCGCTGAGTCCGACCCGGATGCGATCGCTGTGAATCTTGCCATCCTCGAGGTACAGCGTCCGCCAGACGAAGAGGTTACCCAGGGTCGGCATGATCTCCCGGCGCTCGAGGGTGTGGCCGCGCGCCGCCGCCACGCGCTCCTGGGCTTCGGCCACGCGTGCCCGTTGCAGGGCCCCGAGGCCGAGGTACGTCACCACAACCGCCAAGCCCGTTCGCACCGCCGTCGGCGAGGCGCGGAACAAGGACCAGACCAGGGCAACGAGCAGCGGCAACGTCACCGCGGGATCAACCACCGCGACGTAATCCCAGCCGACGCGCAGGTCGGAAAACGGCCAGAACATCCGCGTGCCGTAACTCGTCGCGGCATCGAGCAGGATGTGGCTGACGTAGGCAGCCAGCGCGACGCCCCACAGGGCCCCCGCCTGCGCCCGCCCCGCGCGCCGCAGCAGCCAGGGCGCCGCTGCAATTGCCGCGCCCACGGGAGCGAACGGCAGGGCGTGCGAGAAGCCCCGGTGCATCTCCACCGCAAACAGCGGGTCGGTCGCACTGCGGAGAAAGACGTCGGCATCGGGCAGCAGGCCGGCCGCCACGCCCACCGCCGCCGCGGTCCGGCCCAAGGTCCGGTGCCCGAGGGCATACGCCACGCCGCCGCCCAGCAAGGTGTGTGTCAGAGGATCCACGGAGCGAAGCGATAGGTGGGAATCGCCCCGACGCAACCAGCCGGCGTGAGCGCATCGCCTTTTTCCCCTGCCCAGGCGGACGCGCGGGTCCCTCCGCGCGTGGTTCGAATCGGAGGAAACTCGAGTGTTCGCCGAGTCCTTCGCCACCGCGCGCCTGCCCCGCCCTATACCCGTCCAAGCCCCCGGCAAACCGAGGTCGGAGTTTGACATCATTCGCCGCGCCACGAACCTCAGGACGGCCCCGATGACGTCGTCCCCTCCCGCCATCTCCTTGCGCCGACCTCTCCCCCCACGGGCAATCGCCCGTCGCCTGATGCAAATCGCGTTCGGCTGGCTAACCTTGGCCGCCACCGCGGTCTCTTTCGCCCAGGAGCCCCGCAAGGTGGGCGTGTTGACCGACAACCCGCCCTACTCGTACCTCAACGCCGACGGCGAGATCCAAGGGTTCGTCGTGGACCTGATGGCGGGGATCGAACGCCACATGGGCATGCGGCTCGAGCGGGTGACCGGCACCACCTCGGAGATCACCCGTGCCTTCGTCGAGGGGCGGCTCGATCTGCTCCAATCGTACGCCTATTTTCCCTCCCGCGAGGATCACGCCGATTTTTCCAACCGGTACCTGTCGCTGTCCGGCTCGATCTTTGTGCGCAAGGACGGCCCCCAGCCGAAGACCTTCGAGGAACTCCGCGGCCTGAAGGTGCTCGTGCATGAGGGCAGCCTGGGCCACCGCCTGCTGGTCGAGGCCGGCTACAACGACTCCGTCGTGCTCGTCCCTTCGGTGGTGCAATCCCTCCGCATGCTCAACGATGGCGCGGGCGATGCGACCTTGGTGTCCCGCCTCAGCGGACTCGCCACGATTCACACCTACCGGCTCGACCGCCTGAAACCGTCGGGAGGACCGCTGCCGAACTATGCGGTGGAATACTGTTTTGCCGTGCGCGACGGCGATCGCGCCCTGCTCGCCCAGTTGAACGAAGGCCTCGCCATCCTCCAGCGCACCGGCGAATACGACGAGATCTACCGCCGCTGGTTCGGCCACCTCGATCCGCGCCGCTACACCGCGGTCGACGTGGTCAGCGCCATCGCCCTCGGCCTCGCCGTGGCCTTCGCCGTCACGCTGTGGTTCTACTTCCGGCAACGCGCGCTGCACCGCCGGCTCGCCGCCCAGTCCGCCGCCCTCGAACGCAGCGAGCAGCTCCACCGCGGGGTGTTCGACGCCTCGCCCGAGGGCCTGGCGCTCTTTACGCGCGACGCCGGCGGCGCCCTGCACCTCGAACAGGCCAACCGTGCCTTCGCGACCTTGCTGCGGCAGGGCACCGGGCTCCCGGCCGGTCTGGCCCTGCGCGGCCTGCTCCCGGTCGGACACAGCCTGGTCGAACAGCTCGAACGCACGCTCCCGGGTTCCGGCTTTGCTCCCGCGGAGCATAGCCTGCCGTCCTCCGCCGACCGGCCCCGCTGGGTCCGTGCCTCCGGGGCTCCGATCGGCGACGGCCTGCTCGTGGTGCTGAGTGACATCACCGGCGAAAAGGCCGCCCAAGAACAGCTGATCGAGCGCGAGCGGCAGCTGCGCCAGGCCCAGAAGCTCGAAGCCATCGGCACGCTCGCCAGCGGCATTGCCCACGACTTCAACAACATCCTCACCAGCATCGGCGGCAACACCGAGCTCGCCCGGCTGCGCCTGCCGTCCGCCCATCCGGTCCAGGAACACCTCGCCGAAGTCACCGGCGCCACCAGCCGCGCCACCGCGCTCGTACGTCAGATCCTGACTTTCGCCCGCCAGACCGAGTCGAAGCGCGAACGGCTCTCCGCCACCCGGCTCATCGCGGAAACCTGCGCCTTCCTCCGAGCCGCCGCCCCCAGTTCCCTCGCCCTTGAGCACCGGCGCATCGAGCCTCCGCTCGAGATCGACGGCGATCCGACCCAGCTGCACCAGGTGCTGATGAACCTCGGCACCAACGCCGTCCAGGCCATCGGCAACCGGCCCGGGCGGCTCACCTTCAGCGAGGAACGCGCCCCGGACGGCGCCCCGTGTATCGTTGTTTCGGATACCGGGCCGGGCATGCCGCCCGAGGTGGTCGCGCGCATCTTCGAGCCGTTTTTCACCACCAAATCCCCGACGGAGGGCACCGGCCTCGGACTCGCCGTCGTGCACGGCATCATGGAGGCGCACAAGGGCACCGTGACGGTCGAGAGCCGCCCGGGCCGGGGCACGACCTTCCGCCTTCGCTTCCCTCCGGTTAGCCCCGCCGCTCCGCGCCGGGAGACGCCGGCCCCGCCCCCGCTCACCCACGGCCGGGGCGAGCTCATTCTCGTGGTCGACGACGAACTCGCGATCACCCTGTTCGCGGCAAACCTTCTGCCCCGCCTGGGCTACCGCGCGTCGGTCCACAATCATCCGGCCGAGGCGCTGCAGGCCTTCCGGCGCGAACCGGAGGCCTACGCCCTCGTGCTCAGCGACCTGACCATGCCGGGCATGAGCGGACTCGACCTCATCACGACGCTCCGCGCCGAACGCCCCGACCTGCCCTGCCTGCTCATGACCGGCTTCCTCGGCGGCGACCACCTCAAGCGCAGCCGCGAGATCGGCCTCGCGGCCGTGCTGCAGAAGCCGCTTTCCACCGCCACGCTGAGCGACGCCATCGCCCGGGCGCTGGCGGACGCCCGCGCCACCCGCAGCCCGTCCTGAGGGCTACGGCAACCACGGGTACCGCCGCGCCGCCGGCTTGCGCTTTTCGCGCTGGGCGGAGTGAAACTCCTTCGCCTCTTCGCTCATGTAGTAGAGCAAGGTCGCGTTCCCGGCCAGCTCCTGGATGCCGGACTGGCCGTCGAGTTCGGCGTTGAACGCGCTCTTCAGCAGCCGGATCGCCAGCGGGCTGTGCCCGAGGATCTCCCGGGCCCACTTCACGCCTTCCGCCTCGAGGCCGGCCACCGGCACGACCGCGTTGACCAGACCCATCTCCAGCGCCTCGGTCGCCGAGTATTGGCGGCACAGATACCAGATCTCGCGCGCCTTCTTCTGGCCGACCATCCGCGCCAGGTAACTGGAGCCGAATCCGCCGTCGAAGCTGCCCATGCGCGGTCCGACCTGGCCGAAGATGCCGTTGTCCGCCGCGATCGTCAGGTCGCAGACCACGTGCAGCACGTGGCCGCCGCCAATGGCGTAACCCGCAACGAGCGCGATCACCACCTTCGGCATCGACCGGATCAGCTTCTGCAGATCGAGCACGTTGAGCCGGGGCACGCCGTCCCCGCCGACATACCCGGCGTGGCCGCGCACGCTCTGGTCGCCACCCGCGCAGAACGCATACTTGCCGTCCGTGTGCGGACCGGCACCGGTGAGCAGCACCACGCCGATCGAGGTGTCCTCGCGCGCGTCGGCAAACGCATCATACAGCTCGAAGACCGTCTCCGGGCGGAAGGCATTCCGCTTGGCGGGACGGTTGATCGTGATCTTCGCGATGCCGTCGGCCTTGTGATAAAGGATGTCCGTGTAGGTTTTGGCGACCTGCCAGTCGGGGAGGCTCATGGAAACGCAAACGTGGCGCAGCCCCGCCTCAGGTCAACGCGCCGGTGCGTTTGCAAGCGGGCGGCGGCTGAAAACTTTCGACTTGGACGGCCTGCGGCCATCGCGGACACTCCCCGGGTCCATGAACACACCCAACGACGCCGGACGCGCCAATCCCGGCGCGCGGCTCGCCCTCAGTCTCGGCGCCCTTGGCGTGGTTTTCGGCGACATCGGCACCAGCCCGCTCTACGCCTTGCGCGAATCCGTGCGCGCCCTGCCGGCGTCCGATCAGGAAATGGGCGTGCTGGGCGTGCTCTCGCTCATCCTCTGGTCGCTGATCGTCGTCGTCTGCGGCAAGTACCTCTGGGTCGTGACGCGCGCCGACAACCAAGGCGAGGGCGGCGTCTTCGCCCTGTTCTCCAAGGGTCGCTTCGACCTCGCGCGCAGCCGGCGGCCGGTGAGCCTGGGCGTCGTCGTTATTCTGCTCGGTGCCGCCATGCTTTGCGGCGAGGGCGTGATCACGCCGGCGATCTCCGTGCTCAGCGCCGCCGAGGGACTCGAACTGCTCGTGCCGGGTGCCAAGGACTACGTCGTTCCCCTCGCCCTCGTCGTGCTCGGCGGAATTTTCTGGTTTCAAAGCAAGGGCACGAAGGCGATCGGCGGCGTGTATGGGCCAGTAATGCTAGTCTGGTTCGTTTCCATCGGCCTGCTCGGCCTCACCCACATTCTTGAGAATCCCGCCATCCTCCGAGCCGCCAATCCGTGGCACGGCTGGCACCTGCTCGTCACTCATCCGGCGGAGATCGGCCTCATCCTCGGCGGCGTCGTGCTGTCCATCACCGGCGTCGAAGCGATCTTCGCCGACATGGGCCACTTCGGGCGCCGCTCGATCCAGCTGGCCTGGTACGGCGTGGCGATGCCCGGCCTCGTTCTGAATTACTTCGGCCAGGGCGCCTACGTGCTCGGTCACCCGGCCGGACTCGACAACCCCTTCCTCGGCGTCGCGCCAGCCGGTCCGTTGCGCGCCGGCCTGATGATCCTCTCGATCCTCGCCGCGGTAATCGCCAGCCAGGCGATGATCTCGGGCACGTACTCACTGATCCGCCAGGCGATGCAGCTCGGGTTCTTCCCGCGGCTGAAGGTCCTGCACACCAACGCCGAGCAGCGCGGCCAGATCTACATTCCGCTGGTCAACACCTTCCTCGCCCTCGGCGCCATCGCCACCGTGCTCGGGTTCCGCTCCAGCGCCAGCCTCGCTTCGGCCTACGGGATTGCCGTGACCTCGGCCATGACCGTCACGACCTTCGCGCTCTACTTCGTGGCGCGGAATGCGTGGAAATGGCCGGCCTGGCGCGCCTTCGCCCTATGTGGTGCCTTTGCCTGCGTCGACCTGTCGTTCCTGTTCGCCAACGTGCACAAGATCGTGGACGGCGGCTGGCTGCCCCTCGCCATCAGTGCCGTGCTGCTCGCCGTGATGCACACGTGGAAGTGCGGCCGCACCGAGATCCAGGAAAAGGTCTACGGCGGGGCGATCACCGAACTGGAGCTCTCCGACGTCGCGCGGAGCAAGAACATCGTGCGGGTCCAGGGCAGCGCGATCTTCATGGTCGCCACCCCCAAGGGTACGCCGCTCGCCCTGCTCCATCACCTCAAGGCCAACAAGTGCCTCCAGCACACCGTCGTGCTGCTCACCATCACGACGGAGGAGGTTCCCCACCTCGACGATGAGGAGCGCTTCACCCTCGACAGCCTCGGCGAGGGCATCTGGCGCGCGATCGGACGCTACGGCTACATGGAGTCGCCCGACGTCAGCCGCCTGGTCGAGCGCATCCGCGCCCAGGGCGTGCCGGTGAGCCCGCAGGCCACCACGTTCTACTTCAACCGCGAGATGATCCTCACCGGGGGCAACGCGCGCATGTTCGAGTGGCAGAAATCGCTCTACGCCTTCCTCAGCCGCAATGCCCGGCCCGCGAAGGATTATTACCAGATCATGCCGACCCAGATCATCGAGATCGGCCTGCCGGTCCAACTCTGACGCCGCCGTCCGTGCGGGCACGGCGCGGCGCGGCACAGCGTTCCCGCCTCCGCGCTCCCTCAGCCGGTGTTCTTCAAGCCGCCGCTGATGCCGTTGATCGTGAGCTCCACGACGGCGCGCGCCGCGGTCTCCTCGTCCTTGGCGAGACGGCCGGACCGCAGCCGGCGGAGCATCTCGACCTGAAGGTAGTTGAGCGGGTCGATGTAAGGATTGCGCAACTGGACCGACTTGAGCAGCACCGGCTCGCCGGCGAGCAACTGCTTGCGTCCAGTCACGGCCAGGATGGCCCGTTCGGTCCGCGCAAACTCGTCGGTGAGCACACCCAGAATTCGCGCCCGCACCTTGGCGTCGGCGACAAGCGTGGCGTAGATCCGCGCGATGCCCATGTCGGCCTTGCGCATCGTCAGTTCCGCGTTGTCGATCAGCGAGGCAAAGAACGGCCATTGCGCATACATCTCGCGCAACAGGCGCCGACCCGCCGGCCCACGGCGCAGGATGGCATCGAGCGCGCTGCCGAGGCCGTACCAGCCCGGGAAGTTGAACCGGCTCTGCATCCACGAGAACACCCACGGGATCGCACGCAGGTCGGCCACGCTCTGCGTCGCGCGCCGGTAGGTCGGCCGCGACCCAAACTTCAGGTTGCTGATCTCGTCGATCGGCGTCGCCTGCTTCCAGAAATCGAGGAACTCGGGGTCGTCGTGCACGAGCGCCTTGTACGCACCAAAACCGGCCGCGCTCATCGCCTCCATTGCCTCGGACCAGGCCGGCGGCAGCACGGAATCCTGCTGCGCCGCCTGTGCACCAACGAGGACACCGTAGGTCATCTGCTCGAGGATGCGGTGCGCGAGGTCCGGATCGTGATAACGGGTCGACAGCACTTCCCCCTGCTCCGTCACGCGGATACCGCCGTCGCGCAGACCGACCGGCTGGGCGAGGATGGCCTTCGCCGCCGGTCCGCCGCCGCGCGCGATACTGCCGCCGCGGCCGTGGAAGAGTGTGAGCTTCATCCCGTGCGCCCGGCACACCGCGGCGATCGCATCCTGCGCCTTGTACAGCGCCCAGTTCGCCGTGAGGTAGCCGCAGTCCTTGTTGCTGTCGGAGTAGCCGAGCATCACGTGCTGGTGCCCGGATCGGCGCGCCGCGGCGTAGGCTGGATGCGCAAACAGGCGCGCGAGGATGTCCGGCGCATGATTGAGGTCTTCCAACGTCTCGAACAGGGGTGCGACCGGCAGCGCCGCGCCGGTGGCCTTCATCAGCAGGCACACCTCCAGCAGGTCCGACACCGCCGCCGTCATGCTGATGATGTAGATGCCGAGGGACTCGGGGCCGTGACGCCGCACGGTCTCGGCCACGAGCTGGAGCGGTTCGAGCACATGGCGGGTCGCGGCCGAGTACTCGGCCAACGGACGCAACGGCACGCCGTCCGGCGCCGCGAGCGCGGCGGCGAGCACGTCATCCTTCGCCGCCTCGGCCAGCTTCGGATAATCCGCGCGACCGAGGATCTCCGCCACCGCCGCCTCGTGCTGGGCGGAGTGCTGGCGCAGGTCGAGCCGCGCCGTGTGCAGACCGAACACGTCCAGCTGATGGCGGGCATCCTTCAGTTCCCCGCCGGCGAGCAGCGCCCCGCGGCCCGACTCGAGGCTCGTGGCAATGACGTCGAAGGTCTCGCGCACCGCCTCGGCGCCGAAGCCGGAATCGACCGGCTCGGCCGAGGCGAGTTCGTGCGCGACCTGGCCGAGCCGCTCGCGCAGGGCGCCGAGCAAGATGCGGTAAGGCTCGTGCGGATACCGTTTGCCGATCTCCTCGAGGTGGGCGGAGAGATGGCGGCTTTCGCGCACGAGGCGGCGGACCGCCGGCGAGATCTCGTCACGGCGGTCCGAGATGGTCAGCGACCGGGCAAGGTCGCGGGCCGCAAGGCGAAGCTTGTCGACCGCGAGCCGGCGGTGTAGGCGCAGCACCTCGGCCGTGACCGCGGCCGTGACGTTCGGGTTGCCATCGCGGTCACCGCCGATCCACGAGCCAAAGGTCAGCCAGCGCGCCGGCGGCTTCACCCCGGGATAATGGCGCCGCAGCGCGCGTTCGAAATCCGCCTGCAGGGCCGGCAGGGTCTGGTACAGCGTGGTGTCGAAGTACCAAAGCCCGGTCTTGGCCTCGTCCGCCACCTCGGGCCGGGCCACCCGGCTGCGATCGGTCAGCCAAAGCGAGGCAATCTCGCGCTCCACCGCCTGGGGATCGATCACCGCCGACTCGCCATCGGCCGCCGCGCGCCGCCGCAGCAGCTCGGCGAGGCGGCGCAGCTTCGTCAGGAGGGTGCGGCGCTTGGACTCGGTCGGATGCGCGGTGAAGACCAGTTCGATCGAGAGGGCGTTGAGGCGTTCCTGCAAGGTGGCGGCATCGACCCCTTGCGCCTTCAGGGCCAGCAGGCCGGCCTCGATCGATTCGCGGATGGGCGTGGCCTCCGGCCCGTGCCCGGCCGCGCGCAGCTGGCCGGCCCGGCGCCGCCGCAGGAGCAATATGCGGAAGTTTTCCTCGGCCAGATTGACCAGTTCGAAGTAGAGCGTGAACGCCATCGCCTGGTTCAACGCCTCCCCGGGCGACAACCCGGCCACGGCACCGGCGAGGGCATCGGCGGACGACGCGTCACCGCCGCGGCTGGCCTTGGCCAGGGTGCGCAGTTGCTCCACCCGCTCGAAGGTCGCCTGCCCCTCGAGCCGCGTGATCACGCGGCCGAGTGCGGCGCCGAGCGACCGGATCTCCGCTCGCAGGTGGGCGAGCTCCTTCAAGGCGGTGGATGAGCGGGATTTGGCCATGAGTACGCGGCGGGCACGATGGGCGCCGCCGACGGCACGGAAAAGCGAAAAGTGGGCCAAGTCGCCGGCTGGACTGAATGACCTGCGACCTTGGACTGCCAGGGTGGACGCGCGGGTCCCTCCGCGCGTGGTTTGAGTGCGTCGTCGAAAGCCAGAAAGCCCGCGCAGGCGCCGTCCGTCGTCGCAGCGGGTGCAGGGACGCACCCGCCTACCCTCCCGGGCCCGCTCCCGCGGGCCGCTGACGACCCTCGACCTTCGACCTCTGACTGCCCCGGCCAATCGCGCGGGTCCCTCCGCGCGTGGCGTGGCAGAATCCCGTTGCGCTCCCGCTTCTCGCCGGGAAATCTGCGCCGAGGCTGATTCACCCGCTCCCTGCCATGATCGGAATTCCCATCGGATTATTGATTGGTGTGATCAGCGGGGTGGTGTTTTTGCTCCTGGTGCGCACGGCATGGTCCAGCCAGAAGGCCGTGTGGAAGGTCATCGCCCAACTCATCGCCATCCCCGGTTTCTGGTTCGGCGGCCCGTGGGTCACGACCACGCTGTTCGAGCAGGTCGACCTCGCCTCCATGCTGCCCTACTACGCCTCCACGCTGGCGGTCGTGTTCGGTCTGATCTCCTTTCGGGTCCTGCTCCGCATCATCGCCCAGATCGCCCGCGAGGTCGGTGAAAACCAGGGAGGCTCCTCATGAATGCCGCCACGGCGGATCTGGTCGTCATGATCGTCTTCGGCGGCCTGCTGGGGGTGATCATGAAGCTCTACATGAGCATTTCCGGGATGGATAAGGACGTGCAGGCGACGATCGACCGGGCGCAACGTTCCTTGAAGGAGCGTCTCGGCGATGCCTTCGACCGGGAGAAACTGCGCGCCCAGAACGAGGCTCTGTTCAGGTCGATGCCCAAGTCCGGCTGGCTCGCCCTCGTTTTCGTTTACGGACTGGTCGGCATGCTCGTGGCGGTGGTTCACCTCAGTCCCGTCTCCATGCGCTGGTGGCCGTTCCTGCTCAGCCTGCTCGGGGCCTTCATGCTGGCGGATCTCGTCTTCACGCGATCGCGGGCAGCGGCGCGGAAAGCCGCGGCCCACCCGGCGGAGGACCGCAACGCCGCCCAACGGTAGCGCCGGCTCTCATTCTTTTTCCCGCCGTCTTTCTCTTTCCTCTTTCTCCGCAAGGGAGGATACGCACCCCACAGGAAAAAGAAGAAAGAGAACGAAGGAGGGAGAAAGACCCGGATCGAGGTGGACGCGCGGGTCCCTCCGCGCGTGGTTTGAGTGCGTCGCCGAAAGCCAGAAAGCCCGCGCAGGCGCCGTCCGTTGTCGCAGCGGGTGCAGGGACGCACCCGCCCACCCCAAAGAGCCCGCTCCCGCGGGCCGGTGGCGACCTTCGACCTTGGACCTTAAGACCTTCGACTTCCCCCCTCAGGTGTTTAGGGCTCCTGCGGCGATCCTTGCGGTCTGATCGCTTGCCACCCATGCCCCCCGCTCCTTTGCTCCGGCGCATCGTGCGTCGCTTCTTCCCGTCGTCGTTGCTCCTCGTTTCCCTGGTCCTGGCCGTCCCGGCCTTAGCCTTCGCCCAGCGCACCCTGCCCGGCACGCAGTTCTCGGCCGCGCACACCGTCTATGACCAGACCAAGGGCGTGGCCATTGCCACCGGCGGGGCCCGCCTCGCCTACCAGGGCGCTGTGCTGGAGGCGGACGAGATCGTCTACAACGACCGCCTGCACCAGGCCGTGGCGCGCGGCAACGTGCGCGTGCGCCAGGAGGCCCGCCTCGTCTTTGCCGACGTGGCCGTCTACAACCTGCGGGATCAGAGCTTCGAGCTGAGCAACGTGCGCCTGGGTGAGAAGCGCGCCTACCTCTCGGCCCGCAGTGCGCAGGGCAACCCGAAGGCGATGACCTTGACGGACGCGACCTTCGTTTACGACCGGCCCGGCCCCTTCGCCCCCACCCTGCGCGCCGCCACCCTCCGTTACGAGGAGGGCGAGGCCATCCGCGCCGAGCGCGTGCGCCTGGGCATCGGCCTCTTCCAGCCCATCGTCCTGCCCTCCTTCACCCAGAATCTCGGCGACGCCCCGGCCAAGGAACTCACCCTCAACGGCGGCTACCGCTCGACCCTCGGACTCTTCGCCCTCGTCGGCTATCAGGCGCCGATCCGCCCCGGGCTTCGCCTCGGCGCCGACCTCGGACTCTACAGCAACCGCGGCGTGATGATCGGACCCGCCGGCAGTTACACCTTCGGCGACGCCGCCCAGGGTGGAAGCGGCACCTTGCGCTCCGGCTACATCCACGACAACGGCGACCGCCTCGACGACCTGCTCGGCCGCCCGGTGCCAAAGGACCGCGGCTTCGTTCGCTGGGAACACCGCCAGCGGGTCAACGAGCGCCTCACGCTGGCCGGCGAGATCAACTACTGGAGCGACTCGGAGGTCGTACGCGACTTCCGCTCGCGGGACTTCAACCGCATGCAGACACCCGACAGCTTCCTCGAGGCGGCCTACGCGGCGGACAACCTTTCGGTCTCCCTGTTCTCCCGCCTGCATCCGAATCGTTACCACGAGGTGCAGCAGCGCCTGCCCGAGGTGCGGTTCGACCTCCTGCCCTCGCCCCTCCTCGCCGGAGTCCAGCAACGTGCGCAGGCCAGCGTGGCCGTGCTGCGGGAGGACGCGCCGCTCGGACCGACCACGCGGAGCGATCGTTACGACGCGTACTACGGTCTGACCCGCGCCTTCACCCCGCGCGAATGGCTCGCGTTCCAGGCACTGGCCGGCGGGCGCGTGACGCACTACGCCCGGCCGCTTGGCGGACGCAACGACTACACCCGCACGCTTGGCGAGCTGGGCTTCGACGCCGAGCTGCGCGCCAGCGGCCTCTACGCCTACAAGAACGAACGCTGGGGCATCGACGGCCTGCGCCACCTCGTTACGCCGCGCCTCTCGTACCGCTACATTCCCGGCGGCGACAAGGGTCGCGCCTACATCCCGCCGATCGACCGCCGCGCCTTCACCACCTACCTCGAGCCCTTCGGCCTCGGCGACCAGCGCAACCTCGACGACCTGCGCAAGACCAACACCGTGCGCCTCGCCCTCGACAACCGCCTGCAAACCCGCGACACGACGCACGGCTCGCGCGATCTCGTCGCCCTCAACCTCGCCGCCGACCTGCGCTTCGCGAAGGCGGACGGCGAACGCGATTTCTCCGCCGTGCACGCCGAGCTCCGCCTCACCCCGGCCAACTGGCTCGAGTTCGAGGTGTACCAGAGCATCGATCCCTACGAGGGCGACCTGCGCGAGTTCAACACCGGCCTCACCCTGCGGGACGGCAACGTGCACGCGGCGCGCCTGAGCACCCACTACCTGCGCGGCGAGATCGAGGAGTACATCCTCGATTACAGCTACCGGTTCAACGAGGGCTGGCAGGCGCTGGCCGAGCTGCACTACGACCGTCGCCAGGACCGCTTTGTCGAACGCACCTTCGGCGTACGCCAGACCGTGGGCAACCTCTGGTGGGTGCAGTACTCCGTCTCCTACTTCCGCGGCCTGCGCCGCGAGAGCTCGTTCCGCTTCAACGTCGAGGTCGAACTCGCCACGTTCTGAGCGTCCGGCGCACCGCCGCGCTGAGTTGCCTTTCCCCGCAACCGGTATCCGTTGCGGCACATGTCCTCCGTCCCGCCCGTCCTCCAGGTCCATGCCGTCAGCAAGCGCTACGGGACGCGCCTCGTGCTCGATGACGTGTCGTTCACCGTCGCCCCGGGCGAGCGCGTCGCCCTGACCGGGCCCTCCGGCAGCGGCAAAACGACCTTGCTCAACTGCCTCGGCGGGGTCGACCGGCCCGACGCCGGCGAAATCCGGCTGGGCGGACAGACGATCAACCGGCTCGACTCCGAGGCGCTCGCCGACCTGCGCCGGCGGCGCATCGGCACGATCTTCCAGTTCTTCCACCTGCTGCCTACCCTCACCGCCGCGGAGAACATCGAGCTGCCGCTCCAGCTGCTCGGCCGCCCGACCGCCGAGCGTGTCCGTCGGGTGGATACGCTGCTCGCCCAGGTGGGCCTCGCCGGCCGTGCCGGCGCCCTGCCGTCGCAGCTTTCGGGCGGCGAACAGCAGCGCGTGGCGGTCGCGCGCGCCCTCGTGCACGAACCGGAGCTGCTGCTCGCCGACGAGCCGACGGGTAACCTCGATTCGGTCAACGGCGCCAACATCCTCGACCTGCTGCGCGCCCTGACCGACCAGACGCGCACTGCCCTCGTCCTCGTCACCCACAGCGACGAGGCGGCGGCCATCTGTCACCGGGCCCTGCACCTGCGCGACGGCCGCATGACCGGACCGGCATGAGCGCCTCCGTCCTGCCCACCCTGCTCCAGCGTTTCACCGTCCGGCACTGGCGCCAGGCCCCGGGCCAGTCGGCCTTGCTCGTGCTCATCCTCGCCCTCGGCGTGGCCGTGTTCGTCTCCGTCCGTCTCGCCAACCGCGCCGCCGTCGCGAGCTTCACCCACTTCACCGACACGCTCACCGGCGAGAGCGACTGGCTCATTCGCGCCCCGGCCGGCACGCTGCCCGACTCGGTCCTGACCGAGCTGCGCACGGCCCTCGGTCCGGAGCCCGTGCACCTCGTGCCCGTGCTTGAAACCACCGCCTCGCTGCCCGCCGCGTCCGGCGAGGGCGGGCGTTTCGGCCGCACCGCCTACACCGTGCTCGGCCTCGATCTGCTCGGGTTGGCCAACCTCGCGCGGCAACAGGAGGCCGGCGAGGGTTTCTTCGGCCAGGACCAGCAAGGACGCGGCAGCCGCGAAGCCGAGGGCAACGACGCCTTCTGGTCGACCTTCCTCGGCGGCCCGCAGGTGTGGGTCAGCGCCGACTTCGCCTCACCGCCGCCGGCGTCGATCGACCTGTTGTTCGACGAGCAGATCCGCACCGTGCCCGTGGCCGGAGTGATTCCGTCCGCCGCCGACGCCCCGCGTGCGCCGGCGAACCTGATGGTGATGGACCTCGTGCAGTTGCAACGCCTGACCGGCCGCGAGGGCCGGCTGAGCCGGGTCGAGTTCGTGCTCGAAGCGGGTCCGCGCCTCGCCGAACGCCGGGAGGCGCTGCGCGCGCGGCTCACCGACCTAGGCGGCGATCGGTGGAGCGTCTCCTCGCCCGGCGCCCGGCGCGAGTCCGCGGAGACGATGACCCGCGCCTTCCGCCTCAACCTCACCGTGCTCTCGCTCATCGCCCTGCTGGTCGGGCTCTACCTCATCTTTCAGGCCCTCGATGGTGCGGTCGTGCGTCGCCGCGGCGAGATCGCGATCTTGCGTTCGCTCGGCGTCGAGGAGGGCACGATGCAGCGCCTCTGGTTGCTCGAATCCGCTCTGCTGGGCGTGATCGGCGGCGGGCTCGGCGTGCTGCTCGGTTGGGCCGGCGCCCAGGCGTCCGTGCGCATGGTTGGCCAGACGGTGAACGCGCTCTACTTCAATACCACCGTGGCGGCCGCCGATCTCTCGCCCCGGGAGGCGCTGCTGGGCGTGGCGCTCGGCCTAGCGGCGAGCCTTGTCGCCGGCTGGTGGCCGGCGCGCCTCGCGGCCCGCACGCCGCCCGCCCAGATCCTGCAGCGTTCGGCTCCGCCCGCCGCCGCCGCCTCGCCGCGGCGCCGGCTGCTGCTTGGCACCACCTGCCTCGTCCTGGGACTCATCGCCTCACGCCTGCCCGCCGTCCCGCTGGCAGGCGGCGGCGGTTTTCCGCTCGCCGGCTATGCCGCCGCCTTCCTCTGGATCTTCGGCGGTGGACTGGCCTGTGGCAGCCTGCTTCGCCCGCTCGCGCGGCTGGCGGCCGGCTGGGGCGATCGCTCCGCCGTGGCCCGCGTCGCGCTCGCGCAGCTGCGTCGTCCGTCGGGCCGGCACGTGCTCGCGGTGGCCGCGTTGCACTGCGCGATCGGCATGACCGCCGGCATGGCCATTCTGGTCGCAAGCTTCGACCGCACCGTGCGCAACTGGGTGGATCGCTCGCTCCAAGCCGACCTCTACGTCTCGAGCGACGGCGCGCAGTCGGCCGGCGCGGACAACCGGCTCTCCGCCGCCGCCGCCCAGGCGCTGGTCGACCATCCCGCCGTTGAGGCGGCGGGGCGCCTCGTGGCCGTGCCGATCGAACTCGACGGCAAGCCCACACAGTTGAACGGCGCCGACCTCGCCCTCGTGCGCGCCCGCAGCAACCTGCCCTGGGTACAGGCGCCGGAGGACGACGCCGTGTTCGATCCGGCGCGCAACGCCGGCCTCGCGTTGGTCAGCGAGAGTTTCAGCGAACGCTTCAAGGTCGCGCGCGGTGCGGTCCTGCGCGTGCCGACTCCGGCCGGCCCGCAGTCTCTGCGGATCGCCGGCGTCTTCGCCGACTACGGCAACGAGCGCGGCTCGATCATGGTCGAGCGCACCCGTATGAACGCCTGGTTCGGCGACGAGCGCGTCACCAGTCTCTCGCTCTGGCTGCGACCCGGTGTCGATGCCGACGGCCTGCGCGCGGAGTTGCTGCAGAGCTACCCGGGGCTGTCGGTCCTGACCAACGCCCGGTTGCGCGCCGAGATCCTGCGCATCTTCCGCCAGACCTTCGCCATCACCTACGCCCTGGAAATCATCGGCGTGGTCGTCGCGGTCATCGGCCTCGCGCTGACCTTGACGAGCGTGCTGCTCGACCGGCGCAACGACCTGACCACGTTGCGCGCCCTCGGCTTCAAGCGCCGGGAACTCGCCCGTGCCGCCGCCATCGAGGGGGCGGCGCTGGCCGCCGGTGCGGTCGCCGGCGGACTCGCCCTCAGCCTCGCGCTCGGCTGGCTGCTGATCTACGTGATCAACAAGCAATCCTTCGGCTGGACGCTCGGATTCTCCCTCCCGTGGGGCCAGCTCGCCGCGCTCGGCGTCGTCGTGATCGCCACCGGTGCCGCCGTCAGCCACGCGGTCGGACGCTGGGGCGCCAACCTGTCCGCTGACCAGGAGGAGTAATCCCATGCGCCGCCTCGCCCTCGTCTTCGTCCTGCTCTGCGGCTGCGCCGCCGCGCGCGCCGCGACGCCACTCGTCACCGCGGAAGGCTTCGCCGTGCCGCAGCCGGGCAAGGTGTTCACCTTCCCGCGCGACCACGGCTCGCATCCGGAGTTCAAGATCGAGTGGTGGTACCTGACCGGACACCTCTACGCGGCGGACGGGCGCCGGTTCGGCGTGCAGGCGACGTTCTTCCGCCAGGCCGCGCCGGACCGGACCACGCAGGTCTACCTCGCGCACATGGCCGTGCTCGACGTCGCCACTGGACGCTTCCTGCATCAGGAACGCCTCAACCGCGAGGGCTGGGACGCGTTGGCCGACACCACCACGCTCCTCCTGCGCAACGGACCATGGTCGCTCGTCTTCACCGATGCGGCCGCGGAACGCATGCGCCTCGTCGGCGGCGTGCGCGCCGAGGCCGGGTTCTCCCTCGACCTTCAGCCCGCGAAACCGCTCGTGTTCTTCGGCGAGAACGGCGTCTCGCGCAAAGGCGCCGCGCCGACCGCCGCGAGCCACTACCTCACCTTCACCCGCCTGCGCGCCGAGGGATCGTTGACGCTCGACGAGCAGACGTTCCCGGTGCGTGGCGAGTTCTGGATGGATCACGAGATCAGCAGCAGCCAGCTCGACACCGACCAGGTCGGCTGGGACTGGATCAGCGTTCACCTCGCCGACGGCCGCGAGTTCATGATGTACCGTTTGCGTCGGACCGACGGCAGTGCGGATCCGTACTCGACCTTCACGTGGGTCGACCGCGACGGCCGCACCGAAAAGGCGGACTTCACCTGGGAGGTGCTCGACACCTGGAAGAGTCCGGACACCGGCGCCGAGTACCCCGTACGGGTGCGCGTGAGCGCCGTCGATCCCGCGACGGGGCAACGTCGCGCCTTCACCTTGGAGCCGCTCGCCCGGGCGCAGGAGTTGACCGGCACGCTCGGTGGTATCGCCTACTGGGAAGGCGCCTGCCGGGTGCGGGACGACACCGGTGCCGAGGTCGGCTCGGCCTACATGGAGCTGACCGGCTACGCCGAAGCGCTCAAACTCTGAATCCGCCGGTTAACGGTGCACGTACCAGAAGGGTGCACCGCCTATCGTTTGATCGGATCACTGGCCCCCTCGAACCCGTTGGAGCCCAGCGCATCAGGACCACTCCGCTGCGGAGTCCGTATGCCTCGCTGAGGCCATTCGGGACGCCCACGTCGACCCAGTCCACGCCATGAGCACGCCCGTTGCCCTCATTGCCGGTGTCACCGGTGGCATTGGCTCCGACCTCGCCCGCCGGCTCGTCGCTGGCGGCTGGGCGGTGTGCGGTACGGGCCGTGACGCGGCCCGGTTGGACGCGTTGGCCGCCACGGTCCCGGGCGTGCACGGCATCGTCGCCGACGCCACGAAACCCGAGGACGCCGACCGCGCCGTGCGCGAAACGTTCGCGCGCCACGGGCGGCTCGACGCCTACGTTCACGCCGTCGGTTCGATCTTCCTGCGCAACGCCCACCTCACGAAGCCGGAGGAGTGGCACCGCGTGCTCGAGGTCAACCTCACCTCGGCCTTCCTCGGCCTGAAGGCCGCGCTCGGTCCCATGCAAACGCAGGGCTCCGGCGCCATCGTGCTGCTGAGCTCCGCCGCTGCGCAGGCCGGCTTGCCCGGACACGAGGCGATTGCCGCCGCGAAGGCCGGAATCAACGGCCTGGTGCTGTCCGCCGCCGCCACCTACGCCAACCGCGGCATCCGCATCAATGCCGTCGCCCCGGGCTTGGTGGACACGCCGCTGGCCGCGCCCCTGCTCGCATCCGAGCAAGCCCGGCAGTTTTCGGAAAAGATGCACCCCCTCGGCCGCGTCGGGCGACCGGCGGACGTCGCCAGCCTGATCGCCTGGCTGGTGTCGGACGACGGTGGCTGGACGACCGGGCAAATCTGGTCGGTCGACGGCGGCCTCGCCCACCTGCGCCCCCGGCCCAAGGCCTGAGGTCGGGGCCGGAAACAAAAAAGCCGGAGGCGTTTGCCTCCGGCTTTTCTAAAGTGGTGGACCCTAGCGGGTTCGAACCGCTGACCTCCTCAATGCCATTGAGGCGCTCTACCAACTGAGCTAAGAGCCCGTAGCTGACGGGAAGGGAGAAAAATCAAAGTTCCGCGGGCGAACGCAAGGAGTTTTTTCGGCCCCCACGGCTGCCGCACGTCCTCCCCGGGAACGCCAAGCCCCCGCTTGGCTGCTCATCCCCAAAGGTACCGCCGAGATACTCCCGCAGAGGCGCCGAGGCGCGGAGTCTAGATTGAGTATCCTCAGCGAGCCAGCGCATCCGCGGGACGACGAGATCTGATGAAGCAGAACAAGGCTCCGGACTACCGCAAGATGGCATGGCGATTCGGCCCCCTCCCGGGAACGCCAAGCCCCAGCTTGGCCCCTCTTCCCCCCATCGCCGAGTTCCACGTCAGCGGTGACCGCTGGACGTGCCACGTGGTGGGGTGCGATCCCGTTGCTGCCACGCTTTACGCTCAAGGATGTACGTCCGGAGGCGATACTTCGGGCCCTCGACCTCACTCAGTGACCTGAATCCTGCCTTCAACAGCATTTTCTCCGATGCGACATTGGGTACGTCGTTGACGGCTGCAACTGCCGCCAACCCCAGGGCATCGAATGAGTAACCTAAGGATGGCGATTCGGATGCAGGTGAAACGACTGAGCCCAACCGGCCGCCCGTGTTGCCCAGCGCTGCCTCGCGCGACGGGTTCGTGTCCTGGAAATGTGAGCCTATCGCCATACAGCTGACCGCACCTTTTCCGAATACCAATGAGGGAGATCTTGGACGGTAACGCGCCTGCAGCGGAATACACGGTCGCGATTCTCGATCACGAGTTCATCCGCCTCTAGACGCATACGGATCTGATAACCTGGTAATTCAGCCGCCACGCGTACGCGAAACTGTCCGCCTTCCAACTGCTCCACATGCATCGTCGAAACCACATGCTCTTGCGCTGCCGCATGCTGTCGAAAGAACTGCGCAAGACGTCCGTCCTCGAATATCTGAAAGATAATGTCGTCCTCAAACGCACCTTGCGACTTGAACGTCCATATCCCGATGAACGCGGGGTTCATTTATCTCCGCACATACTCGAGTCAGCCGCGCAAGGCGGGAGCGGACGGGGTTTCGGCTCCGGGTGAATCGACCGAAGGCGGAGGGATTTCCGCGTCGGAGGCACCGACGGTTTGGCCCCGGTTGGCTTCGGCAATGAAGAGCTTAAAGTCGTAAGGCTTTGCGCCAAGGCTCTCATACCACGTATTCAGTCGATGGTTCGACGCCACCGACAGCCACCGCACCAAGGGAATGCCTCTCCGGGTGGCTTCGAGGCGAACCGCCTCGATCAGCCGCTCGCCAATCTTTTGCCCACGCTGCTCAGGCACGACATACAGGTCGCCCAGGTGAAGCATCCGCGAGGCAAGCACCCCCGAGACGGTCACGAACGCGGTCGCGAAGCCGACGATCCGGGAGTCTGCGACAGCGATCAGCACTACGCCCGCACGCGGATCGCGCAGGAGCTCCGCGAGAAAGGTGCGCGTTTGGTCCTCGGTCGCGCCAGCAAAGTCACCATAGCACCTCTGGTAGGCACGAAAGTGAGGCAACACCTCGTCGAGTCGCGATTCGTGGGCGACTTCTATTTGAATAGGCGACGTCATCGGTTGCTTGCTTAGGCCTTTTTTCGTCGACGTAAAGCGCAGGGCGCGGACTGGGTTACGGCTGCGGGTGAATCTCCCGATAGACGGAAGGCTCGCCGACAGCGACAAGGCCTTCGCCATCTGTCCTCGGCAGCGACCTAAGTCCACAGCTGACAGGCACACGCCTGCTCCAGGCGCCGCAACCGCGTCACCTCTGTCGCACTTCAAACCTGAACCTATTCTCTTCATTCTTTTGCACCGAGAGCAATCAGTACCTCAGCCAAATCATCACTAGCCTGAGTCCCAGCCTCACGCGCCAGCGTCAGTGCTGAGCTTCCGTCGGCTGAGCGAATGTGAATGTCTGCGCCGTGACGAACGAGCGCTCGGAGCATCTCTAAACGGGGTCCGCCGGTCGCCGCCATGTCCATGAGCCAAAGGAGCGGCGTATAACCGCGATAATCATCTTTCTTGTTCGGGTCCATGCCGGCTGCGAGGCAGCGATTGAGCTCTTCGCCGTCGCCGCAATATGCCGCGTAGTGCAACTCGGTCATGCCGCGCTTGCCGGGGCCGGGACTAAATAGAACTGGCATCTCGTCGCTCATGAAATTCTTCGCTTATCGTAATCTGGTCAGCCACGCGGGGCGGGCGTGGACGGGGTTTCGAAAACGGGTGAATAGCTCGAGGACGGACAGCTCCCCGCGTTGTGCTATAGGTTACTATTAGGGGAAGTCAGGAAAGAGTAACGTTCCGGCAGTGAACCGGCGATTGAATGAATGGCCGTGATCGCTA